>Ga0307517_10000006_pt1 | contig 256662 bp, 216 predicted proteins | sample 23_EM_MG_FD_194515 | JGI IMG/M metagenome (GOLD analysis project Ga0307517, IMG submission 194515) | Populus trichocarpa ectomycorrhiza microbial communities from riparian zone in the Pacific Northwest, United States - 23_EM | ecosystem: Host-associated > Plants > Roots > Unclassified...
GTGGGATGTGGCGGGGCGTTGCAACGCAAGTCAGGACGCACAGGACGCATGGGACGCAGGAGATGCGTCGCTTGCGTCAGGACGCAACGCCGACGGATCAGACGCAGGGTCCGTTTTTGCTGATGTTTATGTAGAACTCCCACATACTTTGTCTGAACTGCCCTTGCTCCCCAAAATACCCATCCTGTAGCCAGTTTTGCTTTCCTGCCGTGCCCAAACTCATATTCTGAGCTAGTAGTGCGTCTTCTGCAAAGGTGTAACCGGTACAGGTACTATGGTTACTGATGGATTTTCTTTAGGATTAGTTGGTTTCAGGATACGAGCCTTGTGGCTGTAGCCTTGTTATGTATGCAGGAGGTATCGTTTGATACCTAAGTTGTTTTATGTTTGGTTTCGGGATACGAGGTTGTGCCTCTCCCTGATTGTGTTTCGGAAGTATCAGTTGATACTCCGGTTGTTTGAAGTTTTGTTTCAAGGGATCGTTTGATACCTTGAATGTTTTATGTATTGTTTGATGGTATCGATTTGATACCATAGTTGTTTTAGGATACGAGCTGTGCTCGTAGGAGTAAGGCTTTAGGAAAAGCCGGCCATGTATTTAAAGGCTGTATCTTTCGGACTTAGAAAGAGCAGCCTTCGACAGACGGAGTTTTCAATATACTTGGTTGGATAGTTACCTCTTCAGTTCGCCACGATAGTGAGAAGCAGCCAAACACTCAGGCTTTAAAACCTTAGCGATATAGTAAAAGGTTTTATCTAACAACCTTTCGGAGCCTCCTCTTGATCAATCCGCCTAGGCCACTCTTTGGCTAGGATTTCAAGTGCACAACCCGGGACGGTTTCTTAAAGGTTCTCAGTGTACCGAGAACCGATAAGGAAACGTTACATTTTTTTAACTTCAACAAGTCAGTTGGAAGTTATATCGGTTAAGGAGCGATCAACCTTAAAGCAATACCGACGACAGCTATCAGCAGGCTATACGATATAGTCTACAGCAGAGTGCTCTGGGAGTACTACGATCATCACGAGAAACCTGATAGCAACAGTTGCCCACCATAGGCGACGAACTCAACACGAGATCAGGCAGATCGCTTGACAGAAGCGAGCTTGCAAAACCGTCCACAAGGTCGATATCCAGGAAGGCTAAGGCGCAACCAAAGAAGGCGTCAAACTTCACTATCGACGAGGCTAGCAGACAACTAGCAAGGGACGAGGCTTCTCAGACACTCAAGGAATCTGAAAGTGAACTAGCCAAGGAACAAACGGCCACACTAGGCGCATTTCCTAAATCACCAGCGAAAGGAAAGAAACCTTTACAGTCAACCTCATCCAAGGACGATCCAAGCAGCTCTAGCAGCAGCGAGTCAAGTGACGACGAGGACGACAAGATGTCGGCATCAGGAACCACCTGGGTACCTGACCGATCCAATGCACCAAGGCTGACTATGAAGATCCCAGAACCCCGGCGGTTCTCAGGATCAGGAAAAGATATGGACCCTGGCGCATTCGATAGATGGTATGAAGATGTTCGAGAATACCTACTGCTACATGGTATTACCTCAACTACGGGAGGTAACGCTCGATACTATGGCTTCTACACAGAAGGTAGAGCCAAAGACACATACCGACAAGCACTGGAAGAGTTCGGAGAAAACGACATCACAAGAGACCAACTTATTGGATACCTACGAAAACGATTCCAATCATCAAGACATACAGAGGAGCTTTACCAGAAGTTCCTAGATGTTAGACAAGTCAAGGATGGAGTAGTAACGAACATCTCAGATGTAGCAACAGACTTGCTCACCTATCGATCCAAGTTACCAAAGGACACAATCTCAGATTATGTATTCATGCAAAGATTCTTCGCTAGCATGCATATCAAGCTACGCCAGATAATAGAACCATGGTTTGACGATGAAGAAACCATAAACTCGGCAATACGATATGCGGAACGACAGGATGCCATGCTAAGAGGAGTCGGAGCATACAAGAAGGAATCCAAGGAGAAGTCGTATCACAAGGACCGAGGTCAGAGCAGCTCGAAGCCTACCTATCAGAAGAAGGTTAGCAACACAGTTTCCAAGGAACGAAAGGCAAGCGGTGCCTGTTTCACCTGTGGAAAGAAAGGACACCTTTCCTGGAACTGTCCTGACAAGAAGGATGAAGGCAAGGGGAAAGCGGTCAAGAAAGAATCAACCTCAAACAGAGCTGAGGCTGAAACAAGTGCAGACGAGGTCTACATCAATTCGATGGAAATAGAGACCTACGCCTCATCAGGCAAAACAGCACCCAGTACGACCAAGGCTAAGAAAGCTTTGGAAGGAACGATAAAGATCAATGGTCACGACGCAAGAGTACTGTTCGATACAGGAACTATTGGAGAAGATATCCTTAGCGCAGCATTTGTCACCACTCACGGCGTGGAAACCAAAGCATTGGAAGGAGAACTTCGGATTCTTATGGCCATGAAAGGATCACAATCCACAAGCAGCAAACAAAGCGTAGTGGATATAGAAATTGGAAAAATGCGTACCAGAAACAACAGGATGATTGTTGGCAACCTCGCAAAGTATGATGCCTTGATTGGAATGGAATTCCTTTCAAGAAATCAGGCAACGATTGAGTGTGGGAACTCAACGATACTTTTCCCTAAGCACAAGGTTAAAGTAAACTGCACACCAACTAGCGGACTTGTGAGGGCAGCAGCGATAGCAACCACAGAGGAGGTTATGGAGATGTTTCCTGAGGTCTTCCCAGACCCAATTCCGGAAAGATTACCACCATTGCGAGAATACAATCATCGAATCCAGTTGAAGGATAAGGAGAACCTTAAAACACAACCAACATTCGGAGTTCCAGAGAAGTATGAGCTCAAGCTTAAGGAATGGCTTGCTCAGAAGGAACGAGAGGGAGTCATATATTGGAAGGAAGTTCCTGGTGCAGCACCACTGTTTGTCCAAGGAAAAACCGATGGCAGGATAAGACCCCTGGTGGATCTAACTGTGCGAAATGACAACACAAGAAAAGATGACACACAAATTCCAAATCAAAGGACGATCCTGAATGCTCTAGGACGATCGAGATATCGCAGCAAGATCAACCTGAGTGACGCGTACTTCCAAACAAGAGTGGAACCAGAATACGAATACCTCAACTGTTTCAAAACACCCTTTGGAGGATTCGTCAGCAAGGTGATGCTGCAAGGTGATATGAATGCACCTGGAACATTCATGCGGATCATGTCACATGATCTAATGCGGGATTATCTTGGAGAGTTTGTGTGGGTTTACATTGACGACATACTCATATTCTCAAACAAGGAAGACGAGCACATGGAACACATTAAGAAGGTCTGCAGGAAGCTGAAGGAAGCGCACTTCTTCACAAGCAGAAAGAAGTCGGAGTTCTTTTCATCCAAGATGAATGTGCTAGGACATGTGGTGGACGATGACGGACTTCACGCCTCACCTGAGAAAATCACGAGAATAGGAGAATGGACGACACCCAAAGATAGGAAAGAACTCCGAGAGTTCTTAGGATTGGTCAACTACATCAGCCAATTCCTACCACACATTGCGACGATCACTGCACCCCTTACCGACCTCACAGGAAATGCGGAGTTTGTATGGACACCAACCCATGACACAGCGTTTCAGAATACGAAGAGGCTTGCAGATGATAACGAGGTCATCAGACCTATTAACCACGAATCTGGAGTACCCATATGGTTAATAACGGATGCGTCAGACACAGGAGTTGGAGCCTGGGTTGGACAAGGCGAAACACCTGAAACTGCACGACCAGCATCCTTGCACAGCAGAAAGTTCACTAACACGCAAATGAACTATGGGACAACAGACAAGGAGGCACTGGCGATCATGGATGCCTTGGTAGCATTTGATCACCTCCTTGCAGGACATGAGTTTACGATTGTTACAGATCATCAACCCCTGATGTATCTAAGGACGGATCGAAGACCGACTAGGAAGCAAATGAGGTGGCGTACACACCTAGCAAAGTATAGGGCGAAGATAGTTTACAAGCCTGGGGCAACAAACTATTTAGCTGACGCACTTTCCCGCCTTTATTGACATGATACTGGACCAGCAGAATACGCCCAAGACCCTACTGAAGAAACAGAAGACCTCGAAGCTACCAATACCCACAAGAACTCACCCCATACCTTGTTTGCTACTTCATTCTTTTCTGACACTATGTCACGCTTCGAACCCCTACGCACTATTGGAGATCACTCTGAGTGTGGCTCTGATTGCAGTATGCCCGTGAGAGAAGGGAACGACTGGGGAGATATAGTCTCCTCTGGACATCTCAGCGAAGAAGATCTGAACCACTCAGTGATTCATTGGACAGCATGCCACAAAGCAGTATGCGAATTCCATAACGAGAACAGGCTTGCAGGACAAGTCATTACACCTGAATCTCCTGAGGTGGCAACAATGAGAGCGAGATACCCAGCGGAAGGCAATGAGGGTCCCAGACCTAGAATTGACCTTGACGGAGTCAGAAAACGACTAGCTACGGTATTAGAACATGACGACCCTCTTGCAGAATGCGAAGAATGCGACGGTCATGATCAGAAAGCCCACGATGCCTACATGGCAAAACGACAGAAACCCCTCTATGGAGGAGGTTTATCCCACTACAACAGAACCGTTCCTACAATCATTCCACCTACCCTATCGCAGGATGACCGCATTCTGTATGATGTCTTCGAAGATGAAGGAGACACTTCGCGCCTCGAGCAGGTACTTGATGAACGCGATACCATTCAAGTTACTACTGAGATGCAGAGCATGTGGAGAGAACAACTAGTCAATGCCTATAGGAAGGATGAGTTATACAAGTTAGCTCTCGATTCTGGAAAGACAGCAAAAGGGGGAAGGATGGAATACTATCGCATTGGTGACGGACTGATGTTCGCTACCACGCGCAAAGGACTTCAAGCCCTTTACATACCCAAAGGCCATGCAGCAAATGGTCAAACCCTTCGAGAACTCGTCATATCGGAAGTCCATGACAAAGAACACCACAGTGCGGAAAGGAATCTCAGATACGCTACTGAGTACCTTTACTGGCCGGAGATGAGGAAGGATTGGAGAGATTACGTCAGGCAGTGTGAGCACTGTCAGAGGAATAAGGAACGAAATGCCTTGCCGGAAGGCAACTTGAATGCCCAGATGATGCCGATTCCTCTGGAGATCTTTACATCTTATGCTATTGATTTCGCAGGACCTTTCAACAAGAGTAAAGGACCAACAAAGGCTTATGATATGGTCTTGGTAGTTGTGGACCGGGCCGTTGGATTTACCTGGTTCATCCCCACTACGGCAGATGCGAATTCGGAGACCACCCTATCCTATCTTCGTCACCACGTATTCACACCCCATGGCACACCTACTTCGATCGTTAGTGATGCAGATCCCAAGTTTACTTCACGTTTCTGGCAACAAAGTATGAAGTCGATGGGAATCGAACACATTAAGGCTGTACCCCGACATCACGAAACGAATGGGCAAGTGGAACGCAAGATTAGGGAACTCAAGACCGCCTTGAGAAACATCACCAACAAGCGGCAGAATAATTGGGTGAATTCATTGCAGGATATGGCTGCATATACGAATGCTGGACATTCTGATACCATAAACATGTCACCATACAAAGTGGTGGATGGACGAGACTACCCCTTATTGGCGACCTATAGGATCGAAGGCACGGCTGTCCCAGCATCTGAGGATTATCTTAATCAACACCAGGAGCTGAGGAATGACGCATATCAAGCACTCAAGCTAGCTAGGATCCGCAGCACCAGAGTTGCAGCTAAGAGGAGGACGACGCACAAACCCATCAGCGTTGGAGAATTCCTGATGGTATATGGCGACAGATTTGCGACGGAATCTGGAAGAAGTAAGAAACTCGAGCCACGATGGCAAGGGCCTTTTCAGGTCCTTGAATACGATAAACAAACGCAGAACTATACTGTCAAGATGGACTCGAAAATCTACCGCAGAAAGGAGGCAGTTTTTCACTGTTCAATAGTTAAGAAGTTCTTCCCCAACGATAACGGCAGGTTCCCTGGACGGGCTCATGCCAAACCAGCACCCATCCTGGTTGAAGAGATGCTCGAATGGGAGGTTAAGGAGGTGCTGGACCACCGCGAACGCTATGGCAAGGCCCAGTTTCTTGTCAAATGGAAAGGATTCCCCAATAGCGACAATAGTTGGGAACCGTTGGAATGTCTCAAGAATGCGATGGACCTTGTTCAGGCTTGGTGGACTGACAACATGCCTGGAGACGGATTTCCTGTTGAAACAGGATTTATTACCATGTCCTATACCCCGACGACGCCTAGCTGGACCCAATTCGAGGACGAAGGGCCAGTTGATAGTGACTTTTTCAAACCCTACTTTGAAAGCGAGTATGACGACTCTGAATCTGAGGATTGTGGAGTTATTACGAGTTGGATTTAGGTTTAGTTTGATTGATGGAAACAGATGTTTTGTTTTGGGGGTGTAACCGGTACAGGTACTATGGTTACTGATGGATTTTCTTTAGGATTAGTTGGTTTCAGGATACGAGCCTTGTGGCTGTAGCCTTGTTATGTATGCAGGAGGTATCGTTTGATACCTAAGTTGTTTTATGTTTGGTTTCGGGATACGAGGTTGTGCCTCTCCCTGATTGTGTTTCGGAAGTATCAGTTGATACTCCGGTTGTTTGAAGTTTTGTTTCAAGGGATCGTTTGATACCTTGAATGTTTTATGTATTGTTTGATGGTATCGATTTGATACCATAGTTGTTTTAGGATACGAGCTGTGCTCGTAGGAGTAAGGCTTTAGGAAAAGCCGGCCATGTATTTAAAGGCTGTATCTTTCGGACTTAGAAAGAGCAGCCTTCGACAGACGGAGTTTTCAATATACTTGGTTGGATAGTTACCTCTTCAGTTCGCCACGATAGTGAGAAGCAGCCAAACACTCAGGCTTTAAAACCTTAGCGATATAGTAAAAGGTTTTATCTAACAACCTTTCGGAGCCTCCTCTTGATCAATCCGCCTAGGCCACTCTTTGGCTAGGATTTCAAGTGCACAACCCGGGACGGTTTCTTAAAGGTTCTCAGTGTACCGAGAACCGATAAGGAAACGTTACAAAAGGCACCATGGTTTGAGGAGTTATCAAACAAGAACAGAAACTGGTATCCTGGATACGCTGCATGCGCAATTGGAATGGCCAGTTCTGTTACCTGCTTAATTAAATGGCCCCCCTCCCAGTACCCATTCTCTAGTCCATACTCAAAGATGGTCGTAGTATGTAGTGGTAGACCAAAATGCTTTCGCTCTTTCTCCGATACGCTTTCTAGTGACAAACGGTGCCAGGGCACTAAAAACTCCGAAACCATAATTCCTTGCCCACGCCCTTTAGGTCGGACTATGTGTGACCCCGGTTTTACCCATGCTTGCTGTCGTGCGTCGTTTGCTGAAAACGTTGATTCATCATGCGTGATGATAATGATCGGTTTTCTATCCCCCCGCCCACCGTACACCCAGGTGGATATTCTTTTTCCCTCATACTTCCATCATCCTCAAACTCCACTACAAATGGCCAAAGGTCCTCTAGTGCCTTTACAAACTCTTCCCGATATGTCACCACATCCTTTCTTTCGTGCCCATCGATGTAGATACCTTTTCTAACATCGGTGTAGTTATATCCATTTCTTCTTAACCATCTCTGAATACTCCGAGCGGTAGTACCCTTCCGCTTTCGTACTACCCTTTGCTGGCCCTGCATGTGTGTGTAACCGGTCCCATTTCCTCCCAGATGGACTTATATTACTGATAGTCTCTTCAATACTAACGGAACCAAGTAGGTGGTTCAGATTTTGGATATCGGGATCGAGGTATCTCTCCGGGTAGGTCCTCTGGATGTATTGATTGACAACTTGCGCAATTTTATATGCTGTAATCACTAAGGGTTTCAAACATTTACTATTAGCCTTACATACTTATACAATTAAGAAAATAAAATCCAAGTTACCTTCCCCTCCTCGCTCCAGATAATTTCGCAATTCCAACTGTACTCCTTCGTCTTCAAATAGGGACTCCACTTTGTTGGTATTGCTACCCACATTACTCGCAGTAATGTACCCTTTTTCTAAATACTCCAACTCCCATTTGACAATTCTGCGTGCTGTATACATACCCCTCCCTACCGCGTCTGCAATTTGCAAGGCTAGCTTTTGCCGTGGTATTTCCGCATGCTTCTGCCGCAGTTGCAGAAACATCTGAACGAGAGTGTACCGTTTCAGTAAGTGACCCCTTATCCCCTCTGCCCCATGCAGTGCTACTTGGTCCTTCTTTCTGCGAAGTAAAAGACTAATAGTATATAATCCTGTCTTCCACATTTGGATTCTTTCTTCTTTCTTCATCCTTCTTGGAGCCAGCGGTATGCCGCCTGGTAGATCAGTGAGAAGTAATTGTCACGAATGAGCCTGCTGACTTGCTTCTGTCTCTATTTCCTCCTCTTCTGCCGGGTTCAATGTCTGCTCTGTAAGTTCCCCCCTCTCAGAATCTCTTGTATCCCTTATACTAATTCCTAATTCCTTTTGTCTTTTCCACATATCTGTGATCCGGTATGACTTTTCACCTTCAACCGCCAATTGCTGTCTCTTTTTCTCCCTCTTCCACTGCGCGGTTCGTCCTACAGGCCCTCCATGCACTCCCGCAGGCAATGATGCTCCCGCTCCTTCTGACCACTGTAACTTAAGCTCTCTTTTTCCCTTTAAATCCTCTTCTTCCATTACATTACTCTCATTAATGAAATCCTCACAGCCTTCCAAACCTCCAGCCCAGTCGTCCTCCCCCCCATCCTGTGGTTCTTCCTCCTCGAAATCGCTTTCGGATTCAGATTCCGTGTCTGAGTCCTCTTTTCGACCGTAATGCTTCTGTATTGCATGGGGCAGTAGTGTACAGGGCAGTACATGGCTGGTAAGTTCCTCTCTTCTCCGTTTGGCTCGCTCAGAATTGACTAGTCGTAGGTGTAAAAGATGAGTACGCTTCTTCGATAGAGGCATTTTGTTGTGTAAGTTGATCTCCTACTTCTCGCTTAATCCACAATCCCTCTTTTTCTCCTCTCTTTTTTCATCCTTCTTTTCTGTTTCCTTCTATATACTAAATCTCTTGGCAGTCATCATCATATATCACTCGAATTACCTCTTTTGGTACGTTCTTGGCTGTTCACTTTTTCTCGCCTCTCATACAAAATCCTTTCTACTTTACAGCTACTCCCTTCCCTTTCCTGGCCCTTAATTGAAATTCTAAATTCATATTTCTCTTCTGATTGACTTCCTCTTCATTTCTATACTCTTATTTTCTTCATTACAGTGATCTGTTGTTGTTGTTGTTTGTATCTTTATCTTGTGTTTTGTTGTTTCCATCGGGTCGGTTTCACACGCCCGGCACCATACATGCCTCCACTTAAATCAAGGCTTAGCCCAAAAGAGGAACTTCAATCCCAAGAGCAAACAAGAAAAGTATCAAAGAAAATTTAAAAGCAGGGTTGACCATGGGAAAATCCATGCCAAGTAGCCAAGAGCCACTCTCGCAAATCGAGAATCTCGCGACCTCTTGGATACTGTACCGCTTTGCGAGGGCGTAGAAGCGTCTCATGGCAATTCCCAGCAGCGAGCCGCGGTGTCCAGCCGTAATCACTTGGCTTGTCAGGATTGACCACTTCCCGTTCGAGGCTGAGAGCGTCTCGTGCGGGATGTGCAATAATAGTTTACAAAACGTACCCGCGCTGTTTTGCCATCTGGAGTGTGCTCGCCAGTCTCGAGCTTCCGAATGGCATTGTAGCGATTAATCAAACCCGGGGGATCGGCCAGGTAGCCACTATTTCATCAGTTTAGTAGTTTCGGCAAAGAGGGTGGGTAGAATAGGGAACGAACCCGAACTCAAGATGCGACATCAAGTACTGCCCGGTTGCTGCGGTGGGCCTCGAATGGTACTTATTAATAAAACCTATCGCCGAATCCCACGTTCCCTCTAGTATAGTTCTCACATTAGCGCCTCCACCACCCCGCGGGGATATTATTATTAGCGCATACCCTGCTTACTCTGCACAATCGTGAAATTCCGCTCAGGCTCTCTGTCGAAGAACTCATCCACCATGCTGCCAGAATGAACAGTTAACAGCGAAGCCATACTCGAATTTTGACCCGCATACACCCCTCCACCCGCGGCTGAACCATCCTCCTTGGAAGGACTCTGTCCTTCCGACCTAAAAAAAAAAGCTCCCCAACCCAACAGATATAACCCCCGGATGCATCCCCAAAAACAGTGAAAGAGACAACCCCAAAATCCTATGTCTAAATCCCCGCCGCTCATTCCTCAACAACACCACCTCCGCCGCTAGAATCCCCCCCATAGAGTGACTAAGTGATATTGCATCCGTGCCTGGATTCTCAGATTGCACGAGCCATTTCGAAAACCCTGCCGTCGCGACGGAAATGTTGTACCTAGTCTTGAACTTTGGGTACACCTTTGTGTGAATGTACCAGCCCAAGTCATCCAAGGTTACCGATAACAACTTGTGCAGATGGGCGGGGAAGCTCTGAAATCTCGTTTCATTGCCCATGAAGCCATGGATATAGACCAGGAGAAGGTTTCGCTTCGCCCTGGGGATAGAGTCTGCAGGGTGCCACGGAGGTTTGTACTGCTGGACCGTAATCACCTTGCTAGTAGGAGTCGGAGTACTAATCCTCGGCTGATGGTAATACGAAGGTACAGCGCCTAAGTTTTGAATATTTTACTAGCAGGGGATGTTCGACTAACAGGGATGAGGAGGTGAATTGGGTAACCACTATACCCAATTCGCTGTCCTTATACCCGATTTGCTGCCTTGGCCCCTGCTAGCGTAACACCCCTGCTAGTAAAATATTCAAAACTTAGGTGCTGTACCTTCGTAGAGAGTAGCTTGGTGGCGGAGACGACGGAATAACGAGTTCCCGTGGTGGCAACGGAGGCAGCAGGCCTGTCTCGGGAAAGTCTGCGATGTGGTTATTCCTATTGGCTATCTTTGTTTCGTGTTCCTCTGTTGGTTTGTTTCTTCGACCGCTTCGCCGATCTGAAGTCAAGCTATGTTGCCCAAAGACGTTGAAGGGTTTATATAGACAGGGAGGGATGAGGGGGTTGAAATGGATACTTGCACGCTCTTTCCAATATCGGTTGTTTTGGGGTGAAGTGAGGAGACAATTGTAGTATTGGCGGTGGTGGAATTGAAATTTTGTTCGGTTGATGATTGTCCTCACTTACATTCGTGGTAAGGCGAGGGGGGTTGTGGATGCACTCAACGTATCGTACTTTTTCACGGACCAAACTTGGGATGACATCTTTTTCTTTTCCAATATTGTATCCTACTCTCTCCCCAAAAAGCCGCGCATTATGCACTGCCTGGATCACCCGGATGGGTCGCTTCCCTATGCCCACAACCCGACATTTCTTGCTTGCCCTGAGGAGACCCCCCACCGCCCGCCCGCCGGGGGCGTAGCGGGCCCAAAACGGGCAGAACACGAGCACCGAAGAAAGGAAGGTTTACATAAAACAATATAGTGGGCCAATACAAGGGTCAGGCATTAAAGAATGGTACAAGTACTGTTCTAAGTAATGTTTCAGCAGGGGTGGTACACTTTTGAGGGTGACATTCAGAGAATCTATGCTAGCTCCTATGCTATCCAACTAATAAAGGAAAATTTCTGTAATTGATATAAATAACCTTTGCTCCAGCAAATTTACCACCAAATAAAGCACTGAAAGGTGGTTGCTGAGTGTGGTGCCTGAAACTCTAAACTGGCATTCTGTTTCATGCAGTCTTCATTGTGGTTTAGCTGGGAAACTGAATTGCTCATTCAAGAAACCAACATTATTTGGTATTTATGTGTAGGGATTACTCTTCTCTATCATATTATAGTGTATGTTTTCCTGTCTACAGGAGTATTGGCCAAAAATACCTAAACTTTGGAGGTAGGGACCTGATGGTAAAGGGTGTGGTTCAAGAGGTACTTCACCATTGCAACATATTTTCTTCACGAGTTAAGTTCGGTTGCAGCGTTCCAGATTTTTGTCCAAAATCAACTCACCCCCCCCGGCACTGTTCCACTCTTTATTGCCTGACCCTTGTACATAATATTATGGAAAACAAACGCCAAGACTCAAAGTCGCTAGTGAGGCGGGGCTACCGTATAATCCGGCGAAAGTCGGATTCGCGCTAGTGACGATTTTCTTAAATCTGCCCAATCACTATGGCCCATATGTTTAAACTGTGGCAAACTGTGGCAAGTTGGAGTTTAATTTTAATTCGCGTTACTATATACCTTTCACCCTCGTGAAGATCCACGTTCGGGCCGGTTTCCTGAGTTACCCACTGTTGTTGTGGAATCAGGCATCAATGAGCCCCATGCTGAGCTTCAAGCGAATGCCAGACTTTGGCAAGAAGGTACAGCTGGAGCCGTGCGAGTGGTATCATACTACAAGTCCAATTTTCCGCACCTGCCAAGGAGAGCAAAACGAGACTTCTCCTATCCGTTTCTCGTTTCCGTCCGGACGGACACCCGATGCTGCATGACTATTACGCAAGTATTTTACTTACTACATACCCCTATATCTGTACTAATATTTGTTATGTGCATATAGGACATCTTTCCAGCCCCTCTTCATTCCCAACAAAACCCGTATGTCACTCTGGACGAACTTGAATTATATGGAGGAGGTTGTCCCCTTGGCATTAACCCTCAGGCTGCCATTCCGTTCGACCTTCCGTTACTAACTTTACGTCATATAGCGGGCCACTTCATCCGCCAGGGCGGTCATCTCCCTGCCTAAATTGCTTTAGAAGCAACAGCCCAACCTTTACTGGTTCCGCTTCCATTTGGAGCTTCTCTATCTTGGCTGTTGGTACCGCTGTCGTCGCTTTCTTCTTGTAAGCAGCGAGCTGCCCTGGTCGGGTTTCTGACCTATTTTACTGCTTAAAACCTCTGTAGAATAAACAAAAGCAATAAATCAGGGGCTGTTTGGTGCGACATGCTTTAGCTTTCAGCCATATTCACTAGGCAAACCATAGATTGTAACCGTCGTACTGTTTGGTAAACATGAAATTTCCAAACATGGCTTAGAAAGAATTTCAAACTATGGTTCGCAATCATGGTATCATACTTTCAATTTTTTTCCTGCAGTGTTTTTCAAAATTCTGGACTGTTTGGTGCAACTGATTTTGAAATCATTGTTCGTAACTTTACACCAAGCCGTCAACTAACAGGTAGCTCTCCTAATTCTACGCATTATGAGTGGTTTCGCCCCATTTGCATTCTCATCACAACCACACCCTCTTCCACCTCCCTTCCGCTCCTCCTGTCCCTCCTGGTATTCAAATTACCCGGTGGGGGAACTTGGTCCGCAGCGGCCTGGCTACACTTGAGATATCAATGTCCGACATTTGAGTTTATCTTAGAGTTCCTGTACGGTTTTAGCGCAGGCTCTCTTGTTATGGGAATGGTAAGCGCGGGCCAAGAGTACCTGTGTTTGTGCTAGTTTTCTGGCGTTCTCTCTTCACCCTTGCATCAGCTCAGGGTTCTTCCCAGCCAATTCATCTTAAACAACTCCCATCCCAGCACTCTCATTCCGCAGGGCAGAGATTCCGGCATTAGCATCACGAATAATATTCTTATTCCCCCTTGAATTTGGTTTCCCGGCGCTCGTAAGGACTTTGCCAGGTGTTCCTGATACGATCTATGCCATGGTCAGCCCCCTCGTCTTAGTATGGGGAGGGAGCTAGCCCAGACATTCCTGAGTGATTTCATGAGTCCAGGAGGCAAACCCACGGTTCAGATTTCCATTACTATACTCGGACTGAGTCCACTGAGAACACTAGTCTTGTAGTGGCTGCTCAGGTTGAAATCCGCGATTATTGCCTCGCCAGGCTTCGAAAGTGATGTACCGCAGGCTGGCAGGTTCGCTGACTGTTCGGAGGGGGGTTTAGCAGGACGTGGAGCAGCAGCACATTGGAGCAGTAAATATGACTATAGGGCGTGAGGGAAAGAATCCAAGGACTACCGAGGAATAGAGCCTGCAAGGGTGGGGTGAGTGTACTTGGGAGTTCAGTAAAGAACCCGAAGACCATCTCCACTTATCCCGTACGAGTGCATATTCTGTCAGGACAAGAAGGATATCTTCCGATTTTTACTGACACCCCCGAGCTCGAGCGCTCAGGTTGTTAGATCGGAGTTTCACCGTTCTTGGTGCATCAGCACTAGGGGGAGACGAAACTCCAATTTGGTGACTTGAGTAGGATGATTGATTATTCAATAAAATCAGGAAGCTAATTACCTACAGGTAGTCGCAACGGCGCAGCCATCAGCCTGGGCACGGCATTGGAGGTCGTAGAATCCGAGGATGAAGCGGTCCACCCTAACCTGGGATTTCGGTCAACCAATGAAGGAATTGTGGCGAGAACAATGGGTAATTCCGATGTGAAGAAAATAATGGATTCCGTCCTGGAAATTCAAAAGTGCATCCTTCGAGCATATTTAGCACCGAGGTTAACGCTGACACGAACTCGCACTTGGAGTGGGATGACGCATCCAACATCCAATTATTAGTTTCATTGAATTGCTTCCTTGCAACTAGCATACGAATGGTCTTACATCGGGGTCAACAATTGAACCAGGTCCTGTAGTTTATGTTAACAGACAAGAGTAAGGTGAGAAAAAAGAAGTAAATATTATATACAGTATCATACTGGAGTTTTCAAGAGAGCCTTCTGATAGTACATTCACCCATCCCTAACCGGGGAGCAGCCAGAGTTGATTACTGAGAAGGAGCTGGTTTAACCAAAAAAAAAGGCATTCCCACCCATATCCCGTCCCATGTTCGAGTAATCAGCATTTGGGTCAAATTCCGTCCACACGCTTGGGGGGAATATGTGCTTATTCAGTTCATACCAGCGACGATCCGCCATAGTCATTGTAGGGTTGTCTCTATTGGGATTCGGAGTGCGGGTCTGGGGGGTGGGCGATGGGGATGAAGGGAAATGAAATAATAATCCGTTGGGCCCCAGGGTGCGATTGACGATAAAGTAGCAGAATTCAAAGTGCTGCTGAGCGAGTGAGTGACCATGAACGGCAAGGAAAGGGTTAAAAGAAATACTCAGGATATTATCACGTACTATCGGACGGGCAGTAAATTGTTGAGAACTATCGGGTGCAGAAGAGGGCAAGCGAGTAGTTCCACAGGTTCAAAGGCAAAGTAGTCACCGGAGAAAGCAAAAGACTTATTTTTACTTATTGAACAAGAAGACTATTAAGAGGGAAAAAGAAGAAGGAAAGAAAGAAGAGGAAGAGAGAAGAGAAGCGAGGATTTGAGAGGGAACAGGGGGGGTGACGTAAGTGGTCACGAGGTGTCACTCGTAACTACAGCAACAGATGAGAGGAGAGCGCACCCATAACTACAGTTTCCAACATAAATCATCGACCGATATCCCGAGCGACTCCCGGGGTCCAGACATTCCCCAAGCACGTTCGAAAAAGAGCTACACAGCCTCCCCTCTTTATCAGCAGGGGATTTTGGGCCGCGCCTTCGCTTTTGAGAAGTATTTCGGGTTGGACCTGGTTCGTTCAGGGATTTTGTTACCCGAGCACAGAGAAGATCGAGATTTCGGAGTACCCGTTAGTCATTCTTTTGCAGATGAGAGTGATGGGTGAGCTCTGAATATCACCTTCAAGCAATCCGTCTTTCCAAAGAAGGTTGAGGATTATCAGGCGAAGTCCATCTGGAGGGCTACGGCATATTAGTACAGTAAATATAGGACACATTATTAGGAGACTCACGCTAAAGCCGGATCATCGAGAAGTCGCACTAAAAGACTCCCCAGGATCTTTTGTTGAGCGGCGATTTTCATCAAGGCCGGTCCTCGACGCCTGTTCCAGAAGCGCCCTATCTGGGAGGTTTTTCTTCTCGAAAATGCCTGTGCATTCCTGGGCCATAGCAAGATGAAGCGAGTACATGTCCTTTTGTCCTTGGTGTTGAGGTACTCTCGCCATCTTGTTCCTGATTGCGTACAAACTTCATAGATCAGCACTCGCACCAAAATAGTACACTGGCGCACAAACCTATCAACAAAGTTCCTGTTGTCCCCTAGGAATTTTTGGAAGTCTTCCATCAACTTTTCAATGGTATCTTTTATATGCTTGTGCCAATTAGACACCCACATCCGATTTTCATTCCCAATCATCGTCTCTTTTCCCTTGTCAGCACCGCCAGAAGTGGTAACCTTAACAACACAGGTTACTTTTTCCGCATCTTTTGTAGGCTGAAGATCATGGGCCATCGCTTGATAAGTGAACTTGTTTAGTGCGGGAGCGAACACATCAATAGATCTATTTATAACAAACGGCACTCCCCGATGCCGGTTTGAGGGCGGAGGAAAAATCGGGGTGCCGCTGGGCGTTGAGGTCTAATTCTGTCTGCGCATCTTTGGCGAGTAGCTCTGATGAAACTTGAGCTTTATGGAGAATAGATTTGGTGGACAAAAATATCGTATAGCAGGGTACTCTCCAAGAGATGCACAAACACGGACGATCCTCTTACCTAGCTCTTCCAAGTGACCCCTTACCAAGCCATAGCATTCCGGATGGTATAGGTTTCAAAATTATGTCGGGTCACGGAATGTGTAGTGATGAGCCTCCTGGGGGAAGAAACCAGTCGACAGAACATTTTCACCTTCAATAAAACCACGTGCAATGGATTTCAAGACCATTCCGCGAAACCGATCATCAAGCCCGGGAGCCATGGCATAAGTCATAGCGAAATCAGTATTAAATTGTCCGCAAAGCTGTGGAGACCAAACCTGAAGTCCATAGCAAATGTGCGCATGTGTGCCGAGGGCTAGTGCTAGCAAAGTCTGATATCAAACAACAGACTGTGTGCTCCTGTTGGTAAGGATACCAGCGCCCGCCACTGGTTGAGGCATTCGCTTCCACTCAATAAGGGAACATCTAAATTGCACAGCACCGGATAGTCAGGAACTTCCACATATGGCAGATCACAGTAGGGAAAACCCTTAGATACTCTCGTCGAGAATAAGATGTGCTTCTATAACATTTGTTCAGCATCAACATCTTACACAAAACCATTTTTTAGAAGAAGACAAAGTCAATGAATTTTATTTTATTAATCCATCATTGCCCAGGCCCACCCAATAAGCCAAATCTTCTCACAATGCTTGGTTCAATTTCATCGTACTGGGCCTCGGTGTGGCGGTACCATTCGAATTACCCGTGGTTGACGCAACAAACTTCCTCCGAACCATGGCGTATGAGTAATAACTAGGACTTCAAGACCACGTGACTTAACATTTCCGATTTCTCTTTTGCCCAATGAATCTAGGCGGGAATATTGCCCTCCTTGCTTATCCAAAACCTCAACTCATAAACCAGCATATCGAGGTTTAACAAAACAACTGCGTTCGGGTCCACACCAGGAGGACAAACACCCCCATATATCTCATCAAAGGAGACATATGGCCAGGAAAAGGGCTGGTCAGGATAGGGTAGGATAGACTATGTTCACAAGGGGCATATTAGCGGGGAAACTAGCAGGTTGGAGGAGGTGCAATGCTTGCATATTTGTCTGGCGGATTGACACCATGGGGCCCGATCAGTGTTCCCAAGCATCCCGTCCGCCCTGTAGGCACCGCCAGGACTGCAGTCCCGGGCGTCCCGGGCGTCTGTCTCAGGCTGTAGGGTAAGAGCGTCCGTCCTCTGGGAAATACTATTGTCTAAGAGGCGACTGTAGGGCCCTACAGTCCTCGACGTATCGGTAACTCCCGAACCGTACCTGCAGTCCTCACCCGTAATCTGCAGTCCTCGTCCGTCTTCTGCGGTCCTCGCCCGTTATCTGCGGTCCTGGCCAATTACCTGTAGGGCCCGCCAGTCACCTACAGGGCCCGCCCATCATCCGGAGTTACCCAGAAATTGCGCCACCTGAGACACCTGCAGTCCCCACCAGTCCGTCCCGGGCTGTCGTCTGGACAGACGCCAAGATACCCGTCCGTCCCGGGCGCCCTTTCAGGTACTGCCGTCCGTCCCGTCCGGACCCAAAGACGGACGGACTGGACGCTTGGGAATACTGGACCCGATTCGTGAGACTGAGAGAACAGCTCGCACTATCCTTTCCTTTGTCGGCTGATAAATATTTAAGAGCAAAACAACACGCACAGCCCCTCCCGTACCGAGGTGCCATAACCATGCATCGTGCTCAAGCTCCACACTCGACTCGCTGTAACCCGTCTCCAGAATAATGGTAGGGTATTCGATATCTTGACGGAGGGGAAAGAGGGCGCAGTCTGGTTGTTTCGTACAGCCCTGAAAGATGCCTATAAAGTTCGTAAATGCTAGTTGATATAATTAGCAAGCCTTTCATACTTGTACAGCCCCGTTCGCAAAGTTCTCGCGGATCAAGAGGTACCAGGGAAAAATATTGGCAGTAACAAATGTACTGGTACAAGTGTCTGCAGAAAACCTGAAGTGCAAATTCTTGTACCGGTACATGAGTTGTCCCCAGAAATTTGCTAAAATACCTACTGATCAGCGAGAACTTTGCGAACGAGGGTGTACTTGAGCATTGGCAAATAAGCAACTTACAAGGATTGGTCGGCATGCTGACTGTCTCAAGCCAGTTGCGCGGAAGAAGCCATCTGTCGTAGGCCCAGCTGAAGTTCTTATTCAACCACATTGCTCCGGTGTCGTGGGTAAGAGTAGTCATTCTAAACGGAGGGAGGAGATGTATATGAGCGAGGGGATGTATATGAGGGGGGGGATGAATATGAGGGGGGGGGGGGATGAATATGGGAGGGGGGATGAATATGAGGGAGCGATTGATATAAGGGGGGGGACATATATAGGGTAGGACGCGTAGGATATAGTGAGGAGGTATGCTTCGAGGGGATAGAGATTATTCCTGACGGCCGTTAACTCTATTGCATCGGTTCCTGTTCCTTCGGCTGGGTACGCGTGGAGCTTCGTCTCCCCTCTGTCGAAATCTGCATTGTACAGATTACGGACACATTCGCTGAGTCGGAAAGTCCTCCATAGCCGAATTTTGACCTATGGTAGGTCAGTAATATGAAACGATTTAGGTCATCTGAAGTAAAGCACATAATCACTGAGAATACTCAATTTATGCGGGGGCCCCCCCCAATCCTCCAGATACTCTTGAACGATATCCCATTTAACTACTGCATCTCCAGCGCGCTCTCTGTCTGGGAAATTTAGCCACAGCTTGGAGTCACTACTTTCTTTGTGGTATAATTAAGTTATGACCCGGCCACGCATCTGGTTTATTCTGAACCAGTTGTTGAAGATTGTGAATATGATATCGAGCCCTCTTCAGATAAGTCAAGTTCTTAGACACCAACATCAGTCGAGCGACTTTGTCGATACTTAAGCTTGATGCTGGAGAAATGGCAGTCCTCCGAGAAAAGTCCACACGCTTTCCCGAAAGATTACAAAGAAATCGACCTTGTTTACCCCTTACCCCCCCCGGCAGAACCAGCGGATCGTCTTGAGATCGCTATAGTTTCGCTGAAGGCTCGGAGGGCTGCTGTTTATATACATGGCAATCTGAGCCCTGCACAATCCCGTTGTCCCGAAGATAGTTAATAACCGAGCCCGTTCTCTTGGTATGAGGATTGCTTACAATTAGTAGACCGGGTGAGGGCTCAGCGAGGCTTAGCAAAGATTAGTTAGTATGATATCATAGTTTGGTTTGATGCGTACCGAAATTTGGCGTGTCGCCTCGCTGAACCCTCACCCGGCCTATAGCCATAGCTTCCCCGCTTTGAAGTTGTTCGAATTAACAAGTTTACCAAGATAATCTCGGGGAGTTTAATGGTGAGATAATCTTCATTGGTAGCTGGATTTTGTTGGACGGATAGCCAACCCTCTGGACACAAGCCTCCAACTGCCTTCTTAAACAACTTTGCGCAAATAACTTATCGTGTCACACTATCAGGGGATATTGTGTCACCCTCAAGTCTCGTCTTCAAACAAACCGTCAACCCCACACCATATCCAACCACCAATTGCTCAATTTGAGCTCTCTCTTCCTCTCAACTTATCCCTAGAAATTTGCTATTTGGTCACCTCATTATGTCTACCAAAGTATTTGATCAAGTTTTGAAAGTGGTGAGGACCGGCAGTCCCGACGTGTTCCTCTTTCCCAACCTTTATCCCGAAGACTCCGCAAATTCCCTGGAAATATAACTGGCTCATTCCAATCGCCTTGGCAAATATTCCTTCCGATAACCTAATCATTCCACAGTTGGCCTGAACTCTTGATGACTTACTAATACTCACAGGGTCCACTGGTTTTCCCATGAAAACAGATTGAAGCTTGTAATGCCTTCGATGCTTCACGCCTATGCTGCAAAAATGGGCAAAAAGTCCTGCCCGAAAGCCGGCCCTTCGAAATCCACTTCCCTAGTCTTTACAGAACCCGCATCTTCAGAAAGAACAAATACTGGAGCACCCGTTCCAGAGAAAGATGCCGAAGAGGAGTTTCTCGAATAATTAATCTTCGGCGACCCAGAAGGTTTTGAAGCCGGGTTGAATGAACTTGACGGTGGATATTCCGACGACAGCGATGGAGGAGGAGGAGGAGGGATTACGCTTGCCGGGGGTGGGGATGCAGATGCGGGAGCAGACTTACAAGCGCTGCAAGATGATGAGTTATTCTTTGTTGACGAGGGGCCGTCCGGTACCGACGTAATCCCCACTAGGGATATTCCGGGCGCCGGTCGTGACTCTTCAGAAGGAGAAGAAGACGGGGAGGAGGAGGACCTTCCAGCATGGAAAGACTCCGACGACGAAATGCTTACCATCTCACTTGCTAAGCGGGGCTTGCTGCGTAAGCTTCGGGACACCGAGACTGAAGACCTCATCAGTGGGAAGGAGTATTCGGCTCAGCCGGGCAGGCAGTTTGAGAGGATTTATCCGGTTCCCGAGTGGGCTGCCGGTGGCTCGGACAGGAAGAGGGTAAGGATGGACAGTGCGGGGGGTGCGGGGAGTTGTAGTGATGGAGTGAGGGGCGAGGTAGAAGAGGAATGTAGGGATAAGGAAGCGGTGAGGTCTGCGCCCAGTCTCGAGTAGACCCTAAGGAATACTACGAACTAGACACGCAAGGTTCCAGGGAGGCTGCGGTTGGGGAAGTTAAGGATAGTGAGATTGGCAGATGGGAATAGGATCGGTGGTAGTTTGGTATATATACATCCCATTCTCCTCCCTTCCCCCTTTAGGCATCCAGAATAATTTTAACAAGTTACCAGTCAATGATATCGACCCTCCACTTCCACCCTCACCACCCCCTCCTCCTCTCCTCAGGCCCCGACTCAACCCTTCTCCTCCACCACATAAATGGCACCACAAAACCCCCGCCACATCCCTGCACCTGCGCAACACCCCCATCTATGTCTCAACATGAGTTACCGCAAACATTATGGCATCCCTGGTAAGTGGTATTGCACTATGGATACGATGGGTGCTCCTGGTATGTTGCCAACTCCTTCAGGATTCAGTATTAAAGGCAGGAACCTAGCTAATCCTATTCCCTAGAATATAGCAATCCCGTCGGTGCATATAAAGGCTTGATAAAAGGTCAACCTTTGCCTTCCAACCTCGCAAAGATCCAGGTTTGGGCGGGCTTCCTGCGTTCCCCACTGTTGTGGAATCAGGCATCAATCAGCCGCACTCCGAGCTTCAAGCCCAATTTTCCGCACCTACCAAGGAGAACCCGACACGGTTCTAAAACCTCTAGCACCTCCCCCACAGCAGGTTGAGCGTGCGGCGCCGGATCCTTCCCCAAGCTCTACCTCTCCAATTAAGGAAATGGGTGGACTGAAGGTTCATCATCACCACCCTTGCAGGTATTACGAAGAGGACAAGAAAAAGAAGCCCGGCGTATTTTGAGTTGTCTGGTAGGCTTCCCCTGTACCTAGCACATACAATAGCTAGTCCGATTATTTATTTCCTTTTTTACTAGTACGATGGCATGGAATCCTCGGATTTTGACACAATTAGGATTAAGGAAGATAGTTAAATTGGTAAATAGCTTGGGGTGCTTATGTTTTTAGGTGATGCTTCGGTGAAGGTGGTGGGAGTTACTATAAATTGTTCTGTACACACTCTTAACGAAGTTACTCGACACTATGAACGTTAGTGAAGATGATTTGCCCACAGCATGAAAATTTAAGGTTTCAAGAGAAAAGGCCCTATTCTAGTCATGTGGCATACTGCTCTCCTATGACCTTGAATCCTACAAGACTACACCCTTTCGCACAATATTGCTCCTTTACGCCCTACCCCGAAGCCTTGCGTCGACCGCCACGGCGTGTTGAGAAACTTATCATCCTATAATATTATCATACTACGAGGGATAGAAATTCCCTGGAGCTTCTTCCAACTAGTCACCCCGGTACAGTATCGTGCAGGGAATTCTTCCTTCCCTCCCAGTTGTCAATTTAGTCACCAGTTGGCACACACTTTTAGCACCTCTATTAATAAATTTCTCGAGAGTTCTGTCCCCCCCCCCCAGTGGGGGAAATAGCAAAGGATAGGAGTCAAAGAAACACAAAGAAACATCTGGCGAGAAAATGGGAAAGGGACAACAGGATGATGATGTCCTGAAATCTCAGTTTTTGCCGATCTAGCCACACACCACCCGGACATCAAAGTTGACAGCCCTTCTAGAACTAGCTAGTGGAGGCAGGATGCTTACCGGGAGTTCCATAGCGACCGGTAATGGGGACCATGCTATCGTAGCTAAACTGCGCGGTAACACACCCTAATTCAACAAATAAATACGGATTTCCGCCACCCCAATCCGGTAACTACTCTCCCTCCTTCGGCAGGCAGCGCAAATCGTTTATGATACAATGTATAGTACCGTAATATATGTCCATCTTACAAAGGCGTCGTCCATGCTGCCCCCCAAAAAAACGTCCCTACCGTACAAGTAAGGGGGGGTGCATAAAAGTACGATAGATGGAGTGATGTTTGTTCCCTGGCTCGACCTGGGGGGGGGGGGGTTTCTTTCCCGGTGTTCGTTTCTGGTGATTTCTTGGCGCAATGGGGGTAGTTAGTACTGGTGCGTAGGTAGCTGGTCTTGTCGATGTATGGCTGGCTGGCTAGTGGGTGGGATTATATATACCTCGAGAAGGAGAGGTGGGGAGGGGGGAGGGGCGGGTGAGGGTTTGGTATTATTATATATACTGTGGGTGGAATGGGCTTTGTTGTGGCGGGATGGGCAGGATAGCTAGTAACTTAGCTGCCGGTATATATGCGTTCCCCGGTGGTGTAGTGGCTATGGGCGAGTGAAACCCCCCCAAAAAAAAAACTCTGGGAAACGGGGAAGGAAGCAAGGAAGGAAGGGGCTTTCTCATGCGCGGCCGCGAAAAGAGGAAAACTTGGGTGAGAACCAGAGGACTAGCGTCAGCATAGGGAAATAAAATCAGGAAGTAGAATCCTTATCCGGCATAGCGGGAATCTATCATCAGGCATTAACCCCTCCTGTGGCCAAGTTACTACGATATAGGTTCTAATTGCCGAGTGATACATTGTGGATCACTCGGGGAGGTCAAAAGGTTGCTGGTCCACACCCCCCCATCTCACTTTGAGGGCTCTGGGAAGGAGGGAAGACCCCCCCCCCCTGGTAGGTGCGCATATTTATGTGCTCTCTGTTGGTTTATGTATTTTTGTTAAAAAAAAGGCTTGGAGTGAGGGAGTGAGGATGGCGTCTTGCGTGGCGGAAGAGGAAGGTGCTGTTTTGGGAGTGGTTATTCTGTAGGTATGTCTTACTGATGCCCCCACCGGTGGTATGACACCGCGCGGTGTTGGTTTTGTCATCGTCTTGGCGGGGAATAGCCTACCTCCGAATCCTGGAGTGTGGTGTTTGGGGTTCTTGCTGGCTTGGGAGGGTATGTATTAATTGACATATTAATGCTGGTAGCCCTGAGTTGAGCGAGCCTCCTGCTAGGGCCTAATACACGCGACGGAGGCGGTGACGGGGGTGGTAGGGAATTTAAGAGGAGCCCATGCTGGCACTATTTATCGTTGGCATGATTTTTCCTCCCCCGGGCCAGTTAGGGTAAAAGCAAAAAAAAAAGCAAGCAGGCTCCACCGCCATAAATCGCTAGGTCGTCCCCTCAAGCTTTCTCTACCTTATTCTTCTCTCCTAACATACGCAATTGAGAAATGGCCATCTAAATTCACCCAGAATGAGAGAAGGAGAGGGAGAGCCCTTCCTTCCACTCAGTGCTGGCGACCCACACCCCTCTACATCCACTTCTCATGACCTGCTAATCGGCCTGAAAGAGCAAGCGCGCATCCTGCAGAAAAAATTCCATAAAAAACCTACTCCCTATTGTGCTTGATATTGTCCCTGGACAAATGCAGGATTGGGAATGTGAGGATAAAACATTGGTTTGTCCAGTTTTTTTTCGTTATTCGTGTTCTTCTGATGCATGTTCTCTCTCTCTTTCCCCTTTTTCTTTCCTTTGGAGACGAGGTCGGTACGGGTGGATGTAGGGGTTAGGATGCTGGCAACCGGAAATACATTCTGAGTAACATATTTCTGAGGAAGTTATGGCCCAATTTTGGCTGACCAGTGTTTGTCTTGGGCGGGGGATGTGAGTTGGTTTGAGTTTCCCGGGGAAGGGAGGAAAGGGAGGAAGGGATTGCTCAGAGTGGTGGGAGCCGATTGTGGTAGTGTTATGACTGTGCACGGGATTGTGCAGAGTTTCAGTGGCCTCGTTGTGTGTGGGTATTCCCAGGAGGCTGGATTGTGTTTTTGCCTTGCTAGTTTGAATGGCCATGGGAAGAGCTTGAGCTAGCTTCCCTTCCCATAACTGGGAACGGTGTTTTTGTTTGATATTTGGTATCCCTACTGGTAGTATATCTTGGGGGCGTTGGATTTGTGGTGGTGGTGGTGGTGGATAGGTATCCCGGTCGTGCGCGGCTCTTTCTATTTTGAGCCTTCTTCAGCGCAGCGACACTAGACGGGGCTTGGCCGACAGCTGGCTAGGGGCCTTCTGGAGTTAGGTGGGACCGGCGGGTTCGCGGAGTGGAGGCTAGATGTCGGGGTTCAGGTTGTTAGGCTCTAACAATCTTTTCCTCGAAAGATAAAGATGGATCTTGGTCGTTGCTGGGTCCACCTCCGCCGCCACCCGCTATATACTAGTTCACCAACAAGAAGGCATAGAAACTGCACGCTTCCTCTCCCCTCCGGGTAAAAAAGCACTAAGAACACCCCTGTCTAGCGGCTCTCCCAGCAACACCCAAGCCTTCTACTGGCTCGGAGCCCACGGTGCCTTCACCCAACCGAAAGTCTGTACTAGCGCAATAATTGGCTTTGGTACCGTCCTGCTGAGATTATTTTTCCCTCTCTTCCTCTGGTCGATCATTGGCGATCTAAACCCCACAGCGACAAGCTCGCAATTTCTGAAGCTACCGCACTCCCGTGCGTCGCCGCATTTGCGTTTGCGGTACTACACGGTGGGTCGTATAATATCTATACAAACCACGTGGCACCCCGCTGCTGATATTCACTGGTATTGATAATCAGGTACACCGTGCAGGTTGCCGTCCCGCATAGTAGACTTGGGGTAAGGTCCTTGCTACTTTTATCTTAGCTGTGGAAGTTTTTGCAGTGTTTGGGTTGGATATTCCCCGAGTGGGTGATGATCTCCCCGGATGATCGAGGATAGCTGCTGGGAGTGCTGTGTAGGTTGGTGAGGATGGCAATTGTGAGGCATCGCCGATGCATATATCTGCCGAGAGCGGAGGGCTCTGGAGTACTTATCTTGTCACGGACTTGCGCTGGGGTTTTCGCTCATGGCTTTGGCGGCGGTGATCTTGCAGAGGTGCCTGTGGGTTGTACCAGGAGGTTAGTTTGTGGATAATTGTGCTGAATTACATAGGTCTGGGAATGGGGCTATGGGTAGTGACTTGTGGAAAAAAGTTGCTGTTTATCAATGCACCGGTAATCCATCTCTAGATGGGGTTTCAGCGGGTATTGCTGGGCTAGCATGGAGGGTCTGGTAGAGGGTCGTCGTTGGGGACACTCGCGATGTTGGCACAGTAATGGGTTAACTTGATCGCTAATCCTGGCATATATGGAGTCCCACTATGTCGCTTGGCCTCGGATTTTCGGATAAGCGGCCGCCTTTAAGAACCGCGGAGAAGTTCTTTCATGTTGGATTGGAAAAACGGACTGGGATTGCTTCTGGAGAAGTTGCCGTGCGCGGATTGTATTACTACAAGATCCCTTAGTATTACTAGGCTTCAGGCAGTGGATGCTGCCTGAGAATCCCACTAAGAGGCCTTGGACTCAGAACTGTGGGCTTTGGGGACTCTTCTTGGTACATTCCTTCCTTAAGCATGCCCCCCCTTGAGGCTGTTTGAAAGAGAAAATTCCCTCTCCCAACCACTGCGCAGATTGCCAGTGCTGGAAATGTTGTGTGACCGATGATGTCCTCATTTGCTTCCCCACACATCTGCCTCGGATTCAAGTCTAAGTAACAAAGGGGATATATGGTTAAAGGCGAGTTTTACTAGGACTTCGCCCAACGGGTGAGTAGTTTAGTCAGATGGAAAGGTAATACCAATTGCTGGTTAGTGCGGTGTAGTGGTTAGCGCGAGTGTGTGGTTTAGCTAGAACAGTCGTGACTACGGTTGTGTGTTTTCCTATTGTGCGGGCTTACTAGGCAAGTGGTGGTGGTGTGGGCTCCCCTTCCTGTATTTAATGGGTAGTTGATTGGTCAAGGACTACTTGTCTAAAACATCGACTCTCTCCACAGCGCAAGTGTTTATTCTTTTGATACTAAGCGTTCGCTATCATAGCAGCCTACTACTCGTTCAGGCGTTCAGGGGCCTTATCATCGAAACATGCACACTCTCACACAAGGCATTTTCTCCTTTGCTATCAGCCATTCAACGCCGGGTATCACTAGAAAACACCGGATTAAAAGTAATGTGACTTATTTGGTGACCTAGAAAACCGTAAAAAGACTATCTGAACCATCGAGCATGATAAGGCTAATATCACCTCCATCCTAACCGTTATTCGAGCCGAAGCTTAAATGCCCAGTTTTGCGCTAGCCATCTTAGCTCCATCACAGCGAGCCTTCATCTTCTTGAAGGCTAGGTCTCTAGCAATGTCGGGCCCTCCATGTTTAGGCTTCACGTCGATGCTAAAAGGACTAAAACCGCAATCATCGGTAGCACCAAGGCGATGCTTTGGAATATGCTTTGCGGCGGTGACCAACGCCTCACAGACTTCCTCGGCGGTCTCAAGAGAGGGATGGAGGGGATTGGTAACTCCGATAAAGACAACTTGGTCATCGCGGGAATACTTTCCACAGAGTTCGTAGACCTTTTCCTTATCGGGCTCACTGGCGCATTGGACAAGGAAGTAACCTGCGTTGAGCTTGAAGAGGCTCGGGAAGCTTTGAAACGTTAGCGTAGTGAAAACATCTGATGGTATATAAAAGGATTTACAGATCGGTATAGTCAACATCCATGCTATGCACGGAGTCGCAATCACCACCAGGACATGTATGGATGCCAATATTCTTGCGTTCCTCCGAGGAGAAGCGGTCAAGGACACGATTGTTGACATTAATAAAGGTATCCAAGAGCCCGCGACTGGTCCATGGGTTGGCAGGATCATTTTTCAATGAGAGACGACCTATTTTTACCCTTGTTAGATACTAGCTATTACCATGAATAAGTCGGACACAAATACCCTCGGTGAAATCAATGGAGACCCTAACAGCACCAGCTTCAAAACATTTGCGGATATCTTTCTCGCACTCATTGACAAGGTCATTGAGAAATTGCTCACGAGTATATCCCTGAATGCTACCTTCGAGGGGGTAGAGCAGATACAACATGCTTGGTGCGATCACAGCTTGCTTGAGGGGGAGCGTGGCAAACGGCTTCGACAGCTCCAAGAAGTCGGCAGCGTAGTTTTTATATCTGAAAGGGCCACCAGTGAGACGGGGGAGTTGACGGTTATGGCCATCCTCAAAGATCGCACTGGAGATATCGTTAATATTTACTCAGAAGCTGTTTTGGAGGCGAACGGACAAGTACTGCCCATTGAAGGCCAAATTTTCGGCGAGGCCACTGCCTCCAAGAGTATCAACAAGTGGGTAAGTCGCGAAACTGCTGGCTCTTTGTTCACCGTCGGTGACACAGGTTTGTCCGACCGCTTCCATACGAATAATAGAGTCTTTGCAAGCCTCGTCCTGAACTTTAACAAGTTGTTCATGAGTTGCCTAATTGTGTGCATTAGCGCACTTGCTTTTTTCACTTTCTTTTATTTTTCCTTCACATTGCCGATCATTGGGTTGACTTGCCTCCCCATTATCGTAGGCGGCGAGCATTTCCTGAAGTGCAAGCGGGCGTGGGAGAGACCCAACGTTTTCAACTGGAATGGTCATCTTGTAGAAGTGGATTTTTGGTGTTAGAGAAGTGTGGTTGGAGATCAGGTTGAAGTTTGTGTGGAGAGAGTTATAGAGGGGTGGACGTGAGTAGGAGCCTCAATTATGTAGCCCACCGGCGGTCCTAATCACAATTTTATTTGGCACTCGCAAGCATACTGTACCACAACAGAAATTTCCCTGGATGGGAGTGCTAGGAAGATAGAAATATGGACCCTGGCAGATCTTACCCAAGTCGGAATTCCGGGTGTGCCCAAACCTTCAAAACTTGTCAATGGCTTCTAATTCCCACCATCCCTCCAGGGGACTCTCATAGTATCGTAATAGTACATACCGGTAGTTGTAAAAAATATAAAACTTGAATATAAGAATGATGGAACCACCCCGGAGGAGTTTTGGCACTTGTATTAGGATGGAGGTACCCGAAAATACAGGTACATGTTATTGGTATTCGGATAAACACATATTTTCCACATACTTCCCCAATCCCCGTTTTCAACCACCCTTTTATTTTAAACTTTTCACCTTTCCATTTTGCGCTTTCTAGGTTACTATTGTACGAACCCAGCATTTGCCCTAACTTCAGGCCCAATACTAAACTTCCACCCGTACCTACTTTCACACTTCCTCTCTCCCTCCCACTCTGATAATTTCCCTCCTCTCCTCTACTCATCCTTCCCCGTCTCCTCACTCCCTACTCCTAACCATTCCCCCCCGCCTCCCATCCATGGCCTTACTCGCACCCTGGCCTCTCCTTATCGCACCTAATAGGCTAGCGGTAGATCCCCGATTTTTTTTAACCATTGGTCACTTCCCTCAAATCGTGGGCACTAGCCTAAAGCCGCCTCCCCTCACCCATAGGACAACCGGCAGATCGGGCAATCGGAAACACCCACAGGCCAACCCCCGCAATGGGAGCACTACCCACTTCAACAGGACCCCGGAGACTGATTAACTTGGCTCCTGGGCCCATCCGAGGCAGACTGTCAGGGAACCGGATGATAAACGAGACAAAAATCGGCAGACTAGTGCAGATTGCCCATGCTCAACCCCTTAGATAATTTGAACGTATCGCAACTCTCAGTGAATACACTAATAAACTTCAACAAAGAATGTCTGAAACTTTTTAGAGGTCAGGTGTCAATGACCGAACCCACTGATTTCGCCGACAACTAGTGCTAACCTAAGAACTAGAATAATTTGAACCTCGCGCTAGGACGTTGGAGTTGCCTTTACTGGTAAGGTCTGGCACATTTTTGTTTTTTTTGTCCTGAACCGGGGCTGAGGCGTTCAGCTTTCCCAGTCTTTTCGCCCCCCTATCCGAGAGAAGGAATTTTGGACGTCTTAGCGCGATGCCCAATTATTCCAGTTCATGCGGGTACTTTACTGAGCAAACCACGATGAAGGGATCCTATGCCGTGCCTCCCCCCTCCCCCCCATACTGCAAGTAGAGGTGAGCGACAGCGAATGAACCCGTCCAATCACCTACCCTCATACATTGCCACCCCGGTTTATATCGCCGGACAAACAAGTTGCTATTCTTAATTCCTGGGATTAGCAAAATTGGGCCTTTGAGGCCATAACTAACTCGGCAGTCCAGAGCTGCTGGACTCTCAACGAATCACAATCCAATTCATTCAGCATCCAGCTTATCATTCCTAGCATGGAATTTTACTGTTTCACACCACCCACGGGATAGTAGGTCATCACAGTATGATTCAACTAGGAGAGGCAACTCCAACGCCCTAGCACATGATCCTATTATTCAAGTTCTTCCTGTGACCTTGTCTAAGTTACAGATGAGCCCTGGAAAGAGAAAAAATGTGAGGGTCAGGTCCCATGGATATTCTGGAACGCCCGGAGAATACCCGCCGGAGAACACCTCGAAGACGGATGAGACGGCAGATTCCTCGCCATTGCTCGTCTTGAGATATTCCCAAGAGCCTAGCAACTCTTAGGACCCCATCAGACGGATAGGGCCGTGGTGGGGCCACCACCCCAGCCCTGGGGATCTGAACTCCTTTCCGATTCTAACTTCCCAAGGGAGGAACGACCGCAGAAACCCCCGAAGTGGGTCGCCGAAGGCTCCATGATTGAGCGTCGAAGTAAGACTTTGCTCTAAACTAGTAGTATGCTCGTCGATCTAAGGCTGCCAGAAAGAGACAACTTATTTTTTACCGACGCAGAAGTGGATCCCCCAGCCCACCGTTCAGAAGGCTTTCATCGCTGCAACCTCACTCCGCGTTCGAACAGGCAAGTGGACTATAGCCAAGTAGATTATCATAGCAAATTTGCCTTTGCAAGCGTTCCCAAAGCTCTGGAGGGCATGTTGGGACCTGCTGGGAGCTTTCCAAGAGCACCGGAGAGGACTGGACTGCCTCAGGAGTCCGTCCAGGGCAGCGGAATCCCAGGACTGCCATCTTTGGCTCGGATGACGGGCCCTATAGGGCTAGATAGTGCTTTTCGGGGTAGAGAGGCGATGCCAAAGCGAGAGCCGGGGGATTTGCAGGAAAATGGGGCAGGCTGGTGCCGTGATGAGTGATATTTTATGATTTCAGCTCTGCCCATATCTCCCGAAATCTGGTCAAACAAGTGGAATGAATGACCCGGATAGGAATCTCGGAATCTAATTTTCCAACATGCCATTCTCGGGTAGTTTTTGACCGAGCGCTTCTGTCAGAAGTAGAGATCGTTGTTGTATTCCATCGCTGTTCTATCAAAGGAGAGAAGCGGAACCAGTCTCGGGAAACAGAAAGGAAAGTTATGAGGGGAGAAGGTGACGCGGCAATCGGCAAACGAGTTTACATTCAACCATAGTTTCCAACAGCTTTCCTTCCCCTTCTGCTCGGGAGCGGATGTTCAGGCTTTATCTGCTGCCTCTATTAATGTCAAGTCTAGACGCATTCCACAACCCAAGGAAGCATTACTAGGCAAGGAACCATATCCCCAACTCGATGGGATGGTGAAGCAACCGCCAATATGGGATACCCAGATTAGGAGCGATGGATAAATAAAGTGGTGTACCACCGTGAGAAGTACATTTTAGACGCATAACATAATGGACGGCGAGGGGCGTGAGCCCGAGAATTGTCAGAGTTTGCCGCGTAAAGGGACACCAGGGGTCGCAGCCTTCGGCTGTCAGGGTTGGGCGTCAGCTCGCCCAAAAAAAGTGACGGACTATGGCTCGCAGTCCGTCAGGCCCTCCCTCTAAGAGAGGCAGACTGGACTGTTAGGAAAACTGACCTTTTCCAATAAAGTTATTCTTTGAGTGACCGTTAAGGGTTTCTCCTTTCCCTCAATGCCCCCCTCGTAACCCATCATCTGTTACCTTCCCCGAACCGGGTTTGACGGTTTAGCGGCGTTTGATCGGGTGCCCGGGAAGGGATCCTTAGAGCTATACGAAGGCGCCGGGCGGATGGCGAGTTTGCTAAAAACTGTGAGCAAGTTGGACGGTGACTCTGTTCTCGTGCATTTAACATGCCAGTCTTCAATACCGGTATACTCTAGCCAATTGGAGAGATCATGTGAGGCTAAAGGGGCTCACATCGTCGCCGCTGACCTCTACTTCCCGGGAGTTGGAGTTGAATGGTGCCTAGCACTTCTCAACCAAGCACGAGATACTCCCTACTTATAGTCAAAATAAAAGCCTTGCGCCGACCGTAATTTTCTGATGTTTGTTAACAAACCGATATAGGATAGGCCGAAGCTCATAATTGAATTAGGTATGCAAACACGACTGCTATTACATACCGCCAAAATTCAGCCTTTTTTCTTTCTTCGATCTTAGTATCATGCAATAGTGGTTGTGTTTACAAACGCCACTCCACCCCAAGCACTATTGCCTGGCAGCTAATTTTTGGCCTTTTTCTTACACCCGCTTTGCATGTGATACTATATCAATAGGTGCTATCCACTTTTTCGCTAAGACTAGACCCTACTTAAGGCTGGATGGTGCCTAGTGCCTAAAATTGCCCCCTCTGGGGGCTTTAATCAAACCGGATTACAAATGAATACGGCACACCCTAAAATAATGAGATAAATTGAAGGAAGCTCTAGATAGAACTACCCAATATTCACTCCTCCTCATTTTTACGAATTCTGTTTGTTTTTTTCGTTAAGTACTCTATGGAATAAAATGGCTTTTACAAATACTGCATACCCAAATGAGCGGCGAGGTCCCAAGTGTCTATCAACCGCTCATCAACAGTAATTGGGCGTAGGTTAGGATAGTGATCAAACAAATGGCGCATGCTCAGCTGCATTGTGCGGTCCCGTCCAACCAGCATCGTCTCCTCGAGACCTCGAGGGAGTGGAGAGCGGTTTGCTCCTGGTGCGGTGGTCTGAAAGTTTGGGATCCCCAGCCGAACATCTCCTAGCTCTGGGTATCCATTGATTTTGGTTTTCTCTTCTTTTATAGTTCCCTCTTCAGCCCGGCTTGCTGGGGATATCTTACTGCTACCAGGTGTGAAGTTGTGATAGAAGGAAGAAAAATATCTGATTAGATGGGTTATCAGAGGACCTGAGGGACCTTTTGACAAGTCGTGCTAACATAAGGGCGGTGGACTGTTGCACCCACAGTAACCTGGTCACCATGCTTGATCACTAGCCTTTTCACTTTAGACCCTGAAACTTAGAACTTTCCGCTCTTAGGGCTGCCTTTGACATGCATTGAAGTTGGAAGGATCACAGATTGACCCCTCCGCAATTGATGAAATGTTGGCCGTATTTGTTATTAAGATAAACCCACGGTGCGTCGTCGACTAGCAAAGTCCACAATTAACGAGCGATTACAGTTACGGAATACGCTTCAAATTTCACCGAGACACTGGTATTACACGAAATCTTGAACATAGGCAGCAAGGATAATGAATAGCCAATCACCGGCGACTTGGTCAGGTGTTTTCACCAAACTACAATCCCTGTTAAGGTATTACTAAGCAATTTCATTCATTTGGGCACATCCCTATTCTACAAGGCTAAGGAAAGAGGCTCTGGGACACGGTGGTATCTTCGTCGCCTCAACCTTGAAAATTGACTGGCCCAAACTTGAATTCCTCCAAACAATCTCTCCCTTCAAGCTTCAGGCCACGCGACGACTTTCTCTTTCCCCCTCCTCCCCCCACGCGACCTCCCCACCCAAGCATTGATACCACATCACCCGTCGCTCATTCATCCAAATCTTGGGTCCAGAGGCGTTTGACGCCTTTCCACAATGCGTCTTTTTAAAGCACTGTTCCTGCTGCTGCTGCCGGCGGTGCTGGCGCAGGATTATTACAAGGTGAGAATCTCTCCTCCAAAGGTCTTGCGATAAGGGATTAAGTGTTGGCTAACCGTTGGAATTCCCCCCCGTAGTTACTGGATATCGACAAGAAAGCATCAGATAGAGATATCAAACGAGCTTACCGAAAACTGTCGAAGAAGTATCATCCAGATAAGAACCCGTTAGTAACTCATCACATTTTTCTCACCTGGCCTCTCTCACTTCTAACGGTAACAATCCAGCGGCGACGAGACGGCAAAGCAAAAGTTTGTCGAGGTAGCCGAAGCATACGAGGCCCTCGCCGATCCAGAATCCCGCCAAATTTACGACCAGTACGGCGCAGAGGGACTCAAGCAGCGACACAATGGCGGAGGAGGCGGAGGGCACCACGATCCATTCGATCTATTTTCCCGCTTCTTCGGTGGCGGTGGTCACTACCACCAGGGTGATCGGGGCATGCGCAAGGGTCCGAACATGGAAGTCAAGGTGCACCTTCCGCTGCGCGATTTCTACAATGGCGCGGAGAAGGAGTTTACGGTCCAAAAACAAATGATCTGCGAGGAGTGTGAGGGGACAGGATCGCACGACGGGCACATGGAATCCTGCAACGAGTGTGGTGGGCGCGGCGTGCGTATCGTCAAGCACATGCTCGCGCCGGGGATCTTCCAGCAGGTTCAGAGTGTTTGTGATAGGTGCGGTGGTAAAGGAAAAATTATCACTCATCCTTGCAAGGTTTGCGGCGGGGAGAAGGTTGTCAAGAAGGCTACTACCCACTCACTACATGTCGAGAGGGGCTCACCAAAGGGTATTCGCGTCGGTTTTGAAAACGAGGCGGACGAGAGTCCTGAATGGGAGGCCGGAGACTTGATCGTTCATGTTGACGAGAAGGAAGCCGACGACAACTTTGACGAGGCGGACGAGAAGTATAATTATAACGGCCCACCAGACGGAACCTGGTTCCGTAGACGCGGAAAAGACCTATTCTGGAGGGAAGTCCTCTCCCTTCGGGAGGCCCTGCTCGGCGGCTGGACTAGGGAATTGGTCCACCTCGACGGCCACAAAGTCAAACTCACCAGGGCGAAAGGCCAAACCATCCAACCCGGCTTCGTAGAAACTATCCCCAACGAAGGGATGCCGATATTCCGCAGCCAAAGCGGCGATGAGTATGGTAGCCTCCTAGTAGAATATGTTGTCATCCTGCCGGACCAGATGGAAAGCGGAATGAAGAAGGATATCAACGCCGTCTTTGAGAAGTGGAGGAAGAAGAGTGGTATTGATTTGTACGCTGGGAAGGATGAACTCTAGGATTTTTTATTTTTTTCCTTGAAAACAAAAAGAAAGCTTTTTCTTTGGTTTGTCATACTGGGTTGGTTAATGATCTAATAGATGGTCGGCTTGCCGGGGAGTGTAGCTATAACCTCTTTTTTTTTTTCCTTCCCTTTTCCCCCTCTTTGTCTTATCTTGTTTACCAATTTGTGCACCTCCCCAAGATGTTTCAGTCCCGGAATAGGCGTGCAGTAACTTAATTAGAAATGGAGAACACCGAGTGATTATTTGTGAGCGGGGTATGTCTTCTGATAGACGGGCGCCTAGCATCCCGGTTGGCATGTACTGTAGGTGAAAAAACACGGCAAATACGGAGTCCTCATGTCCATCTATCTACACGCCGAATTATCCTCGGACGCCAAACGGCGGTAGAAATCCTGCGGGGAGCGCACTACACTATACTGTGCTCGCACGGGGGAGTTAAAGCTGGGACTCTATATGAGAACCACCACCACCCTGCCTCCACCTTCAACTCGGCCGCATACCGAGTATGTATATACGAGTGTCATACTGCGCATCCCGTGCCATGACGAAAAAGGCCATTCCCAAAACCTCCAAGTTATGCAATGCCCCGATTCTTACTATAGAAGCGGTGCCCGGCGAAAGCTTGCTTAAACCTTGGCCGAACGCTAGCTTAGCCCGCTGACCCCACCCCGTAGATAGGATAACTTGATGTATCGTGCTCCAACACAATTCGGGCTTACCAGTTGAGCCAGCTATCGTATCATAGAAATGTAATATGCTGTAAATCGGTGACGACCGTTACTCTAATATACCCGTAGCAGGCTTACTCCAGCGCATCATGAACTATAATAATAATACATTGGCCAGAACTAGCCTTAGTTTCTCGCACCGTAGCTAGCTACTAGTGTTGCTAAGCCCCCCCCCCCCCCCCCCCCTCGCCCCGACACTAATAAACCACGGCTCATTCTTTACGATCCGGGATTCGGTCGATTGGTTGGAAGGGTATGATACAGTGGTGCAGAGCTCAAAGAGGGTAATTTACGCTGCACTATTGGGATGGCACAATATTTCCCACCAACTTAAAGGCAAAGTATCATAATTTGTTAAGTTCAAGTGATCTCCCGATCACCACCAAAAAATCCGGGGGAAGAATCTGTGCTTCGTTTTCCCTCCTTCCTTCTCGTATGATAGGGGGGGCGCAAAAAAAAAAGAGATGACATGGCAGAACGCACCGAAATAGCGCCTGGCACGGGAGATATAATATTCGTGACGGGTACGGGTGTATCAAATGCAGGAGGGCAGGTAGGCAGGTAGGCAGCCCGTATTATGGCGGCGGTACGTATAGATAAGGTCCGAACGCCGAGATGCAATGGGCATTATTCCGTCACCTTATACATCTTCATTGCACCCTTTGCGTGGATGTTTTTCTATGATACCTTCTTGGGAGTATTTCCCGGAGGAGTGTGGGGACGGGGTTTGGAGGGTTCCCCCCCGCCTCCCACGGTATATATCAAATTCGGAGGGTATTTGCATAATGAACTTTACTTATCATAATAAACTCTTAATAGGGTATTCCGTGTTGCCCCACCGGGGCAGCCTTAGAGATCTTCGTAATCCTGGCTCCTCTCGGATATGCTGGGTAGTATAAGCGGGGCTATGGAGGAAGTGCTTGGTTGCTGCGAGTGAGATATCTAGGTGTGCCAAGCGCGACTTGGCGTGAGAAATGATAGGCTATGTAGGAGATTGATAGAGACGTTACTCTGAAACAAAATAACAGCCCTCACCAAAGTCGGTATACCCCTACAGCTTGATACCGTTTTCCCTCAGACCCGTGATTTGTGGGAACCTTCGGGTTGGCAGTGACCTTGCCTAGTTGGTTTCTGCCTGTTGGATTATCATACCCACGAGGCATGGTGAATACGGCTGTGAGGGTGCAGCTACCGGCGGCCTTCACTCCCCTGTGCCATTGAATGCAGGATGTAGTAGGAGTGTCGGTTTCTGCCCTTTCTCTATATCGGCTGCTTTGTGCACCCGGTATCAGGTGTTTTGGCTCAGTCCTCTCCGTTCTCCGCCGTTCAGCTAGGACGTTGAGTTTGGGGATTTAGTTTCAACCACAGCAGCGGCTTGTTCGTTTGCTCCTCCAGAGCTCCACCGAGCCCCTGCCAACCTATTACCGGAATATTTCCCCCTCATTGGACTCATCCGATACAGTTCATAGAGTTCGGTTTGGTTTCTAGAGATGTTAGTGTTTCAGAGATATCTGATGCAGACTTAGGCTTTGGGAGGGAGCCGGGTGGCAATTACGGCACCTCCTCCCCCAACCGCAGCACAGGGCTGTACTCGAATAGGGTTGGATGAATGCGACTCGACCGTAGTATATAACAAATATTAGACGTGGTGCAGTATTGGGGGCTGTCTACTGTCGTGGAGGAGTATTTCAACAGCGCTGATACCATAAACCCGGGAACATGATATCTGTAATACAGCATCGATCAGCAACCTCCAGATCTTGCGCCGGTCAGGATCTCAGTATCCTTCGTGTTCCCGGGTTCGAGCAAACCAATCCTAGTGACGACCACCACATCGCATACAGCTGCAACCCCCTCGTGACGGATGGGAAGACCCGCTAGTGCCTCTTTATCCCATAGGCATTGACATCAGTCCTATAACTCTTCCGTCCGCCGTCAATCCAGCGGGGCTCCACGGATCTCCGAAATGGTCATTGAAGTCCCGTTCCGTTGTGATGCTCCGAGAAAAAATATTGCACAGCGTGTGCGTTTTCTTTTCTCTATTCGTCTGGAAAAGCTTGTTGTGCTTTTTCGCTCATAGCTCGTGGGTTACGATTTCTATGGTATAATGCTGGATTCTTGGAAGCATTACGATACTGAGATTGTATTATCGGGGCTGGTCTTGCAAGTTATGGTAGTAATCAGATTGCGGGATTGGATCGGGTTGCTGGTTGTGGTTGGGTTGGGGGTGGTTGGATGATCTTTACAGGGAACTTTCGTATTGGGGGGGCTTTTTTGGAGTTAGCGAGGGGAGGAGGATTGGGTGCGAAAGGAGGAAGGAGGAGCAAAGCCTAGGAATGAGTTCTGTATGGTTCGGCCGCCGGGGGTCTGCTTCTGTATTGTAGTTCTTGGACATGGCTCATTGTTGGTCGCCGTGTATTATATATTTGCCTAGGGAGGGCTACGGAATATAGTGCATAAATTGAATTACACCACCGCGGCTAAGTCAGAACCCCAAAATTGTTCTCCTAGGAATAAAATCCAACCCCCGGAAATTCACGAGGGCTAGACTAAATAGTGAGAGGTAGCCACAGGCATCAATCTCCCACCAACGACAAACACACCTGGCCGTAGAAAGGTTCCGAGCAGAGTGTATACTGAGGTGGTCCTGTTTTAATGACACCGACTGCGCGCTATCATTCACGTGCTCGCCCGCCTATTTGCTCGTAGGCACATGATGCGGAATGTCTCTCCTCATCAATCACTTCATCACCCCAGGAGAAAATTGGGGGAGGCAAAGATTGATGGGGAGATATCCGATATTCCACCTATTATAGACAGGACATCTATTGGGCCCGTGAAGGAGATGTTTGTATATGCTTGAAGGTGGGTAGGGGGAAATGGAACGGGGGAATGGAGGAAATGTGTTATTATTATAGTGTACATCAAACCTTCATGCAAACACCGGATAAGGAAACGTTCGCGCTATGCATCATGCAAAAGTGAAACAATTGGAGGTGAAGGGGAGTTATTGTAGAATCCTTCTCAAGGTTCGCCTTTTCCTCCACACTCCCAATCCCCAGTTTCTCTGAGTGCCTTTCCAGAACCCCTCCGGTATGATGCCACACCCCGCCGCCGCCACCTAGTAGCCCCCTCCCCTCCCCACCACATCCGTAGAAGGAAATCGTGCATTCTAAAACTGTCTGCTAGTATCATTCTTGACAGCGGAGGAAGCAGGGGGAAACATGGTGGCAACATCGGAAACTCCCTCATCAATAATGATGTGGGGGCCCGCTCCTAGCGGCTTTGTGGGTGGCGAAGTCGGTGAGTGCGATTTTTTTTTGCCATTATTGCAATTGTGACTTTGGTTTCCGTCTTCTCCTCTTTTGGTGCTGCAATAGTGGAGTGGATGTTATGTAGGTGTAGGCGAGAGGGGGTAAGGGGGGGAGATGAGGTTGTTAGCGGACAAAACAAGTTTGTGCTCGGATAACGGTGAGATGGGATGGGACCGGAATGTTGGACCGATAGCCTTAGAAACCCAGACCCACCATAAATCCTCGCGGGGGATTGTATCATTGAGGCTATGAGACCTACCGGTATTAGACTAAGTTGTTCGGGTCTCCCCTCAATTCTAGCAAGGAGAAATTGTGGGTTGGGAGGTTGGGTTTGTGGGTGATTAGTCATTGGTGTCTGACTTGATTGGTTCTGTGTGATGGGGGTTGGATGCGGTTGAACAGTTACCCGGGCTTGGTTGAGCACGTGCTCGCTGCAACAAGGTGAACTTGTGGCCAAGCATTGGTGTCAACCATGCAGGAGTTTCTACCAGTGACCCGATTGTCGACGTGAGGGCTCATTTAGTAGCCAAATATTCACTCCGAGCGGCTCCTCACCCACTATGGGCTAGCATGCCTGATACGAAGCTGCGAGTGATATCACATGAGCGATGCTAGTATAACTATTGGTACGGTGATGCCAATTGTAACCACCCTGGGTCTCCTTCATAGCTACGGTGAAGCCTGTTTGCTATTTGGGGGCAATAGAGAAAACGCCACCTCCTCCTTAAGCATGCACACTCTCCTCTTCTCAAGGGGCTCATCCTTATTAGATTTTCCTTCCTTCCATCTATAGCTCAGGATACCGTACCACCTTGAGGAAAAGAACTTTGTCTCCCAATGTCCAAGCTCTCTCCCTTGACCAACGAGTTGTTTTGTCCCACGGGTATTTTCTCGCGTTCATGTCAAAGTCGAAAACTCAGATATCCTGAGACAAAGTTCTCTTGGTAAAATTAACCTGGTGCTGGTTTCTGCATCTCTATCGGATCTGGATTTCATCAGTTGATTGTTTGTATAGATAGCTATTAGCCTCCAACTTCCATATCATCCCATTGGACAATTATCTGCCAATAATATTCTCACTCCGGGTTTCTCGTTTTTTATAATAATTAAACAATATTTATAATATGTGCCAAGTCTAGATCGAAATACAATACCTTATGGAATCAGAGTCAGGGGGATTTAAGAATGACTATTAGCCTTATCAAGTATAGAGTAGGGTTTGTAGTGGTTGATATTCTAAGTAAAACTTTTAGGAGAATTGGTATAATACAGGAGAGGGTAATAGAGCAATTTCAGAGTCATATATTTCAGTCTCTTAATCTTCTAGCTTTATCGAGTAAGAGAAACACAAGAGGACAGAAAGAAGATAAGAAATAATAAAAATTGAACTAAAAGCTTTTAAAAATTAATGTCTAGTAATTGGCCTCTTTTGCTCAGAGCGCATAAGGTAAATATTACCCCTTAAAGCAACAGTTATCTCCTAGTATACTATGCATTATGCCAGCCTACTAATGCACTTCTTAACTCAGAACCTGGTATTAGTTCTCTGCTATATATTCTGAACAATCCCTACTGGTGCTATATCCTAATACATTCTGAGTCCCCCTATGTGTTAAACAATTATTATTACCTTTTTAAGATTCTTTGTATCAAACACATTCAGGTTATCAGATATTTCCTGATATTTTCAAGTTTACTCATATATATCTTGGGCCATTTAATATATTTCGCTGCTCTCATTCTAGGAAGGATTCGGAGCGCTTGAATATATGAACAAAGTAAACCCATGATAAATTTCCTCCTAAAGTTTGAGGCTCTTCACTTCATAAGACGGCCTATTTCGAAATAGCAAATTCTAATTGTATGATACCAAGTTTGGCAGTGACTGATCATTTTGACCTTGTGTACTTATTTGTCGTTTACTTTGAGGATATTTGAAGTTGGTTTTATTTTATCCGAGTTTTTTTCATAAGCATATCATACTGTACATACTTCACAGCGCCTGCCGTCGATTTTCGTGTATTTTATGAATCAATCTGAGAGGGCTTAACAAAAAAAAAAGAGTTCATTAACAGGAATATCCCCAAAGTCACGGCAAAGATAGCCACTAGCGGAGTTTCATTTTCGCGGGGTTTTATCTTGGGGTCCTTGAATTCCAACTGAGAAGAGTATTACTACTCAGGCCAAGCTTAACGCCATACCTTACTTGACCGTATCACGATCGCAACGGTACCATATATCATCGAGCAACTAAATCTGCGGCTGTGGCAGAGCACATAAAGTGAGAGGCACACCCAACGCAGCGACCCCGCACCTTACTGTCTCAGCACACAAACACAAGACCACGATCGCGAATGGTACCGTTGTCTGCGTCTCAATCCCAGTAGTGCCCAGTGGTTCAATCACATCAACTATTGGGGGGTTCAATGGGTTGCCTGCGGGGAGGAGGCCACGACATGCGCTCTCCCGCCCCCTGCGCTTCTAGCGGCCGTGCCGCTTCTAACTTTGCGGCACAGGGCATATATTCAGAGTGAGAAACTATGGGTGGCCTATCAGGTTTCAGGGAAATTCCGGCAATGATCGGGTTCAACCGCCCCTGCGCAGTCTATCGTCCTTTGTTTGTTGTACTGATCTTACGGATGCCCCGGTTCTGAGTGAGATCGATGGCTTAGAATTCCCTTCAGTAGAGTGTAAAGGGTGATCACTTTCATCACTGCTCGTGTGTGTGTTCATTGTGACTCACTCGGATTCTAGTTTTGGGTTTTCGGCGGCAGTGTCGGGTTGTGCCTGCCTTTAGCCCTTCCACGGCTTATTGAGCGAGATCTTGTCTTTATAAAAAAAAACGAATTTCGTTGAGCTGAGAATATAAGCGCCAAGTGCCAAATAGTGCAGTGATACTGCCTGAGTAAGACCTGAAAGGTGGGTCGTGGGTGAGTTAAGCTCTTCGTTGCTCCAGAGCCTAGAGATTGTTATGCATGAGATACCACAATTTGGTCCGGGACTAGGCTCGGACCACCCCCGACTATTCCGCCAGCCCTCGTGACATGACCCCCACGTAATGACAGGAGAGTAAGGGTACTTTGGATCACGGATGGAGTCTCTGGCATTGAAGACGGTCCTATAGTGGCGGGAGTTTGTTAGCAGGATTGAGAGCAGGGGTTAAGGCAATGTATACTCAAACAAGACCCCCTGAGGGCTTTTTTGTCGGTAGCGTCCTCTATGGTTGTTATGGATAGGGGTAAATATACAGGGAGAAGGTTAGAAAGGGATAGCTAAACAGTCGGGTATAGTAGTATTTTGAAGAGCATCGGTATTCTGCGGGTGAGAGTGCGGATGTAAAATTCAACAGGGAGCTAAGTGCTATGATAGATGTTTAAACCTTAATAACTACTGTTGGATATTATAGGAATTAGCGTGCTGAAATGTTTCCTATACCGACGTACCCGCCCTGCAGCCGCTTCCAGGTTCTATTGAATAGTGAGAGTATAATGCCATAGAGTTGAACCGCTTGCGAGTACCAATACTGGTTTGTATATTATTAAACAGCACCTTCAGCCCAATATCTCCTCCTCAATGGTCCTTGAACAAACCCTCCATAAATATCTATAATCTTCCGGCACTAGCAACCTAAAGGTACGCAGGAGCCTATATGTTGTTGAGATCTAAGCTCTCGGATCAGAGGTTCTCGGGCCAAAAAGGCATTATATCAAACTCATACTAATCACAAGCTTTGGGAATATGCCAGTAGGCATTCTAGCGAATCATGCGAGCATCCCGGGGTTACTCGAGCATAGCAACCCAACCAAGTTCCCGGTAACATCCCTACCGGGCCAATTCCGCAACTCGGCTCCCCCTACTAATAGCTTCCCGAGTCGTCGGGGGCAAAAATGGTCGAAAGCCCTCAATAGTATCCGTACAGCACTCACAACCAACAACGACCGAGCACAACCCGTAGAGCAGGCATAGGATGACACAAGCATCTCCCCAGTTCGTCAGCATTCGGCTAACTTATGCGTGTTCCATGGCATGTACAGTACAAGATGTTCTGTCAGTACGATATGCGGGCGGTCTTAGTCCAGTCTTACCAATCCAACCAGCACCGGACTCCGATCACTAGCCGACAAGTTTGTGATATGTTTTAAATGGCATATGTCATGTCAGACGGATATGCACGGTTAACCCAGTGGCACAAATTGTGAATTCGCCATCTCTTACCCACATGTACTTTTTCCCTCTTCCTTTCCGGAAGCGGGACAAGCACTGGGTTTTTGTGGAGAGCGTGGGGTCGTTATTTGTCACGATCCTGATTCGGGATCCGTTGTGCCCGCACAGAGGATATACCGTGGTGGTTTCGAAGTCACGTTAGTGATTGCGGAGATCGGAGCCGGTAACACTGCGGGGTACAAGAGCGGTGTACGGGTAGTGTGTGCTGTACGACGGGACGAGTTACGTGGATAAACTATGACCCCTCTTTTGAATTGCCAGTCCCGGTACTACCTTAAGCCAGTCCGAGCAGGGGTTTTTTGTGGCATATGGAAGTTAAGGTTTCACCGGGACACCTAGAAGAGAGGATGATTTGAATGTGAGTAGTTTATACCCATGCTTCGATTTGCGAATTTATCCCTTAGGAGGCGAGAAATAGTAAATTTCGGTGCTAGGCGCGCCAAACCAAAAGTATAATAGCTACCAAATACGGTAGCTGCTGTTGGTAGCAAAATTGGACTTTTCAGACCATAGCCGACCCAACCCCTCAAGAGCTGCTGCTAACTTAAATTCTTAACGAATTACAAAATCCAATTCATCCCACATCCGGCTTAGCCTGCCTGGCACGGAATTTTACTGTTTCACATGGCCCAAGCGATACCAGCAGAGATCGAGACCTGCTTATCTCTACTCGAGTGCTGTACTGTACTAGTACTATCGAGCCCATACGATATTCAAGCAGCACCCTCAAGTAGTAAATATGATATATCCCAGCTCCCAAGAAAAGGGCACTTCAAGCAAGAGTGCCTCCGATTGCCCTATCCCAAAAAGTAAGAAACCATGGTCAGCTAAATTGACGAGCAAACCAACCGAGGTCCTTTAGCGACTCTACTACCCCTTGTACGTAAGGATTTCTTGAAAACTGCCGAGGGAACCAATGCCCAAAACAAAACAAGTGGAATCACAAGCTCAAAACAAACTCGAGAGCGAGGCAAGCCTTCTTTCATCTGCCGTTGCGTTCCTTGGGCCTCCCCCCCTCGCCCCCACCAAGAAACGGTTCCCCTTGGCCGTTGTTAGTGAACATCCCCAACCTACCCATTGTATTTCGGCAGTTCCTCTTTCCAAATGTGTTCCACGTTTCCGGAAATATTTTTTTGCTTGTCATATATGATCGATGGAGAGCCCGAAATGTCGGGCGAAGTCGGCCGTGTCCCGAATGCGCGATGACGGTGTGCTGAAGGTACAGTACACGCTTTCCCATCGTGGTTCTCCTACTCCCCTGCCATCGTATGTGACCTTGATCAGACTTGTCTTATAGATTCCCCCACGGTACTTGTGTCTCGCTCCTTAGACTTGTGTGATCTGGAACGTGCTGGACGAGTTAGAGTCTGAGTGGGTCGTTGGGACGCCGCCCCGCCATGTGTGCCAGAGTGGCGAGCGAGCGAGCGGATAGGCGGGGCATAGGAGAGGGGTGGAGGTGTGAGAGGGGGTAAAGGGGAAATGCTGGTGGAGTACTGTACTTGCGCTGCGCAATACGGCATCGCGCCGTGCCCCTATCGGCTAGCTGAGCCTGCACGGTAATAGTGCGATGCGGCGCTTCTTGCTGTCAGGGGATGACTTGTTTTGTCATTTCTTTCCTCCTCTTCCCTTTCATTGCAATGGATAGGCGGACGGGGAGAGAAGCCGTGGGAATATACTTGTAATAATGGCACCTGCGTTGCGCGATAACGTGTTGCAGCCGGATATCTGTCCTTCATGTCTTGTCTCTGTTCTGTGGATCTTTCTCTCCCTGCTCCCTTGCATTCCGGTTCCAATTTTGTCAATCTTGCCAACCCCCCACCCACCAGTAACCACCACCACCCAGACACATTACCAACCATCAACCATGCAATGAACTCCACACCCACCATCGGTTTCCGAGAGCCTCTGGTGGTGCGAGTCAGGTGCAAGACATCGTTATTATTACAAACTAATTGAGCTAGCTGAGGTACGAGCGCTGTACCTATGTGTGCAATAGCCGCACCTTCCCCCTCTCATCTGCTTCCTTCCTCCCACCTGTATTTGCCCCCCTCTCCGAGTCTCTGAGTGCCTAGGCGGGTGGCACTGCGCGAGCGATGATGAGAATTGTGCTTGTGCGGTTGGTCTTAATTGACAGATGAGGTGCCGGTATAGGATGGAGGGATGAGAAGAACGGGGGATGAGATGGGTAGGGAAGACAATGCGTGCTCATAGGGCGGATGAGACGGGGAGAGGGGGTTTGCTTTTTTGTTAGTAGTGAAACCCCCTATGGAAAGGAGTCTACTTTTAGCCCACTTTCCCCCTTCGTTTTCTATCAGCATCTGCGGACTCTAACTGTAGGTGCTGTACAATATCTGATGCTCCACCGCCTATCAAATCCGCATCCACATCCTTACTAAACCCCAGCGCCATTACACCTACATTTCAACATTTTTGGGGGCATTTCATATTTCTAGGGTCCTCGCACAATCCAGAAGAAAAAGAAAGTCATTTCCCAACCGGACAGATAGTCTAAAAAGCAATGAGTAGAGAGAGGGAGGGATGAGGAAAAAGGGATCAGGGCAAGAAAAGCCACACAGCACGCCCGCACACTTAAACACCCACGCCGACACTCACTCACATAGACACACACCCTCCTGGTAAACCTTGTCTTCACGCGAACTCTTTGCCGCAAAATTCTTACTTGGGACCCTGAACTGGGGGCGGAGGCAAAGGGAGAGAAAAGCAAAAGGAGGAGCAACAGAAGAGAGACTTTGGTAAGAGAACTCCCCCACTTGCGGCAGTCGAATTGATTGCGCCGCCAGGGCTCCAGCCAGGCAGCAGGCTGTTTTTGCAAGCATAGTACATAACTTACACCCCAACACCGTACCTCTAGGAACGTATGTCAAATAGTTAACCCTTCTACTTACAGTATATCGTAATCTATTGCGGAATGTTTTCACTAGAAAGAAAGGTCCCAAAAGGCTGTTCTGATTATTCCCTTTACTTGGGTTCACTCCGACCTCCTTTCGGTGAGTGATATCTAAAGGGCTTTTTTTTTTGGAATCGGGCTTTTCTCCCTCTTTTCTTTTCTTTTGTTCTCAGTACTTGTCGGGCACTATCTATCAGATCAGTCTCCTTTCGCATGTCTCGCCTTAAAGGGTTAATAAAAGGTTAATATAGAGCAATTGCTTATGATACGATGCCTGCGCGTCACGCTGCTTCGACCATCACGATTGCTTGCGCACCCGAGATATCAAGTCTCAATGGGCCTCTGTTATCGTCACCTGATGGCTGCAAAACCGTACCTCCACTTCCTCTTCCCCTCCCTCCCTCCTCACCATCTCTCACGATCCCCAATCCTTACTGTCATCCTCTTCCTCGCTATTATCCATTCCGTCTTCCCACCTCCCTTGATCCTTCACCGCCTCCCGTTGCCCCCCTCCTCTTCCTGCTTCCCTTTCCATTCCCTCCTCCTGCTTTAGTTTTACAACTAACCGGGTTGAAGGAATCATAGATTGGCTGGCTGTTTGGGCACGAATACACCCGTATCGTACCCCGTGCCCTTCACCCCTCCTAATTACTGCTCCACCCTTACAGCCTTGTCTCCGTGGTTCTCGCTTGTTGTCTCTTGTGGACTTGACGGATACCAGCATTAGCTTGAACCCTTTGTGTTCAACTTCTACCGGTACCTCTGAATAACAAACAAGTGCCAGTAGAGTGCGAGAAGAGTGAGGTGGTGGCAAAGTAAGGGGGGTACAGTTGGTCCCTCCCAGCGCTGTGTTATAGGGTAGGCCAGCCAGCCCTTCCTGAAGTAAACCATTGCTGAGGACTCATACGCTGTCAAGATTCCTATATAAACTTCAATTGATACTGGTATCTTTGCCCCTTCCCACTCCTCCTTTTGTTTCCTAGATCCACAGGTTGGGTGAGGGCTCTAACAAGAAGTGGCTTTCAACCAAACATTTGCTCGTTTGGTACTAACTCTTGGTGAATCGGAGATCTCGTTGGTGTAGCACCACGATCCCATACAAGTATCATCTCGCTGGGCCTCTTGTCCAATTGCCCCGTCACCGCCCCCACATTTGCTTGGACTCTCTTGCTATTACTCTCTACCCTTGTCAGATTTTCGACAACTCCTTGGGACTTCAAACCAGCTCCCCTACCTACCAGAGCCTATCGGGGATTCAATCAAACTTTATCCTGAAAAGAGCTGCCTCAGGAATACATTTCTTGAGAAGCTCCCATCTCGCACCAACGGCCCCTTTCCCTCCTCAACCCCTGCACATCCTACAGGAAAGCCACTCTCACAACACATCCACAACTCCATTCAGTTCCCTGATCTGCAATGGATAGCAACAGATCTGGTTCGGACTTTTTCTGCCGCTTTCGGGACGGGAGCAATAATTCGTCGCTTGCACAGCACCTGCCGTCTTTACCCAATGCAGAAGCTATATCCTCTCTTCCAATCACCCCTCCTGCTACTGACACTGACCCGGAGGATGAAGAGGTTCTCTCTACCGCTGTGCGTGTACTTTCTACTGAGGCTATGGCATTGTCATGTCTCTCGCGGTTATATGCAACCAACCCGGTAGCACGGAATGGGTTCGTGAAGGCTGTGGAAGCAATCTCTACAGCGGTTGTCAAGGGAGGAAAGGTCGTCATCATTGGCGTAGGAAAGAGCGGCAAGATCGGGGAGAAGATGGTTGCAACGATGAATTCTTTAGGATTATTGTCGGTTTTCATGCACCCTATTGAGGCTCTGCATGGCGATCTGGGAATGGTTAAGCCGGTAAGAAAGCATTTAATAATTCCGATTTCCTCCACTTGCAATGCAGGGATGGTTGGTCGTCTCGATTGATTACACGTCCCCGGCATGAAGAACCCGAACACAGGGGTGATCCTAGAGCCTGAATTTTGTATGGTGAATCACTCGTGCTTATCTAAGTCACATACAAAATTCAGACTCCAGGATCCCCCCTGTGTTCGGGTTCTTCATGCCAGGGACTTGTAGTTATTTTTATTTTTTCCATTTCTTTTCTTTTTCACCGTTCCCCAGCCTTTTCCTTGGGCCTTCTAGCTGTTTTCCTTCTTTGGTTGTATGGCATTTCCTATCGTTGCTAGGTTTAAAATCAGCCTAGTTTCCCCCCTCTTTTCCTTTACCTAGTAACACCACGCTTCGCGCCCGAGCCGACTGGCCCTCACACTGCGCAGGGCAAGGCTGGCCAACATGGCTGGTCTACCAAATCTCACTGCATATTGTGACAAGAATCGGAGAGCCTTGCTAATCGCTACTTATCCACAGAAAGACGTTCTGCTTCTGATCACCTTTTCCGGAAACACCCCCGAATTGATAGCACTGCTGCCGCACCTTCCAGGGCATCTACCACTGATCGTGTTGACGTCGCACACCTCGTACCACACTTCTCCATTGACGCGAGAGCGCACTAAGGCAATATTACTTCCCGCTCCCATACATGAAGCAGAGGAGGCCAGCTTTGGAATCTCGGCGCCCACTACCTCCACGACTGTTGCGCTGGCGCTTGGAGATGCCCTGGCAGTAGTATCGGCGAGGCACGTGTACACAGGCGACGGAGAGAAGCCCAGAGATGTGTTCAAGCGGAACCACCCAGGTGGAGCCATCGGATTGGGGACCGGGAAGGGTGTTGTGAGAATGTCGGATCTAGCAGTGCGTCTGGAAGATATTCCGGTAGTGGATAGCATCCTCGAGGATGGGCTACTGGACTCGCCGCCAATCTCGTCCGCTAGCTCGGAGTCAGACCTGGAGATTACCGAGTGGGCTGGGACTGATACCCCGCTTTCGGCGACTCATACCGTAAGGGTTATTGACTGCCTACTTGCCGGTGTAGGGTCCAAGACTGGCTGGGTGAGGGTTTCGAAAGATGAGGTCGTCCCACCGGGGCGGTTGAAATCTGTCCGAGGTAATGTTCAAGGGAGCGTGTATGAATTTGAGCCATCCCTTGTAGTTGGTAAGTCGGAAATGATACGTGTGTCTGGCCAGGCAAAGGTAGAAGATGTGAAGAAGTGGGTGATGGCATCGAGGGAGGAAGAGCGTGGAGCCTTTCCTATGGGGACAATACTAGGCGTTAGTGTGGAGGGCGCTGGTCAAGGAGAAGTTGTTGCGGTGATTGAAGTCGATGAGCTTATGAGGATTTGAAGCGAGCACACTTCTTGCTTGCTTGGCCTGCTTACTTTTGTTTGCTCTGCCTATGCCAGGGCTTTTCCGAACCAAGCTTGTTTAGGCACTGTTTACTATTCGTCTGGCTTATTACAATCGCTATTCTGCTTTTTTCTTCTTTCCTCCTTCTCCCTTTTACCTCTTCATGCTGTTGAGCGGGTTTCCTTTCTTCGTAATTCTTTGGGTACACATCGTTACACGGATGGTTCTTTTTTCGTTAATTTATCTGGGTCTTGCGGGGGTATATTTTTCGTTTTTCATTCCACTTTTGAAGTGGGCTTATTGCGGCCTATGGCGAACGGGGTTCGGTTTGGTAAGGTTCCGCAGCCTAGCGATTGCATTGGGGGTAGAAAATGGAGTACAATTTATCATCCAATTTGACCTCTGGTGTCAGTGCTAGGAGAGTAGAATACTTTTGAAGCCCCAGATATTCTGAAAATAAGGTGGGCTATCATAATAATATTATGATGGATTAGATTCGGTTTTGGCTCGCTGGCGTTCGGGACATGGGGTATCACCCGGTGATGGAAGTCCTAATGTTATGGTCTTGGGTAAGTAAGACCCTACCGGTATACTCGTAGTGACCTACGGCGAAGCGAGCCTACGGCGAGGCGAGAACGCACATACCAATTTTATAGGATAGGGATTATTTGTATTGACACTCTCGTTATGCCGTGGGCCCGCTTTGCCGGGGAATACTGCACCAATGGCAATCGCTGGAACCACAATGTACAGTACGAAAGCAAATCAGACAAAGAAAGGAAGGCAAGACAAGTGTGCTACCCACAAATAGCGCGGGCTTTTGCCTACAATTAGCGAGGGGATGTCGTGGGCCAGCAAAGTCGCTAAATAGAGGATATGGTAGCCAGGGAGAGAGGGTGGGGCCGTGGGAGGTGTTTGTCATTTTGGTGGTTGGATATCGCACGAAGGAGGGGCAGGGGTTCGCCTGGTTGCTGGGTTGGGGGGCCAGAGTTGGTTAAACGTATCGCAAATTCGCAATCAGTGACCTCAACGGGGAAGTCCGTCAGGTCCTGGTCCTGTTTTGTTTTTTTTCTTTTTGTTTTTTTACCTGAGGGATGGGGAGGATGACCGTTTCTGCGGCAGGTGCATGTCAAGCTGATTGACAAAAAGAAAAAACAAAATAAATAAATAAAAAAGCGGAACTAGATCGCACCTGAGGTTTTCCTGAGGGGGATGATTGCTTACAAAAGGGTTTCTTTTTTGGGCCTGAGGAAAAAAAAAAAGAAAAAGGAAAAAAAGGGGAGAAAGAAAAAAAAAGGATATTCGTGGTACAGTACCGTATTGTACTCGTATCTTAATATATTTCTACTATTACAGTAGTAACCAAATACAGTACCGCACCGGTGCGACGCGAGCTCGGTTCAGGTTAGACTATTACCACTCTACCTACAGCGCGGGAACCATGTGAAACTCCCGCCGGGGAGTTATCATAAAGGAAAAGTAAAAGGAAAAAGGTATCACAGAAAATAAAAAGAAGTATCCACCACTCCCACGGCGACTCAAGATATTATATACCTGTATCTCCAATTATCACGCTGGCCGGTGCTTACTAGTACTGTACCCATCTCGTCGGGTTCTGCACGGGTATATGCTGGTAGTTGTGACACCCGCTTCCTCACTAGAGGAGATCCGGGCCAAGGGATGATAGAAAAAGGGGGATTTGAAAAGGGTTGCGAGGTTCTCGGGATCGTTACTACGAAGGTTGATTGGGTGGGTTCGTTGGTTCTGGTACATACTACAGGCAGCCATATCTTAGTACTTGAGGGGGTGTGAGTGGCGGGAGATGCTAGACTTATCCTGGAAGCAGAATGTATTTTTATTTTTCCAGCAGGATGGAATTGGAGAAGGGGGTGGAATCGTCTTCACATCTGCTCGCGTGGGTCGTGGAGTACCGTATTGGTGAGGAGTGTGATGAGTGTATGCCCGATATGTAGTTGCTGACTCGCGATAGGGAGGAGAGGGGTACAAGGCGAAAAAAGGAAGTTGGTGAAATTTGGGTGTGTGGATGTTGGTTCGTTTTGACGACTGGTGAAGATGATCCCCGTAGAGAGTTTGAAGTGCACGGTTATTCCTTGGAGTGGAGTACAGTGTTCCTCCGTCCTATATATCCGAAAAAATTGGCGTCCGAGACGCCACATTATATCTATCCAGAGTTTTATTTCCGCTCTTCCTCCCCTCCTTTTGACTCCCTGTTCCGGTGCCGTACGCGCAATTACTCCTTCTGGAAGAAATGAAGTGATGAGCACCAGAGTATTTCCCAGGATATGCAAGAGTTCCTGGGCGCCCAAATCTTTATTGGTCACTTTTTAATAATACCCCTCTATTCTTGTTTCTGATTTTCTTCTAGTTTTTGACAGGTTATATCTACTTTAAGGATTCCATCCACTCATCCATCCATCCATGCTGAATATAAGCGTAAAATCTCTCTGAGTTAAATGGAGTGTATTAGCTAACTTGAACCCACCTAAGCCCACAAGAAAGATCCGGATCTCATACATTCCACCTTGAAGTACTTGACTTTCAGATAATCGATCGAGTCTCCGAAAGCAACAAGAAACTAGCAATTGGTAGAGAGAAAACGGGTTTTGACAACAGTCTGAATTATAGGTCTTTCACACTATCATGAAAGTAGAGAAGCATGTTAGATCTCCCGCAAGCCCCCGGCAGTGTCTGAGAAGGAGTGCTCTGCCGCATCACAGGTTCTCACTCTTGGGCTCTTATCTGATGAGTGTTTCCACCTGGTTGGAGGCAGGGTTTTTTTATTATCTCTGCTGCAGGTTTCCAGTTCCTAGGACTATAATTATTGGGTGCTTTCTGAACTGGAGTCACAGCTCAGAGATGGAAAGTTGTGTGCTATCTGGGTTGTGGTAAATGATCCCCTTTGTCCTATATCAAGAAATGCCCTTACCCATAATTCCATCTTGAATGTCTACCCTGACTTTCTCTACCATAACCCAACTATTCAAATATGATATACATCAATTGTTATTAACCCTGTTAAGTATATTCCCAAACAAACTGTCGATTTTCGCTCTTGAGCTTATTAAGGAAGAAAAGAGTAACTAAATTTAATCGGAAGAGAAGATGGTCCAATGTAGAAAGTGGGAAGACACCAAGTAATATGCTTTAACGCACTCACACTCCAAGTCTTAGCCGTAAGGTTTACAGTATAAAAATACTAGAGGGGAAAACGTGCAGGCAAGAATTCGGAGCTAAAGTAAAAAGCAAATATTAAAGGATGCAGACCGGAAGTTATAATAAACTAAACCTGCTTCTAGTAAAATAGAACAATTGCATACCATCAACTAAACTATTGCACATTGTAAACTAGCACCCCCTCCCCTCCTCTTAACATCTCAAGGGTTCCAACTCTCAAGACAATACCTAACAACAATTACATCTAAATTGAATTAAAATACAGCTTAGTGACTGCAGACTTATTATACAACAGGCAAACCAGATAGAAAAGGTTACAAAGAAAGAAACTGTTTAGTAAGGAGCAAGCATAGATATAATTATAAACAAATACCACTCTATTGAATCCAATAGCACTTGGGGCTAGCTACCGTTGGGAACACTTGCTATGTCAAATTAAGGTAGAATATGGGTGGGATGGGAGCTATGATAGAAGCACGTATCATATTATTATATTTCCTCAAATATCGATAGCAAACCCTCCGCGCACACAGACACTCGGCCTTGTTCTTAGTGGTTATTGTTCCGGGTTTAAAAGGCCGGCGGGCCGTCCCGCGGGAATCACGTGTCTGCCTGCCTCCGAGATGTTGTGCTCCCTGGGTGGGTGAGAGAGGTGGGCACGAAGTCCATGTCCAAGTCCCCACTACTCTTTTGGGCTTACATCTGTGTAACTGCGGTATCTGCGTGACCTTGGGGGTCTCTCAGCGTGCTGTTTGTTCTTTGCTTCGGAGGTATAATGAGTGCGCGTAGCGATGCCAGCCTCCCGTAGTGAATGGATAGATTAGCAGATGGGTGGACGGATAAAAATTTTCACGAGTGACGGGTGTTGATGGGACATTTTCACTGAATCCATCAACTATACCACAATCATTCTACAAGCAACAAGGAGCAGTAACTTCAAGTAGTATATGTAGAGCAGGTTAGGACCGCAAGTCGCAATTGGTTGCACTAAGTCTTGTTCAATTCCAATTTCTACACTCTACCGAACCAAGTGCCAAAGTCCGTATCACATCATTCCGCACCCAATCTAACCAACTCAACTCAGCACTCCAAGGCCCCGGCCAATCTCACGATATAATAGAGTACAAGTCCGGTGTTCCAGAATAGAAAAAAGAAAAAAAGGCCCAGTGCAGGCCGAGACAACAAAGGAGCTAAGAAATGCGTGGGCAAGTTTACCCAGTCCTCAAACAAAAACATGACCAAAGCAAGGCAGAAAAACACCCTACACCATACACCAAGCATGCAATTCCCGACCCAACTTGCAACCAATCAAGAAATAACTCGGTTTGTTTCATTTCAATCCCTCCTTTCCTTCTCATCCAGCAAATCTGCCCACTCATCCTCACCCTCCCCATCCCACCCCTCGGGGGTAACGAAGGGAACCTCAACCTCCTCTGTCAAACTCGACCTCACGGTACAAACCCCGTCATTCTGACAAATCTCCTTCCTAGCCAGGTTTTTAAATTTTGGACCTGTAGGTCCGTGTACGTAATCTATCCAGCATCCTCATCAGCCCCCGCTCTCTCCACCTGTTCCTCCTGGGTGTTAGGATAACTCACGATACTGTCCTGCAACCCTCCACTGCCTCCTATCACTACCCTTGTACATTCTATCCCCCCACCTACCGCCAAAGTGGAACCAGTCTACCGGTGCACCCGGTGTATCACCGCTAGGTTTCAGAACATCATGATCAATGTCGTACTTGTATATGTATGAGTTTTTAGTAACGTCCCAGAGAGGGCCTTTGTCTGTGTGGTCTGCGAGGAGGTGGAAGGGGATAGCATAGTAGTGTGCTCCTGGGCGTGCATAGTTTGCGTGAGAGCCGAGAGCGGAGTAGCATACCGGCTATGCAAGCCATGAAACCGTGTTAGCGCGGGTAAAAAAGTGATGTGGGGAACTAATAGAGGTACGTACACGGACACCTATCTTCTCAACAGCACCATACTCGTACGCCGCACCACCTGAATGCTCGCTGTAAAAAATACTCTGCGGAATTCCACCGATAAATCGCACAGCAGTGTGCTCCCAGTCACCAACATGATTTCCAAATCGCCAGCCGGCGACCGTATTCCCTAAATTGAAGCTATAGAAGTAAAAGTAGAAAGCGTCCGTGACGTTATTCCCCTTCTCCGTCCAGATGATTATCCCCGGCGCCGTGCTAGCACCCACATCTGTTTCCCCGTGACCGATGGGAACTGGGCGGTTGTGCTCACCGCGGAGCCAGGATGGTTGGGTTTCCGGATCGTCGTCGGAGGTTAGGTAAACGTCTAGACCGAAGCGATTGAGATGCGAGAGGGAGGTTAAGGATTGGCGAACGCGGGGCGATGTCAGCGGAGTGTAGTTCAGGTATGGGATTGTGTGCTCGAGGTGCTCGCCAATGTCGCCCGGGAGGAAGATTTCTTCACTGTAGAGGTGGACATAGGGTGCTATTCATTGTTGTCAGGGAGACTCAGGCTTAGCGGTAAGGGGAGGTATAGGGAGGAGGGACCATAATCAATCACGAAACGCGGAACAAAAACTTCAGCAAGTTTCTCATGACCTTCATTTTCTGTGCCTAATGCCGGCCCTGTGCCTACGGCATCACTTTCCCATACCCATCGCAGCCCACTAAGCGAAAACCACGTTCCCAACCACTGTTTTGTTAGCAGAAACATGACAAGCAGACACTCTAGAGGTGCATTGACTGCACAAGGAGCATCCACAGTATTCGTAATATTAGCTCGAGGAGCCCCTGGGAGTTTGCTGGAGTAAGACGCAGCCCGCGATGGAGACACTGCTTGTTGAGAATGTTAGCTCTATCACAGAGCACCTCAATTCTGATGCTGAGGCAGGTAGGGAAAGGAGAATAAGGAAACCCTTTTAGAAGCTTCTGGGTTCCGAGGATTCACTTTATCACCCTGCTCACTCCAGCTGCTCACTGGCTCGCGTGGTCCACCCCGGAGGTAACGACTCACTTTCTAAAAACCGACTCTCTGACCGAGTCCAGCCTCCCTCACTCAAATGCTCTCTTCGCTGTTTCTCAACCTTAAAGGCTTCCTTCCCTCTTTCTCGCTGCCTACAATTCCCACTCTGGCTCTCGTCTTAATCGCCGCCGTAGAAACCGCCAGCCAGCCCCAGTTGTACTCGAGTAACTTACACGTACAGTAACCCAAACCCTTGCAGCAACCACAGCACCAAGCCGCAACGGTAACACCGGAGTCGCCTAATTCCGAGCGAGGTACCTTAACCCCCACTTATTAACAAAGCAGGCTTGTTCCTTAACAGTTCACTCCCACCGGACCGTATTCTCCGTCAATAATGATTTTTGTTGGACCAGGAGAAAGTGGAAGTATTGTAGCTTTGAGTAAATAAGGGATTCTGTCGCCAGAGGCGTTAAATAGCTCCGCAAGTTAGGAAGGAAGGAGAGTGAGACAGAGGAAGGAAGCAAACTCCAGGTTATCCAATCCTCAAATACTGTGATTTCCAATACTCGCTTAACTTATGCTAGGAGGTATGGAACGGGGAACCGTTTGAGAGCCCGATGCGCTTCCGTTGGTTGGGAAGGGAGGGGGCACTAAGGCACAATACCCGAAGCACGGTAGGTATGCTGTGGTATTGTAACCTATTCTGGCGGATTGACGGGGAAGATGTGGTTCGCTTTGTAGTCTATGGATGCCAGTGTGTTGCGGGGATAGCAGTACGGTGTGGGATCGGGATAAGTTTACGAGGGTGCGAACGGGAAGTAATATGGTGCCGGGAGGTAAGGCAGGGAGGAGATATGCTATATCCGTGTATTTGGGAGCACAAAGAAGGCACAAGACTAGCAACTACTCGAGTATTGCTCAAGTTTTGCATGAGAGGCACGAGTACTGGTAGCGTGGTAAGTTATGATAACGTGGATTCGATTCACGACCATGCAGATAACGAAAACGGAAACAACAAGCCTCGGAAGGCAAAACCAAACTTGTATCTCTCTTTTGAATGGCTCGGTAGTCTCACCCCATCTAAATTTGAGGACGATGTCTGTACCCTACTCCGCATTTGTATACTATATCTGCTATCTACAACTATAATAGGGTATTCCTGCTACAAGTCCTTTCTAAACACCTCTGTCGACCACTTTGGTTCTGTCAGCGATGTTGGTTTAGTCGCGGGCTCGCAAGTCACCCTCCCACTCAGTGGCCCAGGTGCGGGGATTTTAACGCCGTTGACCACTCTATCCGGGGGTTTACCTAAGCACACACCCAAATATCAGTAAAAATAACAAAAATAAAATATTGTTAGAGATTGGGTAGCGGGGGAGACAAACCGACAGCGCTCCCCGCCTTAACCCCCGCATCTTTGCCCCTAGCCGCACCCTTCCCTCTTCCAGACGTCGCACCCGTTGGGTTGGGGGTTGGGACCGGGGCAGGAGCATCCCAGGTAGCTGCCTGCTCTGGCAAACTATCTGCCGTAGCCTTCAATGCCTCCAGCAACTTTGTGATGCTCTCCGCCGTCAAGTCCTCATAATAGTCATCATTAATCTGAACCATCGGACCATTAACACAAGCCGCCAAGCACTCCACCTCGCTAAAGGTGAAAATCCCGTCGGGGGTTGTATGCCCTGGCTTCACACCGAGGAACTTCTCAACTGCCTGCATCACACTGTCGGAATCGCACAGCATGCACGGCGTAGTCGTGCATACCTGAACGTGGTACTTTCCTACCGGGTCGCGGTTGTACATTGTGTAGAAGGTGGCGACCTCGTAGACTCGCATGGGCGGAATTTCGAGGATACGGGCAACTTCGTTCATTACGCTGATCGAGGCGAAACCATGCTGGCGTTGACCTAGGTCCAGGAGGGGCATTACAGCGGCCTTCTTGTATTGTGGGGGATAGCGTTTGAGAATTTCGTCGATGAGTTGTTGGTTTTGCGAGGTGAACGAGAAAGGAATTGAGGGGTTGTTTTGAGGGGTGTTCCTGTGCTGTGTGATATGAGAGCTTCGTTAGCTGGTGTTGATACGATAGGAGGTTGAGTAGGATATGGCGAGGGGACGTGCAATTGCCAGAGCATCGCTACGACATAGAGGTGTTGTGCCAATGCTTCGGGGTGGGATTGGGCAATTGATTCGACGGGGAGCCGCACGCAAAAGACGGGGGAGGAATGCCATGATGAGAGATGGCGGATGTTCACGAGAATCCGGGCGGGGGGCGGCGAAATAGAGGTTTGGTATGGCAGAGATATTGGTGGGTTTGATGGTGGGGGTCTAGCAGCCGGGTAACTGCTATTCGTTCAAGGTCTCCTGCAGGGCTTGTGACACGGGTAGGGCTTAAAGATAGACACTTAAGGTTGCTCAGGTGGAGTCTGGCAGCAGTTTAGAATGAAACGAAGCCGGCTTGCAGGTGATCCAACATTGCTAACGAAGGATCTCACCAAAGTTCCCATTATTAGCGTGATGACTTTGGCCTGACTTTGTGAATTCACGGCGTCCACCACCCGGGTCCTATGGATCGAAATACTTTCTCTGGGATGTTTCATCGGAGCCCTTAATTCTCGCTTTGTAGTGTTATACTTCAGGATAGAAGTTCCCCGTCTCAGTCCCTTGAGGGTGCTAAGAGCTCAAAATCAGCCGCAATTGCTCACGAGTAATCACAAGAGCTGCAGCCACTTCCCTACACCGTGAAACATCGCTCAGCTTGGAAGGGCTTCCCATCGGATATCTAACCTGTTTTCCCCCCAACCGAGTGGTCAAAGTTGGGAAACTAGTTCCCACGCCCTCTTCGCCCTGCACTGCCATCACCGAACCTCGAACTCACACAAAATCACGGGATATAAAAACCACTTTCAAAACCCCAGTCAGTTCAATGTTCAGAAATCAGAGGCCATGAAAAGACCGCATCATCAAGCCATCCAGATCTCGCCACAACCCCACAGCGGGAATCAACCAACTAGGTATAGCCTTCTTTCTTTCCTTCCTTCTGTTACGTGCGTAATTAACCAATCTAACCAGGCCAGGCGGTGGGGCCGGAGAAGGTGTAGCTGTTGGAGTTGCTGTGGATGTTGGCGGTGACGCCGAAGTCGGAAGGGGAGATGTGTCCGGAGACCGAGGACTTTCTCGGGCTCCCGCGGGACCTGTACGCGGGAGATGCGGAATTTGGGAGCGGCACCGGGGCTGTGGAGAGCGAGCTGCTCGATTTAGAGGAGGCAGTCGCCTGCCGTGACTAGGCTGGGGATTGTGGCGGAGTAGTGCCTGGTGGGAGAAGGGAGGTGTTAATTTGTTGCTCATCTATGATAAGAGGGGTATACGATAGAGGGGGAGGGGAGGGGAGGGGATCACTAATCGCTGGGGCCAGCTTGCCTAGCCACCGCTGGGGGTTGGTCTGACTTGGGCAGTCTTGGAGTAGCTTACACCTAATCCACCACAAAATGCAGCGTGACTTAGGGTCCTCCTGAGGTACCAGATGATAGGTCATTGATGGCAGGCCGGTGCCTAAAGTGAAGATGGCCTAAAAAACCCAGCCAGAGGTGTACTAAGGATCTTGCAACTTACTATAAGGAGCAAGTGGCTCTCGTTACAGCGCTCTAATTATTCCAGTTCCTAACAACGCCCAATCAGAGCTGGGCGGCGCTTGCGTCCGAGTGAGCGGTGGTGACGGATTCCCGGACATGCTTGTAGCGAGCGGGACAAATGGCTCAGCCGATGAGATAATAAAACCTAGCTTACCAGGAGGGGGACTGCAGTCGGGGGGGATACGGGATGGTTTGTACGAGACACAACTGCAAGTTCTCGAGTTAGATTTGGGCTCAGGATCGCGAAGGGAATGCTAAAAGTGAGCAAGTCAGCCAGATGTCGAAGAGACTGCTGTTCTGCCACATTATGGGGTGGATTTGCCTCGCGGTAAAGAAACGAAGAAAACCCGTTCAATAAAACAATAAGCTTTCGCTAATATCAATCGGACTCTCACGAGAACTTGCGATATAACCAAGCCCCCAAGGGCCACAGTAATGGGGTATGACCCGTTATAGACCTTCAATCTTTCAACCGTTCAAGAATATATGCGCCTAAACCAAACCTCCCCACTCCAAGCCCACGTACTAGGCCCACTAAATCCATTTTTATTTATGCTCATTCCCTTTCGGATGAAGCCGAGAGCCATAGTCACGAATTTCTGCTCTAGAGTCTACGCTCAAGATACTCCAACTATCTTAGGACTCAGAGCCCTGTTCCAAATTTTGAGTCCCATATATCTGGGCAAGAAGATGCCCTTACCCCAAATCTCGCCGGGGCATGGTTCTTAAACTCGAAACCACCATAAGGTTGTAGGGAAAGGAGTAGCCCGCCAGGTGAGCAAGTGTAAATCGTTCTAGGGCATCCCCCTCTTCCTAAGCCGGTCAAGGCCATCTCCCAAGCAACAGGTCGTGGCAAGATCTCGCACAAATCCAACCTCGAGAGATCACCATCCCACAGCGAGCCTTTCTCGTCTGCTCCCACACCCGGCCATACCGCTCTAGTGCAGTTTCGGGTTTGCTCAAATGTCTGTAGGGTACTAAAAATTGTAGAGGGTAAGTGTGTAAACGCCCACCAAAATGTGTTTTGGGCAGGGTAAGGCGGACGGTCCGTAAGGACAGGCTACGGAGATAAAGGATCCGTCCGCTAAGAAACTGCCCCTCCAAAAAACCCACATTATCAAGAAGGAAACGATGCTGCTGTTCCCCGTCTGAGGTACTTGAAATGTAGCTTCTGCTGCGGGATGTTAGCACATAGGTGAGAAACAAACTTTCTCAATTGGCAGCATTTCGAAGTTTATTGTACCAACGACCTCATAACTTGCTTGTAGGAAGGAAGCGCTGCAGTTAACTGCTTGGAAGTGTATAAGGGTGAGTATCACAATCTTGTCTCAACGTATTCGATTTAATCCATGACTGGTGTTATACACATCAACAAACCTAACAATCTTGATATCAGAGTACCAAACCCCTCATGAACTCGGTATTTATAAGCTAACGAACCTTGTGATATTCATGCCATTTCTCATTCATAATGGTGCGTGCGTATTCCCCGGCGGGAACGACGGGATGGACGGTAATTAGCTTCATGCGGTAGCATGTGGATTTGGTGGAGGGGCACTAGGATTGTCAACTAAGATTTTAGTCTCAAGACTTTTTCCTCTCCCTCCGCATAATTTTTCACTTTGATACAGTACCGTCAATTCCCTTGAAGTCGCTGTATTTCACCATCGGGTAGCCTAAATATTCCCCCCCATAATCGCAAATTCGGATGACAAATCATGAATCCCTAACGACGCCCGCCAAGATGCGGCTCTGCTCCTTTTCCTGAGCCTTAATTTAACTTGAGTTGAAGAATCTGGCCTCCTCCCGGGTAGAGATTAGGCTCTTGTTATTGCCGGTGTGATACCTGCATTAAACACCTAATAGAGTGACGGCGCCCCCGTGCATAAGTCAGAAGTCCTAAGCTGGGAGGGGAGGGTGATTAGGGAGAGTAGGGGGAGTAGGGAGTGGTCCAGAGAGTAAGAAGGAATGGGAGAGGAGGAAAGCGAGGAAGAGGATGAGCAGGCTTTTGGTATAAGCGGAAGGAGGCTGAAAACCTGGCTAGGGGGATGCCACCTAATGTAGGTGGCATATCCAGGGTGAGGAAGATTAGGCCAGTGGAGAGATGGCAGAAGAACGGGGCATGGGTGGGGGGTAGGAGATAGGGGAGGAGTGTGTATTGAGTGGTGTTTTGAGAGGAGTTAGTAACTGGTAGTGGTTGGGCAGACGAGGCGTGAATCCCATCGGAAGCCCGAAGAGAATAAACATCTGCAAATAATAATAATAAAAGTCCTAAACCTTGGCAGCCAAACCCTAGGTAACGCCTGGGAAAAGCAAGGAATACGCAAGACAGAAACTCCCCGTGAGGGAGCTTCCTCCCCTCTCAAATATTCGCCGAGAGTTCCAACTTCCTCCAACTTCCAACTCTCAACTTTCATCCCTACGCGGGGCGCCGTCACTCCAATACTATCTACAACACCCTAGCGCTTCTGGAAAACTTATACTCGTATCATACATTCCTACCGTACGGTATCTGGTGCAGGACTTAGGGTATGGTAGGTGATCCCAAGCGGGCATAAGCTATCGTATTTTGTCTCCGGGCCTACCCCCGCCCACTTTCTTGTCACATACCTGCCCGACCGGTGCGCTCCGAAGGTGAAAATGGGCAAGCGGAAATTCGCTGTTGAGGTTATAGTTAAAGCAAAGGTGGAAGAAGTAAAAGAAGAGGAGGAGGGAGAGGATGAAGATTTAATAAGGGAGGAAAAATATCTGCTACAAAATCCCCCTCCATCATTTGGCAACCTTTTGTCGGGATTCGCTTTCTCGGGCTCGAGCTCTAGCCAAGCTGCAAGAATTGCCCTTACCCCTCAACCAACACCATCCGAAAACCCACCGCCCACATCTCGAAGCCTCCGCTCGAGGGGTCCCCCTTCTGTGAGAAGAGAGGCGAGGCCCGCAGCCGAACCATCCTCGGTACCGACCAGGGCTAAAAATAAACGCCCAAAGCACACCGGCTATGCACCCCCAAGTACATACGCTCACCTGCCCCCGCTCCCCGACACTCTCGAGGAAAACCTGATCTGCGTCTTTATCGGTATTAACCCGGGTCTGACAACCGCACGCATCGGTCACTCATTCGCGAATCCCACGAATCTCTTCTGGCCACTGATGCACTCCTCAGGATGCACCCCTGACCGCCGCCTCCCCCCAAAAATGGACAGGAAATTACCGGAGTTGTACTCCCTCGGCCTAACTAACATCGTCGAGCGGCCGTCTAAAGATACGGCGGAGCTTTCTAAGGAGGAACTGTTGGCTGGTGTCGCAGTGCTGGAGGACAAAATCCAGAGGTATAAGCCTGATGCAGTGTGTTTTGTTGGAAAAGTGGTCTGGGAGGCGGTTTTTAAGGTTCGGAATGGGAGGGGGATTAGGAAGGGGGAGTTTGAGTGGGGGTGGCAGGAGGGGATCAGGTTTGGGAAGGAGGCTGGGGGTAGGGAGGGGGAGGGGGGAGGGAGATGGGGGGGTTGTAGGGTTTTTGTGGTGCCAAGTACGAGTGGGTTGGTAGCAGCTTATGGGCCGGAGTTTAAGAGGGCTCTGTGGAAGAGGTTGGGAGATTGGGTACAGATTAGGAGGAGGGAGAGGGGGGAGAACGCACCCAAGGTTCTGGAGCCGGCGGGGGGGAGCGGTGAAGTGAGTTTGCTACGGATTGAGCGATAGGATATGTGTGTCATACATGTTCTTAGGGTTTCTAGGTTCTACTCAATCAATCGAATAATGTCTATGAGGAGAGTTTAGTTCCCCAAGAACTTTTACATTGAACCTCCACATTTCTCGCCCAGCCGGCCATCTTACAAAGGGCAAATTTCAAGCTATATAACAAGGAAGCCGAGGACCAGCCCACCAGTGAGTATCTTCAGCGCAAGTGGGTGTACCATCATCTTGGCCCGCCTTTCCCAGCAGATAAACCAGCAACGCAAAAAGGCGAGCCCCTGCTAGTAACAGTTAGATATCATACCATACTCTCAATTCCAGATCTAAAGCCTCCAGACCAGGTTACAAAAGGAATAAATGTTCGTTATTCTAGTTGTAGGTGCTACTCCGGATAGGGGAAACCCGTCCTATTGGAATTGGCAGCCGATAGTTACACACCATAGCACCAGATTCAACCCCGGTATTATATCTTGCCAGCATGATTCTACAACGTAAACCCTCCTCGATGAACTATTATCTTGTGAATCCCACGCAGATGCCAAAAGTGCAGTAACAGTACTAACGTCAGAGTTCCAATTTCAAGAAAGGACAAAAGTGCGGTTCAATTGCAACTCGTTACGGCAGCACGAGTGTCCGACAGCCCAGACCAGATTCTAAGAATACGGGAAGACCTCCATGGGTAGTAGCCATGCCCTGGCTGGAAGAGTTTATACTAATTCAGCGCCAGGTCAATCAGAAGGGCGACACAAAATCTTCAGTACTCCTATCGGAGGGGGTTTAATAAAGATATTGTGAGAGCCTTCACAACTCTACCCAAAGACAACAAACCAGCCCGGAGTCTGGCCCTACTACTGGACGCAGGTCTCGAGCTGTTCTGCCACTCCTCTTCTATTTTCATAGCCTAATAGCGACTCCGCCAGAGCCAGTAAAGCTTACATTATAGCCCACGCTAATTTAGCTGAAAAATTGTGCTTGGCTCTAATTACAACTTTATAACAGAAGCATCATACCTAGTTCAAAAAAGCATTAGACATTGCAAGGATGGAAGGAAAGAATAGCCCATTGCAGTGCCATTTCTGCTGAGGGGAAATCCAGTTGACCTTCTCCTTTCCTATCCAGCCAAAGCACACACAAAGTATCACAGGCAGCCAGCACAGATTCCCAAACCAATTCTGAATCCCAGTAAAGAGATATCTTCTCTCCAATTATTTCTCATTATATAACCTTAGTTACTTATGCAAGTTCAAATTTCCTCCCCCTCCCTTTCAGCATAGACAAAACTCCCTCCAACAGTTGATTTGTTTTCTCCTGCTATATTTACAGTTGAATCAGAGGATCTAGTGTCTGTGAACTAGCTACTATGCTCGTTCTTATTGTTGAAGTTCACAGAAAAAAAGAGGGAATCTTGACAGTACTGTAAGGTAGCTATAATCACATACATAATTCTGGTATTATTATTTTTAATTCTCTCAATCCCTCAACTATTTATTCGTCACCTTTACAAGCTAGGATTTAGCTAGAACTTTGATATTCCTATCTTTCCAAGTTATCTTGTTGCCGTCGTAAGCCCCTGTTAGAGTACAGGAGAGTGATAGCTATGATAACTCTGCCTCGCGAAATCCCTCCAGAGCCATTGCCCTATGTCATAAGTCACCTTCATCTTTGCCGGAAGTCTCATGCCCTGCAAAGTGAAAAAAAAACCCCCCCAGACGTAAAGATCTAGGAAATTATTGGCTAGTGCAGGCGCTTTACTAAGAATACCGCTAGGACGTCCAGAATTTCCCCCTTTGTGTTAAGGGGATAAAACACAGTGAAAGGGTAGTTTCCCTTTCGCCCCCGGTTGAGACAAATAAAGCATAAGAAAAATACAACCTTACAAAGAGAGGCAACTCCAACGTCGTATCAATATTATCAGAGAGGGATCCTCAATTACTCCAACTATTACAGTACTACTATTGCCGATACCCTACTGGTGCTGCTACTAGTTAGAACTTTGGGTGCTGTCAGTATAATCTATTGAATTACACTGTACTACTGGGAGGGGTCATTAAAACCCGGAAAACTATTCCCCCTGATCCGATACAATTCTCTATAGGCCCAAGGGTGATGTTTCCCGATTTTTTATGACCCCCCCACCCAGAGTAGTACTACCCCCCTCCTCATATGTTTCCCCTCCACAGTACGCACAACATACTGCACCTCCTCTCTCGTTGGGAGCGACGGAATAGTGCTAGCGCCAGTCTAGCTACTCTTGCCAGTAACTAAACTAGTAGGAATACTATAATACACCCCATATACCTTAAGCGAGCGTCACTTGCACCCCCGGTTGACACATCTTATATTTCAGGCAACACAAATACGAGTACCAAGAAATCGTGATTGTGCGAGAATGCTGGTCGGCCCACCCACAAGTTTCCTGGTCTTTTAAAACAAGACAAGGCTTTACTTGCTCTCCCTATGGGGGTAAATGTGTAGAGATGTCTAATGAGCCTTGAGGTTACGGGCCCCACCCTGTCCTACCCCGCTTCTTTTTAATTTCTTTGCCTTGGGTTTTTTTGTTTGCTACTTGTACGAGTAAGGGATACTTCCAGATTGCAGGGGCCCGTTCCCCGGAAAGTTGTTTTCTTTATGCTATCATGTATCATAAACTTGGCAATTCATAAAGTATTCGGATGGGTTGGCGCAAAGATATCACAGCATATACCTAAACGCCCGAATCTTGGCGCCAATTCATCCGAATACTTTACGAATCGCCAAGTGCAGTATCACTCAACTAGCTGAACAAAAAAAGGGCCGATCTATAATAGAAGATCTAACCAGATCTACTGTATTTCGCCCCCTTTTCCCTTCTGCCCTACCACCTTCCGTCTACCGACAATAAAGAATGCCTGGAAGGCTATGCAGAAGAAGGAAAGGAAGAACGAGGCGAGCGAAACAGGGTCAGCAAATACCCCCCGATCCAGCGGGAAATACAAGACAGTTTCCTGCGAGATCTCCGCACTACCGGGGGATAGGTGTTTTTTCTCCGCAGGCGCAAGATTAACTCTAAATAGATCAAATGGTTTCCGATTCCGTCAAGACCTCAAGGAGTCCGGTGTTGTAGGACCAGTGCTATGCCGCCGCCGCACGTGAGCCGGGGTCTCACGGAATTCTTACTCAAGTCTACTACCGGTACCGGCACCGGTATCATACAAGTACATGAGACTAGACTGGCCAATACCACAGCTCAATAACAGTGGTATTAGTGCAAACACAAATACAATTCACACACACACCCTCACTAGAGTAAAAAAATCTTCCAATCCCGTGCCATACAACTGTTTAACTTCTCGCCTAACTAGACCACACCTCACTACTTACCGCTATCACTAGGGCGGCGACTTGGCCTAGCATAGAAGAATTACTTCTTCGAGTAGCGATACAGAAACCCTCTTCGCGTTCCCTTCCCTTTCCGACCCGACGATCGTCAGCTGCCTGTACCCGATAACCGCAGAAGAGAAATCCACAGACACGGCCATCCCCCCTTCCTTCCTTCCTTCCTTCCTCCTCCTCCTCCTCCTCCTCCTCCTCCTCCATCCAGGTTGTTACTCCGCTCACTCCCTCACTCCCCAGATATCATGGAATGGGACAAACATGAATGATCCCCATAACCCCGGCCAGGCTAACCGTACAGTCCGCTCTATCAGAAACAAAAGCCACAGGATCATACACATCCACGTATTGTACCTCCCCAAACTGGATTTTATGGGAGATGCTTATCTATAATACCTACCGCGCATACACTCCCCGCCCCGCACCGGCTCGGAAGTCGACTTTTGCTGCAGCCTACCCGAATTAGTAGACTACAGTAGCCTACTTGTACAGCTCAACAAGGGCACGAGGAAAACGACGGGTGGCGAACAGGTATCAGTAACAGCGTTTCTCCCCTCGTCCACCCACTTTGATGAATCCGCTCCTTTGCTTGCCAGACGTCGCGATCCTGTCTGTCGCCGGCTGGTTTTCGTTGTGCCCTGTTGAAGACTGTTCGAGTGTCGTACCGGTGCTGGGACACGTAGGCTAAAAGTCCGACCGCATGCCATACCGGTACTGCTGTAAATTTACTGTACGGGTACTAGTAAGGTGCCAGTACTAGTACTAGTACTAAGCAGCACCACACCGAAGAGTTCACGGTACTTATCATCTTGTCCGAGCGCGTACGTCCACGCCAAGGCGGGAGAATGTTTACGTCAGATCAGGTACGCTAGTGTGGGGGGTGATTGGTATTCGTTGGCTATGGGTTCTTTATTGGGGTGTTGCTATATTTGGGGCTTTTGTGCTTGTAGGAATTAACCGGTTAAATTTATGCAGGGTAGGTAGGATGGGGTGGGCATAAGGTGTCACTCGGTTTGCGGCTGGGCGGGGATGGGAGAGGATAAAATAAGATAGGAAGCGAAGCGGAAGGGGGGAAGGAAGAGACGATATCTCGTCATACGGTAGTACTCATATGCTTGAGTGTGTCAGGATCCGAACATTATTTCTGTCGATCCCATATAAATCTCTTATATGCACACACCCGAGCCCCCAAGTGGGCATGCCGTAAGGGAGGTGAATTCGAGCTTAACTCCCCAAGGTTTGCTGAGTGTAAGCGTCAATCTTTGCTGAAGAAACTGATCAAATAATTAGCTAACTAAGGAAGCTATACCGGGCTAGCGTCCGTCCTAAGGGGTCGTAGAGCGAGCGAACTTAGACAAACTCCGCCTATCCCGCACACAAACTTCAGAGTATCCCGCCCCCCCCTCCTCCCCACACACCGAGTGATCTAGGAGCCAATAAGAACGAGCTCGCTTCACTTACCCTTCGCCCATACTGTACTCTCGCGAGCTTGACGAAATTGCTTGCGCCTTTTTTTCTTTCGATCACATTTAACAGGGCGTGAATGAGGGAAGAAAAACAGATTGGAGGATATGAGAATATGGGCGTGGGCATCAGTCGGTGGGGATGCCTTCCCGCCGGCGCTGTACCCTATTATATACCTCCTCCGTTTGCGAATTTCACGAAATGCTTGTTTCTCGGCTGAAGTGTGGTCTTGCCGACCACCCGCCATCACCCTCTTTTTCGGGGGGGGGGTGAGGGTGAGGGTAAGTGCTGACTGTAAATCGGACTTCATTCAGAACCTTTTAGTTGCGCTAAAGCTTGATTGCTATGGTGCACCGCACCGTACAACGCATTCCCAGGAGAAGCAGGCATTTTCAATTAGCAAATTCCCGAGTGACGTGCCCTGGCCTATAATACTGCACATATGCAGACGGGAGAAAAAGAAGAAAAAACTAGGGCTGTGGCATATGCCGTAAGATCTCTTACTGACTTCTCGTGATGCTGTCCAGCGCAAGGCTTAGTTTGTCAATACTTCTGCTGTGCCCGCGCGAGAAAGAGGGAGGAGGGGTGGGATGGAAGAGGGGATCGGGAATGATTCTCACGTGTTGGGCTGATTTGTGCAGATGCGTGGGACTGAGGTGTGGTATGATACAGTATGATATGATGTGGAAGAGCTCAGGCACGGTTAGGGAAGGAGGCCGTATGGTGCTGGGAGAGACAGTCAGACGGACTCTCGGATTACTGTATCTCGGGTACGGCTCGGCCTGCGGCGCTGGGCTGTAGGGCTTATGGTGTAAATCAGCCGAGAAGAATATTGTATGCTATTTGCTATTTTTTTCTTTTCATTTTTCATTTTTCTTTCCGATTGCACTTTGTGCGGAGTAGTCTTAGATGGGGAGGTAGGAGATTTGTTCAGGTGCTGCGGGAGTGTAGATTTTGAGTTGGACTTGCATGAATGCATGTTTGGTATGCTGATAACGTCTACTTGCAGTTCATGTCGTATAATTCTTAGGGCAGCAGAGTGCACTTATTGCAGATGGAGGTAGGTTTCCAACGACACGATAAATTGCCGAGCGAGTGAGTGATTGTCGGAGGATTATCGAAGGCACCGTCGATGACGATCGGGATGAGAGAAAATAAGGGAGAGGAAGGGAAAAGCGTGATGCCGGTGGGTTGATTGGTCCGTAGACTACATAATATTATTTAGATTTTAATTTTTGCCTGTGCTCTGCTCTGCCCGATAGGCCTTTTCGGGGATCGCGAGTGAGCTTATGGCTTAGACTTTGGATGGTTGGTTGGATGGATAGAGGTTATGACATGGGATATCGGGTTGGACACCGGCGCGCGTCTCTGGTGGGACACTGCTTAGGGCCCAACACACATTTTGAAATCTTTCTAGCAGAGTAATTAGAGTGTGCCATAGAATTTTGCAATGCCGATGCCATTGTTGGAAGTGGGGCTGTCCCAATCTCTATCAACCATTGAACTAAGCCACTCTAAAGTGTCTTGGGGACACACAGAAAGAACTCGTCGCATACGGAGCAATAGAATCTCTCTGAGCGGTGCCTGAGCTGTGGCTCGATTGTTTTCCTTTCCGGGACAGGGAGATTCTTTGCTATTTCATGATGAGAAGTGTGCCCAGAGCGCATGCGCTAATTATTTACCGTTTGAGCGATGCCGATTTTTTTTCTGTATGGTCGTTTCACTTGGGAACGCACTCCTGTGCCAAAGGTGGATTTCAAAGGTCGAGCTTGCGGGTCGATCGGCGTGGCTGAAACGGTGAGAAGTTCTTGGCGGCGGGGATTGCTCACGTCGTTATCGAGTTATCAATCACCCTGCTCACATAAGTTAGAGGGAACGGCGGAAAAAGAAAGCAATCAGTGATATTCGACGGTGGATGATGGGCTCACGAGGCGGAGGCGGGAATATCTTATATTATTATAGTGCACCCATGAATAACTTAAGCTGTGATAATGTCGAAAATTTGAGCTTAAAGGGAGCCTTCCACTGCTTATCATGGGAGGGGAGAGAAAGGGAAGTGAGCGGTTGACACGCGTCATCGGGTGCAAGGATCTATTGCAGGGAATTGGCCCATGTCTTCGACAGGTAGGAGGAGTAAATCTCTTCTTTTTTTTGGTGTTGCTTGCTTGCTTGCTCCACACACCGGCATTAGGTAAAAATAGAAAGAGGAAGGAGTAGGAGGAGGAGGGATTCAAGGGAAAGGAAGGGAAGGCTGGTGTCGGTAGGCTGGGTAGGGTTCGTTGCCACTTGTCTTGCTTAATAGAATAATATATGATACAGTAGAAATATTCCCCATACAGGTTTTTGAGTGTGTTATTGTATTCTAGATACTATGTATGCATGTTTTGTATCATAACTTTTGTTTTTCCCCCCCCGCTCCCCACTGTTCATTGCAAACCCTTTTCAACTCTTGTTCCCTTCGCTCTTTTTTCCTCCTTCTTCACCCCCCCCTCCGCAATCCCCGTTCGCTCAGCTGTGTTCACTGAGTGTACGGTAGTCATCTCCGCACTTTCCCTTGTTAACTCGCTGAGCCTTACTCTCTCCGGAACAGCTCAGCCTTTTGTTCCTGCTCTTTTTTTTGATTCGCAGGCCCCTGGCCAGATTTTATTCCTTATTTACTGCACTGCACCCCCAAGCCCTTATTTTTTCCCTTCCCCACCCCCCTGGTTACCAGAATTTCTACCGGGCTACATAAACTCAGTAGACCCTCCCAACCAAAAAGCATCCACCTAGCTCATATATCGGCCAGCCCTCAGCCATAACCCCACCTGTCCTCCACCGAGAGAGGCTAGGAGCCAGAAAAAAAGGGACAACGGCACCCACCCACTCTTAGCAAACAAACACCAGGCATTGCCGCATTTTACACGTCAAAACAATGGCATATCAAGGTCCTCCGCCAGGGGGTTTCCACCAGGAACAACATGATCTCCAAGAGTATCCACCAGCGGTTCAGGACGACGTAACAGATCACGAACGAGTCCCGTTAACGGGCGGAATCCAAGAGGGTCCGTTCCGTGGCCCGTTTGACGGAGATTCCTCCCGAACATCTACACCCGACGCATTCCGCCAAAGGAGGGATACTTCCGGACCCTACTATTCTGAAATGCAAACCCCAAACCCCTCTACTCCCTCGCTTGCACCTTTGTCGGCTTCAGGTGCCAGTAGGCCTGCCAGTGTGGTTTCTATGGATGAGTGGAGAAGACGACAGGCTCCCCAGGGGCTCAGGAGATATGCTACAAGGAAGGTGAAGCTACAACATGGGCAGGTGCTCTCTATTGATTATCCAGTGCCTTCGGCTGTGCAGAATGCTATACAGACGAAATACAAATCTACGGATGATGATGCTGCCGCGAATGAGTTTACTCACATGAGATGTTTGTTTTCCCCCATCTCACCCCACTTTTTCCATTTCTTCCATTTCTCCTCTCTTCCTCGTTCTACTTTTGTTACGGAGATTATAGTGGTTAGCCCCGAGACAGTTACTAATTTGGGTACCTCACACAGACACTGCGGCGACATGTGATCCAGACGACTTTACGCTCAAGAACGGATACGATTTACGACCACGAATGTATAACCGACACACAGAGCTGCTGATTGCCATCACTTACTACAACGAAGACAAAGTGCTCACGGCTAGAACTCTTCACGGAGTGATGCAAAATGTCCGTGACATTGTTAACTTGAAAAAATCGGAGTTTTGGTGGAAGGGGGGACCGGCTTGGCAGAAGATTGTTGTTTGTTTGGTTTTCGATGGCATTGATCCCTGCGACAAAAACACCCTTGATGTATTGGCCACGGTTGGCGTGTTTCAGGATGGTGTCATGAAGAAGGATGTTGATGGCAAAGAAACCACTGCCCATATTGTAAGTTTGTTTTTGTTTTGTTTATCTTCATGGCGAGTGTGGGTCCTCATATTCGACCGGTTGCCCGATGAGTTGTGTGTGCGGTCATGCAAGCCTCCCGCATTCACGCAACCGAGAGTGGATTGGGTTGTCTGTTTTGCGGTGTCTCACTTTACCGGGTTTCCGATTCTTCTAGTTAGGGACGGGCTGAGAAGACACGAAGGAAAAATGCACTTTTTCCTTTTTTTTACAATCTATCTATCCATTCTCTCGCTTGGATTTATATCATTTCTTCTAGATTGAGTGAGAGTTTCTCCGGCTAATTATTTTTGTTTCGGCGGATAGTTTGAATATACTACTCAGTTGTCGGTGACTTCCCACCAACATCTTGTCAGGCCTACCGACGAAACGGATAGCTCGGCTTTCCCACCGGTGCAGGTGATGTTCTGTCTTAAGCAGCGGAATTCCAAAAAGATCAACTCCCATCGATGGCTGTTTAATGCCTTTGGAAGGATTCTAAATCCGGAAGTTTGCGTGCTTATTGACGCCGGCACCAAACCTGGTCCTAAGAGTATCCTTGCTCTTTGGGAAGCCTTCTATAACGACAAGAACCTCGGCGGAGCCTGCGGCGAGATCCACGCCATGTTGGGTAAGGGGGGGCGAAACCTCCTCAACCCTCTTGTTGCGGCACAGAATTTCGAGTACAAGATTTCAAATATTCTGGATAAGCCGCTGGAGTCGGCGTTTGGTTATGTCAGTGTGTTGCCCGGTGCTTTCTCGGCGTACCGGTTCCGTGCCATCATGGGCCGTCCGCTGGAGCAATACTTTCACGGCGATCACACGCTTTCTTCTCGCTTCGGGAAAAAGGGTATTGATGGGATGAATATTTTCAAGAAGAACATGTTTTTGGCTGAGGATCGTATCCTTTGTTTCGAGCTTGTTGCTAAGGCGGGCTCAAAGTGGCATTTGACATATGTTCGGTCGTCAAAAGGAGAGACGGACGTGCCGGAAGGAGCTGCAGAGTTCATTTCTCAGCGTCGTAGATGGCTGAACGGTTCCTTCGCTGCTGGTATCTACTCGCTCATGCACTTTGGTCGTATGTATTCCAGCTCGCACAGCATCATTCGCATGTTCTTTTTCCACCTCCAGTTAGTCTATAACGTCTTTTCGACCTTTATGAGTTGGTTCTCAATTGCTTCCTTTTGGCTCACAACATCTGTTATCATGGACCTTGTCGGTGACCCGACGGACGAGGATAAGGCAAGGGGAAAACACGCTTGGCCGTTTGGAGATACTGTTACACCGATCTTTAATGACATGTTGAAGTATGTTTATCTTGCGTTCCTGCTTTTGCAGTTTATCCTTGCCTTGGGTAATCGGCCGAAAGGATCCCGTCACAGCTATCTTGTGTCTTTTTACGTATTCTCCATCCTTCAGTTTTATACTCTCGTGCTCGCTTTCTACCTTGTTGTCCGTGCCTTTACGAACCAGGATTCCTGGTCGGATTTGAAGGCGGACACGGTAGGGGAGTTTATCAAGCTGTTCTTTACTTCGAATACCGGTCTTATTATTCTTGCCCTGGCTTCTACTTATGGTATTTACATTATCGCTTCAATAATGTACCTCGATCCCTGGCACATGTTACACAGTTTCTGGCCGTACATAGTGATGGCCTCGTCTTACACCAACATTCTTAACGTCTATGCTTTCTGCAATTGGCATGACGTTTCTTGGGGTACCAAGGGATCCGATAAAGCTGAGGCATTGCCCTCGGCGAAGACCAAGGTTGAGGGCAAATCGAAGGTTATAGACGAGCCGGAGAAACCGCAAGCAGATATCGATTTAGCGTTCGAGGAGACCGTAAAACGTGCTCTCGCACCCTTCACCGCCGTAGAGGAGGTTGAGAAGAAGTCTCTCGATGATTCATACAAGAGTTTCAGAACCCGATTGATCACGTTTTGGATCTTCAGCAATTGCACAGTTGTTATTCTGTTTACTTCAGAGAACTTCGATTGGTTCGGTGTTGACGTAAGCTCACTACGAATTCTTATTTCATGCAACTTGAATACTAATATTTATGTCGATAGTCTACCAAACGAACAGCATGGTTCTTCCAGTTCGTCCTCCTCTCCACTGCCGCCTTGTCCTTCTTTAGGTTCATTGGCTGTATCTGGTTCTTGGGTCGTGCTTCCATCCTTTGCTGTTTCACTAGGCGTTGATCTTCTATGCATCATATCTTTTTTGCTACATTTCATTAGCGCTCGGGTCTATGGTTATATTATCCTTTTTATTATTCTTTCTCCCTTTTTTATTCTCTTTGGCGCGGCTGTAATGGGGGGTTGTTCGTGGAAAATGGGGTTTCTTTTTCCCCCTCTTTTTAGGGTTTTTTCCCTTTATTTTCGAAGGGCCACAGGTCGGCGTGGTTTGAACGAAGGGAATAAGTCTAGTGTGGGTGGGGGGAGCGGTAAAATGTATATATCATGGCATGTTATATGAGGCTTTTTATATACTTTGGTGGAGTGTTTTTGCGTGGGATTATGCGTAGGTGTGTTCTTGAGGATGATGAGGTGCCCGACCGGACGTTTGGTTGGATGGCCCTGTTTTCACACCCCGCTCTGAGGGCATCAACAGCTGTCGGAGTCCACCAAGGTTTCATGGTACATTATCAAACCCATGGAGAGCGCAAAGGACTCCAAGAGACCTCAGAGATTATAATGCCATGGATGAAATGCTAGTTGGGCTGGAGGGATGCGGCTGCCATGTACCTTTCTTACATGGAGCCTATGGGACGTTTTAAGCCACTTTCATCCCACTTGATGTGGTTTTAAGTAGTGAGCCAAATTCCGCTTCCGTCTGTGCTTTTTTAACGTGTCGAGGGCAAGAATGGTTATCTAGCCGATGACAAAGTGCCAATTGTTAAGGTGTTGTACGGTATGTAGCGTCGGGGTTGGCACTTTTTAAAATCTTCCCTCCTTGCCAAATTTGGTGTAAAATCTGGTGTTAGAGCAAATTTAGTATAGTTCTAGAAGACCAAACTCTATATAATATCATACTGGTACTGTACTAACTTTCTATGATAGCAGGAAGTGTGACAATTTTTCCTACGCTCGAGTGTAGCGCTAGGTGTATTATCTTGAAACAGGGTTACCCTACCCTTTAAACCTGTCAAAGAGGAAATGTGGGTGAGAATTCATGTTTTGTGCAGTATGATGCGGTGGAATTATAGATCTCAACAACCTCATTTGTGGAGATGTATGGAGGGCTCTTGTTTTGTAACGTAAACTATACTGGTAGCTGGCTTGTCTGAATAGTGTATGATGTAATACTAGCTTCCCTATCTGATATAATGTGATGTACATTTTTGGCTGTGAAATTCTTCCCGATTCGGGGTGTATCTTGTGGTTACGGTGTTACATCGGTGGGTATAGCATACATATATACTTGAAGCTTGGAAGTGTTGGACGGATGTGCTTGGCTTTGTTGCGGGAGTGTGAAGGATCGTTCATGGCACGGATACGGGAGATTGTGCAATAGATTTTACCGATATGTTTCCTTTGCTACTACGGGAGATTAAGGAGGAATATAAGGGCATGCGGGGAATATAGAGATAGGTGTGGTGATCCATGGAATACCTATACACCAGTCTTAACCGCTAGTTCAGTTTTGGTGGATTGAAGTTGAGAGAAAGAGAGCGAATGAACAAAGTATGAATAGTGAAACTTACATTCCATATCCTTCCTCCAAAGTGCCTCTAAGCTCCACGTGAATTCTCTTGGTCTATTGTCTGCTTCCGTGAGACCCTCATTTCCCGCATTGACAGGAAGGTGGACTCTGAAAACCTGGAGGTCCTGCAACAATGAACTTTTTGAGGTGTCCCAATTGGCATTATGAGATAGGTACTATAGAGCTGTCGCAATTTTTTCTAGAAGGTTAGTATCTCACAGTGTTTAGCCTTCGGGAAGCATGCTTCAGATGCGAGGGGGCATGACAGACATGAGATATCACTCGAAGGTTCAGCTGATTGTGGGAAGTGAATGGAAGCGGTAACCAGATGCTACTGTACGTTGTCGTCAGGAAAAAACTCCTTTTTGTAGGCTATAACTGAGTGGGAGCCCCCATCCGACGTGAAGGTGGAGAAGGACTCGAATAATTGGATCTCGCCCTAGGAGGTTGGAGTTGCCTTTCGCTGGCAAGGTCCGGTTACTTTGTATTAAGCTGGGGTCCCCCCCTATCCAAGGGAGGGAAATTTGGACGGCTTAGCGCGAGGTTCAAATTATTCGGGTTCTTGCGGTATTCGGTCGTTTTGGGTGCTCTGGTTGCTGTCTTTGCCTACCGGAAGGAATCGAGGGAGTGGGTGGGGGCGACACTAGAAGGGCCTTTTTCTCGGTGGGGGTCTGCGGGAGGGTTGGAGGTGGGAATAGGCGTGACGCACTTAACGCGAATAGCATATTGAGAATTGGGATACTGACTTGGGGGTATGTAGGAGTACTGGTGTAGTGGGGAATATCGATTTTACTTTGGTGCAAGTGCACCCCCCTAGTTTTAGGTAGACTGATTGACTGTGTAGTTGATATTATCTTGATGCACACCCGCTAAGTGATATTGGGTAAATACATCAGTATGTAACCCCATATGCCCGGTGGGTTCGAAGGTGTCAAATACTACTCCGGAATGAATATCCCGCGAACTTGGAAACTGATTGTTTTTGTTTGGAGTGCGGACATTTTTTAAAGGGACTTCATGGAGTGGGTACATTGCTAATAAACAGCCTTTTCCCTTTCTGGGCGTTGGTGCTTTTTTTTTGCGTAGGGCTAGCAGACAGCATCGCTGGGAAATATTGTGAGAAAATCAAAAACGAAAAGTGACAAAAAAACCAAAAGAACTGAATCCCCCTTATGGCATTCCATAACAGATGTTTCGATTCTCGTTGGTATGATACATGCAGACCTCGGTGTCTCCAGCTACGCAATTTCAATGCTAGCATCTCAGAGCTAGGCTTCGATGGCAAGAGTGATTAGCAATATCTCCAAAAGGAACCAAAATAAGAAAAAACCTGTATGTATTCACGATTCATAGCGCCACAGTGCTAAGTCCAATGGTAGAATCCAGCCTTTAAGAACGAGCCCTATCCCCCATCTATAATGTGGACATTCCCGGAAGAGTCTTGTCGTATTCGCCCTCAGTATCCAATCCCCCATAAAACGAAAAAGGATTTGTCACAATCCTCCTCCTTCCATAAGTATTGGTTATACATACACACCTTTTACGAAGCATTAGCATTCCGCCGAAAGTGGGAAAACGGTACTTTCAATTTCCTCATCTCATTTCTTTAATACTGATTGTTGACCATGTATACGCCCATCACCTTCATTTCTCGGTATAACGTTGAAAGCCCGTACTACTCGCTTGGCAATGATAGCCACCCGCCTGGGAGCGGGATGGATATACAAGCCTGGATAGTCTTCTCAACTAGTTGGGAGGAGGATACTACTATTGCTACTGCCATAATGGCCTAGAATTCGACTCAGATTTCTTGCTCTACCAGCGGCCCACCACGTATCCCCCGAACATTTAAGTGTTGCGAGAGCCCTACTTTCTAACCCACTATATATGGAAAAGCACCCGTTAGCAAGGGCCACGAGTACGGGGTGATTCAGGAGTCCCACTAGGTGCCGCAAGGTCACCGGCAGGGGTATGCGTATAGCTGAGCCGGTATAGAAGTCTGAGCAAGATTAGCTCCTACCTGGGTGTTTCTGCTAGCAAGAAAGCCCGTTGCAGGGGATTTAGAAAGTAAGACCGCAATGGTGACTACTATCAAGGCTGTGCTATCATACCAATCCTCACGCTTTGTGATAGCGTTGAAGGTTTCTGAGAAAGGGGCCTTCCGTGGGAAGGGCTAAGGCTGGGGCTGAAGTCAAGATTGAGGGAGGGGTCTTCGACTCCTGCTATCAAGGGCAATTTGCCAATTCTGAACTCTAGAGCTAGTGTGAGGGTAAGTGTGTGACTTATCGATCTAAAAGCAATCTGTGGCGACTGGGGGGGGGGAGGGGTGACGTATCTTGAAAGTAGGCTGCTTATACTTGCTCACATAAATTCCTACTTTCTTCTTCCTGAAACAAAAGGAAAGAGGGGTGATTTAGCAGACTGTCGGCTGGTACCATTGCCCACGAATTCCAAGTTTTCCCGGCGCTTTTTTGTATGTGGAGAAATAGCTACCTGTGGAAGGGTAGAGGGAAGCGGTGGGAATTGCTCCGCACAAGGGTACCCGGCATAAGTATTGGCGGTTTCAGCGGGGATGGTGTGGGATAAGGTTGAGTAGCTTCTGATGGGGAGAAAAGGAAAAAGAACTGGGTGGGTTTATATTAGTGCGGGGTTGGTTTGATACATGATATGGTATCAATCTTGTGGCTTAGAGCAAGGAAAGCTACCGTAAGCAGACGGGAGAGGCGGGGACGACTCAATCATATCGATTCCCCTCCTTGGCCTCTTTCACCCCTCTCTGCCCTCCGACTTGCCGGGATATACCTCCACATCACATCGCAGGGGTCAACGCAATGAGAAGAAAGGAATCTGATTAGAAGTATCATAGTTCAATTGCCTTGTTCAGGTTTACCCCAGCTGCTTTAGATCCCCCAACGGTGGGTGGGGGCTTGTGTGAGTGTGATTGATTTGTATAGTGCGGAGTCAGGGCAACAAGTGACCTCTCATCAATATCCCGTTCTGGATGTTAACTCACAGTTCAATGGACCCTGATTTATATGATTAGTCACAACTGCCGGAATTCGCGGATGGGAACAGAACATGCCCTGGAATTAGTAAGTACTACCTGAAACATCTTAGCCGCTTTGAACCTGTCCAAAGCACAGTAAGTAATCATTCTGGATACGTTTTCAAATCTCCGGATCATGGGATATGGTTCGTTATCAGAAGGCCTGGATGGAACTTGAGGGATGTTCGTTGCGTGTGGGGGACCAGAAAGGTCAGGCTAGCGACCTAGCTGGAAGGGGTTTTCAGCAAGCCTTCCTTACGTTTCTATGATAGTCTATTTGTCCACCGCTTTGTATAACACTAGCTCAGATGACCCGGATGGCAGCTCCCTTATCTCCAGGGGGGTTCGAGTCCAGGGATGATACTAGAGCGAACACCGAGTCTACTGTCTAAGCCCGAGAAATCTTCCCAGGTGTATGTATTGTCACATATCAAAAAAAAAAACCCCCCCTGAACTCGCCAAGTAGCAAGGGGAAAAACCTTCACCATTCTAACAGACGGTGCGTATTGTGAGTCGCTCATCTAGTTCTGGTAGTTACCCTGGGGCGCTCAGTTATTTTTGATATGTAACAAAAGCATCGGACCTGGAGTGAGTCCTAACATATACGCCACAACTTTCCACTCACTCTCTTGAACGCCCAAATCCCAGAGGATATCATGCCCCACTCTCCCCCCATCCTAGAAGCTCACATCTGTTTTTTTCAACCCGGTCACGAGCGGCTGATGCGCCGCCGCTCGATTCCGCACCCTTTTTATGTACGAGGGGTCCATGGAAGTACAGGGAACCTAGCAAGCAAGCAAGCAAGCAACACTCAGCCTCATTTCTCTACTAATGTTCCCTCGAGCTTTGTCTCACGCTCCTGCTGCTATTTCGGTACACTAGCCTAAGGTTCAAAGTTTCACTACCCTACTAACCTCAAGCCTTACTACTTCCATGATGCTGTCTCCTCCCCCTCTCCTCTCGTTCTGGCACCCTATCATGCTTGTACGAACTCCCTACAAAGAATAACCCTAACCCTGCCCAAAAGGCCAGAAATTAATTTAATGATCACCCAACCCATGCCCATGTGCAATTTATCGCAATCGCCTACCGGTTACTTGTTACCGCCGGGCTATATTATAGTATCCATATCATATCATATATGTATCCCGGGAGTACAAGTACAGTAAGTAAGTAAGTATCGCGGATCGCTCTGTGCCCTGGAAAATCCCTACAGTAACTTAACCAATCTATCATGCTTACATTACACAGACCCTACCACGCCGTGTGCGCAGCAGCAAGCACTCGGGTATCATATTTGGAATGCGGTCTCGTAAATTAACTCACGGTAGCACTCGATAACTCCCCGATTAGAAAAAGTAAATAAAAATAAAAATGATAAGGAAGATAAAAAGTGCCGGCTAGGGCGCTGCGATGCGCTTGCGGCTCCGGGGGTTAAAGTGCGGGTATGCTATTATAGAACCTACCTGGCTGGGGTAATGGTTTTTTTTTTGTGGTTCGGTAGCGCTTTGATACTCGTGACTTGCCTGACGGTTGTGAGAGTGAGTGTTGTTGCGTATGGGCAGAATCCTGAGGCTCCGGGCAAGATTCTGGACTTATGCAGTAGGGGCCGTTTTTGCAAACGTTAGGTAGCTACGAGTAATAGCTATTAGAATGCCGGTAACTAAGGACGTACTCTAACTTAATACTCGTGCGGATATTATAGTGCAGTATATAGCGTAGCGCTATCTTAGAACGCCACTTTCTCACCGGTAAGTTAACTTATAGTATCTGATCGCGCCCAGTCGCTCCGAAAGCGCCGGATACCCGACCTTCACCACTAGCATCCTACATACTGTATTATACCCGGTAGACAACAACCCCCGGTCAACCCCACACAAAACCACTCTCCCATCCCTTCCTTACTACCTTCCTTCCTTCATCCATCCCATCGCCTACCCACAATACTACAAGTACTTAACAACACATCCCTCCCCCCCGTCCTCCCGATAACCATACATCACCTACCCGCCACAAGGGAAATAAAACAAAAAAAAAATTAAAAAGATGTCCGCCCCACCACCCATCATAAAAAACATCCCCCTCCCACCACCTGCAGACACCTCCCCCCCCGCCGCAATCGCAAACCCAAACACGACCACCGGCGCCTGGACGCTCTACAGCTGTCTGAGCCTCCTCCTCCTCATCGGCGGCGGTGTAATGCTATTTCCCATATTTATCGAAATGCTGTTCATGTTTGTGGTTTCGTATTTGGCTTCGTATCGGGGGTGAAGGAAGGCAGGAAGGAAGGAAGGGGTGGGTGGTTCCGCTTGCGATGGGAAAGGGAAGGGATCATGATGTCCTTGCGGAAGGAAGGAAGGAAGGGGGTGGATGGACGAGGTTACGTTACATTACTATCACTATTATATTACTCTTTATTTTAAATGTCCGAGATCTCCGTTACCCGCGAAAGTAGATAACTGCAAGTAACGGGGTTTTGGGCCAGACGTGATCATAATTATGTACCGTACCTGGGGAGGGAGGGAGGGGGGGAAGGAAGTTTCTATTTCTTTTCTAGATTTTTTTTGCCCGGAGATTGCATGATAACTACTGTGCAGTACAAGTACCGGTACGGGTACAGTACTCGTACAGTACGCGCCAGTGCAACAGGAACAAGCCACAGATGGGCTACTACTAATTACCACACATCAAGTCCCAGTAACCTCCGGCAATTCCCCGGCAAAAAGGGGAAAAAAAAAGATTAGTAAACTAAAACATCCCCCTCCGTATTTGGAAAGTGTCCGAGGTTGAGTTGGTTGGTGGTGAGTCAGTTGGATCTGGATCACTAAAAAAGTGTTACTTGCACCGCCGCCGCCGTATACGGTTACAGTACGACACCGGTACTCCGGGGTAACTGTAGTGTGCGGTACTGCGGGGATAGTGCCGCTGTCGCACTCGTTCGTGTGTTGAGGGGGGGTAGTAGGGCAAATGTGAATTGGTAGTGTTCGTGTGATTTACGCTGCAGTGGTGGTGTCATGCGTTGTGGACTCGGGCGCCTGATTCAATTGTGTTTCACCTGGTAGGTAGGCTGAAGCCCAGGGTCAATGATTGCCCGTGCGGAATATTACCTTTGCAATGGGTGGGTTTTGTTGTGGATATAGGAAGGGGGAAGGGATGCGAGTGATTGTCTGTGCAAATTTTCCATGAAAAAAAAGAAGACATAAGATCAAGTTTGAAAGATGCTGTATTAACGTATTGAAGCTTTAAGGGAAATTAGAACTATGTACTATGTATCTATCAGTGCCTTCATCCATCTATACATTTCCCACCATTCCCACCAACCCGAGAAAAACAGCCCAAACGGATAAACAAAAACCGACCTCGCAATGAACAGAATGAAACAGTAAACCAAAATAAACAAAAACCGACCGTGTAGTGAGTAGAACAAAACAGTAGACTAGAGAAAAAGAAAAAGATTAAAAAAAGATAAATGAGAGAATTACAAAACTTTTAAAATTTACCCCCCTACCCAGAGGTTGGTTTACTTCTCAAAGGCGATCCCAAAAAAGTTCAAGTACTCCAAAAGATACTCGGTAAGCCCCAATCTGGCCAACTCGTCTGAAATCCCCCAAGAAACTCTCCTCCCCGCCTCAAAGTCCTCTTGAAAGGCCTTCGCAACTTCCTCTAAATCCGGCCTCGTCGTCTTTCCCACTGCCATAACACTCCCAGCGTGCATCTCCTTCAGGGTATCCTCGAAAACAGCCCAAGCATCGGCCTCCGGCCTCCACTCGCGCATACGCACACACTCTGCCAAATGCTGCTTGTCAACTTTTCCTACGCTCCCGCACTGCGGACAGATGCTAGGCGCGTTAGAAAATATCGAGTTTGATAGGTACGTTTCCAGCACAAGATAGAACTTGGAAATGCCCACTTGCGCGATAGCGGCGGAGACGGTGGCTTCAGGAACCATTTGGTTGGTGGTGGTGGTTAGGTATTCTTGTTGATTCCGGAGGAAGGTTTGGAGCTCTTCATGTGGAACGGAAGAAGAAGCGAGGCGACGGGTCATAGCAGTGGTGTTCTCGGTGAGTACGCGCAGACGGTAGGCACTCCATTGTGGGTATAGTACTGACAGATCAGTGTAGGGTCGTACGTTTGTTAGGAAAGAGATGTCCCAGAGACCCACGGCTTTCGCGCGGTAGGAGGTTACAAGGGTTATTCGGTCCGGAGAATTTTTTGCCATCAGCGCGAGGTGCTTGAGTGAGCCACCTTGGAGGACGGCGGCAGAACCAGTGCCGGGTTGGGAGATCTGTGGGAAGGTTAGTGAGGTGGACGGATTAATGAAGGGGAATTGCCCGTAGAAGACTTACACCAAAGAGGCTCCCGTCTCCCCGCTGGATCACGGTTTCTCCGCCGGCCATGTCTGTGGTGTCTGAAAGCATTACGACGCAGACGAATGGGTAACTGTCGTAACTGATAATTGTCCCGTTAGTGAAAATGTTCGGCCCGTTCAATGTCTTTCACAAACTCACTGCCAAGGCACAATCAAACCACCCTCCCCGCTCACTTCCTCTACAATCTCTTCTTCGCTTCTCTTCTCGACCTCAACTCTCGCGGCGCCGCTCCCAACTTTACCAAACTTCCCACTGGTAAGCTCCCGTGCAACCCTACTCAACATCTCGCCCCTCTCCAACCCTTTATACTTCTGCATATTGACCTGGACATTTGCATGGCCAACCTCTATAGTCTCCATCACAATCTCCAGCTCGACGCCCGCGGCGAGACTTACGGCCCTCATCACATCAGGATGAGTCCAAATGTCCTTAAAGAACTGGGAGTGTGCTGCCGTGTTGCGCACGATGAGATTGTGGTTGCTGAAGGGCGTGGCGGTCTTGTCGAGGTAGTCTGGGTTTAGCAGGGCTTTACGTAGTAGTGGAATTGCTGCAGGTGAAAAGAGTGCGAAGGGAGCGGAGCCAGCGACAGGCGAGGCTGCACCGGCGGGGCGAGGCAGTGAGAGGTCTTTGAAGGTGAACTGTTCTGGTGGGGTGGCCGAGATTTTTAGGTGCTTCTATTGGAATAGGATGGATTGTTAGTATTTTGTTTGTTTGTTTGGGGAATGGGGGAATGGGGCGGGACTGGGGGTGTTTGCGCGGGAAGTGCAAACCGAGGTGTTTAGAGTGGGAGGAAGCATTGCGCCTAGAGGGTATAGGAAAGGTTTGAGAAAAGTCAATTTATACAGACTGGAAGACCAGCTATCTAGAGGGTGTGGAGGATGGAGGAAAGGAAGGAAGATGGAGAGGGGGAAGAAGGGGAGGGGGAGCTGGTTGTAGTGAAGGAAATTTATAGAGATGGGGCGTGGACGGAATGAATTGGAATTAAGGGCAAGCAAGAGCTCGGAACACGAGGGGTAAAAGAACATCGTAGGTCCTGAACCAAGAACCCCCACCCTCATTCTCCGCAAGTTCTTGAGATTTCGGGAGTAAAAAAGTAAAAAAGACAAGACAAATTAGTCTTTACCTTTGCATCAAACTTGGTTTCTAGGACCTCACGCCCCCCATAGATTCTGGGGGAGCTATGATTGCTGAATATACAGGGCCCTTTCATGACTGATTGTATAGTAGGTACGTTTCCCAAAGAGTGTGAGGTGGTGATTATGCCTGTAGGAAGAGTGGTGGTTTGTTGAAAGGTAGAGACAATGTTTGTTTACTTGCTTTATAGATAGACAGGTAGTGCTGTTGATATGTATGATATTTCAATTGTTTGTGCCAAACATTGGTTGGGTCGACGAGGAAGCATATACATATGTGTATATATAGTGTATACCCTACATCCCTCCCTCCCTCTCCCCCCTCCACCGGCCTATCAAATCTCAAACGGGGCTATCCGGAAGTGATTTCAGTCATACACAGCATACCATACCACACCGTCTTCTCCGGTGTCCCCGAAACAATCGTGGCCCTGAAATAGGCCTGGTACGACTATACAAACGGACCATTGGCAACTCGTAATAGCATCCAGATACAGACACAAACCCCAATGGGGCGGTGTCCCTGCACCAAGGAGGTAGTCGTTATTGCCCATCTGAACGAATGTTCGAATGACTGTGCCTCCAGAAGGAGCCCGCACTGTACTATACGTATGCACCGCACTACTCAATGTTCACACTAGAATTATTATTATTGTTACCACCACCACTGCTGCTGCCGCCGCTATGCCATCTATGTCATGGCAGGATGGATGGAGGCTCAACGCCTAAAGGCGGGTAGGCGGAATCAACAGTTAGACCATGCCGATGATGATATTATTGGACCTGTTGTTTTTTATTTTTATTCTTTTCCCGCAGGGTGGCTGGTTAAATGGCGCGGTATTGTAAGTACTGCTGTGTTATGGTGATTCGTCCTTTCAGCTTTACCCCAGGAGTGAAGCTGACCAGATTCCCATTCACCCATTCTTCCTTCCGGTGCCGTCCGCCTTGTGTATTGGTCGGCGACTCACCTGCTTCACTCCCCCGGGTTGTTTCCAAGTAAGTCTAGCGTTGGGCTGGCCTGGAAATTCGTGGTGGTGAAAGGGTTAGATAGCTAGCCAGGATATCAGCTTGAGCGTGGGTGCACCATTACACAACTTGGTAATACCGATACCTGGTGCTTCCCTTTTCCATCTGCACTGTACTGTAGGCTGCTGCTCATCGTGCGTTCGTTCATGCGTGAGCTACCGCCTCATGTCATCGTGCGTCGGCTGTGCAGATATTGCACTCGAGTAGAAAACTCCATCGTGTGTGTGTGTGTGAGACACTATCTCCCCGCTCGCACGCCAGGATTATGTCTCGGTAGGAGATGCAGGCGTGAATGGTACTTGCATTTTCTCCTATTTTCCATTTCGCCTCTTCAGATGGAAGCAGAAGAAGCTAGGTAGGTAAGGTGTGACAAGGGAGTCGCCGGATGTTCCGAATGTCCCTGTCTCCGCATTGGCGAATCATAGTAGTTAGACGAGGTTCCGGTTAATAGGGTCAATTGGCCTTCTCTGGTTCTAGAAAGTTTTTGTTTATGTCTCGAAGACTTCTTCTGCCCCCCTTCTTCTGTCCCCCTTCTTCTGCCCCTGAAGGATATGCTCTTTCATGAGGGCATTGGAATGGGGGTTGCTCAACATTCCGGGTTAAAGTTAGGCCGAGTTCAAAACAGCTGCGTTGGGCGCAACGGGGTTTAGCGCACATTGACTTAGACGCCGCTTCGTTGCAGAGCCCGCTCTCGGATATGATAGTGCATAAATTGTCTCGACGGGTTTCTAGAAGCTATGATATTCATTTGAGACTCAAACGGCGAAGGCGCTGTGCCTCGTACACTGGTCTTCTCGAAAACCGTTGATCAAGCGCTGGTGCTACTACCGTATGGGGGGTTGACTTGGGTGTCAAGTTGTGGCTTTGTGGCTTTTGCCCGATCGCCTAAAGGACGAGCTCTCCCATATCTCACCAGGCATCTTTCCTTAGGATAGCCGCATTTCTCCCCTACTAGTGGGAGGGATACTGTATTGTACCGGTACCTTGAAATTCCCGACTTTAGTTGGAAGCGCTCACTCCACTGCCGGCATGGAATCCAGGTCTCACCCACAAGGACGAGGTGAGGAAAAATTCACATTCTTCGGAAGTAAAAATAAAATGAGTGACCCTTCTACCATAAGCCGCAATTCATGAGTGTTCAGACACATTGGCGCCAAGGCAGGTACCATCAACGTAGGATGCCCTAATACTCTATAAATTACCAAGTAGAACACTGTATCATACTCGAGTATGATGCCTTTAAAATTTGCGCCACTACGCTGTACGAGTACAACCCTCTACCTGCTACGGTAGACCACCCGAGCTAACCTGCGATCCCCGATCTTAGTAGCTTCCGGAAAAGGTGCCCAAGGCGTGGCCGCCAATTGGCATAAAATATGTATGATATTCTATTAGCGCTATTCGGAACACAAACCCACAGAGGCGTGAGTAGACGACCAGAGTTTGTTCATTGAGGGTAGGCGAACTCAGGGAGGCTCATGCACTCGTACTCGAACGCCCTATGCTTGTAAGCCGCTGCTACCGTTGGGGAAGAACGCTGCCAGCCGCGAGGCGTAAATCTCCCCTGTTCCCCTGTGGTGCTTAGTCGCTCGTCGTTGTTGAATGGAATGATCTTGGTGCACTGGGCAACCTATCAAAAAGCGAGATCTGATCGCCCGATGGGCCATCTAATCTGATCAAATCATCTCCGAAGGTTGGGTTGGGATTTTGCAAACAAGGTTAAGATGCAAAACTACCGAAGACTATCAAAATTTAATATAATACCGAGGCCATAATAATATTATCGGCTAAGCACACATTATGATTGGAACCTGTTCCTGGCCACTCTTATGTATAATATATTCCGGCAGGGTTAGCATTCAGGCACCACTTATCAGCTCCACAACTCCTTGTATGCGATGCACCCTTAAGCTATGAGAGCGTGAATCGGATTCTTGGTTACTGGGATTGGAGCGTGCCATGACAATTGAACCCTCCGATGTGCCTCTTTTAGCGGGTCATCCTTCAGCAGCGTAATTACGCGATGACAACGGCCCCTCCGACTGCTCGTTGGGGTGGTGCGCACCCTCGGCCGAACGAAAGCCCATGGAGGAACTATCTCTCATCCATCGGAGCCAGACCTTGCAAAGAATCGTGTCCTTGGAATCTCCCATTCGTACCCAATTCCACGCAATTTGGGGCCCAGTTGAGCACTTTGCCAGCTTTGAGAAGTTTTTTTTAGTTTCGACAATGCCTTAAGTGTGTTGCATAACACCCGATCACCCAACATCCGCTTATACGCTACAGAGCCCCTAAATCAAGCGGCGATTCTTCCCGCAGTGATGACTGGCTAGCTCCTCCTGAAAAACAAGTCAACGGTACCTCGTCTCATTATCGGAAGTGGCCGACTGCCGAAGCCTAGGCTCTGGGGAACGGTCTTCAGGTACAGAATAACTGAGTCCCATCTGACTGAATTTTTCAGCTTACTCTGCAACGAAAAGCAAGGAACCCAGTCCCAGGCCATCGGGTCGCCTTCACCCACCCGCCCTCCCACAGACACCCGACTCCGGAATCCTAATTGACAGGTTAACTTCTGCTTTTCAGCCCTCAATAATGGGTTTGCCAATGATTTTTAGGGAGGAGAGAGGCTCACTTTTCATCGCTTTTGTTTTGTCATTCTTTTTGTTAAACACCTCAATTGTTCGAGGTATAGCCACCGCCTTTGTGTGACCGATCTAAATATAATTCGACGGTAAGGGTTAGGGTTACTCTTGCTCGTCCGAACTTTTCCTCGACCTCTAGACATCCCACGGGAAAAGGAAAACTTCACCAATCGTGGAATGAGACTCAGTGGTTTTCCTGGAGCTGTTGAAGCTGTGGGGTTGATGCCTGTAGATTTGTTCAAGGCTTTACCGGGGGGAGGATTCTGTACTGAGTTTGTGCTTTCGGGCTTCTCGGAGAGAATGGTGAGCGATGCAACGTGGAGCTTGCAGACTGGCGATGGCTGTGCTAGTGCTTGGTTGCGATGACCAGTTTTGATGACTAGTTTTATAAGTGTTCGAGAGGAGGTGAGGTTTTTGTAGATAAGGGAAGTGCGAGATATGTCGTGTGTGGACACAAGACCAAGAGACGACCGCCACGGGGACAGCAGACTCTGTGCTTCCGTAGCACAGTAATGCCCCCCTACTATGTCTACCTGGTTATGTGATATGATTGAAGCTTCGGTTTGCATTCTTCACAGTCTTTACAGTGCCCGCGAGGAAACTGGGCGGCGAACAGGGATATTTGGTTGGCAAAAAAGTAAATCGTCAAGGTTAGGGTTACAAAAAATTACTTGTAATTGATCCCTGTTCGTTCCCCGCCTAGTATACGGTGAAGACCGTAGGTTTGTCTCTTTCAACTTACCGCTCCCGTTGGGCGGGAGGCTGGGAAGCCCACCCCAGACCCCGATGGAAGGAGTTAAACCTGATTACTGGTCGTGTGGTTCTATTCTGAAATATCTTACTCCATCTCGAAAGGCACTAACAATAAGCTCGAGATCTACCAATACGGCCACCGCACCCAGCACCATCAGAGGAACGGAACGGCACCTTTGGCAGCCATGCAAGCCCTTAGCCATGTGTAATAGATAATCACAGCCACAGGCGAAGTGCGGAATCTAAGACTAAGTCTAAGACAGGATATCGATGGTCAGAGCTTTATGAAAGCCATTTGCCAAGTTAATTTAAACTTAGTCTCACCCTCTGCGGGCGGTACTGTGCTCGTGGGCTTTGAAAATCCGGGGTATTATTGCTCCACACGGCATCTAAGCTAGCTCTGCGCACAATAGTACCGGCCGAGAGAGTTGTAAATTTACGTAAGGACCGGCGAGATATTGGATACTGAACAGCATTTCCTACCGTATCCCGGCGATATGCACTTTGTACAGTGCAATCCACCTATCACACTGTGCCTTCGGCCTCTAGATCTTTGTGCTGTAAGTGAGCATGCCTTCAGGATGTTTGCACTTTCACGACTTATATCACAATTTTTCCTCAGCTGAGCGTGATTATTAAACATACAAGCCTAAAGATTCGACCGGGCTCTGTTCCTACCCCCTCCCTGCGCCCGTTAAGCATATCTTAGAAAGCATGTGGGGAAATATCGTTAAGAACACGGTATGGCAAATTATAGTGCTAATAATACCGACGCCTGTGTTCCCACAAATATACACAAGAGTGACCTGGCGAGACATGATAACACCTCAACCGAAGATGAAAGGTGAGATTAAAAAGAAAAACCCCCCACACACCCCAACTACACCATGGAAGCGATGGCACTTGGCACGCTTCGAGTTTGGGGGGCGGGGGGTTCCTAAATCAAATCACACCCCCACTAGGGGGAGAAAAAGTGTAGGCAAGTATCTATCATACTTGTCCCGTATAATCTAGCAAAAGTCGGATCACCGGAGCTAAAGCGAAACTGAGGCGACCGAGCCAACAGGCGGGCACGAATAAGGCAAATTTGGCACAGCTTAAGCATATGCAGCAGTGGTTGGCTAGGTTCAAGAAAATCCTCCCTAGCGTCAATCCGGCTTTCGCCAGATTATACGGTACATTACCGTATCTAGAGAAACCCTTCAAAACTGACTGTGGCCTAGTCTGTGCCACCATTGACCCCCACCCCAACTTCTACCACCCAGCCACAGCTACCCTTACGTATACCTTCCCCTAAGACCCTCCCTGATTCATCATCCTCCAGCAGAGGAAAAAGCACTCCCTTCCCCAAATTTGGTGGCAGCGCGGCCCCATCATAACTCTCACTTCTATCATACCACGACTAGGGGGGCTCTGCGGCCAGCTTTGACAGGCGGGGTTTCGTTCGAGGGTGATGAATTCGGCTGACTTCCCTTATCGGAGCTGCGCTGGGAATCGAAGGTTCAGGCGGCCTCCGCTCTCCTGCGACCTCCTGACTCTCCTCCCTTCCCAGGCGCACCTTCACCTTCACCAGGGTTGTTCGAGCTTGTATTGGGCACTATACGTGTGGCTCCCCAGCAGTCGGTTTCTTTTTTCTTTCCCCTCTCTATTTTACGGCCGTTTATGGTATATCATGCTCGCCACCGTCACTCAAATGGGGTTAATTTTTAGTTGACTTTTTCGCTGTAAAAGTTCGTGGATCGTGGAAATCTTCTACATTGTGGGCAGTGGTAGCAGAGGTACTGTGGCGTTGCGTTGCTTGTCGTTTAGTATGAACACCGAGGAGTGCGTAGCAATAGCTATTTTAGGGAAGACAGTGTCGAAGGCTGGAGCTAGCTCTCCACAGACTGGCCTTGGGACTGAAGGCACGCTTGATACCTACCTACAATCAGGGGGTGGAGCTGAATATCGAGGGTAGAGGCGCGAGACCCATTGAAACAGGGAGTATTGATATACTCATCATAGTCACAGTTCCAAACCTGAATATGTCGCAGGCTTTCTTGAATAGATAGATGCTAGGAGCAAGCTCTTTCTGAAACTCGTGTGATGCATGCACTCTGCTGTTTGCCGAGATAATGGGCCTGTTGGAGCTCAGGGGCGATTAACACTGGTATACTAAATTGCCGCTAGGCTCCTCGAAGGCTGGCTGTAAGAATGTATCGTGATTCTGGGGTTTAGCATGCAATTAAGAGTAATCTATAGCAAGTTTCTAAACAAGAAATATGAAACGCTAAATAGGATCCGGAACTGCCCGAATTTCCCCGTTCTCATAAGTTAAGCCCGCATCTCAGCCCGTGGGCAATGACTTCTTACTCACAATATATCACTCGTAAATGGTTCACGGTTAACTAGCTTTTCTCAATTAGGTTACACAAATTACCCCACATTATGCCATGTGTGCTGTGCCCCGCACACCATAACCCAATGTCAACAACAAAACCCAGCGGGATTAATCCCCTTCAAACCAAAGACTGATATCTCTCATGATGGCCTATAGGCTACCCCCTTATTCTTGGGATTCCCACATCCACGTAATAGACCCGGAGAACTTCCCCCTGAGTCCTGACAGAAGTATTGACCCTTCTCTCCCATCTTTTCCCCGCTTCTCTCGACCCCCCCTCCCCAGCCCCCACCCCCCCCAACACCCAACCCAACTTCCCGCCTCCGAAAACCTTAAACCTAACCTATGACATGCAATCCATCTAGCATACACTCCACTCCCGGCCCCGATCTCCGCTGCCCAAAAGCACTGCGAAGCCCAGTCCATATCCCACCCCGTCATCGTCACCCCGTCCGTCTACGGAACCGACAACACGATTCTACTCGCAGCGCTAGAAGCCTTCTCCCCGAATGCCATCGGGGTAGCGGTGCTAGACCCCTTCTCCGACCCGCCGCCATCCCCCGAGACCCTGCAATCACTGCACGACGCGGGCGTTCGGGGCCTGCGCATCAAATCCGCGGAAAATCCATCGGAAAGCACCCTCCGCGCCCACGCCGAGCTCTGCAAGTCGCACAAATGGGTCCTACAATTGCACATTCCCCTGGACGCCTTCGCCACCCTGCACAAGCTCATACCCACCCTCGGCGTCGCCGTCGTCGCGGACCACTTTGCCAGCGTCAGCGCGGGCCAGAATCCCTACTCCCAGCGCGGCTTCGCCGAGGTCGTCGACTTGATGAAGAGGGGTGAATTGTGGGTCAAGATCTCGGCGCCGCACTTGGACTCGCAGTTCGGGGAGGATGGGAATTATGCGGATATGGGGGTCGTGGCGAAGGAGTTGCTCGGGGAGGCTCCGCGGATGTGTGTTTATAGCAGCGGCTGGCCGCATGTGCAGGGGGCTATGGGGGGTGACCCGCTCGCGATCAGGCCGTTTAGGGATGTGGATGACTCGGCGTTTGTGGATGTTGTCAAGGGGTGGGTGGGAAATTGGAGGGCATTCCACCAGATTATGGTGGATAATCCGAGGAGGCTTTGGGGGTGGGAGGGGAGGGATTAGGCATGATGGCGGTGGGGAAAAGTCGGGATTGGAATTGGTTTTGTATAGATGATGGGGATGTCATTGTGGATCCGGCCGCTCGTTGAATGAATCTTGTTTTTAAAAATCCAATTTGGGTTATGCATGTTATGGCGGGTAGAGGCTTGGTTGGTGGGGGCCCTTTAGGGTTGGCATTGCCGTGATACTGCTACATCCCACACCACCACTGCCGTACAATCTCTATAATCTGCGTGGGTATTCGAGTGACGCCGCGTGAAATAGATTGCGTCTCAATTTCGGGTGACTGATCTAGATGGAGCAAACAAGGCTTTAAACTAGCGGCCAAATTAAGCTTTGTCCATATGTATTGCTCCGGTGCCGATCAAGTAACACGAAACGCCCAACCCATCCAAAACACGGACCGGGAAGGGAGCGGGTCTAAACGGGTATGTGCATGAGTTGAAACACACCAAAGAAAAGTCAACCACTTGAGTGAGAAAGTCTAGAAGAGTAGGAGGCATTCATATAGCGCGATACGACAGATTTGCCCATTTCTGAGTTAAGCCTGGAGGTTTGATTTCGCCGGGAAAACCCCTGGTGAGGATTTGGACGGAATCTGCGCGCAGTGTGCATAACCTCTGCGTCTGGTCCACTCCCCGGTCTAACGTTGGCTATGGTGCCTACTCGTTCTACCGCTGCCACTGCTTCGTATCAAAATAGTTTCCATCAGCGTTGAGTAAACTTGGGGAGGTGCTGGGCAGTTTTTCTCTGTTCTTGGTGCAGTGCTCTTGATATGCACAATTTGTTCAGCAGGGGAGGCGGAACTTGTTTTATCACGGAGAGATACTTCATTACCTATTCGCACAAATATATTGTCTAGCCAACTTTGAAAGTACCGGTTAAAGTTACACTTCAAGTTCATTTTCAAGTTTTTGATTTCATCCGCTCCGTCTTTTAAAAGATCCCTATTGCCATGTTATCGGCCCCAGTTATTCAACATCCCCAAACCCGCAATTTCTTCCAATAGATAAATTACAGTCAAGCCGATTTCTGTCTTTTAACTTATCTTATGTACCACCCCACTAAGGGCCACAATGTCCGATCCTCGACCCACACCCCTGAGATACCTACTTCCTCGGCGTAGGCCATACCAACAGCCCACCAGTCTCTCCAACTACTATCTTCGAACTTCGATTTTTAATACGGCCCAAGGAGGACGGGACTGCTCAAGGGGTGTGATATCCCGATTGTTACGGCCTGTAGGGGGAGGTGAGGGTCGTCGGCTTGGGTGGCTTCACAAAGGTAGATAGCTGCCATGGTTTTGTTCCTGCCAGGTGTACCTCCTTGCGCCGAGCTGGTATAGAAATCAGGAGAGTATTGGAGGGAAGGGGAGATTCTGGAGAGAAGAGTAAGGTGCAGCATTCCCAACGGGCCTAGCTAAATTCGACCGGCCTAGGAAAGCCTATATGCCCGGGGATTAGCATAGATAGCTTTGAGGGTAACTTAATTCCTCCACTTCTTTCAAGTTCCGTATCTATTATTATTTTTTAGCTCTTTAGCTTCTCCTATTGCTTCTTGAGCGATCGCGGAATAGGAAATGCATATTTACGGGTAATCTACCTAGTGTTGATACCTGATATCTGGTCACCACCCGACTGCACACAACTGACCCACCACAAGAGTATCTCTTTTCCTATAATTAATAAATTACACTAATTACTCTAATATCTCTAGTACTTTTTTCTAATGAAGTGAAATTGTTCTTGAATTTTTGATGTTAACTTGTTTGGTAATTTGTGAAAACATTTATAGGGAATCATTGCGATTAACGCTTTATGGATGATCGGCGAGGACGAGTTATCGGTGCCCTGCTAAACTAGTATTCGCCCAGTCTGCGTTCTGGTAGAGTTGACACGCCGTACTTGTACAAGGCATTTTTGGCGAGAGATTCGGAGAATAATAGACAAGCTGGGTGGACACTAAAAACAGGGAAACTAAATACCTTGAGAAACTGCAGCTGGCACTAGGTTTATACAACCTATAGCTAGGCCCGGCGAGGCCAGGCGGATTTTGACAGGCCGGGCCCGGTTTTACTGTTGCCTGGCCTACCTGGCACCTTGGGAACACTGGTAAAGTATTTCCCCAGTGGAAGTTGTCCTTGCTCCAAGAGTGCGCGCTCGGAGAGGGGTTACACCTTCACCATTAAATTAATCCAAACACTCAGACTTTCTCAATGTTAGAGGGAGTCGAGACATATTGGGAAATCTACCATCTTTTTTGAAAGAAACCTAGAAAATCAAAGTACACATAATGCCATTCGCGAGTCACTAAATCCTCCGATCCTAACCTTTCTCCGGGGAGAAATATAAGGTTGTGGATATTCCTCCCCTCTTTCAGGATAAGGACCTAAAGACACGGCTGACCTATCTGGAGGAAACTGAGGACTTTTTGGAACCTTGATGTTGGGTCTCAGGATATGGTTCCACTGGCTAAGCTTTATTTGCAATTGAGAGAAGCCTTCTTCTAGAGCGGGCCAGTATCACCAGTGCTCACCCGGAAGCCGAGGGGGAAAGTAAATATATGGCGGGGCATCTATCATGCATCAAGTACGGTCCCCACACCAGAATAGGAGTTAACACTAAGAACTATTGCCCGGGGTCCTATAGGTAGAAGTAGTTTGCAATGACAGGTTAATCAGTAGCACCTCAATATGTACTTCGCGAGCGTAAAGAAGCTTCTATATGCTCTTGAAGGATGTGTGAGCAGTGGATCATACCCACACGCAATCCTTCCAAACATACGTACACCACTCTCAATTAGCCCACCCCTCTCTTAAAAATGCGGCCTTTCACCGCCTCCCCTTTTCTCCTCTCCTAACCTCTGTTCTTCTTCAGGCCATTTTCCCTTCTTCTCTTCTCTTCCCCAGCCTTCCCTAACTGGCTCAACTCCCTTGCCTTCTCCGTCCTTCCCCATCACCAGGCACCCCGCCCGTCAATCCCGTTTCCCCTTTATCTGGCTTGCGTCAATCTTTTCCTGTTTCCCGTTCACAATTTTCATTCCAAAAGCTCTCCACAATTTCATCGCAAAGGCAAGATGAAATCTTCTCTCATTACCTTGTTCTTGGTTTTGGCCACTACAATTCATGCCGGCGTTACTGGCAATTTGAGGGTAACCATAATCCTCTCTCTGCCCCTTTTGGTGATGGATGGCAATTTCACTTGCTCGCTTGTTTGATACACAAGATTGTCTTGGTTTCCAATTGGTTGGGGATGCTATGTCTCGAGACAATTATTGTGATTCCAAGAGGACAATCCTTACCCTACTCTTTGGACCCATGCCACCATTTACCCCGCTAACACAAATTGTTAAATCCTCCTAGATCCGTGCTCGTCTGGATAATGAAGCAGAGCGTGCTGCCGGCATGGCAGGTGCCGTCACCCCCGAATACAAGAAAGCTCATGGCGTCACCCCCGAACTAGAGGCTATGATCCTCGCCGATGGGGCTGGCGGCCAGGGCACCAACAGCTACTATGAGAGTTTCGCTCCGGTCAATCCTACTAAAAAGCAAGTTGAAATAAACAGTCATGATGAGTATGTTTTTAGCCTTTCAAACCCCTCGACACTGCCCCGCGAAAGCTTCAAAAAACTAACAAATATCAACTGAAGCTTGGTCATCCCGATCAATCCTCAGCCTCTTGGCCATACTGTGGCCACTGTTATCTCATCTATTATTGCTACGGGGGGTATCACCGTCACCTCCGCCGCCTCCTCTACGGTTACTACGGCTGCTACTTGGAAGATTAGCATCTGTACCTCGCAGGAGCATCCTTCGTGGATACCACCTCTCATTCGTCCTACCGCAGCAGAGAGTGTTAAGCTCCCTACTCCCTCAAGATCTCCAATTACCACAATCACAATGACCCTCACCACACTTACTACAACACTTACCCCACTCCCAACGGGGACTGGCACCATAAGTCACATTCCTTCAAGCAATCCTGTCAGCACTGCTATGCTACATCCAACTTCTTCCTTTGTTTCAACCACACCTATCACAAGCGGTACTTCGGACGGTCCTGTCAGAACTTCAGCATTCATTCCAGTCCCCACAGAGCATCCATCAGATGCTCCTGCCGAGGCTGCACTGGATCCAATCCCTAAGATTTCTTCTTCTCATGTGTCGTTCGCCGGACCTTATCCAGCTAGTACAGCGGGTCATGAGGTTGGGACCGTCTCTGTCTATCCTACCCCTACAAGTAACTCCACTACGATCATTCCTACGGTGATCCCCCCGACTACCTTGGTAACCAGAACTAGGGATCTCACCACGACCATCAGTCAGGCTATCATTCAGTGGGAATAGGGATGGCGGTTTTAGTGTCTTCTTCCTCTTCGCGGTTCCACAATCTCTCTTAAAAACAACTGATAGTGTGAGGGGCTACCGGGCAATTCCTCTTGTTCCAATTCTATTTGAGGGTTAATTGTTGATAACTGCCTCGGAAAATTGATGTTGAAATAGAAAATGTTTTGATGATAACTTGCTTTCAAGTGATTTTTAAATGATCAGACATCGTGACCCACAGGAGAATACTCATAATATATCACTCGTGGAGATAATCAGTTAGGCTCAACACCAGTAGGTTTAGGTTGCCCTAAGTGTAGCTTCTTAATGTTTAATAATTATTGGGCCTGGAAACCATAACACGAAATCTCTCTAATGGAGGTGGATGTGATTCAAGGTTGTCATACAAGAAGGAATCTTAGGCAATTACAATAGGGTTAGGGTTAAAACCAAGCAATTGTCCGATTGGCCAGGCAGCCCATAGTTAGTGTCAGACGACAAGAGTCCAAAACCGTTACTCCCGTGAGCACAGCTATGAGCAAAAGATATAACTGTAGGCCCACAGGCGATTCCTGAAAATCTCTGCAATATGTCTTCTCACCTCACGCCTGAGAAACCAATCTACATTTTTTCACGAAATGTCAGAACCGCTCGCCTTCGCCTCGGCATGCGCCGGCGTAATCTCACTGTCCGGAACCATCCTCTCTTCGTCCATAACCCTCGGTGATGCCATAGAACTCCTCCGGACTCGCTGGGAAATGAACGTCAGAGTATCTACCCTCTCCCCCACCTCAGCCTAAAGGAAAGCTAACAGGAAAATCAGCGCCTAAAACCCTATAACCTCCCAAAATTCCTCTATCCATTCCTCCTTCCCATAACCGACACCCTAACAACTCTCGAATCCAACGTTCTCCTCGCCAGCGACAATGAACTGCTAGACTACCGCTCCCGCCACATGGCAGGATGCAGCATGACCGGCGTCGCCGCAGCACTAGTAGCACAGGTGACGAATACCTCCCTACAGCAGCAATACATCCCGACGATACACTGGATCGTGCCGGCACTGTGGACCAGCACGCTCGTGTTCGCTTTGCTATCCGTGTACTATTCCTTCCTACTACATCACTACTTGAGCGGGTTCGCATGCGCGCGCGATTTGCGAAAGGCTTTTACGCACAGGAGTCTCAGGCCTGTGGAGGGGGAGGGGGAGGAGGGGAGAGGCCTACCGAGCCTTACGGCCGCGGTGAAAATTTGGGCACCGACGTACTTGCTTGCGCTGGCTATCGGGTCGTATATTGGAACTATAGGCGTGTATTGGGGCGTTGCGTGGGGGATGAACCTGGAGGGGAGGGGGGTAGGGAGCCGGAATGTGTGTTTGCCCGTGCTCATACTTCCTCTAGCATTTCGGGTTGATAATGGATTATGCAGGTGTTTATATTCTTCCTCGTTACGGCGACACTAGCGGTAGGTCTTTTTGCGGTGCCGAATACGGTCGGGAAGTTACTCGAGGACTTGGCCAATCTGAGGGGGTATAAGGAGGGGCTGCTCTTTCACGGACACCACGGGATGTATGGATGTCGGGGTATTGCCAGCATCAGGCAGGAAGGAAGTGATGGATCGGAGGTTACTTTTGATACCAGTTCTAGTTTGTTGCACCCTGGTCGTGTTCTCTTTCCTTTTGGGACTAATGTGTGGATAGCGATACCGGAACCGCCAAAAGCGAGAGTTAGAGATGTGGAGAGACTTGGTAGCATGAGGGGGGAGAACGAGGTCGACGGGAGTGTGTTGGTGGAAACGGCGGAGGAGCATCAGCGAGCGTCGACCGCTAACGCTAATGTTTCGAGGGAGGTGAGGAGGGAGCCCTGTGAGGGATTTGCTGTTTGAAGGATCTGGGTTCGCTTGAGCCCAGAGTGATTTCCGATGACTCCCTATAGCTACTACATTTTCGTTTTATTAGAGCACAAGTTTTCTCCTTAGATGCGGCGAGCTCGGGCGGAGGGTGTATAATTTGATTTGTAGGTTTTGGTGTATTATGGCTACGGTATTAATCAATAATATGATATTAAGCTTGAGAACCCTTTACCCCGATAGCCATCACTCTTTCGCAGGGATTCTTAGCTATGTTCGAATAAAGTTAGAGTGGTAGGCGGTGCCTAATTACAATTACGCTAGGTTTTGGCGTAAAAAGATAACTTTTAGTACAAACATCATTCGTCCAAGCATTCCAAACAATACAGATAATTTCTCCCAACACCCACGGGCTATATACAAATCGGCAGCTACTTTTTAACACAAACTACCTCCTTCTGCCCGCACTGCCTCCACCCCCACCTCCCCCCGATCCGCTAGCATCCGCCAAACTAACAACCTCGCCAATACCCGCCTCCTCCTGTTCATCTTCCAGGCCTCTGATCTCTTCTCTGCAGGCCCACCATTTCTCCTCCGCAACAGTGAAGGCTTCCTTCCGGAGCTCCTTGACAGTTTTGTCCTTGTGCGCCCCCGCTTCCTGCTTCGCGATAAGCATCTCGAGCCAAGCAACTGAAGTCCTCGCGAAGAACTCCCGAAGAGATTCGAAGGGGCGGGGGTGCGGGGTTTGGTCCAATGAGGCTTCTTCCGCAACTTCATCCGCAAGATCTGGCTCCTGGATGCCCGGGGTTTCGGGGATTTTCTCGGAGTCTCCGGATTTACCCTTTTTACGCTATTTAGGATTAGTAAGGTAAAAATAAACCAAAGATGCAGAAGAGGATACTAACCAGGGCCTTTTCCTTCCGCCGGAGTTCAATTTCGGCTTCATCGATTTGCATTTTTTCTTCCTCTCCCTCCTCGTCTTCCTCGTCTTGGTCCTCATCTTCGCCATCTTCATCGTCCTCGTCGTCCTCGTCCTCGCTTTCTTCCCACATCGTCTCGTCCTTGCGGGAAAAGATGGTCCTTACCCCATCGAGTTTTCCGAGATCCATAGCGAACATCTCGTCGAATGTGAATTCCCGATCCCCCTTTTCCCAGGTGCCACCGTAGATGTATAGGACGTCATCGAGGACCGCGAGGGCGGCGTTGAACCTTTCGTGGGGGAGTTCGAGACTCATTATTTGTTCCTTGATGACGACGGGTTTCTTTTCTTCTTCGTTTTGTTCGTCGTCGTCGTCGCCATCTCTTCCTACCGCTTCTAGTGCTCTAAGATTTCTTAATAAATCCTCCTCGGCTTCTCTAGCCCTATCTCTCCTTCCACCTCCCCGTTCATTCCCGGCATTCTTCTGAACCCTTGGCTTTCTAAGAATTAATGGGAAGAAGCGATTCCGGTCTATCCCCCATGCGAATAAATCATTGAAAAAGATACTTTCCAACCCTTCATCACTATCCTCCTCATCCTTCACTCCACCAAAAAGTATCCCTCTGCCTTTATGCCAAGCCATCGTAACCCCAACCCTTGGAGGATTTGGAGGATTCCCAGGTTTCTTCCTCCGCTCCCACCGAACCTTGGTCAGGTCCTGATCCATCCTTAGAAACCAAGTGTCCTGATGAACCACCGGCTTCCAAGCTACCGATCCACTAGAAGCCTTGCTCCCACCGCCGCCTTTTTTATGGCCCGCAGATGGTATAGACGAAGACTTGACACGGGAGTAACCCCCAAATAACACAGCCCCCTGCTCATGCGGCAGGAGCGAAAACGAACTCCTCGCCTCGGGCCGTTGCGCGTGTGCGGGTAGGGAGATAGCGGTCCAGGTATACAAATTTGTGTCAAAGGCCCATACGTCGCCCAAGTACTTTGTTGCGGAACTCGTATCTTGAAATCCCCCCACTACTAATATATAGTTCTTCCAAGCCACCATTCTATGCCCACTCCTCGCCGGCGGCCCTCCCCCTCCACTACCCCCCTTCCCACCCCCACTCTTACTCTCCACACGCACCCACTCCCGCGATCCGATATCGAATCTCCAAAAGTCATTATAGTGGTAGAAAGTCCCCTGCTTAGGACTCGAAAATTCCCCACCAAACAGCCACATACTACCCGTATTCCCACCACCGTACCGCGACGTCGTCACGCAGTGTCCGGATCGTGGAAGCGGTGAGTTCGGGGAAGTAATCTGTCGCCATTCATCGTGAGCGGGATTATACACAAACAATTCGTTGAAAAACTTCGCGACAGCACCGTTAAACGTCTCACCGCCGAAGAGTAATAGCTCCTTACCACTAGGGGCCGCCGCGAGGGTTGCGTTCGCGCGCACGGGCGGTGGCACAGCGAGTGGGGTTTCAGTGACTTTCAGGAAGAGGGCTTGCTATTCGCCATTTAATACCTTCTCTCTTTCTCTTTCTCTCTCTCTCCCCTTGCGCGGCGGGGGCGGAAAGCGGGGATAAATACCTGACGGGCATACTCCTCTAGCACCGAATCGAGATCCATGTCATTCTCGTCGACATCCGGACCTTTCTTGCTACTGGACCTTTTCTCCTTCTTGGATGTTTTTCGTGCCGTCTTCTCCGCGACACGGGCTTTTTTGTCGGCGGACTTCTTTTTGGTGTCTTTTTTGCCCATTTTTGGGTCTTGGTGTTCCGGCAGTCACGATTGTGGTTGTTAATTTGAAGAAGGAGAGGTTCGTGAGGCTCTGTTGGTGGGTTGGTCGTCTTCCGATATTGGTTGCTGTGGCGGTGTGGGGGAATTCGTATCCACATGGATTCCAGTATCAGAGTCCAGGCAGAGCGGTTTGGTTATCTTATCTGATTGGGATGGTTAGGTCATAAGATGTCACTCTTGGACTGGTGATGTTTTGTGTTCGTATATGTTTCCTTATTCCTCTCAAATATGGTTTCTTTCTTTCCTCTAAGTCTTTATATTTGTTCCTAAGCCGGGTACAAGTTGGGTCTTCTTTATACTTTCATTATTATTCCTTTTGTCCTTATATGCTTTCTTTGAAAGCCTTTGTTCATTGTTGCGGAAGTTTGATGGAAGTGGAACCTGGGTGAAGCGGACCCAAGCCACCTCACTATATAGTTTGCTTGTTTCTTTCCTATCATTTAATTAATTAGTCGACCGAATGTTATTGCCTTGTCCGGTTTGCTAGTATCACTTCTCTGTCTGAGTTCCGACCGTTTTTTCCAACATTTTGTGTTGGAACAATGGCTTCAATGCGACAAAAGTATTTCTGCCAGTGGCGGGCAATAGTGCCAGTGGAACTTAGACACTAGTTGGCCCTGTATATAGATACCTCTTGTGGGTATAAATACTGTGCGCCAGTACTCAAGCATCAATGTATAAGAGACATCGGTCAATTCTTGCTCTTCCTCTACAAACTAGATCATTCTTTCAGTGGACCCGTCCTTACTTTCGCCTCGCTCTCTTTCTCGCGCACCCAAATTCCGACATTTTGAGGTCAGATGAGGATTTGTTAGGAATTGAAAATTCGGGTGGTAGGATACTTTGCTTGTATTGGGAGGGAGTTGAAGCCGTGAGATGGAGCCTATTCCCCTCAGGCTAGCACTCCGTAAACAATCCTATCGCGCTAGTAACGATAATAGCAGGCAAACCTTGCTTTCCACCTATTCCAGCTCAAGGAAAGAACAATACCCGAATTAATACAGCATTATAATATATTGCATGTTCCAACCTACAGCACCACGGGCAAGACAAGTTCATTTTCCCATTATACACCATTAATAAAAGTGCAACACAACTTAAGCATGAATATAGAGTCAGAGGATGCATTTTACTCTTGGCCCTATCTACATTTTACACAAAAACTACTGCACCCTATAAATTTAACTTAAAAACACAGGTGCAAGTCATTCAATCACCTCCATCGCCCGCTAGATGAAATACCCAGCTGTGGGAATAAACACAGCTGCTGTGAGGATTTGAAGGCCATAATATTATAACTCTAATGTTGTGCCTTTTTTCATACACACTTCTTCTCCAGGGGGTCATTAAAAAGGGAAAGATATTTCTGCTGATCCCGTGCGGTTCTCTACAGAGGCAACAGAGGCAAGGGGTATGATTTTAGGTTTTTGGTGACCCCCGAGCGATATCAGGGGAAAAAAATTAAATTAAATTAAATCCAATATTTTTCACGTTTATTCTTTTCACATCTGACTCTAACATACGCCACTATTCCCTTCAGTGTTAATAATGCCGAATTTCCCTACATCATGTTAGAATATAAACTAAAAACTAGCTTCACACTTTTCTAAAAATGTCAATCGAGTAGCATCAAAAGCACCCCAAGTCGATGCAGATCTTTTTCTATGGACGGGAGCACTAAACCTGATATGAGAGCGATGTTACTAGCAGTTGTGAGACAATGCACCTTGATATTTACTAACCAACATCCGGAGTCGCGTGGTAGCATTGCACCTTTGTGAGGTTGAATCTACCAATCAAAAGAGATACACTAGGGAAACTAGTGTATCTCTAGCACGATGTAGGGAAATTTAGCACTATCAACACTGTAGGCGATACTACTAGTACGGCTTAATCTTTGTGATTTCATACTGAGTGCGCAAAGTGCCACTTCTGCTTAAAACTACAGAGAATCGTTCGCTAACATTCAAGAAGCCAGGAAAAACCTCTATTAAAATCTACCAATAATTCAGGAAAAAATCCGTCACAAGTCCCAGTAAGATCCCGAAATCCAGCTTTCGGGGCCACAAGTATTTGTTCCCGAGTTGATATGATACTCCATGAAATACCCAGCTGGCGCAGTGGTTAATATGTCAAGAACTAATTAACCTCCTGTCGCAATTAGCGGGAGCCCAGGAGTTCGATTCACGCTTACAATGAGTTATTATTGAACGATCCGTCCTGTAGGGCAGGAAACCTGAGAATTCCTCAAATCCTGCCCTATGGGGACTGGGAGATTGGAGAACCTGGCCTTCGTCAATAGGGAGGGCTATGGGGCTTATCAATCCTGCTACGAGGTGGTAGAATCCGACTCTAGGCCTTCGGGTTGGCGATCGGCGGGGTAGTAGAAAAGAATGGAAAAAATTCTTTTGCTTCTTTTGTCTTGGAAAAAGCTACTGTGGGTCTTGAAAGCTATGGCCATTTTCAGTCTAGCAAGCTACGCTCTTGTTATCTATTGTCTTGTAAAAATTTCCTTTCCAACAAAGCATAGTATAGATAGTGCCTAGTGAAAAGCATAAGATTGGCAGATTCTGGACAGGCGCAGGCGGATAAATACACGATGTTAAAATGAGACCCGCACAATACTTTACTAACTTGGCATCTCGACATCTAGCTGCGCCATTAGGTGGCCAAATAGCACTTCTCAAACTCGTAACACTCTCTGGGCCCAATTGAAGCCGGACACCTTGTATGGGAGCTTCCACTTTAGGTGTCCGGCATCGATTCGGCCGGGCCAGTGCAGAACATAAATAATAATATGTATGACCAATAATGAATCATCTTACGTATGAACCACGACCAGTCCAAACACTCCCTTATCACCCTTACCCCGCCATAATCTCCCTCAATTAACCTGCGAATTTGCTGGTAGGCATCCATTGTTTTGCGGGTGAATTTCCCCCCCTCCGCGGAGAGATGTTCCGACTCGACACGATACCCGGAGAGTGGCTACCTGCATATCGCGAGGAGTAGGAGGAAGTTCACCAATGGGAGTAGCGATTAAAGGGTAGGCAAACGGCGTATATTCTCCAGCAAAATGTGACAGAGGGGAGGCTAAAAGCCGGTGACCGCTGTTGCGACCTTGAACGCGCTGACGCACAGTATTGGTGATGAACTGTACTTACATTATGTATATTTGAAATACTCATACCAGTGATTCCATCCAAAGCACACCGACAGGACACCCCCGCTTCCCACACAACTCGAAAGCCACCATCACCCCCTCAAAGTCAAAACCAAACCTGAGCGCTCCCTTCCATCGAGTGCCCCTCTCACGAGTGACCACCCATGACCTTCCTGCCGTGACGTCCCCCTCTCCATCAATAACCCAAACGGAGAAGCCATTTTGCACACACACGCGCACGTAGTGGTGCTAGCACAAAACAGCAACAAACAACACCACGGAAAACACCCTATAAATAATCCCTATCCCCCGCGCGTCGCCCTGAACCCCCTTCGGACCACTACAAGGCTGCAACATCCCACATATGATAGCTCATGAGTCGATGATAAGTAATTCGCACATTCCAACTGGATCAAGTACGACATCCAAACATATACCCGGCATAACCTTAATGACGATAAATAAGTATCCAGGGTACAAGGAGCTATATAATACAACGCATACTTTCTGTACGAATGATATTCAGCTCAGGCGTGACTAGTCCAAGGCCCAGTACTAATACAAGAGGGGCTCCTAATTACTGTTATTATCACTATTATTATTATCCACCCCCTCTACCGCTAGCAAATACCGCAAGACGCATGGCCAGCTAGCTAGCTATGATAGTATCCCCCGTTTTTTCCTGGTGGGGATGGGTAAAAAATTACGATTGAGTTTGTAATTGGTCGCCTTGTTTTTTTCTTTCAATAGGCTGTTTCAGGAAGGGGAGACGGAGGTTTGGGCGGAATATTCTGATAAGCGGAGCCTGGCCGGGGTCGGAAGTGCATCGCTTTGGAAGTTCTTGGGGGGGGAGGGGGGAGGGGTGCCGGCGGGTGGTGGCAGGTGGAGTTGATAGGGGATTGTTATAGAGTAAGGTTTTAAGGGGGGGAGGGTGCCTGAAGGGAAGGAAGGTATTATAGGGGTATGGGATCGTTGGGATGGTTGGATTTGTATGGTCCGGGTGGGATACTGGTATTAGACCGGCGGGGGGGTTTCTCGTGCCCAGTTGGAGTTTTGGAGGGTGTAGTCGAGATTTTGTGGGCCTGGCCCGTTGGAGATATTTTACGATACGCCTTGGACGGACATTTCTCGCCAAATATTGTATACTTTCTTAAGAGATCCTTCTCTTTAAGCAAGATCTCACGTCTTTGGGGAGGGTATACTATAGAAAGTGCCAACTCAGGTAGTACAGCAAACTTCCCATTTCCATATGCTCTTTTTCAAGATACTTTATATTGGGGAGGGTCTTCCGATGCAGTACTAGTACGTCTTTGTTGGCAGAGGTTCAGAGCGCCTTTCTACGAGTGCTAGATTAGGTTGGCTTTTTTTGGGTGAGGGGGTGATGAGGGGAGAGGGGCTGAAAGCGGTGGGCAGCCTGGGTGTAGTCCTGTTGATGTGCCGGTCTCCGGAGCACCCCGCGAGTAGGCAAGAGAGAAAATTAGAACCATCAGGGGCTGTTATCATTGTTTCTTGGTGGAGGAGTGCATATCGTAAGATGTTTGGTTTACTCCCCGGTCCCGTGGCTCGTGATTGTACTCCACTCTTACCCGTTGGCGGGAGGGCTCAGCAAACGAAAGTAGATTTGTTCTAATTACCTAAAGAGTGGTAACCCCCTCAAATCAAATCAAATCCCTGATGGTTCTATCACGCCGTGAGAATGATATCTTCCATGGTCTCAAGCATTCTCTCTGGGAGTCACTATAAGCGCACTTCCACCGTATCTCTACGCTCATAAGTTGCAGCGCAAAACCACCCAACGAGTGGAAACCGGCCGGTATTCTCTTAACCCAATCACAAATGCAACCTAGAACATGCCAGATCGCCAACTCGGGAGTGCAAATCATACTAATGCTTAGAATTTCTCTGCTCGAGCTGTTAGGAGCTTGGCGTGCGCTAAAAATTGTGCACTTTGGTGCACGAAGGAGTCACAGAAGGATTAACAAAAGTCTTGGGGGAGATTTCCACTAGCGATATCATAACTTAATTGATTGCCCGCCGTTTGTACTGTGCTAGGCCAGTTTGAACTGGCCCGCTCCCGCTATTTGGATGAATACCTTCTTGATCCGGGGGGATGTTTAGCATTTAACGCGGGCGCAGTGCCGGTAGAGTACGGTACGGTACTGTACTAGTACCGTACACCACGGCGATGGTGGCTAGCTGCCTACTTTTAGGCGCTAGGTGGCCGTGCCGTACTCAATCATGCGGACCGCAACCATCGCTGCAACGAAAAATTTAGGCCGAAATTGTGTTGGCTCAGTCGATGAGCAATGGGGTTGAATCATCTACCAAGGATAGAATATCTAAGCCCCATTCATTAGCTTTCGATTGAAGGCTCCGGTAGAAAATCGATCAAGCTAAATTATATGAAACTTTAGCTCCCCTACTTACCCGTTATTGTGATGGAATTGTGGCTCACCAACAAGCTATCATACGACAGCACATTTGTTAAGATACTAGAAGTGCCTTGAATTCGGGTGCTATACTCCCGCAGCAGACCCGCTAGAGATGCCTTACCCAAAAGAGACACGTCTACAAGGCGCAGCCCAAGCCCACTAATGCTCTCTTCAAACGAAAAAACAAGCCTCACCCCCTCCCACCTACCAGTATTCCAACGATATTGGAATAAACCCCCCCTTTTGCTACAGTGCTTGTATCGCTTCCGGCGTCACCTTTGGGAGGGAGCTGTGATAATATCGCCCACCAATCTCACGGGCCTGAAATATACTGATCAGGCCAAATATAATGGCCCCCTAAAGACTGTACGGTCGCACGACAGCTGACGGATCGCCGATAATCAAACTGTGGTTAACACACTCAATTAGATCACCAATACCGTACTCACTATAGTCGATTGCCGTTTTCAACCAAGGTTAGCTGCTGTGTCCTTTTTTTCGCGGGCTGCTAGCCGCCGTTATCGATTCTAAGAACTTTTGTAGCGGATGCCGTACCGAATTATGCCACCCGGTAGTTACCCGATTTGCACCTGCGGGCTCGAGCAAGGGGGCTGAGCAGGACCAAAACTGCCTCAAACCTGTCAGGCATGCAGCATTGTGTGAAGATTTAGTCTGTGGATTAGGAGACTGCCCGTGCCACGCTCCCCTTGTACTGTGCAGTCCCTGTACTCGGGGGTTGACAAAAGTCGGGCGCACCACCATTACATTTGTATGGCAACTAAACCGGATTAGGAAGTTTGAGTGATATCTGGTGAGGATTTTTTGGTGTCGGCAAGAAGTCGGGCGCTTTCCAAACAGAGAACTGGCTTGTGTTACCGCGCCCGAAATACCCTTACACCCGAGTACATCTATGTGGAACAATACTTTCCGCAAAAGCCTGGTGGTTGGATCGTAGCCGACCGATAATTGTGTCCACGGGATGCTCCGATTGATCCTCTCGGATCTACGCAAGGATCTGGGACTGGAAATGGTCTCTATTGCAAATTGCAAATTCTCGGTGCTCAAGCGGGTAGCGCGGTGACGGTTCCGTGTGGTGATCTTCCCCGCATCCCAATGCTTTACGGACTACGGAGACCATCCTGCAACGGCGCCTCTACTGGCTAGTTTGAAGCATCTATGGTCTATCTCAGCCCTGGGGATACGAGGGCAACGGTTGGTGGCTTTAAGTATGCTGTAGCCACAGCGTCATCCTCAATGCCTGAGGAGATCATTGTTGCCATGTGGTCATTTCAGGTAAATCTTCCAATTCAGGTATGATTAAGGGCTACAGTAAATGATGATTTTCACAACAGATATTAGCAGCAATGTGGCCTCAAGGTCCTTGCCTGGATGCGTGTCTCTATTTCAATTGGTCTATCATAGCAGGGTTCACAAGGCTATACTGAGAGGAACAAGGGGCCTTTGGGAGGCCCTATGTAGCCTATCGCATAGTTCCGACTAAAGGCTTGAAAGATACAGTGTCAATTTACAGTAGTCTACCGGTTTCATACTTCAGTCGGACTGCCAAGCCTATAGCGTTATAATATGGTGAAGAAGGGTTAATCAGACCCCGCACTTGAATATGGAGCATGAAGCGCAACCGGGCGGAGGAAAGAAGCTTTCTTCCAAGCAGGATTCTGCATCCTACCAAGTTCAAGTGCGATAGGGTCAGAATAATTCTTGAACATTGGCTGCATTTGAATACTGGCGCTCGAGCACAGTACTGGTATTGTGATATGCCGTTTCGTATGCTGCAGCCTATGACTCCGAACCCTCTGTGCAACCCTGTTCGTCCAGAAGCCTGAATGAGGTCAATGTAAGCCACATGGCTAGGTATCATACTAGTGCTTAATAGTATAGCACTCGTAGGCGGGGTTACAACCATAAACTTACTCGTAACAGTCTATCAATAAATACCAACCCTCTAATCGCTCCAAGCTCCTCCAACGCTTCCAACCTGTCCAAGAACCTAAGGCAATCCCTATATTCCCAAATCAACATATCGATACACACCATCAGGCATTCACATAAAAAAGACGTTCACATAAAAACACGTCGCTGCCCCCGGGCAGAATACGGCACAAAATGATCCGGAGCCAGCCCAATCCCACGCTCGAAGTAAGAGAGCAATACCATCATTATATCCCGAGGTTCATTCTCCGGGCTTTTGCAACACAGCCCCAGCCTAACTACGACGATCCGACACGACCACCCCGGAAGAAGAAAAAACAAAGAAAAAAGAAACCGGCAGCAAAGATAACCGCCGGGGATGCTGAGGTTCCCAGAGGGTAGATATCACTCGGCCTCCATACAATCAAGGAAGCTACTAACCTCGACAGCGCCGAAGATGATTCGCCTGATGAAGCAGGCCCTTCCAATGCCCCCAAAGAGCCCGAACCCAAGGCCGAAACGGAGGTTACTAGAGACAGCGGGAGGCCGAGGCCTCGTAGGATGAGGAATGATCCAGCTATGGACCCGTATATCAAATATTACGACTTGGAATCTGGTGTCCTCGACTTTCGCAAAGTCGGGAGGTCCTATGGTTTCCCCGACATGTATAAAGACGTGGATCACGAGAGAGTTTACCATGTCGAGGAGGCACTTTCGAGGCTAGAAAGTGACGCGGCCAGAATTTACCATCGGATCAAAAAGGACCACGAAAGTGGAAAGTACAAATTTTCGCTCAGTCGTGGGGAACGGAATATCCTACGCAAATTCCTTTTTGTTATGAGGTATCGAAGTCACAAATTCTGGTCCAAATATACCGGGACAATCGACAATTACGACTTCAACGACCGCGACATGCTCGTAGAGTTCTTGAAGGAAAGGTCCATCACCGACCTACGCCAAGTTTGGCTCCTAAATTTGGAGGTAATTTTGAGGACCGAGATTGATGCGGATAAAGAGTGGCTCGAGACTATTGGCCGCGAAATGTTCCCGGCCGACGCGAATATGTACGTGTTTCACATGTCGGAATCGTACGTCGCGTTCTGCGAGCCAGAATCCCCTGAGGACGAATTCATCCTTACGGACAATGGGTTCGGAATATTCGAGGGCCCCGTCATCTTCGATACCGCAAACCTTAAAAGCACAGGTGCCGACGGCTCGCTTCCTCGGTTGCAGGATTCCCCATATACCGAGTTCCACAAGCTGGCTCCTCTATCGCCACGATTGATCTTGATTCTACGATCAAATTTTCTCCGTGGCGGGCCGTTATGGGAGAAGAGAAGGGAGTTTTTCAGGCAATGGAAGGCTTGGCCAGAGGGCGATTCCTTATTGCAAGACTTGCCAATTAAGCCTCCAGATGTCCGTTATTGGCTTCTCCCTGGCGGGAGGTCTAAACCGGTTCATACCCTGGATGACGAATTCACCTTTGAGATATACAAGGTGAAAACAAAGCAGGTCCACGTGCTAAATACACTCATGTTGCAGGAAGCGGTTCGTTCAATCACTTGGGTTTCAGATGAATCCCTTGTGAGATCGGTCAAGGCATTTCTGGGAAATCCGAGTTTCATGCTTCACGTGTCCTTGGGTGTATTCCCGGAGTTCACGTCCTTCATGGCTTTGCGGTACCAAAAGCAACGTCTGCTGAGTATATGGGATAAACCCTATCCAACTGAGGAGATGAGGCCCCTTGAGGAATTCAACAAGATGAACGAAATTTTGAGGAAATCGGAGTACCTCCAGCCATATTACAAACTCGGTATGTTAGCCCTTTCTATAAATCTGCCGCGCCAGATTATTTACTCGTCTTACCAGGCGGAGCACCCGAACTCTACCGCTATGATTCCTTTCAAGCGATGCTATTAATCCAGTTTCGCTCTTTCATTGCGGATCACAGTGGGCGTATGATTCCTTGGCGGAACAAGGTGAATAGAGCGACCATGAAGTTCATGTCCGCCTTCCATCCGAGGATCGTTTGGTTCCATGTTAAAATATGGAAATTCTCAGCGGAAAGGATCCGGACGGGCACTGAGCTTAGTCCGCTAACTGAAGCGGATACGGGCGTCCTGGAGACGTCTGGGCCGGAAGATCTGATTGCAAATTGTTTGCCTCCTACCTCTGCGCAGCGATAACAAGCTAATTGATGATTTAGTGGTGGATTTTTTGCCTTTTCGCGTACTCTCTCGGCTGATGCTCGAAACTTCGTTGAAAGGGATACACCGACTAGACGGTAGGGAGAAACTTATTGCCCAAAATGTTCCCGAACAGAAGATGGAGGGCCAAATGGCGTGCCAGGATATGGACATGATGAGGCAATTTGGTAAGTTTAACGCTCACTATCCACTTAGCTCACAAGCTAACGTACTCGCAAAAATTACAGGTGGATTCGGCGGTTCTTGTGAGCTCTCCTATATCCTCCTCTCTCCCTTTTACCCACTTTATATTTTAATTCTAACCCTCGTTCTTCTACTCCCCCTAGGGTCCTTGGTTGGCACACCCTATTACTTTGAACCAGTCGACTTCTGTGATCCGTTTAGGCTAGATGTTCCTCATGAACTCCTCATAGAAATCTACAAGCGAGACCTCTTTCTCCGTTGCAACCTTCGTGGCAACATAGAGAAAATCATTCTTGGGACCCGCGGGACCCCGGAGGCGTACAGGTGGTTGAGTCAATTGCTCTGGGATCATTTATATCCGATACCGGCCGGCATTCTTAACTAAGAGAAGGGGGCGAGGGGGGGGGGGGGGGGGGGGGGGGGGGGTAACCACAAGAAATTGGGGGGCGAGGGGTACGCAGACGACTTTGGGGTTAGGAGGTGACAGGCCGGCCTTCGTTTCTGTGATGGCAGTAGCTATTCAGAGATCCTCAGAGTTTCTGTGTGGTTCCGGAGTTTACGGTTAGGGTGGGCACGGAGGGAAACTTGTAGGAGCAGTTCACCTCCCCGTCTTGGACGTTTGCTTGGTGGCGACATGGCCTTCAGTTTTGTGCCAACATTTCCTCTTCTTTCCTTCCTTTCCATTCCCCTTCCTTCCTTCCTTTTCCTTTTCAGCCTCCTAAGCAGTTCGCCCAGTTAGCCGGTCAACCTAGCCATATCCACCCCCCCCACCAACAAAGAAAAAAGAAAAAAAGAAAAAACTCAGCGTATATCCAATCATTCCTCCTCCCTCCTTATTCCCCAATACCCTTACCCCCCAATACCCCTTCACTCAACTATCAGGTTGTCCCTCATTCATCTTATATCGTACGATACAATCCCACCCACTCAATCATGTATTCAAAACATCAAATACCGCTATTATCATGTATAAAAAAAACACTCTTTTCCCCCAAAGTAAAGTTAAAGCCGTATGATAACCCTCCAAGACTACCTATCCAGCCCACCGATGTCCAACGAACCCTGATACAATACAGCACTTCCCTCAACAGGGCTAGGACCAAAACATAACACGAGCCCAACCATCAATCACGCCAGCACTGCACCGCACCGTATCCCGCCACCCGGGGAGGAGGGGGAGTACGAGTACGGTACATCGGCTTTCCCCCCCACTTGCAACGCCGTTCACCCATGCACGCCTTAGGCGGAGTCCTCAACAAATAAGTCAGTCACACAAGACAAGATGAATAAATAAATAATCGAAACATGGTTGAGTCGTCGTCATGATGGATCACTCGATGCTAGCCAGCCAGTCATCACTCATCCCCCCCTCATAAATACTTTCTATATATAGTTTAGTTTGTATACGACACCAAAGTGATGATGAGTATTATTATTATTTATTTATTTATTTCCTTTTTTTCTTTCCGGCTTCGTAGTTTTAGGTATCATACTGTCTGTCGTACCTGAGAATTAAGATTTATGTGTTCTTCAGTTATCGTATGATACGGCGGCGTTTATAGGCGAGGCTCAGGCTTAACTTGCTGTAGGCTTGCGATGTTTTTGTGGCTTGTGGTTGGTTGGTTGGGTGCGCTGCGGTGAGTATGTATGGATATGTAATGTAGCTTGTTTTACTTGACGAGGCTATCGTGCGAGAAAAGGGGTGCGGGGCGTGCAAGGTTGTGGGGTTGTGGGGTTTGGGTGGGTGAGTCATGGATTAAGTTTTGCACTGCGAGGTTGTGTGTGGGGTTGGTTGGTTGGTTCAGGGGAAGGGAAGGGAAGGGAAGGGCAGAAATGTACTGTGCTAGATGTTTTGGGTGTAATATTGTCAGTGGAGAGGGAGCGGTAAAGAAAACAAAACCGAGGATATGAGATTATAATCAGTGTAATGTGAGTGATATCTTGTGATTGCATTTACAGTGGTTGGGCCGCACGATGCAACGCTGGTTGACAAAAACTTTTACAACATCGCTCTAGTCAAACTTCCCTCTCTCGGCCCGAACTCTGAAGCTATACCCGCCCCCAAACTCCAAAGCACACCCGTCCATCCTCTTCCTTTCCACCTCCCTCCACTTGTACCCCCAAACCCCAAACCTCCTCCTAAACACACAAACCTCCACAACCCCCTCAAAGCTCTCATACGCAAACACATTCCCATGTCCGCCACTCAGTGGGCAATGCAGTCCAATCCATCCCCGATGCATTTCAGGCCCCTTGACCGTAAGCACAATCTTGTGCGTAAAGTCCGCCACAGAAATTCTAAAAAAACCTGCTCGGGAATCGACTTCTTCACTGCAGAAGGGAGTCGAGAGGGCCAATGGCAGGAGGGAGAATGGCGGCTTGAAGCGAAGGGTTGTAGTGGGCGACGTGTATGAGAGAAGGTAGGCTTTTTGGAAGAGGGTTTGGCCACCGGCGAGGCTTAGTTTGAATTCCCCGTCGTTGGTGGAAGGGGCAGTCTCGGAAGGCGTGGGGGGCGAAAAAGCCTGAGCCCATACCCAGCCGCTTGGGAACGCTACGCCCCAGTTCTTCTCGATATGTGCTCTTCCGATGCCACTAATTTCCTCCTGTCCGGGCCCCCCGGGTATGCGAATGCGGTATTCGGCACGGGAGTCGATGGAGAACACGTGCCAGTGTATTGGCAGTAAATGGACCAATTCCCCCAGCGCACCCTCAGGAGAACTTAATTCCTCTCCCCTATGCCATGGCGTTCGTTCCGTAAGCTGTACGTCTACTTCTACCCCCCCCGGAAGGCGCAGCGAGTAAGTTTGCTTTTCAGGAGTAATTGAGTACTCCCCTATTCCACCGCCTATTATTTTCCGGAACGGCTGGAGGTTGCTACCCGCGACGCGGGGGAGCCGCTGGTCGGTTATTGTTGGGAAGAGGTCTATTCTAAAGCTCTCCCCGCCGGAAGGAGAGGAAGGGTGGGGGAGATAGGAGAAGTGAACGTAGTGGGGTTTGTGTGTGGCTCTCCGAACGGAGGAGAGGATGAGGAGAATTGTGGCTTCGGGGGTCAGTATTCGGGTGTAGTAGGCTTCGAACGGAGCTGTAGGGTGAGGCGCAAAGTGGTCCCGTTTGAAGCGGGGGTGAAGGAGGGAGAGGAGTAACAAGATGGGCTCCGTTAGGAGGGAGAAGAGGATGGCGAGCATTTTTGCATTTGGCTGTGGCGGGGCCAGTGCCCGGGCGCACCGAGACTTGCGGGGGCGATCGATGGGGTAGGTGGAATATAACTTGAATGTAACGGTGGATTGGAGATGGAGTACTCGTAGTTGTTGATGTTAAAGGATCGATGGAAACTAGACTGCGGGGTTTTGCTATTGACGATAGAGCACTGAATTCATTCTTATCAAGTATCTTGGTATGATACCAGTATCATACAGTATGGTACAACACTACACAGTATTCGTGCTGCACATGCTCGAGTAAATACATGGTGTTGGCTCCCTTCAAAATCCTCGGCGAATAAGAATGACGTCCAGGCACCAGGGACTTTTTGTCTCTCTAGATAACCTCACACTCCTCCTCCTCCCCTCCCCCCTCCGGGTAACCACTCACGGGCAGTGCTTCTACGGTTGCTCCCTCGGCTGACCGATAAAATAATATCTTGTTATTGGCAGGGATTATTCCCTCAATTTGTCTTTCTCTCTCAGACCTTTTTTATTATTCTTTTTGGTGAACGGACCTCGTGAAGGAGCGTGTTCCCGTTTTGGCGCCCGTGGATGTTGAATGGTTCCTCAATCAGCTTTGGCACTGTACGAGTAGTTGGAGGGAGGTGCCCGGTTCCAATTGTGCAACTTTGCTCGAGGTGGGTGGGCGCGATAATTGTGTGAGTTTTGAAGAAATGGCACCGGCAGTGGATGATCTGTGTGCGATGCCGCTATGGAGATTTTACTAACATTACTCGAGTATAGGGTGATACATGTATAAAGTACGACGGTAGTTCGGTAGAGCGCATTGCCTGGTTGTTTATTTGTGTCCTTTTTATAGACTTTGTTCTGAGGCAACAACAACAACTCCAGAACAGCATTTTCATCGTGCAAATACCGGTACGGCATATTGTCCGAATCATTATCAGTTGCCCTTCAATTGCCATCATACCAAGACACAAGGCAAACTTCAGAGTGCTGACAGTTGGCTAGACCCGTTTCGGCGGTTTCGGTGATACAAACGTTTCTTGTGGCCCCTCCTTTCTCGAGAATTCCCAGGACCTTCCCTCCCTCCCTCCCCTCTCCCTCCCTGCCTCTCCCTCCCTGCCAATTCGATCCAGGGATTTCCTTCCCGTCTCCTGGAAGCTCTTCTTCCTTTCTTTTTTTCTTTTTCTTTCTCCCGGTAAGTTTTGCTTATCATCTCCCTCTTCAACCCCCTTCATCCTTTCCCTTCCTTTCCATCTCTTTCCCTCTCTCCCTCCTTCGCTCGCTTGCTGGTCAATCGTTGTCGATTCTTCTCAAACCCCCTTTCATCCAAACATGTCATAATGGAATCGAAACTGCCAACGGGAGGCTGTAACTACCACGACCTCTCCCAGCCGATCGCGAATCACTGCGGATGCCAGTCTTTCTGGCTACGCAAGAGGCCACGCAAAGCTCGTAGAAGGAGCCATGCACTACGCGCCAATCGAATTAGCGAGGAGCGGCGGTCGTTGATCGAGAACGAGGTGGTGGGGTTGGCTGCAATCTATCAGCAGGAGTGCCAAGAGGAGGAGGGCGACGACGAAGAGGATGTAGGGAATTGTCACTGCGGTCACCACGCTTGCTTTCATTCGGTCGATCACCCGCCTAGGACTGCGCTCGCGCAGAGCGCCTCGAGACGCCATTCGCTACAGATTTCGGATACGGAGGCCTCTATTCGCTTGGACCGGTCGGGGGTGAGCCTGGCAGCCAGTGGGATTTCGATGGCCAGTGGAACGACGACAGAGCGGGATCCGTGCTCTTCTGAACAGAGTCCTTCCGTACCCACTGCTAGGCGGATCAAGCCACATTACCAACCTTCGCAACTCGGCAGCGAGCTTGGGTCAAAGCCAAGTAGTCAGAATACCAATATCCCGATTTTGGACATTCCCATGTTTCTAAGCTTGGGGGGTCGATTGGAGGCCAATACTACACCCGTCAAAAATCTCGAGTCGACCACTGCTTCCGCAACCGCCTCCACTACCACCACCATTTCGCCATCTGACATCGCAGATATAAGGCGGGGACTTGCGGACCTGAGGAGGGATTTCGTGGCATACCTCGCGCTCCTTCGCGCTGACGGAGACCAGCTCAAATTGCACAATGAGAGACTTGAAACTGTGGAAACGTTCGGCTCGGTGTTGGAAGAGATGAAAGAGAAGCTCGAGTTGATCGAGGATCGGAGTATTGAGTGTGAGAACAAGGTGCTGAGCTTCGAGGATCGACTCGGCGATCGTCTAGCCCCTGTAGAGGCGTTTCTCGAGTCTCGCAGTGAGAAAAGGAAGCACTCACGGCAGGGTGACGGAAGTATTCGACGGAAACGGCGGAAGCGGGGACAGGAAGGCCTGGGCGACAGCAGCAGTCAGCAGGAAGTCAGTTTGCCAACCACTGCGAGCTTCACAACTACCATGAGTGCATCGACTAGCCTTTCGGAAACCCCTCCGTCAAACACTAAGGGGAACAAAGAAGCCATACTTGGGGTGCTGGAAGGATACGAATCTAGGTTTTTGGAGCTGGAGGATGTTGCCCCACCCACAATATCTCGTCCGTGGGTAATTGAAGTAGTCTTACTTCCGCCAGCGCCATTGAAAGGTATATGGGTCGACCCGTACGCCCAATCAGAAACCGGAACCCAATACGAAAGCAGCAATCCCCAATCCACCAACACCACCTCCGGCCTCACGTACTCCCGCCGGGCGCTGGGCGAACCTGAAACCCCTGGCATGGTCCCGAAAAGTTTTGGCGTAAGCTCTAGAGTTTATCGTCGCCTGCATAGTCGTGGGTTCGTTCGAGCCCTAGGAATCACCGCCGGAACCGCCAGAGACGTTGCTATTCAGATAGAATCCAGCTTTTCCGAACTCCTTGACTGGTGCCGCTCTTTCGAGCCTGACTCCCAGGCTTCCTCCTCCCAGCAAGCTCCCACCACCACCCCCACAAAACCCATAATGAGCTCTAGTGCTTGGCAGCCTCTGCGCAAAGTCCACAAACAAACCGCCCTCGAATACCTGCGGCCGGGAGAAATGATAGATGGGATTTGGACAGTTGAATTCCTCCGTGGAACATGTTTGATGAAAGGCCGGCGGAAAGTCTTGTACATCACGCCTCTTCCCTCGAGTGGTTCGTCCACGATAACTTGGTCCGACATCAAATCCCTACCAAAATTCACCGAAACTCCCATCGAGAAAGAAGTTTCCCATGATATCCCGAAACCTGAGGGGTCAGACGACGAGTGTTGGAATTGCAAGCCCTTCTTGGACGAGCCCGTGATATCTTTCACTACCGCTATCCACAGCCCTGGCTCATCATTTGGCCCCTTTCAATTAGAAGAGGAAGTCCCGGACCCTGCCGGTGCCCCCAGCCCACAACCCTCTGTGCCCTTCCCCTTCCGCAGAAGGAGCCGAAAAGGCTCGATGGCATCGAGCAGCACCAGCGGGAGACGCAAGATCGGACGGAAGCTCTTCCGCGGCGCAAGCCCCACTAATACAGGTAGCACCACCCCGGCCAGCTGTATCGCAGGCACGGGTAGGAGTAACTCTTACCCGCCGGATGGTGCTGGCGGCTTGATCCGCCGCGCGAGTAGCGGCAGCAGGGGGGGAGGTGCTAGAGAAGACCCATGGGAATTGAGCCCTGCCACTTTGGGCTGGTTTACCCAGAACCCACTGGCAGAGAGCTGCTCCAGTTCTAATCGGGGCAGTCAGCATACGACGCTTGGCGGTGAGGAGGCATTGGGCACTCAGGAGGGAGATGCGGATACGGATGGTGACGGTGACGGTGATGAAAGTGGTGATGCTGACGGCGGGTACGAAAGTGCCGATAGGGAGAGTAACGACTCTTAATTTGTTTATTCACTTGTGTTCGAGCATATAACCTTCTTTATATAAGAGTTTTCTTTGTATCTACCCTTTATTCTAGTCACGGCCGTTCTATTCTGTCTTCTCTTTTGCGACTATTATAACGCCGTCCCAGCTCTTTGTTATTAGCGTAGCGGGTGGGTTTGGTTTGGGTAGCGATCATTGTTCTATTTTGTATCACACATGCATTTTACATTCTTTTGTCCTCGGTCGTTAGGCAGGTAAGATAATTATATTGTTATAGTCACGACGGATCGGTATGGTGGGGTAGGGGTATATCGTGGTGAGAATTGGATATCTTGAGGAATGTACCGTAATAGAGTTTGAAATCAAACTTCGTTTGCGCCGTATCTAGGGGTGTGGCGGGGGCTGTTTTGGGGCTGTTGTAGAGGAGAGTATTATTGAGTAGTCGCTAGGCAGGATACATACTTAGGAGACATGGTAATTGGCGACATGGGATGTCACTCGGGGTGTCAGTGGGTGCAGTAGAATACTGGCAGATTCGTGCTCAAGGGGTATGGTATGCGACACCAGGATACCAGGCCAGCCCAAAGCCCAGCAAAAACTACTCCTCCCCCTCTACCAGTAGCACTCATACGACCCCTAGTGGGAAAAACTAGAGAGCGGAGGTGTAGATCGCCTTCAGGAAATGAAGGCTGGTTTAACTCGTTTGCTGATGCACCTTTCTTTCTTTCTTTTCTGGAGCAGGGGTAAGTTATTATAATACGATGGATTAACTATGAAATAGAACGCGTACAATGTCTAAAGGTAGGTTTGTTAGATTCCAACGGGTTGGCCCCGAAGGCTAAAAAACTATTATTTTCGCTCAAGGGGGTGGATATACTACTCGAGTACGCTAGCGACACCTCAGAGTACTCCAACGAAACGTTTATGATACTGTAGAAGACACCTGATAATATTACGTAGTAACTATACAAGTAACTTAAGCTTGCCATCTGACATGAAGATTGTTTTTCCAATACATCATTGGAATTACTGGATACCCTGCTCTCACCGCTGCAATGGCCTTCCCTCCTTGTTCCTCTGGGTATTTAGAGTATTTCACACTTTCTCTATGAAAGCCCGGATAATTAATACAAATTCTATAGCTCTAAAGGGTTCTGGGTTCGCTCACTGAAGATGGTCTTGAGTCCTAGGCACCGGACACTGATTAGACTGGAACTGCGTTAGTTAAGGAGAAATTGGATGTTCGGGTGGGAGCAGTAAGGGCAGGGCAGAGTTCGGCTAGCCTAGAAAGAAAAAAAAGAAGAAAGCAAGGTTGATTAAGATCGAGGGGGGAGAAGGAAGATACCGAAGGCTACAGTTTTTCACATTCACACCCATCATCATCATCATCATCATCATCATCATCATCATCATCATCATCATCATATACAAAACATGCGGGATTGGCTTTTGGTGACCAAACTGGGTCTGTTTTGGAGCTTTCTTCTAAAACACTGTACTTGGCGCAAGTTTGGGATTAAATCACTGGTGTATCGTTATAATAATATAGACCAAGAACCACTCTTACTGATCGTTCCGTGTTCTCTATACCTGCCCGGGGTTATTCTGTCCTATGCTGCGTTCTCTTGGTGTAGGAATGCATACGTATATGCGGCGGATGCATTCCCGCATCCCAGTCATTGCTTTATGTTTGCCTCCCTATATACTGCCTCCTTTTCCTCCTTTCCCTTCCTCTCTTATCATTGACAGACATTTCTCTTTAACTTGGGAATCAATAATAGCTGTTCGGTGAGCCTCCGCCAATCCTGTTCTCCGACTTGTCACAATTCTAACATGTATGCTTAGCATTTTTAGTTGATTTTTAGTTGATAACTCTTGAACTTGAAAGCTGTTTTCTTAACAAAATTACCCAGGAAAGTCGGTATGCAGATTCTCCATTCCCTTATACTGACACAGTATAGCGTGCATGCATAAGTCAATCTTTTCTCCTCCTATCTTTTATAATAAAGGCTATGCAGTTACTTTTCAATTTAATTCGAGAGACTTTGTAAACCCCCAATTATCCAAGCCTCAATTAAGTAGCAGAGCTGGTGAAAGGAGAGGGAGGATAAATTTAATACACTTTTTTCTTTTAAATTACAATCCTGAATCCCGGTATTAAGTATACCTGGCTTCCTAACCATGAGCTAACAGAAAAGTTTAGTCATCAGCCCAGGAGCTAGACTATAATGCCACCTATATAAAAACACCAACCTATCCGGAGTCAGGCTACCATGGGACCGTTGATCACTGCCATTATTGAGTAGTTAACTAAGTAAAGGGCATTTTAATTGCTAGTACCCAGCCAATTAAAACTCTTGGGCAAAAAAAAATGCACAATGGTATAATGCTAGTGCAAGTTAAACACCGGGAACCAAAGACCTGGGTTAATTGAACAGAGGAGGGAGAGGCTTTTTAATAGTTTCAGTAATCTTCTCCTCTTCGTTCCAATTCCGAATACTGGCATAATAAAGTTTTGGGGGTCTGGGCGTGAGGACCGGCTACCCCTGTCTTCACGATATGGTGGTTGAAGTTGTTGACAACGGTGTATGTACTCCACCCGAGAAATTTATGAGAAATGATTCAAGCATATGATATTCCGGATAGGTATCCCATGTGACACTGTCATGTTGATAGCAATCCAATACTAAACTCGTACTGTGCATTCCGACTAATCTCTAGTTTTCCTAGTATCACACGATATCACTCGTATCATCATTGGAAGCAGAGATACCACAGGCCCAAATCGGGAAATAGAGCTACTATGAATGATCCAAAATAGCTGTGCCAACAGCTCGCTCATGCTTATGCGGCAATATACTCTCCCGAACGGGAGTAAATACTCCCGCGATCCAATATCCGGGTTGTCTATCCTGTCGACTATTTCGATGGCCCGCATGCAGTCCAGATGCAAACACCCTAAAGTTAACAGAATTTCTTCTTTCTAATTTGCCATGGGTTTGTTGAAGTGAAATGAAAACAGTTTTCACAGTTTCATTAGGCCTGGGATATTGATAAGCGCTCAAATTGCCCGGGGCTGGCTTATTCATCGAGGGGTGTCACTCTTTACTGTACCGCTAGGCTGCCACCTCAATCCCCACCTTCTGCTCCTCTATCTCTCACTACAGCATACCTCTCTCGCGGGGCCGTAACAGTTAGCTCTTCCGATTGCTAATATCCGGTGATCGAAATAACTCTTTTCAGAACAATTCTTACCCTCTCCTCCTCTTATTTTGCACTTCCTCCCGGCTGCAATGAAGGTATATTCAAGCCGCTACCAACCCTTTTGAAATCCCCGCTAATCATGCTACACTAGGAACTCTGCTCAGCTTGAATTGACCCATCGAGCTCCAGCCTGGGTCATCTTGGAGGCAGCGGGCACAAGACGTGCTCAGCTCTATCGCTTGACGAGCTTGGTTTCTATGGTCACACAAAACATGCGCAGATGCATACGACTGTCCACGCTAAACACATCAAGACAGTACCAGTAGATCGTAGGCCCTAGTGTTTCCGCAATAACAGTTTTAATTGCGATAGCGAATTCATTGGCTAACATCGATTTCCTTAGGACCCTCATCCAGGTCTACCGGTACTAGCCGTGTAGTGACATATTAAATTTCATTGAAGAAAGTTAGGCTGCAGGTGCTCAGGCCGAAACCATTGCTCCCATGAAGTGGTCGAACCGTGAGCATAAGGCCTAGGCTAGGCCCTATGTGCCTCTGCGGCCAAATATAGAGGACCGGCCGCACAGAATATCACGGTTATCTAAGGTCAATCATGCGTGTGAGTGAGGGGTTGTTTGGTCGTCCTTCTAGTGTTCGTATTCACTCATATTTGCGACCACTAGGTAATTTGACTGTTAGGATGGCTCGGGTACTAAAGCAGGTCACTGAGACTACGAATGAGTTGGCGAAAGTACTCAACCAGATACTTTAAGCATTTTCTCTCGGTAGTTGTTTAGATGGGAATCCTTGTATTCTCATGGTTAGCCCCAGTCGGCTGATGAGAGAACTGGGCTGAAGCCATTTTCTGCCACGCGACACTGGGAGATTCGCTTCCTCCGGTACAAGAACTTGTGCTCAAATTTTGGCGCTGATCAACACCATAATTTACTCTGCACGCAAGCACTAGGGCAAACAGTTTGACCACAGCGTGGGGTAAGAGCTAACCCACTCTATACCCTTATATCCTATAATTACAAGGGAATAAACCTGGTAGGTGATGTGTGGCTCCATATAGTGAGTTATTCTAGCTCAGAGGGTTCCTTGCAAGGAACAAGACTCTCATGGGCCGCTAGTGCAATCGGATCGCAAACGCGCTCGGAGTCTCCTTCGCCGGCCAATGGTGGTTGTGCCGTTCATTCGCAATAACTTGCCTATTGTTGTATTGCAGCCCCCTAGACACGGCCATCCATGTCCAACCCTGGAGCCCTGTCTAGTAAGAGGGTCCAAAACTTTGAAATCTATGGCCGCCTTGGCCTGTTGCTTCCTAGGTATGATATATGGGGTTTTATCTGTGGCCCCGAGAGCGGGGGGGGGGAGGTTCCAAGGAGCTCATATCGGACGTCTAAAGCGCATCAGAGGTACACCACGTGCCTCTTTATGATTCATATTTCCCGCCATTGGAGCCTCAGGTATTCTGTGAGAATCTAAGCACCCTATAGCTTAGCTTGAGGGAGTAATTGCGACACCGATCCGAGGAAGAGGGTAGTTGAATTGGGAGTAGTTGGATTGACAAAGAGGCTAGTCAGAAGGAAGGGTCATACGAGTGCAGACTCCCAGGTATTCCGAGAGGGTGCGCATTTCAGAAAGTTTTAAGGGAAATGTAAGTTCCAGAGTGCTCTATCACCCCGCCTAAAGGATACATTTGCGTGCCCAAGACCCCAGGGATGACACTTCTAGATCATCACAAATTTCGCACGTCAATTTCATAATAGCCCCTCTGTCATAAGTTCAGGCTGCGATGGTAGGACACGCTGTATATCAGCACAAAGGGGCGTGCATTAGACAGCCCTCGCACCGGCCATAGTGTCTTCCCGGAAGACAACATAGCGGTCACTCTGGCGGGTGGCGGCAGATTGGTGCTCAGCATCCAAATACCCTGAATTCAGCCTAGGGAGGAGAACAAAGAGATTTCACATTCTACTGGGCCGACATCCCGTGTAGGCCGATTGACGTTTGAGCCAAGTCTGATCACTCGTCCCTCCCTTCAGGTAGCGATCCCCAAGCGAATACTTGGAGCTGTAGAGGCACCATGAATCGAGAAGGGAGCCTACGTGTAAAAGAAACCAACCCACCGCAACCACCGCCAGGTGCAGAATCAGGCCTGTCAAGGAAGTTTGCTGCGCGTCTTCCAAGTAAGGCTTCGACTGCAGGGCAAGAATGGGGTCTCTCCCGGAAGAAGCAAGAGAAAGATGCGAGATATATCCGCAAAGCTAGCTCAGGAAGAGTATTCAGCGAGGAAGAGGTAGTGGTGGAGGTAGATCTGGATGTGGATGTGTAGATGTGGGGTAGACAATCCAGTGTGGAAACCCATAGTGCAGTCACTGCTAGCTGTTTCATTACGCCCTTGGGGGCCGATGAAAATTCCCCTGTGAATATTCCAGGGCCCGTAGAAGTGGGCAGTGATTGTGACGTTGACATTGAGTTCTAAACCGGCATACCATTGCCTCATGGGCCCACCGGGAGTTGGGAAGCTCTGGCGGTTTACTCAAGTATATACATCGCCTCCATTCTTAGTATGATACTAATACAGAGGAGGAGCAGCCGCGCTTACCATGCTTGGCTTGCTATCCTGGTAAGTTCTTTCGCTTATATAAGTCATGACGATCTCTGGGGCTTAATGGAGACACCTCAAGGCTTGCTTGCCCTACTCTCGTCATGCTCAGCATGATCGGCGTTTTGCTTCCGTTTGAGAAATGCGTAAAGTTGTTCAAATCTTTCTGGTCTTGATACATTTATAGTGCATTTAGGGATAATCACCAGAACAAGATCTCCCTAGTTGTCTCTATACTCAATGCTTAGTTAAAGCGCTGTACTCCTGCAATAGCTGATACTCGTGATAGAGTACTTGTGAATTGAGGCTCCTAATGTCGGATCTTGAGCTGATCTAATTTGGCTTGGCAGTTGGTTTAACAACAACGCCAGGGTACTATCCATACTCACCCGTAAACGATTACCGGTAAATCAGCCTCAAAACCACCACCTATCTATTGATATGCTTAGAGATCGTAAAGACTAGAGGGCGATCCGAGGCTACAAGTACAGGCACGCAATCATTTATCCATTGATGTACTCGAGTATAACCCTCACATTCCTTGTCTCTTGAGTCGACTAACCTGGGGGCTTCGGTACGGCCCGTAACGATACCGACGTTATTGATACTCAAGCTGTTATAGGTGAAGCATCTGTCGAGTTACTGTAATCTGGGAAGATTCCTCGCTAACTAGGGCGCTTTTGCTAATTTATCTGGAGTGCTAGAGTTAAGGCGTCCAGGCCAAGCACTCGAGTAGTGGTAGATTTCCCGAAGCCTCTGACATATAGAGAGGGGTTTTCCTGCAGGATGTGTTGTCAGAATTGAAGTAAGAGTTATCGCCGCCACACAACTCGCCCGGCCAGTGGCAAATCAAACCGGATACCTCGACATGCAAGCGGTATCCATATCAAGTTATGCTGGACTAACTCCTGGGTCTTTCGGGAAAAAACGACCAGCGCCTTCGGGGCTTGAGCTAGCCAGTGTTGGGGTATGCACTGGCATGACGTTGAATAACTTATTCAACACGGCACGGGAGGACACAGTGAGGTGAGGCATACCGCCAGCTGCGAGAATAATTATGCCGAATTAAAGCCCACTAAGTCGACAGCACCTAAATCTCTCTTAAGAACCACTACTAATGGAGAACAGGCATGTTGGGGCTTCCTCCAGACTACTCCGCACAGTTCCCACAAATCTCTCAAATTGGCCTCTATCACTGGACTACCAACAAAAGAGATTCGAATGAAAAGAGGATCAACAATAAGCGAGTGCAGTGGGTCAGCTCTCAGTGTGCACTCAATCATTGCCTGGAATCCCCAATGCGTTGGCGTTGCCGCTCCGGTCCAGTGTCCTCCTCCTCCTCCTCCTCCTCCCCCGCAAATGTTTAGTTCCAAGCTTTGGGGAAACCTATATATGCCCCAGCAACGCCGACTGTGAGAAAGTCTTCAAAAACAAGATCATCAAACTATTAAAACGCACACACATTGCCTGTGGAATTAAATTCATCCCTCCAACGCGCCAATTACCATAAACGGAGAACAATAAGGTACACAACACAACACGATACGCTCCATGGCTGCCACCACCACCACGAACAGACCCTCTGGGGGATACACGGTGTCAGAGAATGTTGACAACCCCGCAGTCAGAAATTGGGTTGAGCAGAAGTACTATGAGATCGGATTTAACGGGGATGGAAGTTTTATCGGGAAAAAGGCCTTCAAGAAGAAGCTACTCCAGGACGCACCCAAAGCTTTTGCAAACATTAATGACTCTTGGTGCATTGGGCTCTATGCCAATCAGATCATCAGGTAAAACTCGAATAAGCTTAACCAATGGAGCATAGGGCATGTCAAGGTACCGAATACTGACTCTGTAATGTTGTAATCTCCAGGAATATGCGTGTTACCGGAAGCAACGGTCGTACGGATACTGATGGTGTGCCAATGGAGTGCTCTGTATGTCTCGGCTTGATATCCTTACTATTATTCCACTCCTTCCCCTTGTCTGACCATCTGTGTGCGCAGAGATACGATGTGCAGATACATCACTCGTCATACGAACCAAGATCTAGCTACTTTTCAGCTACACCTAAGTGTCTAGAGAAGCAGGCCTTGCTGTCCACATCCCACCACTCCCACAAGGCGGTAGATATCTTCAACTATCAAACACTGCACGAGGCTCTCCAAACGCTAGACGAACCACCTCAAGGCGAATACGAATCGGAGAAAGGTACTCCGCTGCCAGCATACGGGTCTATTGCTCACCACTACCAACAGCAGGAATTTATACCCCCCCCTTGCCAATACCAATATGGAATCCCCATCACCCCACAGCCGCTTCCGCCACCGCCGCCCTTCCCGCATGACTCCTCGGCATACAATTTTATGCAGCCAGCGTATCCACCCGCCCCAGCATATGGGAGCTTAGGTCCGAACTACGGATCGATGTACTCAGCGTACGGTCTGCCGCTAGCATATACCCAACAGCAAAATCAGCAGCACCAGTACCAGAACCAGCAACCCCCTGTATACGGATCAAACGGGGCAACCGCGTCAGCAGCATACGGGTACAATCCGCTTTACGCTCAACCCCTATATCCCCAGCACCAGCTTCAGCTCCAGTACCAACAGCCGTACTCGCCAACCTACATCCCAGCACCATACGGCTCACCCCCATCTTACGGCTTCACAAGCTACACCCTACAAACTACACCTTCCTCCTCCTCCACTTCTTCCCCGGGCAGTGCACCGGTAGCAAAGCCCTACCATGAATACGGCGACTGTGGGGAAACCCTCCCACTCCCAGCAATGGTGAGCGCAACCAAACTCCTGGGCGGCGGGGAGGTCCGTTCTCTAGCAGTATTCACATCTGTATTCCGGAACATGCCATACATAACCAAAGACGGGCCGATCGCTGGCATGAAACTCAAAGATCCATGCTTAAATTGCAAAGCTCTCATGCAGACCATCCCATCGGAGATATCGATCCTCGCAGGGACAGGTTCTGGCTGTGCACTCGATTGGATTGTAGAAAAGGCTGCTTCCGCACCCGCCACTACCACCGCTGTCACTACTGCCACAGCCCCGCCGGCCCCCATCCCTCCAATGATCGGAAGCGCACCGACGCCCCAAGGCTACAACCTCGTCCTATCGACAGCCTATTCCGCAACAAAGCCAGACATTTACCACCTACTAGAAACTTGGACACTAAACAACACGACCCCAACCCTCCCCGCGCACCAAAAGGCCTCGCTGAGCACACTCTGGAAAGAATTCATTCTCCCCTTCCGCGACAGGAACCAAATCTTCCGACTTGACAATGGGGACAATGTAGACCCAAGCATGCACATCCTCAATTCCGTAGAATTACCCATATGCACTGTGTTCTGCGCTATCGCGTACGTCTTCTCTGTCGTTCTACGGCCGGAGGTCTCTCAACTTACCTGCGCCTCCTTCTCCCCCCCCTCCTCCGGCGCCGCCGGAGACAACGGCGGAGAAGAAGAAAGAGAGGAGGAGGCCGGCAGAGACGGGTTTTACTTACCACTCCTGGCGGTATTAGGGAAATGGTGTAGCACCATATGTCCATGGGCACATCCGAACGTAGTAAACGTTGCCTACTCCCCACCTCCCACCTCTGCGACAGCGGGAATAGACACCCACTTCGTTATCGGGACGTCTAAACCAAGTGTGCAAGCCGGCTTCCCCAGCGAAGTTGTGAAGAGCAAGCATCAGGGGCAAATGCGTACTTGGAGGAGGATATTCCTAGAGGAGAGATTCGGCGCGCTGAAGAACCCCTGTCCGGTTAAAGTCGCCGGAATGGCCGCCGGTGTCACCGCTGCTGCCGCTGGTGGTGGTGTGGTGGGAAGGAAGGGATTCATTTGATATTTTGATTATCTTGATTTCTGTTATTATTGCATCTTTTCCCTATTTGTATGAATTGTTATTTTGGGCATGTTTTGGATTTTTACTTTGTCGGTTTAACTTGGTTCGGGACTGCAAGAATTGGGATATGTAACTTCAGTCTTCTTCTCTTTACCCCTCCTCCTCCTTCCTTCCCCTCTCCTTTTTCCTTCCCCTCCTTCCTTTTTATTTACAAAAACAACCATTTCTAATCCCCCTCTACCCGTGAAAAAGAAAAAAAAATAGTATTCACTTGATATCACTCGTCCCCTCCCCGCCTGCCGCCTGCAGAAACCCGAATGATCAAACTATACGCTGTGCACTAGTACGGTACAGCACGGTAGCCGGAAAATGGGTGAAAAACAAAACAAAAACAAAAACAAACAAAAACAAAAGGCGAGCAGCACTCAGCCCCACCAATAAACTCTAGGCATCACCAAAGCTTCCGCGAGGAAGGCAACTGAAACGATATAGGATACGATACTATAACTCAGCGCCTGAGATACAAGTAACCTACAGCAGGCTCCGATCAGTTGTGCGGGTATCACCAGTATGATTCCCATGGTACGGTATCCAGCCCCACAGGCGTCCCACCATACCCCCAGCAGAGATGGTATGGCATCTCATCGTCCATTTATCCTCTCTTTAATCTACGTCACTTAGGTTGCGCGCTGATTACATGCCTAAAGTGCCTACTATACCTACCTGTGATACCTCCGCGCCTTCTCTCGCCTTCTCGCCTTCGCCCATGATACCCACCTGCCAGCCTGCTCGCTCGCTCGCTCGCTCACCCGTTTCCTCCCTCCTTCTAAAGGGGAAAAAAGAAAAAACAAGTGGGAAAAGTGAGCCCGAATGAAAATGAAAATGACCACCTTCTTAATCTCTTCCCTTCCCCCCCACTCCCCCGCTCCCCTCATGGCACGGGAGGGTAAGTACGGTAGGTAAGTAAGGCCGCCCCCGCAACGGCGAGTAATAAGAATTCTATTATACCAGTGTCTTAACGCAACCCTCAAGTGGAAACCACAATATATCTGTTATAATATTTGCGAGGAGTGGGGGGGAGGTAGTGGGGCCATGACACTATTGTGGATATATAATGATAATAATAATTTGGATAACGGTAATGATATTATAGTAGGTATAGAATATCATGGGTTGTATTATGACTCTTGGTCTGCATTGTGGCCTGGTATATACGTTGTGCGGCTCCATCACATGTTCAGAGCCTCAGACCGTTTATCGTATGATACCGAATGAAGGGACAGAGCCTCAGCGTAGAATTCAGTATAAGGTATACGCAACGTATGATACCGGTAGAATAGCAAGGGGACAGACAACCAACAGGGCTGTACCGGTAGCTGGGGGGTGGGGGGAGATCAGGGAGACGAACGAACGAACGAACCATAGCCTAAAAGTACAAGCCAGTGACGAAATCTCAGATCTGGTGGGGCTACTCGGCTTACTGTCTCAGTTGGCCCTGCTAGATAGATCACCCACCACATCAACCGTTGAAATAAGAGAGAAAGCTGCCAGGGTGAAACCTACCATTGTGCGTCAACATAGGAGCCCTGCAAAAGGCCCAACGGTAGTCCTGGCTATAAAGTTAGCGTTATGACCTTTCATTGCGGTTTCGGGACAGGACACCGGGATGGAAATATTATTGGGGGATGTTTACTTGTATGCAGTGCTGGGGCCTGATGGTTCTGCGGTATGGTGGCTTTGGTATGGTACTCCCCGCCGTTGCGAAAGTGCGATAACACCAGCATACTTTCCCACATATCTACACACCACAGTCCGGCCACGGGACCTACAAGTACCTACCCTCTCCCTCGCGGCAGGGGCTCAAGGTGGCTCAGCTTTCGGGCAGCTGTGGACGGCTCATGGTTTGTACAAGTATTGTACTGGAGAGTATTAAGTGTGATATTATAGGAGTCCTTATGATAGGGCGGGGAGAAACTGTGCCCAACTCAACTGTACTGTACTGTACCAGTACAGCCCCATTCCAAAAGTTCTAGCACCCAGGCTAGTACCTACTACAACACAAATGGCTATAATACATCCGTTGTATAACAAAATTTCGTCACGGTACATATAGTATCATACCAGCCTGGATGCCAGAACTTTTAGAATGAGGCTGAACTCGCCCAGTACGGCATCATACAAAAGTAACCCACAACGCCAAGCCCCATCAGAAGACTTTCCCGAAAGGGAACAATATCACGTCGTCCCTCGCGCCAAGTCCACCCCACACCCATCCCCCAACACGGGAATCGAAAATTAAAATATCGGCACTTAATTATTAGGCCCTGTTCGGCACGCCAACCATTCAATCATACCAGTATATATCTAGACACAGCACCTTAGTAGCCACCCATTCCGACTATAGGGGCCCCTGTGCTGTAGGTTAGAGCCATAATATGATATTATAATCAAAAAGGTATCAATGCTGCAAGAAAAATGCCATAAAATTTCAGGGGGAAAATGCCATTCTTCACAAGTGCCTTATTAATTTCAGAACCATACGCCGGAGGGGAGGGATATCTCTGAAGCATTTTTATTTATTTACTACTCCTCCCGCCTCATCCTTTTTTTTAAAAAAAACAAAACGGCTGTATCATAATAATAATAATATTATGGCATTATCTTATTCTCATCGAGTTCCGAAAAGCCCCCCCCCCCCCCATTCCTTCCCCACTACCCATAGTTCTCCGCCCGGGGGTCCGTTGGGTACGATACTGTGCTGGTAAGTTACAACCCGTTTCACACTTTTTGTTGACAGAAAACCATTCTCTTTTTTTTTTACCCCCCTCTGCTATATACTGCGTTGTCAGTAGGCCATGAGGTAATCACAGCATACTTCAAGAATGGATTGTCCTAGCAAACCCCCCACCCCTATTGCATCTGCCATACCGCACCGCACAGAGTGAGCGCCATACCGACGAAACGCCCTCTCTCGCAGACACAAGCACCACTTCCGAGTGCACAAAGTCCGTGATAACGAGTTCCGGATCGTCTCTTCCGGAACTAGTTTCGTCCGTCCACAATGCGGTTCATCTATTGTTGCGATCGGTACATATAGTTGCAACGCGAGAGGTTACACCGGCGCCGGTACCGCGGTTAGGTGATTTGGGGATTTGCTTTGCCAGTGTGGTTGTAGGGGTTGGGTGTCATATTGATAGGTTGTTCGTGTAGGGTGTATGGTGTGAGGTAGACTATGATGTTTCCAATGCCGGTTGTTTCGTACAGTGTGGTAGCTTGGTGGATCGTAGGAAAAGTTTAATTCTGGTGATACGTTCCTAGTATCTGGGTATCGTAGACCGGCTGGTGGGCGGGCTGGCTGGCTGCGATGGTATGGTGATAGTGGGGAGACTGGGATTCTGTGTGGTGCACGGACGGTATGGTGTAGTTGGAAAATTTGAGTGTGACCTTGGGAGAGATGAAGCTAAGTAAATTATCTCCGGAAATACTGTACTCGAGTACAGGTAAGAAAGCCCCCAGTAATAGAAATATTGCGACCCATGAACCGGTAAGACGATGACGGACAGAGCCCTATGGTGCAACGCGCCCACATTCCCCATTACCTCCTAAATGATACCAGCAATACCCATACCCGAGTACCGTAAAGCAGCCTATCAAATCCGGCTCGGCCCGAAACTCGGATAGTGAGCGCTTCGTCCCTTTCTGCTCCTCCTCTTCTCTCTCTAGCTCCCACTCAGCCGCAGCGCGTTCCCCGATAATTCCCGCAACATACGACACCGGCAGATGACAACCACGCGAAACAACAAGCGATAACACATCCCTCAGCCCAACATCACGAAAACCCCATGACCAATTCCCTTTGTGAAGTCCCCAATGCCCCGATGATACCATAGTGAATAAAAATTATAAACCAGCAAACAAAACCCTTAAATAACCATGATTATTTTTTGTCTTTATCTTTTCGCTATCCCCCAACTTGAAGGGGGAGGGAGAAAAGGGAAAGGAAAAAAAAATTCAAATAAATAATAAAAAAACGAACCCCCCCCCCCGACCGAAGTAACACCTAAACAATATAAACACTACCACCACCCTTTTCGATCCTTTTTTTCCCGTATGCAGATGGCCGTTAAGGACGTGAGTATTTCATCATCCTCGATCGCGTATTGATCCTCTCAAGCATCTCCTTCGCACGAGCCCTGCTCCTCGTAACCGGTCCCCCGCCTTCGCCTCGCCTTTTCATCCGCCTTCGCCTCCGTCGATCGTGCAGTATCTCTCCAGCCCTCATACACTCATCTCCTGCCGTTTCACACCGCTTCAGACGTCTGAATTCATGTTCGTCAGCACCTTCGCGACTACTCGGGATACTCGGTAAGTACTTTGCACTGTCACACTTCGGCCGCTTGGACGGTACAACGTGCGTGTATGGCTGTGCGTAGAATTTTTTTGTGGTGGGGGGTGATAGCGAGTCGAGGTTTGCGAGGAGCTTTCGCCGGAGGAGGAGGGTCTTTGTTTTTGTTTCCCTTGTTGTGGGGGTGGTGGTGGTGGTAGTGCGGGACAATGAGGCTTTGGAGCCGCGTCTTAGGCAGTGGGAGTTTGCCTGAGATTTGGATTTTAACGCCGATGTTGATGTGATCGTCGGCTGGGCAGGTGATGGTGGAGGCTTTGGAGGATAATTATTGTAGTGTTGATGATGGTGGTGGTGGTGGTGATAGTGTTTTGGTAAAGGTGCGTGAATCATTGTTGGTGGGTTGAGAGGGTTGTAAGTGAGTCCGCACATCTTGACAGGAAAGGAGTAAGTAAGTTTGGTTTGTGGAATGGATTACGAAGGGAAAATGGGGGGGTTGGGTACTTATTGTAGCCACAAGTCGCGTTTTTGGAGTGGCACAATTGCATTGATATGTGCCTTCATGTCAATTCTGTGCATTGCCCCCCCGGCAGCCCAGCTGGAACCCTCATCTGAAATGTCATCTTCAATGGCAAAAAAAATACCAACCTGCTTCTCTCCTTAGAGCTGAAAACACACCCCCCGAGCTCTCATTGCAAGTAACAGGCACCCCCCCCCAATGCATAGAAGCATCAATTGGGGGTTTGAACTATGTTTGAATCAAGTTTGAAAGAGCCCTTCCCTCCTTCCCTCCTTCCGTTCTTTCTTCCTTCTATCTATCCTTCCCTCAGATTACGTTCTTAGGAAACAGTCTCTTCTGATCCCCACTAGATAAAGTGCTCGGTGAGACCTTATCCATGAGCCCTCTCATCAGCTCGGAACGCCGGGCGCTGCCCTACATGGTAGAGATCTACAGTACGGCACCGGTGTGCCTTGCTCAAGTTCCCGAGCATCCTCCACTCATCCTCCCCCTTCGCCTCGACTCCCCACCCTCGACAACATAATGACATACGCTACCAAGTCAGCAATTCACTGCGTTTGCTCTTCCAATTCTGCCTTGCCCCAAGGAGCAATCACCTAAGGTAATACTACATCATCGCTCAAGTAAGCGGGCGCGGGCTTCGATGCATGGAAGCGAAAGAAAGAGAAAGGACATCACCGGTTGTAGGGAAGCGAGCCGAAGTGATCGGGTTTCGTGACTGTTTCGGGCTTAGCACGTGGTTGCAGAATGCGGGCCGGCTTCTCGCCTGCATCGACTTGGCAATGCCGCAGTCGCGCGAGTGAGTGACTATGATCTCTGACCCGGGGGCTTGCGGGGCTGACTTTAGTCTCTGGAGCGGAGGGTGGTATCGGTATCATACTAGGCAAGGCTTGGAGGTAGTTCGAATATAAATGATTCCCCATTGCATACCCATCCGCAAATTCCTCATACCCCTCCAAGTACCACTATTATACTACTCGAGCAGTTCTTGGGTACGCCTCGCCTGCCCCCCTGTCCGCTATTAAGTAAAGCAAACTGTGATAAAATTTTATAATGCTACTATAGGCATACTCGGGGACAGTTATCTCAAGACTTGCTGTCCTATCGCCGGTAATAGGTACTGCTCTTGAGGCATAAGGAGGGGCATGAGAACTTTACGGAGGTGGGTGTGTACTGTAGATAGATCTTGTCTCCGTTCGTGTCCCGTTACGTGAGGAGGTTACTTTTTCCCCGAAAGCTCCCGACCTACAATGGCGGAACTCTACGGAGTAGTGTACAAGTCCCCCTCATGTGCGGAGCGAACACTGGGGGATCGTGGGGCTGAGTTTCCGTTGCCAAAGACACTAAGTCGTGTTCGCTCCGCACATGCGGGGGACTTGTATTGGTACGGGGCTGTCATTGGTGTGGGGCTGCCTTTAGCTCCGCCATGATGACCGACGCACCCCTCATGTTGGATGCTGTAGAAACCTGATACCAGTATGGGCCGCCTTCAAAGAGGGTGGGGGGCTAGATGATGGTAAAAGCTTGCAATTCTGTTTGATCCAGAAGTTATGATGATAAGAGAGTGAGTGTTTGGCCCCTTCGTTATTTCTCCCAATCTTTGGTACCGCACCGCGACAGACCAGTGAGGTTATGAATACATATTTTCAATTGGGGAATTCGCGCTTGCCGTTTCTGCGGCTCTGGGGGTACCGGTAGTTTAGCCGCGGTCTCTATCGGCACCGGGGCCGGGGAACGCGAAACCGGCTGGAAGAGCCAAAAGAAGAGTATTCCCGGTACGGTACTCGAAAATTGGGGGATTGAAAACTGGGCCGAAGACAAAGACGACCAAGCCTGAGGCCTCTTACCATCATGCTGGGTGTCCCTCCGCTGCTCCTTAGAAACGATTTGATGAGTTGTTCGTTAAGGCGGAGCGAGGCGGGGAACCGTTTCTCTCCATGTTTTATTGGGTAGTAACGCAGCCTCTTATGTGTGGACGCTGTAGCCTGCATAGTATTGCCAGATTCGGGCCGCCCAACGTCAACCCACCCCAGAGCCGCAATATACGGCATATTCTCAAGATGCAGTGCAAATGCAGAATCTCCCCGAGGAGGTTTGGCATCCTGCACTTACCAGCGTTTCATACAGTATGTAGTTAACCAACGCAGAAACATTGTGCCTTGTCACATACCGTACCCTACTGTAACCTTGACACCTCAATTTTGAGCATCGTATTTAATCCTTCCCACCCGCTTCTAACAACTCTAAACTGCTGTCGAAATCTATCCCGATTCCCTGTCAGGGCCACCGCTGAATTCTCAAGTGCTGGCTATGTCACGAGTCATTATACTGCGCGTGGCAACTCAGAGAGGGGATCCTAGAGACCTATACTACTCAGAAGCTGCGCACATTTGACGACAACGAAATTTCCGACCCTTACGATAAGTCAGTATTTCGCCATCATACACACACAGAAAAGGTAAGCAAGAGTGCTAGTTCTATGCAATGACGATAAAACGAACATAATAGCAAACCATAGCTAGCAGAGTCATCGATAATTCTCACTCCCCGCTTCGCGTGCCAGATATCACTTTCGAAACCTTACCCCCCCAGAAACCTCATTATTGTATTCACATCACCATCAGTGAGCTAGAAAATCTTTCCAGCCTCGTTTTCTCCCAGGCTCGTGGTGAACGTCCAAAATCCGAAATATGAGCACGATTCAAACAGCACAAGAGATCTCTACCAGTCCACCTGAGAACTCTTGGGGTTCGGTGCACAGCTGGGGCATCTACCTACGTCCCCCTGACACCTTTCTGTTTGGTAATGAAACCCGGGATGTGCATTATAAGTACATGTGGGTAGCCCTAGCCTGCATACGACTGTACGTCTTTCGCAGGTCGTTGAAATAAAGCGGAAAGATTTCAGACATCAGCACTATTCAGCGGGGTCGCTGTGAAAGCATTGGTGACGCTCGGAGGCTAATGAAATAGGATATTGCTTATTTTGCACCAGACAGCTTTTCATATCTGAACACTTGTGAATACCTGGAGGCCTGATATCCGAGGTGATAAGTATTTCTAATATTTTCATAGCGTGCAGTCGACGGGGACCTCGCGATATTAGAGAAGGCCAATTTTTTGCCCCAACATATCGGAGCAGCTCTAGCTCGTGAAGTGACTGTACTAGTTATATTCTTGATAGGTCCCGACCCCATCCCCTTAGGCCGAATTTTGGATGCTGAGGAGTTTCTCTGAAGGCAGGCGCCAAAAAAAAAGAGGGGCTCAGCTCGAGAGGAGCTCTCAGGTATATCCGGCAATGTGTATCCCTCAATGACTTTCTGGAATTGTAACGTTATCGGGAACACCTAGTAAATTGTCGCCGGGGGTATCCGGAGCGGCTCCTAACCTACAAAGGGGCAATAGCTTCAACATCCCGGATGTCATAGATATCATAGAGCTCCAAGAGTTTTGCTCATTGTTGCCCTGGAGGAGGTAACCGTGCATTCTCAGCGCCTGCGACCGGCCGATGTTCGTTTCCCATTTTATGCGATGTAATAATATGGTGCGACAGACTCTAATTGAAGCCTATAGCACATCTAGGTAAGTGGAGGTATATCCTTGCCTCAGAACGTGAGGTAGAACCTCTCTCTACAATGGTAGCATATTTTCCTTTGAATCCCAAGCCACGGAGAATTATGCCAGGGGTTCCCTGGCTTATGTCAAGATAGCTCTAGGGCGCACCAGAGATGCTACCTATCGTTCACGAGCCCGATCCCTTCTGGCCTTTGGAAGAGCAATTCGGTTCTCGGGAGATTGTAAACCACAGGTTATCGGCACCCTGAGAAAACCGAAGCTCTCACGGAGTCTCACTCGATATTAGCCCAGTCAGCAGGCACATCCTGGTTCCTGTCAACCACGCTTTCTAGTCATAATATCAGATAGACTGTCGTGGCAAATTCTTACCAATTGGCGCAGCTGTAGCGCATATCTGCTTCATAGCCCGTCTGACTGAAGTTTCGGAGCCTCCGATACTGGCAAGCGATAACGCTGAGAGCTAACGAGGCCTGTTGATGTCTGCAAGCACTGAGTGTTGGGGATTCTGGAAAGGCATCAAAGGCCATAACCCCTCACCTGCTCAAGCAGGAACTGCTCCCTGATGATATATATGTTGGGCTATTGGTTTTTTTTGCAGCTAGCAGTGGCCGGCAGGCGCAGCAAAGAGCTCTTAATGGTATCGGGCTTAACCTTGAATGCATGCCGGATTCTTGAGGTAATTGATTCCTGCGTTGCGCTTCCGGTAATTCCTAAGTCGAGAAATGATGCCGTGCGGTTTCATAGGGTTCGGTATTCCGTTGCCTTGAGGGCCGGTCCGTCAAGAGCCGTTGAGATACATACTCCTTGTACCAACCTACCCATGAAGACTAACAAGAATCGCCTGGAAATCATATACCAAGGTCCGGATATATGTGTGTATGATTTGTAGGGCTTGGCCTACAAATGACGCCTTCTCTTAGAAGGTATCTTAAGGGATTTGAGGAAATGCCACGAGCTCTCAGGTCGTTATACCCTCAATTGTGTATGGCAAATTGGGTTCTTGGGACCAGATGTTGTTATGATCAGACGACCCTATAAGACTCTGAGCTCTTTCCAAAGAACAATTAGCAGCTCTCTTCGGTGTAAGGAGATCGAGACAGCATATTTTGCGCTAGAGGAAGGGGGAAACGAGGGCTTTTTGTTGCATGTCTCGACATTTCCACCTCCCCCTTCTCTCAGAACAGCCTCTACGAGCGGGGGTCTTCGTGGTATCAGTATCACCGATTGGCTGGGGGGTGGGGTAGGAAAGGTTTTTGAGGGATAGAGGGTAGCTATCACAGAATATAGGAGCTCCGGCGGAAGTCCTTCGAGTAATGAGGGATGTCGTTAGAAGAAGTTGGCGCGGTTTGTGGGATACTGTTACCGGTATACTCGTTAAGCTTATAGAGGTAGAAAAGGTGCGTAGGATGAAAGCCTTAGCTTGTACGGAGGAGCGGGCGATGGCAAGGATGGCGGTGATGGAATACGACCCTCACGGTGAGTATACGCAACCGTGGTGAGTGACTCCATCAAACCTACCGTTATCACCACTAAAGGCACACGCCACCCCTAGTAGTGGCAATATCTCGTGTGCGCCCCCCCTTTAAAGTTTAAGCGGCAAGCCATCTGCTTTATGAGTGCCTGAGCTACCTTCCCGGAAGCTAGTCAAGGCTGGTTTCAAACTAGAATCTGAATGGTCATGGGTTATCACTCGATTTAAATTAGACCACAACTGTTGTAATATGCGATCTGAACTTGGGCGAAGAAGTGATAATAGAAAGTAGTCAAGATCTCTAATTGTGACAACGCTTACCCATTAAATAATAAGAAAGACATAGCTTAGCTATATAGTACGGTGGTCGAGTTCAGCCATTACCACCATGATCCCTCCACAAGGAAAAACAAAGACTATCAAATAAGTAACCTGAGAGGAACAATAGGAACAATGAAAGAACGCATATTAGGCTTCAACCGGTAACGAGTATGAAAACATAAAGAGCTGAAAGAAACAATTAAGAGGAGAAAGAAACCATATACGAACAACAACGGTTGAAAAATAGCTTGACTGAAGAAAAAGTAGATCCCAAAACCCATTAACCACCGACCATCTCCTGCGAGAAGGAAGTGCTATACTACATGGATTTAACAGTCACATCGAACAGCGTGTCCTATACCATACAGACCAATTTCCTAACATCACGCGCTAGTGACACCCTCATCTCGACATCCATATACAAGCAATATGTGATGCGGCAAACGACTGGTAATCGGATCATGAGAAGCCACATTTTCCAGGGGCAGCGTCAGTAAATGGAGGTAATATCCCGGCCGAAATTCACCCTGAGCTGCTTCTCTAATGAGGCGGAAACACAAACACAATATATGTCTTGCACTAGTGGCGTTCTCTCGAATATCACTTAGAGTATTTATTCTTGCGCTCACGCTCGTATCTCCGAATAGTGAATAAGAAGCCGACACCAAGTATTGGTTTTGCACTAAGTGAATTTCTAAGCATTTTTCCATACCCTGCCACAGAAAAGAGTTTGTTATTGTAGGTATATCTGGTCAATTTCACATGAAACCCGAGAATCTATTAGAGCACCTTGTGATTGACCACAAGTATTTAGAGATCTACGATACTGCTAAGCGTGCTTGGTGCTGTACTGACACTTGTATGCATTAAGGGTGGAATGTGTGATATATACGCTGCTGGGCTTAAGAGACCTTGAGAATAAGATATCGGTAATAATATTATTGTAATGATATATCCTCTCAGAATAGGCTAGGGGTAAACACAACTTAGACTTGCAAATAGGACGTAACCCGGGATAGCGCTGGAATTTCCTACCGCCCAAGATCCAACGGAGGGCATAAAAATGAAGGGAGTGCAAGCAGATGCACTCCCGCAGGTTGTAGATTGGGTCCTATTTTGCTTCCCTGGCTCTCCATGGTGACACAAATGGTGGGGTGGTTTTCTTGAGTTTGTAAACGAGGGCTTTGCTGGCCGGCCCACTGGGCCTTTGCATTTTGAAACCTTGAACCTCATGATATCTGAACAGAGAGGGGTACTCATCAATGGCACCATACATGGCTACCATTGAATCACGTCCCATCCGACATGGCATTCGTACAGTCTTAATTGTAGGAAACCATTTTGAGAACTACCGCCGACCATGTAAGTAACAAAGTTGTGGGACATGGAGGTAACACAGGCTTCGCTATTCAGCGCCCCCACCTCCCATATCTCGGTCAATACGCATCAGCTCTTGCCCTCCACTACGAAGAAATATTACAATACCTCCCCAATTAGGGAATTGTATACACAACAGTTAGGAAAATCCTTGTATCAATCGTACAGCATAAGGGAGCACAATGCCCTTCCCCGCGATACTGCAGATGGCTGTGATAGAGCGCTTTAACTTTAGCCTTGAACCCAGCCCTAATCTCAACCTGCAGGAACCGGAAGCTGAGCACCACAAATTCTTTCCAGTGCCATCGTGCCACGATACCAACAGGATCCATTTATTTATCCCTTTGTTCAAACCCTTTTCGGATACTCACCAGTCTCGAACTCAGTACTTCCCTAGCCTTAAACTATCGCACACGGGTCTCGGTGATTTCCGGAGCACAGGTTTTTACGATACTCCTACCCCAGGCCCAGGTGGCCAAAAACGAAGAATAACTAGTAGAACAAGGTCGGAGCGGTATCTTTTACTTGGAGCCCAAGGACGCAGCAAAAGAGAACCAAAAGGTCACAGTGCAGTACTATAGAAAAATTCCAAGCTGAAGGTTTAAACTCTGAGAGGCCGGGCGTGTCGGGAATTGACAGTACTCCTGGGAGTATGGTATGTCAATTAATAATAGGAGTTAACCCTTCCCCCACCCCGGGTTTTCCAGAGTCGCCATTTCAACCCGGCATATACGGGCCACGAACTCCATTCCATTCAACTTGACCCATCTCGGATACCCGCCTCATGGAGGCAAAAGAAGAAGCCCTGCAAACCTAGCTTGGCTTGGGGACTGTTCGGGGGCCGGGCAAGCCCGGGGTTGAGGGTGGAAACCCGTGGTTTGGAGAGATCCTGTGGTTTTAGAAACATCATACTTGGGGTGATCGGCAACCCACCAAACCATGGTTATTTAGAAACTCGAAGCTTGTGAAAATTGTCCCAAAACTGAGTTTTGAAACTTTACCTCTGGAAGTAAAATTCGAGTATTATAAACCCTTCCTTCCTTCCTTCAGTGTCACAAGTAGCAGTGTCCTCATCACAAACCAACCAAGAAAAACTAACTAATCTGGGTAACGGCAATGCCAACTATTTGAAAGATTTTCACTCGGCTTTCTCTCTCCCGAACACAACTCCTTAATCCACTCAAACCATAGCTCGCTTCCCTACTCGGCATGAGTGCTAGTGAACCTAGGTTTTGAAAACCTTTACTCGATCTTCTGATTACAGCGATTTGCAAATGTTTTGTCCAACGGGATAGAAAGTTTCTGATTTTTTTTGTTGAATATTAGTGGAATACGCTATCATGTACTACACAAACTGTAGTTAGAGCATATGGGTTGGGAAAATTGGGGCGAGAGAGAAGAGCATATTGAGGTCATAAGTGGGGTTCGGAGCGAGAGCAGGGGAGTAGAGGACAACGTTGGATAATCAAGATGATTGTTTTTCTCGTACAGTACAAGCAACACAACGCCTCAAGGATTTGAATATGTAGGTTATGTGTGAGAGCTTGGCCAACATTATTGTGTAAAATAGTACTAGGTGATAGTAATAGCAAGCTCCCGGTAGGGCTGACAAATAGCGGGTGATTTGAGGTCGGTCGCAGTTCTGAAGACTTATCTGGATTCTCTAACCACTGTGAAAAAGCCTCCTCATCATCACCTAAAGGATCAAAAGACTCTGGTACCTCTGTTTCAATTCCAATTTCATCCTCATAATCAATACCTCCCTCTTCCCATCCACCTTCCAACATGTTTCTTGCCCCAATACATCCAGTCTTAATATAGTGCACACTAGTTTACCCCACTTGCATTCAACAAAAAAAATATCTCCCTCCTCTGCCTTGGACAAAACCTTTGCAAATCGCTGTAACTTACAGGCCAACAGGCCCTTATTTTATTGCCCGCCCGATATATCCCATCCAGGCTTACCCCAACCCCCGGAGCAGTGCGGTTCCCATAAGCCGCTGAACGCGGGGTGAAGCACCCAAGCAATCGAGTTGAAGTCGGGCACCTAAGAGCTTGTTTTTCAAAAATGGGACTGTTCCGCTGGGCGACCATTTCTGCTGTGAATATAGCATTCTCTCCGTTTTGAAACGGGGGGGGAAGGTTAATTTGTATGGGGGAACGGAACGGAACCGTTGTGTCCAAACAGGCCCTAAGATGGCAATTCTAGCACAGGATGTCTAAATTCAAATCTTTGCTGTACCGGGTATATAAAAAAAGTGGAAACGATTCGTCGGGTCCTTCGGTCTCGATTTAGGTATGATAGGAAGAGAACTCTTATCTTATGATTCGAGGCATTCAGCCCTGGAGTTGAAAAGAGCGTTTTTCGGGTGCCAAGTCTCGGGTTGGTCTGTCGGTTTTGTATGCAAGACGTCACACGCACCAAAGTCTTTCCACTCGGAAAACTCGGATAAACGTTTCTCAACCCCGGGGCTGAATGCCCCTACCGCCGGTCGCCAAATGTAGGATAATGCTAGGGGCTGCCAGTGTGGTGGGGCCTTACTCTGGACGCCGGTCTTTGGTGGGGTGAGTGATACAAGCGAGTGAGCGACCGGTGTCGGGGTATTCTTTCGCCTTCCCCTAGTTGGATGGTGTGTTCGACCGAGCCGTATCCACCTGTGTGAGTGTGGTCGTGACCTTCGGCTAAACCGGACAAAAGGTCTGTGGAGAGTTGACCTGGTAACCTATTGCCTAATCAAACAAACAGGGGTGGGATAGACAGAGAAGATCTTGGATAAATTAAAAGGGCAAGTGAACGTCGTCTGTTGGGTGTTGACACCCCCGGTGGCCTCTCTCTAAATTATGATACACAAAGGTGGATTCTATGCAGAGAATGCGTGCGCGCCAAGGCTAGCTAACAGGGTGTTTTGTTGGGTGGTAATTCCATATATTTTTATCCTAGCGATACCTAACCGGCGTTCACTAGCTAACCAAAATCAAAACAAAACTAAAACTAAAAACAAAACAAAACATACAAAAACATAATCAATCTTCATTATCACAAACAGCACCCCTCCGTGCCTCAAGCCAATCCAAAACAAATTGTCTATCTGCCTCAAGATCGCCTTCCCCAAAATCAGCAGCCAAAAACATAATCTCCAATTGTGAACGACACGAAACCCCACCGCCTTCCTTCCTATAATGCCCATTCAACAGATTCCCAGCAGAGCTAAAAGCCCTATCACAGCCGGTACAGCGTACTGTCCTCTTAACGTTGGTAGGATACAGCCACTTTTGTTGGGTGAAAAAGTGTCCTCCGAACCGCTAGAGTGCCCCATCAATCCGGCCCTCAGCACACCGGTATTAGGCGTTCATGACAGGTCACTCGTGGAGAGAGGACAGAGGGGGGTGTGGGTTTAGAGATCACATGTCGAGAGGAGGCCTCAATTATATCCTTTCTCTCCCCGTGCACTTGGGTGCGGTACCTGTAGGAGAAATTGCGTTGGCTGTCTTTCTACTCTAGAGAAGTGAGTGGTGATGAGGGTATCGGTACAGGTTAAGGTAGATATTGAGCACGTAGTCTCAGGTATCGATGCCGCTGCTGGGTCTCACCTTTGTGCCTGCAATTTCCATAGGGCTACAGTTATCCATTCCTTTCCCACAACGCTCTCTGCAGCCTGTACCCCCCCCCCCCCCCACCCGCCTTCCACTTTAATAGCAGGCCACTTAACTTCCCAGCACCACAAACCTCGTATCGGCCCTATCAGAGCCCACTAGTCGGCAAGTAACCTCCGACCATATTCAGCCGCGTCCGCTCCCATCCGGCAAATATGAGATTCCGCACCTTTTCCACGCTAAAGTTGTCACCTAGATACCAAAAATAGGGCACCGCCAAGCCGTAATTTGTTTATTTCCTACAAAAGCCCCCTATCACTCATTATCTTGGCGCCAAGTGTACATATGAATCCCAACTCTCACTCAAGTGTCGATTATAGCTGTACCACAATTGTACCGGGAGGTTATCATCCCATTCATGTTCAACTGGAGAGGCAGCCCGTGTTCAAGTACTAGTACTGTACAAGTACCAGCGTCGTACATGTGTCCGTACCCCACCACCACCACCACCACCACCACCACCATTTCGGGACCGGCATCATGACCAAAACAAAAAGCAAGGAGGCGGAGCAAGTGAGCAATCAAATTCACTAATTTGCCTAGTGGAGTCTTCAACTTAGATATTGCCAAACCAAATGCCCGGTACCCAAGTACACTGCTGCGGTTGGAGAAGCATGTATATATTCACCTTCATCCCTTCCATTTTCCTATCCTCTCCCTTCCCTTTTTTTCATCCTTCCCCAACCTTTTACGGTTGTCCTGTCGTTTGCATTTGTCATTCGCTACACGATGAGGCCTCAATTCTATCTACTAGGGGTGGTTGGCTTGGGCCTAGGGGGAGTGCTTGTTCAGTCGTCGGAGATCACGTCCCCACCGCCGGCTCCCACTGCTAATGTCAGCGGATGCCCAAAAAGCATTTGTGCGGATTATGTCAATGAATGCGGGAAGTGGTATGGGGGTTGCTTGTATGTCTGTCCCTTGCATTGTTGGTGATGGGGGGGGAAGAAGGAGAAGAATGAAAGAAGTATTGATTGTGAGCTGTGATTAGTCTTGATCCGGCTTGTACTGGAGGGAGTGCTTGGCCAACTTTCACCAAACCTCCATGCCCGACAACAAAGCCAAATTATCCCACTACGACGTGTCCGTCGATTTGCGTGGATAATGTCAACGAGTGTGGACAGATGTACGGCGGCTGCTTGTAGGCTGCCCTTTTCTGATGACCGCCGGTATATACTGACAGGACAGTCCTGACCCTGCATGCACCGGCGGAACTAAATGGCCCACCTTCACTAAACCACCATGTCCGACAACAGCGCCAGGTCATCCCACTACGACGTGTCCGTCGATTTGCGTGGATAATGTCAACGAGTGTGGACAGATGTACGGCGGCTGCTTGTAGGCTGCCCTTTTCTGACCGACCGCTGGTATATACTGACAGGACAGCCCCGACCCTGCATGCACCGGCGGAACTAAATGGCCCACCTTCACTAAACCACCATGCAAATCTACTACTACCAGTGCTTCATCAACATCAACATGTGGTACGATCTGTGCCGATTATATCAATGAATGTGGGCAGATGTATGGGGGCTGTTTGTACGTTATCTTCCCTCTTTCTTGCGTAGTTTCTCGGTAATATTAACCTTTTTATAGCCCAGATCCGGCATGCACTGGTGGAACAGCTTGGCCAACCTTTACCAAGCCTCCCTGCACAAAATCAAAATGTAGCCAATCGATCTGCTATGATGGGATCGACAAGTGTGGGCAGTTTTACGGCGGTTGCACGTATGTTTCTTCGTTTCTGTTGCTCGAAATAACTTACTTAGTGCTGCAGGCTTGCACCAGAATGTGGGGGTCCTAAAACCCCTACCTTTTGGAGGCCACCTTGTCCACCAACAACTGTAACAACACCTACAACAACGGCAGCACCGAAATGCACACTCTCTCTATGTGTCGACGGAATAGACGCTTGCGGCCAAGGTTGGGGTGGTTGCTTGTAAGTTTTTCCATCTATAAAATTGAACGTTACTAACCCCGAACAGCCCGGCACCAGAATGTGGTGGGAAGGAACCTTCGTGGACTAAGCCGCCGTGCTCGAAGACAGTTATTGTCCCAACTGTGACCAAATACAAAACTACTTGCCCCCCCGGAAAACCAGTGACTAAGTTTGTGACGAGAACTTTAACATACTGACGCCCCTGTGAAATCTTACTATGCCGACCCAACAGTTCCCGGACGAGGTTGATGGGATTTGCTATCGATGATGTGATAATGTCGGGGCAGATTGAATAGTTGTGGATCGCGAATTGAGGGGAGGATATTGTGTCTACAAGAGTTATTTTTTTTAAATTAATGAATGTGACGCGGTTTTGAGCTCGGTTCTTCTGGATGGGCAAAGGATGGGCCATGGGCGATCAGTGTCGTTTATAACACGACAGGGGCCAGAATGTACCAAAAAATGGCTATCCCTATATCGTACACCATCAGAACTTGACAGATCTCCAAGAAATTGACCGGAAAATATAAAAAAATCGGAAAACCCTCCCACGTCTGGAATATCTCATATCCTTCCCCCATACTCAGCTGATATACATTGCAAGCGATCTATCGCGAGTGAGTGGGGGGTCCTTTGCGACCTACCCTTTCCGTACCATACATGCAAAAGCCCCCGTCTTGGCAGGTACCTTAGGGCGAAGAAAATTGCCGATTTCACCCCCTCCCACGGAATGAAACCAAAAAGAGAGAAAAAAAACCCCATACGTATTACCCCGTAGTGGGGAAAAGGAGATTCCTGAACCTTTTTTTTCCCTTCCCATCCTCCACGATAATAATGGAGCAACGATGGCTTGAAAACGTCCCTGTTTTGTGCTTGTCTCGGCCTCCCTGACGTTACCAAGGGAACCCTGGTTTTAGGACAGTGTCACAGTGACGAGTGATGAAAGGTGACTCGGCCACGGCAACGCTTAAACAAACCCGACAGAGCTCAATGTACATCCAAGAGCGCATACCCGCTCGCACATTTGGGCATTGACACGCGCGAGTGAACGCTTAGCTGTTAAAGACGTCCATCGGGTTCACGCCCCGCCCGACCCCACCCCCCCGAGACTGACTTGGTAGTTAATAAGTAGGGTACTGTTGATCTGCCGTATTTTTTGTTTTGCTTTGCTTTATTTTGCAACACTCCACTTTCTTTTTCACCATATCATGGTTCATGGCACATGTGCTACTGCTGCTTCCTTTACCGGCTCACATAGTCCACCTCTTGTACGCCGTTTTCACAAGCTCGGAAAACGGCAACTGACCCACCCCCGCCCATCACGTGTCTTCGGAAATTGCTATGGTCCGAGAAGGATGGCATTTCCCGGAGATGGCTCCGAGAGTGCGGTGGGTTGGGTTGATCTTGGGAGATGCTTGCTTGGCTTGGGGTTTAGATTGCTTATTATTGCTCTTTTATGGCTAACTCTTCTTAAGTATGATATCGGGAATTACTTTTCATAGGTTTCGGGAGGGAGTGTCGTCTTATAGAATAGGGTCTTGTTATGGCAAATGGTATGATAATGAAACGTTTAATAAAGTTTGGACAAATTGAGATGGTTTTAAGGTTAAGGATATGGTTTGCCTTAAATTACACGACCACTCACTCTGGCCACTGATTCCACATGCCCTGGTGAATAGTCAATGCACCATCGTGCAGAATTTACACCCTGTGACCCGCGCCCAGCCCGGAAACACGCCACCTCCCGGCCCGGGGCGGAAGCGTTCATACCCCCCCCTACTCCTTCCGCCCCAGTCACCCAGGGTTTCCCCCTCGCAGACGGACCCCAGCTCCACCTCGAACGGGTCACCATACAAGGTTCCCCACGATGCTCGTGCTGACGCGCCAGTCCCTGGCTAGCATTCTCTGGCAGAGGTGGTTGGACCGGCCACCTTGCCGATGTGGAGTGGTGCCTGGTGGCCCATGTCACACGAGTTGACGTCGAAGCGGCCGGGTAGGAGTTTGTCGATGGCGAGGTGGCCCTTGTGGCGGGCTGTCAGATGGAAAGGCGTCTATCCGGCATAGTCTTTTCGAGGTGGGGGGTTAGACAGCGCGCAGTGCTTCAGTAGTATGCGGATGGCGGTCGTGTAGCCGGCTTTCCCCAGCTAGGTGCAGTGGTGTGCGGCTCTTGTGGTCGATGGGCAGGTCGTCGATTTCCGGGTGCGCGAGGAGGGAGAGTATGATGTTGTGGTGGGAGTGCAGCGTTGCGAGATGCAGGGCCATCATGTCATCTAGCACTTCCAGCTGGCTGAGCAGGGGTCCCCTTGAGAGCCGGCGCACCGGACCTTCTAGAAGGGTTTCCACACCCATGGGCTTGCCGTTAGCTGCCGCCTCGTGCAGGCAGCCTCTGTGGTCTACCTAGCCGCGGTCCACGTGCAGGCCCCCGAGTAGTAAGCGGACGATGGCCCGGTCGGTAACATAGCTGCCGCAGTGTGGAGCGGGGTTTGGCCGCCGCTGTTAGAGAAGTTTATGTCTATGTCTTGCCTTGCGAGGGGAGTTTCGAGGAAAGGTATTGCTTGCAGTCTTATGGCCTCATGCAAGGTTGTGCCGGTTCCTTGGATGCTGCTGTGCAAGTTTAGACGGTTAGCTGCGATGAGCTAGGCGAATATGTCGAGACGGTAGTGAGAAGGAGGTGTGAGAGTAGCTGAATACTTTCAGTGCGACCGGCTGGGGGGACTGTTGGCTTTATTCCTGGTTAATTGGGGAACGAGAAGGAGGGTTGCACTGTCGAGTGTGGAGGCATGATTGGGAAGGTAACGTGGATAATCACTCGGAAGCTAAGGACTTCTCTACTACCCCAACACCGAACAATATATAACCACTCCCTTCCCAAACCCCAACCAGCAAAAACACTCACAGAATTCCATCAACTAAATCCCAATCCCTGCCAACCAAATCACCCCCCTCGACAGCAAAAATAGGATAAAGTGCCTCAGGCATCTCGTACTTATCCCCACCACGCAAGCTTTTAATCCCCGCAGGCACTCTCCCCCCACTCGAGGAAAGGCACCTGCAAATCCCACCGCCCGGCAACAACAGTGTGCAAGATAACCGAGTTCCCCAGATCATCCAAAACATCAGTACGCACCCCGCACTCTGGCAGTAACTTGACTGTAGATTTAGACTCGGTGGATATGGCGTCATGGATGGTCCTATGGGTGTTCCGCTATCCCTAGGATCCCTGGGAGAGGAGTGCCTTAACACGAGGCTTGTAGAGTTCTCAGGCGGCGGCGCGGGGTGCCCTGCGGGCCGCGGGCGGGGAGTGGATGCGGGATATGCTGTCTGTTAGGGCGCATAGAGTGCTAAAGAGGTAGCGACATGTCCGCAACCGGGTGGCTACCAGGTGAGTAGCGGCTTCCAGGAAGAGGTCGGTGGGGAGCTTTAAGAGTGACATTTCTAATTTTGAAATGCCCCTCTTTCTTCTCCGGGGGCGGAGGGGAGTGGTATTTGCAACGTTCGTGGCCCTGGGAACGGCGGCGGCGTAGGGTGCAAAGCCTTGAAGATGTGAGATGCTGCTTCTCAAGCGTTGTGTTCCTTGGACCCGGTCTTGATTGAAACTTATCCCAACTGGGAGTTGGATAAAATCGTATGCTGTCTTGGCACCAATGATCTCCAGAAGCCTTGGATACTACCTGCTACCTCCGGCCTCGACACAACCCCTAACTCAGCCTGGGATTAAGAACTCCACTTCTTTTACTAACCCATACTCCCAGAAGAATAGGATTTCGAACAAAGGTTAACCGGGGGACAGAGTCAGTAAAATAAAAAGGAAAAGGCCCAGTTCGCAGTGACCTGGGGAGTTCGTAGACCATCACTCACCCTCTGAAAAACTGCAGGGGCTGTTGAGTAGTGTCACGAGAGTGTGTGTAAGCGGAAAGATGTAATCAAAGCGAGCGAGTAACTTGGACTGCCTATTGAGCGATCGCAAAGAAATTGAACCGAGAAGTAAGAAAGTGAAAGTGAAAAAGAGGAACGGAAGAGAGGAGAGGAGAGAGGAGATGCGAGAGAAGAGGAGTCAAGAACCAGATGCAAAGGCAGGTAATGGCGCAAACAGTCACGAGGTGTCACTCGTGACTACAGAAGATGTAAGAGCACAAGTATCATACGATTTCCAACAGAGGCCGAAGGGTAGTAGGCTCGTAATACCCTACTCCAAATCGGACACAATGCCATAAACAGGAATACTCTACCTATAGTTTAGGAACACTATTGCTCTCCTGTAATAATAATAATTTTATGTTATACACCTTCAAAATTTCTGGGTGCCCCCCCCAAGTCCCTTCCTACACCAACGAAACCCACCACCTTTCATTATTAGTATTCGGGCTGCGACTATTCCTTCATTAAAGACGAAGGAATCTTGTTTTTGACAGTCAGCAGTGGGTTTCAATAATCTGGCTTCTCTTGAGAACATATCTGCTCCGATAATAATATCATGATTAATGCGCAGTGGCATAAATTGTTGTCATCGGCCTCAGACCAAAACGAGTTGGATGAGTATGGTATTCTTACCACGTTGAGATTCTACGCGAAGCGCACGGCTGGCGCAGTAGCTTATATGTCAAGAGTCAATTAACCCCCGTGTAATTAGCAGGATCCTAGGAGTTTAATTTCCCATACTGTGAGTTGGCGTTGAATATTGAACAATCCTTCTTGTATCATATCATACCACAAGTATGAGAGCTGGGAAACCCTGCCCCCCAAGGAATAAGAGACTAGGGAGCTTTTGCCTTCCTTGATGACTGTAGGGTAAAGCATAATTTTTGCAAAGCGGTAGACTTAGATTCCAGGGCGTAAACTTAAGGGTGACCCTTTACTATGATACTAAGCTACCCGTTCACAAACGATTTCCCCGCATTATGAACTAACTGTATTCTCTCTTCAAAAAAAAAGAGAGAGAAAAGGCAGGTACTAATAGTTACTACTTACTAGTGAAGGATATATACCTCATATTTCTGGGATTGAACCTCACTTTGCGAGTGGGTTCTTATCTCCGGGGCATTGTTGGCGACCTGTTCAACGGAACCTACTTTGCAGAAATGCTTACCGGGTATCTGAGGAACATCTACCCGAAAACGGTTCAAGAATAAGGTTTGAATAAAGTATTTACACCCGATCAGCACAACCAGACCAACTCAAGAACCGCTATCTGTATTAAGACAATTATATGTGCCCTTCTAGCTCGGAATCTTGCGAAGTACCATTGCTATGCCCAGAATAGTGATTTATTAAACCTTCTTTGAATTGAAGGTATGGGGGCAGCTGTAGGGAATGCCTTGAGATATTCCATGACCGAGTATCAAGAGAGCGTTTGCCTTCGGTTGAGTTGTTTGGAAAACTTGGATTATTTCCTTGGAGTCTGCATTCAAGCCTCAAATACCGGTATAGGACCTGCAGGATAGGGTGAGGTGATCAGAATATATGATCCCGAAACAGGCCCATACGAAATCCTGCTACAGAGGAGCGCCCCCGGTGGTATGGGAAACGAGATGGATATCTAGGGAAACTACGCGGTACCATACTAATCCTCCCGGAACTACCCAGACACCCTAAGGGCCCATAGCGAAAAGAAGTGCGGGCCGGCTATTAGTTTTTTATAATTTTCCTCCCCCCTCTCTAAGGATGTGTGTCTGTTCCTGCAATGTATCAAATATTTAATATATTTTATAATACCGCTATCCCAAGCCTCGAGCGCGGGGGGGGAGGATATCCAAAGACAGCAGGATAAGTATCAGTTCCGATGGTGACATGATGTGAAAATGCCTAGCTGGCGCAGTGGTTAATATGTCAAGAAACTAATAACCTTCTGTGCAATTTAGCAGGAGCCCAGGAGTTCGATTCCTCTCAAAATGAGTTATTATCGAACGATCCGTCACTTAGGGCAGGAAAACTGAGAATTCCTCAAATCCTGCCCTACAGGAACTGGGAGACTGAAGACCCTAAGCCTTCAATAAGGCTGTAGCGCAAAATCAGACCTGCTGCGAGGTGGTAGAATCCGACTCTAGACCCTACCTGTAAGGGTAGGGCCTGCGATCGGCGGGGTAGCAGAAAAATGAAAATGAAAATTTAATTTTTTAATTTTTTAAACCCTTTAAGAAAGGTTGATTTGCTTCCTTTGATTTGGGGAGGAAAAGCAGCTATAAGTTCTGGATGCTACATAGTATAATATTTGAGCAGTGCCGGAGCAGTTCCAGAGGATTTCAAGTGTATGGGTCATCCATATCCTCATTATTCCCCGTGGCTTTGAGTTTAGTGGGCAATTTCTAACGCTGCATTTGAGAAATACGGTATTATACTTATACTAGAACTTATAATACTATCATACCAGATCTCCCATACTAGTATAGTGAGGCCCATATCCACAGACCCAAGTCATTGCCGGGACCCTGGCAAAATTACAATATCGAGATAATCCTACTCTGTAGCTTCATCTCGCCACACCACAACGGACAAAGTGAATTGGGAGGCCAGGGGGACCCATTTTAATCTGCCCACTCTCAGGCCAAGAACGCAACTCTTCCCTCTCAAGACTTAGCCCAATAATACACCCCCCAGCTCGATAGGTAGTCATCCCGGCTCGCATACTGGTATTACATGAAATACCTATCTAACTCACTGGGTAAGATCCTAAGAGTGGCTTTGCCCTTGCTCAAGAAGCCAAAGCACAGAGGCCCAATCCCCACTTCATCATGAGCTGTTATTGAACCATGCATCACGCAGGATCCGACAATCGATAAATCCTACCTCAGAGGAGCTGAGAGATTCTGGACCTGGCTCTCCTGAATAAGACCGTAGGGTAAACTAGAACCTCTATAAGGCAGTAGGACCCGAATCCAGACTATACCCTTAGGGATGACAGCTGGAATTCCAGAGTGCATCAGAAAATTAAGATGAAAATAAAGCCCCATTTGGCAGACTCCATCATAAAAAAAACATTGTTTTCCTCGGAAGTTCAAATCCCTCAGACAAAATGGCGGGGGTGGAAGCGAAAAGACATCCAGACTATTACCACTACTTCACTGGCATTTGTGATGAAAACAACAACCCATTAGGGGATTTGTAAGTTTGACCGTTATCAAATAGCTGCAATGATAAATCATCCATCCCACACTCTATAAAAAATACTACAAATGAGAGAAAAATAGGGCCTTCCTGGATGCAATACATGCTTCCCGCATTGAGCTACACAAGTAATGGGGGGAAATTAAGCCCTGAATCATCCTTTCACCATTGATGACCTATAAAATCACCGTATTTTTGGGAAAAGGTGGGGTATGAATGGCTAATCACTATCGCAAAATACTATTAAAAGATAATATTTACTCAAGATCAATGGCAGCAGAGAACCTCAAGCGTCTACCAGAACGAATCAAACAAATATGCCCCCGAAACAGCGCAACAGGGTTCGCACATACGGTGCCTGGAGAGGGTGAGAGAAAATGATCACACAATGTACAAAGGGATATATGGCACGGATCATCTAGAACACCGGGCGTGCCAGGCCCAGTGTATATCCTAAGGCCCTTTGCAGGTAACCTATTTTCACAAGAAATCACTCGCATCACAAGTCCCTGGCGAATTGCCTTGTTGAACAGTACTTGTACCCGGACGAGGCTACAGCAAGCAAGAAACCGACTCGGCACTACATCACTCAGCGTATGTGTGTATGTGTAACGATCGTAGCCTGCCTATCTTGAATGCAGGTATACCAGCCAGCCAAAATCCTTGCCAGCCGACAACCAAAAAAAGAGAAACAAAACAGCCTCCCCCTTCTCATCTCATCTCCGAGTATCTACGCCACCACTGGGAAATATTACGGCAAGCTTTTGAAGAGACCAGCACAGTACTTGCCGCACGGGTGTTATTATTCCCCCCCTCCCCCACTACCCATGCTACTACTTTCACTCCTCCTCCTCCTCCCTCTAAACATTGGGGCGAAATTTGGGATCAGTAGGTGGTGATCCTTTTCCCCCTTAGATATGCTTTTGCTGATGGTACTCATGTTTAGCCATGTGAAACCCCTCTCCATTTATTTATTTGCGCTGGATGGGCAAGTCACCGACCCACTGCAATGCTTACTTGCCATTGCAAGTACTTCCTTATCTGATAGCCTTCGGCTCTCTACTGGTTGTCGTCGGTATCTTGCTGACGCTAGACATATATCGTTCAGGATCTCCTCTCCTTTCTATGTGTAAGTTTGGTAAATACTGATTAATTATTTTTTCCCTCCTCCGATTGGTTGGATTGATGGCTCTGTCACCCTGAGGCCCCCCAGAAGCAAGAATAGTGCAGAGGTACGCTGCGAGTCTGCTATTGGCATATCTTCCCCTTACATTCTCTTGTCCGGTCAGAAGTTTCCTCCTCCTCTTCATATCATACTGGGTGGTGGCTTCCTCCCCCTCCTCATTCTCTGAGAGGGGTACATACTATTAAAGTGCTCTTAGAGCCAAAGTACACCCAACACTATTAGTAAATATCCCAAGAGAACATATCTCAGTCTAACCCCGCGGCAGACGTCATATCTGAACCAACAGACACAAACCCTCTATCAGCGCCAACCCCGGATTAAGTACCCCGGGGCACAGGGTCTGTAACGACAGGCCGATCCGGAATACTAGCACCTCCTTCCCTCTCCCCGATTCAAGAAATTACACCCAATCCTCTATGACACCCCCCTCCACCACTTAGCCCAGATAACAAAAACGAAGCCTTCAACATCATCTGATACCCCCTAGTAGAGCTACGATACCTTATCTAGTATTCTCGTCCAATAGTACACAACAAGACTTACCGAGCAGGAAATACCCGAGCCGAGTCACGGAACTAAACCCTCCCCCTCCCCTCCCCTTCCACTCACCACCCTGCACACCATACCGCATCACTCACCAACCCCAAGCTTCGCAAACGAAAACCCACACATCCCTCAGAAAATCCCAAACAGGCACGTGCGTATCCAACAGTACACTCTCACAAGACCCAGCAGTACAGTTTAAAAAGGTAAGCCAAGGAAAACCCGACCGGGGGGGACTCAAGACTAGACGAGACGAGATGAGAAGATCGACCACCTGCGTCGGGGGGGTGCTATTGTATAATTGGTATATATCACATATATCATACTGTAGATGGAGGATTTGCCCAGACCCCCCCAGGGCTAAGCCGTGACGGCGGTTTCCGGCTTGCAGCAGGAATTGGGGGGGGGGGGGGGGGGTAAGAGTGATGTCCTACCCTTGCATAACAATATATCATACTGTACATATTATCCACTTTCTCGGAAAGATATCCTGATATGAGCTTCACGACACCCACTTACTCTGCCTGCTCATGGCGGCCAACGAGAGTGGTATGGACCCGCCAGGTTTTGCTTGTGCTGTTAGGGTTGACGCTTTTTAGTCCCCACAAGAGTTTCGCTCCTCCTTCCCGCTCGTTCTCGGTGGCTAGCATTGATGATGTGTCTGGCTTATCCCGCGGGAGCGGCACCTTTCCCGAGTGATCCCTTCCTTGTCCACAGTTTTAAGCCCTTGCTTGACAGCATCTTGCGAGCATGCACACTGAAGGGGCGTCGAGCGCCCGTATCCCTAATTCACCAAGTCAACCAACCAATGGGCCACCGACTAACCCCTTATAATATTATTATTAATTAACATTTCTATTACCAGTGCCTGATAGCTATGTCTTTCTAGGCATACATACGTACAAGTACACTCAGTCCCCATATGTCACAAGTCGCAAGCGTGTATGTACAGCCCCCTCCTCCTTTAAACCACCCATTACTCCTCCCCCCCATACACTAGCCGAACCGGTTGTACCCCACCAATACACCTCCCGACACAAGCTCTATAAACACCTCCCCCACTGACGCCCCCACCCCCTTTTACCCTCCTCGCCTTCTCAGGGAACAACTCCCTCCACCTCTCATTCCCATACCCACAGGCCTCGTTAACATTAACCCCCTCGTTCCACCCTTGATGATAGGCCAGGGGCCAAGTGATCACCATTTCCCCTGGAAATTGTCGAACGAGTGTACTCCTCACACCCGCTCCCTCAAGCGTCTGCCGGGGTAAATAGATACTCTGATGCCTGACAAACTGCGAGCAATTCCCGGCGTTGGGGACGCTTGCTGCGATAAAGTCCTCCAGGGCAGTGAAGTTCCGTGGCGAGCAGACGCGCCATGATTTGGGTGCGCCGGAGTGTTGGTAGTTTAGGGACAGTGCGTTGTAGTCCTCCGTGTGTAGAGCAAACATGGTGTATGCCTGGCCAATGTATAGGTATGGTGTGTGGATTCCTGTCACGGCGGTTATGTTGTTGTGGAGGGCGTTACCCGGGAGTGATGTTAATTTTGGGTCAGAGAGAGAGAGGTAGCTGCGCAGGTCGTTCGTTATGTCGTTGTCCGAGGAGTATTGGGTTGCGCCGTCTCGCGGTATTCCCGTCAGGATGTTGTTCCACTGGCGGCCGCGAAAGCACATTTTGGCCTCCGATAGGGCGGCGGTCGGTCGGGTCGAAGTTTGGATGATGTCTCGCCATTGCGATGCTAATATTGTACGCTTGACGGAAGAAGTAACATGGTATATTGGGGTTAGGTTTGATTTTGACGAAGGGTGAAGGGGCAGCCGCTGGGTCATCGTGTAGAGTTCAAGATCCGGTGGGGCACTATCGCTCCCTGAAGAATGGATTGGCGGAGCATCGTTCCTGTGTATTGGCCATCAGTCAGCATGTGTAACCCCATTGCCCAGAAGAAAAAGAAAGGAAAAAGGAAAAAACATGGGACGAAACAAAAGCAAGGAAGTTAATCCTTCTCGCAGATGACAATCGGGGCGGTTTGGAAGGATATTGGGGGGAGAGAACAAACCATCCTTCAGGTATCTTGACCTTCACAACACCCATCTCTACCCCAATCGCTTCTAGAACGCCCATCATCTCCACAAATCGGCTTCGAAAGTGCTCCAAGGACGGCCGAACAAGGAACACTCCGGGCGCCCGCGTATCCAACTGATCCTCGCGTACCGCGTTTAACCAATCCGGTAACTTTGGTAATCGTATCCCCTCGGCACAAACCTGCGCTCCCGAATCGATAAACACTCTATCAAACAATTGGCTTTCAATGGTAGCTACGAACAATTTTAAAGAGGAGAAAAACCGCCAACCAATCAGCAACGCGACCGATACAAGCAGGCAAAAGAAAAGAAAGAAAAAGAAATTCAACGGTATGGTTACTCACTACGCCTGCGTTTTTCCCAGCCCTGCTCCTCCTCATCGACCCCTCGTTTTTTGTTGCTGCTGTTACTGCTGCTGCTGCTGTTGTTCCGTCGCTGCTTGGGGTCTCCAAAGATGGGTATGCCGGGTAATTCCTCTGGACGAAATACTTCGAAAGTGACTCCCGCGTGATAAATATATCTGGCGATTTTTATGGGAGGAGTGTCGGGGTTCTCCATGTTTGAAAAGGGAATGAAAAATGAAATGGAAAATGAGAAGGGAACGGGAAAGAGAAAGGAAAGGAAGGTAGGTAGGTAGGAAGGAAGGAAGGAAGGAAGGAAAGGAAGGAAAGAAAAGGAAGGAAGGAAAGAAGGAAAGAAGGGAAAAGGGATGGGATAACGAGAGAATAAAGAAAGAAAGAAAGAATGGGAAAGATGAGATGGAAAAAAGGCAACCTGGATGTTTGAGTTTGTCGGGTGGTAGCCGACTGGATTCGCTCCTTCCTCCAAGCTGAGCCATGGGCTGTGGTTGTCACCATGGCGCAGGCCTGGTATGATATTGGGCCTCTCTCGTCTCCGTGTCAGAGGCGCCGGAGATTCCGAATCTGGCTGAGAGACCAAGAACGCGGATGATCTGCAGGTGCCAAGAAATCCACAACACGGGAAGTATCATATCACCGTGACAAAGGATTTCCCTAGCCCATTACCGGTATCCACTCTGCCTAAGTAGTTCATGGCACCGTATTCCGAGTGCTCTCAATCCCTACAAAAACTACTTTGCTGCCTTATTCTAAACTGTATCTCCCCCATGCTCGAGTATTCAAACTTCCCTTCCCACATATGATATTCGCAACACACTTCAAATCCCGCTCCGCGGCTTGGTCGTAATCCTGATTTTTCGGGAGTTTAGTTACTCGTACCATCTCGCTTAATTTGATCCTAGGGGCACCCCCCCTTTGTTTCAACCCCACAAACCGGGAAGCAAGAAGAGGTTAGGATGCTTGTGTTCTGCCGTTGTTTCTATATTCGTCTTGCTTCGGGGGAAGACTCTGCTCGTGCTGTGCCATATGGAAGACATTCCGATTGTTCTCCCCTTGGTCGCAAACCCGTAGGAAATGATGTCGCCTGCCAGACGCAACTAAAAATGTTACCCGAGGCACGATACGTCGTTATTACCCTACCCTGCTCGCTAGAACACGGCAACATAAGATCCCGAGTTTCCCGAGAAAGGGACCCCCTTCCAAAGCCTGCGATCGGACCACGATGGGTTATATGTCAAGTCGATGTGTTTGTTGTGTTGAGAAACCAATTTGCTGGTTCGTTGTATCGAATATCGGGTTGAGAGATTTCCAAGAAGAACCCACAGCTTACCGAGCCGTACCGCAGAACTTGCCATGCCGAGTGCGGGCAACCGTTATGGATGAACTGCGCACACGAAAAACCCACTCGAGGATGAGAGGCTATGGTGCCCGCCGCTGAGCAAAATGAGAATTATATCTGAAACCCCTCTCAGAGGTTCATTTTCAGGATCTGTCTGCGTTGAGCACAAATCTTCGTCTGCTGGCGCTCGCACGCACCAAGGCTGACTTGAAGCAGGCTTTGTGAACACTTGCCCGTAAGCTCATGTTGCCAGAATTTTAGCGGAAATGGTATCACAACCTAGAAAACCACACTGCTGCCTTAGCCTTGCCCACTGAACGCGGGGCTGTGGTCAACAAAAGAAAAAAAACGCCAATTGCGGAATACTCACCCCTCTAGCATAATTGGGGGTGGGAACAATCGCTCAAGGACGGCGATATGTGCTGTGGACAATAGGGTAGGGTCACCTCCTATGCTCGGGTATCCCATAGCTGAATTGCAACACGGGACCTATGTTTAGAAGCTGCGCTTGAGCCAGAGAGTCTTGGAGACCAGACCATTGAGAAAGTCTCGTTTTCTCCTGACCTCTTTGGTCCGAGGTGGTGCTGGGGCAGGTGTTGTGTTAGCGGTTCCGTGAATATCTAAAGGGTAGGGGGCGCTATCGTGTAGAACCGGCTATCCTGATGGCCTTCTGGATAAGAACCGATCTCGGTACGGATGTATTAGGTTATGTGCTGAGACGGGCTATTATGAGATACCACTCACCTAGCACCCAGAAGGTATCGGGGATCCATAGAACATCTACTAATACTAAGACTGCTCCCGTCTAGTCAGCAAGAGGCTAAGCGCCTGTTTAGCAGCTCAGCCTAGAGTGATGTATTGAAAGTTTTAGGAATTCTCCAACGACGAAAAAGCTACTAGGAATATGTCGAAAGCACCTTGAGAGCTGCAAAAATGATGGGCGCATCGTCACTCCTGCTGCACAACCGAGCTTAGAGCTTATGATGGTACCTTCGCCCATTTTAGAGGTAGATAGGAGGGTGTTCCGCCCTCCGGGCGGGATCCAAACCCGTCTACGACAGTCACACTTCGATGTCGGTTGATCCCGCTATAGCGACCCACGCTTGAGTACCGTATTTACTCGGAACGTGCAGGCTCAAGAAGCATAGAGGTTTCTATAAAGTGCCAGCGAAGGGCCAGGAGCGGGCAACGTCTTTTTGGCTCCCCGAGTTCAAAGCCACAGCTATTCTGTCCAATATACAAACTACCCTTCAATTGTTATTCCCTAGATAAAAAACAATGAGACTCGCGGCTCCTGCAATTGCGATTGCCTCCCTTGCGGCATTAGTTGCTGGCCAGAGTAAGGTTTGATATCTCTTCACACTTGGCTTCCGACACAAATTCTGATATTCTATAAAAGGTCGTGCAGATCGAAGATGGCCAGATTCAAGGCCCTGCATTATCCGCTTGCACCCCGTATCCGGTACCAAAGCCCTCTGAATCTCCAATAAAACCATCTAATGAGGCGGAACAGATTGTTGCACCTGCTCCCTGCCCAACAACGCTTTTACCTATTCCCCCAAAGGTAAGTAGGGCAGGACCCTGCTCTGGGCAAGCCCCGGCGGCTTCGATGTCTGGGGTTGGAGTACACAGTGCTGACGGCCAGATCCAGGTTCATAAACCAACTCCCATTGCCACGGCAGCTCCATGCCCCCCGATGATCTTTGAAGGTGGTGCCCTCGGGAGAGAGTACCCCGTTGGTGGAGCAATGGCATTGTGTGCTGTCGCTATTGCTCTAGCAATGATTTAGAGATGTGCCCAGGAGAGAAGAATATTTCGAATGAGCTTCTTCAGAGTTGTCACCGTAAATTTTTGATTCTTTTTCTTGAGTACTCTGGGCTTCGGGTGGTCGGGAAAACGCAAGTTGTGGGAAATATTTCGTGTATTGGAGCTTGGTGGAGGTCCTTGCTATGTACCGGCAATCTGGAAGGGGAAGCGGGGGTGATATAGAAAGGCGAGAAAAAGGGATGGAAGAGCGTGATACTGATCGGAGCTATGATACTGGCAAGCATACTGTAAAAACTTGCGAGATCCTTTTGCGGTTGCTGCATAATCAATCAAATTGTTCTATCCCATCCTCTATTGATGCTCCGCATGTGACAAACGAATATGTCTCATTATGGATGCTGTAAGGAAGATCTTGGAGAAGCAGTCAATGACAAGAGCTATTAGACCCAATACTGAAAGCATCGCCTATTCGCAGTTAGCTAGGTAGCGGAGAAAACGGAGCTCTAATGATTGCATTTGGATCTACCATCGTCCCGCAGGGGGACCAAAACCTAAGTGGAGCACGTGAACGGGTGATCGACAGCCCAGCCGGTTACCGACATCCCAAGTTACCGGTATTGCTTTCGTCCGTGTCGATGTTTCCGAGGATGGATCAATGACAATAAGGTCCTCCTTTTATAAGCGGGGCCGCAGGATCCCGGTCAGTGCGTGCCGCATCAGTATCGTAAGAAACTTGGTATCGTGCTGCGCCGGGGCCGGTATCTACTTGTATGAACGGTCACGCCGACACACAAGCACATGCAGCGGAGCGCGAACCACTCATAGCTCTTTCCGCCTCTTCTCCTTCCTCCCTAAAATCAGATGAGTAGAGGTGTTGAAGACAGGTTGTGCTCGGCTATTCTTGATGTAATCTGGCATCAAGGCACTTTACGAGTACTTTTCACCTTTACTCGGGTAAAGTTCCCGCCGCAGTGTTTGCGGCTCTACCATATTGTCAACCCCTCGCTTATCAATGATAATGTGTTTTTGAATTGAGCTGGTCGCTAGGAATCACAGCACCACAGGAACTGTGATACCGGTAATTGAGAGCCTCGCTGGAGTTTCCTCTATTAACTTAGTGCGATGTATTTTTCTTTTTACATATCTCAACCGCGAGCTAAAAGATAACCTTCCGGCTGCGTTTTCTCCCCTTGGTCCGGGGGTGGAATTCTGGACGACCTGGTACCGTATCATTCCCCACCGCTCCAGTTCCTGCGGTACCGCAGCAACCCGCTTCCTATGCATTACTAGGGACTACAAGTACCGTATGATACTCGTATGATACCGTACCATGCCGATATTTGGATCATGAGACATCACCTATAATCTACTACCACCACAAATCGGTCCGTTCTTAAATGTTGGGTAACTTATTATGTTGATTGTGAACGGGCGGGCGTTCTGGAGAGTGGGGATGACTTATTCGATGTTGCTACCGGTACTCGCTCTGTGGATTATTGGATTTAGATGGAATGTTGGTACTCTATCATACTGCCACCCTTGACACTACCACCCTTGATGGTCTATCGCCAAACACAGGGGCTCATTGCACATCAACGTCTAATACTGGTAGGGCCTCCTGGCTGAGGAGTTTGTGGCAAGTTCTGGCGTTGCGCCAAATGGAGGGGCAGCCAGTGCTCATGCCACGGTATGATCGGTGCATACTAGTGGATGAATTTCGCAGCGGACAGTTCCCGAGGGACAATGGTTGCGTAGCACAGAATGTGGGGGGGTTTTTGGCGGTTGCTCCCGCCTCCCGTTCCCTAAAAGGCTGGTTGTCTGCAAGGGATTCCCCTTTTTGGCTTGATGATATATCGGGGCTGGGCATGTTGATAGTTGGCCCAGAAAACGCGCCCTCATGTTACACACACGTCTGTGTATCTTGGACGCGTCTTACCTGTCCAAAGTCCTTTTTATCTTTTATCTTTTCCTCACACATCTCCTTTTCACGCAACGAGCGACCTTACGAAAGATCATCAATTCAACTTTGGACTTCATTCTGTATTCCCGGGATTGAAGTTCCTTTTTCATATATTTTCGGTCTTCAGTTATACCTATAATTTAATTACTTTCTCGAGGAGGTCAGTCGTCTTCTTACAAATCAAAAGAAAAAAAGAAATTCGTTGGGAGACTTGAGTCACAGCAATTGAAGATCACATCCTTTTTTTCGCCCCTTACTTGGCTCTCTATCAGTTCATGGGCAATTGCTAATTATGGAAGGAATCAGTTTACTGTGAATTCCTCGAGCTTATTTTGGCTTTTTCATCTTGTACTTTTACGACTAAAGCATGACTACGTCTCGCAGCAGTGGACGGAGATCTGCTACGGCGGCTACCCAGTCTGATGGTGATGATACTAAACTGCAGGGTTCCGTGTCAAGTGAGGGCGAGCTTGTTGTAAAGCCTAAACGGCGGCTCCAGCGAGGGAGGCCGAAACCCGTTGATAGCGATATGGATAGCGATGGCGACGGGAGGAGGAGCGATGAGAATCGTGACGACGAAGATGAAGAGGAGAGGGAGGTAACCCCGGCACGGAAGAAAGCGGCGATCGAAGGGGAGGAGAAATCAAGATTGTTTATGGCAGCGGTTGAAGGTGAGCTCATATTTCCTAACCCTGGTCTTTGATCTCCCATGCGAACATGACTCAGATATCCATTGTATATCTTTTCGCTATGTTGTGGTTGGCAGTCGCCATTTCTTCCTCATTGTCACCAGTTCATACTGTTATCTGGGACTCTCTTCGGCTTATTTGATCACCTCGTTTTTGGATTCAGACTAATAAACGTGTTGTAGTTCCTGTACGCAAGTCCGCAGTAATGTCGCCTATGTTTGGATCTACCTCGGCCAAAAAAGCAACTAAGCAGCTCTCTATGGACAATTATTTTGGTAAAGCAATAAATCGTGCCCCTATAATAGTTCCGGAATTTGTGAAGCCAAGAGGGAAGGGCAAAGCCGTCGCGGCAGAAAGGTCACCAGCACCAGCTCCTAAAACGAAAGTGAAAAAAGAACGGGCGCCCAAAACACATGTTCCCGGGAAGAACGCTAAGGCACGCTCTCGGTCGGCAAAGGGGACTGACGATGAATCAGATTTTGTGGTGTCTGGCGATGCTGAGGATGACGAGAGTGAGGCGACGGATGGTGTTGTTCCAACGGAGGAGGAGGATGATGGTGATGCGGTGATCGACGATGAAATTGACGACATCGTGGTCGATAGACCAAAATCGAAAACCAAGATCACTGCTACCGGAAAGGTGAAACATGTATCCGTCTCTAGACCCTCGGGGTTGAAGATTATATCCCGTGAAGGAGATCTTCCCCCGATCTCCGATCTGCAGCAAATGTTTGACGATGTTGTTTCACGCCTTCCTGATTTGAAGAGTCTATTTGGAAAGAGCGGAGGGCGCAAACTGAGGGTTGCCACAATGTGTTCCGGAACCGAGAGTCCTTTACTTGCCTTGGGATTGATGGGCAGGAGCATGAGGAGTCAAGGTATAGGAAAACTCGAGATTGAGCATGTATTCAGTTGTGAGATCGAACTGTATAAGCAAGCGTAAGTTCGTTCTGAGGCAACTTTTGCAGTCGTTATGCTGATGTGTTCAGTTACATCGAGAGGAACTTTAAGCCACCTATCTTGTTTAGGGACGTTAGAGAGCTTGGGGAAGACATAGCGTAAGTTAATTCAAACCATGATTGTGCTAGGCAGAAACTAATAGTTGTAGTACCACGGCGTACGGTGCCAAGGTTCCAGTTCCTGGGAACGTTGATTTGCTCATTGCTGGTACATCTTGTGTCGATTTCTCGAATTTGAACAACAAGAAAAAAGGCCTCGAGGATGTGGGAGAATCGTCGGATACTTTCCATGGGATGATGAGATGGGCGATTCGCCATCGCCCCACTGTCATTATTCAGGAGAATGTACAGGGTGCGGCATGGACTCAGATGAGGGCGGAATACGTTGAAGCTGGATATTCCGCCGAGTTTGTACCCAATTTTGACTCCAAAAATTACTACGTCCCCCAAACCCGGCAGAGAGGGTACTTGTTTGCAGTGGATAAGGCGAAGAGCGACATTCCCAATCGGTGGATTGATGCCATGAAAACCCTTCGCCGCCCAGCAACTTGCACCCTCGAGGCTTTTTTGCTTCCGTCCGACGATCCTAGAATCCATCAGGTTCGGATGGATCTATCGACAAAACGTGATGGGTCTAAGAAGACAGCGAGATCCGTTGAGTGGGAGAAATGTGAGGGTCGTCACCAAAAGGAGAGACTCCAACAAAAGCTTGGTCTCAAGAGGCCGATGACTCAATGGGAGGAAGGCGGAGTCTGTAAGATGTTGGATTTCGCATGGCAGGATTGGGGTGCTATGCAGGTCGACCGCGTTCTCGATTTGATGGATATTAATATGTTGACCTTGGCGAAGGAAGGGATTGATTGTAATTTTAAGGAGTAAGTCAGAGAGCCTCGTTCTTGCTATGATGGTTGCTAACATATTGTAGGCAGTTTTGGAATCTGTCCCAAAATGTTGACCGCAATACTTTCGGAAAAGCGAACGGCATCTGTCCCTGCCTTACTCCACATATGATTCCGTATCTTACCGATCGTGGCGGTCCGATGATCGGACTTGAGGCACTAGCTATGCAGGGTCTTCCTATAAACGAGCTACTTTTGACGAGGGAGTCTACGCAGGAACTTCAGAATCTTGCTGGAAATGCTATGACTTCAACCGTTGTAGGGACTGCTACCCTTGTTGCCCTGCTGCTTTCCAAGAACGTGTTGCGATCTCCGGATGACGATGGTATGGATGTTGATGTGGATGACCTGGATATCTCGACAAGAATTGGTGGAGATAAGCAACTTAAACAACGCCCTCTTGACTTGTCAACTACCCAAGCTTTCAAGATTTCCGACCTATTGAAGTTGGCGTCACGAAGTTCTCGTCTGTGCGTTTGCGAGGGCCGATCGGACATGACCTCTAGTTTGCTTTCTCGTTGTGAGGAGTGTGGCTTCTCCAGTTGCGAGAGATGTGGTGGCAGACCTGAACACGCTTACAGGGCCCTTAACGTTCACGATCGGCTTGCACCTTTGGCGTTCGAGGATATGCTGAAAGGTGTTCTACCTATGCGTCTCACTGTCGCCGGGATCACTGGAGAATTTCTCGAGAGCCTGAAGATTGCCAATTCCACAGCCGCAGGCCATATATCAACTAAGGACTGGGACATATTTATGAGTCTTATCCTCGATGCGACCTCCGGAGAGTTTAGGTTCACGAGTCTGAAACGTCAGCAGATCTGGAGTGTATCTTATGATGCTCCAGCGGCCAAATTGGAACTCCTGCTCGACCCAAATCAGCCAGAGTGGAGGTTGTTCGCCAAGTGTCCCACATCTGAGGGTGTCAATAGCCGAAAGCGCACAATGTGCAAAGCGCCTATGGCTCGTATGCGGTTGTCGAAAGCCCAAGACATTATGGATTGCAGAGTCGAGGTGTGCTTGCCTACGAGATACGATTTCAATCTGACTTTGGACGGGGAAGGTGATTTGGTCGAGTCCTGGGAAGCTCAACTTGGTCTTCAGGACTCTAAATTTGCCGAAAGGAAAGTCTGGTCTCACATTCGGATGACTGTTCCTGATGAAGCAAAGGAATGTCTTGATCGTGATCTTTCAGGTCTTTGGAAGCTTCTTCCTGCATGTGGGACCTCTAACGGCGCTCTTCACAAGCAGGTTGACAGTGACGGTGGTGCACAACTCTTTTTCTTCCTGGATCCCACCAAGTGTGGTGAGCCTAAGCACGATCCCTTTGTCTTCTCGGTTAGCCCTAGAAGATATGCCTACGGAGAACAGCGCCCGCTTGTTGCGAAGTTAGACCCCAAGTTTAGATCGTTCGGTGACAGTAAACCACGGATTGTTGGATGCCATGTTGATGGACAATGGGTTGTAGCTAAGGGTTCCACCCTCAAACCGCCCTCCGCTTCTACGCAAACCGTGAGCCAGGCTTTTTACGCTACCCCGGGCAAGGGTGGGCTTAAAATTAACGTTACCAAAGCCAGCTGTGCTGTTGCCAATGCTATCCTTACGTGTCGGGTTCCGTTGGAGAACCAAGCTGAGGGGGTATGGCCAAAGGGTGTTTGGGGCCAAGTTGACAAGATCCATGAGAGAAATACCTTCGAGAGCCTGGCGTGGCTTACTGAACGTGTACGGTCTATGCGTCACCTATCGAACTGGAATGCGCTGGATCTTCCCGAGGACCACACTAATTGTGAACGATGTGCCCCTACGCCACCGAATCTCCGCTGGATTTTGAAAGGGAATAAGTTCGTTCCTGTAGAGGATACCAAACAAGCTGCACCGTACGAACGTGCGCTAAAAAATAGACCCCCACCCTTCGTCACACAGTTGATGCTTGAGGATGATAACACTGGTGTTTTGAGGATTGGTCTGAATATCCCTACACTCGTTCACAGAGCATTGTCGAGGCTTCCATCTGAAGGTCGAGAGGAAATGCCGATGCTGAGCTGGCGATTGACCACCGACTATATCCCGGAAACTCAGCTTACACTCCCTGCATTCGAATTGACAAGTAACAAGAAGGATGAACCACATGCCCAACCCCCGAGATTCATTACCAAGTTGAGGCCGGAGCAACTTAGATCGCTAAGTTGGATGATGGCGCAGGAGGAAGAGGATGCCATCCCTTTTGTTGAAGAAGAGATTTCTGAAGCTCTTTTGCCGCATCTTAATTGGCGAGCAGAAGGAAAAGCGGAGCGGCCTATCCAGATTCGTGGGGGCGTCCTTGCTGACCAAGTTGGATATGGTAAAACCGCCATCACATTAGGATTGATTGATTGTTCCCGTGACAATATCAAACTTCCTGAGGATGTTGATGGTCGTGTACCTGTTAGGGCTACTTTGATCATTGTTCCGGGGCATTTGACCAACCAATGGCCTGCCGAAATCAACAAATTTACCGGTAGCAATAAATATAAGGTTCTTAAGATCCAGAATCAGGCCCATCTTAATGCCTTGACGATTGCCCAAGTGATGGATGCGGATATAATCGTTGTTGCCTCTACACTTTTCAGGAGTGACAAATATCTCGGTAACTTGGCTGGATTTGCCGCCACGAAGCCTGTTCCATCCTCGGAAGGCAGACGCTTCAACGCGTGGCAGAAGGTCGCTCTTCGGGACCTCAAGGAACAAGTAAACAATCTTCGTGACGGAGGCGCTGAATTTGTTCGGCAGAGAATCGACGACAACGCAAGGGGCGCCAACGATGAAGATAGCGACGCAGAAGAGATTATGCGCAACAAACGCCTCATCGGCAAGGCTTATGTCGAAGCAGTCGAGAAGCAGGCCCAGGCCGGTGGAAAGCGCAAGAGGCCAAAAGTTGAGGTATCGGACGGGGAATTTAGTTCGTCTGCGAGTGGGTCCGGCCCGTCGAAGAAGAGTAAGGTGGCTCCCGTTGTTGTTGGCGATCCTTGGGGTCTTCGGACGAGTGCTGTGATGAAGGATTGGAGGCGTATGCACGCGCCACCGTTCGAGATGTTCCACTTTAATAGGTTGGTTGTGGACGAGTATACCTATCTTAAGGGACAAGTACATGCTGGCATCACTTGCTTGAAATCTACTTTCCGCTGGGTGTTGTCTGGAACGCCACCATTGGATGACTTTGCCGATGTGAAGACCATTTCCGTGTTTTTGGGGATTCACTTGGGTATTGATGACGATATGGTCGGGAAGATTGATAATAGGAAAAAGATTAAGAAGGATAGGACTAGTAAGCGTTATCTGCTACATTAATTTTGTATTTTGCTGATTCCGTGGCTAGGTGTCGAGGCGTTTACGGCATTCAAAGAACTAAGATCGCCGGGATGGCATACACGAAGGCATGAGGTTGCCCAGAACTTTCTCAATCAGTTTGTCCGACAAAATATCGCCGAGATCGATGAAATCCCTTTCGAGGAACATATCGTCCCAGTCACCCTTCCCGCAGCTGAACGTGCTATTTACCTGGAGCTTGAACATCATCTCCAAGCCTTGGAAATGAATATCCGGAGGTCGAAGATCAAGGTCGACAACGATAGAGATAAGAGGTTGCAAGAATCTCTTGGGGATAGTGCAACCGCTGAGGAAGCTCTGCTTAAGCGTTGCTCTCACTTTGTTTTGGATTTCAGCCAAGCGGATGAAGAAAACGCCGTTCAAGCGTGTCAAGTTATTGTCCAGGACCGTAAGCGTCAACTTACCAGCTGCCGTGAGGAAATCCGTCAGCGCCTCGTCGATTGTCTGAAACGTCACAGGGAGATTCCGAAGGATTCTTTTCCTGTAGCATCCGGTGATCACTTTGGTGCATTCCTCAAGACGACCCTCGACAACGGTATTGGAGATCCAGAAGCCGGTGAGGACATCGTCGCATTGATCAACCAAGCCAAAGGTAGTGGACCAGGTCCCAAACCATTTGGTGACATGCCTGATGTCAGTGGCATCGATTTCCTCAAACCCAGCAAGTCCTCCAAGAAGGCTAAAGGCAAAGGAAAAGCCGCAGACGATGACGACGATGCGGAAGTCTACATTGAGCCCTGGCCGAAAGCAATGGAAGATAAAGTCCAGCAACTCCGTGATCGCACCGCCATCCTTCGTACCCTTGTCCGGAAAGAGCTCGTCGGCCGCCATCGCTCGCTCCGTTATTTCCGCATTGTCCGTGACCTCCAACAAAAAGGCCTCGCCAAGTTTGCAAAGAAGGGCTCCATCTCAAACATCTCCTGTCCTGGGTGCAAGCGCAAAGACCTCCCCGTCTCGGAGATTGCCGTTCTCTCTAGTTGCGGTCACCAAGGCTGCTACACATGTCTCGAGGCCGCAGCGCATAAACAAGAGTGTCTTACCCAGGGCTGTGACTCTGCCGCTCGTGTGCTCAACGTCGTTAAAGGCGAGAGTCTAGGAACTGAAGATGCAAAGGAGGGAATTGGCAGACATTACGGAATGAAGTTGGAGAAGATGATGCACTTGATACAAAAGCTCATCCCGTCAGACGAGAAAATTCTCGTGTTTGTCCAATTCCCAGACCTGATGGAGAAAGTGGCCGAAGTGCTGGGGCGGTATAACATCGGCTTCCTGCAAATCAAGGGCTCCGCATCACAGCAGAGTAAGGCGCTTCAACAGTTCCAGGAATCGACCAAGAAGGACAACCTTAAAGTCCTGCTACTGAACGTCATGGACGAGAGCGCTTCCGGGGCGTAAGTTCCCCCCCCCTTTCCACCCCCTCTTTTAAAATTCTCAAGTGCAAAGCAGCTAATAATGTGGTAGCAATCTCACAAACGCTAACCATGCCATCTTCCTTTCCCCGCTCCTCACCACGACCGATTACGAGTATAGGTCCTGCGAAACGCAAGCTATCGGGCGTGTGCGCCGCTACGGACAGACCAAGAAGGTGCACGTGTGGAGGTTCCTGACGGAGAATTCTATCGATGTGGAGATTTTCCAGGATAGGAGCGGTGCTAAGTTTGCTGATGTGGAGAAGTTTGTCATGTAACTGGGCTGGGATTAAGAGGTCGCTAGGAGGGATGGGGGGATGGAGCGAAGGGGAGTGGGATCGTGAATGGGAGGTTATGATTCTTTTTATTATTCTCTTTTTTCTTTCTTTTTCTGTGTTTCTATTTGTTTTCTCTTTGTTATTCCCTCCTCTCTTTACTCGATTATATTCTTTTCCTTCGTGATGAAGGTAGGAGTGAGTCTTTAATGACCAGATGGATGGAGTAATGATAGATTAGTACGGTACTTTCGCCGTAGATACCTTAACTTAACTCAACTTTTGTTTATTTATTCATTGTGGGAGTAGATAGATAACTTGGAGGTGAAAAATATTAGGTGGGGGTACTATATGATGGAACTTTATGTAAAAGTTAGAATATCGATGGGATAGTTTGTCACGTGGTCTCTCAGATTTTTTTGTTTTGCGAGTAACCCGTGGGACATGTTTGAAGTTAGGACTGGTTTTTGGTTCCCTTCGAAAGTCCGTGTTAATGAGCGAGGTTCGGAGCGAGGATAGTTACAGCGACAGCGATATCGCACAAACCTGGATCATGGGATGTATTTTTGGGAAGTGCCTCCCTCCTGGCGGAGGTTGTGAACATAGTCATGGGGCATCACTCGCGGACAAACCTCCAGCTTTCCCGGGGCCAACTACCGCTCTTCCCTCTGCGGTATTGTGAAATCTGTTTCGTCTACGGGACTGTTCGTAATATGATACTATACTATACGTACGCGGAGGTGGGCCGGCGCGAGAACACGTGGGACCCCCGGATAGAATTAAATACTAGGGGGGTCCTGGTTTGGTAGAATCAAGGGTGGAAAGTCTTGGTCTGATTTTGGTTTGGAGGAGGGATTTTTTTCTTTTCTCTTTTTTTTTGCCTTTTTTTTTAGGTGTTTTGGGGGATTTAATATATGGTCGGTAATAGGGATTGCTCATTGGCGGTAGATGTAGTAGTGGTGGGGCGGGGTGGATAAGAGAGCACGAGAAGGCTAAGTTTTCACCTCTAACATTTGTATGATACCAATCGCAGTTTGATCTTTAGCTATCCTAGTTAAAAAGTCTGGGTTTTCTTGGTAACCTAGGCTTTGTTTGGGGGCTGGGTTGGGTTAGGTGGACAGGCCGAGTTGAAGAACTTAGGGCTCGGGTAGCCCCTTGGGAGGGTTTTTTATATAAAAGCTCCAGGTGGAGTGTACTGTTTTAAGATAATGGCATGAAATTCGGCACGATGTAGGGGCATTTAGAGCTCTCACTACTGTATATTAGAAGGGGCCTTACGACCGTTTGGGAAAAATGACCTGGTAGTATTGCGGTATCGTGGGCATGATGGTATTCCGATAGAGTTGATTGAAACGGTCGTATCCTGCACTTCATTTGCCGTTGCTAGATCCTGCTAGGTGACTGGAGAGGCGTGTTCTGTTCCCTCTCAACCCCATACCTTCACCGGAGATATCCGGATCTGAAGGGAAATTACATTCGAAATATGGTTACCCATTCCCCCCACATTTGCTAGCACAGCCTATCTGAAGTGCCACCGTAGGAGCTGATCAAAGGGGCGCTGGGAATCAGCAGGGAACGTCTTCAAATTATCAGGATGGATATGTTAGCAATGCCGAAACTTTCGCAGTCGGAGAGAACGATCTTGTTTTTGTCCCAAAAAAGGATATCAGCAGATGGAACTCGGGAGGAAATACAGGCCACACATACATCCGGGTTGATAGACACAAGGTAATTTTCAAAATGAGAGCGCATATCGCCCCTAAGAAAAATTCCGTTCTGATCGGAGTTGGTAGATCACCTAGATACTGGTGGGGTAGAAATGAAGTATTCATATCATAGTTATGAGCATTCTAATACCTTTCGTGCGCCAGTGGGAAAAAGTGAGCAGCCCCAAAGCCTCGCCAGTACCCGCGGTGCACATTACCTACAGGTCTTCCACTAATAACTCACCGACGATCTCGGTTGCGTGCGGTATTACAAAACTCGGCGGTGGAGGGATCCGGGGGGCAGAGAGGCCGCACTGTCCAGCTAAGGGTCACTACTGATGTGAAGGAGCAGGCAGTAACGGCGGAGTAGCTCCCTGCTTAGAGAGGGTTGTGGTCCCTTTGGATGGTCTTCCCAGATTTCTCGCGCAGGGTGTCGTCCGTAGTAAATATAAAGATGATTTCTACCATCGTACTATGATCGATAGTCTGTGCTGTCACCTCAAAGATGGACGGACTGGACTATTGGAAATACTGGTTGTTCCTCCTGTAAGAGGTGGTGTTCGACATGAATGCTAGTCAAATCTGGATGACTACAGACAGCAGTTGAAGCAAGGTTGTGGGATCTTAGCCAGAAAAAAGGTAGGAACAACAGTGGAGGCAATCATGCTTGATCGCTCGGAAGCTAGCAAATATCTGGAGTCCGGCCAGATGAACTCCAGAAGACGGACGACCTTTGGTCGTCCTGTCTAATCCACAAGTCAATTCGCGCGACTATCCTGACTGGTGGGATTTGGCCCCCAGTGACCCCACACTCTAGCCTTAGTAATGTCTGATTTTTCCTTTCTTTCTGCATTATTGAATTAACACTTTAGTAATAAAACCACTTTCATGGCACTTGTTATAGTTGTGCTTGCCAAGGGAACGGGTGTGGATTGTCCCGGGATCACCGCACCTTCAACACATGACAGAGCCCGCAACCTTACCGGAAACTCAATACTGCGGTACAGTGGTTACGCATTAGCCTTTTACTTAGGTTTAGGGACAATCTAGACTTTTATTTTCTGCAAGTACTGAAAGGACGAAAGGTTACCGGAGAGGGCGTCCCTGGCGAAGGCTGAAAATTGTCTTCTCTAAGTGCAGTCACCGGGTCCGAGGATAAACAACAAAGACAGGGGAGAAACAGGATAACCGGTATGGGCAAACACCGCTCACAGTACCGGTCCCTCTTAAGTCTCTAGATAAAATTGAAAAAAGTCACCGGTGAAGAGAAGAAAACGCAAGGTTCCGATACCAGAAATCCTCATTCACTGAGGTTGTTGCAGAAGTCGTCGTCGGCCCTCTATCTACCTATCTATCGGCCTATATACTAGTAACCAACCCATAGCCCCCATGACAACCGCCGTTACCTCCGCCAGCCTTGACCATGTGCCCATATCCGCCTTCTGGGCTCCACTATAACTATATAAAAATTTAAAAACAATCAACTAGCTAGAAAACAACGTTCATGCCCCATAGTACTTAGTATAATATGTGTTGTAGCTAGAATTCGTTGAGCCTCCTCAACTGGTAAGGGCTAGGAGCACCTTCGGAAATGAGTTGACTATCATTAATGAAGTACCCGAAGATCCTGCTCGCTAAGAGTCTGGCGTCCATAATGGCATGCTAGTGAATAGAACATGCAAATGTTTAGTGGAGGTTGGCCTTGGTGCACTCTCGGGAAGCACTGGCGAATGATAGCTGGTGACTGGTGAGTCGGAGTATCAGGGTTTAGTTTGTATTGTAGGTAGGCACGTCTAGTATCTTAGTATTAGGAATTGATAGGCAATACGCAATACTGTTCTATACTCCGCGGTGTCTGGCCTATCCTCCAAGGTTCATGGCATACTGGACTCGATATACTAATACTAGAGAATTTATGACATTTTGAATTCGCAGTTGCTCTTTTTCCCCAAGTCAATGGAAGCAAAGAAAAAAGGTTTATTCATAGAAGGGAAGAAAAAAGAAAAAATTGTTTCATCTTTGTTCTGCTACCCCGCCGATCGCAGATCTCACCCTTAGGGGTGAGGTCTAGAGTCGGATTCTACCACCTCGCAGCAGGTCTGATTTGCTCTACAGCCTTATTGAAGGCTTAAGGTCTTCAGTCTCCCAGTTCCTGTAGGGCAGGATTTGAGGAATTCTCAGTTTTCCTGCCCTAAGTGACGGATCGTTCGATAATAACTCATTTTGAGAGGAATCGAACTCCTGGGCTCCTGCTAAATTGCACAGGAGGTTATTAGTTTCTTGACATATTAACCACTGCGCCAGCTAGGCATTTTCACATCATGTTGCGACAGGAGGGAATACTTATCCAGCTGTCTTTGATTTTTCACCTTGGGTTAGAGATTCTATCATATTTGTTAAAAATTTAAAGTATCATATTGCAGAATTTCCAAAGATGATATGCCACGCTCTGTTTTCATAGGTTGCAAAGTAAATCAGAGTTTGGGAATGAGTCTCTCAGAGTGCAATCTCCCGCTTTCATTCCCTTTAGATATACTTATCTGATATTCAGTGTCCCTAGTAGCCAAACAATGCCAGCGACGATAAAAGATATAGGGGAACTCCACCCCAGAACTGACATGTTATCTAGGGAAGCAAGATCACTGATGGGTCCCCAGAACTCAATTTAAAGAGAGGCGGGTGTGCTTGCAGCATTTTTAACTACTAGAGTGGCTTGAATAAATGCCACCTCCACCATGGATGTTGGCGGGAAAGGTACTAGTGCTCTACCCTTCTTTTTATGTTTTTATTCTTTTCCCCTCCCGGCCAGTGGCCTTCCCCTAGGGCTTACACTATCCACGACTACAGATGTCTGAACATCCGGGCAAGCCAGCTAATTCCCAAAGTTGTCACGAGAAAGTCCGGTCGCAATGCTAATTCATCTACATATTCTCCCACTAGCTAGGTGAATTAGTTGCTTGCTTAGTGATGGTAAACTAAAAATATCAATTTCCTAGGTCCACCGCAATATAAGCCAATAGCCGTTATTTTAGAAACAGCATATTCTCGCCGAACCTAAGTTAGCGGTATGGATATGCCCCTAATGGTATGTAGTAGGAACCCTGGGGCTCACCAGGCAGGATCGAGTGATATGGTCGGTTAAGCCACCGATCTGCCGGAATTCATTTGCTGCCGTTACGGCGCGCCGAGGAACTTGTTCTGCTGGTGTTGGTTTTGTAAGCTCTCTAAGCAACTAGAGAATTGAATATCGAGGTAGCTGGACTTGAGAACAAGGTGGCCTGGGTTTTAGTATCTGTGGGGTATCGGAGAGGAGGGCGCTTAAAGGTGTATACTAAGGAGGCATAGGTGCTTTCAGATGCATAGTTTGTGAAGATTTTGGATACCGTGGGGGCTTGAACAATTTAACCCCGTATTATACGTGGGTAGTTAGGGCCCGTTTACTTATACTCTAGACGGCAGCCTAGCAGCTCGAGGTGGTATAATATCAACCGTAAGGGGGGGCTTGACGGTTGTAGGTGTGCGGAGGTGTGCAGGCAAGCGTATGGTGTTTACTTGGGGTAGTGTGCCATTCAGCTCCCGGCGGAATTTACAAGCGCTCCTCCGAGGCAACGTCACGTTTTGATCGTCTAGCAAGAACAATTTAGGGCGGTAGAAAACGGGGTCGGCTGAGATGCCACTGTCAAGTTTGATTGCCAGAATTTAAGAGCCAGACGATTTAGTAAACGGAGCCTTATTTTCCCTCAAATGAAGGATGCTTTCCAGATATGTTTATTTCCCCACCTAGGTCTCATAGGCACAGCACGCCGTAGAATGGCGGATAGTGACTTTATCCCTCCTCTGATATAAGCCTCGCAGCCTCGGTTAAAGGTTTGCCCCATGAATTTAATTACAGATAATGCTGGTGCAGATCTGTTAAGGTTCACAGGGGAGACAATTCGTGACTCTTGGATGGATTCAGAAGTGACTGATTGCTCTGGTACTTGAGATGGTACAGACAAGGGGTTGGGATGTTCTTTATCAGAGAGTAACGAGGCTGGCGGGGGGTTTAATAACATTAAATTTTAATTGTAATAATATAAGGTGTCACCACCTATCCAGGCATACGGACCCCACGGCGAGGGGCGAAGTGGTTCTGCGGGGGCCTTGTCCACAGTAGCCCCCAAAGTAAAACACGAGCGCAAGAGTTTTGGTTTCACAAATTCCTAGTCCATTGATTGGGTTGCGGGGCTTAGAGGTGGACCCCGCTTTTCCGGAACTTAATAGGGCTCTGCCAACCGGTCTAGAGGTCTTCAACACCCAATTCTCTAGAACATTTCAAGCGGCAAAAAACGAAGGATGTCTCGAGCTTTTACGGATAACATCAATTCTTTCAATGTGTCGAATAACATTATCCTTACCGCTACCGATGATGAGCCCAAAATCCTGGCTTGGCTGTCACCCTTAGAGCCCCAGGTGCGACATCAGGATATTTGCGAGCAACGGGTGGATGGTGTAGGGAACTAGCTACTGGAAACGAAGGAGTTCAGAAGCTGGTATAATGGTAGTGGGAATAGTGGATCTGATCATGAGGCATTGTTCTGCTATGGCGAGCCAGGGGTTGGCAAGAGCTACATCTGGTACGCGAGGCCATCAGTGAGGAATGAGGGACATGATTGCTGACAGGTCACGATGGTAGTTCTGTGGTCGTAGATCATTTATGCGACCAGGTCATAGGGCAGGATATGGCAGTCGCCTGTTTTTACTGTGACTTCGCTTCTCGAGAGGCCCAGTCTTCGACAAATATGCTGGGCTCTCTGCTAAAACAGCTCCTAAGTGGGTTAGGAGCAATCCCGGTGGAAATTGTACAGAAATTTCGGGGCCAGAAGAAGGCGATTGGCGGACGGAGGCCGCAACTTCCTGATATTGTGAAAATGTGTGTAGCTGTCGCGTCTTTACAACGCACATTCATCTGTGTTGACGCTCTCGACGAATGTGTTCCCAGCCATCAACTGGACGTTCTTGGTGCGTTGGGGCAAATTCTCCGGGGGTCACCAAATACGCGAATCTTCATGACTGGAAGGCCCCATATCCAGGGGGTGGTTGAGAGGGAACTAGGTGGGCGGACTACAAGTGTATCAATAGTGTCTCGAGAGGACGATATAGTCACATATCTGCGCACGAGGCTGAGGAAAGACACAACTCCTGGGGCGATGGATAGTTTCTTAGAGAATGAGATCATGAAGAGCATCCCAGAAGAGATCTCTGAGACGTGCGTACCGGCTTGGATTCTGGGAAACCGCTGTGAGTCGTATACTGATAGATGCAAATACAGATTCCTGCTGGCTTCACTCAAGGTCGAAACAATCCTGAGAGAAACGACAATCCATCGGAGGCGAAATAGGCTGAATGCGATGGGAGATGGGTTAGGGCTGGGAGATGCATACGAGACAACTCTGAGACGGATAAGGGCTCAAGAAGGAGAGAAAGCAAAACTTGCTATGACCACACTGATGTGGGTATGTCATTCGGAAAGGCCATTACGGGTAGATGAACTGTGCCATGCGCTTGCTGTGGAGATTGGGTCTACACATTTCAATAGCGATAATGTCCCTACGATAGAGACGCTGCTCGCCTGCTGCCAGGGGCTTGTCACGGTAGATAGGGAAGCCTCGACGGCCCGGTTGACCCACTACACACTCCGCGAGTACCTCTCTACTCATCGCAACCTTTTCCCCCGAGCTCACCTGGAGATTGCGGAAACCTGTTTGACTTATCTGAGCTCAGACCAGGCCAAGGCTCTTCCGGCCAAACCCCAACCTGATCTCTCAAGCATGCCCTTCCTCAAATATTGTTCGCGATATTGGGGTGTCCATGCAAAGGGATCACTTTCAGATCGGGTGATATTACTTGCAATGCAGCTCTTGGACAAGTACGAGAATCACGTAACCGCCAATTCACTTTTTGAGCAAATATTAGATCCGGATGATTCCCTGGAAGTCAATTCTCCTTCGGTGTTCGGTGGACTACACTGTGTATCATTTTTCGGGATTGTTGATGCTATGATTGGTCTGCTAGGGATGAATGGCTGTGATGCCAACCAGGGAGATTCTGCTGGAATAACGCCACTGGCATGGGCCGTGAGGGGAGGGCAGGGGGACGCGGTGGAGCTATTGCTGAGACAGGAAGCTGTCGACGCCGAAAAGCCGGACAACCATGGCAACACACCACTCTGGTGGGCTGCGAGGAATGGGCACAACTCAATTGTGAAGCAACTTTTAGGCCGGGCAGAAGTCAACCCTGATCACCCAAGCAACGAGGGTTTTACACCCCTCATAGAGGCTGCAGCTAGTGGGCACGAGTCAGTGGTGAAGCTACTTTTAGATGGGCAAGACGTCAACCCCGACAGGCCAGACAACGAGGGCAGTACACCACTTTCGTGGGCTGCAACGGAAGGGCACGAGTCAGTGGTGAAGCAACTCTTGGGACGGCAAGACGTCGACCCCAACAGGCCAGACGATGGGGGCAGGACACCACTTTTGTGGGCTGCAACGGAAGGGCACGAGTCAGTGGTGAAGCTACTTTTAGATAGGCAAGACGTCGACCCCGACAGGCCAGATAACAAGGGCAGTACACCACTTTCGTGGGCTGCAACGGAAGGGCACGAGTCAGTGGTGAAGCAACTCTTAGACCGGCAAGGCGTCGACCCTGACAAGCCAGGCAACGAGGGCAGGACACCACTTTCGTGGGCTGCAATGAAAGGGCACGAGTCAGTGGTGAAGCAACTCTTGGGACGGCAAGACATCGACCCTAACAGGCCAGACGATGGGGGCAGGACACCACTTTTATGGGCTGCAATGAAAGGGCACGAGTCAGTGGTGAAGCAACTCTTAGACCGGCAAGGCGTCGACCCCGACAAGCCAGACAACGAGGGCAGTACACCACTTTCGTGGGCCGCAACGGAAGGGCACGAGTCAGTGGTGAAGCAACTCTTAGACCGGCAAGGCGTCGACCCCGACAAGCCAGACAACGAGGGCAGTACACCACTTTCGTGGGCTGCAACGGAAGGGCACGAGTCAGTGGTGAAGCAACTCTTGGGACGGCAAGACATCGACCCTAACAGGCCAGACAAAGAGGGCAAGACACCACTTTCGTGGGCTGCAATAAAAGGGCACGAGTCAGTGGTGAAGCAACTCTTGGACCGGCAAGGCGTCGACCCCAACAAACCAGACAAAGAGGGCAAGACACCACTTTCGTGGGCTGCAATAAAAGGGAACGAGTTGGCGGTGAGACAACTCTTGGACCGGCAAGACGTCGACCCCAACAGGGCAGACAGCGAGGGCAGGACACCACTCTTGTGGGCTGTAGCGAGAGAGAACGAGTCAGTGGTGAAGCAACTCTTGGGGCGGCAAGACATCGACCCTAATAGGCCAGACGATGTGGGTAGGACACCACTTTCGTGGGCTGTGAATCAAGAGCACGAGTTGGTGGTGAAGAAACTTCTAGGCCGGCAAGACGCCAACCCCGAAAGGCCAGAAAGCGAGAGCGATATGGTGGATGCCGTCTAGACACAGCACCAAGTGGGACGCCGCCGGGGACGCAACGGGACGCTTTGGCATTCAATCCTGCCGAGCAACGGTGGGTCTAGGTTCAAATCACTAGGGAACTTGAGATATTTTCTATTGTTTGTGGCGCATTTATATGTATAGTCTGTGTGGTATTATATTTTTGTTATTATTTGTTGGTATTACTGATATCTTTGATATATGAGAGAAGAAATTTGGATACCAATTGGTGGCAAACATGATCAGAATAATATATCACAATTACATTGTGAGGGTATTAGACCATATTGACTAGCCAGTGAGATTTATATCCTTTAGATACAAGGTTTCTATAGCTTTCAGGACCATATACCTCGTCAGTGTGATAGGCATTTATGATACGCCGTGTCTGGCAGTAACATTTCCAAAATTAAACCACCGCACAGCTTTGTCCTGCCCTGGGTTTGCCAAGGCGTCCCCCGTCGCGTCCCACTTGGTGCTGCCTCCAGACGGCATGCACTATACTAACCGCCTTACCCCCAGATTAAGACAAAGAAAAGTGCCAAACCTTACCAGCAAAGTCAACTCCAGCCTCCTCAACGCCATAGGGCAAGGTTTAATTATTCGAGTTCTTGCGGTAGTGATATGATATCAGTGAAAATAGAGGACCCCCACAAAGAGGCGTTCGTTAAGGTATGTTCCCGGTACGTACAATACATCCTAACGCATAAGTACCTACGTGTAAACCTGCGTCGGAGGTTTAGGTTAGCTCCGGGCGAATTCCCGGTATAATACCATAAAAGCTCATGTTATCCGCCTGGCCTCTGATCTCCATTAACCCCTACCTCAGCCCACTATAGGTTTAGTTTGGAAGGTTAACAAAATTGCCGGTACTAGTTAATGAGGCCTAACACACTTAGGACGCTCGGGCTTGACCGTGTGAGGAAAGCGCTAATCCTTCCTAGGGGTTCTTGTCCCTGGACGCGGAGATTAGATGCCTGGCGGAGATAGTGGATACCACTAGTTTTTACGGTATCATATATACATACTTATTCATGGTGTCTTCAACTGCCTTACAAAATCACCATTGTCACTCGGATTACCTATCGTAGGCTAATTGAATGTAATGCTCCCACACACAAAGCCACCTGCTTTTACCTCTGCAAAATAGCGAATGGGTTCATTGTCGGAGGAGGTTATCTTAACTCCCTCCGGAACATATTACTGGCACCTCTAGCTGTGGGTCGCAGTTAAGATATAGAGTGTTTACCGGGGTTATGCCCTAATAAATTTCAAAAGTTTAATTTATCTACTTGGGCATGAAGTTAAGGAGGGTGCTGTCATGGTAGAGGCCGAGCTGAAGTACAGTAGAGGGTATAAGATAGTGCAGTCGGTGATTTTGGCGTCTTTCCTTTTTCTCTGATTTTCAAGTTATTCTGTATGATATTATTTTTTCTTTTTTCTTTTCTCTTTTGTTTTATTTTAGGGGTTTACGCTCTTCTTTCATACTTCGGTTTCTTGGTTTACACATTTTCGCAGTATCCCTCTACTACCGGAGATGAGTTTTCCCATTTTCCTTAGAGTCTCTCTGGGTTTTTGCCCCATTCGATCTTCATGGGCCACGGTAATGTGCACAATTTCTATTCATCATTCCAAATATTCCAAACTTAATAAACAAATTGGGTTTCTAAAGACCGCTGCCTAGGTCATGCCTATCATGGCACTGGACCTTCGGTATTGTATATATCACAGGAAGAAAAAGAGGAAGCTGAAATAATGCCACAACAACCCACTTCAATCTCTCTCCCTACCTCTCTCCCCTCCGTAGTCCCCGGCAGCAAACGTCGACCGAGCTCTTAACCTGCTCCCGAACTGCCAAAACAAAAATGGCGCGGGCACACCGAGGACCAGTGCCAAAAATCCCAACACGCTATTCCCCCAACCATAATCCAACTTTCGATAAATATAGGGCGCGAAGAGCGGGAACCCAAAGCCCGCCAAACTCCGCAATGCGACCGTAGCGGCAGTCGCACTCGCGGCGTAGCGGGCGTACGAGTCCACGATGTAGGTCTGCATACACTGGTGCGCGACGATCATGCCGGCACAGAATATGCACACGCCTATGTTTGGCATGATCCAGTGGAGGTGGTGCTGCGCACTCCAGCCATACCAGAAGAGACCAATGGGAGAAAGAATTGCGCCGACAAACATCAATGGCACACGGAACTCGGGGTTGCCTTTTCCATCGTTTTGTATTTTTAGGCGGATGTATATCTTGAAGGGTTAGTTGAGTTGAGTGATATCCGGTGTGAAGGTTGGAATGAGGGGGATACCTTGTCGCTCAATGGGGCACAGATTTGTACTCCGAGGAAGAAGCCGAGGCCTAGTGAGAGGTAGTTTAGTCCGCCGATGCCGATGCTCATGTGGTAATCTTTCTCCCAAAGTATTGGAAAAGTTGATAAAACGAGATATATCAAGCCATACAGGTATGCCATGTACACGGCTAGAACTTGTACAATTACCTGTGTTCCTAGTAGTATGAAAGGTCGGACTAGAGATATCCTTAAGATATTTCCGATTGTCTTGTCGGAGTCGTCATATTCGCTACGGAGGCTCTGGTTTCCTGTTTCGTGAATTAGTCGGGCGGTTTTATTGGCGAGAATCTTCGGAGGGTATGTTTCGCGGAGGAAAAATCCTGGAATTTGGATTAAGAGGCCGAGGATTGATGAGGCGTAGAAAATCCAACGCCAAGTGGTATTCTCCACGATGAAGCCACCAGCTATGGGACCGGCTACCAGCTTGTTAGCTTGGAGGGCGAACGGGGTGGGAACAAAAAGGGTTAATACCTGCTGGGCCGAGAAGAGGGGTCAACGCGTACAATGAGTATGCTCTTCCACGTTGCTCGGCTGCCCAAAGGTCACTGAGCACTCCACCACCGATCTATTAGGTCATTAGTAAGGAGGGGATGGGAAGTGCTGGGAGAGAAATACCGCTAAAGACGCACTCCCGCCCAGTCCAGACAGAAACCGAAATGCAATCATCTGAGCCTTTGTCTGGCTGAACCCGCATGCAGTATTCCATACCAGATAAAACAAATTGGCAAGCTGTATTACAGGCACGCGGCCATATACCTCCGAGAGAGGAGCCTGTGTAACCCCACTGTCAATTCTAGCTACCCCGCACCTTAGCCCCCTGATGACTTACAAGAACTAATGGACCGAAAGCGTATGCTAGGACGAATACCGACATCATCATGTATATTTCTATTTCTTCTGTAATTCCAAAGTCCTCTGCCATTTTGCCCAGTGCTGGTGCAATCATTGCACTCGATGCAGGGCTACTCGGAGAATTGCCATTAGTGCACTGTATTTAGCCTAGTGACTAATATAAGGAGGGCGCTCACGATATAAAGGTAAATGCGGAAACAATAACAGTTGCTCCCCACTTCGTCTTAAAGCTCCAGTTCTTTGGGTTCTCCATATCCTCTGGCCCGCCGAATGTGACTAGATTTGGATCGCGCATCTTTTCCCGCCCCCGGGGCAGCGATTGGGGCCTATGCCCAGCAGCTTCAAGGTCTTTAAATGCGGCATCCGGACTTTCTTCCCCTGGCATTTCGCAGTCAATTTGTGGATGGTATCCCGATTGACAATCCAAATGATGAGAGCGAATCCGAGGTAATCCCCGTCCGGATTGTCTTATTGTCTTGGTTCTTGTCTAGACAAATGACCTAAACCACGGCACATCCTAAATTTATTGGCGTAGTAGTTGAGAAGTGTTCAGTGGCTGTGTTGGGGAGGGGAAGGGAGAGGAGAAGAAAGTAGAAGGCAAGTGTCACTATGTAGACCGCCTTTTGTACTTGCACTATTTAGCTTCCCTTCCCGGAAGAGCCGGCAAAGCAGGGGGGGGGGGTCAAGGGCCTCCAACTGCTCGCACCTCTTTAGTTGCCTCCACGGAGCGGTGTGTTATTCTATCAGTATCTCAGCGCCTCCACTGCTGGTGCTCCCTTTACGTCTACCTGCACGTCGTGGGGTCCACCATATACTGTATCACGCCAATGCAATTACCACTACTTAAGCGAGTGAACAAGGATGGAATGGCTAGTGCCGCGGGCCGCCGCATAATAATCCTGGGAGCGTACCTTTGAAGATACAGTGGTGTAGAAAAGGACGGATCCCACGATATACGAAGCACCCCAGATCTCTTAGATCTTAGGTTCGCCAGCTTTCATTTCTCCTTAGATACGTGAAGCTAGAAAACATCTTTCTGAGTCCTCAAATGCGTTCCCCGCTAGTAGCCTAGATAGAGGTTAGTACAAGATAGTCTTATGATGTCTTTGATGTCTTGTACCACCCCTTTCACTCCTAGTCCGGGGGCCCGGAACCGAGAAACCCTGGTCGCAGATCTTGGCATTCGCGAGTGCCTGCTTGTGATGCATTTATCTGCCCACACACTCTTCCAGTATTCTGGCTGCTGGGTACTGACATGAAAAAATTTCCAAGTGGGAGCCCCCAGAGTTTCTCAAAATCTCGGGAGAGGGGTACAGTACACAAACTCGAACAGGAAAAAACAACCCTCAGAGCAGGCGCCAAGAGTAGTTAGCCCATGCATCGCAATACCGAAGGGGGCAAACGGTCTACGGTATCTCTGTCCGGATTTTATTTCGTTATCCCCGGAGTTTAAATGCGCCGGGAATAACAGTCGCGCGGCGAAAGAGGTTCCGAGTGATGTGCTCCCTGGGAAGTGTGCCTCTTGTTGCTTTTTATTGTTTCCCCGCAATGCACTTAAGGCAGGGTAACCGAAGCCAGCACCTCTTCAATCAATATTCCTTTGTGATCCCGTCCGGAACCGCATAGCCCTAGTCTGAACGTCATAGAAGGGGCATATTTTGACATGTCACTATTTCCTTGATATTTTCGGATTGGCCCTAGCTTTTGTGGCCTGTTGAAGCCTCAAAGCGATTGAGATTCATCAGATGTCACTCATTTTGCGGGCCGCCGGTCGGCTAGCACCCGAACCCAATGTTTCCCCCCTCGGCCGAGGAGTAATACTACTAGGATTGTATGATAGACAGGGTTCGGACCTATTATAGGCTTAACCAGCCCTAATGTTTTGCATGTTTGCTAAGCTTCTCACTCTGAGCGTGGTGATTAAAGTTGGGTTTAACAGTCATCCAATTCCAGCCCGATTTCAGTAGAGATGAATTAGCCGCTTGATCCCGGGTGGCTTAAGGTATTTCACCCTATTGGCCCGGGTAAGGATCTGTCTGTTGAAGCACGTGGAAGTTATTGGTCTTTTAGTGAGATTGGGGATCTCTGATTCAGATTGAGGTCATCATCTGGCACTTCGTGCTTATCTATTCGGCCACAAATCCCCTTACAGAGTAGAAGGAAAAGTGCCTAGGCATCTCCCGGCATACTTTAAACGCCAAAGCGGGGTTATTAGAGATATAAAGCCTCGTGGCTTTTGTTTCTACTCGCACGTATTATTTCGGGTTCTGTGCCTTATCCTTCAGACCGTTATTGATGCCCGAGGCTGAGAGTTTGTTCAAGAAATTGCCCAAATGGGGGTTAATAATGGTTTATTCCGGAGAAAAGCTCTAAATTTACTATGGACGTTGGGGGCGACGAGCGGATAGTCGGGAACTAGCCTTCCAATAATCGTAGGAGGAGGTATTTGGCCGGCGGGGCCTGAAGGTTATAGAACTTTCGTGGTTCGTGCAAGATGCGGTATGAAACTCGAGACCCTCCTCTACCATACTGCCGGTAGATCTTACATGTTTCCTGCCTGCTGCAGTTGCATTTTTTTCGTGGGCTGTCACCCGCGACTTGAGGGTCCTTATCCGAATTGCGAGCGTGGTGACACTTACTGGTGTCCACTTCCTTCCGAAATATCTGCCACCTGCACGTGGATCGGCTTTAAAATTCTAGAGTGCCTAAGCTGAGGAAAACCACAGGGTTAGGATTTTGTTCTAGATCGACAATCCTCGATTCTGTATAATTATAGGAACTGATTCATCAAAAGAGCAAAGAGTTGGAATTAGACTTTCAGAGGGTTCCCGGTAAAGGCAGTTTCATTGACTCATGAGCGAGGTCCAAAAATGTGGCTCACCGTAATTCCTCTCCCTCTGGTTCTGTTTGAGGAATTTATACCTTTCTCTCCCTAGACCCTCTATAACCACCCGCCGCTTCTGGAACTAGATATTTTGCGATCTTTGTGTTATAAATGCCTAGTCTTTCACCAGTCGGCTTTGATGACGGTGGCGGTGGTGGCAATTAGAACTCGAATACGCAGGAGGAAACTCGAGAGAAAATGCCCCACCAATTGAGATCTTTGTGGGCAATCCAAGTCTCTGCATTGAACCTGTGTTTTCCTTGGTGGTGGCATCCTAAGAAAAACACTATTACAACCCAGCTGCTTAAGCACACTTGCGACAGAGATACGCGCTCTGGGCAATATCTCTGTTGTGTTTCTCTGCCGCACTGCGGTTTGGTGGAGGGTGTGTGCTCTTTGTCAGATCCCCTAAATTATTTTATTCGAGCCACATACCCCCGAATAGATATTCAAGCTGCGAATTAAGGACCAGTAATCCCAAGGGGCGGGTCCTGCCCAGGGTCTAAACTGAGCATAAATCCACATTCGGGCAGTAATTTGGAGACCATATCATAGATCGACCTGGCTCTTGACCTTGGGTAAGACGAGAGACGCAAAAGTGAAAGAAAATGAAGTGAGGTAGGTGCGTGGGTATAGGGCTCGTCACACCATGATCTTTTTCAAGGGGAAACAAAGGGGCCCGCTCCCCAATAAAGGCGGTGGAGATGTTTTATCTCTTTTTCTCTCCCCCTTTCCCCTTCTTTATACCCCTCTCTCCTTATACCCCCCCCCCCCCCTACTCCTCCTCCTCTCATTGGCCTCTCTCTATACCTACCTTCGCCACTTCCGATTATCGATACAGGCTATGCCATCGACTACCAACTGTGCCTCCCGAGTGATAATTGATGACCCTAACACCAAAACAAAAGGTGTCTTATGCACAAGGAGAGAATTCCTGACGAATATAACCCAGATACCTGGCCCCAAAAGAGCAGTGCTATCAGTGAATCCGGGCTGGGTATTGAAATGTTCCACTTGGAGCATGACCCATTAAATAAGTCTCATCCCGAATCAGAACGGATAACCTACACACCCACTGGACCAGGGGGTGCGCCCAGGTGAATGAAGCTCGGTTTGACGGTGGTAGAGGGTGGTAGATTCATTATGTTTTTTGCTACGAATAAGTTTTCACGCCTTCGCTTGTGGTTTGTTTAGTGTTTGCATTCGTGCACCATATTCTTTCTGATAGCTTCGGCCACCGGAATGCTTTCTGATATTGTGTGCACTATGTTAGTTTTAATCATACAGGTCTGTTAGCGTATTAAGTGGCCACCATATAGCTCTGCCATTCGGTCCTGAAGCCAAATCACTCACCCTAACTTGGGCATTACATATTGGTCAGTAGGCAGATGTTCTTTGAAGGGGGAGTGCACTAAGCGTTGAATGAAATTCGAAATTTTCTAGCCACAATTGCTTCACCTTCATTTGGGAAAAGATCCTGGGGGTTGAGTTAGAGGTTTTCCAATGTAGACCGCTCTTTCTTTTTCTTCCTGCAATCTTCTAATAGCCATTATATCAAACAGCCCTTCAGCCCTTCAACTCTTTCATTGCTACAACAAGGTCCTGCAAGAAGTTATTGAACAGTTATCCAAGGCTAACCGCCCAAATATATCCCTGCCTCTTCCGGTTAATGTGTTCCTACCCTTGCACTATTCAGTTATCACTCCCGATTCCGCTGATCCGTCCCTATTTTAATTATGCGGGTAATAATAGGTAACAGCTCGGCATATATCCAAAGTCTTACTAAGCCGAGCCAAAGATCAACCACCGACGAGCTAATATAAACCCGAATACAGGTTTTTAACATTGTAGGGTAATACGGATCCTAAAATTGCCGAGCACGCAATTGGCCAGGGACAGACAGGGCCTCTAGGAGTGAGAAAGCCTTACTACGTCCTTTCCCCACTAACTTTTAGTATGCAGCGCATATTTTGGCGCCTCGGGGCTCCTGCCGCTTACAATCTGCCTTGATTTCAAGACTTTAGTGCCTTTTGAGCTCTCGATACTCAGGAAATCTGAATGGCACTTCCTCTCTTACGCCAAATTCTAAAATGGGCCAAATTTCTTTTGTGATAATGCACCCTTCGTGTGATCCGTATAACTTCAGAAGTTCTTATCGATCCACCTCACCCACCGTTCATGAAATGCCGGTATCATGGGCAGTTTGCGAATAGGATATCTTTGGGACCCCGGTCCCTCCGCCGTCTTCTGCACATCCTACCCTCTTACTGTAATTCTTATGCCGAAGGTTTTTGCACAGCCATCCACGTATAACAAGTTGCAATGCATAGCGTTTACCATGAATTTATATATCCCTACCGTTTTGGATGCATAAACGGGGATTGGATAGTTAGAGATCGAATAGTTCATTGACACACGAGTTGGAGAAGGTTGATCTCGATAGTGCCGGGAGTTACCGTTTCTACTCGCATAGTTATACGATATCCAAGGGGAAGAAGCAATTTTACACTTCCTACCTCAAAATTGTTCCAGTGTTCTTGGCTAGCTGTATTGTGCGCGTTAGGTTGCATGGCCTATTTCTCTCGCGATGTTCTTTATCGGTTACGGCAGCCTTCGATCTGGTATGATATGAAAGTCAAACCCAAGACTTCAAGATTCAATCGGAGACCACCACCGCATCTTATTAGATCATCCCCACAGATAAAGCCCCCTGTCAGCTTTATTCTAGTCCTGGTTGGCTCGCTGGAATACTAAGTAGTCAGCTTAAACCCGGATCTTAAGGCGCAATTATGGGTGCTCCAAGACGTCCAAGAGGTTTTCAGGTTTGCATCCAAGCGGACTCGGGGCACTTCCTAGCCAACCCTCCCATAACGAACCTCACGGAACAGCGATATTTCAGCCCATCCCTGCTTCCCCAAGATCTTCGCTAACTGCAGTTTGTCAGTCCGCCCTAACTTATCTGCAGAAGTCTTGAAATTCTCATTCGAATAGGATTGCCAGCACCCTATTGGGGCTTGGGGGACAAAAGGACTCTGCGCTAGGTCCATCACAGACGTAGTTTGCGGGAATAAATTATGGATCGAATGACCATCTGAGCTATAAAAAAAAATAACTCTTGGTCAAAATAAAATATAAAATAAAAAATAAAAAATACATCGGAAGGTTGTGCCGTATATCCGATCTGGGGATTTTGAAAAGAAACCCGGGTGCTTTTTGTTTTCTTTTTATCATCGGTTTTGAGGCGTTGAAAGAGAAGGCGTACCGCCGGTAAGCACTCGGTTCTCAAGCAGTTGTCCCATCCCGAGGCTGACTGGATGTCGCCAAAGCTGCCGCTGGACCGTTAATTTGGGCTTTTTGCAGAGTTCCGGTGGATTTGTTGGTGTGTGCCTAGATGTCCTCCAACGGCGAACTGACGAGTTCTTAGTGTGTCGCCTTTTACAGAGGGGCTCTCATTGCCCAATGGTGTTCGAATTGACAGTTGCTCAAGGGGTCAGTATACGATTCCTCTCGCCTAAACGCTTCGATCTCCACTTATTAAAATTGAATCAGAGCAATTAATGGTTAATAATGGCCCCGGCATCAGTTTTTCCGTTATGGTGTGTAACTTAACCAGGTTCCAGCCATTTTAACATTGGAATACATCTGTGGTACGGGCACCTGTGGGGCTTTTCGGAGCTCTGATTTGGTGGCTGAAAAAGAAAATTTTTATGTTGGCCAAGACCACTCCTGTCGCCTTTGAGACCGGCAGCCGGCAGAACCTCAATTTTTTCCCGGGATTCTTGAGAACACAGACCCACTTTGGGTACTGTACGGTACATACTGTACTGGTATTGCTTAAATGGAGAAGCCGCTGGACTGTGCCCAAGCTAGAAAATAATAATTTTCAGCTCAACCAAAGAGCCAGAAAAGCCCTACCGGTAATCCGCCTACCGGTATCCAAAGTCCGCCTCAACCCTCGACGCTAGGAAACTCCCCACAGCGCTACGGTGCCTATATCTGTTAGGTCACTCACAGGGGAATCTGAGAGCGATTACTTCACGCGGCGGAGTTGAAGCCTCGCAACCAAGATGGCAACCCCGGACGCATCGCGCATGACCATCCAGAGTTCCGGGAATTGTCTCAAGGGTTTTGCTTGTTACTTGAGTGGTATGAATTAGGCACGTTTCACCTACAGCAGCTAGGAGTGAGTCCGACAAGATTGGCTAATAACTCGGGTACTGAGCACAGTGCTCTACCGGTAGACAATCCATGCAACCACCAATGGCACATGTACCCCAAACTAGCCCCAGTACCCTGCTCTACACGCTTTGTCTGGGCAATTTCAAATCTTTAACGTTTTTATGATGATACGAGCTGAGAGAGCTACCAATCTTATCGTGCCGGTAGGAGTCAGTTGGTTTTTTCTTCTCGCCATGAGCCACCGAGACTAACTCTCCCAATTCATAACCCTGGTCACTTGCTCCGGAACTAGCCGGCTATGTTGAAGCATGGAACGCGTCTGCCTTCTCGTCGAACCACGGCCTGACTTATTCGCGATTTGGCTTTCGTATCGGATTCGTTCGTGCTGTCATGGCCGCTAAGATACCAGCTCTTGTGGCCGGCGCTTGTGCGGTATAGTCTAGTACTAGTACGGTGGTGCCTTTAGCCCTAACACGAGCATAGCCTTGTACGACATGTCACACTTCATACTTGTAGCCTTCGTTGCACAACTGTCGTACGGGTTTTGATATGCCCTAGCCCTAGGTCATAGGTCACAGGCACTTGAGATGCGGGGGTTGGCTACCGTATCTATAGATGGCTGCTGTGAGAATTGAAGGGAAAGTATTCACCGTATCGCACTCGCTTTTGGAGTTACGCGGCCAGGTTAGTGCGGGCAGATATTGGGCACAGGCACAGGCACAGGCACAATATAGCTAAGCTGCAAGAGACGGAAAGCCTTTCGGTTGCCCGTTCGGTGGAGCGCCTTACTAAGTGTTTAGAGACCCACTTTCATCATGCTCCGTGGTACCGGTCCATGTAAAAGTGGTTTTCACATACAGTTCGTATTTTCGAGGGAAAAAAGAAAAGAGGAAAAAACACTCATATTTGTATTCCGAGTCTCATCAGGTATGAAATCATTAACCAACAGCCACCAAACCGGTGATGTATCACGAAAGCGGATGATCATCACAGGTGAAAAGAAACTACTTTGGTGAAACGCAAACCATAACAGCATCCCCGGAAACACTCTCGTACAAGCCCATAGCATTGCATTGTCGAATAACCACTTCCTCCATCGCAACCCTCACGAGATAATTTCCCCCTGGGTCACTGTTAGCCTGTAGACTCTGAAGGAAGAAAAGGGCTCACCATAGACCCCACTAATCCCTTCCCAGACACCTGCCACAGCCTCCTCCAACTCCTCGCCTGTCCACGGCCTAGGAAGGCGCACTATCCCCTTCTGCTCATCGGGGATAGAAGCGTAGCTGGAAACCTTTTCATCTGATTCGGCCGCCCAAAGGGGCTTATCAGCGGCCCTGAGTGAGTGTGTGTCTGCCGGGATGAGCACCATCAGGCGCGGCTTCCTACGGGACATCTGGTTCATTGCGGATATGACCTGTGTAGCTATCCCGGGGACGCCCGCTACCGCTCCACTCTTCTCGCCTGCGGCAGCTGCGGCCGCAGCGGATGAGGAAGAATGCGTGAGCTCGTGATATGCCGGCAGCGTGCTGGCCCATCCGCTGCAGCTACTACTACTAGTAGCAGTAGCAGTAGTCGGAGTAGTGGTGGGAGATGCAGTATAAGCTCCAACCCCACTAGGTTCCTCATCCAACCTTCTAGAAGTGAATAGACCGCCTTCCAACCTTCCTAGTCCCTCCCTGGATTCCGCATCGTACTCTTCCCTCCCTCTACTCCCCAGATTGTGCTTCTCCCAAATTCTCAAGGATCCACTGCCCAAACTCGCTTCGTGCTGATTCACCCTATCCTCCGCCTCCGGAAACGAAATCCCAAGTGTTTGAAAAACATCCCGAAGCGAGGCTGGATGAAGCGTTGCCGGGGGCAGCGTTCGCGTGGAGAGGTAGGTTGCCAGAATCGAGAAGGAGTCCGCTGGCAGGTTCAACTTCGCTACGTCGTCTGGCAAAGAGGTCGCGGCCAGGTCGGCTAGTTTGGTATAAGGGTAGGAGAGAATAGAGGATTCGGGGAGGTGGAAGAGGTGGTTTGAGACTAGGAAGGGGATGAGCTTTTGGCTGGACATTTTCTTCGTCTTTCTCTTTTGCTTCTGGGTTCACTGATGTTTGGTAGTTGATGACTACGTGGGTTGGGGTGATGGTGGTGGTGGTGGGGTGAGGACTTCCAACTGGCGCAATAAGAAGTGGGCTGTTGCCACGCCGAAAGAGGGGGGAGGGAGGAGGAAAGTTCGCCACAGGTGGTGGTGACGGTGCTGATGGTTGTTGTGGGGGCAATCCTCACGTCAATGATTTTGAATCAGGTTGTATTATCATATCAAGCCGTAGAGGTCGTAGAGTTTAGTGTTGCATTCTCAACAATGGTATCGGTATCTTCCACTGCACTGAGCGAGCTGACACCACGTTCGTCGGAGCTGTGGCATGGGGACCTCTCAAGGCGGTATTTTTTTTTTGGTCGGAGGTGAAGGGGGTGTGCTTGTAGAGTATGCCTCGCCCCTTCTCCTTGGACTAGACTACAGTAGCTCGCCCGTTTCTTCTCCTCAAAGCGCTTTCGCTCTTGCGAGGCGGACTCTACTAGTCATAGGTTCGCGATGTGCTCCGTTGGAAGACAACCTATCAAGGATTTTTCGCGGTATCACAAACGATTCCTAGAATTGTACTACCGCACACATACTCGAGTAGCTGAAACCCGTGCACTCCCTTGTCGAGGCGAAAAAGAAAAAAAAAAGCCGGTAGGATGTCCAATAAATCGTGCATCGACTCCTTCCCCACCGTATTTGTGTTCATCGGGATACGCTTTATTCCAGAGACTTGCAGGCAGGCAGTGCACATACCCTCCAACCAAACACCGATACCAGATATTGAAACATTACCCTACTCTATTAGACTACTCGAGTAACACCATTCCCCCTTGGGGAGAAAGAGGGGTTCAGGATTAATATCGTCATCGTGTAGCATTGGTGCTGCTATGGATTGTAGCAGGCAAATTAGCCCACCGGTCGGGTACTCGAGTGTAGGTTTAGCTCCTCTGCCACTAGTCCTTGGAGGACCTACAGTTACGAACGATCGGGTACGTTCGTTGGCCGGACGAAGGAAGGCTTGTTCTGCCTTGCATCACGTGTAGAGGTGAGGCTCAACGGGGGGTAAAGTTACCGTAGTATGATGCGTACAAGTCAGTCTATCATACTCGGGTAGCTTTACATTGCTAGGATATGGGCGTATGATATGGTATGAGTGCTCGGGGAAGTGAGTAATGAAGGAGAGAAGGGAGGAAAGGGAACAAAAGTGCAGGTGGGTGGGTGGTGGGTGGTGGTTGGTGGTACAGTAGTGGGCGCTAGTGGTGGTAGCAGAGGCTAATTGTATCGTAACCTATCGTTTCGTGTGATGTATGGTAGTGGTGAGGACTCCGGGATGGGAGTATATAAGCTCGGGGGTCTTCTCTTTTTCTCTTTCTTTTGGTATTCTATTCGCTTGCCTGTCTGTTCGTTTGCTTGCGTGAACACACTCAATCCGTACATACCTTAAGCTCCTTTCTTTCCCTTCTCTATCTCTTGCACACTTCTTTCGGCTAATTGAGCTATCAGCCCCTCTCTCCCTCCAGCAAACGGGCGATAAAAAACTGATCGCTCAAGGAATTAGCTTGGCCTAATTAGGATCCACCAGCGACTCTAGCAACCATGTGGTATCATGTCTCTGAGGTATGGAGCTACCCCTTGCTCTATCTCTCTTATTGATAGTGAGGTGCTAACAACATTGCAGCCAAATAGCTACCTGGCTATAACAGGTGTGAACATCGAGACGGTGCGCATCGCAAAGAAAGCATTCGTGAAGCCGCTGCAGAAAGTCACAAAGTTCTCCATCACGCCTTTCGATTTCTCCCTGCAGCTGCAGGCGATGACTATTGAGAAGTTGCAATTCGCACTTGTATTGCCCAGCACCTAGTTTTGGGGGATAATGAACTGACAGTTTTGCAGCCGGCGGTATTCACCATCGGTCCCGAGGACACTCCAGAAGCTCTACAGAAATACGCCTCCCTGCTCACCGGTCAGGCGGGCGATGTCGGTAGTCAATCCAACAGCAGCGGCCGCGGGCATGTCCAAGACATTGTTAAGGGCATTATCGAGGGCGAGACTCGAGTGATTGTTTCCGGAATGAGCATGGACGAGATTTTCAAGGAACGCAAGATGTTCAAGGAGAAGGTTATTGCAAACGTTCAAGGGGAATTGTCTCAGTTTGGGCTCAAAATGTTTGCTCCCCTCCCCTCGTGGTTTTATTGATGGTGATATTGATTTTTTGAGGGAAAAATAGTTACAATGCCAACGTTAAGGAGCTACACGACACTCCCGGCAGCGAGTACTTTGCCTTCCTTTCTCGCAAAGCGCATGAAGGTGCGCTCAACCAGGCCAAGATTGATGTCGCGGAGGCCCGCATGCGCGGAGAGATTGGAGAAAAGGAGAAGCAAGGCCTTACGGCTCAGCATATCTCCAAGATTGAGGCGGATACCGCTATCAAGGAGACTGAGCGGAAGAAGGACAAGGCTACTGCGGAGGCTTCCTTCTCCGTTCGTCAACAGGAGCTGAATATGGAGGTTCAACAGGCGACAATCAAAGCTAAGCGTGCTGCGGAGGCGAGAGATGCTGAGCTTAGTAAGGATGTTGAAAAGAAGAGGGCGGAGATGGAGTTGGAAAGGTTGAGAGCAGTGGACGTTGTCAAGAGTGTTATCTCCAGGGAAACACAAGAACAGAAGGCTGATGCAGCGGCATACACGACCAAGAAGGTATTGCTTCAAAAGCCAGGTCTATCCGACTTGATTCTAACCATTTTCATAGACTGCCGATGCAGCAGAGTACAACGCTCAAAAAACTGCCCTCGCATCCCAATTCGGCCAGCAACGCCAGGCGGACGCTAAAAAGTACGAAACCCAAACTGCCTCAGACGCAAAGATGTACCAGCAGCAAAAGTCTACCGATGCAGCCCAATACGAGACTCAGAAATCCGCCGATGCCCGCCAATACTCCACTGTGAAGGCTGCGGAAGCTGACTACCTTTCCCGCGTTAAGAAGGCAGAAGCAGACCTCGTCACCGCCGAAAAAGCCGCCCAAGCCACGTTCATCACGCGCAAGAAGGAAGCCGAGGGAATGCTGGAAATGGCGAAAGCCTACCAAGCACTATCCCAAGTAATGGGCGGCCCAGAAGGCCTAATGCAGTTCTTGATGATTGAACGTGGTGTATACGGCGATTTGGCGAATGCGAATGCCAAGGCAATCCAGGGTCTCCAACCCAAGATTTCCGTGTGGAATACTGGCTCCGCGGGCGGCGAGGGTGCTATGGCCGATCCAACCGCACCCTTAAGGAATATTTTCCAGGCGTTGCCCCCACTGTTCTCCACCATCAATGACCAGACGGGTATTTCGCCGCCTGCCTGGATGGCGCAGATGCCTAATGGTGCTCCTAGTGCAGCAGTTGCATCTAGGGCCGGTAGTGGGCAGGTGGTTCTTCCCAAGAAGGCCTGACTAAATTAAACTGCCAGTAGTTGAAGGGGTAAAATTATGGGAGCGGGGTATGGAGGATGTTTGCATCCGTCCAACCTGGATGACATATAATTCGGTCTTTCTTTTCATCTGGTTCATTTTTCCTTTTTTCTTCGCTTGTCTTCTTTTCTTTTGATTTCGCTTTACTCGGTTAGCTGCGTGTATTAGTGGTTTTGCCTGTTGGTTTTCTTGCTGGACTGGATGGAGGGGGGAGGGTATGGTAGCGTGGGTTAGTAATGAATGGAGTCTCATGAACATGCGTCTTTTCCGCAGCAGTTTCCTTAGCCCCACCACGCCCAGCCTTTGTTGCCAGAGCGCAGAACTGCACCATTTTTAGTAGAACTGGAGAGAGCTGATTAGTCTTCGGGATATATGGTATCTGACACAGTAATATCTGATCGAAACCCCTCGCTCCTACTGACCATGTGTACCCGTTGTTGCGCCTGCACGACCGCCGTAATTCAGTGCCCGCGCCCGCAGCATTGGTGCAGTACTATACCACCCTGGTTTCCAATTGGGCGCACACAGTCCACTTCAGTGCCTTCCAATACCAAACCAAGGACATAACCCGGTTGCTAGCCCTCATCACCAGGCATTATCTGGGAAATTGACAAAAACATACTAACCGAACACCCCCTTCCCCGAAGCTAGAAAAACTATCGCAAGGCGTAATCAGCACTGCACTGTGCCCGGGATAGGGATGGAGTATCGAGATCTTCAGAGGATTTTGTACGTGGGGCGAACCAGTATTGTCACCAAATACTGCTTAAGTGTGCAGAATCTAAACTAGAAGCCTAGGGAACACCCAACCCAACCCAATTCCTCACTCCCTAAACAAAGCAATTACCTTCCTTCCTTCCTTCCTTCCTATCTTGCTCCTTGCAGACTGAAGTTGAAGTCCTGCGCCCGCACCGTCAGGGAGTACTTTTTTGCGCCAGTGTTCCCATAAAACTATTGGGAGAAGGGGGGGGGGGGGTATTATATTTTGCCCCTCTGGTTTATAGCTAGTGTTGGACCGGACCTTTGCATCTGCGGGTGTAATACCGCTTTCCGGCGCCGGGGTGTTTGCTATTCGTGGGCTTTCTGCTGCGGTTGGTTGGGCGGATATGTGCCGGTGGGATGTATTGGTAAGTGCGGTGATCTGATTGTGGGCAGTGGTGATAGCGGGGGTTGAGCGGTGGAGTGGGGGGCCGATTCGGAAGTGGGGGATAATGTGTGGATGGTGGCGGCGGGAGGTTAAATTGATTGGCGTGTAATATCTTAAGGGGTAGCGACGAGCACAGCTGTTGGGTGTGAGTGTGTGCGGGCTCTGGGGCACTCGTGGAGTTGCTAGGAAGAAGGTAGATAAGAGCTAGGCGGCAAAGAGGGAGACAAGAGGCTAGCACATCAGTTTGGTGATGCCAGGATAATAATATCGTGATTGAAGGGGGGGGGGGGGGATTGAACGGGAGGAACGAGTGATAGTCTGTGCAAAGGTAAGACCTTTCAATGGCTTTCATGAGTGGGGTGACGGTATGAAACAGTCACGATGTTTTGCGTGCTGCTGCTTTCCTTCCTTCCTTCCTTCCCTCCTTCCCTCCTTCCCTCCTTCCCTCTTTCCCACTGCTTGTGCACTAGTCTATTTCGATCTCCACACCTTCGACTCTGCGTCAGCCTACTCTTGCTCTGCACCCAAAATTCTTCTCATTTGTTGTTTTTCTTCACTAGTGCGTCCCCTTGCGGTTTCTTGATTGTCTTGTAAAGTAGAATACGAGTACTGACATACTTTTTCCTTCTTCCGTTCTAGGTCTCTTCTTGCCTAACTATGGCATCATCACTCCCTTTTTACTCTTCTCAACAGGAGAAAGACAGTCACTTGACAAGTAACCCCTCTTCACTGACAATGAGGTTATTTTCTTTCTTTTTCTTTTCCTAATCTCTTGTGGACAGTGTTGCCATCTACCTTCGACTCTTCCTCTAAAAGTCATCCTGTTTCTCGTTTTACTTCACAGGTGTCATCAGCAAAAAGGTGGCCTGCGTCAGATACAGTAGTGTTGCGTCCTGACTCTCCTAGCCCGGACTCTGTGTCCTGTGCGTCCTGTGCGTCCTGTACCCATGCACCATATCTGGTTGCGTCAGGTGCATCCGGAGACCCTTGCCTACACTATGTTCTGTCCAGACACATGCAACTAAGCAACCCTGCCTCCCATGCATCCTGACTTAAACCTCAACACCATCGCACATCAGGATTCACCACTACCCCTGATTCTCTTTTCAGCCTTCTTTGTCTTCTAGCCTGGATGTGAGCAAGGGGTATTTCTTGGCAAAGAAAATATGGTTAGTGCTGGCGCTTGGTGAGAAAGACATCATACCCTTAATCTTAATTATGCGCTAAAGACACCAAGTCACACTCTGTTTTCAGAATATCATCTTTGAATGAGCGAAAATGCCAGATCACTCCAGCCTGAAAGCGAGTGATAGCCATAACACTGCCTGGTGGTTTCTGGGCACTTAGCCTCAAACTGGACGCGACGCGACACTCTTTTCATCACAACACTCAACATCCACACTCCCGGGCCACAGCTGCAACACTCCACTACAGCCAAACAATCAATCCTGAATCCGACATGTGGAGGTTCTTGGACTCGATGCCAGCTATCCAGCGGTATAAGATTCATCCCCAGAGGGATATTATTCATGAAGTTACAGGGCTGAATGGTGTGGGGTGCTGGCGATCCCAGAACTCGATAGCAGATTCCTCCACAACCACTGCTCCGATCCTGAATCTGATTGTGGGAGAATGTTGGGCTCGACGCCAGCTACGTAGCGCTATAAAGGACGTCTTTGTGGCATCAAAACTCAGGAAATCGCTGACCTTTGTGAGAGTTGTCTTTATAGATACCCTGGCGATCACAGAACTCGATGGCAGATTCCTCCACGACCACTGCTCCGATCCTGGATCTGATTGCGGGAGGTTGTTGGGCTCGGTGCCAGATTTCCAACGGTATAAGGTACATCTCTGTCGCATCAGAACTCAGGAATTCGCTGTCTTGTGTGGAGAAGATCTTTATAGTAGCCCTGGCGATATTTTACTCGACGGCAGATTACTCCACAACCGCTGGACGGATTTTGATGCTCTTTGTGGGAGGTCGTTGGGCTCGACGCCAGCTTTCCAACGGTATAAGGTACGTCTCTGTCGCATCAGAACTCAGGAATTCGCTGTCTTCTGTGGAGAAGATCTTTATAGTAGCCCTGGCGATATTTTACTCGATGGCAGATTACTCCACGACCGCTGGACGGATTTTGCTGCTCTTTGCGGGAGGTCGTTGGGCTCGACGCCAGCTTTCCAACGGTATAAGGTACGTCTCTGTCGCATCAGAACTCAGGAATTCGCTGTTTTCTGTGGAGAGGATCTTTATAGCAGCCCTGGCGATACTTTACTCGACGGCAGATTGCTCCACGACCGCTGGACGGATTTTGATTCTGTTTGCGGGTGGTCGTTGGGCATGGCGCCAGCCTTCCAACGGTATAAGGTACGTCTCTGTCGCATCGAGACTCATGAATTCGCTGTCTTCTGTGGAGGGTGGATTAGGTATCAAGCTGGCGATATTTTACTCGACGGCAGTTTACTCCACGACCGCTGGACGGATTCTGATGCTCTTTGCGGGAGGTTGTTGGCCATGGCACAGGCTTTACAATGATATAAAGTACTTCCCCCCGCGACCTTTATTCATGAAGTTACAGTACTGAATAGTGTGCTGGCGATCCCAGAACTCGATCGCTGATTCCTCCACAACCAGTGGTCCGATTCTGGATTTGATTGCGGGAGGTTGTTGGGCTTAGCGCCAGCTACGCGGTGGTATAAGGTACGTCTCTATCACATCAAAACCCATGAATCCGCCAACCCTTCTGAGAGTGGTCTTTCTAAAGGTCCCTGAGCTCGATGGTGGATTCCTCCACAACCACTGGGCCGATTCTGGATCAGATTGCAGGGGATTGTTGGGCCCAATGCCAACTACATGATGGTATAGGTTCCTTTCCCCCGCGAATTTTATTCATGAAGTTACAGTGCTAAATGGCCCGGGCACTAAGCGGACGATATTGTAAGGGGTCAGAAGGGTTCTTATGACCGAGTGTTTCTCTGTGAATTTGCCTGTATATTAGAACAATAGAAGACTACTAGTAGTAAATTTAACAGTTTGACAGTATGAAATCTATTGTGACCCAGGTGACCAAGGTCAGAAAAAGGTAAAGGGGGGACCCTTCAGTTATCTTAGGAAGATGTGGTCCAGCGTCAGATGGCATCCTGAGTATTAGGTGCTGCGTCCGGTGTGTCCTGAGTCTTAGGTGCTGCATTCGGTTGCGTCTGGTGCGTTGTGTCGTACCATGGTTGCGTCCTGATTCTCGATTTGCGTTCTAGCGTCCTGTGCGTCTGATGCACAGGGCGCTCAGAATGCAAGCTATTATTTTTGCTGATGCGTGTCCCTGTGCATTTTCTTGTCTCATAATATTGACCTTACCTGGGGTTTTTTTTTTCTGCTCAAGGTCTCTCGTCGTCTACCAACGAAATTGTCTCGGCCTCTTCTCTCTTTACTACAAAAAAGACACAGCCTCCGTACAAGTGAGTCCACTTTCCTTGTATTAATTACTCCTCATTACTTACCATTGGTTCTTTATTGATTTTTTCCTATTCTCTTATCAACAGTGTCGTCCATCCCTACCTACTCTCTCAACCTTGATGAGGAGTTTGTTGCAAACTGCTTAGCCATCTCTAGGCAGGTGGGGAACGAGTCTCCTGTCTCCCCTACAGATATGCTTGTCGCCCGGACTGCCTTCTTTTTTGGCAAGCCCTCGCTCTCAAACAATAGTGAGAGGATGGCCACCGATGATGTTGTCTCAAAGGAGACTTGCCTTACTGAAAAGTACCCGAATGCCTATAGTGACTTCTATGGCAGCGGCACTCCATGTGTCTTCAAATCTGGCCCTGAGTGGCAAGTGCGCAAGGGCCCTGAGGCCCAGGGCATTGAACGTGAGGCGCGTCCTGTCTATCGTCACCCTATTAGGCACACGTGGCTCTCTATTGGCAAGTGCATCTACCACAAGCTTGACTCTATTGGCGTGAAGTGGACATCCATCAACCCTCTCGCATATGCTGATGCAGGGGAAGCCAAGCCCTTCTGTTCCCTCATTATCTCCATTGGTGTGAAGCCCTATTCCCTCCACTATGATGCTGCTGTTGCCGCTACCGCTGTTGTCAAGGAGATTCTGGTGGAGGCTGGCTTCCCAGCGATTGAGGTAGCCTTTGTCGAGTCAGTAGTTACTCGTTCTGTTGGTGCAGGCCCCAAGCTCCTCTCTTTCGACCCCCTTCTCGACAATGTTCCCGACCTTCGAAAGCCCTTCACTACCACTTTGGGTCTCCCCATTGCACCCCTCAAGTACCCCCACTTTGAGGGTACAGCTGCTCTCTACTTCCGCCTTGGTAATGACAACAATCGCACAGCTATCTTGACCTGTGCCCATGTCGCCTGTCCCCTTCCTGTCTATACCAACACGGGCATGACACACAGGAATCCAAGCCAGCCTCGTCAAGAGTTTGTAGATCTTGGTAATAAGGGCTACAACAATGCTGTCATGTCTATGATGAACACCATTGGTCACCTTGTTGACTCAATTGAAGCCTGGAATAACGTGCTTGAGAGGTTAGGAGAACCCGTCAAGGGAGAGAACCGGAACATTACTGAGAGGCGCAAGGAGCATGTGGAGTTGGTGGCGAGGGCGATGAAGAAGATTGATGAGGTCAATGTGCTCCACAACGAGGTTACCAAGTACCGTACCACTCCTGACCAGCGTGTCATTGGTTTTGTGCTGCACTCAGAGAAGATCGGGGTTGCTGTTGAGCCCTATGGGTTCACCGAAGACTGGGCCCTGATTGAGCTGTATGACGATAAGATTCATTGGTCTACATTTAAGGGTAACAAGGTTTATATTGGTATTTATTTTTCTATATCTTTGTCTTCATTTTGTCTCCATCTCATTTCTTCTTCATCTTATTGCATTTTCCACCACCTGTCTTTTCTTTAATTCTAGCAGACTGACATTTATTTCCTCAACAGGCGGTAACCTGTCAATTGGTGACTTTGGAAGCACAATGTTCCCTCAGGCTGCTGATCGACTCGGAGCAACCTACTACTATCCTGAGGATGGCCTCCTTCAGGCCTACGGGGTCGTCCAGGATCATGAGATCCGTGACCCTCAACACCTTGACGTCCATGGTGAAAAGTGCCTGCTAGTTGTAAAGAATGGGTTAACCACTGGAACCACTGTTGGTCGAACCAATGGTCTTGAGTCCTTCACCCGCATCTACGATGAGTACGGCATTAATCAGACCTCTATTGAGATCGCGGTCTTGCCTTATGACAAAAACCATGGGCGGTTTTCTGATCGTGGCGACTCTGGGTCTGTTGTCCTTGCTAGGGATGGTTGTATTGTGGGAATTATCACTGGTGGTGCTGGCCCTACTGATGAGACTGTCATCACGTACGTGACCCCCTACTGGTGGATCGAGCAGCAGGTCAAGGCAAAGTACCCAGGCTGCTTCCTCTATGATGTTGTCCCGTAGGTATACTAGTATCGTGCAATGCTAGAAAAATGATGGGGTTTGTATCCCTTATAAAACAATAATGAAAAAGCCTTTTCAAAGCAGTAGAGAGAGATAAAAAATGAATGAAGTGAGCATAAAGTGAATCAAAATACAGATTGTACACCCACAAGGCCGGTGGGCATCAGTGACCCGATGTATTGCATGTTTGCATAAAGCCGGTGATATGGAATAGTAGCACAAAGCCCCAATTAGCAAGCTAATAGCTATATATCAATAACTTTCTCCTCCTCCTCCTCCACCAAGTTCATTTATCTGATCAAATCCCCTGTTCAGATCCGCCGCCAACCCAATGCAAGAAATTCCCCATTTGCCACCCACCTTAGTTGATCTTTTTCGCCCTTCTCTTTCCCTCTCCATCAGAGATCGCATTATTATTGTAGCCTGGTGGTGGTTTTGTCAGGGTTTTGTTGACGGATCGGGAGTGCCAGTGAATTACCATTTATTGGATAATGAGAGAGGTGATGATAAATGGGGTCCAACGTTGAGAAGAGAAGTTTTACAACAAGGCAATGGGGAAAAGCTGTGATGCTGGTTTTCAGAACTCACAGAACCCAACGCACTAGATGATATTATACAAGAAAATTTGGAATTATAAAAATAGGCGCTGGAGGAATTCATGGTGCCTCTTGAAATAGACATTCACGATCATAGCAATAAATCAAGAGAGTAAAAGGGAAAGGGAAGGACAGAAAACAAAAGCCTAATTAGTAACGTTGGGAACTGATGATTAGCTAGCGGGTAGCAGAAAACCAGCGGGGGGCAATATGCATTAGGAAAAAGCAGAAAATGACAGATGTGGTATAATATCTTTTCTTTACGAATGAAACTAGTTCTATAAGCTTGCACCCTAATCGAAACTCGAGATAAGAACAAACCTCAGAATAAACCTCAGTCAAAGTAGTGCCGCGTTCTTCCCTTCTCCACGGGCTTATCCAACACCTGGAAGCGAATCTAGAACACCCCCATCAGCACCACCCTAGAGAGCGTTATAATAACTAGACCAGAACGCACAGTCCCATCTCCCTTCTCCATATGGCTCACCAAAATAAATAACCCTCTGTACCTTTCCTTGCAGCCAACCTTCCAGCCCACAACTTCCTTCATGATAACCGCCTCATCATCAAACCAGCTTTTGACAAGCTCCAGCACTTCCAAGGTACCCTGCCGCTCCATATGCGCCCACTAACTCCCCCGCTGGAAGAACCCGTTGTTGAGCATCGGGTGCCGGATATCGGGTAAGAACTCTCTCTGCGGGGCCGTCGCGGTGCCATTCCGGGAACTCGATCGTGAACAAGGAAACCGAAGATGTCCTCGGCAGGGGAAGAGCACATAGTGCCGTGTACTGTGACATGATGAAAGGGGTGGGGTGTGTGGAACTGAGGGAGGTGTGTTTCGGACTTGCGCCGCGAGGGTAGGGAGGGTGGGCTAAGGAGGAAGAGATGGGGGATTTGGCGGGGCATCTCGCTGATGGGTTTTGGTTGGTTGTTGGCTCGGGGGATTCAGGCACGCGGCACAACCAATTGTGGGTTGAGTTAAACTTTTGCGCACGGACATCTCGGATGCTCGGCGGGGAAGGAGCTGCGCCGGGATATCTATTTTCCGTGAACGGCTTCAAGGGGGGCTCGCTTCAGCTATGATGTATGGATACGTTCAACACCAGATGGCATTGTAGGGCTGAAGCTCCCGCCAGTACGGCCTTGATGTTCATTTACCATCCATGTACCGTAGGCAGAACCACCCCCCCCTGCAGGGTAAACTTGTTGAATTTCTGGCTATTGTCTTCCATTGTCCTCACACAACGGCTTTGTCTAAGGAGTTTCTTTCCGAGTCATATATCGTTCCGTTTTATTGGGTTGTATCTTTTGTCGTGGTGAGACATCATCGGTTGGGTCATGATTATTGGGCGGGCTGAAGAAGGGAAACCGGATCCTTCTGATGAAGGATCAAGTCACTTATGTTCTCTGTATATGTTCTGCCATTCGGCCCTTTCCTTTGGTTAAGTAGCAAGAATCACAGAGCGAGTTCAAGTCGCGCAAAGTCTTTACCATTTCACTTCGCACATTGGGGCACAATTTCAATAAAACTTGTGAAGAGCCGCCGAGTGACGGGTGATGACGTGAGCAGACACTCTGTCAGTCTGCCGCAACCAGTTGCCTAGTCCATACTGGAAAGAATAGTTTGCAATATTTACACTATTATATGCGATCGGGAACTGGGAATTTTGTCTACGGTATCTAGTGGGGTTGTTTGGTACGGTATTGGATATTTGGAAGAGGGTTGGGACCACGGCACAGTAGCTAGGCAAGCTTACCGCGCGTTTGCGTGTGTGTGGTTCAGCGGCATTCCACCGGTGATTTTTGTCGCCAACCTCGTACAACACTCGGCCTGGCCGCTTGGGTTTTTGACAACAACTGCACTACTCGCCCAAAAAATGAAAAAGTCTGTCCCCGACATTTACTTACACGCTGGGAGCGCAGTTCAGAACCGTACTTCGCTCGTGGCAACAGGTAGTGTCCTTGTATAGTGCTCTAATGGGTAAAGGCCGGGGACAGACTCTTATTTTGGGCGAGTTTATCTAATTCTTCACTCTGAAATTCTTAGTATCATACGGCGCCCCCAGACTTTCGGATGATTAAAGCTGGTTCGGAAAGCAAGAGATAGATAAGAAGAAAAATCAGACTCAATGATCAAACTGTTCTCAAGAATTGCGGTTGTTTTTCGGCCTGCGGTCGTTTCTCTCAGAAGACCCCCTTTATCCCATGAATCTATGCTAAGTGCCAAGCGTTATGTTCACACCAAACCACGATGACATTTCGTGATGCTCCTCGCCCTCTTCCGATACTCCATTTACCCGTCCGGCAATACCCGATACAGTCATTCATTGTTTGTTGATTTCCTCAGATTTAACTCTGTGAGGGGGCTTCACAAAGTCTCACTCGTAGGTAATTGTGCTAATGACTCTACTGATTTAGCTTGGGTTATTCTTCTAGGGACCTGGTAGATTATTTCGAGTTTCTTCACATTCGCTCCCTTCTCCCCCTCAACTCCCATCTCCCCGCGATTCTCCCCGCAATTCACAATATTCTTCTCCTCGCGTCTCCCCTCCACTCTCCTTTTCGTCTTTCCTGTTTCCAACCGGGTCAACCCCCACCCCTCCGCCCCGTCAATTCCTCTTCTCACCAAACTCAGACCCTCCTTTGTTTCTCCGTCATACCACACTCCCCTCGGGCAAAACATCCTCTCGGAAACTTCCATCTCTGCCCTCCTGCCCTCGCAATAACCCAGTTCACCTTCATCCAAGCCAGCAACGCAATAGCCGACACTATTCTCCACTCTTCCCAACACTACCACGTCTCAGCGCTCCTTCCGAGAGTTCAAAAGATGCTCTTCGCGAACCCGGATTTATACCCTCTCTTCGTGAAGGCCATTTTCGAGAGTTGCCCTGGCACGGAGGTGCTCATGGAAGACACCACGTCTGAAGAGTGTTTTTCTTGGTTGCTGCAGAAGTGTTATGTTATCCATTTGATATAGCAGTGCTTCTCCAAGATCCAGAACGATGCGAAGGAGGATCAGGAGGAGGGGAAGAAGAGGGCGCATTGTGGCATAGCAGAGACCAAGAGGAATACTATCCTCCTGCAGTTCTAGAGATTACTGGATTATCTTGAGAACTGGAGATCTTCGCTTTCTGCATCTCTGGATGGGCCACAGGGTGGTTTCAGACTCACTGTCGATGATTACTTTTATTGGTGCATGGGCCTTGTCGAGGGGTTTAAGCATGCCGTTTTATCCGACGACGAGCGCAAAGACTTGAGCGAGGTTAGTTAAAGGTCGTCGGGGCCAGAATGGGTTCTGGATGTTTCTGGGCATGAGGTGCATTGTGAAGGGGCTTTTCCTGTGGGTGGGTTGGCGAGAGTTGTTAGCCCCTATTGAGGGATTATGGTCTTGCGGAGATGATAAGTATGAGAGGGGAAGAGTTGAATTCTATCGTGAATGCATGCTTTGTGTCCTTGGAAGGAGATAGCTGCGGTTTCTACTAGTGGATTGTATGTTGTAGTGGAAATTCACCTGTATATAATATTACCGTTCCGTCTGCAGGCAAGCAATTCTTCAGTTGTGTTTTTTGATCTAACTCCTGACTAGCTGGCAGCTTCACTATAGAATCTACATGGTAAAAGAAGAGAGCATCTTTGGGACTGAGTTGGTTACCTTAAGTCAAGTAATACTTGAGAATAGATTCTGTAGGTGCCCATCCAACCACCCGCACATCTCCCAAACACTAATTCGGTTTATAAACCACCACCCGCACTTTGGATTAACATTTAAAACCCTTCACCTCCCTACCCCTCTTCTCGGAGGCCTTTCTAACCATACCCCCAATTTCCCCTGCCCGGGCTTCCCCCTCCACACTTTCTCACCAGAAACCCACTTAATAAAAACCCCTCTCCCATAAACCACGGCAGCTGCTTGCCTCCCTTTCAGCCCTCTCCACATCTTGAACCCACCCTTCCACAAAGACTCTCGGAGAAACCCTACCGCGGGCCTTCCACACAAACCCCGCCACCTCCTCCGCCATAGCACTCCCGGTTTTGGTTCTACTCAGCACAGCACAAAATATCTCCGTCTCATGCGCGAGCAAGTTAGCAGCCAATTGCAGTGCAGGCATAATCCCGGTGCCCCCGGCAATTAACAGCCTCTTATCTAGCCCCCGCCCGTGTTGGTGTAGACAGGAGAGGTTCGGGCAACATGAGCGCAGGTCAGGATAGCTGTGCGCTTGTCGTTTTTGCCAAAGCGGAAGTACAGAGCGGCAGTCTCCTCAAAGTGGGGGTACTTGAGGGGTGCGATTGCGAGACCGAGATCGGGGGGGTGAAGGTCGGGGGCATCGTCAAGGAGGGAGTCGAAAGAGAGCAGCTTGGGCCCGGCGGCGAGAGAACGCGTGACTACCGACTCGACAAAGGCCACCTCAAGGGGTTGATTGATGTCGATTTTACGCCAATGGAGTCTAGGTCGTGGTAGATGCGCTTGCCAATAGAGACCCAAGTGTGCCCAATGGCGTGACTGTAGACTGAATAATTTCCATTATATCCGCTCTTAGACGGTCATCCATTGCGTCAGGTTCCGAGTCCCCACCCAACTTTGTCCTCAAAAGTTCATTAGTGACTTCCTTTCTTGGACTCACTAGGATGGTATCTACGCTGGGGAAGTATCTCTCAACCTCAGGCTGGATGAAGGCCTTCCGGTTAAGAATAGCCGGACATTTGGCAACTCTTGGACGATAGCTTGCAGAGCGCTGAGAAGGCGAGTCCGATGCGCCGCGAGGGATTCGTCCAACCCGCCGGTACATATAACCACCCCTCGCCATTGCCCAATAGCCACTTTCGGCATTTCGAGAGGCTTCGGAACCTGCGGGTGTACCCCGCCAAAATGCCTCTTCGCATCTTCGAAAGCTTTGCGTATGTTGTCTGGGATCAGTGTTCCCAACCGTCCCGGGCGGACTGCAGGGCCCTGGCGTCCAATAGTCCCGTCCGTCCCGGGCAGGGTTGGTATGGACGGCCGGGCAAGGCGTCCGTCCTCGATATTCACCGTAGGACTGCAGGTTGACGGCAGGGCCCTGCAGTCTTACTGGAAATGGTAACTCCCGGTAGGGCCCGGCCGTCTTTTGAATCGACGGGAGTCACCTGCAGGGCCCGGCCGTCCGTCCCGGGCATAGATCAGGACGGACTACAATTTGGTGTCCGTCCCGGGCGAAGGCCCCCAAACTTGGCGTCTGTCCCGTCCTAGGCCAAAGACGGACGGACTAGACGCTTGGGAACACTGTCTGGGATGATTCCACCCCCCATCAACTGCTTCAGAATGGCTCCTAAAATGTTTGATGTGGTCTGTTCTTTTATATCGAGGTAGTCACAGCACAAGCCCGGCAACAGTGATATCCTGTTCACTACTCTAAAAATGGTCGATGACTAGAGAGCTAGAATTGCAAGCAGTTAGTGATGTAAAATTTCCCTATGGTTTCTTGTGTTACCTTAGATGAGTCTTCCCCACTCCTAGGTCACCATGGCAAAAGAGCACGGAGTGAGAAGATCCATCTTCTATCGTATTCCCTCTCTAGAACTAACTCGTTTAAAAAATCCATTTTCCCACGCCCTCAAGTCGGCTTTCCCTTATATGTCGATGTCTTCTGGGTGGCTCCAGCGATGATAACCACTGCAGAACCTGATTCTTGTCATCCTGTACGGTTTTGTGGACGATTTGGTTGAAGCTGTTGACACTGAACGACCCGGTAATCCCTGATAGTTCACACCGTCCGAAGTTTGACCGATAGGGGGTGTCCGGAAAGGAGGGTTGTGGTCTCAAGGAGGTCAAGATCCTCTTCATAGATGAAGAAAATCATATCCGGGCGGAGGACTGTGAGATACTGTATCACACCTCGGCATTCTACCCAATAGTTTCACGTCAGCAGGCTGCAGCACCTCACAACGAGCTTCTTTCGAATACGCCAAGAAGATCTTGCAGCTTTTGCGGCTACAATAATCAGATAATCGCCCTTCCCGCACGCCAGACTGATCTAGGCAAGCCTCACATTCAATGCCCTGGGCCTGAGGGCCCTTGCTGACCGGCCATTCAGGGCCAGACTTAAACACACAGGGAGTGCCGCTGCCATAAAAGTAAAGAAAAGTTTTATCTTCGACGCTCAAAGAGAAAAGATACCTCGTGACCTGCCAGCCAGGCTGTCTATATCCGCTAGGAATCCCAGCGCCCCATAGTCCTCTTCCCTGGTTTGACTATATCAAGAGGTGTATGATCTGGCACTGCGGCTCCTTAATCTGCATCCAAAGCATCCCCTCGGTGAACGGCAATTTTGGACCAGCAAGGTCCACTACCTGTAGATATATGCTAAACATGACAGTGTGATGTGACTGGGTGGGGACGTTGCGACGGGTATTTTCGAAGGTGTGGGTGTGAGTGGTGAAGGTTTGGGGGTTCATGGTCTTTGATTGCGCTGATGGTATGGTGGGGGTGGCATAACATTTTCCATCGTTACACCAGCCAAGGAGATAGCAGCTACATTTAGCGAGACTGTCTAACTAATTAAGGTTTGCATGATAGTTCGAGCTCACCTCAGGTACGAGTATTAGAAGAGGGGCATGCGGGGATGGGTATTTGAGGATGGAGGGGTACAGTATGGGAGGAGGGTTATGGGAGGAGGGTTATGGGAGGAGGGTTATGGGAAGGGGTATTGGAGGAGGGCTGTCGGGGGAGGCATGGAGGGGGAGGGGTATAGAGGGAGGGGTATAGGGGGCTCAGTGGGCGGGGTAGTTATCACTCTAAGTGTGCGTTTTCACAGGTTTCATAGCACGGCTGGCCTTATTATTATCTATTCGCTGGCCACAATACCTGACTTGACTTGTAACTGCTGCATAATCCGGTGAAACTCTTCTCATGCCAAGGGGTTAGAATCAGGTGCGAACCATATGTAACCATTCCCGATTAGTTTACTTTAGAGCAAGCGTAAACTCGCGGCGGGTGCTATGTCGGTTCGTGTGTAATGTCGGGAAGAGATATACACACCGCGTGTAAGAACAAGAATTAACATTTGACGTCACTCTAGATATTCCAGTCTGTACCGAAGTACTGAAGTATACTTCCCCTGCGTATCTGCGTGCCCGACATAACCCCCGAACCGACACAGCCTCCGCAGCGAGTTTACATAGCCAAAACACAGGCCAAGACTCCATCACACTCGACAATACAAATCTAGCTATTAATACCTCCAATCCCACCGAACCACCCTAGTCACTCCCTCCTCCCTACCGGTACCTTGTTCGCCTCCCCTCTTTTCCCATTCCATCCCTCAGAAGCTCACTAATAGCAGCGTGAATCTCCATAACATCCTTCCCAACCAGCTCCAACTGACCATACAGCACCTGGATCTGAACGTACGGGTCACTTTCCCCTCCTTCCTCGCCGTTAGCCGACATTCCTTCAGCCTCTGAGACTTCAAACGGGTACACTTCAAGAAGCGCAGCGAGACTTTCGAAGAGCTCCGCCCGAATTTGTCGGAGGATATTGCGTTGGGCGCGGAGGTTAGCGATTATTGTCATTTTTGATGAATTTTGGTTTGCCATGATGGACAGAGCAGACATTGTTGGGAGACCTAGAGCAGCGGCGGCGGCGGCGGCGGTGGGAATATATTACGGAAAGCTCTAGAAGTGAGAGGATAAAGGTTGATACTGGGACCGGTTTTATACGGTGGAGGTCGCTTTTGGTTTGTGAAAGTCATGAAAATGTGATGGAGGATCTAACTTTCAGGATTCAAGTTCACAATAGTTTGGGCTTCGATGCCGCTGGATCTTTTCGGGAATGAGAGCCTGAGCCAAGGTTGCAAGTTCTGGATGAAATTCGGGGTCGGAGGTGTTTGGCAGAATTTTCAAGTATACACTGGATCGCTAGAAATACTGTATGGTGCATCCAGTGTGAGAAGACAAAAGCCATATGTACCAGGTAGAATATTCCCACACGCAGTATGATCACTATTCAAGAAAGAGGAACCACAGCGCGCTAGCATATTCTTCCAAGCACCTGCTACACATCCCCTCTTCCTCAATAACAAAGCGAATAATCCCAGGAGCGCCCAAGGAAGCAGAGAAATGGATGTAGGAAAAAAATCGGAACACTGTCTAACTACATTGACACATACATAGACTAGTAACCGACAGTAGGATGTTGGTAGTGGATCTGAAGAGTGGGGATAAAGAGGGTGAAATGGTCCTCTAGAGACAAGGGTAAGACGAAGGAGTAAATATTGAAATTAAAAACTTGAAGCTGTTATGATAATAATATTATGAGATAGAATCGACGACAAGTGATTAGCCTGTGAGGAAAAGGCCCACAGGGCTTAGTGCTTTCCCAACACAGTATAGGATCAGTCCTCGGTGTGTTGGATCAGTTCTGTTAACTTGTCAAACTAAGCCTATTGTGGGATGGGGTAACTTCCCGGTGAGTAACAATCCAATTGTGAATTTCAGAATTTTGGTGGTCGGTGCGGTGTAACATTTTCTGGGGCTCGGCGTTCCCCGGCGGGCACCGGCCAGGGCTTTTTTATCGGAGCCGCGATAGCTCTAGAAGCAAGAGAGAGATAGGGAAAGAAAGAATCATCTGGGGATTGATGCTTTCCAAATTACAGTATTCTTGTGTCACCCTCTCCTTTCGACCATGGGTCTCCAATGCCCCTTTACACGATAAACCTAGCACAAAACGGCGGTGTGCCCAATACATATAAACAAGGCGACAGCATTGCGTAGTTATTCGTCCGTTGCCTTGGGCCCAACGCATCTGACGGTATGGTAGTCTAAGCTGCCGGTATCTGGTGTTGGGCGGAGCTTATCGATAAGGCCTGAGATCGCCTACCAGTACGTACTCGAGTACCGGTATGCGATTAGCCTGCCCGTACTGCGCAGCAACTCAAAGCACAAAGGCTCAGAACATTTATGGATCAGTGCTCAATACTCCCCTTCGGATACTGTAGCTGGCTCCTTTGTTCATACAAGATAAAAGGTTCATGCTCTCCTCGCCCAGTGCGGTGTGGGGTAAGGTCTCCTTTATGGTTTTTTTCTGCGCTCGGCAAACTGAGAAAGAAAATAATTCCATCCAGGAGACAACATGGAAGAGGCAGCCAGCAGCCATCAGGACTCTATCATCTCTCGATCCCCAATCAAGGCCCTTCAAACGGAACTGTTCAAGTACGATTTTCAGGGAACAACCCCGTCAAGCCCCTGTCCTAAGACTCCGCCCTTTCCGGGCCAATTGACGTTTTACGCTTAATCTGCTGTGCAACGCCGGGTACAGACAACCTATCGCCTATCAGACAGAGAGAGCTTACATACATACATACCTAGCAGCACTTCCTCTGTAAAATTTATCCCACAAATTTTCAGGCCGACCGGAGGGGTTACCAAAGAGGGGCAACAAACATCGACGAAAAAAAGACAATTCGGACTCCAGCCCCACCAATTCATCATCCTCTTCGCACCAATTTTTGTTCTACCACATCCCCTCGCTTTGCTTTCTTCAATAGCATCTACTTTTCTTCGTGCATTGATTCTATCGAGTTTTAACCGATTAAACCATGGATCCCGCGAAGCAGTTGCAAGCCATCAGAGAATGGTACGCTAAGCTGCGGCCAATCCGGGTGGATCTTGTTGGTGATTATGCTGGAGAAGAGTTCTTTGTAATAGAGGGGGATTCACTGCTTCGCTGGGTTTTTGCGGATGAAAGGATCGATTTTGATACCGGATTCCAACTCCTGCATGCCGTCTACGTCGTCGAGAGCTTTCTACAGCAGTTGAACGCCCGGCGGTGTAGATTTTCCGTGGTTTTCTTGGACAGTGAGTCTATCTTTTATCTTGACGGGTGTTTGTCCGATTGAGCTAATTGGATTAATACACTTTCCTCAGTTTCTCGAAACGCTTGTATCCCTTGCTTGCCGACTGCGGAGCGGAATGCCTGGAAATACCTTTTTGCCCGCTCGGCAATCATCGAGCACATGAAACGTATTGACCATCCCCAGGGCCTTGTTTTCACTTTTGAGAGTCTCGCGGATCCAAAATTTCGGCGATATTTAGATTCTACCAGACCTTATTTTGTCATGTATCACGACGGTGCCGATGCAAACCATCTACAAAAAGCCCTTAGGAAGAAACCGGATTGGGAGACTGGAGGTGCCAACGAACGGGAGAGTGGTGGCGATACGGAGGGTGAGGATGCCACGGATTCCCCACAAACAGAATATGCCGACAGCGGTCTAGATGGTGGGCTCAATCAAGAAGGGCTACTGAAATCGGGGATCCGGGAATGGATGTCTTTGGGATTCAGCGTTGCTCTTATGAACGAGATCGTATTCAAGGATAGTAAGGTATGCGTCGTGATCACCAGTCTGGATACTGTGATTGACCGGTCTCGCTAATCCGTACTCTGGCCCTTTACAGATATTTACATATGTCCTGGAAACAAATCTCTATACTTTGGAGCCGGTTGACATACGCGTAAATCCTGTTGAAACCCCTCCCCCCGGGCCAGAATACCCGGAAGCTCCAGATTGGAAATCTCTTCAATCTGCGCGAGAGCGCCTTGCTGTTGCAACCGTTGCTCATGTGCTACAACTTGACGAGGGCAGACACGAGGATTTGGCTGCCATCTTTCTTATCCATATAATTCTCCTATCCCAGCTTACACTCCCCGCGCGGTTCCTCGCTCCCTTCGATGTCGATGAAGCTGTGTCCGCTGCTATCAACCCCATCCAAGATTTTTTGAAACGGCTTGTAATCGTTTCGGGCGATCTCCTCAGGATCGGCGCTGTTTCCCTCGACGATGCGCAGAATGATCTGTGCGATTATCTCGATGGCAGGCTTCTGTTGAAGCTCGTTCTCGCACCTGAAGAACTATCCGAAGGGGCAAAGGAAAAGTTTTCCAACTTGGCTAGTCATGTTGAAACCCTTTGCGGTAAGCGCCTTGAACTACCGATTCTCTCTAAATCGGCGAATCCATCGTTTACCGAACTTCCTGCTGTCAGGAGGCGCAAAATATTGCCGTTCAGCAACTCGGCATTCGACAAGTACTTGGAGAAGATCAGACTCCCAATTGACATTATGGCTGAAGAGGGAAGCGAGGATCATGAGGAAGAGGGCGGTCAAGCATATGTTGAAAAAACGCATTGGCACAACCCGAGAAATCCTCTCGTTACGGCGCGAATTAGGGCACAGAGGGCGCTCCCGAAGCCGGTAGCTAAGGTGCGAGGAGCTGTAGCAGTCGCGCCTGGTGCAAAAACCCAAGATCAGGACAGGGCCGCGAGGCGTGCGTTTGGCAAGGCGCGGAAATGGGAGCAAGTGTACCTGAATCAGATGTATCTGTATGCGTCTAGTTTAACCGATAGTATCGATGGAAGCTTGAATCCGAAGCTTGTGACAGTGGGAGAGAAGGCTAAAAAACCTCAAGCTACAGGAAAGAAAACAGCAGCCAAGGAGGAAAAGAATGCAAAACCAAACAAGAAAGATGGCCCGTCTAAAGGGAAAGGTAGCGGGAAGCTCTCAGCTGCAGACATCATCAGTCAAAATAACGCAACAAAAAAAGCCGGGAGAGAAGCAAAACTTCAAGACTCTTGGAAGGCAGTCTGTGATGAGGTTGCAAGCATTTTGGATGACGAGAGTGCTATATCACGACTAGAAACTTGGCTTACTGCATCACAAAAGGCGATCGCTGCCGGTGTCGCTGAAAATAAAGAATGGCCTTTCATTGAGGCGGAAGCTCGCTTGTATAAGATCCAGCTTCTCCAACGGATATGGGCTGGTTATTGCAGGGGTAGGCGGCAGGAGCACGGTTATGCAGCTGCCTCCGCCCTGTTCAACGAAGCTCGCCTTGTTCTATTTTCCGGAGGTATGACGCGCAAAGTTCATCAAATTTTGAACAATATATTCGAAGCTTTTGGAATCCCTAAACCACCTAGCGACCCACTGGCTTCCCTTCCAGACCGAAAAATCTTATTCGCCAAAGTGTGGGATGGCAAGTGGGAAACCCTTGATATTAGGCTTGGTATGACGAGCGAGGAATTCCAACTTTTGCATTGTGGGCCCTGGATGGATAGAAACATGGACTCTCAATCTGACCCCCGTGTTCCCTTCAAACCTGACGGATGGCAGAGGAAAGTCTTGGATGAGCTGGACCAGGATAACTCGTTGTTCGTGGTAGCCCCAACTAGCGCGGGAAAAACTTTCATCGCATTTTACGCGATGGAGAAGGTTCTAAAAGAGAGCGATGAAGGAGTTTTAGTCTATGTGGCTCCTACGAAGGCATTGGTGTGTCCCTGTTTTAATTCACATTCGCTCACTCGCAAAGGTGGATGCTAACTAGTGGCTCAGGTGAATCAAATTGCAGCCGAAGTCATCTCCCGGTACAAGAAGAATTACCGCTATGCCGGGAAGACGGTCTGGGCTATTCATACACGCGATTATCGGATGAACAGCCCCAATGAATGCCAAATCCTCATTACAGTCCCTGATATTCTTCAAATTATGCTTATGTCTCCTTCGAATGCCAGAAGTTGGACGCCCCGAGTTAAGCGGATCATCTTTGATGAAGTACACTCTATCGGCAATGCTGAAGATGGTCTTGTTTGGGAGCAATTGCTCCTACTAGCGCCATGCCCGATCATCGCCCTATCAGCTACCGTCGGGAATCCGGAAGAATTTGGTTCCTGGCTCGCATCAACACAGAAGTCTATCGGCGTAAAGCTTGTTGTTGTCCAGCATCCATACCGTTACTCTGACTTACGCAAGTTCCTGTATAGTCCGAAGTGCGGAATGAACTCATTCGAGGGAATGCCCCAGAAAGTTTCAAGGTTCAACCAATTGGAAATGGCTGATTACATGCGGGCTGTTCACCCGGTTGCGGCGCTTGCTAACACTAAGCAAGGCATGCCGAACGATATGACACTTGAGCCGAAGGATTGTCTACAACTTTATTGGGCGATGTCGAAATGTCAAACTCCAGAGTGTCTCCTCCCGAAGGCTCTTGATTTCAAAGAGGTCTTCGGCACCGAGGGAAGAGTAATAACCAAGGCGGAAGTGGTCGAGTGGGAGGAAAACATAAAAAAAGTCCTTCACAATTGGATGGAGGACGCGGAACCTGTGTTTGTGGAAGTTGCTAAGCTGTTAGCAGCAGAAGCAGCGGAGAGAGATGTGTCGGGGAAGGGAGATAATGAAAGAGGTAGTGGGGCGGCTGTCGAGGGAAGTGGCCCCTTGGTTGTGGATCTTCCTCCTCCGAGCTGCACGAAGGAGTATCTGGCGAAAACCACACTTCCCCTCCTACAAACGCTTCATTCTGCCAACGCTCTACCAGCAATTCTGTTCTCCTACGATCGCATTATGTGTGAAAGAATTTGCGTTATGGTTTGCTCACAGCTGGAGACTGCTGAAAAAAGCTGGCGGGAGAATAGCCCCAAATGGCAGAAAATCATCAAGGACTGGGAAAAATACAAGGCAGACAGGAGTTCGCGGGGGTCTAAGAAGGCTAAAATAGTCCTCCCCCCAGGATCCACCAAGGCAGACCAGATGCGCGAGAATGCCGAATATGATAGCAGCTTCTGGTCTTCGTTCGACCCCAGCCATCCATCGCCTGAGTTTTCATTTGCCGACTTTAGGAAACACACAAAGTCGGAGTTACAGACTGATATCGATAACTTAATCCGCTGGGGCATCCCGGAGGTGTTGGTCCATGCATTTTCCCGGGGTATTGGGGTCCATCATAGCGGTATGAATAGGTGTGTTATCGCTTCTGGTTTTAGTCCTTGGCTCTGCTAATTTTTGGTTAGGAAATATCGCCAAGCGGTAGAGATGCTCTTCCGAAAGGGCTACCTTCGCGTGGTCATCGCTACCGGTACTCTTTCGTTAGGTATCAATATGCCAACCCGCAGCAGCGTATTCGTGGGAGAGTCGGTCTACCTTAACTCACTTAATTACCGCCAAGCGGCTGGCCGTGCTGGGCGTCGTGGATTTGATAATCTGGGAAATGTTGTATTCCACGCCTTCTCACATGCGAAAGTCGAGAGGATTATGTCCTCAAAACTTCCATCTTTGATTGGCCATTTCCCGATCAGCACTTCCCTGGTGCTCCGCTTGTTCATATTGCTCCACAACTCTAACGAATCCGATCATGCGAAGCACACAATTAATACCCTACTGACCCAGGGGAAGCTGGTGATTGGAGGGGGTGAATTTAAGGAACAGGTTCTCCACCATTTGCGATTCTCTATCGAGTTTTTGCGTAGGCAGAAACTCCTTGACTCAAACGGGCGACCGCTTAACTTTGCCGGTTTGACGAGCCACCTATACTATGTTGAGAATAGCAGTTTTGCATTGCACGTTTTGCTCTGTAATGGCTACATGAAAGATCTATGCAAGAATATCAACAAGTCACCCGACAGCACTTGCCTAGAGCTCATGTTGGTCTTAGCCAATCTATTTGGCCGAGATCAGAAGCTCTTTCCTAGACATAGGTCTCTTCCACCACTCCCCGACGCCGCCGCCGAGCTCTTGGAGAATCAGAATGAGCGAACATTGAGGACTTATGTGACGTACGTGGAATCTTTCGTGAAGTCGTATTGCAATAACTCGGATAACGTGCTGCCGTTTTCCGGACTCGAATGTGGCGGCAAGATAACAACCAGTGAACCCAATCTCAAATCCCGCTCATCATTCGTGGCACTCTCCGGCCATGGCGACAACTTCATCTCGGTTGATGATCTCACCAGCTCCGTCCGTCGCGGGGTCTTGATCGATGGCGCGTCAGTCCCTCATCTCCAGGTAGACTCCTCCACCGTGAACGGATATCTATACTACTTCTACATCCACGGCGACGTGAAGAAACTTGATCAAGATCACGGCATCCCCGCCGGGACTGTTTGGTTCGTCCTCAAGGACTTCTCGCTCACCCTTGCGGCGATAGAGGCGGGTCTGATATGTTTTATCAAAGACGGGCCTGGCGCATATTATGACTTTAAGGACGAGGGGGATGACATCGATGGGGATATCCAAGATGACGAGGATGACCAAGAGAGTGTAACTAGTACAACTACCGATGATGGGAGCAGTGGGGTCAGCTCCGAGGCTGCGGATCCGGGATTCAAAAATGTACTGAAGACAGTCACGCTTCTCAGAAAGAAGTTTGAGGAAAAGTTCAGGAAGATGTGGGCCTGATTTGGTGCTCTTTTTTCTTTTTCTCTTTTCACTTCTCTTTCCATATTTGTTTGGCTTACCCGTACTCACATTTTCTATGATATTACATTCCATCCCGTTTGCTTTTTTTTTTGCTTTTTTCCATTGATAAAAGGTGAGACTGGACAAAAAGTACGAGTGAATGGCTACAATGTCACGTGCACGGAATTAGGTTGAGTTTAGTGGTTGAGAGCATTTAAGGCATTTTAGTCTCCATTTGTTGATAAACTTTTTAGAAACTGAAAACTTGACTGATGTGAAACTCTATAAAAAATTTCGATTCGCGGATAGCGTGAGTATATGGAGTAATATGAAAGGAAAGGAGTTGTGGTATATAACCCGTAATAAGGACTCGTGCTTGTGCCGTACGTCTAAACTCGTATGGTTCCGGCTATCTACAATAATATTATAACGTTCAAGCATAGCAAAGGGGACGCAATGGTGGGCTAGATGATTACTATTTGAAGGACCTGGGGCTTTTTTCGTGTTCTTTTGTCATGCTCAAGGTTTTAAGTTATCGTATGATATCGTTTATCATAGTAATTTTAGATGCAGACTCGGATATGAACAGGTCCTCCTTTTTCGATTAAACGGGTTGGGAACGCCTATGATATTTTATTATTTTGATATGAATACTTTGATAGCATTATCGCACAGTGAAAAATAGGGCATAAACTCTTACAGCCGCAAAATGGTATATCATTTAAACCTACCGATGCATGGTATAAGCCTGCGTCCCCGTTGCTATATTATGGGCTTGGTGAGCGTTATGGATGGTTGGAAGCATAGCTGCGATGGTTGTGTGTGTGAGGAGTGGTTAAGTCCTTTACCGAGACAAGGAAGGAGGAGAAGGAGGAGGAGGGATATAATAGGTGTCAGTTTCGATATTAGTGAGAGGTATGATATGATAACTGCAACATCCTGGCGCGAGGTATGGTTATTCCGGATGCGGGGGGGTCCACCAGCTCGGGTCTTTTTAAGTCTTGTTGAGTAGTCAAGGTTGCTTGAAAGTATGATACCGCGTTTGATCATTCCCACTGCAGGGCCCGCTTTGGAGAGAGGTGGGCAGCAGACGGTGAATTGCCTGATCTGAGCCGCGTTTCTTTTGGAAGTACATAACCCACGAAGAGAAGCGCGGTCCAAATCCTGTGGCTCGGGTAACTTATAGTTATGGGATGAGGATGAGAGGGAGGGAAAAGGGGGTATCCTACAAGAAAGCGGCCTAACCAACCGCTGGGGGGGCAGCGGGTAAGCTGCAGGAGCTGTAGTGTGAATATTAGGGAGCGGTGAAGACGTCTCAATATGATCTGGGAGGGGTAGGGCTAGTATCATACTCGGAGGAAGGAAGCGGGTATGATAATATTATCATAATTATATTTTTTCTTCCGGCATGCCAACATTTGTTCGGGTCTGCTTCTCATGCAGCGACGGGCAGATTTTTTTCGAACAGGGCTTAGCAATTGCTGTCTCAATTCCGTTTCTTTCCTCCACTACCGGGGATTCTGTCTGGTGCTCAGGTCGGGCTTAACAAACCACCGAGGCGGGAGAACTCTAACGTATCCAGAGGGATTCATGCTCCGGTGATACCCACGTTACCGGGTTGTAAGTAATAGGTGGCGTACCTGAATCACCCCCTGCAGTATTGATAGTGCCGAATCCCCCCAACACCGTGCTAAAACAGACACTAGTGAAATTAGCGTATTTCTCCGATTGGCAGATTCAACCTCGTAGAAGTGTAATGCTATCTATCACCTGACTCTGGTTGTTAGTTAGTAAATATCGATCGGTACATTACCTCACAACTGCCAGAACATCACTCTCACACATCAGGTTTAGCGCTCCTGTTGATGGAAAAAGATCTATATTGCTAACTTGACCTGAAATGCTTTTGATATCACTCGATTGGCGTTTTCCTAGAAAAGTGCGAAGCTAAGTTTTTTTTATTTTTAGTTTGCATTTTGGCGTGATGTGGGGAAATTCGGGCGGCACTAGCAACATTGTAGAGGATGGACGAAATGCGCGATGCAGAAAAATGGTACCTCTAGCTGTAAAATCGTAATGGTTACAACTTTGAGGCCGGAAGCATTTAACCTGATATTGGGTGCGGGTATGTTTGGCTAGTTGCCAGGCCGCTTGGGACATCAGGATCTTGGAAGCGAGAGGAGTCGCATTGATATATATTAGCGCTGCAGATTGTTATAAGGAGAGCGGTCTCAGGCGCTTCTATAGACGAACAGGTAAGAAAGCAAAAATTTCAATTTCTTTCTTCCTTCCGCCAATACAGTACTATTACTCTGCCCCTCCACTCCGACTCTTTCAGTGTGACCTCCGACATCTGAGCCTTGTGTCGCGCGAGTGACCATCCGTGACGAGATGCTGAAAAGGCTTGTAGAGGCATGGCGTTCTAAATTAGTATAATGTAGTATTTGGGTAAATACCGTGAGAAAATAAGACTACCGCATAGAACTCGATCATGGGGGGCATCTATCGCAGTTCTGTTTGGGGAGTTGAGTTGTCTACCGGATCCGGAAACGTTTCGGGGGACCCCGGGAATCGTGAAATCAATTTTTTCTGGAGCTATTTATTAGTTTATATTCCTGGATGGGGGGGCTCGGTGCTGTAGGATTTTTATCCCTTGGCATGGAGCGATAGGGGTTAGCCAGATGCTGGTAGAGACGGAGATCCGAAGGACGCTGTGTCCGGAGGTGCCGGAAGTGAGTAGAGAGGATAAGTACAGGCTCTAGAGGGTGGAGCACTCGTAAGGAATGACGGGAAAGAGCGTTCTAGCATTTTTCTACTTCGAGTATAAGATGGTGATATAAAGTAACAAGTTGGGTTCTAATAGGAAGTGTCGAGCAGTCTTTACCTAGATGGCAAGTGTGACTACTAGCGCCCTAAATTGTTCGTACCGAGAAGCACAGAGTTTGTGTGATGTCTTAAGCAATGTAGAATATTTGTCTGCGTTCAGATTCTAGGTAGGTGTGTGCCCTAGCCTCATACAGAAGATCCTGGGCTCACTAGGAGAAGTATGATACTCGTACGACACTCTAGGAGATTTATAGCTTGGGTATTTCTAACCGGCGCGGCGTACAGATGTTTGGGTGAGGTCGGCAAAGGACCCGCCGGACAAGGAGCCCCGTGTTGCATCCGCCGAAGTGTTGTGCTGTGCAAGGGCGGCCGGAACCATGGCAACTTGAAAACTCTTTCATGAACCCTACTTGAGACCCAAACCTCACACCTTCCACAAAACCCCACCACTAGAAACTCCTTGGCACTCCCTCCGGTTCCTTATAAATACCACCACTTCCCCCCGCCCCCCCCCCGAATTCCCTTCTTTCCTCTCCATGGAATTTGCATCACTGTTGAGGAGGAGCTCTGCGACTGTGACGACAGCCAGAGCGCCTGCCCGCCGGGAGTGTCCCGGCTCCCACGAGCAGTATTTACTGTTGCTCAAGAGCACGGTAACACGCCTCGCACGGAGGGTGCCTGACAGGAAGGATACTTTAGGCCATGGTATAAGAGCTTGTTTGGGAAAAATGGGACCGTTCCGTTAGACGACCTTTTCCGCTGTGAGAATGATCTTCTCTCCGTTTTGAAACAAAAGGGAAAAGGTCATTTGTATGAGAGAACAGAACGGAACAGTTGTATCCAAACAGGCTCTACCATGGTTTGGCTATCATCCGTCCAACGAGGGTTGGCTAACCAGCGGATGGCTCGTGGGACCCCAGCGTGGTTGACACCTTGACGCGGTGCTGGGGCTTTCAAACTAAGATCAACCGTTGTAGGCTTGTTGAGGTATGTTTTGTTTGTTTTTAGATGTCAGGCCTGGAAGGTTGTTGGGCGAGAAGCCAAGGTTGGTCGGCGGAGTTCCCATTCCTCCTTTTCTACTTGAGACAATTCAACTCTAGGATGAGGTCTTCTTTTCACCTTGGGTCGTAGTATGAACTCTTGGGCGCACGCTCTGGGGACCGGGTGGGCTCTCGCAATAAACGAAACAACGAATGAACGAACGAACAAATAAAAAGCCTCTCAAGATCAATTTTCTTTCTCCGAATACCGGTAGACCCACCGCACCGCACAGCATGGTATAATTTGCGAATAAGTAGTGTGATAAGGAATAAAGTTATTGCCTTCCACCAAGTAAGTCGGTAAAAACCGACGCCTAGCCTCTAACTCGGGTATAAAGGTGAAGGTGAGGAACACTATTCCCTATTATTTCCTTGTTGAAATTTCTTCAACAAGACTTGCACTAGCATGCAAATCTCTCCTTGGCCTAACCTAGATTAAATTGTTTTACTCCCCTCTAGATAGACATTTATGGGGATTAGTTCTTGAACTAGGAGTATGAAAACAGCATTATACAAAACCTATTACTAAGCACTAACATTAAGGATAGGGTATCGCAAACACCGGACAATGCAAAAAACTTGTTCAGCCCTTCCGAAGAGTGGATAGATGATTAGATAACTTGGCCCTACTTGGGCGCAAATTAAAGGCTCGGACGGAGTGAGATTGATATCTATGTCGTGACCATATTTTGTTTGTCACCGTCTCGATCATTAGATTGCTGTTGAAAATAATGGACGCTGAGGTAATGATCGGCCATGAGGATTTTATCCAGCCGAGTGCAACGAGTCAAGTGAATGCAGTTTGTATTAAACAGTAATAGAATCTATAAGTCCTGTAGAGATGAGGTATGTAAATAAAAATCCCTGCGCAAAGACCTAAGTTGAACCCGACTCCCAACGCAATGGGTCATAAACTGAGGGCGGATATCGTAGAAAGGGTTCCGGTAACATGTGTCCGAAACGTATTAATACGGTCCGTAGGGGCATTAGGACTGCAAAACACATCTTGGCGATCCCCCGACAGAGATACCCACTGTATAATAGAGTCCTGCATGTCTCCCTTGACACAGATGCAGCCCTGCAAGAGCCAGTGGTCCACCGTGGAAACCAAGACCCAAAACAATAACACATGACTGCGAAGCAGAGTAGGACCAAGGTATAGATCGACACTCGAGACGGCCACTTCAGCGTAGATCTCCCATTCCGAACGGCCGCGACAGCAGAGTGAGCTGCGCTCACCTACTCCCCCAGCAGCAGAAGTACTCGTACGTTAAAATCGCCGGAACTAAGAAATCCCGAAAACCCCCCCACCGCCTTAAATCTAGATGCTATTTACCAGGGCAAAGCGACAGTGTGGACAAAAGAAGGTTTACCTCCTGTTGATCCATTTTACCCCCGGGAGTAACTTCCACTCATCCACTTTGGGGAGCCCCTACCAGCAATGGCCGAGACATGGTTAACCTTGTCGGTTCCCGGCAAGCTAGGGATCTCCCTTTTGCACAGTCGGCCAGTGTGACGCGCCACATCTCAACTATAGTTGTAGTTAGAGATATATTGGAAGCCCAGGAAAAAATGGGGACCCTCCGATTGTGCGAAACTGTTTGCGCTGAAACTCTTGGGTTAGTGCGGTGACCGCGTATCCGCCGAACTGCTCTTGAAGCAAGTATTGGATGACAAGATCGTCCTTTGATCCATTTTGTCAATGGATGTGTGGCGTTGAATAAGGTGACATTTGTGACTTGAATTGATATTTTAAGCTTCTGACAAAGAACCAAAACCGAGGCCCCCTCTATATATACGATAGAATCCCAAATAATTGAGTCGTGTGCTGGGCGGCACAAAGTTTCCTTCTTTTAGAACAGGGCCAAAAGCACAGCAACAGGAGAGTTACCCAGCCCTTTCTGAGAGACAAAAAAAGATAGATCCACAGGAGGAGGCGACTCCAAAGACATAACAGCCTGTTCAATCATTTGAGATTATGTGCTATAGACAAAAGCCCTGTTCTGGCCGGGGATGGGTGCTTGACATTAGGCTGCTGGGAGCTCGGTAATACTGTAGTAATCGAGCTACTGCTAATATAGGAGGACGTCAACCCCCACAAATTAGATACCCCGAGCCAAAAAGCGCCCCCGCTAGCTGTCCGGGCCGGGAGGGATCACAGCCCAAGTTGGTGCCGGAACGGGAAGAGCTTGATCCTAACCGCACCACCCCAATAGTTGGAACGCCGCTCCCCCACCTTATCGAGAACAGAAATGTGGTGGTATCATAGAACAAAAAAAAAACTTCCACTCTCAGCCTACCATATCACACTCCCCACGAGGCCGAAACCGGACCGCCTAAGGACGAGCCAACCGAAAACAACTTGACAAGCGACTTTGGTAAGGAAATGCATTGCCCCCCAGCGCCATTTGGCGTACTCGAGTATAAGATTCGGTAGCGCGCTGTTTGCATCTTGCCAAAGAGTATTACGGAGTTGCGAGGTCTCCAGGTCCCAGGATCCGCAACTAGGTGTGCCCCTCCCTGCTGCTTCGATATCAGGAAATACAAGGTTAGTTCCCCCGCTCCCCGGATGGCAATTGCCCTCTTTCCTTTTACCCTTGGTTACCCCCTCACTCCCATCCCCCCATTCTCCCAGAGACTGCTTTTGTGATACTGGTACTATAGTTTCACTGTGGGTACCAGAAATTCCATTAGCTAGGATGTTCAGTACATATATTCCATAGAAATTGACTACTCTTCGGAGGCACACCAAGGTATTTTAGAGGGCGGAGGGGGCTGCAAGCCTCTATTCATAGTGTCCGGCGTTCCGAGAAGGATCGCGGGAGTGGGAGGATCCGTGATATTTTTCTCGGTAGAGTTCTTCTCCGGCTCTTCATCCTAGCTTTTTAGGGCCTCTGCTGTTGTCCCCAACCCTGATCCTCCTCACCCTTCCTTGAGCCCTACGGTATTTTACACAACCAACCAACAGAAGCGCTAGCAATCCAAACCCCGCTCGATTTCGATTACGAAACGGAACGTGGGGCGGTGGGTTAATTCTTCCGTCCCTCCTCCACAGGCAATAACCCAGACCAACGGCAAACGTTCGACTGGCGCAGCGCGAAACAAAACAGAAATAAATGCACAGTATAGTATAGTAAACAAAATACTAGTAGGGTCTAAGCGCCCCCGAGGAAAAGAACTGCAATCCCATGCATGCATGCCATCCATATTCAAAAAAAAGGGACTAACTTATGCCATAGCTGCCCTTACTAAAAACGCTCCAACATTACGAAATACTAGGAAAACAGACACCCTCACCGAACACCCCCTCCAATTATGTGCTATACCCAATCCACAAGCCGCCGTGACACGAGTAATCCTCCAATGGGAGTAATCAAAGCTGACATCGAGACTTCGCTTTCTCTCAATTTAACATTTTTTTAACTAGGCCATTTTGGATTATTCTTTTCTTTCTTCCATTCTTCCTTCCAACCTGTGAGTGCATACCCGGAGGATTCGTCAGGTGCATTAGCCGTGGGAACGAAAAAAATAATTAACATTACTCAAGTATATAATATTATATGGTCAGAGCTTTGTTCTGGTATATACTAGATCGGTATATAGCTTCATAGTATTAGAGCACATATGTTCAAAAGAGAAAAAAAGGAAAAAGTCCCCAGTAGAGCATACCGTGGTTAGAGAAGCGACCCAAACGTCATACAGCATGATCCGTGTATCAGAATTCTTCCGGCATGACAGTAGCGCTATATGAGAATTGATTCTGCCGATAAGGATGGGACCCAAATCCTCTAGGGGGGTTTTTTTTTTCTCGATCAATGATAGGTGGGAAAAGTGGACCCGGTAGTGTAATAATGTCATTGCATGATATTATGATAGTGATCTATCTGGGTTTGTGATACCCTACCCTACTGTATTGTACGAGTACTGTACGTGTGCACACTCTCTAAGTTGGGCACCCTTCTACCCGTAATGTCGAAAGCTTTTTTAAAAATATAAAAATAAAAAGGGCTATAATTGCATCCCGCCATAAAAACTCCCTATTTTCTTGAATGCAATAGCAGTTCTTTTTTTAAAAAAAGGCTTCGACACCACGAATACTGTGATACGCCTCCTATTATATTCTCTCTCTCCTCACGTGGTCGACACAACCACACTAGTCCAAGTCCCCCATATCTTACCCTAGCTGTATGTCCAATTGATCAAGACTCTTCACCCGCCCCCGCCCCCTAGAAGCTATGAATCCATATACGATATGAAGAATACAAACCTCCTTGATGTTCAGCCAAAGCCCTCCTTAGGAACTAGGATGATGACAGGTTGGGGTACGGCAAGCACTTAGCTCAGGCTCTTGGGAAGACATCGAGGTCAGGAGGACCAAAGAAATTAAAAAAGTAACAAGTGCAGCGGGTTTGTACAGGTGGTTCCGGATCCCACAACACCCACCATCCATTTGGAGTTCCCACAGATCATCAAAGCGCTCACCCATACGGCAAGCGCTAAACAAAAAAAAACCCCCCCGAAACAATGTACTCTCCCATGTCGATGGCTGGGCTTTACATCTATCCTGCTCGTGAGCAGTGAGGCGAGTCATCAATTGTGATTCTTGGCGCGGGGTTCACACCAAAAGCGTGGGTTGTGTGAGGAAGGCAGGAAGGGATGCCAGCGCATGGCACGTAAATTTTTTATGCCGGACAGGGGATCTGCAACGCTGTGCATGGGTTCAGGGAAACATGTCCGTCCCACATGGGAGAAAGAAAGTGCAGGCTTCATCCCCGCAACACAAACGTTGCGCACCAATGCGGCACCATAGTATCACGTAGAGGTGGGGAAGAAAAAAAGGGTTAAACGATCATCTCGCATTCTCACAAGTCGGCTAAATTCACACATGACATCCTTTCCTTCAACATAACCCCTCTAGGTCACAAAACAAGAAGGCAGACATCATGAAATGAAAAAAAACTGGACACCCATGGACCGCGAAAAAAACGTAGCAAGCAAGAAGGAAGACTAAATAGTATAAGTGAACTCTGGATGGTTCTCGAGAAACTTGTCCAGAGTGCCCTCCTTATGCTGTCTGTTCTTCTTCTTAAAGTAAACCGTCATGCAGGCTAAAAATAGCAAGGTTAGGAGCTGAGTGCCGATTGTGGCCCAGAGTCCATTACGGTAGTTAGGGGCATCCTTCTCCCTAAAAACGGTACTGGCAAAGACACCTCCGATGGCGCCAAAGCCAATTTGCAATGCCGAACTGACACTGCGTTTAGAGTTCATGCGGATGTTGTTTGCTTGGTAGGCGAGCACTGCTGGGATATTGTTCTGTGAGCCAGCTAAGGCAATGAAGACACCAAAGTAGCGGATGGCGTGGCGGGTAGAATATGCTGTCATGCTCAACCCGACAATGACGAGAACAGCACCAAGTGCGATAAACGGCGCTCGAAGGTGGGTCTTGTCGGCCCACCAGGCCAGGGTGAGACCGACCACCACCGCTGGAATATATGGCAGGGAAGACATTATCTGGGCCATACCCGTGGAGTATCCCATCCCCTTGAGGATGATTGGTAGGAAGTACGCTAATGCGTAGGCTGGGACAGCAGCGTTCATAAACATCAAGGCACTTTTTGGGGAAAACGTAAGCTTTGCGCAACTTTAGGTGACATTGAACAAGCAGGGGAAAAGAAACTTACTAGACCCAGAGCTTCCAATCTGAGAGGTGGTGGCCTACTATGCCCCAGGTTATGGGGTCTGCCTGGGAATCATCACGGTCTCGGTTGATACGGGATTTGATCATTTCAACCTCAGAGACGGTCAAGAATGGCTTGCGGCGTTGGAGGAGCTTGTCCGGGAAGTCGATGACAAAGAGGTATGCCAATAAAGCAATTGCGACGGTAATAACGCCCTCCTAAGATATTTGTTAACAGCGATTCATGAAGAACACACATTGATGTCTCAGAACTTACAATTATAAGGATCCACCGCCATCCAGCTAGTCCTTGAATTCCGTCCATTTGCATAAGCCCGTAGGCAAGTATTGACGAGAATCCACCAATGAGACTGGTGAGAAGGTAGAATCCGGCAAGTCTATAATAGCGTTAGTAATCCCGTGTATCAGAAATCAATTTATAAAGTGAGGGAAGTTTCATACCGTTGTTGCACTTCATATCTGACATACCATGAGCAGATCAAGTAGACACAGCCAGGGAGGAATCCTGCGGAGAAAAACAATTAATCACCTTTCTCACTTCACTCCATCTGCCTGGGAGGTGGGGAACTCACCGGACTCAAAAAACCCCAACAGAACACGACAGACAGCCAATATCCTCCAATCTTTAATGAACCCCATGCCAATTGTCACAACTCCCCAGGAGAACGCAATTAAACTCAACCAAATTGCAGACCCAACTCTTCTGAGAACAAGATTGCTGGGAAGCTCGAAAATGAAATACTGCCCATCCAGCATATTAGTTGACCAATTTTACTTGCAAAAATTAGTAGGGAAAGAAATGAAGGCTTCCTTACGGGGATGAAAAACACTAATAGAACAATGGAATACCGACTGCCTATATAGAGCTTCAAGTCCTTCGCCATGCCAGCGATAGCTGCACTAGCCATGTTTGTACGATCCACTAGGGCGACGGAATAGAGGGCCGCGAGAACTGGAAGGAGACGAATGTCAACCTTGCGGCTGTATAGCGCATCAGTTTAGCTAGAGCTATTGATAAAAGAGCAACAAAAAACATTGGAAAACTCACATAATCTTCTTCTCGTAGGCTACATCGACCCCAGATTCTGCAGCGGAAGGGGTTTCATGCGGAGAAACAGCTCTTGAATTGTCGGCCTCATCGTAACTTACTTTTTCGCTAGACATTGTTGAATTTGTTTTTTTCAGACTTTTTTCTTTGGGTTGTTCGTTGATTGTTTAGTTGTTTGATAGTCGCCGGCGAGATGGGGTGGGGACGAGGGAGGGAGGAGGGTTAGGGATAAAAATGAAAATGGAAATGGAAACGAAAAATTAACCAGATGGAAGATTGAAAGAATTCCCTACCTGACCAAACAGGAGAGGAGGAGGGTCCTAAGAGGAAATGGAAACTTGGGATTTCACGAGATTATATATTACACAACCACTGGAGGGCTAATATCTGCTCGTAGATGACCCGCTCCACCCCTTACTTCCACCCATCCGTCCACCCCTCCAAGAGACAAGAAAGAACTGACCGTGGGCATAGAGGGGGAAGTAGAAGACAAAGGATAGGGGGGGATATATGGTACGCACCCCAGCATAATCGCCAGTATGTACCGGTGTTCTCACCTAGAAGTTGCCCGCTAACGGCCATTGATTAGTTTTCGTTCATCAATATATTCTGGACAACTAAAGCCTACCCTTCCGCCTATGCCGGCCCAGATTCCCAAACTGGGAATAGCCTTTTCCTGAGAAAGTATAATATAATTTTCTCTAATGAAATCATATTATTTGAATGATAAATTAGAGAACCGTTCTATGAGATGATCCTGGGGGCCGTGGTTGTGGCCAGAGTCGGAATTGAAGATGGCCTAATCTATCAAGTTACCTGCTACAACATAATTCTAGTTATTTGTTTTGAAGGCATTAATAAAATAGAAAGAATGTAAACGTGATTAGGGGGCCTCTCCAAAAGGGTCCTTTGGGGGGCTGCCAGAGGAACTATTTTTAAAGTTTTTTCCCCGATAATTCGGTAAGTTACCTGTACTCGTACATATGTCATGATTTTCCAAGATCGCCAGGCTGCGGGCCAGTTTTTGTCGACCAGTATGATATGATACCACCAGAATTGTATGGTCCTAACCCCCCATAGGACAAGCTAGCTCCAAGGGCTATGGGCTTAGGATGCCCCACAACTAGGAACCTGGGGCAATGAGCCTCGGTAGAGTTTTGTGTTGGAGATCTAGAGCTGGTACAATACCTGCATGCAGTCTTTCTTTTATCATAAGAAAAAAACATTTGTGCCCTCCGCCATCGTACAACCTCAGCCACTTTGGGGTAACACCAGCCCCAAGGGTCCTCGCTTTACCCGCCACTAAGTTATATGCATCACTGCTGCAATCAAATGGGGGGATCCCAATTGGGAATGGTAATAGTATCTGCAACCAATGGAGACCGTGGCCAAGGGGTAGCTCTCAACATACTACCGTTACTCTAGTACAAGTACTAGTGCCACTTTCGGAGCCGGTTAAGATCATCTGAACACTCTAACCAATCAGCAGGAGAAATTAGGTTTGATTGCTCCGTTCGCTCCCTTCGCTTTGATGGTCCCCCCTTTCTTCTTCAGTCTACCGTTGATGCTTGAGCATGTCCCAACCCCAATTCCAAAACACCTCCCCCTTGGCAACGGTCTCCATTGCGATCCCTAAGATATTTGAGAAACTAAGGGTCAGCTTATCCCCCTAAGCACCGGTGCCGGCTAGCGGGATCGGGGAAAGGGGAGAATGGCCTGTGCGTGCGGGGCGGTATGATACCTACAGTATTCACTCGTAGTACAGCACACTCGCATCCGTTTTCCGGATGGTCAAAATACCTAGTAGAAACTACCCGGGACAACGGGGTACCTAGGGGGGGGGTGATAAATGCATGCCTATTTGAAAAATCGAAATCAGGTGATAAGCGAGCCCTATTGGCAAGCGACCACCCCTCCTAGGGTCTGATTAAGGAGTGGGGTATGATAACAGAAATAAATATCATGCCAGGAATGAAAATGGCTCGACCCCTAGCCCCCGAGGTCCGTTAGTAAGAACCAGCCGGAATCTGGAACCAGTATACATCAGCAGCTCTACTAGCAGAGAAGAAGACGGTTATAGGGACAGAGAAGAGGAGAGACATTTGACCTGTGTTCCTACCAAGTGGACCAGCTGTGGTATGTACCAACCGTCCCTCCGAGGAGCTGTGGTCCAGACTTTAGGTTTTAGGCTATAATGGCCTAAAAATCCGGGGAACCGAATCTATTTTCCAAGTTATTAGACATTTCCACTTTTCCATCCGATCCAAAAATGCCAGAACCCTGGACGGTGGGGTGTATTTCTGTTTTTATAAATCTTGAAAGAACCGTCGGGGGGGCGGGGGGGCGGAGAACCTGGGGGAGAGAAATCCGGGGCAACCAGGTGCCTCTGTACGATATCCAGGTTGTCGCATTTAAGATGGGCTGGATGCTTGCGCTGGGAATGCCGGGTCAAAATCGGGAAGCCTGAGGGTCTGTGACCCGCGGGTGTGGACCCGGAGGTGGGTCATGCTCGATCATTCGGGTATTCAATCCGGAGCGCCCTGGATGATATGCAGCATTGGCTATTCAAATTCGACCCCCCGGATAGCTCAGAATAAGGTTAGTTTACAGGTTAGAGTTTGTTTAGATAGGGTTTAGGCAGTCACAAGAGAAGATTGAGAATTCGATGGAGCGGATGATTGCGATGTTCATGGTGATATAGTAGAGGCGCACTCAGTTTGACATATTATATCCCATTTGCTTCTTTCCTCCTTTCATGCTTAAATTAAACTTGTATCTATTCTCAACCTGAGGTAAATAATATTAAACAATTTTAGGAAGTATGATCGCATCTGGAGCTACTAATCTGACACAGATTAGTTGTCTCTAGTGGCGGGTCGAATTTAACCAGTTAATAGGGTAGGGAATACAGCATTAACTTGAATAGTAGAACAGTATTAACGTAAATAGGAGCAATACGTCCCAGGACGTCCGACTTTCCTCTCTAAGTATAGTGTGGTGTGGTTATATCCTACTAGTACAATACCTTCTCCCGCCTCAGCTGAAATAGGAAGCTCAGACGTCCTGAGACGTGCGTGTTGCTCTTATTCAGGTTGATAAGGTAACCATGGCAGCAGTGGCGAGGCTAGCTTAGGTGAAGAGCCAGCCGCGCGGAAAGAAGAAAAAAGCGAAAAAAGCGAGGAGAGCATAGGCGAGGTGGATTTTTCCAAAAATGTTGATAGGGTAGAGGGCTGGCCTCCCTACAAGACCTTGGTGTCCTAGGCCCGGAATATGCAAGTATCGTAAACAAAAAGTTATCTTAAACATGTCTCTAGTTTACAAATATGCCGGTTAAGGAATTTCAAGATTAGACCCTTTTCTGTTATAAATCTCAATTACCCATGATGAATTGACTTTGGGCTTTTTGGGCGAGGAAAGAGTAATTCTATTGACCCATGGCTGTTTTTTTCGGGAGTCTCAAGGGGATGGAATTGCGGGCATCGGTAAGATTCTATTGCATTACAAAAATGGGACTCGGCGGGATTCGCTTCCTCACCATCGGGATAGCGAAGGGGGGGGAGGGGGGGGCGGAACTTCAGTAAAGTAGCTAAGCTAAGAAAGAAAAAGGTGGCAAAAGCCGGACCACCGGTTGTAGGGGATTTCGAGTGAGGACATCATATCATCGTCACCTCTGAGAACCCAATCAACCCAGAAGTAGACCAAAGCAACCAAACCCCTCACCAATAAACCATAGAATTGACAATATGTTCAATGATAACATATATTATACAACGGATGATGAATGTAATTGACAAGCCAGTTAGTAGTAGGGTGCTGAGGTGGTGATTTGTATGTTGGTAAAATGATCTCCAAAATGATGTTTCGAGCCGTATGATGTTGTAATCGAAGCCACCTTTCCTTTCTGATACACTGTCACAGATACACTTTGTTAACCTCTCCCGGTTAACTCGAAGTGAACAAACCGCACCAAAAAAAGCACGAAAAAAAAAACTCCTCTAAATGAAAGGGGCTTTTGGGAGATAAATTGACCTATGACCTTGTTTCTCACAGGCATTATAGAAACAAGAAAGGAACGAGAGGGGTCACGTGGACGAAACCCGCTCAAGTTGTCCTTACCACGTTTTGCCCAAAACGGAACACTTCCTCCCAGCGGCTCCCTCTTTGGCACTGCCCGCAAACCCTCTTTCTACCCCCACCCTAGCAACCACTTCTATCGCCCCCCAGACCCAGCAATATATCCATTCAACCCTTCATTCCTTCGTTCGTTCCTCCCCCCACGCTTATCCTAGGATCTTGTCCTCGATCCTCCAAGAATGGCACTCATAACCTGGCTAAAAACCCAAAACACCCGCCGTCGAAAAAAGAAAACCTACACCACCTTCCGCACCGATGCGTCCCCACCCCCGCTCTCCAGAAAAAATACCCCTCGCCTATACACCCCAAACTACTCCTCGCCTTCCAGTCCTCGCCCTCCGTCCCGCTCAGTGTCTCCACATACAACTCCACATAGGACTTCCGAGCCTACTCCCGCTGCATCCTCGAAGAGGACATCATCCATTTCTCAGAACACAACATCCCCACTAACACCGCCCGAAAGCACCCGCAGCGAGGTACAATCCTGGACAACCTACAGCGAGAGCTCCCTCAGAGGAAATAAAGGGAGCGATATTCGATCACCCAGGGATAGCGCTAGTGTCGGTCCGGTCGCGCTTATCGAGAGCGCTCCGAAGCGGGGAAGGAGCCCGGGTGGAAATAGAGGTGGAAATAGCGGAGCCATACCTACACCCCCTCAAACACCAATCCCTTCCTCCTCTCCGTCTGGTAATGATGATGAGGGCGCACCCGACCAGAGCCGCGACTATGGCACTGGAGATGTACACATATATGCCCCCACCCGACCAGACTCGGACGCTCTCTACACCCTTGCTAGCCGCAAAAAAGAACTCGTTGAGCTGTTCACCCTGCATGGGCCGGTATACGGTGAGGAGTGGAGACTGCGCGGGGCCCATTATAAGACCAGAGAGCCGGGAGACCGCACAGCCGCTGAAGACATTGGGCTGGTAAATGAAGAGCTCATGAGCGGGTATGCAAGCGGAGGTGAAGGCTGCAGCGAGATGTGGACGCTCTTATCGGAGAGATGCTGATAGCTTTTGATGATGGAGACAAGGGGTTGATAGGTATGTTGATTGGTTGGGTGGGGTTGATTTATGCTGGCCATCTTTTCTTTTTCTCTTTGCTTCTTTTCTTCTCTCCTTTTCTTCGGAGATTCCAATTTGTACGGCGCTATTTCTTGTTCTCTTGGAGCATTTCATGGGCATATTATTAGTTCATAGATTGTCACTCGGTTTTACCTCCCTAGTTTGCTGCTTCGGGCTGGGTGTGGAATGTTAGAATAGCAACGGTGGCGGGGGTGATGGATAAGTTAAGTAATGAGATAAATGTTGAAGTTCAAGTTTTTTCCCCTGAAATGCGGCGTTTGTTGCTTTTCGGAATGGCCAGGAGCTCTAATATATGGTTGACTCCGAAGGAAGAACTAGATTCCTATCCCATCCTGAAGCTTTCAAAGCATAATACTCACAATTCGGAGCCGAATCCCACACTACCGGTATGCCATCCCGCCCACGAATACTTTGTCGCACCCGAGAGCAACCCCAGCCATACCCTTCTCGGAAGTAATCCTTGCAAGCGTCACACTATACCTACTCTCTAATCCCCCCAAAAGAAACACCCCAGGACCATACCAGGTTTGTCCAAATTTGCCTCACTGAAAACACAAGCTCTGGAACCTTGAACCAAGCAAGGCACTCGGGGTGAACATAAGTCGGGCGTAGTTCCGGAACGGGTAGAGAATCCATGTGGAGACCCACACAAATTAGGAGCCCCGAGCAATTTCCGATGATTGCAACGGGTGAATGATAAAAGCCGGGCGCAACTGTAACTTTTTCTTTCTGAGTGTAGTGCCCCCCCCCCCTCTACAAGAAGGCATAGGGACCTATAGGATCACCAGTCTGACTTTACTACTACTTGCATTCAAAGGGCGGTATCTATAACTTAGAATCATATCTGCTTGATTGGTGTTTGTTGACTAGGCCAGGGAACACGGAGATGGGAGGAGAGGGAGGTAAATCAGGTCTGGGTGGAAATCCTGCGATTGACATAGGGCCCATCTTACCAGGATCAAAAACAAGCTCCAAGGCCGGCAATAGTATTTCGCCCAACTTACCCTTACGCTCGAGTATGATACTCTTCCAGGTCGATGGCTGGGCATTATATCTTGCCTGTTTTGGAGCCGGAAAGAGAGCCACTTTTCGTGATTCGTGGAGTGGGGTTTACAGATATACCCGATTCAAGAAGAAGAAAAAAACCCCTCTGGATTGTTCTCTGCAGAAGTATCTACATAAGGTTTCTTTCTTTGAAATTTGTTGTAGAAGAGAAAGGAGATGGATCCACTTCTTACAACCTCTCCAGCGTCCCTGGGATAAATCAGTGAATTTCGTCGCAAATGAATTCGGTAGTGGCGTCTGGGCCCAGAGGTAAGTGTTGAAGTGGGTCCCTGGAGTATTTGAGCTTTATTCCTACCATTATCGAGCTGATGCTCATTTCATATGTAATGTCTATGGCATACGTCCAGTCAGCACCGCTAGTAATAATTCCGCGGATACATTCGAGGCCATTGGCGACTCAGGCACTTGAGTCGCCTAGGGTGGAGCAGGCACCGGACTTGTCGTGATAAGGGTGAATAGCCCACTTCATAGAGAAATTGGTAATGCTATCTTCGTGGTAGTTATGGACACTGGAGCCGATGCCGTTGGCACAGCTGATTGCCAAGCCGGCGGTCGCGGCACTGCTGTGCTTGACCACTCTAAGGAAGGGCTGGCTATTCTGGTCTAACGGAGGAGGGTGCCGCATATCCTCCCAGATGGCGCCCTTGAGTAACAGGAGGTAGTCCTCCGGATACTCATGATAAAACTAATGGAAAGCACAAAAGATGAAGGGAACGAAAGTGCGATCAGAACAAACTCTAAGCGGAGCGATCAAGGATGGAGGAACGGTGGACTAGATAGCGGCTCTTTCTCTAACTACGGACAGGCCAGGAGATATATCTCTCCGTCTAACAACAACAAGGAACTCCAGAAACTCAACGAACTCTAAAGAAACACACGCAGCTAACTAAACCTGATCCCTAATGATCACAAACAATCTAGACTCATCCTGATATGATATCCCATGATCCTTCGTGATCCTAAGGCCTATGCCCTGCCGGTGTGCCAACCCCAATATGCCTAGTGACAATGGGTATGAAAGAAACAATGAAACCAAATACCCAATGCCTCATATCCTATGGCTAAACACATCAACAATATCATACTATGAAAGGAATATCTTATGCCGCAGGCATAGGATGTGAGAACAATCCATGGGAGAATACCTAACCGCCGGAAATCCAAGAAACCGCCTGCCCTAAACCGTTTCTCTCCTAGCCGCATATCCGCCCGATACATGCATATCCGCACAACCATCTAACCGCATGACCTATATGTAATCTAATAGCTCAAAGGTGTGGGTGCTCTGTAGGTTGGGATACACCATTCAGGTGAACACGTCAGGCTGGATCTTGGTACTGAGGTCGATGGCATTACCCTCGAATTTGGTGCCGTCAATCTTGGAGAGGTCGACCTTGATGAGGGCGAAGTCCTGAGTGTGCTGCTCCGTATTCTAGTTCGACCGTTTGACCGTTACGCGATTTATTCCCCGCAACAGGACAGACTATAGGACGGGCGCCAGTCCCGGACAGAGTCCCAGATCCGAGGCCTGCCTCGTCCCAAGAGAAAGAGGGACCGACTGGACGTTTGGGAACACTGAATCTACCAGATATCCATGGGAATTCGGAAAGAAACCAGTGGTCTTCATTCACTGGGGCAGGTTCGGGAATACCAGGAATTGTTGAAGCTTCATTGCTGGCCATTCTCTGGTCGGCCTCAGGGATCAGATTCTCCTGGTGATCCTCTTCTGCAGCAGCTGCAGCAGCTGCACTGCGGTTGCCTGAAAAGGTTAGATGCCGAACGCACAAAAAAGAGATGCCACAACCCACTAGTATGCCCACCCTGATATCATATATGTTCACCAGCCTCACGGTCGTCACGGTCCTCTTATGCTTCACGGTCCTCATCGTCTTCTTCTTCGTCTTCTTCTTCGTCTTCTTCTTCGTCATAGAGTTCTTCGTCGTCTTGATCATCGCCCTCGCTCTCGAAACCGCCAGCTTCATCAATGCCGGTGATGGGATCTTCAGGCTCCTCCCTGAAGCAGATATCGTCAATGTTCCGAACAGTCCGGGGGCCTTGGGGCTGCGGGGGTACCGCCAAGGAAACGGGACGGGACCTCTAGAAACGGTCCTGTGCAGGAAAATTACCTAGGAGACCGCCGTCCTTGACTCTCACCACGGGTGAAGACATGCTATTCGTTTATCAGGATAGTCAGATGCACTAGACAGCCACCGCTAGGGTAGACGGCAGGGGAGATGGCACGACGGCGGGGATTGACCATAGGAGGTATTAGAAGACTGCGGGGTGTAGGAAAGGACTGCGAGGGGTGGCCAAAGACGGTAGGTATTAGGGATGACGGCCCGGGAGAGGGAACGGAAAGTGAGGGGGATTGCAGGGGACTGCCGTGGATGGCTGATGACTGCGGGGGATGTTGAATATCATTGTAGAGAAGGGGGCGTTAGGTTAAGTATCTGTATTGGTATGTGATATAAAGTGATGAACTCTGAGTGATAGGTTTTCCGGGTGTGAATGGAAAGTGAATGGAAGGAGAAGGGGGCTTGTTATGGAGAGGGACGGGGGGGGGGCTTCTTCCGTGGGGAGTGTCTCTGCGGAGGTAATGATCGAAGGTGAGGGTTTTTCGTGGCAGAGTGGAACAGCTTAAGTGGAGACACAAGGCTTGAGTTAAGCGGAGAGGAGGGCCATGACTGATTGTGATAAGTTTATCGGAGGGAAAGACTTGAGGAAAGTTGTGTACAGAGAGAAATGTGTGAAGCGAGAGTAGACCAGAAAAAAAACAGGGGGTAAAATTTTTTTCATAGCTTGCATGTCACTTCGCTTGTGCATACGCGTTCCTCTGCGGCCATAGAGTGCGGGAATCTCCCCCACCAAGTAGGGCAATCAAACTGCTATTTCCGACAGGGGACCCTAGATGAAATATGAGTGATGTATTATGATGGAATGTAGCAGACAAGGTATGTAATATTCCTACGGGAAAGAGAAGAATGTTAAATATATCATCAAGTCCTCCAAGTATTAACATATGTACTCTTCCATGTCGATGGCTGGGCAGTATATATTTCCTGCTTGGGAGCAGGAAGGCGAGTCATTTTTCGTGATTCTTGGAGCGGGGTTCACACAGAAAGGGTTAGAGGAAGGAAGGAATACCGGTATGTTTGTACCGCACAGGGGATCTACAACGCGGTGCATGGGTCCAGGGAAACATGTCCGCCCCACACGGGAGAGAGAAACCGCAGGCTCCACCCCCGCAACACAACACAGGAATCAAACCTAAGGATGGGAAATAGGGATAGAAGAAACTTTTTCAGCAACCTCACATCCTCATGAGCGCTCAAATTCACACATGTCGTCCACTCCTTTAACAGAGCCACTTTAAATCACAAAACAAGAAGCTAAGCGTCATGAAATGAAAAACAAGAGACCCCTGGACCCCGAAAGGGGTGGCAAGCAACAGTGAAACTAAATAGTATAAGTAAACTCTGGATGGTTCTCGAGAAGCTTGTCCAGAGTCCCTTCCTTATGCTGTCTGTTCTTCTTCTTAAAGTAAACCGTCATAAAAGCAAGAAGTACTAAAGTAAGCAGCTGACAGCCTATAGCTGCCCAGAATCCATTACGGTAGTCAGGGGCGTCCTGCCGTCTAAACACAGTGCTAGCAAAGACACCTCCAATGGCTCCGAAGCCGATTAGTAATGCTGAGCTGACACTGCGCTTAGAGTTCGTGCGGATGTTGTTTGCTTGGTAGGCGAGCACTGCCGGGACGTTGTTCAGTGCTCCAGCTGCGCAAAAGCAGGCACCCAAGTAGCGGACGGCATGGTCGCTAGCATACGCTATCATGCCCAACCCGGCAAGGATGAGTAGAGTGCCAAGTGCGATAAAGGGCGCTCGAAGGTGGGTCTTGTCGGCCCACCAGGCCAGGATGAGACCCACCACCACCGCTGGAATATACGGCAGAGAGGACATGATCACCGACATGCCCGCCGAGTATCCCATCCCTTTGAGAATGATTGGTAGGTAGTAAGCTAGCGCGTAAGATGGCATGGCAGTGTTCATAAACATCAAGGCGCTTTTTGGGGAAAACGTAAGTTTTGCTCAACGTTTTTTTTGGTGATATAGAGCGGGTAGGAGAAAACTCACTAGACCCAGAGCTTCCAATCTGAGAGGTGGTGGCCTACTATGCCCCAGGTTATGGTATCTGCCTGGGAGTCATTACGGTCTCGATTGATACGGGATTTGATAAATTCAACCTCAGAGACAGTCAGGAACGGCCTGCTGCGTTGGAGGACCTTGTCCGGGAAGTCGATGATAAGGGGGTATGCCAGCAAAGCAACAGTGACAGTAATAACACCCTCCTAAGATATTTGTTAGCACAGCGATCCATGAAAAACACTCATCGATGTCTCAGAACTTACAATTATAAGGATCCACCGCCACCCAGCTATTCCTTGAATTCCGTCCATTTGCATAAGCCCGTAGGCAAGTATTGACGAGAATCCGGCGACCGTAGCAGTGAGAAGGTAGAATCCGGCAAGTCTATAATAGCGTTAGTAATCCCGTATATCAGAAAAATCGATTCATGAAGAGGGGGGAGGAAGTTTCATACCGTTGTTGCACTTCATATCGGACATACCATGTAGAGATCAAGTAGACACATCCGGGGAGGAATCCTACAAGACAAAAAATAAATAAAAAACCAACCACCTTTCTCACCTTCTATCTGCCCATGAGGAAAACTCACCGGCTTCAAAGAGCCCCAACAGAACCCGACAGAAGATCAATATCCTCCAATCTCTAATGAACCCCATCCCGATTGTCACAACTCCCCAGGAAAACGCAATTAAACTCAACCAAACCGCAGACCCAACCCTCCTGAGAACAAGGTTGCTTGGAAGTTCGAAAAAAAAATACTACCCATCCAGCATATTGGTCAGCCAATTTTCGTCGTGAAACTTCGTAGGGAAAGAAACGAAAACTTCCTCACCGGGATGAAAAACACTAGTAGAGCAATGGAATACCGATTTCCTAGATCGAGTTTCAAATCCGCGGTCATGCCGGCGACAGCAGCACTGGCCATGTTTATACGATCCACTGCAGCAGCGGAATAGAGGGCCACGAGAACCGGGAGGAGACGAATGTCAACCTTGCGGCTGTATAACGCATCAGTTTAACCAGAGCAGTTGATAGGAAAACGGCAAATATTGGAAAACACACATAATCCTCTTCTCATAAGCTAGATCGACCCCAGATTCTGCTACGGACGAAGTTTGAGGCGGAGTAACGGCTTCCTGATTGTCGGCCTCATAGTAACTTGCCTTTTCGGGGAGCATGGTTGGGTTCTGTAACTTCCGGCCTTTTCTCTTGGTTCGTTAATTGTTTAGTTTCCTGATAGCCGCCTGCGAGATGAAGTGTGAGAAGAGAAAGGAGGAATAAAGCTAAAGAAATGGGGACGAAAACCAAAATTAACCGGATAGAGGATTGAAAGAATTCCCCTGCCTAACCAAACAGGAGAAAAGTGCTTTAGGAGGAAAAGGAAGGGAAACTTGGGATCTCGCAAACTTATACAGTATATATTACTCTACCACCGGAAGGTGGATATCTGCTGGTAGATGATCGGCTCCACCCTTTACTTCCACCCATCCATTCATTCATTCCTCCACCCAGTTGACAAGAAGGAACTGTCGTGTGCACATAGGAGTGTGGGAAGGTACAGGGAAGTGGGAAGGCGGGGGGTACAGCGCGTACTCCAGCACAATAGCCAATATGCACCCAGAAATATCCAACAAACCGGCCACCGATCGGCTTTCTTTCATCAGTATGCTCTGGACAACCAAAGGTACCCTTCCGCCCATGCTGGCCCAAACTAGGAATATCCAAGAAACCTTTGTTGCTCTTGGAGTCGGAATTGGACATATCACGCATCCCCATCAAGCGACCCACAGCAATAAAATTCCAGTCGTTGATTCTGAAGGGTTTAACAAAATAGAAAGAAGATAAAAGTGGTCAGAGGCTTTGCGAGGGGCTCTGTGCGAAACTATTAAAGGAACCTTTTTTGACGCTTTTTTCTTCTGAATACTGACGATTCGATATACCATGATTTTCCAAGAGCTCTGGGCGGAAAACGGGCTTTGGTCAATTAGTATTATACAGTGCCATACAGTATTGTATGGTCCTGGCTCCCATAAGACAAGACATCTCCGCGGGCTATGGTCTTAAGACGCCCCGCAACTTGGAACATGGGGAAATGAACCTCGGTAGAGTTTCGGGTTGGAGACCTCGAAGCCCAGTGAGAGTATTTTTTCTTGTACTAATCGCATTATAAGAAACTATGTTTGTCCTCTACCGTCCTACAGCCTCAGCCAATCCACGGACTCTCGCATTGCCCGCCACCGAGTTATATGCATCACTAGGGCAATCAAAGGGGGAATCCTAATTGGTCTTGTCACAGTACCAGCAACCACTAAGAGCTGTTTGGCAAAAATAGCGGGGGGGGCAACCGTTCCGTTTTGTTACTATTTTACCGGTAGAAACGGTTGTCCCAGAAGTTTGGGATGGGGAAACAGAACCGTCAGCAGAGACCGTTACCAAGGAGGTAGCTCTCCAGAATGCGTCATAATAAATTTATTATATCAATGCACTGTACTCGAGTACAGTACAAGCACCGGCGCACTTTCGGAGCCTGCCAGGATCACCTGAGCGCTTTCTAGCTAATCAAGGAGAGAAATCAGGTCTCGCCCCGTTCGCTCCGTTCCTTTTGATTGTCTTCTTTTCTTTCATCTATCCTTAGTACTCGAGACAGGAAAACCCCAATTCCAAAACACCTTGCCCTAGCAATGGTCTCCATGGGGTTTCTAAGGTAATTGAGAAACTAATGTCAAGTCTATTCTTCTAAACACGGGCACTAGATACCGGGGTCGGGGAAAGGGGGAATAGTCTATGTGTCTGTGGCTGTACTTATTGTGCCTTAACAAGATTAACCGTACATCAACGAGCGGGAAAAACTCCTGCGATGGCAACAGCACCCCCCCCCACCAACCCCACTGTCATGAAAATCAAAGAAAAGACAAAAAATGTAAATATAGTAGAATAGAATACAAGTAGGTATTAATATTTGATCCAGAGGGATATCTTAGGTGGTATTGAAAATGCGGGGTGTTGAGGGGAGTTATTTTGCCATAGATCTTTTGTTTACGTTTAATTTTGTTAGCGGACAATACCATATTTAGTACGCTAGAGTAGCACCCTATCATCCTGACGGCTAGGACCCCGAGTATACCGAGTAGTGATGACGAGCTCCCATCCATTCTATGGTCTAGGTAATGAGTCGTGCGACAAAAATAGATACTCGGAATGGACCGGGGTTCTCAATAAATAATCTGATGGTACCCAATATACTAGCAATCTTCCCCTCGAGACCCCGAGAATTGGTACCTTCCTCGGTGGGGTTTGGCCTATTAAATCTCGCCAGTGTACCGGTTGTGGCAACTCTATGGTTGGGGACTCGGTTTTGGTAGCCGTTCGTGAATCGAGTCGGCGAGCACATTGGAAAGTCCGGAAACAGGCCAAAATAAACGGTTCGTTGAGGTGGTGTGACCGCCATTTGCGATATGAACCCAGAAGCGCCCGGTACCTAAAAACCGTAGGAATATGAGTACAGTACTTCGTTGCTTGCTGGCGCTGCAAAGTCAAATGATGCCTGAGGCTAATACCAGTCGTTTTCTTAGCCCCTTATAAGAAGAATGCATAAATAATTACGCAAGGTGTAATGCTAAGGCTACTTATGCACGGGTAGAGGTTGATAACTTTTAAGCCAAGTGGGAACCCGATACCCACCACGGGCTGTCCTGTGCCCTTAGGTATATAAGACTACAATTACAATCACAATAAGGCAGAATCTTAGTACCAGGAGGATGCGAACTGTTAGTTATCCGGGGACAGGACTCTGATAATAATAATACCATAATATTATTATTATTGTAGACAATTTCCTTTTCCCATTACCGAGCCCTACTCCTGATGCTACCTGGGAAATCTCTCAAACGGGCGCAAAGGTCCAACACCCCTCCCTGGACCCGAAAGGTCTATTCGTAGGAATCAACCGGAACCTAGAGTCAGTAGATGTTGGCGACCCTACTAGCAGTGAGAAGGGTAATTATGGGGATAGAGAAAAGGAAGAACATTCGACCTGTGTTCCTACTAAGTGGACCAAAGCGGTATGACATCAACACCCTCTTTGAGCAGCTAACTTATGGCTCAGAGGTTAAATTTTAGGCTATAATTCCCTGAACCCCCAGGGAACTGGATTAATTTTCTGAGGAATGTAAAGATTTCTACCTTTCCACCCGATCCGAAGATACCAAAACCCAGGAAAGTGGGGTGTATTTATGTATTGACAAATCTTGAACAACCACCCTGGGGAACGGAGAGCCTAGTGAAGAGAAATCCGGGACGACATGGCACAGCTGTACGATATCTAAGTTGTCTCACTTAAGGTGGCCTAGATCCTTTCGCTGGGAAAGCCAGATCAAAATCGGGAAGCCTGAGGGCCTGTGGACCCGGAGGCGCATCATTCTAGATCATTCGGATATTGAATGTAGGGTGGACTGGACGAGATCTAGCCATGGCCGAAGTGGCGAAGTTAGCTTGGGTAAAAAGTCGATTAGATCAGTAGCTCCAAAAAAGAAAAAAGAGAGAGAAAACTGAGGAAAGCATAGGCGAGGTGGATTTTTCCAGAAAGATTAAATGGGGTAGAGGGTTAGCTTTTCTACAAGATCTTGGTATCCTGGGCCCGGACGACGCAAGTACTAGTATTGAGCGTAAACCAAACTCACACTATCTCAAATGTCTCTAGTTTACAAATACCGGTATGGTAGTTGAGGAATTTCGGGATTAGGCTCTTTTCCGATGTACATTAAATCTCAATTACCCACCATGGATTAACCTTGGGCTTATCTGTTAGCAAGAAAAGAGTGATTCTATTGACCCGTGGCTATTTTTTTCAGAGCCTCCAGGAAATGAACCAATGTCAGGCAGAAGTCCAAACGCGAACGTTAAGGGGTGTGGCTGCCACAGTAAATGTCCTAAATAGATGAGTTCCTTGCCTGCTTGCCTGCCAACTTTCAGGTAAGTTACTCGAGTAGTTGCCTATTCGGAGAGTTTAAGTAACAAGGATGCTAGAGTGCTAAGGAATTTATGGATGAAGTTTATGGGTATGATATCATAATATCATCGTCTGAATTCTTCATCCACATGCCACAGATACAGTCTACTAAGGGACCCACTCATGGACAACACCCGTTCACTATAACACCCAAGTACTTGATAGTTAGAATTAGAGGGAAGGGGAAAAATGCCTCAATACCTCGGCGCCAAAACCAAGCCGAACAGCCTGCAACCCACACCACTCTTGCCTGCTGCTAGAAATGGGTATGGGGAAGTAGGGAAACTACCCCTCCAACCGGCAGCCCACAGCCCCGACCAGCCTAATGCGCGGAACCGAACAGCACCCACGGAGGTTGCCGGGAGAGGGCATGAGGGAGTAGTGAAGCCACTCCTACAGCGGGAAGATATTAGGTCCAATAGACAAAATGTATATCGCCAAACACCCTTCTTTCTTGCCACTAGCTGCCGATAAATAAGCGTTATAAAGCAACTACCAGCGCAGGAAATTTTCAGCACTAAAGCACCAGATAACGCAGACCAAACACCCACTCATGATCGTTCTCTGAAAGGGATTAGCTAGAGTAGTTCAACTTCTCCTAGCGAGAAAAAATGTCAACCCCGGCTCCCGATGTCACGGTTTCCAAAAGGCGCTCCCCTCGGTCGATAAGAGCGGGGATGAAAAATAAATGGTGAGGATGCTTCTAGGGAAGGGAGACGTCAACCCTAACGGGCATGACGCGCGCGGTCAAACATCTATCTCCCGCGCTCTGGAGAACGGACATGAGGATGTGGCTAAGCTCCTAGCTCCCCGGAAATATGCAACCCTAGTGTTCGATGCCTGGGGGGTATTTTCCTCCCCTCACTAATACTAAAGGCAGAGAGATACTTCGTCTCACAACATTCCTATGTTAGCTTGATCGGAGATCCGCCTACCAACCTTCAGGGTTGCTCGATTTTACTTCACAATGCTTCGCTGTTTTCATTACCCTTTGAACCCAATCGTTTCCGAACGCTAGGGTTGTGAATCATCTGTCCCCATGATTTATGTGTTGACGCAGATCCCATGGCGTTGATAAGTCCGGATGAGATGAGAATCGACACATCGTGGTTGACTGGGCATTCCTGTTCCAACTTGTGGAATTTTGCGTGGCTGGTTAAGTTTCAGCTACAAAGTCGTTAGCTTTTACTGGGGCTTGTGGCTAGACCATAATTGCTCCTTTAATTTACTGTCTAAATTTGGCTCGGATGTTATTTTCTACTCATATACTCCCTTTGTGTGCACTGCACACGGCGGTGACATCCCACCATTCTTATATAGGGTAATTACTATCTAGTGTTGTGGTAGGGGCCTGGGTGCGATAAAAAGGAAGGGGGTCGACAAGATTCATATTGCATCACTCGTGTATAGTGACCTGGGTATTTGTTGAAAACCTGGGTTGCGGAGGTAATGATTTACGGTGAGGAATTTACGCAGTGGACTGAAACTGCTTAAGTGAAGATGAGGATCATGATTGATCGATGATAACTTGATGAAAGGAAAGGCTTGAGGAAAGTTGTGTACAGGAAGGAAGGTGTGAAGCGAGGAAAGGTGAGAAGGAAAGAAAAACAAGTGGGGTGAAAACATTTTCAGAGCTTGCGCGTCCTTTGACTAGTGCGTACGTATGCCTCTGCGGCCACAGAGTGCGGGCACATCCCGCATCAAGTGCGGCCATTAAACTGCCATTTCCAACAGTATTAGCCTCTGCCCCATGCCACAACCCAATGTTGCACTTTCTTTTTTGAGAGGAGCGAGCCCCTAAGGCCCGCCAAAAGCGCGGCAACCTGGACAGGCGGGTAGAACGTGGGCAAGGAAGGAAATTTTGCATATATTATACGAAACCCCAGAGTCAGCAAAGTCACAGCGGTGGGCGGAACACAACATTGAGCTAACGCCAGTGGGAGCAAACGCTTAGGCTCGAGGATTCAAGTGAAGCCTCGCTAGTCCAATTGTCTGGCATACCATTTATTAAAAAAAAGATGCCGCCCAGTCGTCCAGCCGGTCATCCCAAGGCAGCCTGGGTCGAAAAAAAGAGGGAATGAAAGTAAGAGGGGGTAAAAAGGGAGTCTTCTTATGTATATCACTGACTTGGTTGGAAATAAGGTGGAGGGCAGTTGCCGCTGGCTCTCGGAATTGCCGGGAGCTGGGTGTTGTTAGGTTGCAGGATCTCTAGCTAACACAGACTAAGTAGATCGCTCCAACCCCCTTCAGGCCCAGCAGTCCCCGCTCATCTACTTGGATTAAGCAGCCATTTTTCCTAAGGTTACCGGCTGTCTCTTGATACTTCTGAGTGTTCATTTCTGCCCCATTCTGCAATTGGCCTACTGGGGCCCGGACGCACTACACAGCGCTAGTAACGTAGTGGCGTTTGTAGAACCGGCTTCTATCGCATACAGCCAAAATTAGGTAGAGTCTCAGGATTTTAGTGTTATGTAATACCATCTTTGTTCGGAAATGTCATGGCAATTACGAGTAGCAGGGGACCTTGCCCCCAAGAAGTTTGTCGTCACCGCTCCATGCAAGCTATAGCGCTAACGCGAAAGAGATCCCGGCCACCTGGTTAGTCGGCATAATCACTATAAACATGCTTGCGCTGTACAGTACATACATATTTTCTAGATCTAACAGATCTACATAAGTTAGTACATAAAGTCTTGTTTGAGGGTATTCGTGATATCAGATACCTTCTATCCTAGCTATCAAACAACTCATTTGGCTTAGGGAGTTTCCAATTAAAAATTCGGCCCCATTGATGATTGGGATGTCCTAACTTGGTGAAGAATTAAGCTGGATGCGCCAGGCCTAGTGACTAGGTACGAAGTTGCATTTTTGGAGCTTTAATACCAGGAGGCCGCGACTAGGATCCGGCAGCTATAACGGCTTATTTCAAGAACGGAATAGTTTCTTTATTATCAAAGAATGTTGGGTGCCATCAGCGTTCATAGGCGGCCAGGCCGGCTTGTGGATAGCTTGCCGATGCATACCGTAGTCTGGCAACGCCCGGTTGAGATGAAACTGACCTAGGCTTAGTAGGTACGGCCATTAGAAAGCACGCGAGCTTCATGGATGCCTAGGGGTGCCGACAGGCTTGAGGGATGTTCCATCAGATTAGTAAACATTTTGTCTGTGCGTAGCTAATACCGGTATCGGATGATGCGGGTAGATATCTGACGATCACTGCAGATATTTTTCCGCGCTAGAAGATGCCTTTGGATGATTACTAATATTTACACATTATGCGAATATAATATTATGTTTTCCCAGCTCAACAACCAAATCGAGTGACGGCCTTAATACCATTTCTGTAATGTGGATACCCTCCAATTTCCTACCGTATAACTAGACTTGCGCACAAAATTGAAATAAATTACTCATCCTTCGACTATTACTCTTCGAGAGTTGTGTTATCTTTCTATCCAGCTTTTTTTTTCTCTCTAGCGACTTCTCCTCACCACATGGTTTTTCAGCGGCTCTTCATCAAGATGGTTCTACGTCACGAATTGTTCCAACCATTTTGGGAGAGGTCTATGAATTTAGGTTTGGGAAGAAGGACGCAAGACGGGACTGCACCCAGCAGTGTTTTATTTTTACTTTGTAGAATATCGTGTTCTGGCAGGATGTTCGGGTATCTGTGGTGGATCTCCTGCACATTGTGCAGGCGGTACCTTCCAGACGTACCGAGGGATAGGGGAGTTGAGTTGGGCTACCTCAGGACTGTAATACTGTCGGGTTGCGTATATGCCTGGAAGGGTGTTTGCTCTCATACTTTGTCCAGTATAAATAGGATTATTAAATTTCGATGCCAATTATTGGACTGGATACACATATCCATGCGAGAGTACAAGTATGCTTGTGTGCGCCCGCCAAGATTGGGCGCTTGCTTTGGAACATCCTTTCCAGACCCATGTGGAGGATAGCCTTGATGCTGCTTCTCTCAAGATGCGCGATAGTAAGTAAGCCCAGGACTCGTAGAAAGAGTGAACGAGTGGGGTTAGGGTCTCCTGAACAAAGAGCTCTACGCAACCATTAACCGCCGGCTCTGTTATCCCCTCTACATGCTCGGACCAGCAATTATACCTTTAAATTTAATACACCCAATGCAGCTGTGAAGTGTGAGTTTATTCTCATATATGGCCTTCACCGGAAACTAGCACAGTTCACCAGATTCTTTCAATCAGCAGGAACTCTATATGTCTTGTGGGTCTGTGGTGGCGATTCCAAAACGAATGCCCAATCTTGGCGCGGAGACTCGAGCACTGTACATTCAGAAGCTACACATACACGGAGGTACAGAGTTTAAGTTTTGTAGGTTCTACGAGGGAGGCCCGCTGCCCTGGCCCCTTGCTTGCAGCACACCTCTACCCGTGAAGGCTACAAAACTTAGGAGTTGTACCTCCGTATGTGTACTCGAGTACAGCTGCCGCAACCGATGGTGCAGCAAGGTGGGGGTGCCAAGCCAGAAAGACGCAGCTGCATCTTTCTGACTGAGCACCGACTCGGGTGGTAATCACGCTTAGTCACTCGGAGGCCTGCAGATATCTGCTGAAATCAAAACTCAACCCTAAATAGAATCGTATTCGTTCGTTCTGCCTCGCTCGCCTATTATCATCCGCATCAACTTATAGCAGGCTATATATACAAACTTCCAAGTCCAGCGAAGCCATCAGGGTTTCATCCATTCCCGCAACACCAATCATTCCACGCTCCAACAAGCGCAGCACATTCTGGACAACATCTGCAGCGCGGCCGGACTAACTGCTTGCGGACATTAGCATGCCTTGTATTACTTAAACTAGTTGATTATTCTAATAAAGGCTGGCGGGTCATCTGGGATACTGAGCCTAACGTTACCCGACAGATTACGAGATTACATTGGATTAAGAACTTAAAGTATTGATTGCCCCCCCTACCCTAGCATCAGTATCTGTGGTAGTGGAGGGGGCGCTGGGAGGGGTTTATAAAATGCACCAGCCTTGCTGAAAAAATGGAGATACTGCTCGTTGTGTTAAATTACCATTCAATCGAGATGCCCGTCCCGCTCATCACGATGGCATACCTACAACCAACAATCCGGACGAGGGATCATGGAGGGAGAAAGTTACCCCCTTATAGCGGGGCACTCTGGGACGTATAAGGCTCTTGGAGGAGCAAGGGCAACTCCTTGTAGCCTAAGATAGACCAGCAAATCAGGGACTATGTTCATACTTATGCATACATATGCCTTATGAACTACCGTAAGAACTCGAATAAATTATCCTTTTGCTAAGCAGTCCGGATTCTCCTCCTCTAGAAAAGGGGCGAGAAACATATCAAAGATCGGCCCCCCGAGACAAAAAAAGAAAAACATCAGACCTTACTTAAAGAGGCAACTCCAACGTCCTAGCACAAGGGTCATTTATTCGAGTTCTTACGGTATGCAAACTTCCTTGATGCGCAGCTAAGGCCCTCGTACCAATGTGAAGGCGGGCTGGAGTACGACAATAATTTAGCTCTATCAGAAGAAGCAATCCAATGCAGATTCAGGAGAGGATGTTGAGATCAAGCCGACCGGAGAAAAAAGAAAAAAATAGTAATAACAAGGATGGCGAGTTTATGCAGGTGATTCTCGATCATGCAACACTCGGTAGTACAGTAGAAGTTCCCACAGATCGTCAGAGCCCTCATCCATACCCCGGCAACCAAGGGGGAAAAAACTCCACATCCCCTAACTTCCCCGCAGCCAAACCGCCTCTTAAGCCAAGGCCCCCCAACCTTTATCAGCCTTTCACACCACAACTAAGCCTACACCACCCCAACCACTCCAAACCCTAGAAGGAAAAAAGCAGACCTCTAGTCCCAGCGAAGAGGTAATACCAGGTCTAACCAAACCAGGGTTTACCCTTACCCCACTCTTCCAGCTTCCACGCATATCATACAAAAGCAAAAGCAAACCCCTGAACCTTGAGCCGATCTACTCTCCTATGTCGATGGCTGGGTTCAGCCTGCGAGCATGAAGGCGAGTCATTTTTCGTGATTCTTGGCGCGGGTTTTTCACACCAAAAGAGTGGGAGCAAGGACTGGTGCCGGTGCACGGTAGGTATATTTACCCCGTGCAGGGGATCTACAACGCCCTATGCGGGTCTAGGGAAACATGTCCGCCGCACATAGGAGAAAGAAAGCGCAGGCTTCACCCCCGCAGGATAACATCCTCACCAGATCACGCAAAATAAGGATGGCAGAAAATGTTTTCAGCGATCTCGCATTCTCATGAGTCGGCTAAATTCACGCATGTCGTCCGCGCCTTTAACAGAATCCCTCTAGGTCACAAAACAAGAAGCTAGGAATCATAAAATGAAAAACAAGACACCTGAGAACCCGAAAAAAACCTGGCAAGCAAGAAGGAAGCTAAATAGTATAAGTAAACTCTGGGTGGCCCTCGAGAAGCTTGTCCAGAGTCCCTTCCTTGTGCTGTCGGTTCTTCTTCTTAAAATAAACAGTCATAAAAGCAAGAAGTGCCAAAGTAAGCAGCTGACAGCCTATAGCTGCCCAGAATCCATTACGGTAGTCAGGGGCGTCTTTCTGTCTAAACACAGTGCTAGAAAAGACACCTCCGACGGCTCCGAAGCCAATTTGTAAAGCCGAACCGACACTACGCTTAGAGTCCATCCGGATGTTGTTCGCTTGGTAAGCAAGCAGCGCCGGGACGTTGCTCAGCTGGCCAGCTGCACAAAGGAAGACACCAAAGTAGCGGACGGCGTGGCTGGTAGAATAGGCTGTCATGGCCAACCCTGCAATGATCATAAGAGTGCCAAGTGCGATAAACGGCGCTCGAACGCGGCACCTGTCGGCCCACCAGGCGAGGCCGACGCAAACTATTACTGATGGAATAGCCGGCATTGCGGACAAGATCATAGACATGCCGGTAGTGTATCCCATCCCCTTGAGAATGATTGGTAGGAAGAAAGCCATTGCATAACCTGGGACGCCAAGGTTCATAAGCATCACACCGCTTTTTTGGGGGGGGAAATGTTAGCTTTGTGCAGCCACAAGCGACGCTGAGCAGGTAGGGAAAAGAAACTTACTAGACCCAGAGCTTCCAATCTGTGAGATGGCGGCATACTAAGCGCCAGGTTATGGGGTCTGCATTGGAATCATCACGGTCTCGGTTGATTCGGCACTTGATAATTTCAACCTCAGAGGCAGTAAGGAACGGCCTGCTGCGTTGGAGGACCTTGTCCGGGAAGTCGATGACAAAGAGGTATGCCAGCAAAGAAATAGCGACGGTAATAACACCCTCCTAGGACATTCGTTGGCACAGCGGTCCATGAAAAACACTCATTGATGTCTTAAAACTTACCATTATGAGGATCCATCGCCACCCAGCTATTCCTTGAATTCCGTCCATTTGCATAAGCCCATAGGCTAGTACTGACGAGAATCCACTAATGATAGTAGCGAGAAGATAGAATCCAGCAAGTCTATCATGGCGTTAATCCAGTGGAATTGAGAAATAGATTTAAGAAAGAGAGGATGAAAGTTTGATACCGTTGTTGCACTTCATATCGGACATACCATGAGCAGATCAAGTAGATGCACCCTGGGAGGAATCCTACAGAAGAAAAAAAGAAAGAAAAAAATCAACCACCTTTCCCGCCTCCTTGCATCTGCCCAGAAGGTGGAAAACTCACCAGCCTCAAAGAGCCCCAACAGAGCACGACAGAAAGCCAATATTCTCCAATCATTGAGGAACCCCATCCCGATTGTCACAACTCCCCAGGAAAACGCAATTAAACTCAACCAAAGCGCAGACCCAACCCTCCTGAGAACAAGATTGCTGGGGAGTTCGAAAATACAATACTACTCATCCAGCATATTAATCAGCCAATTTTCGTCGCAAAACTTCGCAGGGAAATAAACAAAAGCTTCCTCACCGGGATGAAAAACACCAGCAGAACAATGGAATACCGATTTCCTAGATGGAGTTTCAAATCCCCCGTCATGCCAGCGACAGCAGCACTAGCCATGTTTATACGATCCACTATTGCAACGGAATAGATGCCCGCGAGAATCGGAAGGAGACGAAGGTCAACCTTGCGCCTGTATTACGCATTAGTTTAACTAGGGCAGTTGATAAAAAAGAGGTGAATATTGGAAAACACACATAATCCTCTTCTCAAGAGCTGGATCGATACCAGATTCCGCCACGGAGGAAGTTTGAGGCGGAGTAACGGCTCTCGGAATTTCAGCCTCATCGTAACTTACTTTTTCGCTCGACATAGTTGAATTCTGTAATTTCCGGCCCCTTCTCTTAGTTTTTTCGTTAATTGTTTAGATGTTTGGGAGGCGCCAGCGAGAGGAGAGGCGAGAGGAGAAACGAGGAATAAGGATAAAAATGAAAATAGGAACGAACAATTAACCGGATAGAGGATTGAAAAAATACCCCTCCCTAATCAAACAGGAGAAGAGGGTCCTAGTGGGGATGGGGGGAGGGAAACTTGGGATTTCATGAACTTATATATTACGCATCACTGGAAGGCTAATATTTGCTGGTAGATGATCCGCTCCATCTTTTGCTTCCCCCCGTCCATCCACCCACCCAATCGGCAAGAAAGAACTGCCGGGTGCACGGATGGGGAATAAGAACGTAAACGGTAGGGGGGAGGTGGAAGGAAGGGATACATGGTGCGTATTCCAATACAATAGCCAGTATGTACCGGTTTTCTCACCTAGAAGTACCCAGCAGACTGGTTATTGAGCGGTTTTCTTTCATTAGTATGTACTTGACAACCAAAACCTACCCTTCCGCATATGCCGGCCCACGTTCCCAAACTGGTAATACCCCTTTCTTGAGAAGTTATGATGCAACCTTCTATGGCGCTCAAACGATAAATTAGAATTGGTCTATGATATTTCCTTCCACCTAAGATCATCCAGGAAGCCGCTGTTGTTGGAGTCGGAATGGGAGATGTCAAGCATCCCCATCAAATCGCCTCAGCATGATTTCAGTTGTTGATTCTGAAGGCTTCGACAAAACAGAAAGATCAAAGCGATCAGAGGCTTTGCGAGGGGCTCTCTGCGGAACTGCTAAAGGAACCATTTTTAAGTTTATTTTTTCTCCGGATGCTGACAATTGGATACGCCATGATTTTCCAAGAGCTTTTGGCTGAGGGCAGGTTTGGTCGATCAGCACCATATAGTTAGCGGGTTGGCACTAAGTCCCGAGAGTTTGTAAGCACAACCATTCAAACTGATGTGCTTGGCAGGGCACCGTAGCATAGTGCCCAGGCGGTACATGTCCAAATAAAATGACCTTTTAAGAGCAAAAAACAAAGAGACTATCTATCAACCCAATTCATATCGAATATACCCTATTTCCCACCCTTCTGAGTTCTCACTGTGATGAAGAACACCCATATTTGTTTCCTCAATAACAGAAACCAGCACAGGTAGTGCCATCAGCTAATCTCACCACACCCGGGCATGTGCATTTCATAGTGCCTTGCCGGGCTCATTGGCATGGCACAAGGCACTTTAAGTGCCAACAACGCTACCTACAGTACTGCATGGTCTCGGCCCCCATTATTGCTCTGGTTGTCACAACTTTAGAAAACTGAGGGTGCTGTTTTGTTTCGACAGGTGGTGATTGATTTGTCGGATTAATTTCCCGAAACCTACTTTAAGGCCCTGCCCAAGAAAAAAGGTCCAATATTTGCTGAGGAAAGGCTAGCAGTGCCCCCCTCAGTTCCCAAAGTTACCCTGTGGCGTACTTAAAATTAGGGTATAAAAAAAAGATTCCCTCAAAAAAAAACCGACAACCTCTGTTTTCCAAAGTTGCGACAACCAGAGCGAAAACAGTAATATTTGGTGTTATCCGGTTCTTCGCCAAGACCGGGCGTTTCTTAAGGTTTGACGGCGCCCGGAGTCTGAAATAGGCCCCTTCAATGCTCCTAATCATATAGCAAACAAGGAACAGATTTTAGGTGTCCGTTACTTGGCCCCCAAGTGTGTGGCGCTTGTCCGACCACCACCCAACCCTTATACGAGTACTCGAGCACTGTGCTCTACTCAGTACTGTACTCTACTAGTACAAGTACTAGTAGATGAGCGATTGTCAAACACCCAGCCGCATTACTGTGGGCATCTAAAACCCACCCCTGGGGTACCATGTGGATTGGCAGCTGGGAGTCAAAAGGGGCCAATTCCAGACCCCAGGCACAGCCTAACCTTAAGCAAGCCCAGTCTTGGCGAAAAATCAGATAACACTAAATAATACGGTATCTATATTGGCCCTAGAGGTGAAAACCGTCAAAGTTAAAAAAGTAGGGAAAAATAGGGTTAAGCCGTTGTAAGCTTAGGGTACAAGGGGAGGGGGAAAGGAAAATCGGCTAATAATCCGGGGATGGGGGAAGTGGTGGTTAGTGTGTTGTGTGTGGGGACAGCTAAGCACCTGGGTATCAAAAAGTAAAATAAAATAAAAAAACGAGAAAACCTTTCCCACACCCTCCGGCGCATTGCATACATTCAAGTTTCCAATACCCTCATTGGCCAAAACATACCCTCCGGAAACAAATTTAATGATAGTATAATAATCCCAGTAGTAGAATGTTGTATCAGGAACAGAGCGGAGCGCAGGCAAAGGGAAGCACACATGGTATGGAGGAACACTGAAGTGTGGACAAGCAAACCTTCTACCGTAGGGCATGAACGGATACTGTACATAGGAATATACGGAGACATAGGGCTACCGTACACATGTACTAGCAGAGTTTTCACTACGAGTATCATACTTAGGTGAACCTTGGCCAGTGAACACACACTAGAACCTCTCTTCCCGTCAACACGCGAGCACACGATCCAAGCACCTCTATCAGGTTATTAGCCCTGCGCATCTGATTGAGAACTGAGCGCCGCTGTAACAAACCTGGAATCCATCTATGATACCGTTTTTTTTACCAAGAATTCTTCTAGAATCGTCGAGAAGAAAAGTTTTTCCCGCTGTAATGAGTGAGCAAGCTAGTCTACTAGTACGAGCACAGTACAAGTACAGTACTCGTAGGTGGTACAAGTATGATAGGCAAGAACCCGGTCAGAAGCGTTACTAAATTCGGGTCCAAATGTTCAGGTTCTTTCATGCTGAGAACGAATAGGCCCGTTTCCTATTAACCGCTACCTCACTCCCCCTATACGCAAACCCTCTAAAGAGACCTTCTGCCCCCCCAATTTGGTTGTTTAAGGGAAATCCCCAAGTTCGGCACGGTCCTGGGGGCTTGGCTATTTAAGGGTTACCTATGGAAAAATGGGTCTGTGTTCTCAGGAATCTCTGAGAAAAAATAGGGCCTCCGACCAGCCCGACTCTCTAGGCTATCCCTAAAGGAATGGTGTAACTGTCTTGGCCAACTTAAAAATTTTCCCTTAGACAACCGAACCGGGAGCCCCGAATGTCCCTAACATCACAGCAAGGGATCCCTATCCCTCCATCCGATCCGAAAATTCCAGAACCCAGGATAGCGAGGTGTATTTTTACTTGTGATAAATCTTAGGAAATAAATCATCCACGCGAAAGGAGAACCCGGTGAAGTGTGCAACCATGCGAATCTAAGCTGTCTCATATAAGAGGGGCTAGCTGCTTGCGATAGGAATCCCTAGCCAAAATCGGGAAGCCTGAAAATCAGTGACCCGGATTTTTTCTACCCGAGTCAGCTGGGCACGCGGAGGTGCATCATACCAGATCATTCGGATATTGAATCCATAGTGTGCTGGACGATACCTGCCATGGCAGTAGGCTAGATAGGTGAGGATCTAATTGGATCAGCGGCGTGAAAAGTAGAAAAAAGTGAGAAAACGGTGAAAGTATAGGCGAGGTGGATTTTTCCAAAAAGGTTGATGTAGCAGAGCTACAGGATCATGGCCCCCTGGGCTGGGATGACGCAAGTATCGAGCGTAAATCAACTACACCTTATCGTAAACATGTCTCCAGTTCGCAAATATGCTTGGTTGAAAATTAATTATTGCATTGCTGAGGAATTTGGGGACTAAACACTTTTCCGATATAAATCCCAGCTGCCTGGGATGAATTGACCCAAACTTACTTTTTAGCAAGAAAGGAGTGATTATATTAACCCATCACTACTTTGTTAGAAGTCTTGAGGAAATGGGATTGTAAATGGCATTTTAAACAGGAAACTTAGTGAAATCCGTTTCTCAACACCGAGATGGTGGGGGTATTTCCATTGGGTAGTTAAGCCAAGAAAATGATGCCAAAGGCCCGACGGCAGATTTTGAGGGATCCCTCGTGAGAGCAGAACCACACCACCGTCACCACTAGGGACCCAACCAACCTAGAAGTAGATAAAAAATAACCAAACCCCTTACGAACAAACCATAGAACTGATATCATGTTCAACGATATACAATGGATGATGTTGAAGATAATTGATAAGCCAGTCAGCAATTTGGTATAATACCAAGTGTGCTAATATCTATGTTGGTAAAGTAATTTACAAACCAGTGTTTTGAATTGATGGTGTTGTAATCAAAGCTACCTTTCCTTTCAGATACACTGTCACACATACACTTTTTACTCCCTGCACGTTAACTCGAAGTGAATAAGTGCCAAGGAAAGAGGATGAATATAAAAAAGCCCTTAAGTGAGAGTGCCTTGGGGATGAATCATCCTGTGGGTATTGTTTCCCACCGTAGAATCAGAAAAGACTGCGATAGGGGGGTCACGTGGACGAAACCCGCTCAAGTTGTCCTTACCAGACTCCGCACAAGAAGGAACAATTACTCCCAGCAGCTCTCTCTTTCAAACAGCCCGTAAATCCTTCCCCGACCCACACCCTAGCAATACACCATAGCCCCAGCGATATATCGTATCCGTTCAATCTCTCATTCATTCGTTCGTTCCCCGGCCGGCCTCCCCTCTGCTCCAGTCCCCGACCCCCCAAAAATGCCACTTATAACTTGACTGAAAACCCAAAACTCCCATCGTGGAAAAAAATCCTACACCACCTTCCGCGCCGATACTTCCCCACCCCCGCTCTCCAGAAAAATGACCCCCGCATATACGCTCCAAACTACTCCTCATTCCACCCGCCGTCCTTCGCCCTGCTCGGTGTCTCCACATTCAACGCACATAAGACTTCCGGGTCTACCCCCTCTATATTTTCGAGGAGGGCGTCATCTATTCCTCAGCACAGAACATCCCCACTAACACCGCCTAAAAGCGTCCGCAGTGAGGTAAGGTACAATCTTGGACAACCTTCAGCGAGAGCTCCTGAGAGGAAATAGAGGGAGGGATATCTCATTACCTAGGAATTGTGCTAGTGTTGGTCCTGTAGCGCTTGGTGGGGGCTCTCCAGAGCGAGGTAGGTGCCCATGCAGAAGCAGATGTCGAAATAGCGGAGCCATGCCTTCACCCCTTCAAACTCAAATTTCTTCCTCTTCCCCGTCTGGTAATGGTGAGGGCACGCCCCAGGACGACTACTCTAGTAATAGAGATGTATAAGTCTACAACCCTCCCTCATGGGCCCGGAAGTCTCCTACCCCTTTCCAGCCGCAAAAAGAACTCGTTTAGCTGCTCACCCTGCGTCGGCCGGTATACGGTGATGAGTAGAGACTGCGCAGGACCCATTGTAGGATCAAAAGGTCGGGAGAGTGCCCAGCTGCTGAGGACATTAGGCTGGTAAACGAAGGGCTCGTGAGCGGGTATGCGGGCGGTGAAGGCTGTAGCGAGATATGGACGTGTTGGAAATAGCCGTTGATGGCCGCACTTGGTGCGGGATGTGCCCGCTCTCTGTGGCCGCAGAGGCATACGTATGCACTAGTCAAAGGACGCGCAAGCTCTCAAAATGTTTTCACCCCACTTGTTTTTCCTTCCGACACACCATCTCCTCACAACACACCTTCCTTCCTGTACACAACTTTCCTCAAGTCTTTCCTTCCACCAAGTTATCATCAATCAATCATGATTCTCATCTCCACCTAAGCGGTTTCACTTCACTGCGTAAAATCCCCACCGTAAATCATTACCTCCGCAACCAAGATTTTCAACAGGACGCTCCTATTGGAGAGAGGTTGATAGGTTTTGATGATGGCGGCTAGTGGTTGATAGGTGTGTCGATTCGTTAGATAAGATTAATTTATATAGAACCTCTTTTCTTTTCCTCTTGCACCTCCTCCTTCCCCCTTTTCATTGGAGATTGTAATTTGTATGGCGTTATTTTTTGTTCACTTGGGGCATTTCATAGGGATGTTTGATAATTTATAAATTGTTAGGTTTTTGTTTGTAGTTTGAGACTGGGTGTGGAATTCTTGTATGGTAGTGGCGATGCGAGTGCCAGCTAAGGTAGGTAATGAGATAGATGTTGAGATTTAAGTTTTTTCTCCTTTGAGATACGACACTTGCTGCTTAGCGGAATGAGCCGGAGCGTTAGCCTATTGTTCACTCTGAAGGGAGAACTAGATTCCTATCCCATGCTATTTTTTTTTTTTTTTTTTTTAAAATCCTATGAGTTTATTTTGTATTTAACTACAGGAAAACTCCGGCATGCACCCTAAGGTATGGCCTAGAAAAACCATTAATATAACAAAAGAAACTTCATCACCGC
>Ga0307517_10000007_pt1 | contig 253527 bp, 264 predicted proteins | sample 23_EM_MG_FD_194515 | JGI IMG/M metagenome (GOLD analysis project Ga0307517, IMG submission 194515) | Populus trichocarpa ectomycorrhiza microbial communities from riparian zone in the Pacific Northwest, United States - 23_EM | ecosystem: Host-associated > Plants > Roots > Unclassified...
TATATAACATGTTCACATATTTGAACCTTGTTCTAGCCCTTAAAATGGGAACTTTTTTTCCATATTTTTGGACCTATATAGCGAAGCCCTAACATTCAAAGTAGCTTAGCCACGTAACACTTTTTTTCAGCCTCGTGCAGGTCTTGATCCGCACGAACCATATCATACCACTCAGATGCGGCTCCTCACCAATATTCTCGCCTAGAGTTCTCACCCAAGCCCTAACCCTTCTTTTCTTCACCATGCCCACCCCGTCCTGTTAGCCAACACCCCATCTGATATCATACAAAGACTTGATCCTTCTGTTAATTACTACTAAACAGCTCCTCCCATCATGTACCGTCCTTCACAGCTAAGTTCCAAAGTAAGAGTGAGGGTTCCTTCAAGATACAGTGAGCTGACACCGTCTGGTATAGGGATTGGCAGGCCTTCGCGCTCCCAGGAAATTGAAGGGCAATGGGCGGACAAGTGCTCTAAGAGACAAAGCCGGAGGCCCGGGGGAATTTAAAAAACGAATCGCTATTGTGCCAACTTGGGGGCTGGAATTGACCGTATTTGTTCTGTGAGTACTGTATGAGAACTCAAGACGACCTGGCTTCGATCAGATTATTACCTACCTATGCAGTCGTGACGTCTCCCAACCAAGACGTGAATGCAGAATGAGCTGTATTCTGGGGCTTCTTATCGTGTACATGGGGGATATTAAAAATCAGAAACTACCGGCACTGAATCAGGTGCAAAGAGATCTAGCTATCGCATTGTCTGGAAAGAGAGCATTTCTTATGGGACATCTTAAAACTGTACTTGTTGCACCATGTGATGAGCAAAGCACCATTCCTCTCTTGGTTACCCCAGGACTAGATTTCTGATTCCTGAGAAGGAAACATCATTCCTTCGGTCGGCTCATCATAGCTTTATGTTTGCTTTTTCGTCATACTGGTTTATCAAGAGTTGATCCTTGTTGCTACCTGTACTTTTCATGTTTTCGCGTGTTTTTGTTGCTAAGTTATCAGAGGAGAGATACCATAATCTGGCAAAAGTCGGATTGGAGCTAAAGCGGAACTAAGGCAACCGAACTAACAGGAGAGCTCGGAGAAGGCGAATTTGCCACAGTTTAAACATAGGCCGTGGCAGTTGGACAATCTTGGTTCGATAGGGGTATCAGGATCTTGAAGCCAGTGCTGAGAGGTGGGGAGGTACAGTGTACCCAACGGGCCATGCCGCTAGTAGGCCACCCCGAAAGATAGCCTAGGCCGATGTAGGCCGATGTAGGCCGAATTCGATCGCCTATCAGTCCTGATAGGCGCCTACTTGTCCCAGGCCATAAGTACAAGTACCCGAAAATGAAGGGGGATCATTTGTATGGGGGCACAGACACGCACGGATGTTTTGCCATACCGTATATTTCTTTAATCCCTGTTTTCGGGTACTTATGGCCTGGGACAAGTAGGTCCGGAGATTAGCGCGGATGACAGATCGCCCCAAGGGTATTCCAACCCCCTCCCCTCTTTCGAGTTTAGCGCCTTTGATTTTCTTCCACTTTTACCTTTGGCTATTGCTTCTTAATTAATCACACAACGAGTGATACTCAAATATTTTGCTCCAGGGCCACCAGCAAGGAACAGTGCCCCGCAGCCACGCTAGTGAATTTACTGCAGGGGAGAGTTTGCTAGAGTGAACGCCTAAAAATGAGTGAACAAGACTCTGGGGTCGTGATTTTTGGCGTTCATTATAGCCAGGTGCGACTGTACTCGTACAGTACATAAGATGTCTTCTCACCAAGTCGTAATTCCTGCGGGGTCCCGCAAAAGTTGTGGAATCTTTTTTTGTTTACAATCGCTGGCACAAAGTATATATGAAATATCTTTCCATGGTAAGCTATTGAGCTACCGGTAGTGAACAGCCCCCGCAAAGCCCGCTGAAGATGAACGAATTTGGGCAATGTCAGCGTAGGCTGTAGGCTTTGTAATTCCCGCGAAGCTGGTTTAATTTGTAAAGATTGCTATATGATAGACGAGCATACTGTTCTACTGGCTTGATAAAGGCCGTATTTGGTGGGGCTCTGGTTACAGCATTAACGGTTCAGAAGGACACGAGTTGTCGGCCGGGCGATCTATAGAGGGCCTCGGGGGTATCAATTGGAAGTCATGGGGTTCCAATGGCGGGTGTATAAGTCGATAGTCTCCTGCTCTCCAGCATCCGCTACACCAGAAACGTCTTCTCAAGCTTATTCCCTTCGACGAGTTGCTTGGAGAGGATTGGGAGTGGGGAAATTGGTTATCTGTGGGTAACTTAATTGCTTTATTTAGGGCATTTCCGAGAGGGGTTTTTTTCAGTTCAGCTCCTATCATACTGTGCGAGCTTAAGCAAAATCTGATAGTGATTGATGCTTCTCAAAGGATGTCTGCGTGGTTCCGCCATTGGCTTGCACCCACCCAAAATCATTTCTCCTCAACACTTCAATTTTTCAATGCAACTCGATGCAGTGCACCAACATATAATTCTCCTTCAGCCACTTCTTCCTAACACCACAATCATGACGATTGCCTTCGGAAAATATGTGCTTTGTATTCGAGTATTTGCCATTGCTTCTGCCCAGTAACGAAGCCAAACACCCATCATTGCCAGTAGGTTGCTTCATCGCCTGTCTTAAGGGATGTTTCTTCGCCTCTGCTAAGATGAACCATTCATGCTTCACAGAGATCGGATCAAATCAGCAAATCTCTCCTTGCTTCCTGCCTCAGCGCCTGTGGAAACAACCTCCTTCCCACTTAGTAACATCCCAGTAAGGCATCTGGTCTTGCACGTAAAATCGCCGAGTATTGGACAAATGGCCGCATATATTAGAGGATAGGGGTGCTATTATATAGTCGATTTTTCCTTTAGCTGAAGGATCCTATGGAAGGGCATCCGACTCCAACGAATCAAACACTATTTCCTAGTGTCCGTCATGACATCTGGGCTGTCATTTTTGCCCCCCGAGTATTCCATCAACCGGTATCCCTTTGAGCAATCGACTTCGGAAGTCTAGTCTTTCTTTAGTTTGTGAAATGCTCATGTTGGAATGGGACGTATTCAATTTCGGCCTTCGCTTCCTCCTCTTCTTCCCCTTCCCCTTCTTCTAGTCCGCGTCACCGTCGCCCATCGTGTTCGAAACGACTACTCCTCGGGCTTCATCATAGTCATACCCCCGTGGATCCTCGGAGATACCCACTCATGGTGGGTAGTTCGTGGCATTGTCGATCGCTGGGCACCGAATCGAAAGGTGAAGGGTGTGGGGAACTAAAATTATTCAGGGACAGTATGTGTGAGTACGGTGGTTGCATTGTCTTTGCTTCCCCCCCTAACGCCCCAGTCCAGCCTACCGAGGAAAATTGGAAAACAGAGGACTACATATTTGCTTTGCTCGAGCCACCAAACCCTCTGTCTAGAATCTAGAATCCCTTGTCACCTTTTCCGATTTGTTATCGTCAGCCATACCATACATTTGGCACATCTTGAGTTACCCTCCAATTATTTAGCCACAAGGGACTCCATCACTTCTCCCCTACCGTATCTCCTGGACCAGTGCCCCTCCCCCTCAGTGTCTCGGAAGGAGTCGCAGGTATTCTTTTTGTGGGACGGCTTTTGGTTCGTTAGAAGAAGTTGGTTTGAAGTAGCGCCTGAGAGGCAGAGTATTGGAAGTCTCGATCCTAACGAAGCATGATATCATATTAAAGAAGGGTATAATGAATTCTAATGAGATAAATAAAAACCCGCTTATATCTTGCCCATTCCGCCCCTTGTTTTGAGAAGAACCCCCATCCCTTTATAGTCCCCACAGACTGAGGGCGCGCAATATTTTTCAGAACCGCAGGCATCCACGGTATGCATTGCTACTGCGCGGATATCATCGCAAACATCATTACGCCAGCCCCATCAGGACGTTGGAGTTTGCGTGACGTCTTTGCCGGTTTCCGAGACATACAGGTAGATGACTAAGCAGAGGTCGACTCTCTGTTTGTAATACACCGGCGGTGGATCAACAAACAGAGGGGGACGGCCAAGTTACAGTAATGGTACACCAAAAATCCAGCTACAAACATCAAACTTGGCAAGGCTGTTTGCTGCACTCCCTCCTGTTCCTTGTCCCCTTGCTATGTTACTCCAATAATTATCGGTGTTGGTATGACACTCGTATTCATAGCTAATACTTGTTCTAGTCTAAGGTCCACCCATCTGCAAATTTTTGGTTCCCGACAAAAAAAAGTTGCTTATCTAACCTCTATCGCTAGCCCTGACAGGGGAGCCATGAAACTTCCAATGTCCTGCCGGTCCACTAACAAGGATAAGAAGCAAAAACCACCTCGCCTGTGAGGTTTTTTTCCCCACATCCTTCCTACCGGTAGGTGCTATACTGCTAAGTAATAAAACAATGTCTAGTACAAAATTCCATCCATAGTAAGACAGTGAAATACGTTTCTTCCTCGAGACTGTGTTAACTGCATTGGTGGCCTACCACCTGTCACCGAAGGCGAGCTTTCGACAGGAAGCGAAAACTAAGCCCTGCAACACAGGCTGATGTATCCGGACCCGCCACGCTCAGGCGCATATGATATGAGCTTGACCTCCCGGTACCGTGGAAGCAGATGGGTTTACCCCAAGCCTTCGAATGTTTCACAGCCCCCCTTACCTGAATCCGTACTCGAATAACATGCGTTCCAATGCGACGGAAAAATCTGCTCTAGTCAATTCCCAGAGGTCGTTGTTAGAAGCCGCGCCTATCGTTACTAGTGTTCCAAATCCCAGTCCTACGGTAGTGATCGCTTGTATGGTGATACCGGCAGCTCAGCAGCCACGGGGTATCACTTTCCATCGCCCACTTGAGAAATTTGCACTCCAGCCCCACGAGCTTCAGCCTTGCGGAGCATATCGTGTCCAAAGGGGATCTAGCATAAAGGGGTCATTGACCCTTTCCCCACATAGCTTACACCGGCAACCGTACCGGCATTCACCGAAGCAAGGCGATCACAGGACGAAATCAGAAGACGTCAATATACGCACGAGGTCGTTTTAGTTTAAAAGTCGCGCCAAATATCAATTTGGGATATGGGCCGCATGAGTAGACAGCGCAGAAAGCCTTGCTCATGATGTTTAACTCGGCTATTTCTTTCTTCCTTTCTTTCTTTTTAAAAATGGTCAGCCTTGTAACTTATATGCTTTAGAAGTACAGGAGCCTCTGGCGGGCTTAGTAGCTACTAAATTTAATTCACGTCACTCAACTACAGTACCCAATACCCAGCTTTCCGGCTGAGGTCTCGTATACCGGTATCTCAGAGAAGGGCGTATCAAACACGAAATGTCGAGCTGTCAGACAACTTGAAACCCCCACTACCGGTACCATACTTGTATGGTAACTACCCCACATCCAACAGTAATTTAGACTCGGCACTTTGCACCCGGTCATTCCCGGCCCAGGTGTTTCACAGAAACTTACTCCCGCTGCCTCGTCTGGCCGTCACGGGATCTACGGCATCCAAGTCGGATAACCGAATGTTATAATTGCGACGGGGCTATACGGTACTCGTAACGAGGCTTCTCCTGAATCCGTGGCCAGAGAAAGGCGGGTCTGTAGAACGCGCCAGGGACTGGATCGGAGCATGGTATCTCTCGAAGGAATCTGTACTAATGGGCGGGTTGGAGTACCGGTATGTGCGTGTTTTGTTGATGATATACCGGTCCCTACCATACTAGTGCAAAAGTATGGTGCAGGATACTGCTTTCTATCATCCAGCCGTTTAGGTTTGTGGTGGTGTTATTGAGGCTCCGAACAACAACAGCAACAGCAACAGCAACAGCAACAGCAACAACGTCAGTCCCGAGCTGCATGTTTAAACTTTTGGTTCGCGTGTTGGCCGCGTGCCCTGGCGAGCCATCGTAGTACCCTATGTGGACAAGGCTGAAACTTCTAGCTCTATCATACATTGCAGGACATCGTTTCCACCAAGGGTTTAAGATGCGAGGCTGTGCCATAGAATGCTTATCATATGCTGTATTATGATTATTATTTTCTGGTCGCATCATTTTATTTTTATAAATAAAGTGAGGCTCTAGGACTGGTATGTATAACAGATTATCGGGGGCACCGGTGTTTTAAGCATAACCCAATACAAGTGCCGGCAGATCTCTTTATCAGGACAAAAGGGTTGGCACGAGTTGGGGTTGGGAAAGGGTTTTTCAGTTTGCTGTGGTTGTTGTTGACAGGCTCGGAAAAATAAGCAACAAGGGTTAATGAAAGCACAGAACGAGACATGCAGTCTTTGGTGCGGGCCGTTTCTGGCAGCTGCAACCCCGAGAATAGGAGCTTCTACAGGGCCATCCCCTCCCTCGAGCTTTCGTGACGCACATATTTTAAGTGGATCAGATACCGGTATGATGTTCACTGGTCGACTGGCATATTCTTCCATCCTACCACAGGTGGTGGGATAAGGAAGGAACAAGAGACAGGTGGAAAAAAAAGGAAAGTGTAAAAACCTGTTCTATGCATGTTTCTGCGATAGATAGAAGCCTCTCTGGATATTTGTGCCTCCAATGATGTGCCCATGCTCTCCTGACCCTAACCCACCCAAAGCCATTTCTGAGCTTACTATTGCATGCTCAATGACAGGCAATGCCATCATATGGTAGAAATGCAGTCGCACTTGATCAATCCGCTAGGAGCCAGACTAGAACTCCTATTTTGGCATTCGGGTTTTCTAATTTTATCCAATGTTTCTTGTAAGGCCTTATAAATATGTAATTGTGGTTTGTGTTCCTATGGATTAGAGCTGTAGCTTTGGGTTATGATGCCGGTAGTGCTCGGCACCCACCGGTACCAATACTACCGCAGTTAGCTGTGGGGTTGGTTACGAGGAGAGCTTGTTTTTCTTTTCCTTCCTTTTTTTTTTCATTCGTTCGCTGGGCTGAAGAAAGGAGTTTGACAAGCTACCGTATCTCACCATTTCAATAACCCTCAACACCGCCACAGCTATCTACAGCACTTTCAAAGAACCATACTCTTGTGCGCCTGGAGATCAATAAGCCCCTCCCTAACATTCATCGACGTAGAGCCCCGTTAGTATGCCAGCATAAAACGGAGACATCGAGTTAGGACCAAAAGATTACTTTTACAGTTGTTGTTGTTTCTCAGCCCGATCAGCCCCTAGGCCTCTCTTCTCTTCACCAACTTTCACCCCCCCTTCTTTCCCCGCCCTTGGGATTGTGGTTCTACGTTTCCTTCCTCTGTTGGTCTTTGCTGCCGTCGGCGCTGCAGTACCGGATCCTTCCTTTCTTTCGCGGAGGACTGGGCGTGCTTGCCGGACCAGTGTCGTCTTGCTGCCTCACTCATTTATTATTATTACTTCTGCTCTGCCGCCTTCTCCGCCCTGGAGCTCGTGTGCCACTTGCGCAGTGCTTCCGCTATCGGTAGGTTTGCTTTACTGGACCTAATCCGTGTTCTTTCATCTAAGAATCCGTACCCGTACCAGTATCATACCTCTTCCATCCCTCCCACCCCCAACCCCAACCCCAACTTCAACCCCAACCCAGCCCGGGTGCCGCATCAGATATCAACCCCCCGTTCCCCCGTTGGTGTTGTTTGTGCGAGGCACTGCAGAAGGGGTGAATTTACAGGAGATTCACCTCACCAACCCCCCCCCCTCCCCCAAAATCTATCGCACCCCTTATCTCCCGCCGGCGGTCGCATCCTTTTGTCCCTTTTTGCTTCATTGATAGTTCTGGAGTTTTGGGGCTGACCGGAGAAAAAATTTAGCGACACCCGGGCCTGTTTTTTTCCTTTTTTTTCCCTTTTCTTCCTCATCTGGGAAGGGGGTCCGCTAGCATCTTGGAAGGGGTTGCGGTGTCGTCGCCACTAGCTAGCCAACCTTTCCTACTGCCGTATTGTTCCCATACATACTCCTCCCGAAAAAAATATACACACATCTCCCCCCGTCATCATCATCATCATCATCACCATCGTCACCATTAGCATTATCAACAGCATCTGTCTTCTCATCCCCATTTATTCATCACACGTTGGCGCTATTTTGAGCTCACACTGTGGTCACTCGCTTTCTTTTTGCAGTGTCCTAAACGCGCGTAGTTTGCCTTACCAGGGATAATCTTCAAATTCGCCTTCCATACATACATTGGCTTTGCAGGATCGAGCCTCATCGCGCCAACTGACGCCCACCCTCACTTCCAGCAACCCCTCTTACACGTCAACCCCATCACTTCCACAATAGTTGCCGAACCTTTGTATCGGCACCTCACCTAAACAAAAGGAGTTTCAGACGATTATTAGGCGACGAGGAGAAAAGGCTACGATACCCTTTCGTTGCCGCGCTTCCTCGTCGTCCGATCACCGGACTTCACCAATCTAATCAACATGGCCCTTTCTGTGCCTAACCCGCCCACAACACCGCGACGAGTAAAGGTGTATGAGTTGCGGAATAATGATTGGTTTGATCGGGGAACTGGATACTGTACGGGACAGCTAGTTAATGTGAGGATTGTCTACTTATAGGCGTGACGAGTTATCGTGACGGGGACTCACTTTGTTTTTGTTTTTTTCTACTTCCGTTGTTTGGTGGTCCCTGCAGGATGGCAGTCTTATGAGCAATGAGGTGGCTGATACCCGTGGCGCACAGGACGAACCACATATTCAGGTGAAATCAGAGGAGGAGCAGGATCGTATGCTGCTAGAAACGAGGATAATAAAGGATGATGGATATCAGAAGCAACAGGGTATGTTCGGCTACCGCTTGTGTTCCCGCGTCTTTCGCGGGGAGCTCTGATGCATTTGTACAAGCTTTTTCTTGTCTCTTGGACGGGTTGCTGACATCTAGTTAGAAACATTGATTGTGTGGACGGAGCCACATGGCACAGATATGGCTTTGAGCTTTCAAGAGCCAGAAGGTTGTGCCGCGATATGGTACGACTGCCCCCCGCGCTTGTCTTATCGGACTTTATGCTTACCTATTTTACAACAGGGAGTTTGTGAGCCATGTTCAGAGTCATCTTCTATCGATATCTGGAGCAGGTATGTACTTCATCTATCCACTTTTGCTGTATTTGGTCTTTGTTTGAGCTTTTGTGTGGGAAGAGTTCTTTTAGGGGATCTGCGCTCTATCGCCTCGGGATAAATATTCACATGTATGCTGATAGATACAGATGAAATACTCTCAGACGATGCGAACGAAACTCCCATTAGCTCGGTTATGTTACCTTCCCCTGAACTAGGGAATCTTACTGAAATCGAAGCTATGATCCGATCGGCAAGCTCAACAAACCAGGCCAGAGATTCCCTGGGGAAGTTCGTCCTGAGTGAGGATTTTATTCGGAAACTCATCCCGCTGCTGGAGATGGCGGAAGATTTGGAGAGTCTGGAGAATCTGCACCGGCTGTGCAACATTATGAAGATGATAATATTACTGAATGATACGTTGATCATCGAGCATATTGTCACGGACGAGGTTATATTTGGGGTTGTAGGGATCTTGGAATGTGCGTATCTGTGATCTGCTGTGTAACGACTTCCTTGATGCTGACCATCCTTGACCATAGACGATCCTGATTTTCCAAGTCACAAAGCTAACCACCGGCAATTTTTGTCCGATACATCCAAGTTCAAGGAGGTGGTGCCGATCAAGGACCCAGAGATCAAGAAGAAGATCCATTGGACTTACCGATTACAATACTTGAAGGATGTTGTTCTTGCTAGGATTCTTGATGACCCCACCTTCTCGGTACTCAACTCTCTTATCTTTTTCAACCAGGTGGATATTTTGCAGCACCTCCAGAGCAACCAGGCGTTCTTGAAGGAGCTCTTTTCAATCTTCCACTCAACTGAGTCGGAGCCAACACAGAAAAAGAATGGTGTTTTATTCATCCAACAGTGTTGCTCAATTGCAAAGAACCTTCAAGGACCTGTAAGAACCCAACTTTACAGCCACTTTATCCAAAACGGACTCTTTGCTGTCATCGATTTCGCACTGCTCCACGACGATGCTTCTGTCCGTATTGCAGGCACGGACGTTTTGGTGGCCATGATCGATCACGACCCAGCAATGATGAGAGCTTTCATCTTTCGACAGATTAGCGACAAGCAAAAGCCATTGACGGACACCTTGATTGAATTGCTATTGGGGGAACAGGATCTGGGAGTAAAAGCACAAATCGCAGATGCTATCAGAATTCTGCTGGATCCCTCTACAGGGCTGCAGGTCGAGGGACTTGGAAAGGCTAGTGACATAACCTCGCGGTTCCCTCGAAATCATAATGCGGACCGTGAAACTGAGAATTTTTTAAAGACCTTTTACGACGACTCTGCGAAGAAATTATTCCTCCCTTTGTCAGAGCTCGATAACAGGAAATCACGTATGCTGCCTTTATACTTAGTAATTGTAGGACTAAGTTAACTAAATTTTTGTTGTAGTGAAAGGCTTGTCAATAGCAGAAGTATCGTTATTTTCCCACCTCGTGGATACGCTATGTTTCTTTGTCCGACAGCACGCATTCCGGGGAAAGTACTTCCTTCTCGCAGAGAATCTCCCCTCGAGGGTTGCACAGCTACTCCAATCACCTGAGAAGCATCTGAAACTATCGGCGCTGAAGTTCTTCCGAACGTGCGTTGGTTTACAGGATGAGTTTTATATCCGGCATATGATCAAATGGAAGCTGTTTGGACCGATTCTGGGCATCGTCATTGATACTATGCCGAGGGACAACCTGCTAAATTCTGCCTGTCTCGAATTTTTCGAGTTCATCAAGAGGGTATGAGGTCACTCTAATTTACCGATTTCACACGGAAACTAACGCATTTGCCACAGGAGAATATCAAACAGATAATTGTCCACTTGGGTGAAAATTATCGTGATCGAATGAAGGAGATAACCTATGTTGATACTTTCAATATGTTAATATTAAGATGCGAACAATTGCAAGATACGACCATGCCTTCATCGTATGTTCAGGAGGACAAGTCCATTAGGTATACACTCCAAACTCCCGAACTAGAAATGAGTTATCCCGGTCAATTGGGCCCGGGAAACTTCGCTTAGGAAGAGGGTATTGACTATCGACTAGGAATCATGTCAACGGTGCTAGAAGATGGCAGGGTGTCAAGGATATGGACGCCGCCGAGGAAGAATATTTCAATACTTCCGATGAAGAGGATAACGCCCCGACACCCAAGGATAGCCCTATCAAGGGTGCTAACGGCAGTGGATCGCCTGTACCTAAGCCACTGGTTGACTACGCAGACGACGACCTAATGGATACTGCTGATGAGAGCAAGTCCGGGGAGAAAGGAGGGGCTGCTGCGCCCACCAAGTCAGCACTCGAAGGGGCTAGCTCAGCTAGTCCGATGACTTCTCCCACTACTCCTACTTCGCAAAAGCCTGATAGTGATGTGCTATCTGGAGCTCCCACGCCAGAAAGGTTGTCGGAGAAACGAAGACGCGAGGAGGAGGATGATGATGAGCTCGGGAAGTTACGAAACAAACGCCGCAGCCCTACTGGTGGTAGTGGGAGTGTGAATGCTCTGACCAAGAAGCGTAGTTCCGGACCTGGCGGTAGCCCACCTACTAAAAAGATAGCTATCAATCTGGCCGTCAAGACAAGTACAGGAGGCAGCGACGGTGGTTGTGGAGGAGGAGGAGGAGGGGATGTCACTGGGGATGGAAGTGAAGCAGATGACGAAAAATAGATGATGGGATGGCGATCGATAGTATAGGGGGAGTTTCATGGTCATTTCACTTTTTGATCAATTCTTATTCTCAATCTAGTTCCCTTTCTCCGGTCTTTGTTTGCATACGGATTCCCCGCTTATTGCTCCGCTATTTTTGAGCCTTTCGCTTTCTTTTCTCTCTTTTTTCCATACCTAACCACGGCGTATCTGATTTTAGTGATTGCTTCTCTTCTACCATATCAATTTCTCTTATTTTTTCTATTTTCTTTTAAAAAAGCTTCTTGTTCGCCTCAGGCGGAAACGCAATGTCCAGAGGGCCTGGTTACTGGGAAGGGCTGGGTCTGGAGGAGGGGAGCGAACTGGAGAATCAAATGTAGAGATGGGAAAGACGAAATGGGCGGGAAGGAAGAGCCAACTCTGTATGATAAAAGCCGTTTCTTCTTGTATCGGGGGGTGCTTTCCAAAGGGTTTTTTGTACATTCTTCCAACATTTTCTTCCTCTTCTAACTTTCTATATTTTTTCTTCTCTTTTCTTCTCTAGAAGAATGAAATGAAGAGAAGAAAAAAGAAAAAGCCCTCCACCCGATGAGGGTTTTTATTTTCTTTGGGCATACCGTATTAACGACCAAAGACCACCGGAATATGGCTGATATGGGAAGAGAGATATTATAGGAAGAAAGGAGAAACGATAAGAGGAAACAGATTATATTCGAAGACAACCCCATAGTCCTACCATTTTTATATTTTCTCTAGTCTATGGCACAAGTATAGGTTGTGTTTTTCTTTTTCCTTTCTCTTTTTTCCCTCCTTCCTGAACGTTTACTTGCTTTTCCCCTTTCCCCCTTTCTTCCTCATGCGCGTTCTCCAGCTTTCCATCCACAATAGGAGAGAGAGGGGGCGGTAGGAATATTTGGGTCTTTTTTCCTAGGGAAAACCTAAAATTGTACAGTAACTGGTGTTGTGTGTCCTGCTGCGACTACTGCTCGCGTACTCTGCAAGCATGATAAATCTTGGTCACAAGAAGGTCACTTTGTTGCTTTTAGCTGACGGAGAGCTAGATGGGCAGGCGGTATTTAATACCACAACTGTCCGTAATTCAATCAGCGAGTCACCGTATTTGTTCTGAATTTATTCATATGGCACTTGCGATCATTGCTCCACTGCCGCATTCGAGATAGCACAATAGATTATCCTAACTTACTATCATAATAGAGCTTTTGCGCAACTAGTTCTAAGGGTGCCTTCCAAAGGGCACTAGAGCAGAATTGGGATTAAAGGCTCGGGTGAATACCAGTAAACGATTTAAAAAGGCCAGACCCTATCCGACCCCCTGCCCAGCCCTTCCAAGTCCAATTGGGGCAAAGGCTCTAACAATTCACGGTATCGCACTATAAAAACTAATTCCGTCACGACTCAGACCTTCCTCCCTCCCTTCACCCCCCCACCGGTATTCCATCCTCATCTCATCGCAATTCCGCCCAAATCTCATGTTTTTCCTTAATTTCCCCACCTCGTCAAGCCTCACCCTCCCTGCTCCTCTCCTCGGGGACTCGGGATTACGCTCTGCTGCACGACAACGGCAACGGCAGCGGCCGCGGCAATATCATTAGCCTGCCAACATACCCTACCTTGTTGATATTATGTCTGCCGTAACGGCATCCACCCTTTTGTCTGTTATCTACAAGATGTGATTCGCCGGAAGTGGAAAATGGGAGAAATATGGAATGGAATGGGGCGGGAAGTCCCATGGAGGGTCTCCCCCTCCCCCCGCCGTCTGTGATAACGGCACGGTACGTTTTGTTGATCCCGAGGCTTGCCACATCATTTGTGTGGCGATTGCTTGGGGAGATCGACGAGTGGAGGGGTGGAATTAATGAAGATAATGCTTTTCCATGTTTTATCTTATTCCACTTGACTCCGGGGTTCCTCCATTGGGCGGTGTCCGCACTGTCTATCATTTTGAAGGGTGGAAGAATGGCAGGAAAGGAGGGGAAAGAGGTGTAACGGGAGTTGAGACGTATCTGACGATCATGACCTTATCGACCTACGGTACCAAAAAAAATGAAACAAACTCGGGGACGCATGTCAATAATTACAATACTGTGTTGACCTAAGCGATCAGGTGAAGGAGTGAGGGAAAAAATGGGGAATTAAGCTGCTTGGTGATTACGGTACTGCAGCACAGAGGTTGAACAGTTTCCTTTTCCCTCTTCCCTCTTCCTCTTCCTATCCTCCTAACGCACTGTACCCTACCTACTGTTGCCTTTTTCTCCACACCTTTCCTCACTTTATTGTTCTCTCCCACCTACCTGCCTGCCAACCGTACCGTACTTCTCCCGCTTCTCCATCCATAACAGCAAAGGGTTAAGTTATCCTTTCGCTTCACAAACCTCCTGTTTCCTTCCTTCCTCACTTCATCCTGCCTTATCCGCCCACAAGCGGCAGCCACACCCCGAAACCCACCGAATGGGAACCCCAACAACACAACCAACGCACCCATGAACGCGGGACAGACCACCCCCCGAGACTCCGAAGCCAGTCGCATCCACCCCGACGATGACGAATGCCAAAGGACGAAGTTGTCCATCAACGGCGTACCAAACGAAATCCTCGAGCAGATAATGGCATTCCTGGGGGCTGCGGACCTGGCGCGCGTGGCCAGGGTTTCCATCAATTGCTGTAGGGTTAGTACGCCGTTGTTGTATCGCGAGCTTAGGTTTGATCCGTATGCGTATTGGGAGAGTCAGTTGAATGTGTTGAAGAGGTAGGTGGGTTCCTTGCGGGCTTCTTTGTTTTTTCTTTCTTTTTTATTCATTCTTTTGTTGGAAGGGTATGGATAGTTAGTGTTTTTTTGCGGGGGAGAGGAGGTTTGTGTGGTAGTGGTAAAGTATGGTAGTGAGGAATGCAGGTGAAAAGAGGGGGGTGGAGCTAGAAGGTTTTTATAAAAACAAGAAAGAAAAAGTGACGACAGGAATGCCGTCATGAGGTCTCCCGTTTCCTCGGGCCACCTCCCACCTCCTGCCCCCCTTCCCCCTCTTAGCTCCTCTTCCCTCTCACATCCCTGGGATAGCTCTCAACACCACCATCTATGATACCATCATCAACCCGCCCCTTCGTCACACTATACCTGACATAAGCCCCTCTCTCCTTCCCTCTCTCTTACCGCCCGGCCGCCTTTCCCCCTCCGGGATCAAGCCCAATTTCAAATACACCCACCCATCCATCCAGACAAACAAATGAAACAATAAGCCACTAACATTTATCCCACTAAAAAAACATAGTTCGCCATATCTCTCCTCCCTCGTCCGCCGTCTACGCATCGACATCGCCCCACTAAAGCGCGACCTATTCCAAGATGAAATACAAGAATTCAACTGGCGCCACCCGCTCCGCAAAGACGAGCCCCCAGTCTTAACAGCGTGCACGGCTCTACTAAGCTTGATCCCGAACTTAACTTCCCTTGAATCTGTCGAGTGCTACGACTTCTCTGGAGAAGCATACCCTTCGCAGCCACCTTCTTCGCGCTCACTCATGCGCTGTCTGTTTCAGCACTGTCCCAAGCTGAAGAGGTTGACCAGGACAGATTGGTGGAATGATTTAGGATGTGGATATGAAGCGCGGGGGCGGACTACAAATCTCGTGAACCTGACGATTTCTGTGCCGGAGAGCCATTTTGTAATGGACGGGCTGGTGGGGGTTGATGATGTGGCGTGCCGGGAGCTCAGAGCGTTGTTAAAGGCGTCCCCGCTGCTGAGGTACCTGGATTTTTACAGAGGGAGGATTAGCATGGGTATTATCTTTGCAGGGAGTAAACGTCCGTACTCCTGCAGCAATTCTTCGACCCCGACCCCATCCCTCTCCTCCTGTTCCTCGGGCACTTCGACTTCCATTACTAGCGCGAACGACGACACTCCCCCCCTCATCCTGCCAAACCTTAGAACTCTCGTCCTATGGGCCACCTTTGTCGAGGAAAAGCCTCAGGAATTAGTCTCCGACTACCTCTCCACATCCGCTGGCTTCCTCCCATCTCTAGCCGGCTTGGAACTAGTAACTGTGAAGTGTTCGAAGGAGGAGTCCTACCTGTCCGACCAAGTGAAATCGCAGGGCCTATTCGAGGCGATTGCCACACTCAAGGACGTGGAGGTCAAGAGCATCACCGAAACACAGATATACGACTTTACGAAGCCATTGCCATCGACGGATGAGTTACATTCCAGGAGAACCATGGAGAAGCATGGGAGGCAGGAGGATAGGAGGTCGCGGTTTCGGGAGTGGTCGTAGTAGTGTTTAGGACACGCTCTCTCCCCCCTCTTTGCGGAAAGCTACAGCACTTGGAGCTGGAAATGCGGGGGACGGGTTACAAAAAGTCTTTTGTTGGGTTTACGTTTTTTGAAGAAAAAACAGTAATTTTCCATGACCTTCCTTCATCCACCCGCTTCCAACCCTCTCTCCCCTCTCTTTTTTCTATATCTATCCAAGAGTTTCGCGAATTTTGCCATCGTCTTTATTCTTCCCATTTTTCTCGCCGCAAGACGCATCAATGATCCGGCAACCCTTCCCTATCCGCAAGCCTAGTCTTCCAATCTTGCCACAAAAAGATTTGCATTGCCGACGTGGTGGCAGCGAGGGTGATGACAAATGCCGTGGTCAGCTATGGTGGGGCTATTAGCTTTTTTTCTACCTTATTTTGGGTTTGCTATTTCGGCTTGGGTGTTAGAGAGGGAAGAAGGAGGGTGAGGGGGACTACTCACTGGGTCCATCGTTGAGGATCTATTTCCGGCTGATTGTTCGTTGGTTACTGGTTGGTTTGGCCCTTTTTCTCAACTAGAACAGAAGGGGTTTTTTAAGACGTGATGAGGATGGAGCGCGATGGCGACGGGGGCGTGATGGGATAGAAGCGCAATATGAAGGGCCTTGCGGATTGGTGAATGGATGGGTGGATGAGTTGGTCGACGATGCGATGATGACGATGGTATGAAGTGTAAGATAACGTGGCGTTTACAGGCTGGGAATGGACGTAGGAAGGAGGTTAGCAGGAAGAAGGGCGGGGGGAGAGTGATTTTGTGTGATTGGAATTTAAATGGAACAAAGTCACCACAGTGCCACGGTATGGTGACGGTCAACTATGACCTGCTCGCGCGGCTAAGCGACCCGTTGACTGAGTTTCCGTGATGCTGACCGTCAGGGCTGATTAAAGGGTGGGGAAAATACCGGTAGCGGGGTGGAGAGTGTGTATTGTATTTTATTTAACAAATAAACAGACTGAGAACAAGTGAAATAGACCGGTAGCCATCTCCGGTGTGTATGATCCGCCTATGGGAAAGATATTTCTCATAAACACTTGGTATGATTATGGCCCGTCTGATATGCACTCGTGCTGTGTTGTGTGGGAGCAAAAAATAGAGACTGCACTCGTAGATAGTTCCCCCCGATGTAAGTGCAAGCGGGACGATCTGTAAATCCAATATTAGCCAAGATCAGATAAGCGAGAGCAACTCCACATTGTATCATACTGTATCATAGTTATTTAGATTCACGGTTATCGCGAGCGCGCTTTTTCACCTATATATCTACATAGTCTTCCCCGACAATATTATGCCCCATCCAACTCAATTCGCAACAAAACCATCCCTGGACAGAACGGGGCGGGGGGGAGGGGAAGGATTCGCCGCGCATAGCACCATATTAATTAAAAATTAGGAAAAGAAAAAAAAGAGAATCCTGTTATAATACGATGTACAGTAGACCAGAGAGGAGAAGGCTGAAAGAACAAACTTACTATCAACCTGCACCCCCCCCCCCCCGCCCCTCCCTCCCACTCAACGCAGCGCTTTTTTTTCCTTCTACAGTTACGAAAAAGGAAAAAGCCTTTTTTCTCCTAATGTATGATGATAAGATAATAATAATACACAAAGCCACCCGATCCCTAAATTTCAGACCGAGCCCAGGGCAGGCAGGCAGGCAGGCATCCTCTGTTATGGGATGGGCGCTATGGGCCGGTGGCATTGTAGTATCATAGAGGAATAGAATAGCCTTGAGGACCCCGATTGATCGAGCGGTGAGTAATATCTCCAGCCGACCGGCCGACCAACACCTACAGACTTGAACAGCCCTGAGAATGTTTCGGAATATTAACCTCTGTCAAGCGCCCCCCCTCCCCCCTCCCCCCTCCTTTCGACGCTCAGGGCACGCAGTGCGCTCGATCACTCACTCACTCACTTTCTTCCTTCCTTCCTTCCTTCCTTCCCTCCTCCTCCGTTTTTATAATATGGAGACCAACAGGACAAATCTAAGGAGATCCACCGCCACTTACGAGCGCAGCGGACTAATTTACTTTCTAGTCATTATATATCACTCGCTTGACATGTGTTTGGCTATCATATATATCATCCAAAACCCACAAGTTTTCGTATCATATCATATATACCCACCACAATTCCCCAAAATCCAATATTCGAAAGAAATGTGTCCTCTAGCAAACCGCCTCACCACGCCCACCCCTAATCCAACATCCCTTCTGCCGGACGGAATTTCGTTTTTTCGGTGGTTGCGGATGGGTTCTGTATTATACGTTACATACTGTGGGGAGACTGCGGTTTTGTTGGTGAGGGAAGGGAGGGAGGGAGGGAGGAGGGAGGGAGGGAGGGAGGGAGGGCCATTGTTGACTGGCACTGTAGAGTACGATGCTGTTGCTGTAACTGTATCATACTTGATGATGGGAGTCTTGTTTGATTGGTTTGTTAAATTACGTGTGCGTTTGGGCTACGTGAATGGTGGGTAACGGTCTAGTTAGGTGCTGGTGGTGGCCCGCCTGTCCAAAGGTATTCCTGTCTGGAAAAAAGGTACTGTGTAGAGACGGGGATGGTTGTTGTATCGGACGTACAATCTCCGTATGCTTCCCCTGCATATCATACTCCCGTACACAATCGCTCACTCCTTCCGCTGTTACTACCCAGTATTAACCATGAGTGACATCTCAAACAATGAATAATAATTCTTCCCCCCCCAACGCCATATCATGCGGACGAGACAATACTACAGTAAAATACACCATGATTAAGATTATATACCCCCCTCATGCATCCCCAACCCACCCCTTAACTCTTCCCCCCCTAACCCTCCCAACTGAAACTCCAGCCTCACCCGTCAACCAGCCGGGCAACTTTGCCCCGTCGAAGCCAACGCCTTGTTCAACCAAGCTGCGCACACCAGCAAATACATGCGATCCTTCCAGCCTTACAGTGATTTTCGGTCTGAACTCTTCCTCTTCCTCCTCTTCCTCCATTTTTGTCGCATGCTGCTGCCTTTCCTGCGGAACAGGTGGGAACTTCTCAGTGAGCGCAAAAACCACACTTTCCAACCCCGTGCCATCGCCCTCCTTTGCACCAATGCCGAATCTGGCTTCTGCTATTTTTTGGCGTTTTCTGGTTTGTTCGTCGCCCGCTTCCTTATCTTCCTCCCGCTGCTTCTGCGGCAGCGGGGGAGCGCGAGCAGGGAGGAGGTCGAGAGGGTCGTCATCGACACTCGAGCCCCCGGCTGAGAATATGCTCCATCCACCCAGCATACCACCGTCGCCTTCGCCGCCACGGTAATAGGCTACTGCTTCCAGAGTCCTCGCACTCATTCTTGCGGCGCGGATGCCATAGCGGGTGCCGCGCCTTGAGACGGCCATCGCGATGCTTTCACGGACTATTTCTGGAAGTGAGGTGGTGGTGGCGGTGGGGGAGGAAGAAGGGAGGGTGTGGAAGAGGTAACCGTCTGTGGATTCGGGAAAGGCGAGCCAGAATATGTGCTTGTTTTGCGGGAGAGTTAGTAGAGTGGTGGAGAGGGAAGGGGTTGGTGGGTGGAGTTGCACGCGGAGCATATGCAAGGGTAAGCTGGGATGGTGGGTTATATAGTAGTGCGGGGAGACAAGCGGACGGAGGAGGGTTGAGAGTGTGTGGGCGAAGGTTTTTGGGTGGAAGATTGTTTTGGGAGCGGTGCCGGCGGGGGGAGGTTTGGATAGGAGGTAGAGCTGCGCGGATGTCCACTTTTGGCTGCTTGGGTGGTCCAGAAGATCTGTTTCCTCTCTGTCGGTTATGTTTAATCGATGAAGGGGGGAAGGGCAACAAACAGCGGAAATCCAACTCAGCTACCATCCCCAAAGTCAAGCCATCCCTCCATTCGTGTTCCGTGATTCTCTCGACAACCTCTTTCGCCCGTACACTCTTGATCCTGCCAAATCCTTCGTATATCCCCTTCACAGCTTCAATCTCCATCTCCTCCCCTTCCTCGCCCTCCTCCTCATCCTCAACACGGGTCAGGTTCACCTCCGTACTCCCTAGCCACCCTAGCGATAATTCCGCTAGGGAGTCCTTCGATAATCGAGACAGGAGGCGACGGACCGGTGGGGTGTAAGCCACTCGTAGAGTGTCTGGGAGCGCATTGGCGGTTGCTGCTGTCGATTTGCGTTTTTTTGACATTCCCGCTTCTACTCCCTTTGCACCCTTGGTGGGTGTGGAGACACTACAGTTGTTGGGTTTATGGTTTGTTCTGCCTGGGAGTGTAAATGGTGGTGGGTGAGAGCATAAACAAAGAGTTGGGTTTAAGTTGGGAACCGCGACGCGCACGAGCCCCAGTTATGCCGCCAAGACTTTTTGGTAATGACGGGCCAGAGCGGTTTGGAGGGCAGGATTCATCGAGTGTCACTCGCTACTCGAGGTGAGGCGATGCGGACGGGCTAGGTGCAGATTAGGGTAGTGTGCTGTGCACGCAGTTGTCATCCTAAGGGCCTTGGGGTGCGGATTTTCTGATCGCTATATTGCATGCCTGTGCCCACGCCAAAGAAGTATGATATATGGCATACAAACTTGACTGCTATCATACAAACCCTCCTCTCTAGTCCCACTACAAACCACTCACAAACCGCGCTCGAAAGGCCTCGCAATAGCAAACTCGAAGGCCAATCTCGTAGTCATCGCTAATATATACCCAAATATTACATAACCCTACACTAAGAATTGAGAAGCGGCTCACTAAAGTAATACATAGAGGGAGGGGTGAAGAAAAAAACTAAACACAGCGAAGAAAACTATATACATCACCAAACAAAATACGGAACCCACTGGGGTGATGCCGCTAGTCTACAACCTCCCTACTGCAAACCCAACAGGAAAAAATAAGGAAAAAGCCACCGATTCGTGGATCCCTTCAAATCGCTCGAGATATCGAGAGAAAGGGGAAAAGAAAGAAGAAAAGGAAGAAAAAAAATACAAACAATGGAGATAGTCATTTCCGCCCCTACCCTTACGCCGCCAAAGAGAGAGAAGAAAAAGAAAAAGAAAGCTGTAAAGTGGGAATATGATATATGGACAGAATGAGGAACATAATGAAGGAAGCAGAAACCAAGTCCCAAATATTATGAAGGATGGGTTCTGTTTTTTTGCTTCTGTCTTCCATCAAGTTGGAATAGAACGCCCTTTCTGTGTAATACCCCTTAACCCAGTCCTTGACGCTGCGGGCTCCCTAGTGGGAATAAACTGGAAAAGCAAAGCAGAGGGAGGCGAAAAAGAAGGGAAAAAAATCTACCGCTTTTTATGTGTAGGGTTGAGAGATTGGGATATGTATCACCTGGGGTAGGAGCCGTTAGACTTATGTCATAGCCAGGAAGGAAGAGGCTTTGCCAACCTAAAAAAAATCTAAGTGTACCATCCTGAGGCACTGACATCTTCTCGATGCTCCTGGCGCGAGGGAATAATAGGTTCGTGAATATCAAACACTTTAATCGCCTCTTGCCATTGATGCATTTCTAACGAAAGAATCATCTGGCTACGCTTGATAGTCATGGACTTGCGTTCTTCGGCCTCAGCAGGTTCGGCCAGGACTAGGGTAGTGTATTGTTAGATTAAAGTTCGTGAAGAGGATGTGTGGGGCACCATACAGATAACCGGGAGGTCATCCTCATTCTCCTGAACTGAAACAAATCCATCCTTCACAAGAAAACTAACGTAAAATATATTTTCGATTGTTTGCGCAAAGCTGTGAGGGTTGACGACTGCTCGGAAAAGATTTAAACCGCTCTCGGCAACATCTTCGTTTTCATTGAGATACTCAGCCAGAGCGGTATGAACATTTCTCACAAGTCGAAGGGAAGTATTTGCGTTGTTCTCGGCCTGTTCGTCACCTTGCTCTATCTCAACGGGCCTAACCAGTGTTCCCTCTCCACGTTTCAAACCTCGACGTTGTTGCCTCATAACCCGTACCCTCTTTGTTACGGAGAGTGGTCCAAGGAGGAAATCTGTAGTGGCAGGACGTTTGTTTCCCTTAAAGGCGGCTTCTCGGCCAAGGCGGGCCCAACTGATTCCATCTTCATCGGCATCCTGCTCCTCGGGAGCAGGGACGCCATGACGTGCCGGAGCACGATGTTTCATGAAGGTGATGCATTTTCCGACGAACTCGTCGTTGTCAATACCGCCAACTCCTCCACCGAAAGTAAGGTTGGTAGCCTTCTTTAAAGTTAAGTCGGTAGCGGTAACAAGGAGGCGTGAATCGAGTGTTGCATCCGAAGTAGTCTTGACATTCTTGTAAAGCTCCTCTGCGCGCAGGTAAGTTTTTTTTAAACCGTCGTTTTCGGGTTCTAAAAACTCCTGTGTAGAGTCTGCGACTTGTTAGTGGATAACCTAAAAGAAAAAGTATTGATGGTATCATCGCTACCAAAAGTGAGAGACAAGCGAGAAGAGGAGAAAAGGAAAATACAGGAAAATACCTAACAGAGTTCTATGAAGGATGCGATACTCCTTTTTAATTCTCCTCCTCTCCTCGGGGTCTTGATTGGGATCATAGGCGTCCTTGTCGCATTCATCATCAAGCAACTGCTGCGACCTCTGGGTAGAGCTCATTCCAGACAATCTACCATTGGAGATTCTGTGCTCCCTGGAATTGCTGCTGTTACCTTTCGCTGCCGAGGCAGCGTTCTCCTTGTCCGATGAAGAAAAAGGCGAGACGTTTGGATTCGAGCGCGAGGAGCGCACGGGATCAGCAAGTGGGGAGGAGGGTAAACCATCATAATCGGAAGGATCTTCCTGTATTTGGACGTGGCGGGGCATAATGAGGGGGCTGAGAAGGTAGTCTAGTTGTGATATTGGGAAGATTACCCGAGGATGACCAGGGCAACAGCAGGCAGATAGTTGTGCTCCCTGTTGGATATGACAGAACGACAGATAAAGTGAGAGGTTGAGAAAGAAGGATGGGAATTATGGTGGTATGATAGAAGGAAGGAGAAGAAAAGGAAAAAAAGGAAAAAGAATTGAAAGCGGGGGAAAGGGGGGGGGGGGGTTAAAGAAAAAGGAAGGGAGGGCTATGGATGTGGGTAGTGGGTGTGGGCGTATGAGGGAGAGTAGAGAGCTCTGTTGGAAGACGCGATGGGAGCTAGGAGAAGCGCGTTCGGAGCACTGGAGTGGATGCCTTAACCCACCCTGTTATTGTAGGTTAACGAGTCAAGCCGAGGATTGCTGACTAACAAGAGAATATTCAAAGTTTCTCGACACCAGTATCATACCGTACAGGTATCATGATGGAAAGGAGTGTCATATCATAGAGAGAGAGAGACGAAGGCAATTGGTTTTCGTCCTAGGCTGCCGTATGTATATCGACTCGCATTTCCGGTTTCGGCGATGGAAATTGAAGTTGATTGAATTTACACCCGTTAAATTTTCATCTCTGCCTTGAAGCGAGCAGATGATATCCGCCCCATACTCGAGTATCTATCACTGACCCTCGGGTGCGAAGAAGTGGAGATTACACGATACGGGCAGTCTACAGTATGATACGATATTATCATACTGTATTGGGGAACTATTTGACAAGCTTCAAGAGCACTGGTATGATACAGGGCAGTAGTCTGGGCTCTTATTCCTAGGACTGCTCCGAGTAACCGTACTTCTAGGAACAGAGCTAAACCGACCAAAGTTAAACCTTCACCCCGCGCTAAGACGGTAAAACTGGCGACCCGGCACGCCAAGTCCAGATCTGTCAGCGGCTAGCTATCGCAGCCGAGGAATTTGGGCTTTTCACCAATGAATCACAATATCATACTCGAAATGACCCTAAAACAGGGTTAAGGTGCCTATTTGCGAATTTTACACTTTTAGGCTGCTAGACTAGATGGGTAGGACTCGACTACCACTACTCGTGTAACATGACTTTGGTGACGAGTTGTTGTCGTAAAGACCTATCTGGAAGGAAGTAACTCCCTCGCAAATCCGGTTCCGACAGGCTTGGCACTACGGAATATTGCCAGTGGTATTGTGATAAGACTCTTCTCCCTTTACCTTCTCGCCGAGATACGAATGAAATAATTGAATCGCCGAATTCAAGTTTGCAAGCGGCTGACTTCTGTCATAGTGGAAAAGTAACTAGGGGGAACTCCATTTTGCCCGAGTGAAAAATCATTGCATTGGCAGGAAGCAGGCGGCTCCAGTGTATGCTCGCATACGATACAAGTATGTTACCACCAAGCTTGACCTGAAGTCTGCTACCGGTAGTAGACCCGCCTTGTAACACCCTTCCATCTGAACTACAAGTACCGTTCTGTGATATCAGGGAATTTGTTACTCTAATATCTTCCTATCTAATAGCTTCCGTTAGAGTTAAAATAAAGAGTTTGGGTGGCTCAACAAACTCTCGGGCTTGGTTCAGCCCAACCCGCGATCATCTTATTCCGAAGAGTTTTTTTTTCACTCCATTAGGAAATGGTGATAGTTAGATGATCTTGTCAGAATCTACAGTTTGTCCCCGTGAAAAATAAAACTAACTGAGCCGAACGCTCCACTATCAAAGATCTCAAAGATCTGTTCAACAGAAATATGATGGCTCTAACAATGAATATTGTCTAGTGTTCAGATCCAAGCACGCCCTCATCACAAGTACCAGTGCTTGGGTGCCCAAATTGACCGAGTCCCATAGGCCTAGGTGCAAATTTCTAATACAGGGACGACTGCTTTCGTCATAGTTCCACCTATACACTCATCTCTCATACGCGGCCTTCCAAACCCTCCAAGTTTGATAGAATATCCCTCTGACCTTCTCTCCCCCCTCCCCCCCCTTCTCTCCTCTGCCTCCCATCCTGACAATCTCAAGTCACTCACTTCCTACACTCGTCAACAGCCACAAGTCATCTCAATGGCCTCCAGCAATTGGTTTCGGGCTAATCCTACTGTCCTACGTGCCGGTCCTCCTGCTTTTCCTCCACCATCTTCACAACCCCCTGATCCCGCAACGGTCGAAAGGGCACATCTCAACCCTCCATTTGTATGGAAAGGGGTCCCCCTCAGATCCTTCCGCTGCGCCTCGGATGGTGACCTATCCAAACTGGCTCCACTCGAAGAAAAAGGTCACTTCCTCAGCGTCCCGCACGAAAAGAGGTACAAGTCCCTGAAGAGGCACCTCTACCAGGACCTAGAAGACCTAGCCCGTCGTCACAAAGTCGAGAATAAACTTGAATCAGCTATCCGTGTGGCAGCTGAGGAAAGAGAGATTACTGACTTTCATGAAGACTTCACCCACCGGTTAGAGTGGGGAGAGGAGTCTAGCTCCTTGCTTCTGGGACGTTACGTGTTTTCGGACGCTATAAGGGAAAACGGAATATTGGAGAATGGAGCAGCTGGCTTGATGCAAAGCTCTGGAGGACATGTCCGTGTAGACCCTTACACCGCGGTTGCTAGATTCTCTGAGAACGGACAGGGCTCTCCATTTCCGAGTGTGAGGAGTTACTTTAGACACTACCCTGGGGTCAGTATATCATTGGCTGTGACAGACTTCTACAGGAGGCTCGAGCAGAAGAGAGAAGAGTTTGGCAATGCCCTTGAATTTCAGCAAATGTGGGAATGGAGTGAGAGGCATTGGAACTTTTTCGAAGCGGTCAGCCATCTAAGGGATTGGGCAAGCTCAAAGAAGGCGAACGAAGACGAAAAATCTGAGGCCTCGGCAACCAATCCCACATCAGGTCTGCCGAGCGATGCCGACGACCTCGAGGTAATATGGTGGAGCCCGGAATTGGAGGTTAGGAAGCGCCGGCACCAATGGGCCATTCTGAGAAGGATCATGGCTGCTTTCGAGATCAACGAAGAGGACTTTCCCGAGATATGTGCCCCAGGTGGGAGGACTCTGGATAGTTACTTTTCCCTTGGGAGGTACGGAGTAAAGGAAAAATGGTATCCGGTAGACCGAGAATTGGAGGGCAAAGGCAGGGGAGGGATAAAAGAGGCCATGGAGCAAATTGACTGCTTTGAGGGTGTTCTTGCATCTGGAGGGAGCTTGGCAGAAGCTTCCATGGCAGTCATAAGGCGCGGCCAAGAGCGAGAATCCCGAGTGACATCCGGTGACGTATCGGCCACTCCGGAGAAGGACCAAGGAGGGAGTGGCGAGGAAACACCGACACAACAAGATTTCATTAGGGAAGCGACGCCAGAGCCAGAGTCGCAGAGCCATCCGCCTACCGAAGATAGCAGTGGTAGTAGTGGTGGGGCATTGGTGAAGGACCAGGAGCCTCATGATCCTCTTGATGATTCCAACGGGAACGCAGAGATGAATACAAGAGTACCCAGATCTGCCCCCTGGGATCGCTTGTCTGGAGCTGTAAGCACACTCAACTCAAGTGTCTCCTAATTATACTGACACCAACCGAGCATCAGGCAGTTCAGTCGGGCCCATCAGATCAACCACTCCAAGGACGGGTTGAAAGCTGGAGGGATCCGAGAGCACAAATTGGGCCTTTATCAAAACCATGACTATTAGGGGCAATGGAAAGCTGGGATTCAGGGCATCCGGCCTAGCGTTTAGTGTTTGCCCATGGAGCGTTGGAAGATGCTGGTATCACGTGTCGTTAGACCCATGGCGGGACAGGATAAAGCTTATGGCAGTGTCGTCTTCCAACAGTGTGAGAGTAGCATAACTCGCAACAGTGTAATAAAAGGAAGACCAACGAGCATCGCTCACCAATTGAACAAACTGGTAGTAAAGAGCGTGTGTGCAAGTCTTGGTAGATTGACGAATACTTTTTCCCCGCTATTGGGAGTCCACTACTAGAAATACGGGTACATGCTAACGTAAGTTATTCACTTTTAATGCACCCCTTTTTCTTTTTTCTTTTAATATATATATGTATATATATCCCGCTCAACAACAATGAAGTGTGACGAACGAGGCGAGACGAGGCACTCTACATGCCTGACCAAAGAGAAGGGGTAGAGGAGAGAAAGGGGAAGATGAAGCGAAAAAGAGGAAAGGAAAGAGAAGACAAGAGCCAAAATGTAGAAAAGTAGAGCAAGAAACTTCCATCTCTCAGTACATGAGCTCCCACAACTCGGTTCGCGGAACAAACACATAACACATGGAGAAAAAAGGAAAAAACTAACTACTGTAATACCAAGCTTACACGTATGATAATAACATGAAAGAGTCGGAGGAAACCAAGCTAAGTTCACCAGTCATATGTATATATGGATTAGGTAGGCTTCTTACTACTAGCTTAAAACCCACCACCGGCCGCCAATTGATGCTTTAATAGCATGATCTGGCTCTGCTGATCTGCTGGCAATGCCCCTATCTGCTCGGGTGTTAGGCTTAACACCTGTTGTATCAGCGCTGCTCGTTGGGGGTCCGCAACGATGGCGGCCTGCGCGGGCGCGGGGGTGTATGCTGATTGCTGCTGGGGTGGGGTAGGTGCCGCAGGCACGGCCGGTGGTGGGACGTACTGTGATGCGTACGCCGCTGCCGCCGCTTGTTGCTGTTGCTGTGGAGGAGGTGGAGGTGGTGGTGGGACGATACCAGCGACGGTAGAGGTGGTGATGGAGGCAGGGGCGGGGAGGGTTTGAGAAGGTGCGGCTGCATTTTCGATTACTTGTGTTAGCACGCTGGTGTCTACCAGGTTCATTAATAGCAGGGCTTGAAAAATTGCGTAGGACAGTTGCGGCGCCTGGCGGAGGAGTTCGGTCGCTTTCATGGGGTCAGTTGCCACGAGGGCTTTCATCTGGCCTAGGATATCTAGGAGTTGGGGGGGTTGGAGTGCCGACAGGGTTCTGGAGATTGCGTCTGGCGCGTTGAGGCCTGCCGGGAGGTCTGCTCCCGGGGGCAGGGCGGGGAGGACTCCGGAGCCGCTTCCCTGCGCTCCGATGCCGGAGGTGGAGGCGGTAGATGTAGAGGTAGCAGTGTTGGAAGCATTGACGGGTGTCGAGGTGATTGGCCCCGCGACGCCCCCGACACTACTCATTATGTCGTCCATTCCCATCCCCTCCGTCGCGCTTCCCTCGTGCGAGAAGTCCACGCGCAGCTTCCGCCCCAGGATCTCGTGATTGTCTAGATTACGGACTGCGCTCGCAGCAGTCTCTTGGTCGCTGTATTCGGCGAAACCAAAACCCTTGGGGCGACCAGTCTCGCGGTCGTAGACTAAGCGGAACGAGAGGACACGGCCGACTGAGGAGAATATTTCGGTAATTTGCTCTTCTGTCAGGCCTGGTTTCTCGTCAGTTTCTGTATGGACGGATGAGGTGGAGACGGAGGTGGTGGAAAGAAAGAGAAGAAATACCATAGGGAATGTTGCCAACGAACACTATCTTCCCGGTTGCGGAGCGGTCGGGTGGCATCTTGACCGATGGTGAGCTGAGTAGATTTCTTATTTTTGAGGACAAGGTGGGAGGTGGAAGGTGGAAGGTGGTGGTTGTGGCGGAGTGAAGAAGGAAAGGTTGGCAATTGGATCTGTGAGATTGAGTTGAAGTGGGTGGACAGACAAGCAGTTTTCCCTCCTGTCTTGGCGTTGTTGCAGGACGAGACCTGGGATGTGGCTGCAGGAGAAAGAGCTGCAACCCAGAAATTCCCCGAGGGAAGATGATGAACTGTTTTCCAGAGATCAAGAGTCAATTATTATTATTTGAAAAAGATAAAGATTAATGATGGGTAGAAAGGAAAAATTGGTCTTGTACTGGTACAGTGCAGGAAGTTTTGGATATTGCTTTCAATTCAATTGGAGGGGATTGTCGGTTTGATCAAAGCCAGTCGCGCATGACAGTCGACACAGCTGCCTCTGGGTAAGCTTGAGGGAACAGTATTTACTCGAGCCCAGTGAATAATTCATTTCGACTGTAAATGCTGGTATTATACAGATTTCTACATATCTCAATTCCTTTAAACTGTTCAGGCAGAGCTCTAAGGCTACAATAGACAGCTCACCAGACATATTTATAATTCACACCCCCCAACCGGCCATACTGACGCTGACGGTGGGTAGACAATCCAAGCAATTCTACCAAAATCCAACCGGGGTCCCCCACAACTGACGCAGATCTCGGCCCGAAATCGCCAAGAAAAAGTTATCCATTTTAAAGCTTCCAGATTCCCCCCAAACCCCTCGACATATTCACAGCCCTTCCCAGACACCACCTATCCTACTGCCCTCTCGACGGATTTTGGGGGTTCTTTTGCTCGAAGAAGTTTGAACACATCGCTGCCGCGACTCAATGGTTGGCCGAATATCCATCCAACAGCTCACCCGAGCAACCGCGATTACAGCCTTTCCAAGCTCGTTCTTTAGCCAACGTCTTCCACCTTCGGTTGTCGCTGCCAGGAGTCTAGCCACCGTTTCCCCGCCGGCCCAATCACCGGCGGGAGGAGCGGGGGGTGGGAAAGGGACGGCAATTGTCCTGTTGAATATGGGTGGTCCGAGTACTGTTCCCGAAGTCCACGATTTTCTGTCAAGACTTTTTGTATTCGTTCCCTCTCTACCTCCCGCCATCACTATCATACTAACAACTACACACAGGCTGACGGCGACCTTATCCCTCTCGGACCCCTCCAAAAATACATCGGGCCCTTGATCGCCCGTCGCCGAGCCCCCAAGATCGAGGCCCAATACAGTGTGATTGGGGGAGGCTCTCCAATCCGTCGCTGGTCCGAACTCCAAGCTTCCGAAACTTGCAAGCTCCTCGACAAGCTCCACCCCCCAACAGCCCCACACAAGCCCTACGTCGCCTTTCGCTATGCCGCCCCCTTAACTGAAGATACATTCCTTCAAATGAAGGCTGATGGTATCCGCCGCGCCGTGGCGTTCACACAGTACCCGCAATACTCATGCTCCACCACCGGAAGTAGTCTGAATGAGCTCTGGAGGCTGAGCAGGAAGTTTGACGCGGAGGGGCAGATTGAATGGAGTGTTATTGATAGGTGGCCGGCACATAAAGGCTTCGTAGAGGTGGTTTCCAGGCATATCGAGGAGAGTCTGAAAACGTATGGGGAGGAGGAAAGGGGAAAGGTTGTGTTACTGTTTTCGGCCCATAGTTTGCCGATGTCTGTTGTTAATCGAGGTTTGTTCTCCCTCACGGTGAGATGGGGGGAAGTGAGGTGCTGATTACCGTAACAGGAGACCCATACCCAGCCGAAGTCGCAGCAACAGTATATGCCGTTATGCAACGCCTAAACTTCAAGAATCCCTACAGACTCGTCTGGCAATCCCAGGTCGGACCGTCACCCTGGCTCGGTGCACAAACAAGCAACACCGTGGAAGAATACGTGAAAAAGGGCCAGACGAATCTCCTCCTTATACCAATTGCTTTCACTTGTCTGTCCCCCCCCCCCTTTACCTTCATGGAATATCACTAACACCCAATACCAGCCGACCACATCGAAACCCTCCACGAACTGGACCTGGAAATCATCGCCGAGAGCAAGCAACCAGGAATCAAACGAGCTGAATCACTCAATGGTGACCCATTGTTCATCGAGGTGCTGGCAGATATTGCAAAGACACACTTGGAGAGCCGGAGCCGAACGAGTATTCAGATGGCGCTGAGGTGTCCGATGTGTAAGAGTGAGAAGTGTGCGGAGCAGAAGGTATGAGCCCCCTCTATGCGTTGAGTTCGGCGGGTGCTAACGAATTTGTAGAAGTTTTTCATGAGTGGGAAGCAGGTGTGTCATTGAGGTGGACTGGGAATACAACTTCTTCTTTCTCCTCACCCCTCCTTATTCTCAAATATTGATACCTTTATGCGGGGTCCTCGCTAGTAGCCAATCATTAGTTTACGTGATATTTGTACTAGCAGATTCGAGTGATTCAAGCACCCTGATAATACATATTTTTTTCGGTATCCCCCAAACAATCATTACCCCCAGCCCAACAACTTTTACACTAACCCCAAGACCCAACAGTCATCATATTATCATACATCCTTCTTCCTCTTCCTCTTCCCCTTCTCAATAACCTTCCCCTTACTCTTCCCACCCCTCACCCCTGCAACCCAATCCACGAACTCCACAAAAAAACACCTTTGCACCCCCACACCACCACCTTCAACCACCCACTTAGCCAAAGTCTCTGCGTAAGCCCCAACAATCCTTCTAACCCTCTTTTCAAACCCTTCCTCTCGCATCTCCTCGCTCCCGCCGCCAATCAACATCTTCCCCAAAACCAACGAAGCGGTAGAGCAAGACTTCGCGTACTTGTCCCTCCCGGCTGGGCCGGGGTCCAACTCTGCGAGTCCGTGCACCTCTTTTAACAGAGCCCACAAACTCTCTTCATCTTTGTCAGGGGGGGAGGAGGAGGCGGAGTAAGAGTGAAATGGGAGTGGATTTCTCAAACAAATCTTCAAGACCCCAAAACACCGCTCGGCAACCGCCCGATCACCAGTCTTTCTAACACAGGCCAGCAGCGGTAACAATAGCACCCCCGGATCGTGCCTTACTTCCCCCTTCTGCTCTTTATCAGCCTTAGCAAAAATCTCGAGTAAATCCAATACCCGGACTTTGAAATTCGTAATGTTTTGTTTGGCGGCCTTCTCAGATCGCTTTTTAGAGACAGAGGGGGGCTTGGTGCGCTGGCGGAATATCTTAGAGAGTGTTTCGTCTAGGGTTAGCATTGCGCCGTCGGACATGTCAGAGTCTGAGTCGGCTTTTGGTGCGTGCGGGGTTAGCGCGCAGGTTAGGGCGGCCTCAAGCTTCGCAGCTTCGTCGCTGCCGGCGTCAGTGGCGTCTTCGTCCGCTTGTGAGGCGGAGGAGGGGGAGATTATTTCTACGTCTGAGTCTAGTTCGTCCGAGTCTTCGCCTTCATCTCTGGGGGAAACATTTACTTCATCGATGTCGTCAGCTCCATCATCCATGACTTCATCGCTACCTTCATCTTTATCGAAAAGCTCTTGCTGCCCACCCAGACTCTCTTCCGTCTCGAGCACATTCGTTAAAAGCTCCAAGCCAGCATCGGTAACACTACCCACAAACGCCGTGAACACCTGCTGTGCCAATTTACGCAATAGAACACTCGGCTTCGACAAGAAGCTCAGCAAGATCTCTACCAAAATCTCACTAACATCGACTTCATCCCCCGTCGCGTGTTTCCGCTTCTTGATAACCCTTTCGTAGCAAAGGCCTAATTCGTCGAGGACCTCCAGTGCGTCTGTTTCACCGCTCAGAATTTGTAGGACGACGAGGGAGTAGAGGAGCTCGAAGGACTCTAGTTGGGTGGCTCTCTTGGCCTTGTCGGATTTTCGGGCGGAGGTGCGCTGCGAGTCACTGTTAGCAATTATTTATGAAAGTGATTGTATCATAGAGGGAGGGATTTTACCTTTTTGTTTATTTCCTTGAGGGTTGATTGGGCGTTCTTTATTGCTATTTCAATTGTATCGTCAAGTTCGATTGCTAGTGTGTCTTTGTTATTGATAGCTTTCTTGACGGCACGGTATGGCCATGTCTCGTCGCCGGAGATGTTATCCTTGATGCTAAGCAGGTGGGATAGGCAGGACATGAGTCTAGACCTGAACATTGCCTGGCTAGTGGGTGATACTGGTATTCCCAGTTCGGCCCCGCGAACAGGTACCTCAAGGAAGCCGAAGCCTGCAAGCAGAGATACAGCATTCTTAATCCACGGTTCCGCTTTTACGGATCTCCCATTACGAATGAGGGTGAGTATCTGGTCCGCAACCCACTGCCGCCTGGCCTCAGCTGCTTTTGTCTTCCGCCGCCGGCTCTCTTCCCCCGAGTCATCACTTCCTTCCGGCCCAAGAGGATCCAGTAGGATCTTCCTGAATTCTCCAATAATCGCATCAAGCCCGTCTTCGTTCGCCAGTATCATAATCTTATCAACGTACTTCGTCTTTGTTAGCGAGTCAAAGTTGGGCGTGCCGTTATTTGAGACTAGCTGCGCAAAGACCACAGGGACCGTCCACGGCGTCGATTCAGCCTTTTGTAACAATGTTCTCACGCATTTATGTGCAGCCTTATGCAAGTACCGTTCTGGATCTGATAATTGATTTATCAAACATCGCATAAAGTTTTTGGAGAACATTGGGCCAAGATATAGTCCGCCATCAGGGGAGGCGGAAATCCGATTGAGTGCCTTCCCGAATATGAGGAACCCCCAGAACTTTCGCTCGTTAGAAGACGAGGCAGAGAATAGACTCTCTAAGTAAGGACATGTTAGTGATTTCTCCTTTTAGCCGGTATGGTTACTTGTGTGCCAATTATTAGTCCCGAATCCTTCACAAGGGAAGGTTCAGGGTGGAGTTGGCAGCCGTTTCAATTTCCCACTACGTCAGTAACCCCCACATGCCACCGTTGTCATAGGATAGCCCCCGGAAGGGGTTTCACTTGACAGGCACTGGTGATTTTGTCCGCGTGGTCGAGTATCAAACAAGCATGATAGCGTGTGAAAAACTTACCATCTATTGCAACTTTCCAGAACTCCTCCCATGTAGGTAATGCGGAGGTCTCCCGCCCCCGAAAGTCTACCCACTCTCCGCTCTCCCCAAGGTACGCCTCGAGCACCAAATCCCAGACGAAATTATGTTTCGGGCTCCAAGAGCCCTTCTGCTGTAGACTCCCTCCCCCCTCATCCTTGGACCCAGCCTCCTTCAAAACCTTCGCCAACGTTGCTAAATTCGGTTTCGCCAGCGGGCACTCCTTCACCCAGGGACCCTTCGGTGGGAGGACCTTTGGGCAGTACACCTGGAGAGTTAACCATACTGCCGCCCCGTCACTAGTCTTTGCCAACCCGGACCCCGCCAATGCATCATAGGTAACTTTTGCAGCCCACCGCTTCGTCTCATCCGACCAGCCAGATACCGCCGAGCACACAATCGATGCACAAGACTCCCTCAGCCATGGCTTCCGCACAGACAACTCGAATAAGAACTTCAGCACCTCCGCATACCCCTCTCCCTCCCCCCCGCGGAAGAGAACTTCAGACTGCACAAGAGCCTTCAATCCAAACAATCTTCCGAGATGATAATCCCTCTCCTCCGGTCCCGTAGTATGCCCCGGCGGTTGGGTGTTGGCAACAACAAGCCTAATAACCCCCTCCAATTCGAATCCCCATTTTTCGGCACTCCCGGGCTCTAAAATGTGCCCTAGAAACTAAATGCCTCCAATAAACACCTCCTCCCATTAGTAAAGCAAAAACCTCCTCAATTGCGCAATTCCAAAAAAAAGATAAAGGAGGTATACCACAAACCTCCGTAAGCACAACTGCAAACCCTGGCCTCGCGGACTCCCGCCCGCTGGCTAAGCCCTTCGTTAACCGGCTGAGAGCATAATCCAGGGAAGATTTGGACTTTTCCGAATGCTCGCTCGAGAGCAATTGCAGGAGCTCTGAGGTTAGTGTCCTCGCAGCGTCCAGGCGGATAGCGTGGTCGTTGTCACCTAATGGTTTGTAGAGGTGGAGGGACATTGAAGTTTTAGAGAGTGTGTGCGTGTGTGATCATGGGAGATATTTTCTTTCGGCGGTGATTTTTTTTTCTGTTGGACTTGCTTGGTGGGCTGCCAAGGGGAGGCTAAAAGCACGTGATTTGGAGGAAGGAAGGTATCCTTGTCCGGTCATGGAGTGTCACTCGGCAAATGTATGCATTGCAACTCACGAGGCACTGTACTCAATCACTGCAGTGGAGGAATGCGAGGGCGGTGAAGATAGAGTAATAGGCCTATGCCTTACCAACCATACGATAATGAAAGGTAGATGATTATTGGTGGCAATTCGTGCAGAAATGCTTAATTAGCATTAACCCCATGACATTTCTAAAGTACTGTAGATTTGACAAAAAGGTATGTGGTTTTGATGAAGCCAGAAGGCAAAAGAGAAGAGATATCCGCCCTTATTTCCCCAAGCTAACATTTCAAACAACCCCATTTTTGGGGTTGTTTGCACCTTGTTGGCGGCCCAGGCATATCCACCAGCATGTGGTAAGCGGTATATGAAAATCTCCCCAATGACTCGAGTAATTCTTGTCAGTTGGGTTCAACTGAGATTGGAGATAGAGAGAGCGAGTTGGGTAGACCAGAGCCAGCGGCAAGGCCAAAGCAGGGGGTCCTAGAGGCTTGAAGGCTCTACAGTCGTCATTCTGTTCGCTTCTGAACGCATTTGTGACATCCTTGGATCCCCCTGGCTTAGGAAGCAGCTTTAATCTGCCCCCCGTTCTCTCTCTTTACTCTGAGCTGAACTCAACTGACAAGAAGCCAAATCATATAGAAAACACCCCTAACACTCTCGACATCGTCGGGAATACATATGTGGTACATAATATCACAAAGAGAAAAATAAAATTCACCTTCATGCACTTCAAACCAATGACACCACAACTGCTAAAACTTGGGCTTTTTGTATCCGACCGGTAATGCGATAATAGCCCCGACAAAAAAGAATTAAAAGGGACAAAACTATCACTCGGGCAGAGGTTCTCCCAATAATAGGATAACAATAACATCACAGAGAAATTATCAAATAAACATCATAATACCTGCGCCCATACCAAAACACCCCCTCAAGGATTCCCCCCCACCGAGGGAAACTTTATATGAAAATGTCGTGCCAAAAAGAGCCTGAAATTTTTTAAATTTTTTATCCATATAATACAGCCGCAGAATAACCCATGATCCACCCCTCCCGAAGGAACTCCCTCTTTTTCCATTTCTCCGGCGCGGGAGGCAGGGCTGATCCGAGCCTGCGAGATTGTCTATCCTTTCCTCCCGCACTTCATTTCGCCTACTGTGACCGCGGTGTCGTAGACATCTGATTGAATATTATTTTTTCTGTGGAGGGGCTCACTTCAGCTGTGATGCACCGTATCATACGCACAACACCGGATAACATCGTAGGGCTGAAGCTCCGGCCAGTCGGCCGGCTACCGGTAGGGGGGTCTGGGTGTTAATTTATCATCCATGTCCGCAGAACCCACCTGCATGGTAAGCTTATGAAGAACCCGCGAGTGACGGGTGATGACGGGAGCTGGCACTTGGCCCGTCTGCCGCGACCAGTTATCCAGTTTATATTGGAAAGAATAGTTTGCACAATTACACTATTATATGATCAGGGGCTGGGAATTTCGTCCATTCAGTGGGATTGTGTGATATGGTATTAGATATTTGGAGGAGAGTTGAGACCACGGCACAGTAGCTAGCCAAGCTTACCGCGCGTTTGTGTGTGTGGTTTAGTGGTGTTCCACCGCGTCTTGAGGATGATTGCAGATGCACCTGTTGGTACGACACGATTTTTATTGTTTGGCCCGGTTTGGCTTTTGGTCCTTTTCAGAAGCAGGCGGATGGATGGGCGGCGGGGTTATGGGTGAGGGGGTTAGTGAGTTGGCGTTTTTTCCGTACCATAGTGTCCGACAGTATGGCGCGACTGCACGCACAGCTGGACAGCCACAAGAGCAAGGCGGGTCCTTATGAATATCGTGGTGCCACAAGTCAGCACATCTCTCCGCCACCGCTTACCTCACCGCCCCACTCAAGGTCCCGAGGCCCTTTTACTGGTTTTTCCGTACTCCATGTCTATGGCACTCTCGCGTGCTGCACGGTACTTGTAAGTGCTCCGGGGACAATTACCGAGCATATGGTAGGTGATTTTTGTGCTTGTTTTACCCGCTGAGGATTGCGGCGGGAACCCGGAATGGAAGAGGGAAAAGGAAAGGGGGGCCATGCGGGCGGCGGGTGCAGGTACCATTTCATAGCTCGCAAGTCCCTTAGCCCGGCAGCTCGCGCCAAGGAGAAAGAAACAAAGGAAGAAAAGGAAAACGAGAAAGAAGGAAAGCCGTCGTACGACAATGATAAAGTACAAATTGAGGAGTACATGTACTAGTACTGGTACCGAATGCCATACCGATGTCGTGCCCGCCCCACATCTCCACCCCCAATGACCTAAAGCGAGAAATCATCGGAATGCGGATCTCGGTATAGCAAACCGCCATCAACATATGCGCTCGAGCACTCATGCGCATTTACCGAGTCCCAGAGTCCCAATCCAAGCGTTCAAACTTTGTCAATGCCGTCCATTCTCTCCCCCTACCTACAAGTATGAGATGAAATGGTACCTGCATTGTTCCTGTTTGGCTCGGCATAGGGCCTCGCCGAAAAGAGCAGAGGGGGGAAAAAGGAAGATAGGAAAAAGGAACACACTGCGTAGAAAGGGCATCATCAGCAAGCCGAAGCTAAAATGTCTTTGATTCCTAGCCCCCTAGAGGCAAGCGGGATATCTCGACAGAGTTGGCATCACAAGTGACAGGTCGAAATTACAGATGCAATGCCTCCCCCCACTATGTGTGGTATAGTGCTTCCTTCCATCGTAGGTTTTCGCCCTCGCTCATGGGAGTCTTCCTATTCCTTCTTTTGCCATCATTCTCGAGCGCTCACCTTTACCGTGTTCCTGCATGAGGCTTGAGGTTCAAGGGAAATTCCACTAACTCTTTGCTTTTTAATTTTAGTGTGTGTGGATCCCGCCATTCAGCACCTACGAAGTTCGTAAAGCGAACGGTGAACACCACTGGCTCACGTAGTTCATTGCAAGTAAGCCCTTGGTGGAGTTGCAATATCTGTTCCTTGAGAAAAGGAGGGGGATGCCCCCTCGAATGCTGCAGCCGCCCAAAAGCATCTCATGTTGTTGAATCACCGAAGTGCAAGTGCAATGGGGTACGATCGCAAATTGGCGGATACCGTAAGGAGACACAGGGCAGTGTCTTGAGCTAGGACTTTCTGAACCTACTGGTGGAGTCTGGAATTGAGCAGACGAAAGGAGAAACATGGCTTGAAATCTTAGACGATGGGCATATCTCATTCATCTCCCGATGCCAATGAGAAAATAGCCTAGTAAAAAAAAAATAAGGAAAGAAAAAAGCAAGGACGCAGAAGCTGAGGGCTGGTTTGTTGGGTTCGCTTTCGGAACCAGAACGGACTCAACTGAGGTACAAGTACGGTAAGTAAATGTTTGCTTTTTTAAGCGAGGTTAATTATATATGCAATGCCACCAGGGACTTCCTTTTGTTTGCGTTCGCAATTCATTTTGTTCTGGTCTGGGCTGCAATGCTCGACTTCTCAGGGTTTTTCGAGCCGGGACTCGGGAGTCGAAAGGGTTTAGAATACCGGTACCGGTACTCGAGTATGATACTTGTATACACCATCGACTACAGGGGGCGTAGGTTCAGTATACTGCCACATAAGTTATGCACAATTGATACAAACTCGGACCTCGGTACCTGCCAAGGCATCTGTTGCAGATGGTCGGATCATTTACCCGTTCCCAATACCGTATTCGAGTGCTTTACAGAATCGCAGTGCGCACAAGTGCTCATGTCACTGGATTGAAACCCCGTCTTCTTTTTTCCTGGCAGCAACTCACTGAAAAAGGTGCAACCTCAGCCCGGCGATATGCGCAAGACATTTGCTTCGCAGACAAAGGAATGTTGTAAAGACGTGGAAAACGAGGAAGGAAACGAAAACAAAAAACAAAGACAAATGGTTCCAAGGGTAGCTCTTATTTTTCCTATTTTAGCCTAATCACCGAGGTGCATATTATAATTACCTTAGGAGCTAAAATATTTTGATAGGGATCTTTGTACCTGTATCATACTCGAGCACTGTACGAGTAATGTACCGGCGCTGTACCAGCATGTCAGGCCTCTAGTAAACAAACTGCGAGCATTTCAACTGTTTAGCGGCTGGACCAATTTGCCTACCACAGGTCCCCCAGTTTCCATCCTTGATACCTGTGCACAGCGAACTCTATCAAAAATAAAAATAAAAATAAAAACCATCATATATTTTAGTGGGAAAAGACTGCTGAATACCTGCAAACGCAAGCACTACGCCTCTCTTAAGGCTGTTTTCTTTCTAGAAGACCCCTGCCATTTTCGATCTTTCTCTCGCCGTTCTGCAACCGTTTGGAGAGTATTGGGAAAACGTGTTTTTAATGGCCGATGTGTCTTAGAGCGAGGTCCGGGTTCGTACCAACGGTAGGCCATGCGATAATATTAAGCATGCCTGCCCACTCTGACAATCTACTTTCCCCGTCTGGCCTCTGATCTTAGTAGCTAGAGACAAGACAGCGAGTAAGGGTAATGTTTACCCGGCGTGGAACACCTGCTCTCTATGGTATGAGGCGGTAGATAGACAAGGATCGCAAGGGAGGGTAAGGGGTGTTTGGAGCCTGACTACGGTAAGGCATGGCCGCGTGGGCGAGTGCTTTTCTGTGCATCTCTATTAAGTGCTTTGTTTCAAGCCTTTCCATAACCTTATTAGGATCAATGCGGTCAGTGGATGACAGCGCCCGTGACAGCAAGGCGTGAAATTTTTTTCCTCAGCATGCAAGACCAAAATTTGTAAGCAGTTCCCGGGCAGGCTAACTGTTCGCATCTGTAACATCGTATTCTGAGCAGTGCTAGCGTGCTAAATACAGAACACCTGGGTTGTTGGTGTTGTGGTGGCTAGTTGGTCGTGCTAGGCTCCGAGCGAGGAATAAGGGGTTGGGTTTCTCTCACCTAAGCGACCTCCCAGCGTGGACTAAAGTCCTTTTAGGACTCGCTCAAGCACGATACGGTAAGAGTAAGGTATTGAGAGAGAGAAGCCTAATACTTATTTGTACGATTATTACCTATATCTAGTTTAGTTGGAATAATAAAGTCTGTATCCCCCTTTCTGTGGTACCAGTACCTCTCTGGGCCACTGGTGCTTGCATGGGGCATCGCCAAATTTTCGCCAATAATTACCAGGCCAGCAATGAGGGGCATGTTCGCCCCTCGCAAGCCTCGCCGTCTTCGCAACACGCAGGCGCGCACGGCTGAGTCAAAAAAAAAATTGAGCTGAATTCGGGCCTAGCTGTGCTGGTCGGCGGTACATACAAATTGAACGACCAGCCTCTCTTGGAGAGTCCGGATACTTTTTGGAATGAGCAAGTACAAGTGCTTGTAGAATACCGTCTTACCCGCCGAACGGATGGTTCGCGGAAAGATGCATTGAGTGACGTCTTTGAGTTCCTCTACTAGTAGAGGCCGTTGGCCAAGATGAGCTGGGTGGTTTTTCCTATGCTTCTCAGAAAGCCACAAAATTATGAGCAGATGGTGAATCGTGGCAGACATGGGGAGAATTTGGTGCCTGTGTTTCCCTGTGATTGGCCTGGGCGAGATCTACTGGTGCTCGAGTACTGTACTGTCAGATGCCGAATACGGTGCCTGCGGCTCATTTTCCCCCTCGGTTTTCGCCAGATTGGTTTGTCGTCTTTGTCCAATAGGGGTGCTTCTGCCCCTGCGGCAAACCCTGATTCGACAGCAGAGGGCCCATCTAGCGGCTGCGAGCAAGGGTCCGAGTGCTCAGATCGCTGTAGCTAGGCTGAAAACGGCGAGGGGCACAGCACTGTTGAATACCGAACAGTACCGGTGCCGGGGCATGGGCACAGAAGGCCATTCCACGTTGCTACCCTTCTGAGTAGTAATCACCCTCGGGGGGAGCAAGAACAAGAGAGTTGTCAGCCCCCAGGGGTCTTTGTGATGTAATTTAGTACCACCGGTATTGATTTACCTGTTTTGTTATATAATAGGTACCGAAGACGCTGGCAGAGGAGAAGGGATCAGATGGGAAGAGTCGGAACAAGGCCAGGGTAACTGTAACTCTGGTTCGCAGAGTGTCCGGGATGGATGGAGGAGTCTAGACATCCATCATTTGCTCCTGACAATTGAAAGCCATTCATCCATGTTTGGGTGGGAGTCCAAATCAAACAAAATCCAATAAATGACGGTTGCGACTATTACTTACTTGTGACCTATCTAAAGCATCAAGTGCCCGGCGAATTACCTTTCGACTCGGATGAACAAAGAAATTAGGGTCGAGTGTGTCACAGCAGACCCCCATAAATCCCTTGTGGTAACTAAGACAAATAACCTCTTTGTACCGTATGTAGCGGTCAACCATATTTTAGTGTGATAACTGAGTGGCCCTGAAAGCTTTGATCCAGTATGATACAGAGAAGGGAGGTGCTTCCTCCCCATTTCCATGTTTTGTCCAATACCGGCTCGCGCGTTTCGTATGGGTAACCTTTTCCTTCCCCTCCTCCAACATAGGAGAAGTGAACCATACCTTGCGCTAAAAAAATCTAAAAAAAACCTATCTCTATCCCTGGGATTCGTCCTCTCGAGATCTACTTGACTTGGCTTCCCCCCCCTCCCTCTTCCTCGGGTGTTCAACTTTCTTTCCTACTTCTTCTTCTCCCAAACCTCACAAACCCTCGCCGGTTGAACCGCTTGCCTACCCGCCATATTCCGCTGGATGCAAGACGTGCGCCAATAGCGGTGGCAATCAACACATTCTTTTTAGGGTATTTTCCCGCTGCCATTCACTATCCCAAGCCTTATTGATACGATCACCTACATTCGTTTCGAATTGTGTCGTTCTTTTTTGAGAGTACATCCAAGACGCCTGGGTACTTGCATGCCCAGACAAACCTCGAGCCAACTAAAATAGTCGCCTCTACTGTTACAAAAGTCTTTCTGTGCCTCGAACATTCTTATTCTTGAGCAATTCACAATACTATCTCTCTCTGCCATTCTATTTCTTCTATTTCTTTCTATTTCTTATTTCTTGCTCTTTTGCGGTCGTATCAAACACACTCGTTGAAATCCGGTACTCTTGCCTCTGCTCTATAAAATAACATTACTTGACGCTTTACACACCCCACGTTTTTTTCTCTACCAGTTTCTTTTTTATCTTGAGGAGTTGATACTATTATCTCGCAATGGGTTCGTTTGGCGATTTGGAACTTGGTGCGAAATATGGGTAGGTTATCTGATCATCTCTCTCCTATACAAATAGTTCCTTTTATTTGACTGTTAACATGATTTTCCTTTAGCATCATCTTGGGCTCTTTGGTGGTCCTGGTATTTGCTGCTGGATTCCTAAAGCTACTTCACATTCGATATCAGTAAGCCGATCTATCCTTCCGATTGATGATTAGTGGAATTAATAGCTGACCGTTGCACAGAGCTAAAAAGTACAACAAGGTAGATACGACTTGATATAAGGTCAACCGTGAATCGTTAACTAACATTCGCAATAGGAAGCCAAAGCTAAGGCCGCCAACGAGGAGGGGAAGACAGACCAGATTGCTCTTAACCAGAGGGAAGAAGATGAAGGGGATCTATTTGGAATCAGGGCATTGGAAAGGGGATTCACTGGAGGGGTTGCACAATCGAGACCTTCAACACCAAATACTGCCAACAGATCTACCAGCACTTTGGTACCCTCGGCCGCCAATATCCCATTCGGACACAAGACAGCGGGTTCTCTCGCTGGTTCTTCAAGATCGGAAGTAAATTCGACCTTGACAATTGAAGTTGGAAATCCTAGGGGTGTTACACTCTCAAATGGGCGAACTAGCCCGAAGGCCGGAGATGTAGCCGTCGACATGAACTTGATTGTTCCAGAATCGCCTCGAATGCCTCCTCGATCTCCCGACTCTAGCGGGGCCCCATCATTATACTCAGCACAGCCCTCGCCTACATTGAGACCGGTGTCGGGGGTCGCAATTCCCTCAGGTGGACTCGGGATGCAGTTTGGACAGGATGGTACGGTTTCCCCTAGAATGCAAGCGAAAGCTCCCACAAAAGTCGTAACGGGATCTTCCCGGGGCATGACTGCCCCCTCAGACTCGGCTTCCCTAGTGGACGAAAGTGATAGAACACCTCCATTGTCCCCATCAATTTCGAGCTACAGCACTACATCGAATGAAGGAAAATCAACTAACTATGGTAATCGTTCAGGCTCACCATCCGCCTCTCAGCGATCATATCAGGGACATCACCCTTCGATAAGAGTCGATGGTCCTGACTATCCTTGTGAGCCCCTCCCCAGCCACTCCTGCAAATCAGCCCGGCGTGCGCAAGCTAACATTTACACAGCTTCGCGGCAGCGATAAGGGTCGATGGAGGCGGCGGTGAAATATGTGTAATGCAGGGGGTGTGATGGATCTGGTGGAGGCATTGTGAATATCCTCTTGGTTTCTAATTCTTAATCATTTTCGACTTTTTTCCCACGATCCCAGGCCTACCGGTACCACGTATCGAATGCAACCACTGCTAGTGAGAGCGTGTTAAGAATTTTTTTTCGGAACTTTATCCTTGAAGTTTTCCACCTCTGTTACTGGAGTGATGCGACGGATAGGGGCGGAATTGTCAATCACATGGAAAAGGGAAATGGGTGGGATTTGTGACTTTTTAGGTGCTGACAACAACGCGCAACCTGATTTGCTGCCTAATAATAACACTGCCAAAATTTAATGGTATTTTATCCGAAAATCGCCGCCGCCCGGCCTTGGGTTTCAATACTTGAGGTCTACATAGATGCTGAGTACACGACCTTGTTGTATAGTTTTTTCTTTTCCTTTCCCTCCCCCTCTCTTCCTCCCCCAGCCCTCTTGTATTGTCAAAGTAATGTTTTTGTTTTTGTTTACTGGTGTCTTGCGTGGGGTTCTTGAGAAATGGTGGTTTGTGGTCAATCCTTGCTTTGCATTTTTTCTTGTTTCTGAAGAGTATATTTTGCGAAAAGCATGGCGGTTCTTGTTCCGATTACTTATACCCTTACCATCTCTCTTTTTCTATCTAAAGGGATTTATGTTTTGTTTACTGTCGTTACCTTGATTTTCTATTTGCTTGGATACCTCTCACGCAGGGCCTGGGCTTTGTTTTATTGTTCCCCTTGGCGAAGGTGGAAGGGGAACACGTTTGATGGTGTCGTATTAATGGGGGAGGTGTTTGCTTGGGGGATATGAAAGACAAACTTAGTTGGCAATGAATGCAAGTTTCACCCTCGAACCTTTTCCTACTCAAGAGTCGTCATCGTCTGTGCATTTTCGGTCAGATATGGGGGCCTAAGCCATAGGCCGGTATTGTTTTGTATAAAGGCATGGGAGTGCGGAGAATTGTATGGTGGTTTTCTGCGATTATACGTGGCTGGGAATAGGGGCCACCTATCATAGGAGTAAAACTGGCTCGCATCACAATCCGTCTGATGTTCTACATGTAAACTGGCGAGTGAGCTTTTGGGTACGACATTGATCAAATTTGAGGCACAGGCCACCTCTGGCGAACCATCAATCGCTTGTACTGGGCCTTGCATGAAAGGGTGAGGATTCATGAACCGAAGAAATGGGAAGAAGGATACAATGCCAGTCACGTGAGGTAAAATACCAACCCTTGTTTAGAGGGCGAAAAATCGTCCCTTGTGGTCCGGTGTCGGGTTCGATCTCCCGGGGACTCGACCGTTTTTTGGTTCCTTTCACGTGAATTCTATTGGGGCTGGCGTGACGATCTCACCCCTGGATTGGACAAGAACCTACACTGGCTACAAAACCTACGCGTCTACCCTTTCCCCTTTTTAACCTCGTGAACGTCCACCAAGGATATATCTCCAGAACAGTCGTACGGCCATTCGTTTTTCTTACTCGCTGCCTTTTCTGATACGACACTTTTGGTCACTTTGGCCATTTCAACATGACAGACGCAGCTGCGAAACCGGAGAAGGGGGACAACAGCTATGACGTTGCAATTGTTGGGGCTGGAATCATCGGTTGCTCTCTTGCATTCACGCTTGGAAGGCAGGGAAGGAGGGTGTTATTGCTTGAGAGGGACCTTTCGGAGCCTGACAGGATCGTTGGAGAGCTCTTGCAGCCTGGTGGTGTTCAGGCACTTGAGACGCTAGGGTTAAGGGGTGCGTGGGAGTTTTGTTATTTTTTTGTTATGATACCATCCGGGCGCTGTGTTGATGATGCTGATTGGTTTCTCTTGGCTTCCTTCTGGACTTAGATTGCTTGGAGGGTATCGATGCAATTCCAGTTTATGGGTATCATTGTTTTTATCATGGGGAGGGGGTTGCTATACCTTACCCCCGAGGCCCAGATGGGAAGGCACCGGAAGGTCGGTCGTTTCATCATGGGAAGTTCATCATGAAGTTGCGAGGGGCGGCGAGGGATGCACCTAAGTATGGCCTACTTATGGGTGATTTAGAGCCTCTGTGCTAATCTGTGGCGTAATCGGCAGTGTCACGATTGTGGAGACAACTGCTCGGGAGATCATCAAGGACGAAAGCTCGGGTCAGGTGCTGGGGGTAATTTGCAAGAAAAAGGGCTCCGATGAGTTGAACTACGTAGGGCCCTTGATTGGGTGGCTTTAATCTTGAATAGTAGAAAGCTAACCTTGGCTAGTATTTTGCTTCACTCACTGTTTCTGCCGACGGATATGCGTCAAATTTCCGGAAAAGGTGTATCGACAAGAAGCCTCAGGTCCGATCTCACTTCTTTGCCCTCGAATTGAAAGATGCGAAAATGCCTTTCCCCGGATATGGCCATGTTGTCTTGGGAAACAATCCCCCAGTCCTCCTCTATCAAATTGGCACCCATGATACTCGCGCTCTGATAGATATGCAACAGGCCCCTTCGACTGCCTCTGGTGGTATTAGGGGACACCTTACGAACGTTGTACTGCCCGACATGCCGGAATGCATTCAACCTTCGTTTAAAGAGGCTCTCAAGGCAAACCGGTTTCCCTCTATGCCCAATTCGTTCCTCCCACCTTCTACCAATACCACCCCGGGAATGATGCTGCTTGGTGACGCAATGAACATGAGACATCCACTGACTGGTGGGGGAATGACTGTTGCGTTTAATGATGTGGTCTTAATCAGTGACCTTCTGAGCCCGCAGATTATACCGGATCTCGCTGACACCGACTTGGTCCTCGCGCAACTATCAAAATTTCACTGGGAGAGGAAATCGTTGACTTCTATTATCAATATCTTGGCGCAGGCATTGTACGCTTTATTTGCTGCTAACGGTAATCCTGCCGCAATGTTCAACATAGTATGGTTACTGATGGTGTTTGTCATAGACAACGAACTACGAACATTGCAAAAGGGCTGTTTTAGGTATTTTCAACGGGGAGGGCAATGTATTGATGGGCCTGTTGGCCTATTGGCCGGGTAGGTCTTCGTTTACTTTGCTTCCTTAGTACTTCCTGACTGTGTCATAGTATCATCCGCCAGCCAATGGTGCTATTTTTCCACTTCTTCGCCGTTGCATTCTATTCCATCTACATCCTGTTTGCATCACTCTCACCTGCCAACTGGCCGGTAGCATTCTTCGGCTCCTTTGGAGTCTTTTACAAGGCTTGCGTCGTCATATTTCCGTATATCTTTTCTGAAGCTAAGTCCTAATTCTCGGTATTTGGGCTTGTCTTTTAAGAGGGTTTCATGTAATAAAGCCATGCATTCTGGGCTCATTTTTTTTCTATTTTCCTGATAGTTCGAGTGGAAGTAGATGGTGTTTGGGGTACGGCTTAGATGTTCAGCGTAATTAATGTGATGTTGATAGATGATATACCGGTATTGTGGCTGAGGGTTTCTTTGTATATACTTACTGTATGATAACTCCTATTTATCCCTTTTCACTCGGGTGAGGAGTCTACGAAGAACGGGAATTCTGGCAACAAAACGAAGAAGAAAAAAACAAGTTAAAGGAGTCAAAACAACAAGACTCCAACCCAATAATAAAAATTCGGAATCTGAGAGGCCCGAACCATCAATCCGCCCATCGGCTACCAAATCTATCCAAACCCCATCCACTCGGCGCGCTCTTTCCCTTTGGAGGTGCTAAATACAAGAGCTCCCTCCGCTATCCTCCCCCTATTAATAGCAGTCCTAGCAATCATTTCTATAATGCGGCCCGGCAGCCCAATTCCCAGCCTCACAGCAACTCCACTGGCCATTTTACGGCCGTTCTCGATTTCCTCTGCCCTAAGAAGTGCCATAAGTGCCTGACGTGCGTCTCGAAATGATGGTTACTAGTTATCGGTAAGTATAGGTTCAAACACTGCCTAAGACAACTGAACTTACATGACATCTTGTAACGATGACAGTTGGAGGCCACCACAAGGGCTGTGGCCATCCTCCGGGGCCAATCTCTCGTGCAGTTCTGTCAGAATGCATCGGTAGGTGCTGACCACTTGGGATCTCTTCCCCGGCCCCCTGCTGCCCTTTTCATCGGGCTCCTGCTTGGCCCACTGGGAGGGCCAGTGGCTTGGAGGGTGGTTTCATAAGGGCCTGTTTGGATGCAACGGTTCCGTTCCGTTCCCCCATACAAATCGACCTTTTCCTTCCGTTTCAAAACGGAGGACGGGCCATTTTCACAGCAGAAACGGTCGCCCAGCGGAACGATCCCATTTTTGCCAAACAGGTCCTAATCTTCTGCTGTGAGATGTTCTGCCAAGTTAAGTTCTCCGGTAGTTATTATAGAATTTGCCGTGAAAAAAAGGAGTTATGGAGGATGATATTGGTGAGAAGGGGGTAGGTTTGGGGTCACTCGTGGGTAGGATGCTACACAAGAGAGGCGTATGCCATTCCTAACCCGCCCCACCATTTGTACTCATAATTGCCTGACGCCCTTGCACACTACTGCTAGCGTTAGCATGACTCTCAGATATAAATGTTCTAAATGAATAGGGAATGGATACGGTTGATTTATTTGACTTCCCGAGCTCCGATAGGGAATTGGCACCCGGACTTTAACATATATTCTAAGGCACCGGTGTTGTCGCTATATCCGAGATATTTGAACAGTCGAGGTGCAGTGTACGAGTCCCCGATTGAATCATGGAAGTTAAGCTTCCTCCCTCTGGATTACCCACGCCGGGAAACATAGAGACAGCTTCCTATTCAACATTTGTTTGGAGTATATAGAGGTTCAAGTCATTCAGATAGAGGGAATGAAGACCGGTTTCAACCCGCCACCAAGGGGGCTCTTGGATGAGCACCGGACCGACACGCCCCCATAGAGGCTAATACACGACAGCCTAGTCGGGGCGTGCCGAAATGGCTCGTACTTTGAATGTGATTAATTAGGATACAACCCTGCGTTGTTTTTTTGGGGTATGTTTATTGCTCCTAATACCTTAGGAATATCCTGCCGCAGTAGTTATGTCACTGTCGTTTGTCTTCCCTTTGATCATATATTTCATCGCATGTTCGGTGTTGTAGCTGGTTCCTGTATAGTAGTGGTTTCTGTTTTTTATTATTTATAAATTAACGTTTGTAGAGAAAATTCACTAGAGTTTTCATAGAATAATATTTGATTGCCGGATTTGTAAAGTCTAACGCGCGGCTAGGATCATAGATTATCACTCGTAAGGCCAGGGCAGGGGGGGGGGACTGTTGAAACGGCTGTTGCTGGTTTCGCCGCTGTTGCTTGTCTTCCCTGTGATCACATATGGTGCTAATCGTCTAAAGCGTGTACCACTGGTGTTGCAAAATGTAATGCTTTATGTAATCAGGGTTAGGATCCTTAATAGTGTAAAAATGATTTCTCAAGGCCTGCTGTTCAAGTCTCGAGATCAGTTTATTATTTTTGTACATTTTGTAAAATTTCTTCAAGTAATATTACAATAATAATTAAACAATTGAGCACCCATAGGTAGCTTTAACTATTACCATAACCCCAATCCTCTCCTGAGTGATAGACTGAATATACCTATATGGGTTGAAGGTGTATGTAAATCCTCCAAGTAGAAACTACCACTAGCAGTCATATTGTCATGTAACTGGTTAGACTGCAATGTACTTTAATTGAATAATATAAAAGGTATAATAGACTCTTCTTGCAATTAAAATCAAACTGTAATTAAAGACTTTCATGGAAATATTCAATGTAAAAACAATACCATAATAAGTAAACTTTGTTCAAGACTTGAACAACTGACCTCCAGAAATGATTTTTGCATTATTAAATAATCTAGCCCTAATTTACATAAAGCATTACATTTTGCAACACCACTGGTACACGCTTTAGACGATTCGCACCATACCTCCATCGCATGTCAGGTGTTGTAGCTAGTTCTTGTATAGCAGCGGGGGTTTTTTTAAAAAAAGTTTTTAATGTTTGTAGAGAAAATTCATTAGAATAATTTTTGATTGCTAGATTTGTGAAATCTTAGCTTGTGGTTAGAATCATAAATTACTCTTCGTGGCGTCTTCCCCATGAAGATCACGGCTTGGCGAGTTTATACTTACAAGGGTCAGGCAATAAAGAGTGGAAGGGTGGAGGGGGGGATGGGTTGATTTTGGACAAAAGTCGGGAACACTGCAACTGAGCTGCTGTCCTAAAAAAGTTTATCGCGATGGTGAAGTACCTCTTGAACCACACCCTTTAACATCAAGTTCTATCTTCAAAGTTGAGGTATCTTTAGCCAATACTCCTGTAGATAGGAAATATAGACTACAATATGATAGAAAAGAGTAATCACTATACATAAATACCAAGGGATATTTGTCTCTTGAATGAGCCATTGGGTTTTCCAGTTAACCACCATACAAGGACAGCAAGAAACAGTATACCAGTTCAGAGGTTCGGGCACCACACACAGCAAGCATCTTCCAGTGTTTTATTTGGTGGTCAATTTCCTGGAGCAGAGGTTATCTATATTAATTACAGAAATTTTTCTTTATTATTTGGATATTATTGGAAATAGGATAAATTCTCTGAATGTTGTCCTCAAAAGTGGACCACAGCTGCAGAAACATTGCTTAGGACAGTATTATTCTTTATTGCCTGACCCTTGTATATGATTAAGTATCACTAAATATGCACTGGTCCAAAATAGGCCCTTCTGATTTCAATCCAGCCATGTGAGTACAGTATGGGTAGTGGTGCTTTTTTAAGCCTACAGCATGGCACCCATAGAGAAGCGAATTTCACGAGTAAATATAGGATAGAAGCAGGTTAGCAGGAGCCCCACACAAATGGGGAAATTATTTTTTTGGCTTACAGTGTGCATCCGCCAAGCCGATCACTCCTAGACAGGGGCCCAGTCATCACACTAGGAGCCCATACCTTGATGTGCAGAGACAGAAACCCCACACAGAGATAATCAGCCTCACAGGAGCACAGTAAACAGCTAACATAAAGAACTAATTGGGGGTAAATGCCCACAAACCCAAAGCTGGAAACCTCCAGAAACTTCCTGAACTCCCCGGACAACCTGAATATCTCTCAAATACTAATATCAATCATAGTTAGCATTTATGCAATTTGTAGTTGCACTCCATGACATACAATAGTTCCTTATGAATTTTTGGAACTTTTGTTCAAATTAGCAACTAGTTTCATTTCGTCAACAAAGTAGTGTAGGTACTCTTGTGAACCGTCAACGGCCTTAATTGTGCCATTGATGCTTTCAGAACGAGTCTGTTGGTATCCTTTAGCCATTAAGTAAGGACTTTTGGCCATCAAGTAGGCCAGTAAATTTAGCATCAGTTGTGTGATGAAAATCATTCATCTGCTTTTCAAGATCCTTCTTCCCAGGGTGCTTAGCAATTTGAGAGTTCTCTATCACCAATCCCCACCGCAATCAAAGTCTGAGTGGTTAAAACAAAGCCTATAGTAGGTGGTTTGGTTAATTACTTCTATTACAATAGATAAGATAACGGGCCAACGAACGATAGAAAACAATGAATACCAAGCATAAATTTCCTAAAAAGTGTAACTTTCTCTTGATGTCTCAGTAACTCCACCTATGACTTTGAGAGAAACTAGTCTTATTCAATAGATTGGTTCTTAGCGATCGCTCTCCCTCTTGTTCGTTGACCCATTATCTTGTTTAAACATTTTGAAGGAAATACACCACTCCACACACAAGGTTTTTCTTTGGCTATGGCCACAATGACCTCACGAATGCCTTGGGTAATAGGCATATTTCTGTCACTTTATTGGCTATACACAGTGGAAGATGAGTACACATCAGACTTACTTTCGAAAGAAAGGAGGTTGTTTCTTGTCGATACGTTGTGAGGAAAAATAGAAGCCTAAAATAGACCTTGTTGGCTCAGTTGTGGTTGCTTTTCTCTGTCAATTGTGGTTGTATTGGGGAAGGGAGGAAGAAAGGGGGAAAGGAGAGTTTTCTTAGCTAAATACGGGTTTGCCAAGCTATGGTTACCCTGCTATTCATAAGGTTAGGGTGGAGGATTGTTGAAATGTCTATTGTTGCTTAGACAACTTTCGGCAGATCCCTGTTTTTCAGTTCGAATTCGAGTTCGAAAAATGATAGACATGTCTAACCACATCTCCAAAATTTTCAAGTAATGTTATTTCATAAATATATTACTTCAGTATGATATCATACCAAGATAGATGTGATCCTCAAGAAATCATAGCCTTAACGTGCCTGGTCGGGAATTTTACTATTTCAGACAGGCATGTGACTTTGCCAAGACATTTAAATTTCAAATCTTTGTGGTGAATATCAGACGACAGACATCACTAACCCCATCTCACCTCTCTCCTCAGTCACCGCCGCAACCATGGCCACCACAGGCACCTTCTTGCGGCGCTGTCACCGTGCGCTGACCGAGATCCCCCGACTCACACCTCAATTGACATCCCAACTACCCCGGAAACCATTCCATCCCCACCGCCCCCGCCTCTTGACCACCTCCACCGATACCATCACCGCCGCCGCAGCTTTAACCAGCCTCTCCCAGCCCCTCCCAGAAGTCGCACCCCGCACCCGGCTAACACCGCTCTCGCCATCCTACTACACGGGCAGCCCAGAATACTACGACAACCTCCTAGCCCTGCAAGACCTCCTCCGCAGCCACCAAGCCCTGCCCACAATCCACGGGGACGACGCTCCAGAGGTGCGCTGGAAAACCATTGACGAATACCGCCTCATAGTCGGCGATCGGGTGAAGCCGTCGCGCTACAACAAGGTCATCCACATCCTCGACCGCCTCAACCGCATCGACCCGGCCATCATGCCGGCCGAGACTAAGACCGCACTGGCGCTCTACATGCGTCCCGCGAACGCGGCGTTGGGCAGGCAGGTCGAGCGCACGACGGACAATTTCGGGAGGGCCTACGCCATCGGCCGCCGGAAGACTGCTGTCGCCAGGGTCTTTTTGGTGGAGGGGGAGGGGCAGGCGCTCGTCAATGGTATGCCCGTCAACAAGAAGTTCTCGCGCTTGCATGATCGGGAGAGCGTGCTTTGGCCGTTGATTGTTACGAATCGGGTGGATAGGTATAATGTTTTTGCTGTGGTTAAGGGTGGGGGTTTGACGGGGCAGGCCGAGGCGTGCACGTTGGCGATTGCTAGGGCCTTGAGGATACATGAGCCTGCTTTGAAACATGCGCTTAGGGAAGGTGAGGATTTTTCTTTTTTTCTCTTCCCTTTTTCTGTTTTTGAGATTTGCTGACTTTTTTTTTTTAAATTGGGATAGCTGGGTGCGTTACTGTTGATCACAGACAGGTTGAGAGGAAGAAGCCGGGTCACCTGAAGGCGAGGAAAATGCCTGCGTGGGTTAAGCGTTAGATTCCGGTGGGGGTTTCTGTTCCCATGTTTTATGTATATATACTTCTATGGACAATTGGTTTTCCGTTTACAATATATAATAGGAGTGGTCATCGTTTTGCCTTATCTTCCTTCCACCCTGCGGTATCTTTGCAATCTGCACGCTTCTTTTTCCGCGTACCTGTTAATCCCATGGTGCTGTATATCACCCAAGCTATATATATATACCATAATGCTGTATGAGAGAGCCAAAGAACCAAAGAGAAAACGAAAAGAAAATAAAGTACCCCATATATACCACGGAGGTGCGGGTGCCTATACTACAAACCCAGACCCCCGAGCTAAAGCCCAGCAGGCGAGCGAGAGAGCGAGTGACAGAGGAAGCGTTGACTAAACAGTATCACCCCCCCTTCTCAAACAACTTTACAAACGCCGCCCTCTCCTCCTTAATCCTAGCCATACTCCCCTCATCCATCCTCCAAGCCTTTGGAAACCGCGCCTTGGGCCTCTTCAATTTCGCCGTATAATGCCTGAAATCGAACGGAACATCACTAAAGTCATCCCTATCATCCTACAACCAACCAACCCGCATTAGCCTTTCCCCCCAGGCAAAGCAAGAGGGTCACAAAACAAACAAACCTTAGCCTCCAAAACCAACCTATCCACCAAATCGCTCAAATACCGCTTATTCTGCGCCTGCAGCTCAAACATCTCGCAAGAAATCTTGACAACCCCCCTCGCCGGATCGAACCTAGCGCCCGCCAACTTGACCAGCTTGCCCCTCTGCGCCTCCGTCAGCCCGACCAGGAGGTCCCTGGGTGCGAACTCCACAACCACCTTCCGCTCGGCCGGGTGCGCCTCGCCAAAGTAGGTGGTGTAGCGGAAGCGCAGCACCTCCGCGCGCGACGGCGGGCGGAAGGGCTTGGACAGCTTGGACAGGAGCGGCATCTCGTACATTGCTAGGCGCGCGTAGGCTCGGGCTTCGCGGTGGCGGAGGAGCTCGGCGTGGCCGCTGGAGGTGAAGTCGTCGCCGTCCCAGTCTTTTTCTTGTAGCTCCGTTGGTTCTCCGCTGCCGCCGCCACCGGCTGATTTGGAGACTGGGGGTGGGGAGATGGTTGTGGTGGTGGAGATGAGGATTGGGTGGTCGTAGGAGGGGGTGGGGGTTGAGGTTAGGGGTCTGGTGGTTGGGGGAGTGGGGATTGTTGCTCGGAGGGGGGTGGGGAGGCGGAGGAGGGCTGTGCGGAGGAGGAGGGAGGGTGATGATGCCATTGTGGTTGTGTTCGTGATGTGGTGTGGAGGAGTGATTGCAATTGCTGGTGAAAAAGAAAGAAAAAGTTTGGTTGTAGTGGGGTCGAGATTTGTGCCAAGATATTTAGATTTACATCAGATATCACTCGGTTGGAATTGTGGCATGTGGATGAAAGTGGAATACAGGGTTTTGTACGAACAAGTTCTCCCAAAAAAAAGGGAGGGAGAAGGGAAAAAAGGGGGTCGGTTTGGCGATCCATAATGTATTTGTGTTTTGAGGAAGGTCTAGGTGAGGTTTGACGGGCTTGGGTATATACAGATGTACGGTACCTACTCGAGAACTGTCGATTCGCAAAAGTATCGACGACCTAATTGCTTTGAAACCCACTCGTGGGAAACGTCCATGAGAGAATACTGGGCATAGGTTTGGTTTCAGGCTGATACTATACCGTCATTCGGTGATTGCGTTTACGCACAATTTGTAAATATGTGGAAGCATCGCTGGGGTGCCTGGAAACCAGTTTGTGTAAACTTCCAAAGCCACCAGCAGTGGAGGGAAGGGGAGACGGGACGCCCAGAAACTCCAAGAGCCCAGAGGTCATACAAGATCCAGCCGAAAGAAGCCAAACACCGAGGAGTAGAGGGTGCTTAGAGCGAAACTATTTTATATCGAGTGCGGTAGGGTAAAGGCTCTAGTTACGCCTGCATGAATCTATGGAAGAAGTGAAAGGTATTTTATTACAAGGTTTTATTCAAACATGCGCCACTATTTATCACTGATCAATGAATAGACTGAATGGAAACACAGGAATAAAATCATGCACGGAAAACCTTGATCTGATTCGCGACTCAGTCAGTATCAATATGGGAGTAAGGAGGGAAAGTGCAAGATATACCCTGGACGAAACAGCTACCCTGCAGACAGGGCAGTGGATCGGTGGCCCAAAGTGTAGCTCGCTAATTGGTCTAATCCCCAACTGATTGGCACACCACTAACGAATCAAGTTAGTATATGGGCAAGTTGATCTGGAAGTGCAAGCATACAGTACAGATGGCCAAATGGCTACAAGGCAGCAGGAGAGTATCCGCGATCTGTCCGAAGCAAATCTTACACTCGCATTCAAGCTTCATTGCTTCCATTTCAAGCGGTTCCGGGCGAGTCTTGTCTTCATCTAATCCCTTCGGTTCGGTGGGTGAAGGGTGATCGGGGTGCATACCACCAGGAGGACGCCTGAGGCCCCTCCAACGGCTGAAGCTGCCAGCGTAGTCAGCATAGAGACTGTGATTCTCCCCCAGAATTCCTCTACTCAACCTTGAAGCTCTCTCAGAAACTCTATCAGAGCTTTGAGCCCCGTCGTCGAGGTTACCTCGCGAAGGAGAGGCTCGATTGTCGGAAAGGCGGTGGTGGGGATCCCTGTTTCGGTAGGACTCTAGAGCACTGCGTACGGGAGGCCCATCTGGGCGTTGGCGCTGTGCACGATTGTATGCAGTTAGAGTTCGTTGGGATCTTCAAAACGGTTATTAGCTTCAACGATTGGGGAAATGAGAGAGGGAAAGGATATTCACAGAGCTACTGGTAAAGAGTCGGAGTCATCATCATCATCTAGGCCGCTACGTGGCATAGCGTGATCAGTCCACCTGAAACGGTCTTGCGCCCGCTCCTCCTGTTCTCTAATCTCACGGAATTGATCATAAAGAGCAGCTTCATAGGGACCTCGGGTATCGCGTAAATTGCGGAGTCTTCGAAGGCTCTCATTTCTATGCGCACTAGCAAGGAAACTCTCGTTTGCACTTCTATGCGCGTTGATAATATGGTTGATAGTAACTTCGCTCCGAGCGCCTGGCTGAGCACCAGTAGGACTATAATTATTTACACAGTGCAGCCCTTAGTACATGGAAAGGAATGGAAATGGGGGGGGGATGTTCATTGAGTAAGTACAAACCGAGTATAAGCCCCTGAGGGGAGATCAGGCATCTCTGCTTCAGATCCTTGAGCACTATTGGACAGTGACCAAAGGTTTGATGAGCGGCGTTCATTTGATCCATTGCTGGATGATGGTATGTTGTTCTCCAGGCTTCGTAGGTCATCAGAGTCATCGGAATCGTCTAGTCCTGAGCCGCTACCTCCTGGTGCAGGATTCGCGAAAAACCCCCTGATTTCGGGCCCATTATTCGGGAAGTTCCCCGGCATCAGTTGTTCTGAGTGGCGAGAGCCGAGAGCGCGTTCATGAGCGTCATTATCAGCTCCTGCATTCAGTAGGTCGTCCGGTGATTCTCTAGGGAAAAAGCTGCTACGGAAGCCCGCTAGCGGGCCAGAAACGAGGGGGTGCCTATTAATGAAGCTTTCTCGCATGTGAGCAAGCAACCGGGGAGGCGAGTTGTTATCCGCGGCTGTGAGTCCTAACGCTTGATCGGAGTCCGGGTTCCAATAATCTGTTTCTAGAATATTAGCAGATCTGAATTTCGGTAATGTAGGATCTTAGTAAACATCTTCATGCTCAGGAGGGACTGCCCACCTTTACATGGATCGCAGAAGGGGACGCTATCAGAACACGAGTTAGCTATAGCTACTGACCGGCTTCGGGATCGGAATTTTGCTACTGACGCCCATGCCCTTGAATGAGGAGCAGCTTCGCGAGCACGTAAAGTGTTCGCAAAGGCTGAAGGATCTATACAAGCGCAACACCTTTCACCCCTTAGGCTGCATTGGGAGAGGCTTTTATGAGTGCACGCGGGCATTCTGGGGACGGACGACATTGTGCGGCTCCAGTTGCTGGGGGCGGGTGTTGGAGGGAACCAAGATGAGAGGGAGTGGAGGTGGAGGTATTACTGCTGCAGTGGTTTATAAGGGTAGTGAGATGTCCGGACTAGCGGTATCAGATAGAATGTGGGCGAGGTTGAAGGGGGGAGGGGGGGGGGTGTTAGGGTGTGTCTGGAGGGGTCGAAGTGGGAAGATAGGTACGGTAAGGTGGTGGTGGTGGTTCTCGGGGAGAAATGGAATGGGCGAAGCGAGAGGGCAGACGAGTTGGGGGAGGGGGTTTCTGAAAGGCGAGGTAAGATGTGAGGTTTGTAGGGGTTGGGTAGGGCCGTAGTGAGAGATCTACTCGCTTATCGATACTGTAATGTGTGCGTTGAGGGAGGGAGTGGAGGAGTGGAGGGTCAAACTACTTGCAGCGTTTATGCATGGGAGGACTAAGAAGCTCCTAGCCATTCCCAGACCTCGAGCAGATTGCGGCTGTTACAGCATTGTCCAAAATTCACTTACTGTGGTTTCGCCCCTTCTTCCAGCCCTACAATTATCGGGTCCCTGAATACTGCATAATATTCTGTATTGTAAGGCACAGTAAGGGTACTTATTGCACGGTGCTTCGGTACTCGACAGGAAGCAGGAGGAAGTTGGTGATGGTGGTGAGTTTACTGTATTGGGGGGGTCAGCGGGTATGGGGCTACGACATTGTTCTAGGATGTCGTCAGCATACAGTATACACAGTACCGGGACAGTACACGTACAGTACGGTTCGGTACAATACCGGTACCCAGAGCTTCACAACCCATGGCTACCATCGACTCCACCACCAACTTTGGCGTTATCGAGAGAGGCTGGTGTAAATTTTAATGTATAATAAGGGCCACATTTTTTGAGGCCACGGATAGGCATACTGGCACAGGTATTATCGAATCACCTCTGCTGTAAGTTACAGTATCACGGTCTATGGAGTTGATATTGAGATCTTTAAACTTCTTCAAAGAGCCGCACGTCGTACTGTACTGGTAACGAACACATCAATTGACACCTTGTAGCATGCAGGATAGCTCCCTTGATCCTCTCTTCTCTTCCAATAACTCTTACGTCATTATGCCCATAGCCACCAGTAGACACTTTAACCTCATCGTCCTTTCCCTCATCCTCATTACCGGTATCTTCTTCTACTGCGTCCCCGATTCCACCCCCTATTCCATGATCAGATTGATCAAAGCAAACCTCCCATCATCTTCATCATCCATCTCTCGTTTGACTTCTCTCACTAATTACTTCAATCCATGGAGGATGTCATCCTTTACACTCCCTTCATCTACCATTCAAGTCAACCTCACACCCGATCTTACCCGAGAACAACTTCTCAAATTTCGTCCATTCTCCTCTTGGTTATCTAAGCTACAACACTCCCTCTCATTACAGTCATCCTCCCCTGGCCATCCTTTCCATGGGGAGGAATATTCTCTCAAATCCATCACCATCCAATCGGTCGACTTCTTTGGCTATGGAGACAAGAAGCGTATCGGCTTCATCAAAATCTTGACATCTGTTAAGAATCCTAAAGGAGAATCTATTCCCGGATCCGTATTCCTCAGAGGCGGGAGTGTTACCATCCTCCTCATCCTCGAACCGGAGGGAGCTAAGAATGAGCGATGGGCTGTATTGACAGTCCAACCACGGATTCCCGCGGGATCTCTGGAGATGGTGGAGTTGCCTGCTGGGATGATTGATGATGCTGGAACCTTTGCAGGGGCTGCGGCCAATGAAATTGAGGAGGAGTGCGGGATCAAGATACCAGAGGACAAACTTATCGATCTTACCTCGCTTGCGTTGAAGGATTTTACCAGTGCGGAGAGAGAAAGGCTTGAGGAAGTCATTTATCCTTCTCCTGGGGGTAGTGACGAATTTATGAAGATTTTTGCGCATGTTCACAAGATACCACAAGACACGCTGAAGGACTGGCAAGGAAGGTTGACAGGAATAAGGGATCACGGTGAGAAGATTACCCTCAAGCTGGTCAAACTCGAGGATCTCTGGAAGGAGACACGAGATGCCAAAGCTCTGAGCGCAATTGCGCTATGGGATGGATTGAAAAGAGAGAGGAGAATTTGAATCTATTATCGAGCTTTAGCGTAATTGTGTGCTGGTGTTTTTGTACTTTCATGACAGTGAATCAGGGTATTTTATCTAAGCAGCTGATATCAATGTCTACCCCCCCCCCCCTGACTGTATTAGATTAGATGAACTTCCACTTGCTTGCAACCTCAAACCCTTCAGCTAGAGACCCAACCCTGGCATCGATTCCATAGCCTTCTTTCTCCAGCCTCCTGCACTCCTTATAAAGATCCTTCAGAGGTATCGTAAATACCTCAATGAACTCGTTCTCCTCTAACTGCTGTTTTGGATTCTGGTTGCGTTCATCAGTGAGGTCAATCTTGACATGCACGAAATGAAGATTGGTATTGCACATTCCTCCTCTGGTCAGCAAGTAGGCCAGAGTGCCGAGGAGCCATAGGGTACCAACCAGGGTCATTAAACATTAAGCAGCTCTTCTCTCCAGCATCTTCAGCCGCTACAACAACCCCATGATATCCCGTCTCCTCAAACAGTTCACGAATAGCGCATTCTTCAGGTGACTCTGTAGCGTCGACCAAGCCAGCCGGAATCTCAACGCAAGTCTGTCAATTCAACCGGTGCTTAGCCCAAGTCGCCCCGGCACCTGGCCTACAACAGAGCCATAAGGCGCTCCTACCTTTCCGATGGGAGGCCTGTACTGCTTCTGCAATAGCAATTCCGGTGGAGCTCCCGGCTTCTCCAGAATTGCAATTATTCCCACGCCATCAAAGTCAACGCCCGCCGGACGAGTGCAGCGTTCGCTGGATTCCCAGGTTCTTTCGACCCCGTTGGGGTCGAGGTAGATAGTCCTGTTGAGCAGTGAACTATGTTAGCTTAATTTAGGGGTCGAGGGGAGGGATCTAGATAGCTTTACTTGACAAGTCTGACCCACTTTGCATCTTGGGTCATGAGGGGTTCTTGGGAAATTATTTTGGACATTATTCTTGCAAGGTTGTACTGTATGGTTTCCAGAATTGATAACCGTTGTGAGATGAGAGACTGAAGTGTACCACAGAATTGTGTACGATCTCTTGTAAGGAGGGGCGCTTTGCGGCTCAACCTAAACCCGGTCAGTGACGCACCCCTTGTGAAAAAGAGGTGGGCAAGGTTAGGGATTTGCGAACCGAGCACGCTTGGCAGTTTACAAGTACAAGCCAACGCGTCTCCCCTTCTTCCTTTCCTCCCTTCCTTCCTCAGACAAAGGTAAGTCAACAAATCTATATATATGTTTGCACAACACTAACCTAGACAGAACTCAGGATCCTCGATGATGATAAAAAGAGAGCACACTACCCCGAGGAGTTTGGGGAGTAGCTGTTGGGCTTCCTTTTTTTTTTTTTTGAACATTGGAGCCTGCTGCTTGTTTCCTGAACGAAGTCCACGACATGGGTGAAAGCGAACAGAGATCGTAGAGTTTCCTGGCGTTCCGTCGGATATGGCTTTGGCTATTCTGCTGTGGTCCATTTGGTCCGTTTTTTCTTGCCCTCGACCTCCTGTTCCGCCGTAGCCTTCTTGGTTGAAGCGGGATAGGGAAGAGGTTGAGTTGGCTGGTGGGGAGTTTGAAGGTAGGACATGTGGGTGCAGTGATGAATGAATGCTTGCACAGCACTTCGGAGACTAACGGCACTTGCTCTTGTACCTAACCTCGTTCGACGTTCTCCTTAGAGATGGGGGCTTGGGCGGATGATCGTCTGGGGATGGGGAAGGAGTCTTTGCTAGGTCAGTGATGGAGTTAATGTAGTTTTCAATCTGAGCAGATGGTAAGTTAGCTCTCCACACAGTGAGCCTGCCTTGCGGTCTACTAATCTTGATCTTGATCCACAGGTTTGAATGTTCTACCGGAGATCCCTCGTCGGTCTGCTTTTCTGGAGGCCGGGAAGATTGGGACCGGATTTACTGCGCGGGATAGTCGAGTTGTATCGCCTAATGATGACAAACATGTTCAAAAGCCAAATATGACTCATCAACCCGTCCTGCTGCTCTGAGTCCATTCTGCGGATTTTTGGGCGGCGGGATATGGTTGACGATGATCAAAAACACAAGAGAGCTATGATTCATGTCTGAAGGCACTCTACTCCCTCGTCTTTGCCAAGAATACCTCCGTGAGCCGAAAATTTGGTGAGAACTCCAGCAAAATATCGGCTAGCGGAGGTATTCTTGGCAAAGACGAGCGAGTACTGTCCCCGCTGGTGTCTTTGCTATTTCTCTTGCTGTGCTATAGCTAAATTGGGATATCGGAACGGGTTAACTTATGAGTAACTGGTGTTGGAGGGGCACTTGGCATTAAGAAAGTGGGTGGTGATTTTTTAGCTGAAGGTCTCTAGGACTCGAGATAAAGCGCGTAAACTCCCGGTGTGAAGAGTCATTTCGAGATGGAATACGGCAAGAGTGGAGGTTGACGTCAGTCATCCCACAAATACTGTGCAGTGAAGCCATTCTACACTCATTTATTCTCCGATGCCGTTTGTGCTTCTCCGGAACATTGTGGCAGGCTTTCGGCTAAATTGGCTCTTGACACCCCTGCCAAGGGGCGGTTATGCATGGGCTCCCGGGGGCCTCAACACTTATTGTCGTACCGTATCGGTCAAGTGCTCGCGTGATGGCCTAATACCGTCGGAGTCCCCAGCCCAGCCACCACCCCGGACCAGCCTGGCTCCCTCCCTGCCGATACAGTATGTGCACCGTGTACCGGGATACCGCCGCATGCCGAAGCTGATAAGGAGGTAGTGCCACAACTTGAGGGAAAAAAGATGAATTGACTAATCAGGTTTACAAGTGTTGTTATTGGCCAAGTCACCACCGAGTGATTATAGCCATACCTTACTCTAATGGGCCTAGGTTCAAAGGATCACAGGACGGTTTTACGGCAGTACTCGTACGTACTGTGCAGCAAAGGGCGGTGAGATTCTGGCATGAATGAAGGGGATCACTTGCATACCTTCCTGTCCGAGTATGATACCCGTACTGTACTCGAGTACCGTACAGTATAAGTACCGTACCCTATCACCCCTTCCCTTCCCTTCCCTCCTTTCCATTTGCTCCCATCCCTCGCCACCACCACCACCGCCATCACTACTACTACTATCATACTTGAATAAATAAACAAACAAAAACACTACTTAAAAACTCCCACTTTCTAACATGAAACCACAAAACCCAAAAATGACTACTACCACCACCACTACCACTACCACCACCACCAAACCCCCAACCTACTACTTCGCTTATGGCTCAAACCTCTGGCTCACGCAAATGCACCGCCGCTGTCCAGGACACACATTAATCGGCCCGGCACTCCTCCCCCACCACCGCTGGCACATCAACACCCGTGGCTACGCAAACCTAGTCCCCACGACCAACCGCGGCGGCGGCGGCGGCGGCGGCCACGACCACGATGCATACGGCGTCGTCTACACGATCAGCGAGTCGGACGAGGCGCAATTGGACCTGAGTGAGGGAGTGCCATATTGGTATCAACGGGTTAAGCACCCCGTTAAACTCCTCCCCCCCACTACTACTACTACTCCCCCTTGCTCCTCGTCCTCCTCCTCCTCTGGGGAGGAAGAAGGAGGGGAGGGGGCTAAGGGGGAGAGGGTTCTGGAGGATGTGCTGGTCTACATTGACACGATAAGGACCACGGATGGACGTCCTCGGGAGGAGTATATCTCCAGGATTAATAATGGGTTTAGAGACGCTGTGGGCATTCCGGGGGAGTGGGTGGAGAGGTATGTTAGGAAGTATGTCCCTGCTGGGGTGGAGGGCATGGTGGAGGATCCGTTCTTGTTCAAGAGTGAGAGGGAGGTGAAGGGTGCTGTTGAGAGGGAGGTTTAAGGGGAGGGAGGTTATTGCTCAGGCTTGGTGACGGACCGACGGAAAGATAAGTGCTTGGACGGGATTGAGGGGGGGATTTCTTTGTAGGGGTTTCCCTTTTTCATCTCATTTTACTTGCTAGCCAGCTTTCCTTTTTGTCTTGCCTTGCCTATTTAGCTATCATAGACCTAACTTGTAATGCCGGATACATTGTTGTCTTTTTTCCTCATTATTTTTTCCTCGTCTCCAAGCTGTTTACAGACTGGAGATTCTTGGTCAAGAGAGAATTTATATCATACAAGGGGATAACTCAGCACCCGCAACCTCTCCTAACTAACCCCCATCTGACCTATTTCCTCCATTTCTGCGCAAGTCCATGCATCCTATCAATCAACACCGGCAAAACACTATTCATGCTATCGTCAATCAATATCCTGAAATGCTTGATAGCATCCTCCTCCGTCATTTCTAGGCAAAATCTATCCTTAACCTTCAGCACAGCCTTATCGGGCTCCAACCGGATATCCGGAATGTTGGCGTCGACCATCAACGCGAATAGATTGAGTATCAAGTTCGAAGACTTGCGCAGCGTGGTGTACGCCGTGTAGCAGTAGTTCTTAAAGTCATTGTAATGCCGGGAATTCGCACCGCCCATTCCGTCCACCATCTCTTTGCAAAGCTTCATGGCGGGGGCAAATGGCTTTGGGTCTCGGCCAAGGATGAAACCAAAATCAGCGTGGAAGAAGTGGCCTACCATACCGTTTATACAATGATCTGTGAGCAATGGGTGATAGATAAAGAAGTGGACGGGGGGGGGGGGAGAGGGCAGCATACCGTCAGGTGTCAATAAAAGATTATCTAAATGCCGATCCCCGACACCCAGAATATACGTAATTACGCAATACCCTGCGCAACTCTTGACATACGTATCCATAACTTCCGCCCTCACTCCGTATTCCTGCGTGGAGTCGGGATTGTTCAGCTTCAGATACGGCAGGATTCCAGCCACAAGGCTTACGCCCCGCTCGATACTCGCCAGACTCAGGGAGTCGACAAACTGCACAACACCAGTAAATGCACTGGTAGCAAGAATTCGGTAGGGTGTGAGCTTCAGATCCAGATTCTCCTTCCTTAGAAGATTGTCCATCAAGGTTACAATCTGGATGACCAATTGGTCCTGACGAAGGTCGTCTCCGGTCTTGAAAATTATAGGGTATCTCTCGCCCTTGTCCGTCTTTAGATGTATAAGAAGTGGGAATAGTGAGGATTTAAAGACATTGGAAGACTCTTGGTAGCAAGGTTAGCAATAACACTTGACTTGGAGGCAGAAATGATACCTGGAAAGCACCCAACAACCGTAACACTAGGATCCAAAGGCAAAGGAACCGGCTCGAAAGAGATTAATTCATTCTTAGGATCAGATAACGCGTGCTTCAGACGCTCAACCTTCTTAGGCCGGCTATCTTTGTTACTCTGTATCTCCTTAGATATTTCACCAATTCCGAAAACAAACTCTGCTTGTCGTTTCAGAATTGCCCTCTTCTTATCGCCATCCGGCATTCTGGTCAGTGCAACCTGGAACTGGTATGCAACTTTGCTGAACAGCCTCTTGTATTCCTGATTGGTATCTTCTGTCTCAACCATGAGATACCAATAGAAAAAGTTGCCCAAGGTCTCGTTCATGCAAGCTCTCGAAATTAAAAAGTTCACCAGGCTCGAGTCTGCAGCTGCATCCGGCCCTGTTTCTGTTCTGATCTTCTCAAATTTGAGAGCTTGTACCAGCTGCAGAAGATATAATTGCAAGTCCTAGAATATGTGTAAGACCACAATAAAAGAGTAGGGGGGTATTAGGGAGCACACGTTATCATCAGCCTTCCTCAGCCGATCCACTGCATACGCTCTGACAGCGGGGTTATCGAATCCAGGACCCAGGAGCTCAAGGGCATCATCAACGTCAATTTCGGTCCATTTAGGCAACAATTGAACAGCCTGCTTACTTTCCGCCGGATCTCCCCAAGCCACACTCTTGAGAAACTTGGTGAGCCCCCTCTTATCTCGCGTAAGGTAGAACCTGAACTTCCACAACAAGTCCTTCTCCGCACCAGCAAGGTCATGCGTCGGGCTGTAATTCAGTATCTCATTCAGCTCATCGCGGATTTTAGCATTCGGCTTCAAGTCTCTATCTAGCGGGCCATTCCTGTGAGACCGGACAAGCCTCCGATGCTTAGACTCTGCCGGATTATCCCGAGGATTCTCAGGGTCGTAAACCGGCACTATCATCCGATTAGAGCTTGACACACTCCCGCTGCCAGTGCCGACACCCTGACTGGAACGTTGGGCCGAGGAGGAAGGGACAGTGGAGGTTGTAGGTGAAAGATTCGACGGATCCCGGCGATTATGATCTGAGTATTCAAAGTCGGCGAAAACGATTGGAAAATCAAACCTAGGGAAGTCGATGAAGAGGTAGTGGTCGTTCTTATCCTCAGTCGTAGCTTCCTTGTTGATTCTTTCAATCTGGCGAAATGCTAGGTTATCCAGCCAGTCTATTCGGGGGAGCTCCTTAAGCTCGTGTTTCTTAAAAAGCTATCCGAGCAGTTAGTACTTGTCCGTTATTCCCGAATAGCAATGGGAATACCTACCTTCTCGAGACGATCCATTTCACTATGCGATTCAACGGTACTCGGGGTAGTAGTGTCACTCAAGCCATCGGCTTCAACTCCAAGCCAGACCTTACACTTCTGTCGACCTTTCTTGAGGTTACTATAATTTTAATGGTGTTAGCCGGAAGCAAGGCCTTAGAACAGAGGCCCAGAACGTACTTATCCTTCTCAAACAAAGCCACTGTGGTCCCTCCAAACGGCACCGGCCTTCCGGGGCTAGCCAAATCCCATACTGTGACCGCGAGCTGTGACGATAGAGGTAAATCGCAATACTTCACTGGCACCGTGAGCCATTCCGACCACCTATACTCACTCTCCCGTATTAGCCCTAACCTAAGAATCCCATCCAAGCGAAAAGAGCAGCACTTACACCCTCTGATTCTTAAACGCTTTATAAGAGGTTTGCACCGGAACCGCTAACGGTTTACTATCAGCGAACAGCTGCGCGGTAACATACATATCCGAGTATGGCCTTTATCCCATCAGCTCACCTCCAATCCCCCCACCCTTCAGGAAACACGGCCTCCAGAAAGGAGGAAAGAAAAAAGACATACGCCGTATTTGACCCAACATGCTTCAAACTAGGGTCCGCCATAAGCGTCGTATAAGCTAGGGATGACCGCTGCCCTTCAAGCGAATCACTATAGCCATCGCCGTCAGCAAAAACCACCCACAAAGATAGCGACAAGAACACGGAAAAGCCCCTCACATCCTCACTTCCACATTCGTCTCCAGCGACCTCGAGCTCGCGAAAGTAAACGGATCCATGATAGCGTAGCTTTGTCTAATGAACAGCTCGTTCGTATGATCAAGACTTTGAAAAGCTAAGCTCGACCAGAAGCTCCACCCAGACCAAACAAGAAATTGGAAAAAGAAAAGAGAAAAGAAAAGATAGCTTCAAGTTATATATCCGGTGTTATCAGCACAGATAGTATCCCGATCAGACGGCGGGTAAACAACGGCAGCAATTTGCCCACGGCAAGAAAACGAGCGATGTGAGCTCCCCCAATTCCCTTTTCCCCCGCCGCCGAATAACACCCAAGTTGACAGATATGTAGTGAGTGATTTGCGTTCGTCGTTAAGGCAGTACGGTAGGCAATTTACGGTGGTCCATTGAATTTCTCGAGGGGACAAAAGAGCTTCCGGCACAAAAAAGCAATGCAGCTTATCGAAGCAACGCGATCCCTCCACGTGCAGGGTCCATCACTGTTATCCTAAAGCGGTTTAGCGGGAGAAATCGGGGTGTTATCATCATGTGCTCTCACTCGTGGTCTGAACTATTTTGTAAGAGTCACGGGTCACGGGGGTGAGGCTGTGGAATGTGAGAATACGGTAAGCTCTTAACACACATCACTCCCGAGCGGCACCTGGGGGAGGCTACGAGGCCCGGCTTATAAGAATGATCCGAGCTCCTTCCTTCCTTGTCTTGCTTGCTTACGGAGGGGTGTAAACGCTTAAGGTTTCTCTCGCCGCTCGAATTTTCGCTCCCTTGAGCTGGTACCGGTATCACAACAAATCAGCTCTGGTAGTGGTATTCTAACTCTTAACTGAACACCCCCCCTCCCCCCAGACCTCTCCACCTCTGATGGCCACCCCCATCACCTCTCCTCGCCTGGATGAAGCGGATGAGGAAACCCCACTCCTTGGCCAGGTAACCGGTCGGGATGAACTCCTGGTCCCGGACCCAAACATCTACATAGAAGTCGTCGAAGCGCCCTGGGACTCCATCTCACAGCTCACCGCGTTCATCATTCGATTAATCATATCCTTGCTCATGAGCAGCCTGCTGCTATGGCACTTCACCGTCGAAACCTTAGCCCAAAGGTCGGGGATATTTCCCTTTCAGGCAACGAACATATCATGGATCGCTCAGACAGTGTACATGTGGCTGATGACTGTAAGTGCCCCCCCCCCCCCCCCACCTCTCATCCTCCCAAGGAGTATCTAATAGGTTGAAACAGTACTGGACCTACAAAACTACAACCCCAACCCATCACACCTCCTGGCCTTCCTTCACCCCTGCACCTCCATTCTCCTCGCTTACTCCACCACCATCATCATTACCAATCCCAACACCCCTCCAACCCTTATTCGGCATAACATCCTTCCCACCACCCTACTGCACCCTTGAGACCTGCGCCTTCTACTCCTTCTACACGGCCACAACCCTATTCCCCATATGTGTGACGATACTGTACCTCAGCACCCTCCTCCCGCACATACTCTCCCACCCCGCTCTCCACATAAGTGTCTCAGAGCTCCTGATAAGCACACTCAACACACCCATAGTCTTAGCGGAGATCCTCCTGTTGAACTCCGTGACGCCGAATACCGCGCTGTTGTCTCCGAGGGTGCGGGCACCGGAGATTGCGTTCTGGGTGGTTATGTATGTGGATGTTTGGGTTTGGCTGGGGAATATTGAGGTCAAGGGGGCTTTGGGACAGGAGCTGGATTGGAGGCTTCTCGGGCCGGGATGGGGTCGGGGTGGGTTTTTGAAGACCGTTGGGTGCGTGGTTGGGGCTAATGTGGTTTATTTTGGGCTGTGGTGGGTTGGAGTTGGGAAGGGGTTGATTATGAAGTGCCTGAGGGCCCAAAAAGTGAGGGAGAGGGCGAGGGACTGTGGAGGGGAGGAGGGGTATGGAGAGTGAGGATGGCGATAGGTGGGCTAGGAAGGGTGGATTGAAGGATGAGAAGACGAGATGTGAGAGTTGCCCTTGTATCATAAAAATGGGTTGCATTGCGGGCTGTTAGATTACTTGTTTGCGCCTGACGCCCACCAATCCAGGGGCCTTCAGGACACCATTCAGAAGAAAAGAGTGTGGGTCATGGCACTACAATAGATAACGCAGGGCATGGAAATTTCCTCCCGATCAATCGCTCACTCATTTCAATTCAATAATCACTCACAATCACTCGCCACCATCCCCAACCAGTCAATCACAAAGAAAAAAACCTTCCGTCTATACAAATTTGCAATCTTGATAAATTCATAAACACGTAAAACTCGCCTTCTTACTGTCCCTCCTGCCTACGAACAACTACGGGTGGTATGAAACGCAATACTTCCACCGCCCATCCCTATTCAACCCATCCCAAGTAAACCAAACCAAACCAAAGCCCGTAACAAAAATAAAAGCGCGAGAGGGGATTAAAAAAAAAAAAGACGGCCGTACAGAAGCTATGAAAAGAAAAAAGTGAATGATAGGCCGTCAACAACTCCTTTAGCACTAAAAATGAATGAAAAAATAAAAAATGATAAGACGAAAGAGGACAGTCTGTATGCAAGTTCTGCTTCGAAATATGCTGTGCTTTTGTCAAATTCAATTGTGGGATTGGACGAGGCTATGGCAAACGCGGAAAACAAGAACAGAACAAAACAGAACGAGAGGGGAAGAGAAAGGCGTGTTCAGCCATTTCATTTGGCAGTCTCTTTCCTTCCTACCCTCCTTCTGAGCGGAACAAGCAAGCAAATGAAAGAATGCAATCACAAACAATGGAATAAAAGGTGGAAAAGGTGCTGCCTGTAGAAGAGCGAGCTATGGCGCCAATTTTTGTCTCTTCTTGGGATGACCTTTATGGTGTGGGGGGAGAGTGAGAAAGAAAGTCAATAACTAATAGGTTTATGCGATGGGTCCCATCGAATGAAGTAAAAGTGGAAAGACTAAAGTACGAAAGTAAAAGGTCGTGCAGAGAATAAGGTAGAATTGTGATTGAGCATGAAACGTAAAGGAAAAGGAGAAAAGAAAGAGGTGTTTTTTTCTCCGGGCCCTTGATGGACGCGGGTGGGGAGTGTGGTGGAGGGTGCATGAATGGGTTTCAGAAGAAAAGGAAAAGGAAAAAAGAGGGAAGACCTCAAGGTATTTCGATGAGGATGATTGACTAATTCAAAGGGAGGGGGCCCGAAAAAAGCAAGACAATTTCCCCTGGAATGATAAAAAAACTGCGGAAAAAGAACATAGAAGCCGGATTTAAGACAATAGGAGTAGCAAGGAAGAAAGAGGAAGAGTGAATAATACTACAAATGAAAGGGGGGCTGAACTGATAACACGGTCGGCTGTCTTAGCTGTGTGAATAATTACGCTCGTGGCCGTTCACAGTGTGGGCGTGGGATTGATGGCTATGGTTGTGGTTATGCTCATCTCTTCCTCTAGCACTTTGGGTGCTTCTTCGGCCCTTTTTAGTGAGAGTGCTCACATCGTGTTTTCCTGTTGGTAATGGTTAGAATATCTTGTAAGCGGGCAGGGGTATATGCGTACCGTCACAGCAGGCTCTGACATTCTCCAAGCGGTCTGCCTCTCTCTCTTCTCGCTCAATTTGAAGTCTCAGCTCTTCGGCAGAATCGTTCACTTCACTAGCGTCATATATGCTAGCGTTGTGTCGGCTACTTCGAGAGCTAAAAGTTGCCAACCCAGAAGTAGTCCTAAAGATGTTGCTCAGTTTAGACATACTGCCTTGACGCATTGAACTCTCTCCAGGTCGTCGGTGAGAAAGCGAGGAAAGGTTTCGAGGGGGTTGTGAGGAGCCATGAGTTGTTCGAGAGTTGTAAGAAGACACACTGGGAGCTCCACGTCCGGCACCTTGATAGCCCGGATTAAAATCATTGACGTCCTCAGCAGTAACACCGTTTTCGTCATCGACTCCACCGCCAGTTCTCAGCAAAAGATATGAAAGAGCCTATCGTCTAGTTAGCTATCCAGATCCGCATGAGGGAAACCAATAATCTCTTACATTGAACCATGTTTCGTGCCTCTGCCCCGTAGCCGCCGTAAATTTCAATGACCTCCCAGGCGTAACAATAACCAAACTCTTTCTGTGCAATCCGGGTGGCATCGGGTTATCATCAGTAACAACTCGGACGGCCTCAATGGCCACACTCTTCGCCCTTAGCTCGGCCCTTCCGGCAGTGGTAGGATCGCGATCACTCCAATAAAGTGTTCGTGTGTAAGGATGAACCCAGAAGAATCTCTTGTGCCTACTTGTGGATAGAGTTCCGCGCCCTGTAGCCCTTGTATACTTCCAAAGGTACTCTCCTATCATAGTCTGGGTAATGGCTTGAATCATCCGGGGATCCGTGGCATTCTCGGGTCCGCTTGGTGAGCCATTGGCATTCTGTGCTTGCATGTTGAATCTTTCGTCCAGCTCAGATGCAAAGGAAGAAAGGGATGATCGGCGAGATGTGGGCGATGAAACCTCACTTCTTGTGGTAGTGAATCTCGGTCGAGGAGTAGTACCGCCCCTGGAGCCTGGGGTCTCTGGCGGCCGTGATGGACCATCTTGACCAGGAGTTCGGGGTCCAAATGTTACACTCCCCTTAGGTCCTGCACTTGATGAGGGCACTGAAGGCGGTCCCATGAGGCCGGGTTCGTGTGGAGCAAAAACCTTCTGCTGCGCAGCTGCGATAACCTCCCTGTGATCCTGTGGTAGAGGAGGGTGGGTACTGCGATTATCCCGCATGCTAGATGAACTCACGGGACGCCTAAGTGCAGCATTGGGATTCGGCCGAGGAGGCTCGCTGCTAATCGCAGTTGCTCCGACGATCCTAACACCGGTCCGACTGATACTCTCTTGTGAGGCTCCTGATCGCAGACTTGCCCCTTGCATAGAAGCCTTTTCTGTGCCGACACCAGTTTCGCCAGCACCGACAATATATGCTGGCTGCTTACCCTTATCAAGCCTCTTTGCATTTTGGGATAACTCGTCAATGAATTCCGAAGTTATATCCGTCTGTACAATTTGGTCTAACATGGGAACCGCCTTTGGTAATTGTGGCACTATTGATTCTTGTGTTACCTGCGGTACTTGCGAAATCGGTGCTGGTTCTACCTGTGGTGCTGGGAGTGGCGGCGGCGGCGGCGGTGCTTGCGGCTCCTGCGGCTCCTGCGACTCTTGTGGCTCCTGCGACTCTTGTGACTCTTGTGGCTCTTGTGGCTCTTGTGGCTCTTGTGTACCCTCTGGTTTTAGTATCTTTGCTGTCTCTTGTGTCTCCTGCGTCTCCTCGGGTGCCTCTGGTACAATCTGCGCCTTTGAAAGGTCGGTCTTCGCGAGGTTCCTCGCAGCCTGAGGCTTATCATTTTCAACAAGAATGGGTGTCTCCGGCTTCGATGCAGTAGACCCGCTCCTCCTCCAACCGCCAAACACAGATCCGAAGAATCCCGCCCTCTCAGGTGTCGTGGTGGTTGACGGGCTTGGTGTTGATGGCCCCTGCTGCGAATCCTCCACAGTCTCAGAAACCTTCTTAGGTGTTTCCTCATCGGAGGAGCCGGGTGCTTCAATGCCTCCAGGAGGAGCAGGGACGGGGAGGACCGCACGTGGAGATTTGACAGGGGTGGGGGGGTCAATGGGAGAAGTGGCTTGTGTGCTAATTTTGGAGAACTCAAGAGGTGGGATGGGTACAATCTCGCCGCTCTCTTTCGCCGAAGTCATCATTGCTCTCTCAATGGCTTCTTCCAATTCGCTCTGGCTGGTCCCGGCGCGGATCACAGGCGACATGTCCTCCTCAGGAACCGTTTGTGTACCACATCCAACAGTTGGGGGAACGTTTTTGGTATTGATGGCTACCAGCTCAGGTTCGAATTGTGTTTCGACACTCCTCACACTCTTTACTAACTGTGGGGACACTGAACTGCCTTTGCCGGGTACAACAAGTGGAAAAGGCACAGGCAAAGGCAGCAGGCTCTTATCAGCCCTGCCTACCCCCTCCAATTCTGGATCATGCTGTGTTTCTGCGTCCCCCATATCTGGCACGGCAACCGGCTGATAAACAGGTTCAACAGTATTCTTCCTTTCCAACTCTTCACCAAACTGAGTTCCAGTCTCGGCAGACTGGGCTACAACTTCATCTAATTGGACCCCGACCCCACTGGCAACAGGCTTAAGCTCCTCCAGACTCTGGACCGCTGCATCGGCCATCTCCGGCTTCACGACTTCTGGCTCGGGGTCTGACTGTACTCCAACTGAAACAGCCGGATAGGTCTCCTCGGTAGTTACGACAGTCCACGGTTGTTCATGCTCATCAATGGCGCCAGGTAACCGCTGCTGCTGTTGATCTGGGTATGGTTCCTCGGTCATGACAGCACAATCAACCATCTGGACGTATGGGAGGAGTCTCTTAGTCGGTGTATCGGGCTCCTCCGTGTCCTCATCCTCATCCTCATCTTCGTCACCATCAGCACCCAACATCGGAGCATCGCCCAGCTCTGCGAATAAGCTCTTTCGCTCGCCGGGTGCGGATGGCTTCTGGTGCACACCGGCAGGCGACCCTCCCCCTGGACTTGAATCCGCAGACATCGGCATGTTGCTGAACAAACTACTCCCTGATGGGATTCTGGATCCTCCTCTTCCTCGAGCTCTGTTGATCCTCAATTTCAGGCGCGGGTTGGTTGGGTGGTTTCCGCCAACCATCATGTCAGATGAACCCTCCATAGCATCGCTATTACCAGGCCCGAAACTTCCATAGCGATATCCATGGTCATCATCATCCTCAGTTGAACCAGTGGAAGCAAGGCTGTCACGGTGGCGGTTCTTGATCAACCTCAAGGATCGCGCACCGAACGCCGATCCACGTGAAGCCTTGGATTTAAGTGTAGGACTCGTCTCGGTTTCGGTGAGCTCATCAGCAGATGTTGGATAATCAGCCATAGGGCTCTCATTGCCAGTCTGGAAGGCCTCGGTCTCGGTAGCATTGGCGCCACGTTCATCAGCAGTTTCAAAGGCATCGGTTGCGTCCCGATCATCATTCCCTCGGTCAAAAGCTGATCTATTTCGCTGCCCTCGTGGTGTCAGTGGAGGTTCGGGTGCAGGATCCTCCGTCTCCTCCCACTCCTCTTCTACAGGTGCCTCGATCATTGTCACTTCGTCCCTGCTCTTTCTTGGCCCACCAAGGAGACCCGGGTTCACGTTTGGGCGGAGAATGGGCTTTCTGAAGAATCCGTCATTCCTTCGTCGTTTTGCAACGCTTAGTGGTGGGCCGTTACCCAAGCTGTTCCTCGCCGCTTCCAACTCATCCCTAGCCTCCTGTAGCATGCGTTTCAGTTCTACCTTCTCGGTCTTTTCTCGGTGCACATTGTTCTTGAGAGTGGCAATCATTCTGTGTGCATGATTAAGACTTGACCTCACAGTCTCGGCTTCAAGCATGGCATGCCTAGGTGTCTGCTTGGTCGGTGAAGGGGGGGGTGAGTTGTCCGGAGTAGTTTCTGTAGGCTGTAAATCAAAGGGACCATTAAGGACGCCCTCCCCATCTGACCGTTGCTCCGACTGGCGCAACCGAAGAGTATTCTTTTGGCTTTCTTCCAGCTGTTGCTCCAGCTCATCAACCTTATCCTGCAGGGCCCGACGTTCGCCCTCATTCGTAGCCAGATTCCGTCTCATAGCCGCAAGTTCAACCTCGTGGTGCTTGTGTTCTGCCTCCAAATCCTCATAGAGCTTCTCATTTTGGTGCTTCCAGTCGTCGAGCTCCTTGATCATCATATTTTTCTCGTGTCCCATATGCGAAATTTGGGTATGCAATTTGGTCTCCGTATCCCTCTGTGCGGCAGCCTGACTGTTCAAATCCTGGACGGTGAGCTCAAGATTCCAATTTTCCTCCTTTAACTTTTGCTCACTCTCATCAAGCGACTTCAATCGGGACTCCAAATTCTCCGCATGCTGCTCGAGCCTCGATTTTTCCTCCGAAATGTTCTTTAGGGCCTCTTCGCGTTCCGAAAGTAGGACTTGTAATTGGCGAACCCTGACAACAAACCCCTGCGCAACTTCTGTAGCAAATTCCAAGTGAGCTTGGGGTGAAGGCTGGTTTCGTTGCTGGCGGGGGACAGAAAGCTTGCTAGGCGAACTGCTTCCCTGGGTTTGTAAGGTCGAGGACGGCGAACTAGCTGGCTGCGCAAACAAACGAAAAAGAGTGTCAGCTCCAAGACTTCCCGGCAAGAAAAACCAGGTTATAGGAATATTATGGAGTGTAAACTAAACGCACATTTCCAGCTCCATAAGGAGAAGTGTTTCCGCTACTACTTCCACCACCATTGCCCGCTATAATCTTGTTGATCAAAACAGCCCTAGCGCTTTCCCGTCCGACCTCATTGTATTCCTTCTCTAGCTCCACTAATTTCTTCTTAAGTTCGGGACTTATCTGCTCCCCCCCCTCCTGTAATTCTTTTATCCTCGCCTCGATCTGTTGCTGTTGCTCAAGTAATGTCCCGCCCAGTGTTGCAACGGTTTCAATCCGCTTATTGACCTCCTGCAGGTGAGCCTCCAGCGTCCGCTTCACCTGGGAAGGCGAAGATTCAGGTAAAGAGAGAAAAGGTGGAGGGTCCATGCTTGAGAAACGAGAGGACCCAGACGGTTTCGGAGTCGTAGTTGATGGGTCGGTGGTAAATGGGTCCTCCATTTTGGCAGACGTGATGTCGGCTCTGAGCAAGAAGTTCAGGCAGGGCTGGTGGACAAGTAGCCCACCTTCTTAGGTTGTCAACGGCGAGAATCCAAGGTTATAAAATGAGCGGATTAGGTCAGGTACGTAGGTTAGGCCGACGATTTGACGACAAGTTCGTTTTTCAAGGTAGCGAGCTGGTCGAAGGCGCGGGGTGGTGGTGGCAGTTGGAATGGACGTACAGTAGTAGTAGTAGTAGTAGCAGGCCCCAGAACAAGCAACAAGGTGGAGCAGGAGGCGCGCCAACAACAATAACAAAAGCAACGAGGCAAATAGTAACGGATGAAGGAGCGAAATTACAAAGGAATAATCAACGCAAGAAAAAACCGACCAAAGCAACGTGGATAATGACGACAAAAGAGTATTAAAGGAACGATGAAATAAAAATGAAGAAAAAGCGGCTACGAAAGTTGAAGTACTCGTGAGGAAAGAGAGCTTGTGGTGGATACGACAAAGGAGGGGAACAGTAGTAGGCGAGAGGAGAGTTGTCTAAATGTCTGACTGACTGGCGGTTGTGGGCGGGCAGAGGACGGATGGATGGATGCCTCCCACAGATGTCGGCACCAGACCAAGGGAAAAATAAAATAAAGCCAATGGACGGAAAGTTGGCGGTGTCGGATTGGACCCAATGTGAGGCACCCTGTCCGAGTGGGGTTGAGGGAAAGACAATTCGTTGTCGAGAGGGGGGGGGGTGACTGGCGAGGATTAGGTTTCGGGGCCTCTGCGCTGCTCTGCTCTTTCTACTCCAGGTGGCTCGATCAGAGAGAAAGAACTGCAGATGCACAGGGTAGAGACAATATTTCCTTGGAGACGTGGTGCTGACGCGCGCTGGCGAATTGCAGACAACCGCGCTCAATGCTAAACCCGATCGTCAACAAACCAATCAATACAACGGATTACCCCGGGTCACGCAGCCATCCACCACCCACCAGCAAGAGAAGAGGAGGGAGAGAGAGGGGATGGAGGGGAAGGGGTTGAAGGTTAGAGTATGATATGTAAGGAATTGGGGGCTGAGGGGTTGTTGCTGCTGGACACCTAAAAATACAGTACCGGTATGCCCGTGGGCAATAACAATCCCGTGGTAATGGTGGCTTGCTTGATATGTATGTGGGGAGGGAGGAAGGGAGGGGATACGAGAGAGAGAGAGGAATGAATCCATTAGAATTCCAACCAGTATTATCACACTTACCGTACAAATACAATTGATAGAGGCAGAGAACGAGGAGAGGCAGATGGTTGTGACGACAGGGTAGAGAAACTTATTACCGGTACTATGGGTATTTGCTGAGCGAGTGACTCGATTTGGCAAGAGGGAGGCCGTTTCAAAAATAAAAATATTAAAAAAAGGTCTGACAACTAGGGTTTCCAATACTGTAAGGTACCGAAAGTATTAAAAAAATATTTAAAAAGGAGCGAGAATCCAGGAGGGAGAGTGTATGATGATGTGGGGGGAGAAATAGAAGTAAATAAACAAATGAGCGAATAAGCAAATAAGCAAAAGGAGTGAAATGGATGCTGGTATGTGAGGATAGACCAAAAGGATTGGGGGGGGGGATGTGAAGATTGGAGATGAGGATCCACAGACGAAGGGAGAGGGGGGGGAGAGGGGGAGAGAGAGAAGGGCAAACCAGGAGACAAGATATCTTTCTCCATTCCTCTTCTCCCTTCAGCAAAATACTTGTACATTACCGCACAGTGCCGGTAAGAAACTATCGCCATAATGACCCTTGCCTGTTTTTCTTCCCTATTCTTCCCTTTTTCTTTTTTGGTTTTCAACCAACTCCAAAGGGTCCTCCTTGTAACCCAGCAGGTACAAGTACGATATCATATGGTACCTCACAGTCTCACCCCTACCATATGAGCAAGAGGATCAAGGAAGTCTAAATTGGCCAGCACGACGCTCTACCTATCACAGCCTAGGCTCACCGTGATAGTGCCTGCAGTTAAAACACTCCGCAATTGAGCAACCGCTTCCGCATCCTCCATCCAGGTTCTTTGACCCCCGTTTCTTGACTTGAGTTTTCTAGAAGGGGAAGGAAGGGCCAATCTCTCTCTCTCTGATAAACTCCCAAGTTGGCATTCATCCAACGCTCCTACTGTATCCTCTCCGTACAGCATGTTGCTATGTGATGAAGTTGTTTCGTGTGATGCCTTCTCCTCAACCAAAGTCAAATAGGAAATGCCGTTGCTAGCAGAATGATGTGCTAGTACAATACCGGTATGATATCATGCAAGGACAGTATTCGGGTACAATTGGCCCTGTATCGAACACCGGTATGTTCCAGATAGATTAATTTATGTCAACATCCTGACACAATCCGCTGCCCTAGATTTGCATGTCGCCTTCCTTACCGTAGTTCTCCGCCTTTTTTTCTTTTTTTTCCTCTTCTTTTCTTTTTCTTTCTTTTTTTCCCCCGAACCTACCCTACCGTGCTGGTATCGTGCTGGTACTATATCGTACTGGTATGATACTCGAGCACTGGTGGCTACAAGCAGAGTGCCTGGGTCAACTCGGAGGCTCTGTATGGTACTGCCACATTGCGCCATCACCGATCTTGTGGCCCCTTCGGATTGTCAGATTTCAGATTTTCCCGCTGTCTTTGGATTCGAAGCCCTTCTTTCTGTAACAGCACTTCCGTCAACCAAACATGTAGAAAAAGAGTGATGGGTATGAGAGAAAGATAAGCAGATCGCAGAGTATGATAGGGGGGTTTTCCGACACAGGTATGCCATTTGATGGGATGCTCCAGACGCACCCCTACTCAGGTGCCCTTTGAAGAATTGATTGATGGCAAGAGCCCTGCGAGCAACATGGCAGCATCTCCAGTCCTATATGATACCTTACCCGAGTGGTTTCTGCTCGTGCAATGATGCCGGCTTAGTAAACAATAGCCACAATCGCAACCGTTGCTAGCCAATCTCCCTTCGTACCAAAGCTATCCCGTCAACCTCGAGAACTGCCACCACCTCAACCACCTCAACCACTTCAACCACCACCACCACCACCACCACCACAGCACCCCCAACTCCTCCACCAAAATGACTGAACCAACCCCCCGATCCGATGCCCCAACGAGCATAGCGCCGGCCCCAACTGTAACCTTCTTCAAACGCTCCACGAAAAACCGCTCTTCGATCCGAAAGCGCGCCGCCACACCTCCCCCCGTTACCACCTCTGACTCTTCAGACGCCTACTCCTCTTCAGACGAGAAAGCCGGCACACGAAGCGTCAAGAAGCGTCGGAAAAACAAGAGCGTCGTGACTACCCAAACCACAAGCAAGCCCAGTTCCGCCACACTCGGAAACCCGGAGGACGTGAAGCGCACATACACGGACGTGAGCAGCGAGTTGACGAATGCAAACGACGCAACGAAGACGAACTGGCACAACCACGGCGATGACGAGAGGTCTTCCTCATCCTCTTCGAAAAATCGGGCAGCAGGAGGGGAAGAGGAATCGGTGGCAGGCGGGACATACAAGGGCACATCATCCTACACCACCTTCATCAAAAAGTCAGAAAACGCCCCCGCCCGATCCGTGGGCCCGATGAAAGCGCCCAGCAACATCCGCACAATTACAATCACAGACTACGCGCCTGACGTCTGCAAGGACTACAAGCAGACCGGTTTCTGTGGCTTCGGCGATACATGCAAGTTCCTACACGCACGCGAGGACTACGCACAGGGTTGGAAATTGGATCGCGAGTGGGAGATTAACCAAAAGACCGGTAAAGCTAAAAATAAGAGAGAGGATGATAGTAGAGGAGAGGACGAGGAGGAGAAAGAATTGAAAGATATCCCTTTCAAATGCATCATTTGCAAGGGCGATTATAAGAGTCCCATTATCACCAAGTGCAAGCATTACTTTTGCGAGACTTGCGCGATCGCTAGGTACAAGAAGACGCCCAATTGCGCAATTTGCGGGAAGAGGACGGATGGCGCTTTTAATATGGCGAAGGAGTTGAGGAAGAAGTTGGAGAGGAAAGCAGTTAGGGAGGAGGAGAGGAGGAAGAAGGAAGAGGAAGAGGCGGCGGAGGATAATTAATTGGGTAGACCCTTGTGACCTTTCGAGTCGCTTTGTGGGGTCGGGGATGCATGTTTGTTCGTCGTTTTTCTGCATTCCACATTTAGCGTAGGTTTGGATTGTATCATATTATATAAACTATTGGTTCTCCCAGGCCTTCTTAAGCATTGTTTCGAAGCCCCCGTGGTATACAATAGCCGTTGGTTTCCCTTACAGGTACTTGTACTCCTATATTCCTATAAGACATCGCCAATGCTTGTATCATATCATATGTACAAAGTTGATTACAACAATCATACCCCAGACCCCCTAGCGCGCCCAAATTTAACATTTATAATATCATACATAACATAACATTTCGTGACACGCCACCATCTAGACTACGCCTAAAGAACCATATAGCTATGCACATCTCTTATGCGTACCATGCTATATATACAGTGCAAGTAAGTTAAAGCACAAAAGAAGAGAAAGCGACTGATGCCCAATAAATAAAAGAGAGAGAAAAGAAAGATATTATACAATAATATTATGATACAGCGCATGAGCCTCCAGCCCCACTAATGCAATGCACCGTTTCCCTTAATCCATCTACTCGAGTATGCGATACCGAGGGGGTCGCAGAAGGGCAAGAAATCTAAGGGCGCATACAGTGCATGCACACACACATTGGAAAACAGCTCCCCCTTTGCCCAGTCTAATAAGCACACAGATAGGACCAATAAAATCAAGTCTTCTTCCAATCCTTCGCCAGATGCCAGAGAAAGCGCATCCGCCTCTTGGCCTCCTCTCTCATGGCAAGCCTATGTTTGGAGCACTTTGCTTTCAACCACCGAACATAGGTCTTCTCCTGGTCGGTCGTCGCAGCATCCATCGCCTTCCGCAAGTACTTGAACACGGTATTATCCGGTACCCCTCCGCGGGCGATTAGCTGATCCACAATCCAGCCCAAGCCAGCGGTATCCCCAATGTCGATGTACGCCTTCATTAGCACTGTCAGGCTCTTCTTCTCCCACGGGAAATCCGTGCCCCAGGCGGTTTTCGAGATCTCATGCAGGAGGAGGACGGCAGCGCGGGGATTCTTCTCTTGGATGAGATGCCATGCCGTGTGCACGCTTATGTCGTGGGTTATTGGCAGCTCGGCGGATTCGAGGAACATGTATGCTTTGCGGACCTGGCTGGAGGTGGCGATGTAAGCCTCCACCGGGTCGGCGTCCCTTGGTGGGAGGAGGACCTGGAAGGATTGGAGAGTGGGGGTTTTGCTGATTTTGACACCGCGGCCTTCGCAGATTCGGAGGAATCTGTATGCTTCTGGGAGGCTTGACCTGGGCAGGCAGAGGGTGGCGCGGACGGCAGAGGTTACGATGGGGATGGAGGGCTTGATACCTTTTGCGAGGTGCTTTTGAAGTATGTCGATTGCTGCAGTGAACTGGGATTGTTGGAGTGCATGGTCCATTGCTGTCTCTTCTCTGCTTTGGTCTACAAGTTCTTGTGAGGGTCTGATCCGAACTCGCTGTAATCCCTGATATGTTGAGTGCACGAGCATGTCCTTCGTCCGCTGGTTGATTAAGGAGTCGTTGTTTTCCCGGATAATAGCGTAAGTCCTCCGTAATAAAGAGGGGGCCGCATCGCCAGTGTGGCGAATGGTTTGGAGCAAGGTATTCAAAGTTGCAGCATCAGGCTCAATTCCAGAACTCACCATTCGACGAGCCCAGTGCTCTATACCAGGCTCATCCCATTGTCGTACACATGAGTGGATCATGATATTGTAAGAATATGTATCCGGCAATACACCTCGTTGCTCCATCTCGTCAAAGAACTTCTCCAAATCACGCAGTCCAATCATGGCAGAGTAAGTCTTCAGGAGCATGTTAAACATGGGTGTCGTAAGCCGCACCTTCTTCACCTCCATCTCTTTTAGGACGTTTGCCGTACCTTGCCAGTTCCGCCTCCGAGCGTACGCCGCCAGAAAAATTGCGTAGGTCTCTGCGTTATGCCTGATACCAAGTTCTAGCTTCACACGCGCATATCCCCTCGCTATGTCCAGCCTCCCAACATTGATTGCCGCCTCAATCAATACATTGAACACACCGACACGAAGTTTCACTCGCGATTCAAACATCCACTTGAATATTCTCTCCATCCTATGAAACGATCCACTAATAATCTTCACCCCACCAAGCAGTAACGTGCACATCGTAGAATCCACCATCCACGGCGGTCCCTCCTTCCTCAGAAGCGTTCGCAGAAGTTTCTCCGCCTTATGCAATTTCCGCATCGCGATGAAATTCCGCAATCGGTGCCCCATAGTTTGCATATTCGGCTGCACCCTGGGTCTGTGGCATTGGTAGGTGGAGATAACTTTAGAGTGCATGCCCATCTGAATGTATGCCTCCAAGCATATATTCAGTGCGTCGGTGTCGACATGCTTCTGACCGGCGACGTGCATCTGGTGGAATATTTCGGGGATCTCGGAATACCGCCACCGCTTCCTCAATGCCTTCATCACTGCCTTTCCCACGATCTTGACCTGCTCGCCATCTTCACCCCGCTGGAGCCCCTCCAAAAACCCTTCCCTAGCCTCGGATGGCTTCCCCTCCAGAACTGACCGACAGCACTTCAATACCCAAATCCTTGACGAAGCACTTTTGATTTTATCCTGGATCGGAATTGCAATTGAGGTAGTGGTAGTAGTATTAGCAGTAGCAGTAGCAGTAGCAGCTCTCCGAACGGACGTCCGCCGTGAGATTAACTGATGACGCCGGGAAACGGATTTCGGCACTGGCTTCGTGAGTGCAACATTAGGCGATGATGGCGGGGCCTCCCGACGAATCGGATTCCGCTGCTTCCTAAGTACCTCCGAGGAGCGGGCCTTCGCCTGTTGAGAGCAATTGCTGTTTTTCCGTCGGATGTCGAGTCTGACGCAGCCGGCGATGGGTCCGTGACGAAACGGTTGGCAGGGCCAATGGAGGAGGATTTGGCGCAGATAATGAAGGGCGTTCTTCGAAGGGGCTATAGCATGAGTATGAGGTATCATCATACTTCTTCAGGGGATTTTGGCGGACGTGGGGGGGCGCCCTCAGGCATTCTCCAGGAGGAAGCGGGGAGTTTCTAAAGTTTTTTGCCCGAGGAAAATCCACTGATTTTCTTGTCCTGAGATTGTTTAATGCCTTTCAAACCTAACCCTATATAACCCAGTGGCTCACAAACGCTCACTCAATATCATCTGCCACCAGTGAAATGCCACCAAGCCTCGCTGCCGTGCTGCCCTTATTTCCTTTACGACGACCTTTCATAATCATCGTTACCCCGAAAAAGACACCAGTGTGAGCTACAGCACTTGCACAACGACCCCCGCTTCGGGCGCTGGGGGGTGGTTTTGGGTTAGGAGCACGGCAACACTATGTCATAACTTTGAGTTGTATGCACCTTATATCCCATCTAAATAGCTACCCCAGTGCAACCCCACAAGCAAATAACGCAACAACACCTTAATAAACCAAAGGAACAAATGAAAACAAGGACCAACCCGCCAAACCCCCGATATCTATGATATCTGTAATACTCAGCATCTACATTGATGATGAGAATCTACTCTGATGATGAGAAGAGAGCTTGTTCCTCCCGTGTCTCCCCTTCCCCACCACCCTCGCTTCCATCATTCCAGAATACTCCGGGCGCGAGGAACAGGGAGAAAACAGCAGCAATCCCAAACGTGGAGGCCAAGCAGACAAACACTGTTTGCGGATATGTTGCCACCGTCGATGCGTATATCAGGTTGAAGACACTTTATAATTAAGTTAGATCATTCCATTGGCATTTCAGCTGCAAAATAGGGAATACTTGAGACGTACGCTGGAGCTACCACTCTTGCTAAAGAGTGAAGAAGGGCTGTGGCACCAAGGAGTTTCCCAGTTTTGTCCGTGGGTACATGTTTTGTAAGAGACGATTGCAAAGTTGGTGAGCCAATCCCACCAAGAGCTGTTAACACACCGGCAGCTGTAAACTGGCTCCCGTTCTGCGCGAGTGCGTAACAAAGATATCCCGCAGTCTCGACAGCAATCGAGAACCGAATCAAGCTATGATTTGCATCAGATCAAGGGCCCGAATGAGTAGAGACGTGACATAAGATGAACCATACTTAATATCAAGTGTGTCGCATCCTCTATGCAGGCTTTGCGTCGTCGATGCACGACGAAAGTAGGTGACCGTAAGCGGTAGTACTACAAACAGCATCGTGACTCTAAAACAGTTTACAATAGAAACGTATATAGATGACTTCAGAAACCGATCGGGTTAGCATGGCTACTTCCTGTATATATATCTCAGGAGAGTACTTCAAAATTTCCCCAACCAAACTCCGCTTCTGCGTATATTAGAATCACAGTGATACCTGCAATTCCGACCCCAAAGAGAACGCAATCAGTAGCGGCCAAAAGCATTAAATTCAACCGCAACCTTGGGCTTGAACCCTGACCAGTTGGGAATAGGACTGTGAGGGGCCGTAGAAGGTTTGTTGGATTAAAAGAGTCCCACCAATGTTTGGGGACCCCCTCTTGTAGTTCCATCTGCTCGCATTTATGGTTTTCTCTCGCAAGTACCATCCGGCGCTTGGACAAAGATTCCGGCATGAAAAATATGACATAGCATATAAAAACAGCGTGTGCTCCCTAGAGTAAAGATGTCAGTAATATCAAACTTCTAAGCATCAGGCAATAAGACTGACCAATGCGACATAAAACACGGATAGTATGTTATTCGTCCTCTCAATCAACAAACCCCCAAGCACCGGTCCGACGGCTATTCCGAGGAAAAGGCATCCTTGAAAATACCCAAAGGCCATCGCACGCCGAGCGGTAGATGTGCAGTCTGCCCCATATGAGTATGACAAAGCCATCCCTAGCATGAAGCTCCCACAGAGGCCGTCAATCAGCGACCCGAAAAGCAGAATATTCACAGTAAAGACATCTGGATATTTCGCTGCCAAGATAGTAGTGATTTCATTCGCAAGCAGACCAAAAGAAGAAAGTGCCATGGCAAGCCTTCTTCCATAGCGGTCCGATAGAGACCCAAGCCTTGGGGAGGTAAAGGCGCCTGTGCCAATGGATCAATTGTAAGCTCGTTTACTAAGATGGGACGAAACCTACTGAGAATGCCTGAGACAAGGCTCATATATAGCGTGAACTTAGACACAAGAGCTTGCACCTGATTTCGGCATAAACTTAGAATATAACTCAACACACGAGGGTGCAATGGCACATAATAACCTCTGGCTCCTTGCACTGTCCGTCATCGCCGCCTCCCATTAAAATATGTGGGACAGAATCTCTCGTATATCCGTTGTCCGAATAATACTGTTGGCATACCAGAGCTAGAACAACGTTTAACCGTGGCACAGCAGCACTGTGATGGAGATATTAGTAGTGACAACAACTTTCTTCTATGGCAATAGGTTACACAGGAGCTCTCACCCGCCAAGGGCCATAGTGAACAAGCAAAATGGAGGCAGTAGCCAAAAAACCTAATGATCATTCGACCTCATGTCCTCTATACATGTTCTGAAGAGACCGAGATTCATCTTACCGATGGTTTCCGGTACCATGGAACACCTTCCCAATCGTCGATTTCATCAGTCCTTGCAGGCGTGCCATTCCCGTTTCCGCCCAACAGTAGTGATGTCTCATTTGTTTCCGTTCCTTCGGTCTGAAAGTCCTGAGAATCGGGTGTTCCTTTCGAACTCAGGCTTCCACCAATCAAAAGTGGCTTGGAAATTCTGTTCCTGCCTAGTATTGCTTGCGCCTCGGCTGCGGATTCAACCAAGGCATCCCGAATAGACGAATCCATAAGTCTGCGAAAGATAGTGATATGAAGGCGCAAAGTTTACGCAAGTTGACGGAAGAAAGATTCCCGCTTCTTGCAAAGCGAAACTCCAGGGACGAGGAAGTGGTGATAAAACAAACAAAATGCGCACGGCTTGCTCTAAGCCGAAAGCCTACCGTACTTATTGAATAGGTGTTCAGTGATGATTTATAACCAGAAGAGAGAAAAACACCAACAAGCCCTGCTAAATAAGAAGGAGGCAGGAATCAGTACTCTGCGAAATCGATGGAATGTAGGGAATCCTGGGTATAAGTCTCACGGCCCTCTCTCCTACAACAGGGGGGGTAATTGTTTTACGTGGTATCATAAATAGCATGAGAGGATCTGCCATGGAGAACAAGCTAAGGGTCACTCAAACGCCTGATTGGCGCCGGGATTACCATGTATCCCAGAGATAAGGCCTTAGTTTATCGTGTTTCTATGGCTAGGAGTGGGTAGAAAAGCATGAATACCAAAATCGGTCCGGCCAAAATCTCAGTAAGTCTGCCCTGCTGATGGAGTATGTACAAGTACCATCGTCCGATCTCTTGGGATTCGCTGTCAGATTATCAGCAGAAACCACCACATCACCTTATAATAGGTGAAGTTTGAAAGATTGGCGGAATTGCACATGCTCAATATATGATATTATCCTGAACACACGAGGACAAGTACCGGTACTACAGTACTCGAGTACACAATCCATGTTTCATCCAGCAACCAAAACAAAACCATTGGTGAGATCCAGCCCGTCTCGGCGGCCCAGGCTATGCCGCTCCAGAAAAGCACCATCATCATCCTCCCCAGGAACTTTTCTCTCTCAATCCGGAGATTAGAGGCCCGCCGGAGATGGCCTGCATGGCGCAGCGTGACGTGGAAATGAGCCTTTGATGTGATTGCAAATCATTAAAAACGCAAGCAGATTAAGACTGCCCTACCAGTATCATACAACACACTACGAGTAGAATAGAGAATCATCCCGTCATACTGCACCCCGGAGCGCAGAGGCTTGTCTTGTGCGATGCCGGCAGCCATTTGGGCACTTTCAGCCCCCTGTGCCCCTTGCGAACCCCCACACAGAACATCGACTCGGATGGATACTGATACCGATCCGATGACCATCATCTGTTTGCTTTATCAGCAAAATGAGGCCCGGAGGTGTCTTGGTCGCCAAATAACTACCGATATCCAAAGAAGGCTATTGTTTGGCTCCTGTTTTCATCTTACTGTGACTCGAGTTATCTGGGACCCTGGAGCTCCTTTTTCAAGTCTGTTCAGTTCCACAAGTGCCCCAGATATCGTAGCGGTTCCTACAGAGCCATGTTCCTCAAGGTTGAGCAGCAGGCAGCAGATGGGCAAGGGGAAGCAGCCCCCCCGACAATTTCTCCCGACGGAGACGGTTAAGTTTATTGCCCCTTCCAGGGATCAGACAACTACTCGAGTGATTTTACATGATCTCTGTAAGCCAAGCGGGCTCGAGGTCTATCTCAGGATAGAGCATATACCGTTCCCGAAAGCTCATGTACCTATGCCGAAAATCGGCGTGATAACACGTTTTCAACATTTCCCCCGCAGCACCTCCGTCTAGTAAGTCCTTGTGCGTTTCGGGTCCCTGCATCTCGCCATCCCGCTACAAAAACATGGCACCCGTCGCATCTGCTGCATCCCCCGCAACCGGGCTTCACATTACCGACCGAGCGTGAAACTGTCCTCGTGACATTGGGGTTGTATGAGCGCCTAGAGTGGAGGGTCCACGGTAGATCTAGAAGAACCCCACCTCTACCGCCCGCACTGCCATTTTCCTCGCGTGATCTCGGTTAAAGAGCATGAGCACAAGCTCCTCCCACAAAGTCTCCCCCTCGCGCCCAAACTCGGGCCCCGGCACCGCGGTAGAGCTCTGCAACAGGTCAATCATATCTCAGCAAGCTTCCAGAAAATCTCTACCAGTACTACAGTATCATAAATCATGGAGTGAATCGTCATCTGCATGCAATGTGTACGTCACTTACTAGTCACAGTTCCCTAGGAGTACCATATGTTTACGCCGTTGTGAAAATTTAGTACAAATCGTCTGGAAGTTCCCCTGAGCGGGCGGGAATGACATTACTTCCTTTTCCCAATCATTCGTACAACAAACCCGTACTGCGCACGTCCAGAAAGGAGGAAGAGAAAGACACGATTCACAATGCCTGGTTGGGGTATGGCCATACAGATCTTGCTCTCCACCTCAGTTCCACCACCGCCACTCATTTGTTGGATTGTGAGCGCTGACATATGAGCCTCCTCTAGGAGACTCACACGACGCTTGGAAACAGCTCTATCAAAATGATGAGGGGAGCCGCGGAGTACCCTTTTGCAATCCACATTCATTTCACTTCTGTGAATTTTCATCTAACGGGAAGTGAACAGGGCAATCTATCTCACGAAGTAATTTCTGGTGCTGCTGCATTCGAAGGGTTCAAACTCTTCGAGAACCACCAGCGTCGGGAAGGTGCATTTATCTTTTCGCCACATGGTGCAGTATTTCCCCGGGAGCGCATGTCTAACAGCGGGTGAGAACGACGAAATAGGGAAGCAAGTATCCCACGGAACGGCAAAGGAAATCCTTATCGGTCTAGCCACCGCAGAGGCAGAGAAGCTTGTCGAGAGGAAGGGTTTAAGTGCACACGAGGGCGAACGGGCCAAGCACGCGACTAGGCAGAATGCCGAGTGGATGTACGAACAATGCAGCAATGGTGACCAGTACAACCCCAACAGCCAGGGACCCCCTGGCCCGTTGGAACAACGTGAAGGTTACGAGCGTAGGGATTACGATCGTGGGAGATACGAGCGTGGTGGTTATTAGGAGTGCAGGAAAACGTGACATGGCGAGGGCAGCTGTTGTATTTTTAAGGCATCAAATTGCATGCGTGTATTAATGAAGGCTAGGCACAAAGCCACGTTCTTAAAGTATCGATATATATGATTTATTCATTTGACATACGATTTGAGTTTCGGCGGGGGCTCCGACATTCTTCGGATGCCGTAAAATCCGGTAAAATCCACTACCAGATTGCCAACAGGAGTCAACCCGTCAGCACAGGATAGGATTGGTTTGACAAGTTAACAGAGTTGCGAATGCCAGTTAATGAGACCCAACATGTCCTAAGGCTGATCTTATATACTATGTTAGGAGAGCGCTAACACTCTTTAGGAGCACCTGTCTCCGGGTCCATAAATTGCAGGGCTAATCGCAGATTTCACGGGATTTTATGGTGTTTGTGAGCGGGGTTCAGCGGGTAGGGAGTAGGTTAGAATGACCGAGTGAGGGCGAGTGATGCTGATATCCCCCAAAATAATATTGATGCACTACGGTACTGGCTGACCATGTGTTATGGAATCTGGTGAATTATCTCGGAGGCTGGTATTTCGTTATTTCGCTAGTAACCTTTTGAAATCTAAGTTGGTGATTCGTGGCCTGGGCTAGGGCTCAGGCGTCCGGGTTTCGGGCATCCGATTCTCTAACGTCCAACCCATCGAACGTCAAGGAATGCCCGTTACCAGTTTCACAGAACCCATCCGATGGAGCCACCTTTTTGAGCCCAACGGGGTCCAGTGGATTATTCGCGCCATATGCCTGAGTATCCGGCACGAATGAGCTATTTGTTCTCAGGGGTGGGGCACCCGTCGCAATTGGAGGGCGAAGCAAGGCCACCGAGATCGAGACCGGGCGCTGTCGTGAGAACACGGTAGTCGTTCGCAGCGATAAGGTGGAAAATGCAAGCAATTACCCAAAAAGCAAAAAGGCAGCTGCCTGTAGGAGGAGAAAAAAAGAAAAGGAGGACAGCAGTGCCATCTCCATACTTTAATACCGGTATGGTTTTAACCACGGACTTCCATCTCTGTTCTGAGCAATAAACTGCGAGTAGAAACAAGCTGATTGGTGGGCTCAGTTTGACGCAGAGATGAAAGTCACCGAGAAAAAGGCCTTGGATACACCAATAAGAAAAAGGAAAAAAAAGGGGAAAGAGTAGGCCTCTACTCGAGTAGTTTGCCTTAGACAAGCGCTGTGCTATCATCATCCCTGAGGTAAGTTTTTATATATTTGTTGGTGGTGATCCACACGAAAAGGTAGAAGCAGTATATCCACGCGCACAGTCACAGAAGCGTCTGACTTCGAGGCTCCGTCCTCTTTGTGTCCTTGAAAAACAAGATGTGCAGCGGCAAAAGGTTTATTGCCGGCGGGCATCATCATAGTCACCAAAACAGTATCGTTATTGGGCAGTAGCACACATAATGGGGTGTCGCACGGCTTCTCAATTATAGTGTCGGTAGGCAACAAGAGCTTTGAGACGGAATGGCGAGTTGGAATTGACTAACAAGTAGCAGCCTAAGGAGGAGAGAAAATTTCTCTTTTTTCATACCGTTATCGTGAACATACGGCTGCTGCTGTCCCCAGAGCAACGTTTTCTGGGGTTGTTGCCAAGCTTGGACTCGTGTGCAAAGTCACGTGCACCCAAGCCTTTTGCCCCTTAAAGTTGATTCTACATTTTTACCGGGCAGCGTGTCCTTGTCTTCTGTCTTTCTGTCAATTTTCTCCACCAGCAATCATCAAGTCAAACCAGCACCAAGCCCCCCAGCCAGCCAGCAATCAACCCCCTTCGATAGCCAAACGCCAAAGCTTCGTTTCTCGGGCAGAACTCCTCTTTTTTCAAGGACACAGCACCATCTTTTTCTTTTTACCAAACATAAGCCTTTTTGCTTTCCTCCATCCGATCGTCAAGCAAAACTCAACCGTCAAGCACCCACAAAAGAAAAACGCCATGTCCACCAACGCCACTGAGACCGTCGCCGCCGCTGCTCCTGATATTATTGAGACTATAGTCGATTCTCTCAATGATGCTACTCTTGCCCCTAAGACCGAAATTAGCGAAGCAGACGCCGCTCATGCTGCTTCTGCTGCTGAGGGCAGGAGACTTTACATTGGGAACCTTAACTATATTACTACCGAGGAGCAGCTAAAAGAATTTTTCGAAGGATTTTCTATGTGGGTATCACCTTTTCTTTCTTGGGATGCACCCCTCTACGAACATTGCTTTTGGCACCTTCGCTGTAGTTTTGAGCTTGATTGACACATTCGAGCAAGGCTGACATACATTATCACCTAGTGAATCCACTTCCATCCCCACCAACCCTCGCACCACTCGTGCTGTTGGCTATGCCTTCGTTGATGTCACCACTAAGGAAGAGGCAGAACGTGCAATTGCGGAGCTTAGTGGAAAAGAGGTTCTGGAGAGGAAGGTCAGTGTCCAACTAGCCAGAAAGCCTGGCACGTCTGGCTCTATCAAAAGGGAAGGTGAAAACGGTGCACTTGCAGAAGGGCAACAGCAAGCACCTTATGAAGGGGCAAGGAAGCACAGGGGCAACCCTAGAAACCGTGGAAGAGGAAGGGGCCGACCCGCCCCAAAGGTTAGTTTTTCTTTCTGTTTATAATTTTGGAATGAGCCTAACACTAGTGGAAGAACCGCCTGAGTCGTGAGAATGGCACCACCAGTGAGGAAGACAAGTCTGCACCTACCAATGCTTACGGACAAGTTCCTCCTCTCACCGAGGTTCCTCTCTACTCTGATGCCCCTGATACCCTCGAAGATACTGCCGCCAGTATTCCTACCGGTCCGGCTGCTGAAGGTGAGGGTCACGCTACTGGTGGGTACAGGCCGAAGAAGAGGAGGGGTCCCCCAGAGAATGGTGTCCCAAGCTCCACCAAGGTCATGGTGGCTAACCTCCCCTATGAGCTTACTGAGGAAAAGGTATCCCCCCCCCCCCCCCGACTAGACCCATTCTACTATATCACCCACTAACGCCTGTTCACTTATAGCTCAAGGAATTGTTTGCTCCTTATGACCCTGAGTCTGCTAAAATTGCTCTCCGTCCGATCCCTCGTTTTATGGTTCGCAAGCTTCAAGCACGTGGCGAACCTCGTAAGGGACGTGGTTTTGGTTTTGTTACCTTGGCCTCCGAGGAGATGCAGAAGAAGGCCGTTGAGGAAATGAACGGAAAGACCGTCGATGGCAGAGAGATCGCTGTCAAGGTTGCCATTGATAACCCCAAGATTGAAGGAGAGGAGGGTGAACACGCCGAGGAGCAGAAGAAGGAGGAAGCTGGCGAAACTAATGGCGTCGACTCAGAGCAACCCGAGGCTCGCTACTAATGCCATTTAATGGATTGACGATGATGGGTAGAGCTAGGGGCGGAAATCGAACTTTTGATTTCATTCATAGGCAACAAAGATCTTTGCGTATTATTACGTTGCTTATGGGAGAGATTGGGATACATTTCTGTTTTAGGTTCTATCTTATATGACCCGCTATGAAAAAAATGAAAAAATTAGAAGAGTGGGGAACGGGGTTGTGGGTGTTTTCTCACTCTTTTAATGCTGTTTCTCTCAGTTTGACGATGATGGGACTGAAATGAGTTGAGAGGTGACAAATTTCTTTGCTTGCCAGCGAATATGGTCTGGTTTTGTTTGCTTCCTATCTTTTCTCAAATCATTGGCCTCCCAAGAGTTTTGGGAACGGTGGAGGTGCTTCATATTGGATTCAGAGGAGTTGGTATTAAAAACAAAAATATTTAATCGCCCGATAGTGACTTTATTGTAACCACGGCTTCTTGCCTCCCGCAAAGTTTTATATGGGTTGGGGTGTGGAGGTTAAGCGCTTTTTTAAAAAGAGAAAAAGAGAAAAAAGAGAAAGTCTAAATGTTTAATACACTGCTAACAATGCCCATGGAGGTTATGCTGTGAGATGTTGGTATCAATATAGCGGTTTGTCCACGGCATAACTTAGAATAAAAGTATCATGCATGTAGAAACAGAAGGGCAGAGAAAAAAAAGAGGAACGAGGCTGCCGGGGGGGGAGGCGGAAGAAACGTTACACCCGACAGACACCCTCCAGAACTACAATTTGCTATCTTTCGCTCCCTTCATTCCCTTAACGCCCTCCACAATGCCCTTCCTCGTGACAGACTCCGGGTACGGGAGTGCGGAGGCGCCCTGCCTATGCCATGCCCCGCCGTCAACAACAATTACATCGCCACTGACGTAGTCTCCGGCCGGAGACAACAGGTAGATCGTAGCGTCGGCAATCTCGTGAGCATGGCCAAATCGCTGGATAGGAACCGCCCTTTCCGACTCACTGGCGATCTCTGGACGGGAAAGCCTGGCCAGGCCTTCCGTATCGGCTATGGGACCTGGAGCTATGCACTACATTTCACCCAGATTCCCATTAATCAACTCCTCCCCCGGATAAGGCAATGTGGGGTGGGGGGGAAGGAGGCAAACATTGCTAGTAATCCCATAAGGTCCCAACTCTACGCACAGTACACTCGAGAGTGCGTCTATAGCGGCCTTTGCCGCAGAAGGGTGAGCCTGGAACGGCGTACCGGTATAATGAAGCGTAGCTGAGACGAATATGATCTTGCCGCGAGTCTTCTTGAGTTCTTCTAATGATGCCTTTGCCGTATTATACGAGCCCAGAACGTCGATGTCGATAACAGCTTTGAACGCATTGGCGGAAAGGTTGTCCACTGTTGCTAGGAAATTTCCGGCTGCCCCGCAACTATTCTCCCATCCCCCCGGTTAGCATCTGTCTACTTCTTCCCCGGGAACGAACGCACATGACATAATCCAGCCTCCCCAATTCTTTCACCGTCCGCTCTACTACCGCGACGAGCGCCGAGTAGTCCCGCACGTCGGCGGATATCCCGAGGACTCTGCTGCCGCTTCGGAGTGTTTGGAGTTCGGCGGCTTTGGCCTCAGTCACGTCTTTCCTCCGCCCGATTATGGCGGCGTTCGCACCGAGTTGGATTAGTGCCGCTACTTGTGTGGAGCAAATTGAGCCCTGGGGGTTTTGTCAGAAAGTGGGGATGGAACGGAGAGGGGGGAGGTTACGGCTCCACCGGTGCAGAGGACTACTTTGCCTTCTGTTCAGGTTGAGTTGGCAGGTCAGTTTTTGGTGTATATACAGTTGGTGAAGAGAAAGGGAAAGTGCTGCGTGGTAGTCTAGTGGGGCTGTGGTGTCTTAACGTACCAAAGATCCCCGGAGCCCATATCGGCGACTTGTATTTCTTGATCGCAGCAGACATCTCAGTTCGTGCCATAAGGTATCGAAGGTTCCGAGAGGGAAATCCGGAGCTGTGTTTGTAAGTAGTATTAGGTGTGGGGAACTTTGAAAGAGCCTTGGTGGAGGTGGGCGCGGCCGTTGATTTATGATAACTGACCGAAGTACCTGTACTGCTTGGGTGCGTCACGGTACCAGTAACCTGCCAGGTTTACGTTTCAGTTTCCTGCGGCATACTGGTACCTTATAATTCTACCGAGGCCCAGGCGTTGATGTGAGATAATTAATCATCAAGATTGAGTGAGACCTTGTGCTTGCAGCTGCCTCGGTTTGTATCATGTCTGAGGTGCGTTGATACCCGGCTTTTTTTTCCGTTTTGTCAGGATCTAGGGCCCGTACCGAGACGGGTGATCGGATTGTTCAGGATTTTGTGAGGTTGAAAGTGCTAGTTATTTCTTGACGGAGTTTGGACGCCGCAAACTCCACTTTTAGCACTCGCCCCAGTATTGCCTCTCCTGAACTTGCTGTAATATATTGCTTGTGGCACCGTGGATTTTAGGTGAAGGTAGTAGGTAACATTCGTTTTTTCTACACTAGACTAAAAAGCAAAATTCATCTAAATTTTGAGTAAAAATCTTCCTCCTTCCTCCTTTCCTCGACTGCCCCAGCAACATCAGGGCCCCAAACGTCCTCCGGCGACCTGCCTGCTTTCAGCACCTCCTTTTCATGCCTCTTGGCTTCGTCCTTCGTCATCAGTACCACGTCGTTGGTAGTTATTGTATGGTCGTTTTCTCCCCAGAAGCCTTCGTCCCTCGGAGGTAACGGCTCCCAGCGTATAAGGACTAGCCTCGTAAAGAATCCAGATACAACACTCTTCCCTTTGAATACCTCATCCGCAACGTATCCAGCGTCACTCTCATTCAATGGGATTCTAATTCCAGGAGCATTTCCTCTCAATCGGCTTTCCTGACCAGCTAATTGGGCAATCATATCTTCATAGAGCTTTGACCTATCCTTCCCCTTGGAATATTCTATTGGATATCCCGCAATGGTGGTCAAAATGTGGTTCGCAACGCAGAGCCCAAATATCGACGGCATGGTACCCAACACCGGGAGGATTCTGACCCGGAAGTCTGGAAGCACGCCTAGCTCATCAACCTTTCCTTTTTCGAATTCGTCCTCCGAAAGTGGTAGTAAAGAGGCTTTCCCCGGGCCTGGTTTCTCGGTAGAGTAGACTACTGGGATTCCGGTGGAGACACCCTTCTGTCGGAGACGCCGGCGAGTGCTTCGGGATAATGGATCTTCGGTTGATTCTGAAATATCGCCAATGCAAACCTAGCACACGGTGCGTGAGTGATCGATAAAACACTAACTTAGGGCACATAGTAGGGATTTGGGGCCACATACCCTTGTGGGATCACTTTTGCATCCGGCACCCATACTGGAGATTATTGGAATGTTATGAGTTTTGCAGTAGAACAGGAGATCAACCTTCGTCTGGATATTGTCAATTGCATCTACCACAAATGTTGGCTCGCCCGCTAATAAAGTGGCTCCATCCTCCATTTCCCACAACTCATTTCGTGCATCGATCTCCACCCAAGGTGCTACCTGCTCCAACCGTTTCCTCAAAGCTTGGACCTTTGATGTCCCTACGTCTGCAAGAGTGGCTACCGCATGTCGGTTCAAGGATGATAGGGTAACTTGGTCGAAGTCAACCAATCGAATCTTGCCCACTCCTGAGCGAAGGAGCATTGTTGCAACCCAAGATCCAACCCCACCACATCCCACAATTATCACAAAGGATTTGCGAACCTTTTTGAGACCCTCTTCACCAAGGAATACTTTGTTGCGGGCTAATTGCTCGAGGATGATATCTAAAGGGGAGGGTTGGTATGATTAGAAGTCGAGAGTAGAGTATATATAAGCGGCGTACCTTCGTCCCAATCTCCTCGTCGAACATTCGTAGCTGGAAGCGCATCTGATTCGTCTTGGAGCCTGGATCGCGCGGCTGCCGCACCGAAATCCGTGAGCTTTTGTAGGGGCAATGTTAGAAACACCAAGCTTTACCTTACCGGCAGTAATGCATCGCTGGCTAACTAAATGGGTATACATACGATATTCGCCTCTGGCGGAGGAGGAGGAATCGAATCTTTAAGGGTTTTTAATCTCGAGATCTGCTTAACCCTCCGAAAAGCAAAAATTGTGGAAGCTACAACTGCACCGGAAATTAAGGCAGTGTAGGCCAGCTGTGCCCGGCGGGAATGTAGGTTAACGTTGAGGTTGTGGAGGTTGAGCTTTGTGTAAGCCATGTTGTGCAAACCTAGCCAAGAAACTTGACAGCTAAACGGGAGGAACGAGTGAGGAGAAACGATGTAGTGGTGAGAACAGGGAGGCTCAACAGTGACGCGGGGTTAGGGTACAGTGAGTCTTCTGGGCTCGAGTGCTCCTTCATGTATAACGCCAGAATCAGTGAGTTCCACTTCTGCACCTCCCACCCTTGGAAAAGAAGACCCCTCTCCACCCCCGCGAAAACAGCGCGGATCCTGGCTTAATGGAAGGGACATGCTTTTTCGTTACAACATCTCCACGTTTTATCGGACCCTTGCAGCCTAGCTGGAACAAATCAATCTTCCTAGGAAAGAAAAAAGTCTTGGGCGCGAGAAAACCTTTGAAACACCGTCGATCGCAGGGTAAACTTGCCAACTACAGTATGATACCAGAGCACACCACCGCCAAGTATAAATAGCAAACTGCAACATCTCTCCCCCACTGTAGACTTCATTTATTTAACCCTCAAACATCTATAAAAGGGTGAGGTGAAACCAAAGAAGTTATCAACGAGAAATTAAGAAACAAAATTAGGTCAACTTCGATTTTTATTACAATTACAAAAAGCCTAGACGCTGAGCCTTTTATCACCCCCTGCTCCTAACGAGTCCCTGGCATCAGCCAAATGATCAGAGAACTCAATAGCTGAGCAGAAAATACCCCGATTACATATTCCTCCGATTCCACAAAACGGCATCGTCCGCCTTCCGGCATTTCTGCTACTCAAGTGACCATAAGTAATTAGAACGGACGAGAGTTGATCTTTAACCTACCTCCTTACCTTACACACATCCTCACCTCTAACACAAGTGATGAGCCATTCAAAAACTTCCTTCATCACTCCAAGACTCTTTGCATCCTCGGTCGTGAGTAGAATGGCACTCGCAGCTATGACGCGGGCTTGGTCAAATTTCTCGTGCCTTCATTAATTTTGGTCTATTTCAATTCACTTTTGAGATCGGTCACGTGGAGACAAGTCACGAGGTCCACTATGAACAGCAGGCTCCCGCAAAACATGGTAGTTGCTGGGAAGCAAGATCTTGGGCAAGTTCCTGAACAAATCCAATTGTTAGCTGGTGACCGAACAAGGGCCAAATCAAAGGGCATTCTTACTACAAAAAGACATTGGTAGGTCTTTTGTATCGATAGGTATGCCTCTGCCAATGGTGGTCCGAGTCTGTTGACGTGAATTATGGTTGGGGGAGTATTATACCTAAGAACTCGAATACGGTAATTGGACCATGTGCTAGGACGTTGGGGTTGCCTCTCCCAGTAAGGTCTGATGTTTTTTCCTTTTTTCCTTTTTTCCGGAGGGTAGGGGTTTTGGTATGTTTACCTCCCTTTTCCAAAGGAGATTCCGAAGGGCAGGAGATACCTCTGATGGCATGTCGTGTTAAATTTGCCCTTTTTTGAGCTGAATTCGGGGGCTTTGTTTTGTCGAAATTCTGCAGCAAGGGTAGCCAAGCGAATCGAGGGGCAACCTGCCTCGGGGGAGGGGTTGGTCTGTTTTCTGCACTCTCGAGAAAATCAAAATGTACTTGCCAAAACAAAAAGTTTGGGGTGTTGCCACGCGCGAGTTGCTCGAGTAGTTGCTAAAGAACACCCCAAACTTTTTTTTCGGCCCGTATGATACACGCTTTAGGCGACTTGCGCTAAAGTTATCTTGTGCCTGTCTCAGGTTTTCCACCTGATCCTTGTGTTGCAGCCCTCTTGGCAAGCTTTTACTTTCCAGATCTTGTCCTCAACCACATCCGCTGGGATCTAACTGGGGAAACCAGCCGCATCCGTCTTCAGAATTATTATTTTTTGGGGGGGAGCAAATGCTTTTTGTCTGACAGCCTCCGTTCTCAGAAATACACACGCCCCGGCCCCTTTGCCCACGCAGGTCCTCAGCCAATCTCGGCCTTCCGCAATATTTCTCCTTAACTACCACACAGCGCTAGTCTCTCGCTTCTTTAGGACCCTTTGCCTCGTTATTCGATTCCCTCGACTTTCGGCACCATTTGCTTTGCGCAGATCAAACACTTGCAGCTCTCACATCAAGCTGGCGTCTGGGTATCTTTTCTACGACCCTCACCTACCAGTACTTCTCGTAGGATAAGAGGGAATATAGCCGATATGTCGTCCGCAAACTATGAATCTATAACCCAGGAGGATAGAGATGAGGGGACTAGCTCTCCTGAGGGAAGACGGTACGCTTTATTACCCACAGGCCTTCCGCAGCTGCTGACCTTATTATCGGGGTTATAGACGTCGACGTCAAGGCAAGATAGCTCATCCGGCCGGTGAGGCATCATGGGGCAGTAGCGTTGTCAATCTCTTGAATACTAGTCAGTATTGATTGCCCTTGTTTCCTCGATTAACTTTATGGCTTACTCCAGAGCAGTTGTCGGTGCCGGTGTATTGGCAATGCCTCACGCAATGTCACAGTTCGGAATGGCCCTGGGTGTCTTCGTTATTCTATTTTCCGGTTTTATGTCTGGCTTTGCTCTCTACCTCCAAACTCGATGCGCCAAGTATATCGATAGAGGGGCAGCCAGCTTTTTCACTTTGAGCCAGTTGACTTTCCCTAATGCGGCCGTTGTCTTCGACTTGGCTATTGCTATCAAGTGCTTCGGTTAGTAGAAACTCTGTTTGCTTGCTCAAGGAGAAATGGTTGTCGTTCTAACTTCTTACTAGGCGTGGCGATTTCCTATCTTATTATTATTGGTGACCTTATGCCGCAGGTTGTCCTGGGCTTCAACCAAGACGCTGGCAACGTTGAATGTCTCGTAGATAGGCATTTCTGGATAACAGGTTACATGTGAGTTCCGGCCAGTCTCGACAAGTTATTGCGGTTAGCTAAATTGCCCCTAGGCTTGCGATTATTCCACTTTCCTTTCTTAGGCGGCTGGATTCTTTGAAATACACTTCGTTCGTTGCATTAGTTTCTATCGGATACCTTATGATCATTGTGCTCGCTCACTTTTTGAAGGGCGACACCTTGGGCGGTAGAGGTGATGTTCGCTTGATAACTTGGGCCGGGCCTATAGAAGCACTTAGCAGCTTTCCTGTCATAGTTTTTGCCTATACCTGCCACCAGAACGTAAAGTCTTCCATGTCCTTGTGGGACCCTCTGTTTGAGAATACGACACGACTAAACGTAAATACTTAGATGTTCTCGATATTGAACGAAATCAAGGATGTGTCCCATCAATCCACGCTTAATGTCATACTAGGGTCAATTGGATCCGCAAGTTCCATTTATGTCCTTGTTGCTGTCATAGGCTATCTATCATATGGTGATAATATCGGCGGGAATATTATAGCCATGTATCCCCCATCCTGGACCTCTACGATAGGCCGTGCAGCAATCGTCATACTTGTCATGTTTAGTTACCCCTTGCAAGCACACCCTTGCAGGGCTAGTATTGACAATATACTCAAGTGGAAGCCCTTTCAAAGAAGGGTTGGTCCTAGACCTCCATCCCCGGGCAGGGTCCATGAGATGAGTGACTGGAGGTTTGCATCAATAACAACGGCAATTATCGTTGGGACATATCTTGTGGCCATGACTGTCAGCAGTTTGGAGAGAGTGCTGGCGTATGTCGGAAGCACTGGCTCAACGAGTATTAGTTTGTATGTTTCCCGTCCTAATTAGCCAGGGACAACCGTAATCATCTAACAACCCGGTTAGTATTCTTCCGGGTCTTTTTTACTGGAAAATATCAAATCCAGAATCAGATAATCATCGTCTCTTGAAAGAAGACGAAGATAGCGGCGAAGAGGGGGGTGGCTATAGCGCAGACACCTGGAGAAGCAAGCTGCTCCGAAGGGGAGCCCTGGGGCTGGCGATATACGGATTTATTGTCATGATCACTTGCTTGACGCTCAACACCTTCTATGTCGTTGCACATTGATTGCCCTGCCAGAGTCACACCAGAAAGCTAGTGGCACTTTACCATCGGATTTTCCTTCGTTGTTACCTTCTTTTAATTGCCGGGGCTTGAAAAAACAGGCGGCTGTTTTATAAGGCACCATGGCTAGTAAATCCGCTTTTCTTTAATTCTCTTTTTTTTGCTTTAGGCGTTCTATGGTGTTGTCAGAACCGGACATTCCTTTGACCGTAACACATTTCAAGACTTTCTCTCTCCTTTGGCGACAGATAATGTCACCCACCCTTGATTTAGAATTCAGTAAAGGTATTCAAAGTTAAAAAGTTCAACTTTTAGCTTACTTTCTTGTTTCATGTAAGCTTGGTACCTCAGAAAAAGCCAGTTTACTATTACACCACCGTACCATAAAATACTCCAGTTACTGATGTCTGAAGGTCGGTAACAGGATTGCGAATATTAGTTAATGGGACCAACATACTCAGGACGCTTAGATTTGACCATATAAGGAAAACGCTAATCCTTCCTCGAAGTCTTTGTCTCTGAACATACAAGTAGAGATTAGACACTGGGCAAAGATAGTGGATACATGAGTTTTCGCGGTATCATACTCTAGAAAAGAGGGACTCAGAGGGGCTCAAATCTACAAGGCATAGAATTAATAGTCATTATTTGTGATTGTTATTGTACTACTATTATGATTCTCGTGACAGTTGAGGCATTGTAGTTGCACCCATTGTGTGGAGCTAATCTTGCCATAATATATTCCACGACAAGCCCAAATGTGCACGGCTCTGCTTGATATTCCAATTGGGCTTAGTTGTACTACCGTCCCCCTGTTCGTCACCTCCTGATATTCGTCACGACCCCATGAGCGACTGTATTCTGATAGAGAGACACCTATGATCGAGATGATCAAGCACACTACCAATACTGTAAAAACTGGCATAATTGAACCTCGCGCTAAGACGTTCGAAATTCTCTCTCTTGGATAGCAGGGGCGAGCGCACAGCGAAAACTGGCCCCCTTAGACAGAGCTTGACAGAAAAAAAAAGAAAAAAAGGCAGACCATACCAACAAAGGCAACTTCAACGTCCTAGCGTCAGGTTCAATTATTCCAGTTCTTATGGTCTCCCTTGGACGTATGGCACAGTCACAAACTTGTAGCCTGGTCCCTGCACTACTTTTAGAGCAACTTGATTGCAGGAGAACAGGCAACACCACCACTTTGTAATGAGAACCTCTCGCAAATAATTTCTCCCCACCAAGGTAGTGAAGGTGCAAGAACCAGGAAACAAGTTTGACCGTGTGATCTGTCCAAGGGCTAGTCGAGCAAACCTCGATCATGATCTGATTGTGTCCATCACCAGATCCTCAATATCTGCAGCCAGATCCCGAAACAGTCCAGAAGACCAAAGTTCCTGCATTAGTACAGTAAATTGGAAAGCCTTCCCACGTATAATAAAACTAAAGTAGTCTGCTGAGATCGAAGAACTCCATTGTAACTTCGAAACATGAAAATACGAATTTTTCGGCTCACTCCAAAACACAAAAATACAAATCCTTCAGAAAGTCAGCGCACTCATTATATTCGTACTATTACACACTGCTATGCTAGCCCTATCATTAGGATGGCTTCCGTTGAATTTAAGGAAAACCAACAAATGCTTGTATTTTCAGGACAGTCAGAGGCCCTGATGGGAACTACTGCCCCCAGTTAAGATGTGGGACTGTAGATCAACGACTTGCATATATTCGACCAAATACGGTACGTGCCTCCCCCAGCTCAACAGTAGTAGAATGAGTGAGTAGAGTGATTTGCCTCATAGAAAAATGCTGATAACTTGAAGTGTCAGGTTCATCCCGAATTACAGACTAGGGCGGCAATATGGAGGCAGAAGGGATGTCCAACCACCCAAGTTGGCTCAGCTATGCTACTCAGATAGCTTGGATAGGAAATCTCAAATGGTTTTTCTGAATTCTTCACTTGAAATACGGCATTGCCTGGGGTTTTCTCGCCTGCCGCTAGTGCTCAGTTGCAGGGATAAAGTATTGGAACAAACAGTGGGGCAAATGTCTGTGGTTCGGAACAAAAAAAAAGAGCGGTTATTTTCCTTCTTAGGTATCTTAGGATCTGAATGAAAATGGAAAACATTGGCCATCTTGACCCCAGTTTATTCCAATGCTTTACTAATGTCCCGGGTACGTTGAAATACCGTAAATACTCGAATAATTGGACCATCTGCTATGCAGTCCGAAACTTCCTCCTCTGGAATAAGGGGGGGGGAATACACCAAAAAAATACGCCACCGAGATAAAAGAAGAGGTAAAAAAACACAGACCTTACTGCCGGTAGGAGAGGCAAGTCCTACGTCCTAGCACATGTTCCAATTATTCGAGTTTTTACGACACACTAGAGGTTGAAGTAAAACATTCAACACAGTCAGGAAGTGTCCAAAATAAGCCTGGTTTTGGCCATAAAGGGCTAAGTGAATGTGTTTCATTGCGAATTTGAGACAGATTACAAAGAAAACTTTTATTTTAACATAGAGTACAAGCGGCAGGCAAATAAAGCCAGGGAATGCGGTAGAAAATTGTCAGAAGTAGAGATCGTTGTTCTATCAAGAAAAGAAGTAAACAAGTATCAGGAAACAGAAAGGAAAGCTGTGATGAGGGGAGAAAGTGACCCGGCAATTGGCAAACAAGTTTACATTCAGCCATACTAGTTTCCAATAAAAATCTTGTTTGACAATTTACGTCTTGTGATCTTGAAATAGAAAATCTCGAATCTTCGACAGTCCATATTCATCATTCTCGGGCCTTGCAAACTTGAAATCCAGATTCGCCCAGTCTAGAGTCCCACCCTTGAGACCTAATTTTTCCCCGTTACGTTGGCAAGAATCGAAGTCCACGATAACCGGAGTATCCCCATCCATCAGGATGTTGGTCGGGTTGATATCGCAATGAATGAGGCCCAAACTGTGAAGATGCTGAATACCCTCCTGAATACCCCGGAAAAAGAGGTCGGCATCGAAAGGGCGAGAGTCCTCAGTTACCCTTTGTCTCAAATCCATGCCGTACTTGACAAAACAAAGGCCCGTTATTTTATCGTTCTCGACTATGCATCCAAGATATTGAGCGATATTAGGGTGGGGAGATGCCCTCAGGATCTCGCAGATTCCAGCCTCATGCAACATGAGACTACCCAGTTCAGCTAGGTCTTTGGGTTCGTCGTATTGCATTAGGCTAGGTCGCTTCACATAGCAGTCCTGAGGTAATGGCTCAGGCGCTCGTCCGAATTGTGTTGGGAATGGCGGCCAGATTTGCGAAACTGGAATCAGGACAAGGTCGAGTTCATGTAGGTCGACTTTGGAAAAAATGTGATGACGACGAGTAGAAATTGCATAGTAATATTGGTCGCCTTCCTTGAGTATAATCTTGGTGTGCAAATATGAATAATCTCCATCATTTCTGACGGAGTGGAAAATCTCGTTTTGTTCGCAAACCTCCATATTCTGTTCCTGTTAGGAAATGGGGGGGTAATGGTCAAAATGAGCAAGCGCACCTACCGATGGAAGAGACCAGGAACGAAGGTTGTAGGAAAACTGAAGTGTGTTCGCTATTCGATGCGTATAGTGACGATCGTTGTCATACAGAGAGAAGAGAACGCAGCTGAGACTAAATACAGTTTATGGTATCCTCCAGCACAGTGGGCTCTCTATCGCACAAACACCAGTCGCCCTCGACATGGTGAGAGTCCCACTTGCCTGCTAACTAATATGCCCTCACATGGCATCCCACAATGGGGTTACTCCATCACAGGGGCCGTGCTAAGAATTTCGCTCTGAAGAACCAGATATCCCTTGGGCGGTGTTAGGGTTGGTGGTTGTAAACTTACTGGTCTGTATCTCACTGTATTTTACCGTAGGATACAGTATTTTATTCCACCATACCGTATTCTATTCTCAAACATGAGAAAGAAACAATCAAATTCTCAGCACTTGCTCGCTCATCAGCCTCTACCAATCTATTTCCCTTTCCCTTTCCCTTGCTTGCTCCATCTCAAGTGCGTCGTGCACTTGTGTATCTTTATTTCGTTCCATGGTCGATGGTCTGTTGTACTTACCTACTGTAAAAACTCAAATAGAAGAAAGATGTGCTAGGACGTTGTAGTTGCCTCTCCTAGTAAGGTGTGGCGTACATCCCTTTTGATTTGTCTCAACTGAAGGCTGAGTTTGCTGTGTTTTCCCCACGCACAGCAGAGAAGGGAAATTCCAACGTCCTAGCACATTTTTCTTCTATTTGAGTTTCCACCTTCCTACTCCTAGCACTAAGCTTATCACGTGCTCGTGCTCGTTATGTTTGGTGTAAAATACGGTCAGAAAATATAAATTATGTATTTTACGAATCCCTAGGGAGTGGTGTGAAATAGTAAAATTGGGACCACTGAGACAACTTAAAATCTCTCAAGGGATTAGTGTTGCTGTTTTAGCCTATTGTAGCCAACGTTCATGTGACTTGGAAACTGAGCCTCTCTATGGCGGTGGCAACCATCTCGGGCTGGCCGCTCACAACGGCCATATTCTTACCATGATTGAGCCTCCTGCATCGTGTAGTTTTGAGCATACATGCTTTTGATATCACTCGAATGCCAAGGCCTAGCTGCTGGGCTAATGCACCAGAGAGATTTTACAAGGTCTCAGTAGACCAAGGGATTATCCGGTGAAAGTCTGATTGACGCTTACCATAACTCTTTAAACACTTGCCCCATCTGGTATTGAGCTTATATATATATAGTCCTGGCACTAACGTATAGTGGATGAAATGAAAGCCAGGCGCCAACCAACCCCGGGCCCTAACCTATAGTGGATGATTGACTGCTGGGTGAGTAGGCAGCCTATATTAGACCACAATGATATTCCTCCCCGGCGGCGGGTACCTGTAACAACCATCAAAGAAACAGCCAACGGCAAATCCACTGGACAAGAAAAGAACATAGTACATACTTTAGGCTCGGCAAAATCTGGCTCGCCGCGTAGACCAATCCTCTTTTACTTGCCCTACGAGTTGAGTTAGTATGTTCTCAGATATTTGTGGCCTTGACGCAGGTACAGATTATTATTTTTGTTTTTTTTCTCCCCTCTGAATATAAAGAGAGAGAAGGTTGCACTTCCCTTGCTGCCGCCGCCGTCGTTGGCTGTATTGTATTGTGCCATATTTTCCTCAGAGGGCGAGAGCCTTCACAGAATCCGGGGGAGCCAATTCTTACCCGCAGAAAAACTCCTTTCCCTTTCGTTTCCTACAAGTTTCACTGAGGTATTACTGTGGAGAAATAAGCGAGTGCTTGTTTTTTTTTCCCCTCTCACCATTATCTCAGCACTTATAAGTCGCGTTCAACTACCGGTACATCTCCCCTTTATTCTTTTTTATCCTTTTTCGCTTCCTTCTTTTTATTTATTTTTTCTTTCCCCCCCCCCCCCCGGTCAGACAAAGAGAAGGGCGCAGTCTGGGGGGTGCGTCGCGGACTGGGGCAAGACAACTGAAGCTTTGGGCCCAGGGCTTCAGAATTGCGGGACAAGGTGCTCCTTTCAGCCAGCACTGCTTAATCCACTCTTGCTGGGAATTGGAATTTGGTGAAGCATTAGTCCGAGAACGGCTGGTCCGGGTGCGCAAGAGCAGGCTCATTTCTCTTTTCCAGAATCCTCACCCTTGTGATTCGCTCTTGCCATTATTACAGTTATTTTTATAATACTCCTGGCAGTATTTACTTTCTGGTTGACACTCTTTTCCGTCGCACAAGTATCTTTTCTCTTCTCTTCTCTTCTTTTCTTTTTCTTTCTCTCTATCGCTCAGGGTTTTTTATCTACTCTTTTTTTTCTTTCTTTCTTCGACTTCAATCACTTTTAGGATCTCTTCCATCCCCTAAGAATAGAGAAGGAGGATCAAGAGAGGGAAAAGGGCTACCACGCGAACATCCTTCTGCCCCCTTGTTGGCTGGGAGATAGACTGGAATAACAATTCAGCCACCAGCACAACCATCATCCTTCGCGGTAATAGCCATAATTGCCATTGGCAACAAACAGTAAGATTTCTTGGGAAGGTCTACGATTATCCACAAGCTCCACCCCGCTCCCTTTTCCAATTTTTCTGCACGAGCACAACGGGCACGCATACAATCTTTCATCTCCAAGTTACTGTACGATACTGTGGTGCACGTTCTGTCATCCACCGCCTCATCTCCAACCTGCCAGTCTAATAAGTTTGCAGGGAAGCAAAGGATCCACGAATCACAATATCGGTGCATACGGTGCTGTGTTGCACCGTATTGTAGGAAGGGCACATCATCGGTCTTTTCCACTTTCTTTCCCTTTTGTCAAACAGTAATTTGTCCACAAGAATTGCCTGCGAGCTCTTCATTCTACCCTTGATCAGCCATCTCCATTCGCTCACCCACTCACACTTTTGCACACGCACACACACACACACCCCTTTTGCCCTCTCTCCAAAACCTCCTTTCACTCGCTCCGTTCGTGTTCTACGGTACTCAATACTTGGTACATACGTCCTCACCCAAGAAAAATTAACCACACTTCTTCCCCCCACCCCTCGACCTAGAGTGCAAACCTTCAGTGACCAACACCTTGACTGCCTAGAAGTGTCAAGCTGGGGGAGACGGAGGTCACTTACGGTGGTCGCAGGAGCGTGAATCGCTGCCCATCGTGAAACTAGCCCCTGCCGCATCTGCGTTCCGTCCTTTATACCTACCGCGCGCTCTGCACACCCTCTGTCCACACACCCATCCCCCCATCGTCATTTTAGCACCGTTCGAGACCCCAAAGCCCCATCTCCAACAAGCACCTTCTACCCTGCCTACTCCAATTCTCCTTCCGCTGTCCTAGGCCACGCTTCCCTCCTTCTCTCCTCACCTTTTCTTTTTTCTTTTTTCGTTCCTCCTTCGCTTTCCTTTTATCTGTCACAACCGACTCACTCTTTCGTCTCCGGCTCGCCGACTTCCTCGCTCTCCTTTCCCTTTCTCCTTCGTGGGATTTTCATGCAATCCTACGCTTCCCTTCATTCGCCATCCGTAGGAAAAATGCAAGGGCAGGATCCATCAATGTCGCGGGGCAGGCCCTATGGCACGTCCTCATCCAGACTCGATTTCGGAAACATTATTGGTGATCCATTCGCCCTATCTACGATCTCGATAGCTATAGTAAGCATCACCGTCTCTTGTGTCTTGTTCGTTTTTTGTTTGTTGGTTCTCCGGACGATGATCGCAGGCCCGGAATCCACTATTCGGAGAAAGGGGAGAAATGGGGAGAAATGTTTATCGGTGGCTAACTTTCTTTTAGATAGGATGGCTAGTGGGATTTGTATCCCAAGCGATTGCTGATGCTGACAAAGGGGTTGCTTTTCCTAAGTTCGCCTGGTGGTCTATTGTATACGTATTGTTCTGCATAATAGGCGTCACAATCGTTATATTAATGGACTCTGTTCACAAATATCAGCTCGCGGTAGGGGATGTTCGGTCCAAACTACGGTAGATATTTACTGATTGTTTATTTGGTGGTTTAGCTTGTGGGTTATCTCTCAGCCGGGATGGTATTTACATGTTCCGCAGCGAACACTCTCGTTTACATAGATAGAGGCACCATGCAGGCGGCAGGTGCTGGGCATATTATTTTGTCCATTGTTCAGGTCAGTATATCTAGTTGCACCGCTTGTGCTTGGTACTTACTTTAGACCACAGATTATCTGGATATTCTATTTCGGATCAACCCCTGATGCCTCATCTCATGCGTATGTAGACTCGTTCGCTCTTCACAAAGATCAAAAGCGCTCGCAGAGTACACGCCCCTTATCGCCTGCCTACCATGGAGGGGATAGACCCCATACCAGCACCAGCAGTCACCATGCTCCTCAGATGTATACCAGTGCACAACTCAACGGTTTCGAAACCAGCTCTCCAGTACCTGGACAGGCTGGCCCAGATTACAGACAGTCGGCAAACAAGTATGCATCTCCTTCGGTTTCGACTCTAGCACCCGGGCCGTCCGCTACACCCCAACCACAGAGCCAAGGTGGGCCACCGGATTCAGAAGTTTCGGCGCCCACAGAGTATCCATACAGAGCGAAAGCTATCTACTCCTACGACGCGAATCCGGAGGATGCGAACGAGATCTCCTTCGCGAAGCATGAGATTCTGGAGGTGTCTGATGTTTCAGGGCGATGGTGGCAGGCGAGGAAGCAGAATGGGGAAACGGGTATCGCACCATCAAATTACTTGATCCTCTTGTAAAGTGGAAAGATGAAAGGAGCGGAGTTTTTTTTTGTCACATTCTACCCGTCATGTTTTTTTTCTTTCTTTTCTCTTTGTTTTGCTTCCGGCGCTGGCGAGGTACGATGGGTATGTGCGTGCGCGTACAATGGGAAAGCGGAATTTCTGTCTCGAACTCTGGAAGGGAATGGAAGGGTTATGGGTGGAAAGGCAGGGGCGGATGGAACATAACGAGAGAAAAGGGGATCAACATTTTATCGACTTCTGGAGGCAATTCTTTTTTTGGAGGATGCCCTTCACTTTTAACACTCACTTTTTTTTTACTTCTGAATTTTCCCGTTTCCCGTCTTCTGCACAAGGCCCGATATCCAGGGTTGCTTGAATTTGGAGGGGTTTTTTTTTCTTTCTTCAAGAAAACAAAAATACCCCTCTACCCATTTTTGCTCTCTGGTTTGTTTGTTATTGTCAATTTCGTCTGTCGGACCTCCCCCAACCAATCAGCAAAACGACGGATGGGATGGACTTTGCGGCTTTTTTCTTCGTCCCATTCACTTACCCGGCGACATATCCGACCGTTTTCCTACTGTGCCGTACTACGCCCGCCGCACGGTTTCATGCCGGGACCTGCAGCACCGAACTCGCATACAACCAACTACTATCATGGCCGTCTATCCAAGAGTATCAGGACAGCATACTTTGTGAATGAATGAATGGATGTGCCATGGTAGGAATTGGTCTGCGCATGAACAAATGGACAAAGATGAAACAGAATAATAATTATACACATGCTAGATATCTCAGTATCTGGTTGGTTGGCTGGCGACAGGGGAGGAATTGATGGACAGACGCACTCGACAAAAAGAGGAAAGGGGACTCAAGACTAGAGACTCGAGGTGGATACGGGAATATCCAAATGAATACTGCAAACGGAGCCTGGGCGTCAATATTTTCTTTTCTCTTATCATACTTTTGCTTTTTTCCTTTTCTTTCTCTTTCTATAGTTTACTTCTTCTCATCCCCCACCTCACCCATGAAGTCCAATCTTCAATCTTCCATTCGTACATCCGCTTCCAACCACCACCTTACTATACCCATTCCCTTTGACCCAACAATCATCATTCTAATGGCCACCCTTCATCATGATTGACGAAGTACTTCTCTTCTTTTTGCAAATTGAAACAAACGAGTGGTATCATACCATATTTGCGCCAACTTGTTTATGTAAAGCTAAAGTCCGATTGGACTAGCTGGCGTTATAGAGATTATAATTCGAGCAGGTCCGATGTCTCTGCTTTCATATTCCTCCTATTCCTCCTATTCTTCTGCTTCTACTGTTTTGTTTTGGTTCAGTCTGGTTTGGTCAGTTGGTGGCAGTCATCATATACCGTATCATAAGTGTATAAAACGTGGGCTCGGCTTGGTTGAATTAATTCCTTACATTATCATGAGCACGTCTAGAAAGATATGAGAGAACTTTGTCATAATCCGTGAATTGAGTACTGTGTGGACTACTATATGCTGAGCTAGGTAGGTACGCTAGGTAAAGTGAGAGTACTATACTGCCAACGCAAAAGGAAAAAAAGGGGAAGAAAGAAAAAAGATACCAAAAAGAAACCCCACCGGAACGCAAAAGGAGAAAAAAGCGGTAGACATTGATGGAAAAGGGAGAAAGCAAGCGAATAAAAGGGAGCAAGTCTAACCAAGGGAGTAATGGAGGAAAGGAAGGAAATTAATGAGGTATCCTTGTTGATCTGAAAAAAACGAGGTGGAAGATGAAATGATGTGAAAAAGGCATTGATTCCCATGAAAACCCCCCCATTTAATTAAGGCGAAAACTTTTTTGTGGTTGGACGGCCAAGTGTAGGAACAAAAGACAATAGACATGAAAGCAAGCAAGCACTGGTAAGTGGGATTGATGAGCGTAGGTAGGCCCCTCCCACGGCGACGAGGACAAAAACGCAAAGCAGAAGTATTAAACAAAACTTGGGAAGAAAGGGACGGAACACGGCAGTTGGTCAGTGGAAGAGAGGAGCAATGATGCGGCCTTGGGATGAGAAGGGTGTATAATAAATAAAAAGAAGCAAAGAAAGTCCGCCTTCCAATACGAGTACAGAGACAACAGTGGGTTGGAATTAAACTCGTTCACTCCCCAAGCTCACTCGCACTTTTACATCCGCATTCCAAAACCGCAAAGACAATCCCTAATGAAGAGCAAAAGAAGAGAAGGAAAAACAAGAAAGCAAATAATTTGACTAAACTCCCATCCTTTTTGTTTGTATTCCCTATCAATTTTATCCACCACCTAGCGGCTGTGAAGAAAGATGCCGGTGAGAACCCCCATTCATGATAACGGACGGAAATGAAGCTGTCGACATAGCTGTGCCATTCATCTGAACAGCTTCCACAGCCTTAGGGTTTGGACCTTCAAATTCAATATCCTCATCCTCCTCCTCCTCCTCCTCATCATCATCGCCCTCATCATCACTCCTGGTGTCGTCTGCTCCTCCTCCCTTGATAACCTTCCAAGCCACGCGCAGAATCATATAAAACCACATGAGCGTGAGCACTTGCAGCGCAAGTAGAAGAACAACGAATGTTCCGAGAATCTCTTTCGTGAAAACAACAGTTCCCATAGGCTTTAGAAACTGACCGACTAGGAAGCTTGTGCCCGGGCGTGGTTTCTCCGAGTATTGAATCGGCTCTGTCGCATTAGGAGCATACCACCCTTCACGGATATGGGCGAGAGCATCTACCCATGAGGAGTGAACAATGCGCATGTAGCAGACATGTCTGCCGATGAACCAAGTAATGAGGAAGACTCCAAAGGCACAATCACAAATGGCATTGTAGCCCAAGTACTTGAGCATCTTAGCAAGCTATAAAGGTTTAACTAAGATTCAAGTGAGGCCACGCAGGAGCTATAAGGGGAAACTGACCGGAAGTAGAATATCAACTACGTCCATAACACAAAGGATGACGTTGCCAACTCTGGTCATGTGGTATGTGTAACTTGCAAATATCAACATGCAAGTCACAATATGATGCGCAAACATCTGGTGATAGTCCTTTCTTCGCTCCTCGATATTTAAGACGAAAATTTGCTGCAACCAGAATGCATATTGGACCAAGTAATACCATTTGAAGGTACCACCAAGCTCGCGCACAGGCCAATCAACCCACATCTGAGCAAGATCCATCCAATAAGGACTATTGTACATTAAGTACTGCACAAGATTACCCAACATTAGCAGGTTGAACGAGCGCAATGCCCCGGTTGGCAAGTCTCCCAATATTGAAGACATCAAGAGAACATACCATTCCTAGTGTCCAGAAGATGGAGTAATAGACAAGAAGCCAAGCTTGCTCCGCAAATCTGACGAGATCCTTCTTGGCTGATATCCCACCACGTCTTGCGAACGGCATGAAGATATAATCTACGGCTGTTGCACGCAAAAAGGTAAACATCACTATCCAGTAAAACACCAGGTATATGTCGTCTGGGCCCTTTCCATAGTTCCCTGTGGCGGGGTTGTAGTAGCAGACTTCTAATAGCTTCCGGGTTGTAGGCCGAAGCTGTGGGGCGAGATAATGACAGCCATGCATAAATGCTAGGATAATTGCGGAAAACCCTACAGTAGCCAGCTCCATCAGTACTCTGTGCCACAAACTTGAAAGGAGCTCTTCCCCCCCTTCCCTTCTCGACTCTCGTCCGCAATTGCTCAGGGCATCAATAAGGAGGGAAAAAATATATTCGTTTCATGGAAATTGTCATACTTATTTGGTTCTCAACAAAAAAGGCCGCAGTGCGATCAACCATGCCGAGATCCTTCTTGGTACCCCATGATGGGGGGCTCTTCTTTCGCTTCAATACCGGCCCCCGAGCACTTGCAACAGATGACTTCCGCCGGAGGGCAGATCCCTTTTCTCCCTTTTTGCTAGCATCTGTTCCCGATCTGCCTCTGCTGGCACCTTTGGATGAGTGATGGCGACCACTGGGTCGATCATCATCGGATGGAGGTGCATACATTGAATGAGCTTGTTGTCTTGTTGTGCTTGGGTTTGGTGATGTCTTAAAAAGGGATTAGGAATTGGGGGTTGTTGTGCAGGCCAGGCCGGCAAGGGAAAATGAGAAGAGGGGGCGGTCGGAATGGGTGAGTGGAGCAATTAGCACGTAGCAGCGAGCAATGGACCAATTGGCTGGATGGTTGTAAGGTGTCCTTGTCAGCACTGATGGTGGTAAGTACCCTCTTCCTAATACACTTCACAGCAAGAACTCTGGTGAGAGGAGGGTAGAGGGTTGGCGACAATGGATGCCCCCTTCTTGTTTCGTTGGGAATAGAATAGGAGGGATTGGTGGTGTGAAGGAGAAGATGGACGGGGCGGAAGGGACAAAGGAAGAGAAAAGAAAAGAAAGAAAGAAAGGGAAAAGAGGGAGAGGACGAGGGAGGAAGGGCAAGAGAGAGAGAGAGAGGAGAGATAGCCAAGGGACGGGGGGTGGTGGTGAAGAGAGAGGGTGGAGAGTGCTTGCTGCAGCGGGAGACCTCCGTCAGCAGTAGTCGTCCGAGCAGAGAGGATTAAAAAAAGAGCGGCCAAAGGAAACAGCAAAAGGACTCGCAGCAAGCAAGCAGGGCTATCAGCCAAAGAAGTCTTCCCAAATGGTCAGGAGGAAGGAAAACATGCGGAGTGTTGTCTATAACTTGCATAACTTATGCCATGACCTTGAGCCGCCTAAGTCAAGTAATCTATCCAGGGGCAACAGTAAATCATTTACCTTGAAGGTGAATAACTCATAACAGGCGGCGTCACTGACTCAGGGACTGCCGCACTGGTTACTGTACCTTTTACAAAACAGAAAACCTGCTTCCAGATTAATAGCTTCCTTCTCTGCAATAACCGATATTAGGAAAAAAACCCTATTTCTATTTTTACCTCTCTCCGTTATGCACAGCTATAGAAGAACCAATGCATCCGAAATGTGTACCTCACCACCAGAGGCATAATCGAAGACCTGTCTCCACTGCTTAACAGGCCCCTTGTTGGGAGACCGAACCTTTTTGCTGGGCGATCCCCAATTTCATCCAAGCCGCACCACCGTTTCTTTGGGTTTGATCTGGAGGTCCCTGCATCCCAGCGAGTTCTTCTCTCTGCCTTCTTCCCTACCTTCTTCCTATTTTCCTCCTTCGACCTGAGAAAAAAAGAAAAGAAAAGAAAAAGAGGGACGTTATAATTATTATTATCACCACTGTCATATCAACCTCTTCCCCCACCGCGCCCCACATTCGGGAAAAGGAAAAAAAGAAAGAAGAAAAAAAAAGGTGAGAATGCAAAAATACCAAACAAACTCTGTCAGTCCATCTATCCATCTTGCCTTCCCTTCCCCCTCCTCCCTCACTACTATCACACCTACTGCTGCTACCACTTATCGTACCCAACCCCCCTACAATTTACCGCAAAAAAAACCCCCCCCCCGAACCCCGAATTAACAAGAAAAAGGGAAGAGAGGAAAGAATGGCCAACACCCTCGACAAAGTAGCAGAAGAAACAGTCCGCTCGCTAGAAATTCGCTTACGCCGAATCGAGTTCGTCCTTTCTGGCACAAGCGAAGACCCCATTAGCGACCTCTTCGCCCTCCGAACCGCCGGACGAGAGAACTCTGTGCACGCCCGGCTGGCAGCGCTCGAATATGACCTAGCCAAATTATGCAGGAAGTCAACCACCGTGAAGGAAATGATCAATCTATGTCAGTCACCCCCCTATCCCACACCACCCATAATTGATAAACGGGGATAGACAAAAACTATCCCGAAATCTTCAAAAGCGCACAAACTCACCCCCACGCAACCTTCTCACCGTCAACCCTGACCCCCTCCGAGAGGCTGTCCACACTCCTCACTGCCGCCCCATCCATACACGCTACCTCCTCGCAATTGACTTCGATCCGCGACACCCCGATCCCCGACCCCAATGTGTCCGCCGACCTCATCGCTCTCATTCCTCGCATCAGCCGTGCAGAGGTGGTGCAACAGACGCAGGCGCGGGAGATCGCCGAGTTGAGGAGACGCAGTGCGGCCCTGCTGGAGAGGTGGTACCTCCTTGGGGTCGAGGGGGTTAATGAGTGCTTTGCCGAGTGGGATGAACGGACGCTGGAGGTTGATAAGTTGCTCTCTAGAAAGTTGAAGATGGCGGAGGAGGAATGAGTGGTTGATTGGTTTGGAGCTCGATTTTTATTCCCTTTTTTTTAATCTTATTTCTTCGGGATTTCCCCATAATATGGACCTCTCCTTTTTCCCTTCTCCATTGATGTTTGGCTGGTTTGTTGGTTAGCTGGGTGATGCGGGGGCGGATGGATGGACGAATGGTTGATTGGCTGGCGGTGGGGTAGTGGAGCACGAATCATCCTTTGGTCCCCCAATACTCGAGCACTCCTATGCAAACGCCCCATGGGGTTCAAATCCACACATTTTATCCTAACAGCACCAACCCAGCATATCGGAGGGATGGATCAATCATTTCACAGCATTCCAACTGCCAGCAGCACTTTAAGCCAGTGCCAGGGATGGACAAAGTTTGATCGATTGGATAGGTGGATGTAACAGACCTGCTGCAGCCCGGCCACAAAGACTGTAAGTTACGTTAGCTAACTCAGGCACCGTCTGATCATGTTCACCGGTAATCACTCGGTATATCAAGCGTTGACACGCTAGGAGTTACAGAATCAGGTGACTCAACCGAGGACGTCAATGCCATTCGCTGCAATTGAATTTCTGCACTAATCCAGCTTTATTATACCCAGACACTGAGGCGGAGGGAAAGAAAAAGAAACAATCAGACAAAAAAACCAAGAGCATATACTATTAGGAAAAAAACGCCATCCATCAAACCGCCCCGAGATATGTGTACAATGGAAAGGGGGAAGGGATAGTAGTTGGGAGAAAAGTTTGTACAAGTGAAAAAGTAAAACAACGCCTTTTGAAACAAACAAGTGCAAATATGTTGATCCTTTTTTCTCTCTCCCCAACCCTACCAAGTGACCCGAATAAATATTGTAAATGAATGCGCTGCCAAGAGCCCAATACTCGGCACCTACTGTAGAGATCACTCCAAATGGGTATCTCAAGCAAAATCTTAATCTTCGCCCGGAAGACAGCTCCTCGACCGCTAAAGTGAATGATGAAAAACTGTAAAAGGAAAATTAAACAAGGAATAACCCTTCCATCCGCTGTCTATATGCTATCATGCTAATTTTTCTCCCGTTGACTCCACTCCGCTTTCTTTTCTGGGGGAAATAGCGGGTCAACTCTGTCCCAAAGTTTTCGTAGAAATCGTAAGATTGGCTGTTCCAATCGTCTTTCGGACGAACCGTAAAGATTAATAATTTACCGCCGGCCTGCTTGCTCTTATGCATCCTCTGCCGGAACTATGACACGTTCAGATTCCGGTTTCCACGAACCTAGGACAATCGGGTTAGCTCCGAAGTCACACAAGGGGCTATGCTGTGGGAGAAGGGATACCCTCAAACTCATGTTTAACGAAGGCCATAGGGTGGTCTTCGTCCTTCGCTCCGCTATGGCCAATTCCCGGAGAGAAACTCGTGATCGGTAATACGACAACATCTCCAACCTTCTTAGGTTCTTCCATTCCAGTAAAATTCTGCCACGAAATCTCACCCTTGGAGGAGCTCATATCAAAGTATTTCGGGTTATTGAAGTACTCGAAGATGGTATCAGTCCAAACCGCAGGCCCCGTCCATTCTATAACGCTATCGTGGGTCCCCTGGAGTTTTCCAGCCTTCTTCCTCCGCAATGTCTCCATGGTGATGTTGGCTATTATCTCTCTCAGCACTGGATGCCCAGGCTTTGACTGAATTGTCCATTGGCAAAACTGTATCCTACGGGAATACCAAGCCGCCCAGTCGGGTCTATCTGGATCAGCTTCAATCCCAACGACAAGTCCGATTTGATTAAGTTTGAAGTTCGATGAGATCCAATCCGGTGCAGGCTGCAAGGCCAGGGTGTCGATATCAGAATATATCCCACCGCGAGCAAGGAGTATAAGATAACGGAAAAAGTCAGCTTTGAGGATGGGAAGCGGGAGAACTCGGTAAGCCTCAAGGACATCAGGGACTGCAGAGTACAGGTGCTCGATGAGATGTTTCGCAACAAGGTCGGTGATAACCTGCAGGATGTACGGGTTAGCAGAACCCACTGAACAAACTATTGTGTCGACGTTTACCTCGTGGACAAATGTCGGATGCCTTTCCGTCCAACTTGCTTCTGTGATACGGAACTTCTCCTCAAAATCCGGACTCGCGGGTGTAAACTTCCATGTCTGCCAGATATACGCGGGGAATTTTGAGGACACCTGGTAGGGAAACTGATAGGCAAGTTGCTCCGCTACAGGGAGGTTCCTGATCTCGGCTAACGACAATTGCTGTTGCTGCTTGGCTTCCTTAGGAATGTATGGCCTTGATGGCTTCCTTCCGTTTGACCCCCGGCCCGCTCCTTTATCTCCAGAAGTCTGGTGCCCGGGTGTGGGTTCCGGTTCGTGAGGAGATCGAGGGTTTCGTGGGTACAGGTAGAAGATACAAAATAACAGGAGAATGGACAACACAATTGCCCTCCTAAAGCTCAACATCTCAGCACTGATAATTGAGGGCTTGAACCCCGATATTCTGATAACTCCAAGGAGCTATTCCGAACAGAAAGGAGAAATTAAAACAACAAAAATAACGAGATGAAAAATAAAAATAAAAATAATGGAGGTGAAAGAATGATCCCTGGAGACGAGTGGTCTTCGTACTGTATAATTGCCCGCCAGTATATAGGGATAAGAAGTGAAGAAGGCTGGAAGAAGAGGCCAGAAGCCCCGCAGCGGCAAGAGAGGCTTGTTGACTGAGAGAATGACGGTGGACGAGAGACCAAGAAAGACAATTGGAGAACGACTGCCGGAACGGCTGAGAGAGACCTGAGGCGTCGAGTTGCGGAAGGTTAAGCAAGCTCTTTAGGGTGTACAAGGGGGGGGGGCTGGGTGCAACAAGGCTTGTTTGACCTATTTCGGGGCCGAACTAAGCAAGAACACGGCTAAGGTCAAGGTCTACTGGATGGTACTTGTAGGGTACACACAGAGCGTTTAGGAAATAAAAAAATAAAGGATAGGTATGACTTTCTCGAAACCCGACAGCTCGTGTGTGAGAATGAAGTGGAAAAGAAAAGAAAAGAGGACGGTAAGGACAGGATCAGAGGAGCAAGAAGAAGAATTATGTATGAACAAATGAATGGAATAGAGAAAGGAAAAGGGAAAGGGGAAAAAGGGTGGGTTGGACAAGCGGGGGAGGAAGGTTGGAAACGAGAGAGAAATGTCGAAAAAATAAAATAAAAATGCGTAGGGACAGAAAGCGAAGTTTCAAAAGGAAGCTGCGAGAGAGGCGTCAAATGGATAGACTAGTAAGCCTGGTTGTCTTTCTATGCTGAGCCCAAGTTGGGTTTGGCTTGCGCGGCTTCCCTCATCAACTATGATAAAAAGCTCTTTTATTTTCTTTTTCTTTTTCTTTTTCCTTTCCTTTTATTTTCTTTTTCCTCCCTACGCCCCAGAGGGGAAAACACTAACTTGAAGATCTCGACAAGAGACCCAAAAGAATCTTTCCGACAGAAACTCATTCCTCTCGTGTCAAATAAATAATTATCCATGCTGTGTCGGAGAATAATTGCCTCTGATGCTCCCTCCCTTCCTCATGTTCCCTTGATGGAATGAATGATAGGAATAAATTACCTGATGGTCAAAGATTCGCACTAGAAGCACAGAACCTAGTTTCCGGGGCGATGCACTCACAAACACCTACGAGTATGGTAGGGCGCGGGAAGGGCTCGTGCCAATAGAAATTTTTTGAAAGTGTTCTTCTATCGTCGGCCTATGTCTCGGGCCAGAACAAGTCAAATATTTCTTCTTTTTCCCTGATTAGTCATTAGCTTTCTTCTACCTTTTGGGAAAAAGTGCTCATTTTTTTTAGGTGGTGCGCCCTAACAGAATGAACAGAATGTTGCACTATTCACCACTCTCTATAATACCTAATATTATGTTATATTTCCACATTGAATAATATAATAACAGTTTTTTAGTTGGTGTTGGAGCAACGGTCATGCTTAATGATCGGTTGCGAGATGAAATCAACACGAGATGGCCCTGACCCCAAGTTCGTTTTTCCCCCAATTTTTTCCATTGGGACAAATCTTTCGTGTTCATTGTCTGCCTGTCTGCTGCCGTAGACATATCTCCTTCTGCTCTTTTTCTTTTCTTTTCTTTTCTTTTCTTTTCTTCCCTTTCCCTTTCCCTTTCCCTTTCCCTTTCCCCATGTACTCTACTGATTGTGGGGGGAAAACATAGCAAAAACGAACAAAACGGTATCCTGCCTGCAGTGTAGCATTGCTCATAAACTACCGGTATGATACCTAAATCATGGCCTAGCTTTTTGCCGTTTTCAATCCCTTCACCTTTTCAAACCTCCAAGGAACTTTTTACCATCTGCGGCATCATCCATCCAACCAACTTTCAGGGAAAAATGGTAACCGATTCCGCGGCATGGCGAGCCATATGCGGATCCGAGCAACCCAATAGGCTGAGCTTCAGCTAAGATTGTGATGGTGGCTAGTAATTATTTGGGTGTAGGGCTCGCTGTGCAGGGTTAACTTAATATATTTACCCTAGATACGCCGATGGAATAGGTTAGAGGAAGAAAAAGAAGTGAGATGGCTCTGTGCTATCAATAGTTCATGCTATAAATTAGTCCCCTCCTCGCACCACCGAACGATTGTGAAAGATGATTGAAATTTTCAATTATCATACTTATGCTATTGCTATCATAAAATGCGCACCCCCAGCATAACAACAAATCCCCACTCCCGCAACTACCAATGCAAAGCAATATAAAGAGGTGGGGTTTCGGATAGATCGGATGTTTGTCAAAAATACCCGCGAAATGGCAAGGTTCTCTATTCGGTCCGAGATGACAATAACATTGGGGCAGTATCAATCAATCACCTGGGCAAAGAGTCCCGCATCTTCCGGCCAAAATCCTTAGGCCAATGGAGGCTACGGTGCAGACAGGATGTGATCTAATGTGATGTTGTGGGAGGAGGAGGAGGAGGAGGAGGAGGAGGAGGAGGAGGAGGAGGGAGGAGAGGGAATCGTAACTGGGTAGGTGGACTGCCCCATCGTCCTGCCAAAGGTTTAGAAGTTGTCGTAAGCTTGAAGCGAAAGTGGGGAGTATCATGATTAGTAGTTGGCAGTCAGTGGTGGCTCGCTCAGTGAGAAATGGAATTGAAATATTCCGCTCCTGCTCGTGCTGCATAGCTCTATTTAGCTCTATTTCCGGTAATTATGGGATTCGATAGAGATCTGCATCATGGAGTGGTGCATTACGGCATCCAGGTCAGACGACGGGTTTATGTTTTTGCAGCTGTGCCCAGCAGCAGCTTGCCGTATGGCGCTACTCCTCACGCAGACGTGGCTCGTGTCCAGCTGCTTGTGCGTTGGTTCCCTCTCCCTCTTTCTTCTGTCGTGTTGATGAACTCTATACTCGAGTAGTAGGAGCACCGGTATCACAGTTGATGTCTTAGACTGGAGCTGGGCTGCGATTCGGTACTACTTTCCACGGCGCTCTACACTTACTATCGAGACATTGCACTTGTACCATGCTGCGCTGTACGCCATGTATTTGGAAAGGAGGCTGGTCAAAGAGTCAAAGAACACAGAATATCACGCAGGTCAGAGTTGCATAAACACCCTGGCGTGTGTGCGACACCGCGTGTTCTAACTGGCTAACCGTCGCTTAGTACTGTACTCAAATACTTGAGTACGTGCGATTGCAGCTGGAGCATCGTACAGTACTTGTACCAGTAATGTAGAGTACGGTACGGTAACAGCATCCGAGGATCCACGCAACGTATTCGTCTGATATAAATAGAAATGTATGAAGGAAAAACTGGAGACCGTTAGTCTTGCCATACTAGGCACAGGGCTTCTGCGGAGTGGTTTTTCGTATTGTCACTCGAGCTTTGTGGTACCTCTCGGCCTGACCCAGGTGGAGTTATTAATAGTGTTGTTGGAGGTTTGTCACTCGCATCCCAAGACCCGCGAAACCCCCGACAAATGTGGAGCTTCTTAAACTGGGTCCTTTCGGGAGGCGATACAATGTCCAATTCTCAAGCACCTTGAAATAATTATTGTTAAAATTGTATCATACTTGAGTAGCAAAATGATATTATACGATAATAATACCTTCATGAGTGTATAAAAGTGTGGTGGAAGTTGGAATCTAGCCCTTAGTTCTAAGTGCGATTTCATGGTTTTCACACCTTGACCTGGTTGGAGCAAGGAACCAGGTATCATAGCCAAGCTTTGTCATTAGCTTACGTCAGCACCACCTAAGTCCTTCTGCGCAAACACTCTAAGTTAATCCGGATCGGGTGTCGAAAGTCAGCACGGCATGAGAGACGTTCCGTGGCAGGGCCAGGAAGTGGGCGCATCGTACAAGTAGATCAGGGAGTGTGCGACAAGATGTAACAAAGCCTTTTTTTTGTCAGCTTCCTAATTATCTTAGGTGTGTTGGAGGTGATTGATATTAGAAATTCCTAGGTGCACTCTGACGATGCGGGCATGCTTCCCAAGGGATGGCGTCATTCCGGGTTTTCTTTTGTACTCGAGTCGACTATGGCCACAAAGGAAAATCGGAAATCGGATGTGCCACTATACCAGGTGTAAAATTCTCCCACCGTCCTGAGCCCTCTCCTTTCCATCCCCGCCTTCACCCCGCAATCCCACCCGCCTACCCTATCCATCCCTAAACTTCATCAGTGATACGACAAGGAGCCCAAGCATCCGCCGAATCGTATCGCGTTCGTAGGGACACGGACTAAAAAAAATTCCGAGACAAGATCCACCTTCATCCTGACACACCCTTATCGCAGATACGAGGAAGCACCCTGTTGAATCTCGTAATCTCTAACAAACATGCGATCTCAATTCTCGAAATTGCTTTGCTATGCGGTGCGGCCTTGCTGTACGAACATGCCTTCCATTACCAATGCGGCGAAGCTACGAAAGTGTCCCCCGTCGTTATTAACAGACCCATGGCGGCCACTCCGGAACTTTAGCGCTTCCCCATCCAAGCCTTCCGAGTCCGTAGCGTCAAACCCACAAATGTCCTTCCCATGCCTGGACGCCGTGGAGTCGAGGACCCAGGAGATCGTGTCCCGGTCCGCGACTAGTGGTCCTGAACCTTCTTACACGACCGGTGTCCATAAAGAGTTCACATCGAAGGACCCGCTGCTGCTGGACTATGGTGGTATACTGAAGGAATTCACCATAGCCTACGAAACCTGGGGCAAGATGAGCGTGGACAAGTCCAACGTGGTCCTCCTCCACACTGGCCTCTCCGCATCCTCCCATGCAAAGTCCAACGGGGACAATCCACGCTCTGGCTGGTGGGAGAAGTTCATAGGTCCTGGGTTGGCGCTCGACACGGACCGTTTCTATGTGATATGTACGAATGTGCTTGGGGGCTGTTACGGATCTACAGGACCGGCCAGCATTGATCCTGCCGACGGGAAGCGATACGCCACGCGGTTCCCCATCCTGACTATGAGTGACATGGTCAGGGCTCAGTTTCGCTTGCTCGACGCACTGGGCGTAGGCAAGCTCATGGCAAGTGTCGGAGCTAGTATGGGCGGCATGCAGAGTCTCGCGGCGGGGGTGTTACACCCCGATAGGATCGGTAGGATCGTGAGCATAAGCGGTTGTGCCCGAAGCCACCCCTACAGCATTGCATTGAGGCATTCTCAGAGACAAGGTATGTAAGAGGCAAACCCATAAAATTTCACCCATCTTGGAAGACTCACCGTTCCAAAAAATAATTCCAAAAAATAAAGTCCTGATGGCCGACACAAACTGGAACCGCGGCTTCTACTACGGCGGGGTCCCACCCCACCTAGGAATGAAGCTGGCCCGGCAAATTGCCACAGTGACCTACCGCTCAGGTCCCGAATGGGAACAACGCTTCGGCCGGCAGCGCGCAGACCCCTCCCGCCCTCCCGCTTTATGTCCGGACTTTCTAATAGAAACCTACCTTGACCACGCGGGCGAGAAGTTCTGCCTGGAATACGACGCCAATAGTCTCCTGTACGTGTCGAAGGCAATGGATCTCTTCGACCTGGGCATCGCAAACCAGGACAGCCTCCGCAAGTTGCGCCTGAGGAACAAGCACAAGCTCCTCAAGGCCTACTCCAGCGACAGCGAGCACGGCGGCAGTGAGAGCGAGGCCTGCTCCTTGTCCTTGCCCACAGTGCCGTACACCGAGCAGCAGCCGAGCAAAGGTTCCTCCCAGACGGAGTCTGGCGGCGACGATGCAGTCGCATCCGACGATCTGGTACTGGGCTTATCCCCAATGAGGAATATTCCAACGTTGGTTCTCGGAGTGGAGAGCGATATCCTCTTCCCCGCCTGGCAACAGCGTGAAGTTGCGGATACCCTGCGCAAGGCTGGGAATACTAACGTCAGGCATGTCGAACTCGGCCAGGACGTTAGTCTCTTTGGTCACGATAGTTTCCTGCTAGACGTCAAGAACATTGGCGGCAGCGTCAAGTCTTTCCTGGAGGAATAAGTTGGCTTCAATTTCAAGTTTTAGTATCTAGTTGATTTGGTCGTCTAGCCTTATCCTTTTCGTTTTCTTCTATGACACTTCCCCTTTAACAATTTCATTTTATTTCATTTACAACCGGAGTTCGGTGGCCATAGGGATAAAAAACAAAACAAATTTAGTGCCGTATAATATATAGGCAGGTGGTTTGCGCTCTCGCTCTTTATAATATACAATTTCATTACCAAACAATAGTAGCAGTGGCAGTTTCACAGGTGCTCTGGGGATATTTGCTGTGCATAGCACTTTGTTTGCTACTGGCGCTATATTCCTCTGCTATTGCACACATCCCGGGGTTTGCCAATTGTATACTGGTATGGTATTGAAATTTGTTAATTAGTGCTGTCCTGGAACACTGGATGACACCCTGCCCATATTTTCCCTTTTGCTTTCCCCTCTCTTATATTGCATTCCCTGCTCGGCGGCACATAGATAACTTACATGTCTGCTGCTCTGCTCTATTTAATCAATCGAAATAGCCCCCCTTTCCCCTAAACCCTGGATGGGTCATGGTGGGATTCCTCCCTCCGACCAGGGGCGATTAAAAGAAAAGAAAGAGAAGGAGAAGGAGAGTAAATGGGAAACCAATAATAATTATTTGAGTGCCACATGTAGAAGACTGAGGGAGTACCAGGACGGAAAGAACCCAAAGTGGTACATTAGGGTGTTAAAGGTAGAATAATACAAGTAGTGATATATTATGGTTTGACTACAGTTGTCCAACTAGGATCCAGGTGAGGTTCCCTTGGTTGCCCCCTTCCTCATCAGCGAGGAGAAGAATGCAGATAATACCTCATTTTGGCTCTTCCCTTCGCCTGTCGGATTCGGCGGCACTGGTTCCCGTTCGGAAGCCCTGGTTTGGTCTCGTTCCTTTATTGAGAGAAATTAGCTACGGAACAGTCCAGGACCCAAGCCGAAACTCCTGATGGGTGTTGGATGAAGGAGCGTAGGGTTAGGATACTTACTTTTAACCTTTCAAGCATATTCTCGGCATCGACTTGTATCCCACCAACATTAAACTGCACCGGCCCTACGTGTTCCATAACCTCCTCCCCACTTGCTGTATTGTACCTGTCTTCTTTCCCACCTCTTGTAGCCTTCTCTTCTGCAGCTTTGTCCTCCAGGAATTTCAATTGGCCAGCAAGGAATACCTGAGTATCGACAGCGGACACTTCAATCCCACCACTGCTCCCACTTTTGTTGAGTAAATTGAGTCCCTCGGGATCACCGCGTTTAGGGTCCTTGATGACTTCCTCATAAATCTCCACAGCCCCATCCTCCACACCAGACTGATCGGTTGGGCCCGGGGAAATATCAATGCTCCAACCGGAACCTATCCCTTCAACGTCAAAGCCTTCACGTAGGACACGAATTTTCCCCCAGGAATCCCAATGTGGAGGCACAAGGACCTTATCACGATCAATCACGTTATGTTTCAAGGGTTGTTGCTATACTCCGGTATCAGTGATGTTCTTCACCAGAGGTGTGGCCGCATACCCGTGAAGATGATTGTATTGATAGCAAGGATAATATTAACGGCCTTATCGGGGATGGCGTAGAGGGAGTCGTGTAAATTAACGAAGCTCCGTCTTTGAAATGTTAGCCACGTTTTCCTTTCGCGGGAACAAACGTGCTTTCGTGTGCGATACTTACGTTTTAGCAACACCGTCCTTAGAAATTGGAGAACGAAATCAAATGCCTCTTCCTTCCAACCTCGCTCCCTCTCTAACATCTCAATCTTGTCCGCCTGTATACCACGTTGAAAAATAAGAATCAAAGAGTTATAGATATAGGGAAGAAGGAATAGGTCATACGTTATAACAGACAACACAAAGAGGCAATCCAAGGGGCTCATCAAATTCTCCCGGACCCAGTGGAATGGTTACTTCTCCACCCCCAGCATCCGTATATGTACTGCGTCTAGTTTCCCACGCATGTGTAACCTCATCCAATGTCCTTCGGCAGTCATCATCCAAGCTAGTGAATATCCCCCGGAGTAACCGAACCCACGTCTTAATAGATCTCATCCAATCCCAGGGTTTTGACCAATCTAGGAGTATAACAACCAAAGTCTCGGGGAGCGTTGCGGGAGTGAAAAGAGGCTGGAGAAGCGGTATGAAAGACGGGGTAGGTTCGGAAATTAGATACACCCCCAGGCGAGCAAGAACATCTACACGGATGGGATGATTAGAGAATGTAGGGAATGGTTTGGTAAAAAAGAGCAACCTTCGTGGTCGGCATCCAGAACATCAAGGTAGGTATAGCCCAAAGCAAACTCATTAGCTATCGGGGGCCTCTTCTCCCCTTTGCGGCTCCCACCGCCAGTGCTACTCCCTGCTCCCCCCCCCCCCAAGGATTCCACAAACTCCTTCTGCCCCTCCGCCGATCCGCCTAAGGTGTTTCCAACAATACATTAGCCTCCTACTGCTCCAGAGCTCCAATCCATGGAATCGTTGAGGATAAAGATGCTATGTACCTAAGACTAGGATGGACTTATGTGGCAGCCTCTTGGAAGAAGCAACAGAAGACAGCATTGACGACCACATGTCTTCCTTCTCAGATTCGGTCGATGATGTATTGGACATGGCCGAGCCAGGCCTCTCGCCGAAGCCTCCGATGCGGTCCATTTTGCCGTCGAAAGTCTCCTAGAAGGCTACTATGGCCGAACGGTCTGTTTGTATTATCTTGTAGCTCAATCGGATCTGAAATGGTGAGGCGGTTGAGTTTGTTGAAACGGCACGAAACCGTTGTAGAAGGTATTGTTCGGGCTGATGTGCCTGGGACGAGGTACGGGGGTGCACTGAGCAGTGGTTATGGTTGAGGAAGAGATGAGATGGATCGGGGTTGAGGGGGTGTCAGTAGGGTATCAAGGCGGATGGACGCAGTTGCAGGATTCGAATCGAATCGCAGTCAGGAGGCAATGAGGAGAAGCCGGAGCAAAGCAGCAGCAACGGCAAATTAGGAGCAGAAGCAAGCAGTGTGCAGCAGACTGCTGTCGATCCTCCTTCCCGTGTCACCGCCCGGGTGAAGGTCCCTGAAATCTGGGTGCTGGTGATACGGGGATAGACAGAACGCAGGTGCGTGCGTTATCGTACGCGGGGGATCGAGCGGTAAAGCCACTGGGCCTGATTTGTCCCTCGCGACGCCAACGCGTGGCGAACCTTGGACACCCGCAAGAGCCAGCAAGCAGCCTCATCATCCAGTGCTGGCGTGGACTGGTACCGCTTCTTTCCTTTAAAGCTTGTTCGGGAGTACAGTGTTTTCTCTGCAGCTCACCCGTGCCCTAATCATCACCACTATTCCCGAGTCTCGAGCTTATATCTGGCGCGATAGTATCACCCGTCGTCATACAGAGCCTCTTATACAGTAGTGGTTCTCATAGAATTACGATATTGGACCTCTCCTCCCCTCCCTTCCTCCTACCTACGCTCCCTCACCCTCACCATTTCTTCTCTCACACTTTGCTATACTTAACGGACCGGCACTATTCATCTTCTGTGATACTACTTGTTATTGCTCATATTCTTGGGTTCATTCCTTGCTAATTCACTACCCTTCCCCCACTTTCTGCTCTATCTTTCCCCTTGCTCCCTCCTTCGCAATGAACACCCGACCACAGATAGCGACTACCGGCCGTCCGCAAGCACTCTCTGCTACCTTGAACCAAGATAACTCTTGCTTCTCTATTGGCCTTGATAGTGGGTTTTGTGGTATGCTCTTCCTTCCAATCCCTCCGCACCTGATCAAGGAGCTTATTTATGTCGTAATATCTCAGTCTACAATACAGATCCATGCGACCTTCAGATATCTCGAAGTATGTTCTCCCAGCTCTCCAATGCCAGATATATGGTTTTACTCAGGACTGACATATCCTACTTTTATAGGTCTTGGTGCTGGTATTGGTGTAGCATGTATGTTGGGCAGAGCTAATTACCTTGCTCTTGTTGGCGGGGGTCGCTCTCCGAAATTCCCTCCAAACAAAGTCATAATATGGGATGATATCAAGGAAAAGGCCGTGATAACTCTTGAGTTCCGCTCCGAGGTTCACGCTGTGCGTCTGTCACGGCAGCGGATAATAGTTGTCTTGATTGGCACGGTTCATATCTATGCCTTCTCGTCGCCCCCTACTCGATTACACGTCTTTGAAACACATGATAACCCACTTGGGCTTGTCGCGCTTTCATCAAAGTTCTTAGCGTTTCCCGGTAGGACACCAGGTCATGTAAATATCTTTGATTTGGCAACCGGGATTGTCAGTATCATACCTGCACATTCAACTCCACTATCGGCAATCACAATTTCGCCGCAGGATGATCTATTAGCCACTGCATCAGAAACGGTATTCCTTAATGCTCCTACAATATAAAACCAACTTTACTAATACCAACAAGGGTACGCTGATTCACGTTTACTCAACAGCTACGTCTCGGATGATTAGAGAGCTGCGCAGAGGGATCGATAAGGCCGCAATATTTTCACTCGCAATATCGCCTTCCTCATCAAGGCTTGCTGTAACTAGTGACAAAAATACACTCCATGTGTTCGAACTTCCTTCCTTATCTTCTGTTTCCCAGCCACCGGTTCGTCCATCATCTTCACACAGCACAGCTTCCAATGCCCCGTCCGGCGATAATCGGCGATACTCGTTGTTGAGCAAGCTCCCTCTCCTTCCGAAGTATTTTTCCAGTGAATGGAGTGCTGCACATGCGCCCTTTGAAGGTGGTGGTCGGGGTGCATTGGGATGGATCGGAGAGGACTCTGTGGTCGCGGTTGGGATCGGCGGAAAGACTGGTGAGGCAAGGTGGGAAAAGTTCGTGATTGTGGAGGCTGAGAATGGTGGGGGTATCGAGTGCATCCGGGAAGGTTGGAGGAGATACCTGGACAATGACTGAGAAGGCATGGTGATTTTCGGGGGAGCCTGAATACCTGGTTAGGGTTAGGGTTTGAGTTTGATGGATGAGTGACATGATGAAAGACACAAGGGTTGGATATTTCTCTTGCATCTGGATTCCGCTAACCCTGTTTGTTTGTCATCGTTTCAGCCTGCTTCCTCGTTGCCCTGTTCTACGCATTTTTTACATTTATATTGTACTGGACCTTTTCTTTGAAATCTTCAGGAACGTTCTCTCATTATGCACGGCGCTTGTTGTTATGTTTGAGCCCTCTATATGGGGGCGTTTGTTTCTCTCGGTGGGTAATTTCTCGACTAAATATCTTTTTTATCACTTTCCAGATAGCTATTAGTGCGAAGCTTTCTCACTCCTGAGTCCTAACCTACTTTTAGCTGGTTAAACCGCTACTGTACTCAAGCTTCACATGGTATTGCTGTTTCCTCATTGGGGTCGGTCGTTTGGTACAGGTCTTCTGGCTTTCCTCTTTCCTTTTTGCTGATCCGTTTGGCTGCTTGCCATGCACCCAATGTTTTCTGGATCCAGGGTGTACTTTTTTCTCTTCACTTTTTCCACTTTTTCCACTTTTTCCATCCTTCCCCACTCTTCACCCCCGCCTCGCATACCGCGAGCGAGATAACTCATCGTCATTGGCTATTCACGGTTGTTTCTTTTTCCTCGATCATAGATTATCACTCGGTAGTTCGTTTGGTTTGCATCTTCCTCTCGTTTTCTTTTCTTCCACCCCCCCCACTCCCATTTTCACTTTCTTCTATACACTCTATTTTCTCTACCTTCCCATTGAGCGTCCAGACTGGGAGGCTGGAAGCCCATATTTATTTATTTTTCCGCAATACGGTGTGTAAAAATAAAAACTCTGGAATTGGCCGGCCGACGGTTTGGTTTTTGAGGAGGGTTTTATTTATTTTTCTCTTCGTTTCTAACATTATGGGTTCCGCAATTGGGAGGGCTGCGATCGTTACTATAAGGATATAGTAGTAAGGTCCGCCCGGGTTTGTATGATATAGTCAGGATTGGAGTACCGGAAGATACCATGACATTATACTATAATATTATTATTATTGGCTACAACCTAAGGGGCCATAGAGAGCGGGTTATGTTCAACTTGGCTTTCGTATTGATATGGGTGGATATGGGAAGCAGTCAAGGTTGGGGTGGAATTTATATTAGGTCTACACGTGAAGTTGTGGGGGTTGGTGGGAATAGTTCTATACGGACTTTGTGTATCCTTGAGTCCAAAAACAACACAGCAAGGGGGGGGGGGTCCAATTAGCAGAATGATGCGATGTGGAGGTTTGGAAATGCCAATCCCACCCTGCGCGTTTGGTATGGGGCATTTGTATTTGCAGCGCCTACCACGGGCTGGATCAGATCGGACTTTGGTGTGGACTCTGACTTGGGCGGCCTGTAAATCGTGTGCAAAGCCCGGCCCAATCCACAAAACTTTTCATGCATACACTGTGCTCTGTTATGCTTTTTTTCTCTTCCATGGTGGTCCCCCCGCTAAATAATAAGATGCTACTTTACATCGGTAGTGCTTCACAACTATGATTCCCGCCCCAGACATTAGCTCAACCCCTCCACAAGGAACCACACCCCGCCGGTACCTGAACTAAGTTGCGCGTCTGGCCTCCCATCTGCTGGGCTAAATCGGGGGGGGATAGAGGTTAGGGAACTACCAAATTACAGAAAGATAAGGAGCCAGTCCCGCCCCCCGACATGCATTAGAAATAACTTGAATAGTGTGTGTGTCTCCTGTGTTTCGAAGCTAATACATATTGCTATCTATAATACCCGAAGAGGCATGTGAGGAAGGCGCGGATGGGGGAGCCCAGCGAGTGCCAAGTTGTTGACGTATCCACCGCAGTGGCGCTTGAGTGCAGCTTTAGAGGTTTCGTTGATGCAAGCGTCCGATGTCGAAGCGTTCGTCTCTTCGTCCTGACATAGGGGCAGAGTTGCAGGGCGTATGATAGCTGTTTGCGCAGTACTGCATACAGCTCCAAGTAAATACGCTTCCGAGTGTCGTGCAGTAGTGTGTCTCGAGTTTGTGATGCCTCAGCGGGCTTGGTGGGGCCTTATAATTTATAAACGAGAATTTGGTATCGAGTGATTGTGCATGACTTGAGCATTAGGTCCCGTCGTCCCGATTTTCCTATTTCTAGCCTTGAGAACCACGAAATGTGAGCTGCTGATGGCAGCTGTAATGGCCTCGAGCTGTAGTCCGGTATCTCCAATTCCTGGGAAGAGTGCTTGGCTGTCGGGAGGGGGAACTTGAAAAGTTTCCCCGAAGAAGCAATGGATGCCTAAACCCCAGTGCCAATGTCCTCTCCATGTATTTTTGGTCTCTCTGGCGTTCTGATTGTTGGTGGCGGCACCAGTTTCGTTACAATGTCTCTGCGCTATTTAGGAGCGAAGGTTTGCGGGATATTTACCAGGGGGCCTTCATTTTGACCTTGCTATTGTGGCTTGGTTATTGAATTTTGGGGTCAACCAGGCATGCTACTCTAGAGAAAATAGAGTTTCCCTACAAGCCCTATAATCGGGGTCGAAATGAAGGTTTTGGGTTGCAACCCGATGTGCTATAAGTTGAGGTTAAATGTTGGAGAATCTCAAGAAAATAGCCCAGAAAAGATCACTTCTCTAGACAACTAATCTGGGTGACTTTTGCACTTGATATAGTAACTGCCCTAAAGGACTCAACAATATTCAAAAATCTTGGACACCAGTATCACCAGTCGTGGACCCCTCCACTGACGGGCTCTCGGCATCAAAGTAGGCGTCCTGAGCATCTCTCTCTATCTGCCTATAATCATCGTACTCCTCGTTCCCGTCGATAGCTGCATAATCCGCCTCCTCATCCCTCCCCTCCAGAAACCGTAGTGTCATGGTTTCTCGCCATACCTGCTCGGCTTCCTCTTTCGACGATACTGTCTGCCCCTGGTTCGTTTCTGCCCGCGACTCTAGTGTTTCCCGGGGATTTTCGCGGAGCGCCTCAACTTTGGCCTCCGAGCGGGTTATGTCGGCTTCGAGTATGCCAGACCAACCCTTATTCCGACCTTCCGCCTCCCGCTCAGATGGCGTTTGGTAGTGGCGGATTAGCCTGTCGTACAGAAGCGGGTCGGCGAGCTCCAGATCCGGGGACGAAAAGTATGTTGATGAATTCTTCGAGATGTAGTTTAGGCTTTAACTTGGGCATGATCGGAGGTAAGCTTCGTTTTCTCCTTCTTTGGCTCATGATGGACATACATATCGGAGGGATGAGGGGAACGTTTCAAGGAGCTCCGATATTTAGGGCTGAATAAGGTACGGTAGGCAGGTAGGTGGCTTATTTACCGTCTATTTCTGATTGTAATCCGTCGCGCTCGATCTGGATTAGAGTAAGGGCCTTCCCCTTGAACGGCTTCCTCAAGAAGGAGGTAGTTAGTATGGTCTCGAGTGTGGTTGGTAGGTGCGGAGGGTTAACCTTGATTAGTTGTCTGATCGATGGGCCCTGGTCCACTCGCCAGGGCAGGGGGGTCGACTTCCATTTCATTGACAATTCTTCCAGGCATGAATGAGGGGGGACGGGAATACCAAATAGTGTCCAGAAGTGTTGTAGGGGCGAAAAAAGAGAAGGAGAGTGATCGGAAAGGAGAATAAACAACCCTGACAAATGACGTTCAAGGTCTTAGATCTGCTATCGTAACCGCTTGTCCCGCGCGTTTGAGCCAAGGCGCCAAGTGGCACCCTTTGCCCTCGTTTAGGGTGACAGCTCCGAGCTCCGAGCTCCGGGCGCTTCAGAATCTCATTCCATGCTGAAATTGATCCTGCCTCTTCTGCTGTAAAGATAAAAATTTCCGGTCCTTGGGGAAGGCGTCCTACAGCCGCCTCCAACATTCTCACGACAGCAGGATTTCTTCCCTCAGTCACGCGGTGTTTTCTTGGTCTCTACAGTACCCTTTTACTTATCGACACGCCGGCCTTGTCGTTCTTGTTTCCGGAAAACTCTTTGATAAATACGCCTTCTATTATCGGGCCTCGGAGCTAAAGACGCATTCCTAACCTCGCTATTTTCGCCTTCCATTGGTCGTCGAGCGAATTCTAGATGGCGGCGACTGCACCTTCCAAACCGTCTGCGAAAGGTGCGCGAGCTAGGGCAAAACGAGCTCAGGCCTCGCGAAATTCACTTGCTGTCCCCACCACTTTGGGTTTTTCGAAACTGCTTGCCGTGTTTAAGGCTGTCGTTCTTCTATCAACTGCCTCAATCATGTCCTACGCCTCTCAAATAGCATTAGCGCCTGTTTACGGTGGGATCCCGACGTCACTTTATCACTCAAAGATATCGGCTTTCGTGTTTGCAGTAGCGTGGGTTGCGAAATACCTTCCATTTAAGCTCCCATTCAAAGCTAGGAATTTGTTGCCTGTTATGTCCTTTTATGTGCCTGCGATTCAACGAATCCTCGCTAGATTCTCGGACCGCTGGGGCCCTATCTGGGGCCCAATTATCACCGAGGGTGTAACGTTTTACCCTCTACTCTTCTTGTCAGTTTACTCTACAGCACATCTGGCTGGTTTTAGAAACTTTGCCAAAGATGGAATCGTGGCAGGCGTGTTTGTCGGGTACTTCTGGAACATGCAATCATTGGTTCCGAAACACCTTGTGAACCGCATCGGATCGTCATGGATTCTCACCCGCTGCGGGCTCCCTAACCTGGCTGGTGGGATTTATGCATTGGTGTCTCCTTCTCTCCTGCTCCTTACAGCTATTCCTGCGATGTTGCACACAAACATGTACAATAGCATGTGTACCTCTACTATGGGGCTCAATGAAACATTGGCAGCCTCGAACTATACCCTTCTAGCTCGTCAGGAGTCCAATACAGGTTATATTTCCGTGCTTCAACACAACCATCAAAATTTCAGAGTATTGCGCTGCGATCATTCCATATTGGGTGGAGTGTGGGAGAGACCTCCTCCGGGATTCGAGTACGTGGAGCAGGGCCTTAAAGAACCAATTTATGCTATATTTGTGATGTTGGAAGCCGTCCGGCTAGTTGACCCACCCCCAAAGAACCCCAACCCAAAGGCTCTAGCTATGTATATCCATCCCACAATCCTATGATTTACTCTAGATTTATGTGGTGAGACTGACTACCGTTGCTCGCTTATAGTGGTTTAGGAATCGGCACTGCTGTGAACGGGTTAATCACTCATGGGGTGGAGACAGATGTCGTTGAGCTGGACCCCGTTGTCCATCAATATGCGACAGAGTTCTTCCAGCTTAAAGAGAATCACACGGCATACATTGAAGATGCTATCACCTTTGTTAAGAGGGAAACCAGCAACAAGGGCAAGGACAGGAAGAAGTATGAATATATCCTGCATGACGTTTTTACCGGAGGAGCTGTCCCGGCGAGCCTGTTCACTCGGGAATTCCTTGTTGGACTAAGAGGCCTTCTCTCCGAGGACGGCGTCATTGCGATTGTAAGCTTTACCCATTGAACCCTGATCTCTCGGTTACAATTTCTCGGTTGCTTTGAACGGCAACTTGAAGAGTTGTGACGTCTTGGACCCTTGAATACTCCCGATAATTCACCGATGGGACCAGGGTTCGGAGTAACTGTATTGGTATTATACTATCGGAGTTACTAATCACGTGATTCATAGAATTGGGCTGGCGATTTGAAGTTGAAGGCAGCAAAGTCGATCATTGAAACCGTGCGAACGATATTCAGTGGCTGCAGGGTTTTCAGGGAGGATATGCCCGTGGAGGACATCGATAAAGCCGCAGTTGATTTTACCAACATGGTGAGTTTTATTTACAACCCTGACGACCCCTGATTACCCCGATTGCTCTCACTCCGTCTCTTTAAGCGGTTTGCAATTACTCTCGCATTAAGCATTGATCTGTTCTTCCCTTTTTGTTCCTTTTTCTTTGGCTCCTCAGGTCGAGGTAAACCACATATGCCAAGTGCGTTTTTTTTCCCGTCTGCTCAACAAGCTTTTCGGATCTTTATCTGGCTTGTGCTACAGGATCTTTGGACCCTGCTTTAGGGCATTATGTTTGCCTTTTTCTTGGGTCCTGTCTGGTTTCCCAGTTCTGTTTATCTCCTCGACTCCCATGACTTTAGGACACATCTCTTGTCACTCAGGCCAGGTCAGGCTGGGCCCTGCTTCTCGGTTATTTGCCCAAGACCCACCAGACCCACCCCGCGGGGGGAGGAGGAGGGGCATGTCCTGATAGGCGGATAGTTGGGACCCTGTCTCTTTCGAACCCTGTCATTGTTACAGTAACGAATCCGTCCGAAGAATGCACACTTCTTTTTTTTGTCCTCTCTTTCTCCACTTTCCTCCATGCCGTTTCTTCCGGAGAGCTGAGCATGCCTGACCGTATCTTTATTATTTTTTGTTTTTCCTCTTTCCCCACCCCCTCTCTACACCCCCCTCCCTCCACCGAAAAAAGCTTAGTTACTCATTCCTGGCTCTGCTAACCGTCACCAATCATTTGGAATCTTAGGTTATCTTTTGCACCCGTTCTCCGGATCCCTATACGTTCCGTGCACTGGCTGATGCCGACACTCTGGGGTCGATTTCGAGGAGACACTACCTCTTCCCTAAATTCGAAATAAATCTCGATCAGTACTTGGGGGCGTCGGGTGGATTTACCACTCTTAGCGAGTCCAACATTGATGCGCTTATTGGTTGGCAGGAAACGAGCGCTCTAGGGCACTGGAGGGTCATCAGGACGGTCCTGCCTCCAGTCGTTTGGGAGAACTATTAAGGAGATGCGGCCACGTGCTTCGTTTGTTCACACCAAAGTCCTGCTATCGTCTTTATTCTTATTATTTTTTGTCTCTTCTTTCTTCCTGTGCTCTTTTTTATTTATTTTTTACTTTTTATGATATCGGTGCCATCTGTTTCTCGGGGAATCGTCTTGGCGAGCTTGGAAATAAAGCTTGTTATCCCACAGGGTGGGGGGGGGGCGTCCAATCAGACGGTTTGGGAAGAGCAAGGTTGTGTGTTCAGGGAAAAAAATGTACCGGGCCGTTTGGGGGTGACTGGTTCGGTGAGGGGCACCACCGCCTGGAAGAGTTCGTTCGATGTTTATCCATGATTGTTGGATGGATCCACGAGACCCAGCAACTGACACGATCCACCGCGTGTCCTGGGGAGTACCGGTACTCATATTAAAGTACCGGTATCTCCCTCGGTGCGACTGTGTCATTTTGGGAACCCAAGGGCAGGGATATCAAGCATATGTCGTCCAACATGTTTTTTGTTCGTTCTACCCTATTTTATTTTCCCCAGAACAATCTCGTGGAATACAAGAACCAAGGAACCAACCCGCAGGCTCTCCCTCCCAAGTTTCGCTCCTTCTTGAACCTCTGCACCCGAAAACTGGGGGCATAATCTTGTTTGCGCGCACCTATATGCACGGATGATTGACCATATATTTTTCTGTTCCCATGCTCAGGCACTTCATGCCTGAACGAATCCTAGAGCATCAATATGCGCTGTCTTCAATCGGGGTTTCCTGGAGCGCTCGACTTGCCTTGTACTGCGAATGGCATATAGGTGGTACAGTAGGTCTGGAGTGCCCGAAATTAGGGATCAGAATTTTGTATGGCAAATTATGTGTGCACATCTGACCACTCATACCAAATTCAGACTCAAAATATTCTGGTACCGGTACTTATTACCGGATACCTGTGCTGCTAAAATGTCTGTCGCACCATACAGCTTGCGGTAAAAAAAATGGGAAAAAGTGACAAGGGTTCTGGGGTTCTGATTGGGGGGTTTAGTGGCTCGGGCCAATCGATTCCCATGTCTCTAGCCCCTGTTTTCCCATCTTTTCTACCGTAGGCTGTGGGGGTTCCATGATTGGCTACCGAGAAAATCCACCTGGCCCTGTGCAGATAAAAGAGAAACCCCACGCTCACGCCTGACGGCCATCCATCCATTCAACCCCCCCACCCCCGGTTGTACTGTACCCAACTGTACTCAAGTACGAGGACAGTGCCATGGCACGCTACATATGCTGCTGTGCGAGTGCAGCGCTATCCCTTGGGCGGTGTGTGAGAACAATAAATCCATTTCCACATCCGGCCTAGCCCGCTTGGTAGCGAACTATTTTACTGTTTCACAAAAACCACAAGAGATATACCCCACATAAACAAAACGCACCACAGATCGATCTGACAAGTCAACTCTCTCATTATTATTTTGTTTCTCCCACTCCCAATTTTAAAAAATTAAAAATATTATTGAATAACCCAAAAATATGGAAACAGGGAAACATTTCTCCCGGGCCGTCATCTTGCCTGCACCTGATCTCGGTTCATCCATTTTGCCTTGGTGATATTGCGTTCTCTGAACCACCACCACCACTACTACCACCACCACCAGACTACCCTTCCCCACTTGTCTCTGATGAGTTCCACGGAATGGTAGGGGTATTGCCATATGCATCTCCTCGAACACCCGGAGGTTAACAAGCTTTTTTCTTTCTTCCGCCCCCTCGATAGAGTTAGCCCCTGGCCTGGCAATTGGGTCAGGTATCACACTAGCTGCTTTTTTGCTCTATCTTGTTTTCCCCATCCCCACAATATCAGCTATGTAACTACCGTAGACCACCACAACCACCACCACCACTACGGTCTACGGCACTTTTGTTTCATTGCTTGCTCGCTCGCTCACTCCCGAGCTCCCGCAATCGCACATTCCCGTTGTCTGATCGAGTGAATTGGTACTGTACTTACTATATGCTATGGACCGCTTACAAGTGCCCTCTATAATATTAATATCATACTGTACTGTTTTGTATACTGTTCATACTCTAGCCCCGGTGTATATACCTATTATACCTACCGTACCGTACTCACAACACCCGACTTGCCCCCCCCCCCCCACGTCCCCAATACATGGAAGGTACAACCTCTCTTACTTCTTATATAGGAAAGTGTGAAAAAGAACGCAACGATACGACCTAAAGTTACAAGTACAATGATGACCAAAAATTAGAATAATAATCAGAATAGCGAGAGAGAAATGGAGATAATAATAATAATAATAATAATAATAATAATAATAATAATAATAATAATAAAAACTCTCATAATCCTATTTCATAAATATCTAGGCTGTTCCTTTCTTAGTGATGGCAACACAATAGAAGCAGAAACAGAGCAAGGGTGTGTGTGTGTAAACTAAGAAGTTGCTTAGAATAGCAGTCCATCGAATCGCCATCATATATCTCCGCGGCGGCGGCGGCGGAGGTGGAGGGGGTTGTTCGGTCCGGAGAGATCCATTCCTAAGCTACTGTACTCGAGTCCGCCTTGCCCCCCCCCCCCCCTGGCGCCACGTCCGGGTACTGTAGGTTTCCGCCTACCTGCATAATTGCAAGTTGTCGCTTGCGGAATGGGGTAGTGTGAGCGTGAGGTGTGCAAATGTGGGTGTCGTGTTTCAGTGAGTGAGTGAGTGAGTGAGTGAGTTGGGCGAATCGCTAAATACCAGCTAAGTTAGTTCTAGCTTTAAGCTGGGGTGGAATCGTGATACCGGTAGTGGTACTTGTATGACATGCAGTAAGTAAGCCAGCCGGGAGAGCCACGATACCGGTGCAAAGCTACGATACTGAACTGGTTTGGCCATTTGTAGCCGCGACTTGGTGGCTTCTCTATCGTGCACCAAGTTCTACCTGCTGTGAGTTGCTCCACGACAACTACGGTACGCTTGAGTAACATTATATAAAGACCTAATTACTGATCCGGGGGAGTATATAATATCTTGTGTACCGTATGATGCAGCGCGCAGGAATATATGGATAGCTCTTTTTTACAGGCGCTCGCTCATTCATCAACTTCATGATTCAGAGACCGCCGGCAGCCGGCAAACTGTCTAAGAAAGGGGGGGGAGTATGGGAAAAAGAAAGCAGGAAGGAAAAAAACAAAAAATGTCGGGACTATTTTCTATCTAGCCATCAATCAATAAATCGACCAGCAATCATATATGCCATAACGCACCCATAAGTTATCCCCCAGGGCGCGGGTGGAGGGAGTGGAAATGGTGAAGTGTGTTTGCTCGAACGCTGGAGCAGTGTAAGTCAGGAAGGGTTTGTATGATGCCATAAAGATAGCGAATAGGACTGGATGGTTAATTGTGTTTCGAGGCACTTTGTAGGAGCAGGAGGAGCGGGAGGAGGAGGGGGGGGTTGCGTCGGACTGGATATTATTGCTTTTACATACATACATACGTTACAGAGCATCACCGTTGCCCTTCCCCCCCTCTCCCTTGCACCAAACTTCGGGCCAGCAGGAGAAAGTTGAGGCTGCAAGGGAGGAAAGGAAAGGAGATGAGGAATTGCGGGGTTAGGAACGAGCGAGTGAGAGAGAGAACCACCGGCGGAGGATGCCAGACCAAGTTTTTCCTTTCTGCCAACTTGGTCAGCTGGTTTTCAAATCCTTCCAGTTCATCTGGACTGGCGCATACATACAGACATACGTGATTATCTGTAGGTAAAAGTGGATAGGCGTGTTAAGTAAGTAGGTGAAACTGTATCTATAATAACAAATCTTCGACCATGCTATCGGTACTTTACCTACCTGCCGCACCTGTGTCTCTGTAACCCCCCCCCCCTTCCCCGAAAAAGAAAAAAAAATGGCAAGAAAACACCCGCTTCTATATCTCCGCCTGAAGAGTTCTGTTTATAGGATGGGTAATTGGACTGGATGGTTACCCCCCCCCCCCCTCCCCCCTTCCCGCCTCCCCCCCTCCCTCCCTCCCTCCCTCCCTCCTCCGCCTTCTCACCGTTGCCAATAATTAGCTAGCTAGGCGCAATTGCTCGAAACGGAAGACAAAAAACAGAATTTAGGAAAAACGCCAAATTGATATTGTAGTACTTGTAGCACTAACTTAACACCAGCACCATCGATGGGTGTGTATGTATGGCCCTATTCTACCGGGCCTGGACCTAAGCCTATGATCGCTCCCAAAATCTACGATCAGGACGTCAACATCCCTTCCTCTCCTTCATCTGTTCGTCCGTAATAAGGCGAAGGAGAAGCTTAACTGGTATTAGGTTTAGGCTAAGGTGAACGAAGCTCGTCCTCCTGCTCCCCCCCCCCCCTCCCTCACGCCTGCATGCTACAATGCACTTTATCTACGGTATCTATCAAAAGGCGTCCGCAGCGCGAGATTTACTAGAGATTTACTAGGCACATGCCGCCGTCCCACCCCCTTTGGTTGTTGTTCTACATAATATGTACTATACTTGCACTTGTATAAAGATTAGGAATATATAATAGCATTCAGTCTTCAATCGGGGCATGACGAAGAACCGGCGAGTGACGGATAGGGATTAATAACAGGTATTTTATTATTATCGTTTTTCTGTTACCCTACTTGTACTAGTACTTTTGATGGATTCACTTTTCTGCCCGCCAAACACCCACGTTTGTCATCAGCCGGTTCTCATCGTGCCCCCATCGAAGGAAGACTATGACCATTCAGAATTGGGAGGAGTGGGGGAGAGGGTGTACTCGAGTACTATGATGGTTGTACCGCAGCGATGTTGGTGGCAGGCGAGGTGGGTAAATGCCTCGTTCATTCAGCTATCCGTTTCGTTTCAGGTGGGCGTTCCTCGCCTTCCAGCTGCGATTTGTCTCTTTCTTTCTTTCCCTCCCTCCTTTCCCTCCCTCCTTTCCCTCCCTCCTTCCCTCCCCCGGTAACGAAAAGGTGTGGAACACCGAAGCGGGGAATGATAGATGATGAGCCGGGGAGGCAAATTTGGTTCTTGGAACCATTTCTCTCTCTTCCTCCGACAACGTGCAAGGAAGGGTTGGAAGGGGGAGAGAGAGAGAAACGCCCTCTAGTGGTGGGGCATGTCGTTCCAAAACATGTGAGGATGGAAGGAAGTGAAACCACTCCCATTCGTTGGTGAAACATTTTTCATCGTTGCGTACTTGAACCTTTCCGCTGCAAAGTTATCCTTTCTCCCTTCCTTTCCTTCCTTCCTTCCTTCCTTCCACCCCACCATTTACCGGTAATCGATTCGTTCATTGGTATCACCTAGCAAGTTGGAAAAGCCTAGCAGTTAACTCGCACACCACACCCCGCATCTCGGAAACATCCAATAGTAAATAAAAACCAATAAGGGTGCACTTTTGGAGAAAACTTGAACTTTGGCACGGGGAATAAGAAAAAGGAAAGAAAGCTTGGGGAGGGTGGTGGTGTGTGCGTGTGTGTGTGTGTGTGAAGTGAAGTGAAGAAAAAGATGAGATTTTCCTACACTTAAGTTGAAATTTAAAAGTCGGCATAGGTGGAGGGGGGCGGGGAAGGAAAGAGGGAAAGAAGAATAATGATAATCTTACTCCCGTTCTACGAGAATTCCGTACATATGATATCTTGCGTTTTAAGGAGTGATTGATTGCGACTTACCGCATGAGTTATCTTGCTCGTCCATGTGTCGGTCTATTCATTGGTCCAGTCCAGGCAATCCAATTAGATTAAATCCTCACCTTTTCCAGAACCGCAGGAAGGGACAGGAAGAATGGATGAAGTGGAAGAACGATGGAAAGAAAGAAGGAAAGAAAGAAAATAAAGAGGAGAACACCAAATTCCTTCCTTCCTGCTTCCTTTTTCCTTCCCTCCTTCCCCGGGTTTTTTCTTTTCTTTTTCCCCCCATTTCCCCAACTTTCCGGAACAACTATCCTTTCAACCGTCCGGTATGATATCACGATAATATGGAAATCAATTATCTGTTGTAAATGAAAAGAGGAAACGGACTGTTCCCCAGCAAGTGCACAACACCACCATCATCATATAATACTTACTTACTCATGATACTTACCATAAAAACCACGCACCAGTTGCAGTAATCTATCACACAAACCACCTCCATCCATTCAACTCTAAGATCGAGCCACCAATGATCGACGGTGCACGAGCTAGGTTACTGTATGATACCGGTATGTCGGTGATTGTGCAGGCATCTCCCCTCCTCCCCCTCCCCGTCCTTCCTTCCTAACTTAACGGTACTTGCCGTACTCACTTATTCATGAAGAGGACACAGTCCCTCACCGCTTAAATCTGCCATTGTGCTTACACAACTATATATCTATCTCCTTCGTGATGGAGGGGTGGTTGTGCAAGTACAACGATAACGACAATACCAACCGTGCAGTTGCAGTATCATGATGGTTACTGCGAACTGCGTGTTATCATACTTTTGCTTGTATTTGGTTAGTACGTCGGCAGTGGCACTGATAAGTTTGCTTCCGAGATCCGTGATTGATTGATTTGATCGATAATCGAAGAAACTTGGGTTGTACATACGCCATGTATCTAACCTGCGGATATAACATTGTACTGTGCCGTATATATGAGCAATGCTGTACTGTACAGTACGGTACTAGCGTAGTGGTTGTACCGGAGGGACAGACAGACAGACATCACAGGGTCCCACCGTCCGCCCTTCCGTACGCCGAGGTGAAGCCAGACAGCTTTGTATCATGCGGGAATAGTAGCCATCCTATAACTTAATGCTTTGCCGTGATTACCGAAAATGGTACCTTACCTTACTCGCCATACAATTGAGTCCCCCCCGGGGCTGGCCGGGGGGGCGCGCCTACGGGGCTAGCAAAAGCAACCAACCAATTACAAGTATTATTTCCTTCATCTTCGTTCCTATTATGTGTCGTTGGGCCTATGGATGGAGCTAGATAACCAGGAAAAAGGGGACAACCATTGCCATAAATAATCGCGAGCGCTCACTCGCCGACTATAATAGATGTTCCTTCTATCATACCGTATGATACAAGCCTTACCAGCCCTCTAGAAAACAACAACAATAACAATAATAATAGTAACAACAATATCCAAGTTTTACACAGAGACCAAGCTGCGTCATAACCCTCATCTCACCATAACAATACAGTTTCATTTACTCGCGCGCCAGAACCCAAAACCAAAAAAATCAAAAACCAAAAAAACCAACCAACCAATCAACCAATCACGTTAAATAAATATAAGTGGTGAACAGGGTATGATATCCCAACCAAATTCCCTGGGAAAACCCCCGGTTAGGCTAGTGCGACCAACCAGGATCACGAAGTTTATTAAACAAACTTTCGATAAATCTGGCGGAAGCCAGTACGGTATCGACATATCTATTTCCTCTCTCGAACAACCCACCCATTACCAACTTGAGCTAATGTCAAAAACCGACCCATGGAACCGAGCAAAAAAAAAAAACCAGACATGCCCTTTCTGTCTTTCTTACTTGTTTCCATCCATTGGGATTTATTCCGGAAATCCGGTACGGTAAAGGCAGAGATGCAAAAAACAATGAAACCGCCACCACGACGACGACCACCACCGACCGCCACCCTCCCCCGCCTTTTTTTTCTTCACTTTTGTTCATCTTTTTTTTCCCTTCCCATTCCTTGCCTTGCGCATAAATTATTCCAACTTCATTTCCTTCATGACGCTGTACGAGTAAATTAGCGAAAGAAAAGAAAGAAGAAAGAAGAAAAAGAAAAAGTCAGTAGCAAATCCACGAAGCACAGCATAGCATAAATTACCACGACACCGTAGGTATGATAGAATTCGAGTTTATCGCACAGTTGCTGTATGCGAAAAGAAAACGCAATAAATAAATAAATAAATAAATAATCAAGAACCAGACCGGCTTGACTTGACATAACCTAACCTACGGTAACGGTAGCCCCAGTAATTCGAATTCGCAAGTGGTAGATCGTTTAATATACGTATGTAGCTGCACAGTAAACATTTTAGTTATATATGTGAGTGTTGGGGTGGAGCGGGTGAGTTAGGCGGGTGCGACATCACACCGTGCGTAGAAGCACTCTTTCTTTTGTTCGAGAAATGCTTGTGTTGTCTTGTCTCCAATCACCACCCCATCGCCACCACCACCACCATTTTCTATAAAAAATTAAAAATTAAAGTGCCGGGTCGGATTTGTGATGATGGGTGGATTGAGGAGGAGGAGTGTGTGTTTTTGTGTACGGATGAATGAATGGATGGACGAATGAATTGGTGGAGGGATGGGGTGGACGATTTCGCGTCGGGGGGCGCCGTTGGAGGAGGAGAAGGAGGTACGGCAGGGAGGTACGGTAGGCAGCGGATGGGTCGGTTGGTCGGTCTGTCGGTCGGTCTGTCGGTGGGTGAGTGGGTTATGCGCACGAGCGCACTGTATCATACTAGCACTAGTCCTGAATTGACCGTTACGAGTACGGGTACGTATCATACGAAAGCAACTTTGCGTTGGCTGCTTGCCTAACTGTCTGTCTCGTCTGCCTGCTGCTGACGGGAGAAGAGAAGAATGGGCTTTCGGAAAAAAAGCTCTGGAATAGTTAATTAGTTAGATAGAACTTGCGGCTCAATAGAGCACGCGGACGACGACGACGCTGGGAGTATACCGTATGCGTACTGTACACTCCATGTCTGATAAGTTTTCTGCTGCTACGATTGCCTGGCAGAAACTGCGCACTATTGTCTGGATACGGTATCCCCGTACTATTACCGCGGCACAACCAGACATCTGAGGAGCCGGACAAGGCTAGAATAGAGAACCGCATAACCCGTACTGTATAAACACACCTGGATTACTTCTAGTTAGAGGGTCAGCCGACAAAAAAATCACTACTGTGAAGAGGGCAGGTAATCCCCAATATTAGTGATGCTGAGCCCAGCTTAGTCCTCTACAATACCCCTCAAAAGGTGAATATTCCCCTTGGAGAGTGCACATGAACAAGATATCTGGAGTATTATATCATAGCTGGGGGTTTTTCCCAGAGGTCGAGATATCATACCTGCTAGTGAGGTGCGGTTCTGAAGGGCTGAGTGGACTGAGTAAAGGACAGGTCAGAGTGACATAGTACCTAGCCTTGATATCATACCTGCTTGTATACTGCTGATATTTACCAGCTGTACACTATCCCCTTCGGGGAGCAGCAGGCAGAGCTCCCGAAAATCATATACATGGCTGCTGAGAATGTTTTGGGGCACGATGGAGCAGAAAGTTGAGAAAATTACAGGAGGGCCGTAGATATCAAAGGTTAGCTTGGCCAACTTCCCAGATCTCAATCCGGTCAAGAATGACTGGGCAGAAAGAAGGCCTCATACTGCTGCTGGATTATTGCTTTTTGTTTCTGCTTTTATCTATTTTTTAGTTGAATTGATATCCTTCTTTCTCGTGGGGACCACATGGAAACTTGTTAGACACGACTGCACAGTAACCTTCATTGCAAATTATTAAGATTGAGAATAATGATCTATACACGCAATGAAGAAATATAGACAGCGAACAGTTTTAGAAAGTCGCCACTACGCGAGAGATACTATATGCACGGTCGCAGAGGTGAAAAATAAAATAAAATAAATAAAAGGAAAAGGAAACAAGACCCCCCCCTTCCCTAAAGGGCCAGAAAAAGGGGGGGAAACGGTGACATAGGGAAAAATGGAGACAGCCACGCCCGACCTCGATGACGGGCAAAAAATGTTCAACCAAAGGAAGGAAAGTTGATGGAACAGTGAAATAGACCAAACGATAAGCGCCGTAAAAGATTAAGTAAAACTTTCGGAATAATAGGGTAAGAGACTTAACAGGTCAGATCAAGCCGCCCAAAAAATAGCTTCTGCTTGCCCAATTCCGTACAATTTTGAACACAGAAAGTGACAGCATGTAGCAATCACAGAAAGGAACACAAGAGGTAAAAGACAAACCCACCCCACACTCTAATGAAAAAATCCCTGAAGGAAAAAGAAGCAAGGCACAAGAAGAGAAAAACTAAAAAAAATACAAACACGGACATTGATTGCCTCGTTTGGGCAACCAATCTGTCCGTTGCTTTTGGTCCGCTTTTTTTTTCGTGCTCAATATTCGCGACCGAAAGTTGACCCAGTGTGGATTGGTAGGTGAACATGTAGGCGATGAACACCAACTTTCCCGGCCTGCTTGCAAGCAGACTTGGAGCCAGCATCGACTTGTTTGACATTCGGATCGGTGTGGTCGTCCACGTTGCAGCATTCGATGCTTTGTACCCATCGATCAGCAAGGGCTTCCTGGGAGGTAATTCGTTTTGAGGGATCCAAGTGCATCATTCGGTAGAGTAATCGCTTAGTAGCGGGTTTGAACTGGCAAAAGGGGAAGAATTTCGGATAGTCTCCGTCCTTTGTCATTTCGCCGCTAGGATTCTTCGCCAACCACTTGTTGAAGCAATCGAGGTATTTAACGTATTGGGTGCTGTCGGTAGCGTTGGCTTTGTTCCACAAGGGACCCCCAAAGGAGAGAACAAAAAAGACCATTGCACAAGACCAAACATCCAGTTTTCGAGCATCATAAGGGCCTGTAGACTGTTAGAAATAAACCGATCCGAGGGATTAATGTACACTAACCATCCTTGTTTTGAACCTCTGGTGAGATGTATGGGGCACTGCCAACAATACCCGGCTTGCTCAGCCTTACACCAGCCATATCGGTTCCACACTTGATGCCCGCTGAGCCGGGATGTCTGCCGGAGAAAACCTCTGAAACGCCGAAATCAGTTATCTTAAGATGACCATCGCTGGTTATCAAGAGATTCTCGGGTTTGATATCTCGATGAGCGATCCCGTGATCGTGTAGATACGCAACACCCCTCAACAACTGCTTGAAGCAGCACAACTTCTCGGCTTCCTTCATAAAGGATTTCGAAATCAAAGAGAAAAGATCACCACCGGTGCAATACTCCATAACATGGCACCAACGGTCACCGCTACCGATGCAGAGATCGGCTGTCAGAACAATGTTTGGATGATTCAGACTCTTCGAAATGCAGAATTCCGAGTTGACCTTTTCAATGTATTCCTCCTTAGATTCATCCCTCCCCCTCTTCCTAAACTCCTTAACGGCGTATAATTGAGTGTTGGGTCCCGATATCCTATGCATCACCTTGACGATAGCAGACACTCCCTCACCGCAAATCTTGCTCTTTCCTGGTACGTGACTGTGATTGGCGTATTTTGACGATAGTGAGATAACCGGAACATCCATCGCCGGCACTACACTGCTCATTTTACGTGACTTTGACCCGGCCCCTGATGTTGCTGGATGTGTGATTGCATTTCCAGTAACATCCTTGATTCCATTCACACTGCTTGAGCGTGAACGTCTTGGGAAGAGGCCAGACCGCTTGGTTGCGCTCGAAGCCTTCCCATTAGAGGTGCTCGCGGGTTGGGGTTCTAGGGGCTCGCATGTCGATGTTGATGATCCAGAAACGGTAGGTGTACCGGCTTGAGACTGTGCCGGCGTGTTGTGGGCCGAAAAAAACCCCTTCGACTTGGTCGGTTGGGGTGTGTATGGTCCCACGGATTGATCCATTGGCATTCCATTGCCAGACGAAGACGAAGAGTGTACCCTGCGTATTAATCCGTGAAGCTTACCAGAGGCTTGCCGCATAAGCTTTCCTCTAGGCGTAGCGGTAGGTTCCACAGATGATGGTGCTGGTTTTGCTGCTACTGGTGGTGTGGCTGGCGTCTTCATGATTGCTGGAGGATTGGGGACGGCAGGAAACCCCTCAGTGCTCGAATTAATGAAAACACCAGAATGGCTGTCACTCGTAGGAGTAAGTGGCTCATGCATTTCACTGGACGTCTCGTCATCTTCCACCTCTTCGGGCACAGTGTGGCATCCATGATGGTGCTCTTCCAACTCTCCAGGCCCAATAATGAACCTAGGCTTCGAATCGAGGTCCGCAGGCTCGAGACTAAAGAGAGAAGATGAAAGTTCTGGATCGAGAGGAGGCACTACCCCGACATTGGGCTCTGGATAGGTTTCTGGCGTCATTGGTAACGAGGAAAGGGAAGCTATTGAGCTTGAGCAGGTGGAGGGACAAGAGTCTGAATGTGTCGAGGTACTCATAAATGCCATGGGAGGAGTTAACTTAGGAAAGGTAAGGTCGAAGGGTGTAAGAGGTATAGATAGGATAGACGGATATAACGCAGGTTGAGATAGTGCTAGAGGCCAGACGAATTATCTATCAAGGTGGAGCACTGTAGGGTAGGTTGGTCAAGTTGAAACTTTTGAGGAAGAAGGGAGGGCGTTGGCTGTGTATAAAGGCAGATGAAGAGGCAGTATTATAGATAGTCCGTAATCCGGCGGAAGTCGACGTCCCATACAGCAAATCAAGGGGCACGGGAAGGGATGCAGAGGTGTCAGGATTTGCAAATAGACACACGGAGGGGACCGCTCAAATAGTACGCCGAGACTTCGTGACCGAGGGCGGCGAGAATGGGGGGGAGCATGCAGAATATGTACTCTGGGATGCGGAGGAGGGTCGGGAGGTAGAGAGGAGGGGTGTATGGGGTGGGTGGGTGTGGAGGGACGGAGGGGTGCGGAAGAGGAAGAGGGGGGTGGAGGTGCGGAGATGTAAGGGAGAGAGAGAAAGTAGGAAGACTGGCGCGGGTGGAAGAAATATGTCTAGGCGGGACGGGGAATGGGGAGGAAGGGTAAGTGAGAGGGTTTGGAGGGGGGAGGGTGCAAACTATACCGGTGCTCGAGTATGTACAATGTAAGTTGTGTATGCAGGTTTCAAGAGGTTCGGGGCACAGAACGAGGGATGGTGGGGGGAATAACAGGGCTCAAGTCTCCCCCGGTAGTACCAAGGATGGACGCTATTGACCACTGCCTCTTTTGTTACTGCAGAGACAGATGCTCGCCTACCTCGCTTTCTTGGTGCTGCTCCTGCTGCTGACTGCTCCCTGAAGCCTGAGGTAGTTGCAACGGCACCACCAACAGTGTTATCCCCTTCCCCGTCTGCTGTGTTCACTCAGCGTTTCTCTTTTTTTCTTTTCCCCCTTCCCTGCTGCTGGACAAAAAAAGGGTGAGCGGTGTGTTGCTGCGCTACCGTACTCCAGACGCTCCTCCGCCACTCGTGCTCAAAGCGAAGTGGTTGGTAAGTTATGGGCGTCACCGCGCTGTTGCTTTTTCACATCCGCTCGTAAAAAAAACAGCCTCACGCATCAAGAAATCTCCAGCCAACGAGTGGGAAGGAAAGAAGGAGGCAAGTGACAGGGCTCTGGTTCGTCGCTTGAGGTTGGTGAATTCTCAAAGGAATCTTCACAGACAACTTTTTCACCCCTCAGAAAAAAAAATAGAAAAAAATAGAAAAAATCCTATTCCAGTCGTACGGAGCACATAATACCATACTGTAGGTTGGGCATCATGTCCCAGGAGAATGGAATGCAAAAACAGACTTGGAAATATTCTCTGGAACGGGGAAAACTTCCAAAGTAGGTTTTTTTCCCTTTCGCTTTTTTATTGCCCTCCATCCCACCCTACGCATGCCTTATCTTGTGCTCAATGACGCTATTATCACGATGATGTCGACCTATCTCGGTTTGCGACGAAATATCACACTGCAATGATATTTGTATCATACAGAGAACCTAAAAAGTATAATAGCCCCTTGACTTGTACCACACCCCCTCTTTCCTCAAGATATTACCCCTCCAAATTCTATCGATTTCTCACTCTCCTATCTTTTCGCATCCCACCTTATTCGGCCATTGAGGAAATCGAATGAGTATAATGAAGGAAATTCTGTGTGAAAAACGGGACAGAGACATCTATCTACCGCTACGCAGACCATGCATACCTATGCACTGATGGCAGGCGCTACGGGTCTCATTCCCTCCTGTGATTCCTATCCTTTCTCCCTTCTACAGAAATCCCTGGATTCAGTAATATCACACTCTGGCTAGGTCGAATCCTCCTATGGGAGTGACGGTGACTTGCCGGTCGCAGCCCTGTCAACGACCCATCTCTCCCTCATTCTCCATTCCATCACATTCCCCATCTTATTCACATACTATTATTTACCACGGTACCAATGTAGTTGTGGTGCTCGAGCACACTGCAGGCATAAAAATGGGCTACATTCAGCCTTCCAGTGCCAACAAAGAGATATGGCTGACCGACTGTCGTCCACAAGTATCGAAAGTATCGACGGGAGGTCGGGATTCCGCGGGTCACTGGGCGGCACTGTCCAGGATTCTGAGTGGGGGAGGGGGACCCTGTCAACAGATCGGAAGAGTGACATCCCTCTGACAGAGGTCGATTTGCTATGCGCTCTGCATCCCCACATTTTGTGAGGCAATCAAAGGTGCAGCTCCCTTCCTCTCCCCTCCCCTTTGCACTTTGGCTTTGCATCACCACCGAAAATCCCGGGGTAAAGAACTCAGAAACACTTCATCCCTCGCCTAATTGGGGGCAACTCCACCAAAAAAAAGAAACCCGGTTCCAAGTCAGAAGTTCTCAAACACAAAAACGGTTAGAAAACTAGCAGAATCAGCAATAAGTAATATCGATGACCAAAATTTCATAGAGGCGGGAAGCCCTGCTTTCAGATCGATAGATACGGTATAGCTACGATAACCTCACAGCTGATAAAAACAACTAGCACATTCCCAGAAAATGGTTTCGTGAAGGCGCCTCGAGTCGGTGATAAATACATGGCCTCTGCCAACACCAACGGAACGGACATTCTTGCACCAATTTGCAGGCCGGTATCACTCAAAAGCACACGGATAACACAGATAACTTAGTATCCGCTGTGGATGATGCATCCGGCGGTGGCGTATGGGGGAGTGCTCACAAGGCGTCGCTTTGGATTTCTCACTGGACTGGATGGAAGCGGATGAGATGGCAGTCTGTCCTACTTGTACAGATACATCAACGAGCGTTCGCAAGAATATGAGCTCAATCAATTGCAGCTCAGACTGGCAGCCTCAGGAAGGGCGCACGCGGTTCCAGCGCTCTGCATTCACATTCACATTGCTGCTGCTGCTGTGTCCCAACCAGCATCTACTCTTTTTTCTTTTCTTCATTTCATCTCAGCTTCCAGAAATCTAACCGTGTTCGCTAGGCGCTTCCGAATCTCCTATTGGCCAAAAAGGGTCCACTAGGACTCCCAGCATTGCTGCGATCGGTCGGTACTGACTCGTTCCCCATTCAGGTCGATTCATCCCCAGGTGGCATTGGGTTCCTTGTGCACTGGATTGCACCGCTGATCCTGATTGAAATCGGGCATGCCGGTTCACCTGTTTCTGCCTTATCGGTAATATGTGCCTAACACATCACATTGATATTTTTCTGGTGATTTTCTTTCCTATTTTGTCCCTTTTTGTTTTCTGTCGGACCAACCCTCCTCATTTTGGCAATGCGGGTGACCCACTAACCATGTGGGGGTACCGTTGCCCCACGAGACCCACGAGACCCACGAGACCTTGATCTCCAAAGGGATCAAGGAAATGCAACCAGTCAAGTTCGCCCCATCCGAATTTGGTAGAACGTTTGTTGTTACCGCCGAGAATAATGAGGTGAGGGTGTTTTGAAGGATATTCTGGTTGCACCCTTTTTTTTCCCACTCGCTTCACTCATTTCCCCTCATCGAGATTCTCGATAGCGATCTAGAGTAAGATATTCTCAGGTGAAAATTTTCGAAAAACCTGCATAACTCTAGACTCGGCCTTGCTCCCAAGTGAATTTTGTACTCGTACATTGACTCCAGTACCATGGTGGGGCCGGAACATCATTTCTCCGCGCAGCTTCCCGGCACCCCATTGAAAAGAAAAAGTTGAGACGAAATGCATTTCCAATCATTTTCTTCCTCCTAATTTGTCTTTCCGACCCTCTTAACTGAGAGCGGGGGCTCGGAGGACAACCCAAGTGTTTACCAACGCGTGCGAACCAATCATCCGGTGGCAAAGAAATATCTCTGCCACAGAACTAAGGGGCCCACTGGTCTACGCTAACTTACCAACGCCACGCTATCGAGGCAAAAAAAGAAAGAAAAAGCCCTTGTCAAGTCCTCGGGCTAACATATTGGGCTGCCTCTGCCTTGAAGACTTTCTCTCCGCCTTCGTCTAATGCCCCCACCGTACCATAAGTTACCTATGGTGGTGGTGCTATGGTACAGTATGTGAGTTAAGGCAAGAATATATCGTACAGGCTCTCTCTCAGCAACCTTCGCTGTCGATCTAAATAAAAAAGCAGCCCGAATGCCGAATGACGGTAGAAACAGTCTCTCGGAAATGAGATGGCGATCGCAAAGGTCGACCGTCCATGGCTTCAATTGTTCCAGATATTTATCCGGACGACCACCCCTGAGTCAGGCCCTTGGTATCGGCCCTATCTCAGTAGCCCACCGGTACCTACTTGTACCATGCAATACGTTCGTTCCGACCATTTAAGTGCTCGGCCGCTTCCGGGGTTGGAGGAACAAACTACTCGAGTAATAAGGCAAACGAAACTTTAATTGCCTATCCGGCATCTCGTAAGCCGTCCCGAAACTCTTAGTACTCGAGTACAACTTGCTACACTCGCCCGGGGGGACAAATGGCTTTAGGCGACCGCTTCTAAAAGGCTTGCATCGTGCCAGTTCTCTAGTGGCCAGGCGAAAGAAAAAAAGGCCTCCATGAGTTTCCATTGGGGAATGGGAATTATCTGTCAGCACAACCCTGAAAAAATAGACACGAGCACTTTAAAACAAACAGCCCGAAGGCTTTGTTTGCCCTTTGCTTGTTTCAAATCTAGCGAGCGAATACGAGGCCTGGTTGGGGGATGGCGGGCCATTGATTGATGATACGGCACTCGAGCATCCCATCAATTGTTATCCATGAGGCCATTAGCACGTTATTCAGAGCTACTGATCATAGCTAGCCTCTCGAAACTCCGCCGACAAAACGTGTTTATTATCGGCATCCAGATAAGTTCTCACCTGTCTCTCCGAAATAACCCTTCCTGGGCAAATAATGGGACAAAAACAAACAAGACGTAATTCACACCACAAACCCTTGGCGCCTAGCAAAATCACGCAAAAAAAACGAACAATCCCGGATCGCCGGTCACGGGTTGTCACTCGAGATATCTGACTCAGAGTAATTACATTACTTTGATGCTGAGCCGCGGGGTTGAAATAAAAAGAAAGGTAAGGAAAGCAGGAAAAGGGAAAAAAGAAACCGATTTTGCGGGGGAGGGATGTGGGCATTTTGGGAAGGAAAAAAAGCAACTCTCCCGAGAGTTTGCGCTTTTGTGGCTTTCAGCCTCGATAGAACCGGTCTCTATTTGTTTTGTTTTTTTCTGATATGATGTGTGGACTTATGCTATCGTGTGTGAAGTGGAGGATGGTGTGGTTTTGATAACCTGGAGCGCTTGTACTGTACGAGTAGAGCGCCCGAGCACAGCGAGCACCGACATCATGTCTCTGTTCGTGACATGCATCGATTTATATGAAAACCACTGATCTATGCCTGCCTCCCTGCCTCTGCGGAGAGTGGTCTTTTTTTTTCTTTTTCCCCTCCCTTTCCATAACAGCACACAATACCTACCAACCGTAGCTTCCGAAGCCACCTCAACGCATGAACGTGTCTCCTCTCCCCGTTTCCCTTCCTCCCTTCCTCCATAACGCACACCGCATACAGTACCAAACCAGACCAAAACCATGCCACCACACGCAAACATCACTCCCCTTTGCATAATTATGATACTCCAGGTTTTATAGACCCAACCGGCCCGACAACCCCAACCTTGGGCAATCAAGCAATCAAGCATCCAACCAGGCATGAGAGGAAGAAAGAAAGAAAACGAATCAAATCAAATCAAATAATGGCATGAAAAACCGCCCAAACACTTTCAGCTGACTGAACTGTAATCTCTTGCCATCCGCAGTAATGCCTCATATATATCCACCACCACCACAACAACAACAACTTGAACCCCCAGGAGCCCTCCGGACTACCACCCCCCCCCTCATCTCCCCGCCTCACCGTCATCTCACCTATAATATTATAATATTATTATATCGTAGCCTACTAACGCCAGTGCATTTTTTTGACAGACAGAGCCTGATCTGATTGGCTATTTAGGCCTCATATAAAATTACTTGATTTCATGCATTCATTTGTTCATTCCAACCTAGCCAGCTAAGAGGTAGGAAAGTAGGTAGGTAGGTAGGTAGGTAGGTAGCCAAAGGCAAGCAGGGCAGGCGGGCGGGGGCGGGGAGGCAGGCGTAACATGGCGCACACTTGTCCGTTGGCGCCCTCCCCCTTCCCCGATCGCCTCAGGGGAGGGGGGGGGAGGGGTACGGTACGGTTCGGTAGGAAAGTTTAAACCTCCCCCGGATTGGAGGGGTGTATTGCTCCGTTTCAGATAGATTTTAAAAGTTTGTGGGGTATAGGAGGCTCTGGAATTGTTTTTTCTTCTTTCTTTTCTTCTTCCCCCGGGGTAAGGATCGGCGAGTGATGCTTTGTGAAGTTTTGACGTGTGTGGTGGTGGTGGGAGCTTTTTTTTTTGGGGGGGGGGGTGTCCAATAGTGCGGTGATTGATACTGCCATAGTTGGGTTTCTAGAGTTTTTTTTCTTTCCATTTTTCATTTTTTCATTTCATATTTACCACTGATTGTTTATTCAGTGGTTATTTGATTTGATTTAATTATGGGCTTCTCTGGGCGCGATAATTATGGTATGATATTAACCATATTTCTTTAAATTCGACTTACTACCGGCGGGTACCCCTTTTCGCTGCGATCGGCCCTAGCCAAGTGGATGATAATAATAAGTTGACCAGGTTTTCGGCCAAGTCGACTTGGCCGGGGAAAAAGGATGAGGTATCATACCGTAGGCACTCTGTATATAGGGACCGTTGCCAAGGGGGAGGATCTAAAATTGGAGTTGGGCTATGCTATATGGGGAAGAAATAGGAGAAAAACATCAAAGCGAACGGGAAATCAAGCCTAATTTCTCTTGCTGATTGGCTAGAGAGCAAGCAGGTGATCCAACAGTGGTATATTCGTCAGCGTCACCCCCTTGGCAACGGTCCCTATATACACAGTGCCTACGGTACATACATATATATCTTGGGGAGGAGGGGGGGCACGACAGTGCTCGTGATGTCGAAGCGTTTTTTTTTTAATAGAAAAATGAACTACTACCGCATACCACCCCAGATCCGAGCCAACGGGTCAGCACCAAATCTTCGTGGCATCATATGCGATGGTGGTCCTGTTTAAAAATAATGCTTCGGTAATTGCGAATGGCATCGTACTGTACAGTACAGTTACGGTACGTGGTGCAATTAGAAGTACCAATGCGAACCCCCGGCCGGCAACGGTATTGATAAAAGTAAGTTACCAGACGGTGGGTAAATGAGTAATAACATCCACTACCGAACAATGGACTTTCCAACCGACGCGGGAAAGTAATAATTAATACGTTACTCTGCAGCGGAACGACTGGGCAGAAAGGATCTACAAGTACAAGTAAAAAAGTATCATACGGTATATCCGCAGTCTCATGGCTCGGTCATTTTTGAAATGTCACAAGTAATTAACGATAGCAGCACGTTTCCGTTTCGGCTTCCTCCTCCTCCTCGTTGAATTAAGGGAGGCGGCAGCTCCCGAGTAAGTTAAATAATCCATTCCCTCATAGTAAGCCATCGTGGGGGACAACAACAACCACAAGCAAATCTCTCGCGTTCCTTGTTGTTCGAGGATTTCTCACTTCACATGCGCGGATGGGATGGAGAAGGAAATCCTTACTTAAGGAGTCAAGCTGGCCTGAGCTATGCTAATGGAGGGGGGGGTTGCTTGCTCTTGCATTGCTTTGCATTGCTTTACACTTCTTACAGTGTTGTAATTGTGGAGCGTAATGAGCCTTCCCCCCATGGAGGCCCATTCTTATTCTGCTTCTTCAGGCTTCAGGCTTGCTCGCGTGTGCGGTTTCCTTTCTCTGCTTTGTTCTGCAAGCCATAATCGGGAGAGCAGTGCTGTCCGCCAGTTGTCCGCTGTTGCTCAGTGTTGCATCGAGCTCATCTCCATCGGTGGTTCCTGGCATGTTCCGGTTGTGTACCGGTGCTCTATTTGCGAATTGGTCTAGTTCAGGCTCTCAAAGTTATTCCCCCATCCGTTCGGTCATACATAAGCACGGCTGCGCGAATACAGGTATGTATCCCTCAGAATGAGGCCTTAGGCCTTCTGCTACCATACCTTACCCTGTACCAGCACCGTACAATGGGAGGTTTGAAGCTCTTGGCACAGCAACAAGTATAGGGTGTACTTTCTTCACAGAGAGAAAGGTTCTATAGTGCCCGTTTTTTTCTTGAGCCGGTACTTGTTGTGACCCGGAAGGGATACCTTGGTTGGCAGCTTTGAAGATCGTCTTCGTGGTTGGGAAACACAATTGTACGTTTTTGGTATGTCGGGAACTCCGAACCTCCCTAATTAAAAGCCTACCGGTATCTTCCCAGCAACATACAGGCAGGTGAGTAGAGGAGAGTATCTTGGCCTGGCTTGGAAAAGGTTACCAGTGCGAGGTATAATGATGCGGGCCCCAATGATACTTCCCGGCCCGCCCATCAATGCACCCATCATGGATTTGATGGGAAGGGAGGGGGATTTTTTTTATTTTTTAAAAAAGAAAACGCCTCGCTATAATGAAGTGGCTTTGGGGCTCATGGTTCTTGCAGGTCGCAAGTAGAGTATAGTATGGTATGCGGGTGTAATGCAAGCACTGTATTTTACAGACACACAGTACTCGTACAAACCGCAGGAGAGACTGCATACGTCTCGGCCCATCGTGATCTGAGGGCGGCCCGAAGCAGTAAATGCTCCGCACGGGTCATCGGCACCGCGCGAGTACGCGTATCGTACTCTGGCAAACAGCTGATAGTAAGTACAGGTACAAGTAAGCAGCAAAGGAGGCTTGCCTCTACCTGGTATATTTGAAGGTCGCCCTCTCCCTCTCTCCCTCCCTCTCCCTTCCTCTCTCCATGCGCCCGCGCCCCACCCTATTCGAATTTCTCCTAGGAATGGGAAGACGCTGCAGATGGCTTAGCTCGTTTGTTCATACCAAAGGGAGAACGGCGGAAAGGAAAGGCGATATGAACGACATTGCCGACCTTGGCTCATCGGGGGTCTCGCTTTGGGAACGGAAACGTCGGTCATAACGGCTCACTCGAGGGGTAGCTGTCTACTTACGGCGCCTTGGTATTCTTGGTATTCTTGGTATTCTTGGTTTTCTTGGGAGTTCGGGGTCAGATGAAAATACCGTATTTTTTCGTGTTATACGGTTTTTTGCCAAGACCGGTTTTTGCCCAAGATTGGGCACACAACCCTTGCAGACGATCACTCAGCCGCATTGTTGTAGACTCCTAAAACCCACACCTTGGTTACTATGCTGGCTGGAGGGATTTGAGGGCCCATTTCAGACTCCAGGCACCGGCTTGGCAAAAAACCGTAAGACACGAGAAAATACGGTATCTTCTTGGTGCATCGGGGCTAGGGCGGTTTTGGGGTTCGGTCTACCGGTTTTAGTGCAGGGGTTTTTATTTCAACCTTAGCCGGTGTTCCTTTTTGAGGGGTGGTTGTTGAATATGGTGGATAAGGTTGCTGGGATTTAGCCTTTTTTTGGCTTATCATTTTTTTTGACACAGGAGTTGCCACCGGCGGAGCTTGTGAACAAGCAGGCAAACAAACAAGGAAATGAATACTTGCAGGTTCCGCCAATGTTCCTATCTCGAGAAGGTGTTGTGCTATTGGCCTCCGCGTGAGGAACAAAACACGAGCAGCTCCTTTACCATTTACAGTCATTCGGAATCAATCATCAAGCAGATGATGTGATTGCCAAGACTCTACTCTCATAACACCAACTCAGCAACTCACTTTTACAGGGACAAGGGGGAGTTTTTTGCTTGAAGCCTGCATCGGAAACTAGCAGATAAACGTTTTCGCACCGCCGTTCCCAGAAGTCTTGGGTAGGGTCGGGATTGCCACCGCATCGCTCCCGATCCTGGAGCTCGCCGTATTGTTTGGCAGACAACATTAAAGTGCGGTCAAACACAGATACCGATACCTATCATACGACACAAGTATAGATACAGTGCTTTGGACCAAGACTTTTCAACGCAGAAAGGTCCGTGATTTTACTTTTCCAGAGATGGAGAAATATCCGGTTCCGGGTTATTCTCCTATTGTGCAGGCGATTTCGAGGGGAAATACACCAATTGAGGGTTTAGTTCGAGGATCGATGGAAGCGGGTGCGGTTCTTGGAAGTGCTGGCGAGGGTCGTCCCCCTGAATAAAATTGCTCAATCGTGCGGGGAAATTTTGGTCGTTTGATTATTCTGGCATTTATCGATATAGAAGGTTCCATAGACGTTGCTTAACGACAAGTTAAATTCCGCCGCGAGATCTCCAAAATTACAACCCAGCAGGGTGTTTGACGATTTCCGCGCAATCAATCGGTAGAGTGAATGGTGGGAGCGAGCGGAGAGGAAAAGGGTTGACATCTCCGCCGATACCGGGAATAATGGCATTCGCGGGAGTATATAAGATGTGGATCATTTAGGGCGACCGGGTGTACCTTGCTGAATATAAATATTTGGCTTAGCGGGGTGGAGGATGAAGTGCTGTCTGGTAGAACAAGAGCATGGGCTGTACTACCGATATCGCTATTTCGAGAAGGCTTCGGGATGCGGATAAGGGAGCTGCCGATACCACTCGAGATCGGTCGCTGTCTATGCCAATGTAGTAAATTCAAGCATAGATGCTCACTCGCCTTTGCTCATCCGAACATCTGTTGATTATCAAGATAACGCCGATCAGATTCCCATCTAACGCCCCGAATTAGTAAATCTGTCCTTTGCCTTAGGGTCGACGGCCAGGCCCGTGGGAGAAAGTTGAGCAAAAGCCTTACTGGCGGGAAGCATTCCCCGTGTCTCGTCCGATAAGGCTACTTTTTAGGTATAGTTGGATGTATTTAGCCCTCCACAAGGGCTTGCACGAGATGCATTGCGCAATTACGATCCCTCGGGAATGGGGGTACCAGATGACTGTGTGACGAGTCAGATATGGTGAAGCTGTGGGGGCCATATCCACTGTTCACGAGCGCATTATGAGACACCTGACTGACTGACTAGTGTGGAGACGTGGAATGTGTGCTTGGGGGACAGGTAGTGCAGATGAGGTCCGTGTTTGAACTTGTGGGATCGGGCGTGGGGGGGCTAGTTGCTTTTTTCTCTTTTTCTTTTCTTTCTTTTCTTCCTCTCTCTCTCTGTTGGTTTACGATGAGGAGAGTTTCTGGGTTAAGTAGCCCGTGAGCATTTGCCTTGGGTGAGACTTGTATTCCGTCGAGTATGGTGTTGGGATTTAAGGTCGAGAGGATGGAGACGGTAACGCTATAGTGTTGCTTAGAAACACATGTAGAATACACAGATAAGATTGTGTGGCTGCCTGCGTTGGATATCGAGGATGCGTCGTGAGCTAGGTATTTTCCCATGCACGAGCAGTCAAATCGGTAGAATCTCTATCAAGTATAGATAACCCAGAATAGTAGCAGTATTGAACACCGCATTCAAATCGAGTGCCTTCTTTGGCACGACGCCCGCACAGGACAATGTGGACCCAGATCAATATCAGAGCATTCCCTGTCCACCCCAGACCACACTGTCCTAAGTCTATTTTTGGTCTCATCTCGACCTATCTCGCCCTTCCCCCATACCACAGATCACTGTACTACAGACTGAAGATCAATACAGTACGATACCGCACCAGATCCTAAAATTCCCACCGGCTCCATCGTTAACCCTCTGCACGCCAGATGAGCAAGACAAACATCTCTCTCTCTCTCCCCCTCTTAAGCATACCCCCCCTCCTCACCCCTCAGCACCGGCTTTTGGACCACCCGGAGGCGATACGAGCAACACCACCCCACCATTCCCAGCCGGTTCACGAAAACGCACTCGCACTTCCAGGTTGTTATCATGGCAATCACAAATACCGAGTGACAATTCATGACTGAGAATAATAATAAAATCTCTATAATATTCTATATTGACCCATCCACGCCACTCATTCACTGCTCTAGACTCTAGACTTTCGATCTGATCTCAAGAGTGGCAGGAGGGGGGTTGGATTGACTATGGTTGGTGCTTAGTCCCGGTGAGTAGTTATGTGGGTGGGTGATCTGTGTATGTACCCGGGAGATTTCGATCGCCCGAGACAGCAGACGGACGGACAGACGGGCAGATGTCCCCTTCCTGCGTTGACAATTCAATGATGCTGCAATGCACTGTAGTTTCTCCTCCTTCCTATCTCTGAAGGAAGGACTGCTATGCTGGAAATAGAGATGCGGTTGGGGAGAGGGAGAGGGGGGGTAATTGGTGCAACGCCACGCTTCGTATTCTATGCAGCCCGTGGGGTGGGAGGTGTGAGCGGGGTGGGCTCTGGGCATCGTGACTAGAGGACTGTGAGGGAGTGACAATTTGATAGACACTCCTGTATAGCTATAGAGACGGCGTGAAGGAACCCAGGGCTTTCTTGACGTGGGTTGTTGTGGGCACGGCTCTATTGTGCTCCAGAGGGGAGCTCGAGATGTTTAGCGGAAAAATGCACGATTGTCAGTGGCGAGGCAAAGGCTCAGTAGATCGACCCGCCAGGGAATTTATGTTGGCGGGTCAGGAGACTTCTGTGTTGGCCAATGGGTGAGGGAAATGCTGCCACTTCCTCTCGTTGTATCATACGGGATTGTTATTATTTTTTCTAATGTATCAACAGGGTCGAAAACCTGAGCTGGCTCTGCCCAGGTCAACAAGTATTATATACAAATTCATGCTTGCTTGGAAAACCAAACCCCACGAGGGTGATTCAAACAAGACCTTATCCTTGGTAGGGATTCCAGGTCTTTAGTACAAGAAATTTCTTCACAGCTCCACTATTTATACCAGCCAGACAGGGAGAATAACCTCTCATCTTTCCGGATACCTGCTACCTTTGAGCAATAAGCCAGCGCGTCAAGGACAACACAATCTCTCAGGCTTACAAACCTATAACGCAGGCAGCTTCCCGGGCCACAATTGTTGGGAAGAGGCAAGGGAAGAATTTATAGTACAGTTCAGTGCAAAATCCGCGAACCAATCATAGGGATACTTGTTAAACCCACAGCGATCAACAGCGCAGCATACGTCCCACCCTATCACACCCCAAGTCAATCATTTTGGCTTCGCGCATCGGCAGCACACACTCCCTTGCCTATCTGGCGAGTCGATGCTTCAGCGCCCAGGTATCAATCCCGAACGCACACGAGACGGCAAGTTATGACAGATTTTGATTCAGGAGATACCGAGCACCGAATACCGAATACCGCGGCCCATGGCGAGCAAAAGTCAATCCAGTTCGATTTAGAATGGTTTACTGGTATCTCGCGATGGGCTGTCAGGGTTTGTACTTTCCTTCATTCCCAACTATCCCAATACCTAAGGAACCTACCGCCAAATAAAAAATGTAAATCAAAATCGTGTGGTAATCCTTTCAACATCTATAATCCGGCCTGACAACCATTAAGCAAGCACTTGGCCAACATCCGAGAACTGCGGGCTCTGCGCGGTGCGCTACAGCCGCCGCTCATCCTGCACCACCTACATACCCGGTTGCCCTACTGTTCTTTTGCAGCAGCAGGAGGACAGTTTGAGACAGTCCTCGTGGCCTCTTCGACCGCCACTCGCACCACCCCCTCTCTCACGCCCCCAATCTCACACTCTCTTCACGAGTACCAGATTTCACAAGAAGAAAAAACCCTCGGCCTATCAGGAAACTTTCCCAAAAGGTTATAGTACTATTGCAGACTTTTCGGGTTTCCGATCGAGTGCTACCTCATGATCAGTCCAGAAAAAGAGAAGGGAAGAGAAAGGAGAAGAGGGAAAAAGAAGAGAAGAGCTCCGAAACTCCTCTATTCTTTGCTTGTGGGGAGAAGAAAAAAGGGGGCCACCGAGATTAGAATATAGTCGGGAGATGAGAATGGACAGGTGAATGAAAGAGAATGTGTTTTTGTTTCCAGCTCTTCGTGGGAAAAAAATATAGAGTAAAAAAGATAAAGAAATAGATGAGAGGTATAAGAAACGAGGTATATATATGTACAGTAAGTAGACAACGAGACGGTTGTGATATATATATCACTAAAACGACGGGTGATGTTGACGATGGTGATGATGAAGGAGTAAATAGACCAGGAGACTTCAGAAACAGAAAAGGCCTTGTTTGTTTGTTGGATGGTCTGTTCTTCTGTGCGTATATCCTCCCTTATTCCTCCTTAAAAACAACGCAACGCCTCATGCGTGTATTACCAACCAATAGCGCGAGGGGAGGAAGCAGTATCGGAGAACAAAAGTGCTTCTTGATGGGGATATGAGAAGAAAGTGGTGGGAGCAAGAAAAAAAAAGAAGAGGGAAAAGTCGATGTCAATGATATAAAAAGAAAATGTTGAAATCCCATGTTTTTCCAAGCAACAAAGTGCAGGCGAAAAAGAAAGAGAAAGGAAAAGGCGCAAGCAATACACAAGTAGACACCCATATTCGCGATCCCAACACTAATCGCAAGCCTCCGGATGGACGGACGGGTATGAAAAACCCCCACAATACCATACCATCCGGCCTCGTTACGTCCCCTAATAAATCAGGAAACCCCTTTCCGGCAAGTCTGGTAAACCCCCTTCAAAGACTATTTCTAGATCACCCTGTTCTTCTGGTGCGTCGAGCAATATTTCCGTTTACCCTAGTTCGTTTCGTATTCATCCGTTGGAACTGAACTCCACCCCACACCATCCCATCCCACCACCACCACCACCACCAGCAATATTTCCCAGGCTGGTAAAGACCCCTTAACCTATGGGAGGAATAAGACTACTCTTCTCCTCTAACCGCTTAGGTTCTCCACCCGAGCCTTTCTGCCCCGTTATGAGCCGCTGGTTGCGGAATCCTTTCCCACCCTTTCCTTCATTGCCCCCGCGGTTTTCCGTCTTGGTGAAATCCTTCCATTTCCTCCAGCCGTCAAAGTCGATTAGTGCTTGCATGCAGCCCCATTCTGTTACTTTACGTTCTAACCAGATGAAGTTGACAGGCTGCGGTTATAGTTGTAATTGTTAATACATGAATGCTCATTCCGGGTGCGAGAGAAGGGAATTGTAAATTCAAGGAAATAACAAACAAACCTTTGTTAAGAAGTCGTTGCACCCGGCAGCTAAAGCTTCGTGGCGATCACTTTGTAAGGACGAGGCGGTAAGGGCGACAATGATAACGGGTGACTTGAAGAGAATCGAATTAGGGAGTTTGTCCTTCTCGTCAGGGGTAGCTGGTGCATCCTCTCCCGAGGGTGACGAAGGGGACTGTGAAAAGGCACCGATGGAGTTCACTCTTTCCAGTCGTCGGATTTCCTTCGTTGCGTCTAACCCATTCATCACTGGAAGCTGAATATCCATTAGGACTAAATGGAAGCCTCCGGCCCGCCACTTGTCCACGGCCTCCTTCCCGTTCATGGCAGACTGCCAGCGAACCTTGAGACGTTTCATGAACGCTTCTAACAGCTGAAGATTGATAACATTGTCCTCGACAATGAGGACATTGATAGGAGGGACGGCACCATCTGGTAATAATCCTGCTGGCGAAGTATGCTGTTTCTTCTCCTTGAGTTTCTTTGCAAGAGGGGATGCCACGCGGGCTGGAGGAGTAGAAGCCTTTTGGGTATTGTCTTCCACAGCGGGCGCAGTTATGGGAGGGGGTTGAACAGGTTGTGCAGTATTCGACGCGTCGGAGTTGACCCTTGAACGATTTTGGCGAGGCATCAGGATTACTCCAGGCGTCACCGAGCCCAACTCGGAGGCCGATGGACGGACAACCGGAGATGAGGTTTGCATGCGCCTAGGGTTTGGACGCACACCCCTTCGACCAGTGCCCCCAGGTGACCCGGGCAAGCCCGGCACTTGGCCTGTCGTCAAAACCGTGATAGAGGGTTCCCTTATTTGGGATGACGTTGTTGACGGTGCTTGTGGATATACTGTGTGCGGCATTGGAGAGAAATAGTCATTGCTCTCCATGCCGGAGTGACCATCATGATGAGATCCGGGACCATGATGCGGCGATGGGCGAGGTGTCCTCCGCCCAACAGATGGCAGCGGGGGTACTTCGATAACCAAGGCCTCGTCTATTGATTGACCTCCGGGGAAATAATCATCTAATACCTGAGTAACTGTCTCGTCTGGATTGAGCATCCGTTCGCCAAGCTGTGAGTCATGGCCACGACCGGGAGTGTGGTCTAGTGAGCGTGGCCTTGCGTGGCGAGGAACAACCTTTATTGAAATGTCCGGAGCATCATAACTTTTTCCCAATGCATTCTGATACTTCTTCAGAACCACATCTCTGACATCGTCCACCATATCATCCTGACGGACACTGACAATGGTGGGCGATCCCCCAGGTCTCTTCACCCAAACCCTCCCGTTCAGCATGCTTGATCCGAGGGTCGCCGGAGTGGGCAGTTGAAACTCAATGGGGACCGAACGAAAAGTGGCCGACTCCTCCTCCAGCAACGGTGAGTTTGTGCCGAATGTTGGTGATGTAGCAGTACCGTCGGCACCAGGGCCGAGGAGAGTCCGAAGCAGGGCTGTCTCAGATGGAGCTATAAGAGATTGCTTTCGACCTTGGGGAGGGCGGTGTCGAGGATATGAAGTTTGAATTCGCGGAGGGGCAGGAGGTGAATGCGGAGGTAGGTCGGAAAGTGCTGGCCTAGGAGCTCCTTTTGAGGGCGATTGGTGAGCGTTTACCGGATCTGGAGGTACGGAGGCGGTCGAGGAAGTTCTTCCGAAGACTGGTGTAGGAATAATGGTAGGAGGAGGGCCGATAGGGGGATCGGAACCAGAGGGCTCGGCTGCGTTTTTCAGGGACCCAGATCGATCCTCTAATTTTGTGGAAGTGAGAGGTTCCTCATGGGGGAAGGGGAGGGAAGTTGTCGGTTGCGATGGCGATGATGGAGATGTGGGAGACCGAGCCGTAGAACATAGTGAGCTGTTACGAGACGATGCACTTCTGGCCCTAGTCAACGTTTCCTTTTGCAGTGCAGTCGCAGCAGTATTTTCTGGCAAAGGGTTGCCAGCAGGCTCCTCTTTACGGTTGCTACAAACTTGCTCTGAAGAGCTCATCTCAGAGGTTTTTTCTGCGGCATTCGAGGACTTGCTGCTTGCCGCCGGAGGCGATGATGCTCGCTCCTCGAAAGCCGGAGCTTGAGGTGCGGAGGTCAAGCTTCGACGCCGAAATGCCTTCTGAACGTCCAGCACTCGCTGCTTCAATCGCAGGTTTGGCATCTCTCCACACCGCACACTCACCCACTCTTGATCCCTCGATGATGCCTGGCCCAGGAAATTGGGTAGATGCTGAACAGATCCTTGGAGAGTCGTAAAAAGGTAAATAGGAAAGATCCGGGAGACGCAGACGCTAACACCCAATCCACAAACACGAAAGGGAGCAGAAGAAAGGAAGAAAGGAGGAGGCACACAAAAATAAGATTCCTCTCTGCTTCGGCTAGATAAGCTTCACACAAGGAAAGTGTTAATATATTGAAAAACGGGAAATGCGAAATATAAAAGGAAAGACAAAAAAGAGCGGACGAGGTCAAGCAGAGCTACTGCTGGCTCTCGGAGGTGACTGAAGATAGAGGACGAGAGGGCATATCCGAAGACTCTCTGGTTATTATTTTATTTTTCTTATTTTATTTTTTCTTCGCTTAGATGCCAGGTGGTGATCTTCCAAGATCTCTCGGGCGGCCAACGCACTGAGTTGGGGCAGGGCGGTCAATTGAAGTTGTTTCCGTCTGGTGGATGATATAAAAGGAAAAAGCAGGGCCTTCTTCATACCCCCTTCCCTCAAGAAGAAGAAGCTGGAACTTCCAGCGTTGTGGAGGTGGTAGTGGATCTTCACGCAGACGCACTCACTCACTCACTCACTCACTCATTCACCAATTCACTAGACGCATACACACAAATACAGTATCATACATACACTTTCATGTAGGGGAAGTGTTGCGAGAGGGAATTTTAATAGGGAAAAAGGCTGCCGAATAAAAATAATAATAATAATAATAATAATAAAAGACTGATAAAGGAAAAATATGAGATCAAATCCAGCCAGATAGATGCTCAAACCAATGCTGGCAGATGGATGGAGCGGTTCGGGTTAGGGAGCCAAAGCAACGCATTGGCAACGAGTATTTAGGAACACATTTGCATCCTTGTCTTGCGTCTGGACCACCGATTCCACCCAAAATCTGTGATCTATAACGGATGCAATTTTTGTCCCAACGACACAACCGCCATCCACTCAGCCTTGCTTATCGATCTCCCCCACACACCACGCTTTCTCCTGCCCCTTTGTGCAGATATCAGAGGGTGGGAAGGAGGAATGAAAGAGAGCGTTGGCTTTTGCCTCCTCCCTCCCCGCAAAGTTGACTGACCCGTCTGGTATTGTGCATGGAGGATTTAATATTCTCCATGTCGGACAACTAGGGGAAATGAAAAGAGAGAAGAGAAAAAAGAAAAAAAAGTATAGTATGGCTCATGGCAACTTTTGCTCCCCCCCCCCGTACCATAAGTCACCCCTTCAGCCACTGCCTAATCAATTGTTACTGTTAGCAGCCTCACCCTTCAAGGGAACGACGAATCAAATATATGAAAGGTGGCGGGAGATTATCGGTGATGACCTGCTCCATTTTTGTTTTCTTTCATTCAGACTGCCCGATACTCGAGTACTCTCTCTGCCATATCTCTTTGCGACCCCACGACCCCACGACCCCAGGCAACACGAAACTTCCTCGCTTGTCTAGGGATCGAAGGCGGACCGAGAGGATTTAGGGCATAACTTTAAAGAACCTGCCACGCTATGATAGGCATGTCGAGGGTGCCCATTGGGAGTAGTCAAAGTCGCACTGAATGGAGTTTGCCCTTCTTTTTACAAGAGGAGTAAAGCTCGAGGTACCGGTAACGCCAGTGGAGGCTATGGCATGCAGCTTAGATAAACACATGCTGATTCTTAGAATTCCCATGTCTTCCCACCCTCAGAGGGGCCACGGGGCAGTGTGAGGCTCCCTTTTTCCCCCTCACCCCCACCTTCTCAACACAGTACCACAAGAACCGCAAAGGCTAGAATAATCGAGAATGGTGATAGGGCGCCCAGGATTTCCCCTTTGCATGAAGGTGAGAAAACCCAACGAAAAGGTCCTCCTTTGGCTCTCGGCTGGGGTAAATTAAAAGATATTCAAGTACGGCAGGAGAGGAAACTCCAACGTCCCTAGTGGCTCGGCGCGAATGAGCTAACAGGAAACAAAAATAAGAAAAACGGGACAATGATGAATCCGGGGGCAAAGCTTAAATAGAAGAGCACGTACAATTGAATCACGTGCTGAAGGATCGCCAAGAACGATGCCGCCACTTTCGGTTTATTTTTTATTTTTTCTGAAAAGATGGAGGGAGAAGAGAAAAAAAACCGAGCGTGGGGCGTCGAGCGAAATTTGACGCCGGTTCTACCCTAAGCTGCCCAATTGTAGTCCCTACCCACATCTTGGGGTACACGGACAGGGATTGGGTCATGACCAGGAACCCAACTTACTTGTGGTCTCATTGGCAACGTTGATTTGTGCTTGCTAGACGAGTCCGGTCCAGTACAAACGGCTGAAGCAAAAGAAAAGAAATATGGTAAAAAAAGTTCCCAAGTGGGCCCCCTTGGCTGCGTCGATCGATGCACTTTTAAGCAGTATGTTGCACGAGAAGAAGGTGTGGCCCGTCCAATGTCCCTATGGTGTTGTAGATGTTGCTCTCAAGACCTGGGAAGAGAGAGTACTGTAGGAACGAATGAAAGCGGTGTACCTGAGAGCCATCGTTCTCTGATTTAGGCTCAATGGCCGTGACGTCTTACTGGTCGAATATACTGGTATTCGGGACTCCTAGTTCACAGCATCTATATTCGGTGCTTTGGCTTTCCTCCTAATCACCATATCAGATCACCACCGTTGGTTTAAACTGAAGAGAATGGAACCTCGCAACAGTTATTTGCCTCCAGCACAGCTGTTGGTTTTCCTAGAAAGCCTTTTTCCCATCGGGCATACCGACCGCTGCGAATTGCTAGCAAGAGCTGCTGCATGGTATCGCACCCGACTAATTTTTGTCGATACGATAACCCTAGACGTAAGGTTTGCTTTAATGTTGGCACAAAATTATTAACAGATTACCACACTACACAGGACGGTACGAATGCGGGGGATTTAAACCACCAGCATCTCACAGCCTAGAATAATTCACCTATGAATCGTAGCCGATGGTGTTGTCACGATCCTACAGCAGGCGACTCCCGGCAATTATTGCAACCCTGCCCAGATAAACCAATGGGTTGGTGAACGCCGTCCCCTCTAGCTTCTGCCTGCCCGATGATCCAGCCATCTGAAGCCCCTGGTATTGGTATCGCAAAAGTATCCAGCACGAGCTGCTCTGGAGAATGGCTTGCGTCCCCTCCCAGCAAGAAGGCGTCCCGCTGCCCTCAGCTCCTCCAACTCCGATACCGAGTGGACAGCCAGCACCAAATATTACCTGGAAGAGGGCCTAGAAGGGGTAGAACACTTCCCATGCCATGGGCTCTACTACGCATGGGTCGAGATTACCAAGAAACTAATATAGGAAGTATTGGCAGGTAGCATTGACCAGTACCTAGTGTTCCACCCTGTCATGAGAAAGGAGCCTAGGAAAATCGGTCGTATCCAAGGCTCTGATTATAAATGCCTCAGCTTCATGTATATTAAGAAAGAGGAGGTATTAATTGACAAAGTAATGGGAGTTGTGACTAGAGAAACTGCCCATTTGCACTTCTCCAACTTGTCTTGGGGGAGATACAGAACATGCCAGTCGTCGGACCGAACCGAGAGCTTTTCGGCTTAGGTCCCCTCACTTTGCAGGATTTCGAGAAATATGCCCGGGCTGTCCAGCGTCCTGCTCGATAGGCCAAGCATTTACGTGAATACTAATGACAACCCTCCTCAGCTGCTGTTGTGGGGGCTGGCCAAAAGGCGAAGGGAGCGGGTGGTAGAAGAAGAAGAGGGAGATAGGAGAAGTGGGTATGATGCATATACATTATATACGGTGATATGAGGCCATCATGGGAACTGGAGAAAAGGCCGAAGAATGCAGCTCTTGCTGGTGATAATGTAAGTGTAGGACCCACCAGCATTAAATAATAATTAAAAATATATACCGAAAGTTGAGAGAAATACATCTGGGGTCCGTGAGAAGTTGGATGACACTTGTGTTTGATCGAATACTGGTATTTGCATACACGAAAAGCCAGAGAATGGGGTACGGTCGTGGGTTGAGTGCTGTCAAGCACATCCCTTTTAAAAAAAATTTCCCCACACCCCAGTTCTTAACTCAATGCGAGGATAATAGTAATAGTACATGTACTAAGACCATTACATGCAGATCTTGCTGTGCAATAAGAGTACGAGTACAGTACCGTATTTCCTACGCTTCTGGGGCATTGCAGGTTACTTTAGGATAACGGTACTCTGCTAATTCGGCAAGGGGCAAATCGGTTTATCATGAGGATGTTCCCAACCAAGACAGCTAACTCTCCTCCATTGGTGAATGCGGTACCGGTAGACCATGATTCAGTCGGGTTTAGCACGAGGGGCAAGGCTTCAAATTCCCCCTTCTTCTCTCCCGATCCGTAATTGGCTCGCAAGCGCTTGCACTCACTCACTCGATTATCCTTTTTTCATGAATTGTGAGCGAGTGAGACGATCAGATCAGATCCTAGTGATCCATTCCCTCTCCTTTATTTACTGCATTTCTCCTCCCTCGCCTTTCCCCTTCCCCTCCCCTCCTGATTTCTCAGAACTGTACCTTTTTATTTTTTGTACTCGTACAAGTAGTTTAGTAGTATGGGTTGGTAGTGCTAGTCCCAACTATCTGCCCATTTGTCCAGTAGCTGTTGTCGAGGACAAAGCGCAGACAGAGTAAGAGTGAGACTTGACAGCCGCAGGCGCCCTTAGCACACTGTGCATTCTTTCACCTTTGTTCTCACACACCAGACAATTTTCAGAGACAAGAGCTTTTTCGCGTGCCATTGAGCGAGTGAACGTGAGAAAGTGTGGTAATGGAGAGGAGAATGAAGACGAAACCAGGACGAGAAAGAGAGTCATTGTCCGAGCGCCCTCCCCCTCTATTTCTCTCCCCCCCCCCGCCTCATCTGCCGGCCAGCTGCGCAGCTCATCGGCCTCGATAACCCACATACAATTTCAGCATAACATAGAGTACATGCATCCAGAATTTCCTGCACTGCACACAAAAGTTACCCTTATTGATAATCGTCTCTCTACCTTTATTCTTTTCTTTTTCTCTTTCGATTTATATATCTCGCGGACTCTCCAGATTTGCCTCTCCTGCACCCAGAATTATTTTTTAAAAAAAACAAAACAAAAGGAGTTTTGACTTCTATCGCCATCCCCAAACGATAAGCAGGCATAGTGTTTTGGAGCCTGAGCATCTGGGTTGAGATACAGCACGGTATTGATACCGAAGAAGAGACGTACAGGGAGGTAATCGGGAAATAGGTTTAGTGAGCTTGAGGGAGAGAGTAAAGGTCGAAATCTTCGATATAAGAGCAAAGCTCTACTTTTTTTTCGCAGTCCCCGCACCCTTCCCCAATCACCCTTGGCTGGTCTTTCCAATTCAATATATATCCATCCAGTTCACCGCCCACGTCCCTTTCGCATTCGTCCACCCACACCCACGTTACCTTCTGTCCGTTCACGCATCCTTCCACCTGCTGTGCTGAGAGCGAAGAGAAGCGACTGGCAGAAGGATTTGAGAGTTTAACTCAAGCACCCAAGCCGCCACTATACCCCCCCCTCCTTTCTCTCATCCATCCCTCTTCCCCCCCCCCCAAATCGGTGGTCGCCCAGGTAAACTTAACTGTCCCTGTCCCTCATCTGCTTCCCCTTCCTTTCGCCGGAACACTCGCATTAATCGTGCAGCACCAGTTATTATCATTGTCGTCGGATAGCTGTCAGCCCCGCCATCGCTTGCCTGCTTGCCTGTGTGTGCTTGCCTGCCTGCTTCCTGCTTTGGTTTTGCTCCGCCTTGCTCTACTGCTGCTTCTCTGCCCTGCCTACTTCGTTGCTACTAGTTCGTTGCTTCTGGTTGCATTACCCGTTCTCAAGCTACGGTACCTTAGGTTCGCGTAGACCCGTCCTCACCTCACCTCGACTCGCTTGAATCCCTCGACTCGTTCCTTCAACCATTTCGCTCGCTCGCTCGCTCCCTTCGCTATTTCCCTTCCCTTCCCTTCCCTCCCTCCCTCCCTCCCTCCCCCGTATTTACTTACATTTTCTCGATCTTTCGGCTTCCCGCTTTTCTGAGTTACCATCTGCATTTGCTCCCCGCATTTACTCTATACCATCTCCTGCAGTCTCCCATCGCGCCTGTCAACCTGCTCACTCATCACTCGATTACCCTTATTCATCTATTTCTCTGCGCGACTCGTTTCAACGCTTTGGTTGAGAAATCACTTTGTACTGATCGCACTCAGTGTCGCTCTGCATCGATCGACATCAGGGACCTGCGCGGCTCCTTGGTTAGTCTTCTCCCCTTTCCCTTTCTCCCGGTTTTTTGGTGCCTGCCATCGCGATAGCCCATCTGCTAACAACCCATAGAACAAAAGCCCCATCCCCCCCGCCCTTAGAGCTACGCGCTCGCTTGTCTGGTACAAAAAAAAAAAAAACCTTCCCGACCGACCATTATTAGAGTTTACACCCTCCCATAATTGCCGTCCTTTTATATACCGTTCCCTTGCCTCTCCACCGACATTTCATTATTTCAAATGTCTCCTACACCTTCACCGTTGCATAGGACCCTGGAAAATTTCAATAGTCAACCTGCCATGGCCGCTCTCTACGACAGCCGAACTCGCGAGAGCGAAGCCTCTCCCTGGCACCGTCCTTTGGTAGCGCCGTCTTCCCAGCCCGCTATTTCCAACTCTACCTCAAATCATGTGAGTTTCTCTCATGAGTCTTTGAGCATCCCTAGACACATTTCATCCCCTTCTGAGGTCCCAACCGTCGAAAGCGTGGGAGCGACGAGGCCTCCCCCGGGATTTGAGGACAAAGTCGCCAAATATTACAACATCAAAATTACGAATTTGCCTCGTGCTGTCTCTGAGCGTGAGCTTAATGCCATGCTCTTATTTGCTGGTGACCTTGCCGGCATACGTATAACGCCACCTTCCCCTGGTGGTGTCGAAGGTGACTACAACACTACTGCTCTCGCCCAATTCGGCTCCGAAAAGTCTGCAAAGGAGGCCCAGGAACGACTGGATGGAAAACCTTTCTCCCCTGAGGATCGCAAAATGTCGGTTCAATTATTAGGGAGCTCGCATGAATCGTTGGTTCAATCCGCCTCTAACTCGCCGTCCAATTCGGATGTGTTAATATCCAATACCGACTTTCCGCAGTACACTACGAACGCGACTCGCAACCGAGGATCTCCACCAAATGGGCAGCTTTATGGCACTACAAATGGTGCCAACGGAATTGGTGGGATCGGCAGTGTCAACGGGATCAACGGAGCTAATGCCTTGAATGGGATCGGTACGACCAACGGGATGATTCAAGCGGGCGAATCATCCTTCGACCCAAGGCCTTTTGACCTTCGGGAATCTCCTAGCTTCTTCAACCCGTTAAATTTTCAACAGCCTCCCCAATCTTCGCGCCAACAACAAGCCCAGCAGCCTCAGAGGTTATTTATGCCTGACGATTACGATGGGGATGATACTGGCATTGCGACAAGGGCTCGTGCCTTGACCAGCCCTGTTGTAGCTGGTGCGAGAGGCCTTGGGGGCCTGCCACAACTCATTACTGCAAATAACACTGTGAATGGTTTTCAAAATATGCCGCCTACTTCTGCTATTGTATCTCCCATTACTGTAGCTTCCCCTGCTAACTTCGGCTGGGCCGGTCGCCATCTCCCGCCTGCAAATCCTGCAGACCAGAATCCACCCTGCAATACTTTGTATGTTGGTAATCTCCCAGCCAACACTACCGAGGACGAATTGAAGAACCTCTTTTGCCGTCAGCGTGGCTATAAGCGTCTCTGTTTTCGTGCGAAACAGAATGGACCAATGTGTTTTGTTGAATTCGAGGACATCGGCATGGCAACCAAGGCCCTGACTGAGCTTTATGGACGAAACCTATCTACCAGTGTCAAAGGAGGGATTAGACTCAGCTTTTCTAAAAATCCCCTCGGTGTTCGTTCTCACCCCGTGAACGGGCTAACAACTCCGGTTACACCCACCAACTCTGGAAGCCAATTCGGTTCACCGGCCAGTCCTTTCACGTTTTCGACGGCTTCTCACAATCCGCCAGGTTTACCCGCGCCTTCTAACCGTCAAATTGCAGCCCACCACCAGAGCAGTCACGATCAGCCCAATGGTACCGCATACTCTCACCATCAAATGGGATACGATCAATCAAATGGAGCTACCTATTCTCACCAGCAGATTGGTCACGATCAACCTAACGGCAATGGCTACCCCCACCATCAAATTGGCCATGAACGATCCAATGGTGTCACCCATCCGCTTAACTCGAATAATCGTGACGAGCCCAGTGGTATCGTTGGGCACTCACATCAATTTGGGGTGTCAGGTATTCCTCCGCATCTCATAGGAAAATAAACCAGATCCGGAATAAAGCAAAAAAAAAAACACAAAAAAAAAAAGTTTGACCATCTGTTAAATGATGAGATATGACAAACCGGCGCATTGGGTTTTAAAATTCGGTGTTTCTTTTTTGGCACAGGTCGGGGGAATTGATTGATTCTTAGCCAGTGCGATTCTTCTTCGCGCGCAGGGTGCATCAAAGATTTGGGCATACGAGGTGTTCTTGTTTCTTTTTTTCTCTTCTTTTTCCCCCCTCATGTTCCCCATTCCGGTCCGGGCTCGTGTTTGAAATCATTGGCTTTTTCGTGTTTTCCTATCATGCTCTTTCGGTTCGGTTTCCCATGGTTCGGTTTCCCATTTATTTTTTTGTATCGATGCGCCGCTTCATCTAGCGGGGTGTTTTGTGTTTTTTTTATATTTTTCCTGTTTCATATGCTCAACTCGGTCTTTTCTCCCACTCTTTTTCATCATGTCCGTGGCTGTTATGGGGTGTCCTTAAGTTTAAGCTAGCTGGTGTATCCTCTACCTTCCTTTCTCCATTCAGTCGTATTTTCCCCCGTTACCAGCTACCAAACCTGTTTTTTTATTAACTTTTGTTTCTTCGTACTTTGACCGGTGTTCTATTCTCTCATCCTGGATTGTATCGGGTGGGATGGGGCTGTATGTTGAATTGTTTTTTCCAATTTTCCTTATCACTTAACCTTCTTATAGTCATTCGGCAAAATTCTTCGTGAAGCGAGCCCCTTTTTGACAGAGATTACGGTGGCCTAAGGGAGGATATTGCCCAACCGAGGCCTATATGGAAGAGGGGTCCTTCAACAGGCAAAGATAAATTCCCTTTCACGAAGACTTTTGCCGGGTGCCTGTGCTACTTACTTCTTCATACTACAGTGCCCTCACAATTAACTTTTACTTTGCTTTTAAATTTCTGGAGCCGGGGGCGGGTTGTCTGATTTTGTCCGATGATACTACTACAACTTTGAGCTTTCTCCTTTCGAACCTATTCTTCTTCCCACAGATCAGTTTATGTTTAGCGTTTTCCTCGTCTGAGATATCACTATCATTTAAGAGAGTTGAGTGAAGTGAGTGAAGCGAAGTGCTGTGGTTTCTGGAAAGGAGGTAGGGGCTTTGTATTTAGTCTATGATATCATAGTGGTGTGGCTGTTGTAGCGTCACTTACGAGCACAGTAGGTGGGCAGTAGGGTAGCAGCACGGTATTACACGATAGTCTACGCACACATGCGCACTGAACATCTACACTTTGGTCACTGGAATTGGAGTGCTTCCTTTTCCTTTTCTTCTCTCTCTTTTTTTTTTTTTGCGTGCCTGGTAGTTGGGTTCTGGCGAGGCGTTTGATACTGCACAGTACAGTAGAGTGTACCGGGGGGGCGGAGATATGTCCACGTTTTTACAAAGCCTTAACACCTAAAAACGTCAACACATTTTTGCCCCCCCCCTGGCGTATATCATGATGCTCTGGAAGCATGACACTGGCAGCGAAGGTACACTTACCATAGGGCACCATTTTAGGGCTTTAGGCTCCTCAGCCCTCCTCCGTACGAGGGGGAGTACAGACTCGTGGTATCATATCATAGTATGATATCATTATACTCGGGCGCAAATTAAAGATCCGGAAAAAGTGACTTGAAATATCTGTGTTGCAACCATACATTTTGTTTGTCACTTATTCCGGATCTTTAATTTGCGCCCGAGTAGTTATGATACCATCAGTGGTCCTGGAATAGCCTGCCTGCCCGTCTGCCATCATAGACTACCGACCAACTTTGCAGCCAAAACTCCCAAAGCCCATTCCGGCTTCTTTATCCCCAAGACGGATAAGACCACCGAAGGAAGGAACATGCTATGATTCCGACCCCCGACATCATACGGGTAATGTTAACCGCTCACATTTCTCCAACCTGGTCACTGACCAATTGGCCAAACGGATAGATAAGTATCACAAGACGGATCGCCCCCCGCGCGGTATACTGTACTACCAAACGCAGGGACTAACTTACCTATCAACCACGTAAAAAATATTTAAAAAAAACCCCTACTCTACGAGTACTAGTACAAGGGCCACTGATTACCGTATATATAGCTCCTCCCCAGGGTCTCGTAGGATGAGAGTTGTGTCTTGGCTTGTCTCGCACCTGATACTCCCCCCCATTCCAAGTATGATACCGTATGTAATCAATAGTTGAGGGTTATTACCAGTAGCATACACGATGGGAAGGCTTCGCATCTGGGAAGAGGCTTATGATGAGTGCTTTTTTTTTCTTTCGAGAAAAGAGGAGAAGCAACTGCGGGTAGATTACTAATATATGTGCGAATACTACAATTATGGTAAGGGATTATGTCAGAGGCTTTTCCATAATGCATTTTACTACCGGGATTTATCATATGTTCAGTGAAGTAGGAGACTAGAGGAGGGTACAGTGGTAGAGTAAGTTGGAGAAGGCTTGGGAAGAAAAAGAAATGACAAAATGAAAGAAAAATGAGAAAGTGGGCGGGGTTAGAGTTGCTGTTGAAAAGGGAAAAGAGAAGGAATTGAAAGAATTGCTAGCGGCAATTAAAAATTAGTTTAGGAATTATGATACTTCTATCAAGAAGGATTATTATCAAATATGATAGCTACATCTCACAATTGATGACCAGTTGGACTTTCATAAAATATTATTCCCTCCCAGATGATTTAATTATCTCGTTATGCACTTTACTTCCTTCACCTACAGAATTCAGCACTGTGGTAAGCTAAAAACAAGACTTTTCTTGCAGAAGTGGGATTTGAATCTCTGATAAAGAACTATTCAACAGTATTGACAGAAATATAGTGATATAGTTGAAGACCTCACCAAAACCTATACCTACAGTATGATAAATTAGCATATATCTAGGATTGGAGAAAATTCGAGTATCATTACAAGCTACCCGGGAATATGCCTTCGCACAAGACAGGGGTTATTTTGTGGATTAACTTGAATTAACTGTGCGAAAACATACCGTATTCCCGGGTATCATATGTACTTGTAAGTAAGAAGCTTGGAGGTATGATACGATAATAATACAGCTTGCATCATATCAACTGGAAAATGCCCCACCAGCCCTCCCATGCCCCGGACGGAGATTACTAACGTTCCGCCTCAGATGCGATCACCCATCCCAGACATGAACTAATTATCCCATCCGGAAACAAAAACTCACAGCATAGCAAAAAATCCTTGCATAATATCTATGATATCATACCTTATCACAAACCCAGACTCATACCCCACCAATACGGTACTTTACTTGTTCCCGGCTAGAGGGCAAAGTTACCCTCTGAAGCCCTCGTCCATCTTCGAGTTCGTATTATATAATGCAATCAAAAATTTCTTATTAAGCTACGATAATATTATTATGGTAATCTCAGAGGCGGCACCACTACTACTACAAGTACAGCAGCAACATTTTCCGCCATCTTACCAGTATCAGAAGTGATGGCTAGTTACGGTAATAATCGATTCTGGGCCCGCCAAAGCTTAGGCGGAACAGTAAATTAAGTATCATAGGAGCAAGTTGACCGTTTTCATTCGTGCTGGGCTGGGCCTGCATGGGAAACAGCGGAGTACAGTACTGTACTCGTAGCAGGCAAAGAGGTATGATATCCGATAATGGAGAAATGTTTATCTTTTTTTTCTTTCTTTCTTTCCCCGTCCAGGGGAGGGGATTATTTTGCTGGTTGACTTGCCATTGTCTTGTGCGAGGACATCTTCCCTGGCGCTTGGATAGACTATGGCAATGGATGAGTTGCGTATCTGAGCGTACACACAGATTCACGACCCCTGGTATGAAATACTTCTTTGCCTGCTGCCACCAGTCAGTCAACCAAGTTTCTTCTATGATAGACTACCCTTTTTCAACTTTGGATACCACTCGTGCTAAGTACGGTAAATTAGTAGATTTGTATGGTTCGATAGAGGAGGGGATTGGTTGGTTGGTTTTGGAGCACGTGATAATCATGTTTCACACACTACCAATCTGACCGGTACTCTGCGGTACGGTAGTTTATAGGTGTGCTGGTATGTCCGGTAAGAAGTTATTGAATAGTTATTTAAGGTTAACCAGCCAAATATATCCCTGTCCGTTCGGGTTAATTGTTCCCACCCTGGAGATGGATGTGGTGGTGGATGGGTTAGGTATTCTAGGGTAGGGGGGAAGCACATAGTTGAAGGAGCCACGAGAAGACGAAACCATCCTATCATACGCTTTTTTAAGAAAATAAATAAATAATTCACTACTCGGGTAGACTAACTGTAGTCGACCCGGCCACGTTCACATGCTAGGAGGTAGATAGAGGAAGCCTTTCTTTGTTCTTGACATTGACCAGTACCAGAGCAGCAGCAGCGCGCAAGCCAGAGTGGGATTGGAGAGAGAGATACATAGAGATAGGAAAGTGGACAGCGTTTGTTGGTGGGATAAAAGAAAATATGCCCAGGCGTTGGAGGAACATGAATAGTTAAAGTACTACAGCAGGAAAGAGGAAATTAAATAAGGTTGTTGTAGGCATGGGAGGAAACAAAGAGGTGAGAACACTGTAGGATGACAAAGGAGAGAAAAAGTCGAATCGATGGCAGACAGGCGAACCACTATGCCCCCACAAGACGTTGCCCCACTTTAACATCACATCCTCCAGATCAGAGAAAAAGAAAAAAAAAGCCGCTATAGAATGACCCTTGTTCCAGAAGCACCTGCATAAACGCTTGCTGATACCACCTCATCCTACCACCTAATCAAACTACCCCCATAGAACCAGCACAGATGTCCCAGACCCCCACAGCCTCACTTTAAGCAAAAGAAAGGATATCGCGATACACAAATAAAACAAAACCGTTGAGAGCTGGGCCAAGAAGCTAAAAAAAACCCTTTACACATCTCCGTTCGTTTTCTCGTCTAGCACAGGCTGGCTATGTTCACGAGTCATCCGTGCCTCACTAGTTGTTATATCAGTCATGAGCTTATTGGGGATGGGAGGCGGGAAGTGGGTCATGCGTACATCTCCCTGAGTTGTGATTCACGAGCAAGAAGCTCTTGCCTCTTTTCGTTAATCTCTCGTTGAACCTTTGACTCAATTTCCCGGAGCTTCTCCTCCTCACGTCTGAGCTGCTCTTCCTTGAGTCGCACTGATTGAGAGGCGAGATCCTCGGGGTTCATAGAGCTACGGAATAGACATGTTAGTCATGCTCAGGTCATATGGGAAGCGTAAGGAACATACGCAGTGGCACCACCCTCAACAGACTTGGAAAGTTTCTCTGTTCTGTAATTCTCATACAAGAAGTCATGGGTAATTTCCTTTAGATCTGCCAGATGAGAGTGCAGCAAAGCAGACCTGATAGCGAGGAAGTCGGAGTGTCTTGGGTTATCAACTAAATGGTTTGACAGTGATTAGCCTTGGTCCCTTATATTTGATCCACAACTTTGGACGAGCAAGACAAACCCTCAACGACACCCCATGGATATTGCCTGGCACGAACTTTGCGTCCATTAACCTCTACAACTTCCTCGCTCCCAACAATCGCAAAGGGCATCAATCCTCGGAGCTCAGCATTTTCCTCAACGGTATCCTCATCATCCTCCTCAATATCGTAGGGGAAGTTATAAACAGGGATGCGGTAATGTTCGATATCCTCCATGACGAGCTTCTTGGACTCAGCCAATTCAGCAGGTGTCAAAGAATCAGCCTTGCCGACTACGGGAATGACGTTTACACGAGGAGAAAGACGCTTCATCAATTCGATGTCCAATTCACGTAGACTAAGGTGGCTGTTAGTCCATTGTTGCACTCAGGGATCAACCAGAAATGCTCACCCATGGCCGGTAGGGGTGATAAAATAGAGGAGGGCATGGACACGGTTGTCACGGAATCGGGGGTTACGCTTGATACGCGACTCCTCGGCAAGAATATCATCATACTGACGTTCTAGGTATCCAGAAATTTCACCGAAACTATACGCCAACATATTAGTACTTCTCATGATGAAATTGTTTGGCCTTGTAATTGCGGCTTGAGATTTACCTTGCCTCGTTATCAACCTGGTCACCGAAACCAGGGGTATCGACGATAGTAAGGGATATGCGCGTTCCCTCCTCATCAAGCTCTACAATTGAGATGCCAGTAAGAAACTATTTACGCGAATACAATTGACCAATCTCCCCTAAAAAAACACGTACCGACTGTGACCGGCTTGATTCGGACACCTTCTTCAACATGTGCATTGGCCGAATCGTCAGAGTCTTTGCTCAGTAGCACTTTTTTACCGCAAAGGGTGTTGACAAAGGTGGTGCGACCTAAGGATTGCCGGATAACGATACAGATCAGCATCAGGAACTTAGCGATAGATAGATGACAAGGAAATGTTTATAACCTACCGGTACCAGAAGCACCGCATACCATCAAACAGAATTGGATTCCCTTCTTGACATTCTTCTTTCTGCGGATCTGTGGTGGCATTGTCAGAAGCTTGGCCCAACGATTGTACTTCGACGTGTAATAAAGGGGGAGGAAAGGCGATTTAGGGGAAGCGGGTGAACTTGAACGCCGCAGGGGCAGTTCAAGGGGGAGGGGAAGATGGAGGTAAGAGATGGGCAATGAGCAAGAGCGAGGAGGGTGTGTGGGCAAAGTGAGAGGGAGCAAAAGGGTGTGGGAGGGTGTGGTGGTAGGATGGTCAATGGCGGTGGTGTGGTGAAAGCTCAGGGTTACTTACAGCGCTGAGGGGAGACGACATTGTTGCAGTGTGATGGAGTCAGGCACGAGGACGCAAGCCAGGAAAAGTATACGATAGCGAGAAGGGCGGAGCTATGTCAGTTGGCGATGGTGGTGTTGAGGAGGAGGAGGGGGGGGGGATTGAGAGACGCAGGCGAAAGATGAAGCCTGGGGAAAAGAAGCTGGACAAAGATTGTTGTGGTGTTGAGGAGCCCGAAGATGCGTGTTGAGAGTCACTAAATTGTATTGCCCTGCAAATAGCCCCTTTTCCGCGAGCCTTGGCAAGCCCTGGATGCCCCGGAACGAGATTTCCAGTTCAAGTATCGCACAGATTTCAATTCTGGCCTATAGCCAGCTAGCGTGCTGGTAAATTATTCTTTGGAAAATATAAACACCAGAATCAGAGCTTCATTCTAATTCTATTGAATCCATTGTTTGGTATCGTTTATCATATTTTTATATTTTTTTCACGAAAAAAAAACCAAACATCACTGGGCTTTAGTATTCTAAACCAAGAGTAACACGTAGGCCAAACCCGCACAGATTTTCTTTGCAGCAAGTAAAATAGGATCAACCGTGCGCTCGTGCTTTCCCCCTTAAATCCTCTGTCCGGGTAACCCCCAATACCCGAGGAGAGGGACTGCCCCCCATGCAATGTCCTAAGCCTTGGCAGCTATGCCTTAACCAACGCCTGAGAAAAGCAAGGAATACGCAATTACAGAAACTTCTTGCTGTGAAGGAGCTTTCTTCCCTCTCAAATATTCGCCAGGAGTTACTTCCAACTTCCAACTTTCATTCCTACGCGGGGCGCCGTCACTCTAATGTCGCAAAATTCGTCTCCAAAACTTTAACGTGTGTGTGACACCGAGCAACACCCGCGAACCTTGTGTGGCGTCACGCTGCCGTGACTACATAGCAGGCTTGACGGTATCTCACCGCGAATCAACAAGGGACAATGAACAATATCCGCGCCATCGAAAAGCTCAACCAGCGGGAGCTGGAAGCTGGTGTTGTATGTTTAACTCCCAACCCCCCCGAAACCCGGGTCTCCAACTGCTTGCTAACTTGGTTAAAGCCATTATCCGCGTCCTGGCATACTGACTGGTCCGACACTGCATATGTTTACATCGGTGGCCTTCCGTACGAACTCAGCGAGGGCGACATAATCACAATCTTCTCACAATTCGGCGAACCCGTTCACGTCAACCTGATTCGTGACAAGGACACCGGGAAGAGCAAAGGATTCGCTTTTCTCAAATACGAAGACCAGCGGAGTACAAATCTTGCGGTAGACAACTTGGGTGGGGCTACAGTTCTCGGAAGAATAATTCGGGTAGATCATACCAGATATAAGCCGAAGGAAGGAGAATTAGAGGAGCTTGTGGGTCAGGGTTCAGGGCCGGGGGTGCGAGATGATGCTGAGGAGGGGAGCGAACACCACAGCAAGAGAAGAAAGGGCAGGGAGAGTGAAGAAACACCGCCGCGGGAGATGCTTCTAGAGGAGATTGAATTGCAGAAGCTAATACTGGATCATGATGAGGACGATCCAATGAAGGAATACCTTGTGAGGCAAAAGAAAGAAGAGGTCGAATTGGCTCTTCAGAAGTTCAAGAGGGAGAAGAAGAAGTCGCGCCATCGGCGTGATGGTGATAGCAAAAAAGGTCACAGACACTCCCACAGACACAGAAGCCGTTCAAAGGAGGGGTCTAGGCGGCATAGACCTCGTTCCAAGGAGCGAGCGCACAGGGAGAGAGCTTCTGAGGAACCAAGCAACTTCCAGGAAAAGGATAGGGATAGTCGAAGGGTGAAAGATCGTGATAGAGATGGTGGCAGGGACAAGGATAAAGAGAGCGCTAGGGAGAGGGGTAGGGAGAGGGAGAGGCAAAGGGAGAGGGATATGAGTTGGGAGAGGGATAGGGATAGGAGTCGGGATAGGGAGAGGAATAGTAGGTCGGGGAGGCGTTATGGGAATAGTGGACATTCTTCCAGAAGGGAGGGGCGCCAGCACGATGATTGATATATGTATCCTAATGTAATATAGTTTCTGGGGAGGTGTTTCATAATGCGCTACTAATGCTACACCTGAGCACCTTTGCCGCTGAAAACTAGGGAAAATACAGAGCCCAAGAACGCCATTGAACACCTCCACTCTAACACTTGTACAGAGATAACTTGGGATCGTCTAGCTTTCGTCCATCTCTTCAACCCCATCTGGCGGTGGAGGCAATCCCATCTGACCCCGTAAACCCTTTATGATGCTCATCAATCCTTCACATGCTGGGCTCTCGGGGTACGCATCGAAAAAGCTCTCGCCGTAATCACAAGCAATACCTATCCTAGGATCCAAAGGGACAGCCCCAAGGAAAGGTATGTCCATTTCAGCCGCCAAAGCTCGACCACCTCCAGTAGTGGCGTGGAATATTTGTGATTCGCCCTTGGCCAAACTCCGTCAGCAAAACGAACATCCCCGGAATGGGAACAGGGGAAGCCGGAGGAGTATATAATATACCTCGCAATTGGGGCAAACAAAGCCACTCATATTCTCCACAATTCCTAACACCTTAATCCCCGCCTTCCTGCAGAAATCGATCTCCTTCCTAACATCCAGCAGGCTAACCTCCTGTGGCGTCGTGACGACAACAGCCCCATCAACCCCACTACCTTTCAAGTAGCTATTTATACTTAAATGCTCATCACTAGTCCCCGGAGGGGTATCAATGAGCAGAAAGTTCAAATCACCCCATTCGACATCCTTCAAAAATTGCTTGATCAACCCATTCTTCTTAGGTCCCCTCCAAATAATAGCATCATCCTGATTCGGCAGCATAAATTGTATACTCATGACGCCGAGATTGTCCGCTACGTATACCGGTGACCACCCCGATGACGAAGAGTGAATAGACTCGTTCTCGACGCCCATCATCCGGGGTATCGATGGGCCACATATGTCAATGTCGCATACGCCTACCTGTGTTGTAGGGGATTGGGCGAAAGCATATGCGAGCATAGAGGTAAAAGTAGATTTTCCGACACCGCCTTTTCCGGAAAGGATGAGAATTTTATGCTCTATTGTCGCCATGCGTGCTTGAATGAGGGGAATATCTGGGTCGGGACCCTTGGGAGCTGTGGCGCATATCTGTTGGTTAGGGCATCCGGCGCAAGCGTCCATTTTCCCCGCCTGTTGGCTCTCGGGTCCGGGACAGTGCTCTGTTGTGTTTGGTATACATGTTAGCTATCGTCTTCACAGAGAAGCACACACCGGGTGGTTGGCACACCTGGCTCGGGGGCCACAAGTTCGGGAGCAGCCCTAGAGGCTTGTGGGACGTCTTCTGACGCCACGGGAATTTTGAGAGTGACCATTGCGTTCAGCTCAGCATTTATTACCGAGTCTTCTGAATTTCCTCAAAGGTAGTTCTCCAAGGGCAACCCGTTTCGTTTGGTGGTATTGTTGCTGGAAGTGAGAAGGTCTACCGTACTATACAGCACGGTGCGAAGTGGGATGGAAGGGTGGGATTGATAAGCACATGGAAAACTCCGCAAAGAAAAAATCCCGTGACCTCGCCACACGCACTTCATGGGTACAAGTACCGATATCGTCAATATTGAGTCTGGGTACGATGGATCTTGCACAGTGATATGGCAAATGCGCTCGGCTTTAACACGACTCCATGATTCAGTTATCATTAGACGACCTATCTGCTCTCTTAGACATACAGTTTTTCCTTACTCCGTAGGGGAGATAAGGAAACACAAAACGTAATAATCCCACAGGGCCCTAGTACAGAGACGTCTGTATGGAATCGAAATACAGTACGCAATTGTAGTCGCTGGCGAGAAATCTACACTTTGCTCGACTCACACCTCTCGCACTAGGGTGCTCACTTCCACAAGCCATATGGTTGGTTGGTGTATTTCCACTGCAAGGTAGGCGAAATTAGGACAAGCTATGGATCGGCCCAATTGCAAAGTGGCTTACCAATTTTATTGTGCCGTCTTCAGAACCTGTTGCATAAAGGTTCCCATCTGGGGAAAAACTGACACTCCATATACTTCCATGGTGGCCTTTGTAAACCTCGAGCTCAGTTTCAGTATCATAATCGTAAACCCTGACCCAAGTATCCGAACTTCCACCTGCTATAAACCGCCTAGTCTGCTGATGAAGTGCTACAGAAGATACTTCGTATGCTGTTGAGATGCTCTTGATCAACTGCCTGCTCTGTGCATCGAAGAAATACACTGTCTTTCCGGCCGTTGCGCTGATCAAATTTCCCTCAGGACTCAACTCACAAGATCCAATGAGCTCATCGACATCGAACTTTGTCACAAGCTCTCCGGACCTAGTATCCCACCAACGCAGTTTTCGGTCATCTGATGCTGAAAGAATGGTGCTGGGGTCCGACCAGACGATAGACTTGATAGTTCCTGTATGAGTTTGAGCACCAATTTCCATTGGCGATTCCGAACGTGCCAAATCGTACACCCGTAATCTTTTCTCCTGACCACCGGTTGCGACATGCGTAGGATTTGGCGAAAAAGTGACTGCACGGACTATATGGTTATGTTGGAGAGTTTGCAAACATTCGCCAGTAAAGGTGTCCCAGATTTTCCTGCACAGTGGTTAGAAACAAATAGTTATGCCGACCGTTACCGGCCTCTGACCTGTCTCGACTTACGCAGAAAAATCTGCAGAAGCAGTAGCCGCTAAAGCTGCATCATTGGAAAGTCTTGCCTGCCACACGGCACCTTTGTGGCCCAAAAAGGTCCCAATCCTAAACAAAATATCATCAGATCCTGCCAGGGCTTTCAGGGTTAGCAACCAAGCTTACCAATCACCTGTAACACCATCTCGAAGCATTGGGTTGTTATCTGAACCAGAGTTAGTACCAATGTCCAATGCTAAACAACGCTACAGGTGGATTCAATGCATGTTCTGACCCTTGCAAGCGGATATTAAATAGTATTCATCATCTGCCAACATAGGCGAAAACGAAAGATGAGTGACAGGTCGAGAGTGGCCATGGCAAGTTAAAGGTACGACTCGGGGAGCCTCTGTGACACAAGGTAGGTTAGAACTCGGCTGTTTTTTGGGGGGGTTTCTGATCAGTGGACCAAGATAGAACGAACGAATTGGGCCACCATTAGAAGATTGGCCATCATTTGGTAAATTGACGGTTGGGGATCCGGAGTTCATGCTGATCTGCTGGGATTATCGCGAAGAGCGCGGGGGGGGCAGAATATAAGATATCGCAAAAGACAAAATAGGCTTCTGCTGCTGAAAATAAGAGGGTATCAGTTGTAGCGATGATCGTTGGACGTCGTTAATTATTCGTGTGTAAAAAAAGATGTATAGAAAACGTAAAGTATAACTGTTTAAACGATGTTTCTCGTGATGAGAGGCTCTGGTTGGTGAAGGCGGACGATAGGGAAAAATAAAGTAAGACGAGTAAATTTAATTCCGGTCGTAACTTCGTTAAATTGGGCTTTAAGGAGTCTCGGTATCTGGTATTAGCGGCGATCCAGCAAAGGAAGCTGAGCGGGTAGAAGAAGGTGGAAGGAGACGGAGGTGAGAAGGGGAAAAGGAAAGGAGAAGGAGAAGAGGTCAGAAATAGAGGCCAGAGAAGTGGACGATAAGGGGGGGGAGAATATAGACAGGAAGGCGGAGAGGTGAGCAGGATGTAGAAGTAGTGTGTGTATGTACCGAATTGCTATTGCTACTGCTGCTTCTCAAGTACTGTGCAGGAGGGAGGGCTGAGAGGTGATTGAAGGAACCCAAACGTTCAATCCTACTTGCAGAAGCCCAGAAAGGGGAGGATGAGACGACGGGCGGGGGCACGCATCAACGACAGGCCAGGAAACGTCAGGGAGCCTTCCGAAAAGTTTGAGTTGAGAAAGCTTTCCCAGGCCTTCCCTGCCCTCAAATACGCAACGGTCCACGAAAAGTCTGATGGAAGTCGCCGGATAGTTGAGTTAGAATTGTGGTATGAATTAGAAGCCTCACTCCTACTTCTTGTGGCTTTATCTGCTATACACTGTTAAGTGCTCTTTTTTTACAACGAAAAAAATAAAAAAATAGAGGAACTAGCCACCGTTTGCCTCACTGCAAACTAAGTTATCTGCCGAGCATCCCAGGGAAACTACCACCCGAAACCTCCGTCATTCCCGTAATTGCAGTAGCTTGTCCAGAGTGAATTTATCTGATTGCTCTAGTACCCTACTTTCACAGTTATCTATAACAGTAGTACGGTATCTCTACGTGCGAAAGCCTGGGAGCCGGTGGGGTAAACCTGTGCGGATGTCGGTATTGGAGGAGCGCTTAGGGGAAGAAATAGTTAAAATAGAGCTTGTATCATAATATTATTATGATAACGCAAGGGTTCTCAGTGTTAATAACTTGTGGGCTTGAGCTACGGTGACCATGAAGAAGTTGCTTGTGGAATGTATTCCACTTGTATTAAGAGCATTGCTCCGGTACTAGAACTTACTTTATCTCGTAATAGATAGAATGCTTTAGCCTTTTCAAAAGGGACACACCTGTAACGACACTGGAAGGAGTTGATTATTCGAGTGATCTTGTGTGCACTTTGGCCTCTCTGCCCTGGCGGTAGGTTGAGCCGCCTACTTTGGTGGAACAGGATTAGTAACACAGCCCTAGATGACGACCTAGTTGCCCCTCCTACCCCACAAATTTATATCGACCTCCGTGTGTTTAACTCATCTATCTCTACGCCCCTAATTACCCTTCCAAGAGAATCGATGGCAGGTGTGTACAAGCTCACCGCAGCCCTACGGGGTCACGAGGACGATGTGAGTAGCTCCGAGCTCATGAAGTGAGCTCTGCTTTTGGCCCCCGAGTTTGCTAAAAACAAAACAAAACAAAAAAAGACTGCATGGGATGCCTAACCTCCATTTGCACAGGTCCGCGCTGTCGTTTTTCCTTCTCCTCATTTTGTGACTTCTGTATCTCGAGATGCTACTGTTCGACTATGGAAACGTGAAGATTCCGAAGGGACAGTCTTCTCTGACCACATCAATTCAACTGGTTCTGGTTTCATTAACAGTGTTACTGTTATCCTTCCAACGGAGGAGCATTCCAAGGGTCAGTATCTTCCCGATAGATCTTAAGGCTGAGGTTTAATTGGTGGGCTGTATAGGTTTGATTGTTAGCGGCGGTCAGGACACAATCATCGAAGTCCGAGAACCTGACTCCAAAGACACAGACGATGCAAAGTATTTGCTTTTAGGCCATACACAAAACGTTTGCGCGTTGGACAATTATGCAGGCATCATAATTTCGGGATCCTGGGATGGGTGTGTCGTACTGGCTTCTCGGTTGCTCGGATTTGGGCTAATAGTTATTTAGCACAGCACGTGTGTGGAAAGACTGGGAAAGCCAGTATGTGTTGGATGGCCACGACCAGGGAGTGTTGGCGGTCTTGGCCCTTTCTGAGACAGATGTGGTTACTGGGTCAGCAGATAAGACAATACGGATCTGGAGGAACGGAAAAACTATCAAGAAGATCGAAGGTCATACAGATTGTGTCCGTGGGTTGTGCAGGATGCCAAATGGTGGATTTGCTAGCTGTGCGAATGACGGGTACCAGACCGGCGCAGATACCTGTCCCCAGTTCGTGAGCTAATAGTACTTTGGTGATTTAGGACTGTTCGTATATGGTCTCCGGATGGACATCAGTTACAGGAATTGCATGGGCACACAGCGTTTATATACTCCGTGGCTGCCTTGCCTTCGGGCGAGCTTGTTTCTGCCGGCGAGGATCGGACAGTAAGAATTTGGAGAGGTAGGTTTATATGTTTAAAGAGCCTGGGGATTTGGGAGAAGAGCTGTGGCTTACGAGTATCTAGACGGCGATTGTGTACAAACAATAACTCACCCTGCCATTAGTGTTTGGTCCGTTGCTGTTTGTGCTCAGAATGGTGACATTGTGAGCGGAGCGAGTGATCGAATAGTCCGGGTGTTTTCCCGAGAGGGGAAGAGATGGGCAGACAAAGAAGCACTAGAGGTAAATACAAGGAACAATTGGGGCTCAAAATACCATATATTTACTAAAAGTATTGCCAGGCATTTGAGAACAGTGTCGCCGCCTCAACGATTCCATCGTAAGTTCCTGAGTGGCTGGGCTGTAGGTTCTTTGGTTTTAACGAATATTTAGAAACCAAGTTGGCGACGTAAAGAAAGATGATTTGCCTGGTCCCGAGGCCCTCATGCAGCCGGGCAAGAAGGACGGCCAGGTAAGCATTTTTATAACTGATCCGAAGCCGCTACTGACACCAATGCTAAACATACTAGGTGATTATGGTGCGCAATGGGGAGGCCGTAGAGGCCCATGTTTGGTCCAATGCCGCAAGAGCGTGGAACAACGTCGGCACTGTTGTAGACGCTGTAGGTTCCAGCCGTAAGCAAATGTTCGAAGGTAAGGAGTACGACTACGTGTTTGATGTCGACATCCAAGAGGGGGCCCCTGCATTAAAGCTGCCATATAATGCATCTGAAAACCCATTTGAGGCCGCCAGGAGGTTCTTGGAGGCGAATGAATTGCCAATATCATATCTTGATACTGTTGGCCAATTTATTGTGAAAAATGCTGGCGGTGTCACTCTCGGGACGCAAGAGCAGCCCACTGGCCTAGATCCATGGGGTATGGAGAACAGGTATAGGCCGGATGCGCCTCCTCCGCAACAGGCTAAACCGAAGCGTATTCCGCAGAAGTCATACTTATCAATCACCGCAGCCAACCTGCCAACGATCCAGAGCAAAGTCAATGAGCTAAACAAAGGTCTACTTGACAACGGGGAGAAGGATATTGCACTCAACCCCGACGAAGCGTCTGCGCTTGCTAAATTATGTGGGTCTCTTCAAGCTGTTGCCTCTCCTTCATACAGGGCTGGTGCACACAATGCTAGTTTTTCAGGTGGCCTTGAATTGATCTCCAAGATAATCACCAAGTGGCATCTGCAGAGCCGCCTCCCAGGCCTAGATCTGCTGAGGTTAGTAGCAGCGGCAACTCCACTGGCTGCTACATACGAACCAATAAACGGGCTCAAGGTCGGCGACATTCTTGAGACATCAGGGGCGTTTGATATCAGTCACCCGAACAATGTAATGTTGGCAACCAGGACATTTGTGAATCTCTTCCAGACAGAGGAAGGCAGGGACTACATGGATAATCGATTTGAGCAGGTTTGTATTTCAACTGTTTCCTGCCCTCAAAATTGCACTTCTAAGATGAAACTCCCCCACTAGACTATTCAACTCGCCGAGAAGGCGAGTGCCGGAACAACAAATCGGAACCTGAAGATTGCGAAGTCCACACTTCTCCTCAAGTAAGATTAAAATTCCCCAAGAGATCTTGGTTCGATCCGAACCCTAACCTTATCCACAGCTACGCGGTTTTGATCACCTCGAAGGGAGCGATCGATCGCGCAATCACACTTCTTGAACCCCTCACAAATATAGTTAAGAAGGAGATCGACTCAGAGGCTACCTTCCGTGCCCTCGTAGGCTTAGGCACACTCTTAACGCTCAAGAAGGAGGTCAGAGAGGCGGCATTGTCTGTTTACGAGACCGGCCAAACCGTCACCGAGGTAGAAACCAGGGTTAAGGAGCCAAGGATTAAGGACCTGGCTGCTGAGATTAGGGAATTGCTTTAAGATTGTTTTTAGCATTAGGATGTGTTGGCTAGTTAAAAAAATCATTAGAACGCCTTTGTGCGGTCGAAAATTTGTTGCGATGCCGTCGCTCCCTAGGGAGTGAGTTGGCGTTCATGGGAGCTTTATAATCGGTATTCATGTTCGCGTTTATGGTGCTCTCTCGCGATCCGATGCCCCCGATCAGTGGTAAAAGTAGCAAACCTAAATTTAGCTTGACTACAAGGTTCTCCAGGAATGAATCACAATATATCATTCGGTAGAATATGGAAAATTTGAGGCGCGACTTTTTTTTGCTACGGTTTCGGTCGCGAGAATTGGACCGATAGAGAAGAATGTTGCGATATGTGGCTATTATGTCTTCTTTGTTGTTTGAGTTTTCTTTGTTCTGATACGCCAACCTTGAATGTTCTTCCTTGTCACTCGTTTAGCACTTTGGGCAGGCACAAGGAATGAGGCTATATGAGGGATGTGCTAGTCATTGTATCTTGAGATAGGTTAGCCAATGAACTACTTCCGCCGCTGAATATCTGCGCATTTCACAAAGAAGACAGTGTTGATCTGTTAGATGATAGCTACGAACCAAATGAAAAGTTAAACCCCGCTATGTGAGGAAAGCGACCACAGCCATAAACCCAGGCGCTAGAAACTGGAGTAGTATCATATCCAGGAACAGGTACATAGCACGTTAGTCCATGTGGGTATTACTGCCATATACTACGGGAACGGAGCACAAATTCGTGGGGAGCCCCCGACGGCGATACAAATCCACTTCACACACAACTAGGCCCTGGGAAATTCTTAGTAATTTCTAGCACTCATCTTCGTGGCAATCAGTCATGGAGGGGATGGTGCTAGGCCCCGGCCGACTCCGGACTCACCGCTTCCATCCACCACAGCAATACCGAGACAGCAGTCCGGCAGTGGCGCCCCAGGCACTGACTTGGCACTGCGGTACTGCCGTGCCGTATTTTATAAACATATGTGACTCGATATAGCCCCCCCCCCCCCCAAGACGATACAAGGATCCATACCAAGAAACAATCTTGTAGGGCTGTGGCCTTAACCTAGGGGCGTATTTAACGGACATATGAGTGGTTGGGCAGTCCCTTGCTACGCTATCCTATCCTATCCTATACTAAAGGCTCATACTCTAGCTCGAGAGTAAGCAGAGATTATGTTTACGAGTGAGAGCGTATGATTGGACATTTTGTGCACCACTTGTCACTTTTGGGATGTTCGGGGGTTGTAAGTGTTGGGGCATATACTGATTATACATAGCAAGTACGGAAAATACGCCTTTGTCTTGATAGGGAGGAAGTGAGCTGGGGCCCAAACGTATAGAGTCCAAACGTACAAGTTACGGGCATATAGAACCCGAACACTTGAGTCCGGATTTTGTATGGGCTGTTAGATATATACGCATAGATAATTTACCATACAAAAGTTTTATCACTTTCCTTTCCTGTATCATACTAAAGAATAGTTACATTGGGGATACTAGCCATGGAATTCGGGGGACATTTGTCCTCTGACAAAGAAAGCGAGTGTTTCGGAAGCAGATCACAGGTATACACAGGAACCCCCCCGTTCCTCGTTCTATCAATATCATAAGAGGGTGCTGTGATTGGATACTGATGTCCTTTTTTATGATACCAAAGATAAAGTATCAGGCGCCTGAACTGTCTACTTTCTGAAGATGCAGTTAAAAGATCAAGAAGAAAGATTATTATCGGCCAGTTCCTATGGCCTAATGGCTTAGGAGACTGGTCGGCTAATTTGAAACAGGGACCATCATGAGTTCGAATCCGGGGGGCAGTGGAGTAGTCGAGCATTAAAAAAAAAAGCTCGGCGAACCACTTTTTTGCCGGGGGGTAGGTCTAGGGTTGGTAATGCCCTTGGGTCAATTCCCGCCAAATGTTGCGGAGGGGCTGCTGGCTAGTGTTCGGGTACTATATGCCCGTAACTTGTGTAGGCCGTCCCGTTAACAAAGATGTATATGATACCTCCATCTTAATGGATTGCTATAGTTAACCTACCTAAGCCTAGAACGGCCCTCCAGTCAAAAAGGACAGAAGAGAACCCGTCTAAAACACAACACCCCCGGGGGCGAAATGCAATATCCTCGGGAGCAACAATAAGTAGAGCCAGGAGCGAGTGAATGAATCCCGAACACTATTATGCAGAGGGCTTAAACCCCTGCGCGCGAAAGAAAAAAAATCACCGCAAGTCAGCTCCCAATAAACCCTCCTCAATCCCAGCACCCCGAGTGACCCTTCATGACCGTCTGATCCTGGGAATTTAATCATGACATTGTTTAATTTTTATATCAAAGTAGCACAAATCGCCCAAACAGAGATCCCCGCTCCGAATCCGTTGCAGGTTCTTCGCTCGTGCACAGCTAGACTATCGTATCTGCAGCGCTGGACACCAAACACCGATCCTCATGTTCACTTCTCCTTTCTTCTTCTTTTCTGTTTAGTAATGCATAAATGCGGGAAGAAAAAATGAAGCGCCTTGGCATAAATTCTTATTTTATAATAATAATATTATGAGTTGGTTTTTTTTTCCTTTCAAAATTCCCCTCTCACCGTTCTCAACGAATACTCACCTTATCAAGACACGAAGGGCCACAGGATCGAAAAAGAGGAGATAATTTTTAAAGCAGTTCCATAGAGAAGTTCTTTCTTCAGGAGCTTTGTTGCTGGGATTGGTTCGTCGTCGTTGGGCTTGGTCTCCGGGGGGGGTTCAGATTTAGACCCCCGGGTATCTATCTGTGTGTTCATCTCAGGCCCTTGCCCGTGCAATGACGCAAACATCGGATGTGATCTACAACCGAGTGAGGTTACGTGATTCCATTATTTCTTTTTCCACCATCTTAAGCCCTCCAAGGGCGGGGTTTGTTTGGTTGTTTTTTCTTTTCTTTTTTCCCAGTGAGTGGCGGCGGTGGGCGGTATCGGGGGATTTTGCTGCATTTCGATCGATCTTGGAATCCTGGGGGTGTAGAAGTCACTGGGGGTGTGGAGGTCACCGGTGGTGGATGATGACGTGAGGCGGAAATTCTGGGACGGGACACTAGTAATGCGAATAATATGTATGGCCTAATTTATTTGTTCGGTAGGTTGGGGCTGGCTGATTAGCAGTTATCGATTGACTGGTCGAAGATAAGTGGTTGCGCTCCCCGCACACTGACGGGCCGACCCCTCCTCCGTGCCGGCCAAGAGGAGTGCGGCGGGGAATGGTGGTTTGAATAGAAAGAAATAACGCCTGCTCTGCAAGGCAAAATAGCTTGAGTATGCACAAGAACAGAAGAAGAGGAAGAGGAAGAAGAAGAGGAAGGAAAAGAAGGAAAAAAGCATGAATAAATGCCTATGGCCGTTACAAACACTACCCCCCGCACTGACTTGAGGAAAACACAGATGAACGAAATCAAGGAAACCCCTAGCTATGCATACACAGTAATTGTATTAAATTGTTTTCTGGGCAGATTGATAAGAGAGAAAACGCCATTAGAATACAGACCGAAGGGTGACTGGTGTAGTAGTGAGCAAGGCCGTGATTTTTTTAGAAACCGCGGAAAGATACGTCGTGTTTCTCGAACATCTCGTCGGTGTATTCATCCCTCGCGGTTGTCGATGGTGGGTCGTATTGGTCAAAGTATCTAGTGTCGCCTGGATGCCGGAGATTTGGTACGATAGGACCCTGGATAATTCTGTAAGCATGTTGATATCATTGCGGAAGCTATAGTGAGTTGGGACGTACTGGGTGAACCCGGTTCTCTAATTCCTGCCAATGTACACTCCCAAAGAACGGATGAGCCATGACCTGGTGTCCTCCTCCACACATATTACCGAGCCGCGCCGATAAATCTTTCGTGCACAATTTCCGCACGATGTCTTTGGTTTCTTCGGGTAATATTGAGGGGAAAGATATCCGTCCTGCCACAATCTTCTCGTATATTGCGAATGGAGAATTGTCGTAAAAGGGTGGAAAACCACAGCTCATCTCATATATCAAAACACCCAAGGCCCACCAATCAACAGCCTTCCCATGGCCTTTGCTTTGGATGACCTCCGGACTCAAGTACTCTGGTGTTCCTATATCACAACAAAGTTGAAATTAGTAGTCGGCTTTGATAGGGGTATGATGAGATGTTAGGAATCACCACAAAGTGTGTAGGTTTCCCCTGAAAAAGCATTGCGAATTAGTTTCTCGTATCCTCAAAGTCTAATGATCTCGCAATACTCACTATCACCTACAACTTTTGCAAAGCCAAAGTCCACCAGCTTGACATGTCCGCGCGCATCTAGCAAGATATTCTCCGGCTTCAAATCTCGGTATACGATGCCGTGGTTATGTAAGAAAACTAATATCATGGTGATCTCTGCAGCGTAGAACTGAGTAGTTTGGAAGTCGAATCGGCGGGCCCGTCGTAAATAGCCAAATATCTCACCACCTTTGGGAATCCGTGCATGTTAGGAGCCAAGATAAAAAATTGTGGGGAGATTCGGAAAATTGAGCAAAGGGGAAGAATAAGCACCGGGTGAGTATTCAAGCTACAACACGGTGGTTAGCCTGTTAATGCGCCACTGTATTTGGGTAATACGTACGAGAAGGTATAAGGAATTACGATCTTGCCATGAACAAATGTAGTGGGTTATAAACGGATGAGGCCGACAGACTTCTAATATTGATCTCTCATTGCGGACCTAAGACAATTGATCAGATATGGCGAAAAGACCATCGTGGCAATAAAAATCCGAGTAACGCACATGTTCGCATTGCTTAAGTCGGATAACTTTTTATCACGCCAACCATTAGCCCCCATTTATTTCTGCCATTAAATAATGCCGGTATTTCTTACTATCCACTTTCTTAAGTTGCTTTAAAGCAAACAAAGACGCTTTCTCAGTTGGCGGACTACCACTCGGTCTCACCAACCATACTCGAGCGAATGTGCCTGTACTTTATTGGCGTTAGATTCAAACACATATATATCGGGAGGCCCAGTCGGAAACAGGCAAGTCCTTTTCCTACCCCAAAGTAGTCATTAAATCAAAGTCCTCGACAGACGGCCGCCTCGAGTTTACATCTTTCATCTCGACATCTTTACCGCCTTCACCTTTCTCTTCTTCTTTGGGTCCCAATACTACATCGCCATTTCCGGTGTCTCCTCCCTGCGCTTGACCATTCACGGGAAGCCCCCCCAATCCCCCTTGTATAGGGCCTGACACCGGTGTATGCAATAAATCGCTTTGAGGGTCGATATCCATATCGGAATCAACCTTATTGAGTTCCGCCATTGCTGGCTCCCCGTCAAGAAGCTTATCAGGGGGTGGTGTTGGAAGGCTTGATGGCGCTGCCGTTTGTTGGGTTGTAACCTCCATTTATGCTTTAATACGGTAGTTGAAATGAAGGCTTCTGGTGACGGAGGTGGAGTTGGCAGAATTGATGGGGAGGTTTGAGTCGGATAAGAGATTTTTTTCTCTCTCTTTTTCCTTCAATGCATTCTATGGAGCATAGGGTAAAACCGGTTTGCAGATCCAAGTCACTCCAAGGCTGCTCGATCTTCCCACAGGACAGCGGCCACACAGTGTGGAGGACGCGGGTCTTTATGTACCCTATGCGCTGTTGGTTACGGGCACTTGGGGATCGCCTTCCTTCTGTCTAGCTCTCGCGTCACAAGGAGTAGTCAGGGGGTTATCCCTAGGGTAGGGTGTGTGTGAGAGAGGGGAAGAAGGGGGAGCAGACGGGCAGCGGGGCAGACCGACGGACAGACGGTGGGGTGTCTAACGGACTGAGACTTGTAATATTATAGTACTTACACGACATGCGATAGTTTTTTTTCCTTCCTCGATGATATATCGTTTGTCCACGCCTAGTAACTCAATATGGGCACCAAGGACAGCACAATACAGCTGCAGGCTCTGGTCAGGAGCCGTGGCGTTTTAGGGGTGAGATCGAATATGATGCACGATATCTTGGCCCGTAAGTACAGTCGTATTTGGGAAAAAAAAACTATGACCCCTCCATGACAACAGGTTTGGCACGCAGCCTTCTCAATGAATTATCATAAAGAGTTAAAGGGATAAGTGCCAAAAATAAATAGTAAATTCTAATATTACAGGTATATCCGTGTATTATTAGAAATGTAGAGAAAGTAGAAAATAAAATAAAAAATAGTGTATTTTCTAGTAGTGGATAATACTAGTAACTTACATGAATTTTAGAGAAAAGATAGCTTTGTATGTGAGCTATCAGGGCTTGAACCAAGGTATTATAACATCATATAGAAATATAATTATATAGGCTACCAGTAGTAAAGTGGGTATTTGACTTACTTTTAGCAAAAGTTATGAGATACAGAATGCTTAACTGTATTTTTGACTGCAACTGTGATACTACTTTATTTTACCATTAGACCGATTTCTCCATATAAAACATAAATTTTAGGGGTTTAAAAGCAATAAAAAAAAGGTTATCTTTTGAAATAGATATTAAAACTCACATAAAAACTAGTCTATTATACAATATTATCCTACTTAAGAATAATTGAAAATAATATTATGGTGCTTATTTAACAGGCATGACTGTTCGGCTCCATAAAGTACTAGCTTGGCGACAAGGGCGGCTGGCCGCCGTTTGGGTTTCCATACCAAGTGCACAACTTCGTCCAACTACTATAAAGGTGCACAGTGGGTTTTGTCCTCCAGAAAGCCATCAGATGAAAGAGAATCACAAAGGATTAACATAACCCCCCCACCCCGTCGAACACCGGCAGTGAGCGAGTGAGGCCCGCCAGAATGGTTGCCCTGTGGGAATCCAGTGCAAATTGCCCATCTTGGAGGGTTCTTTTGGGTTCCCCCTTTGGAGCCCTGGCACTTTGAATTTTTAGTATGGTTTCTATTTGAACCTCCGTGCCAAACTGTGCTATTTAAGAAAATCACTGGAGTTTTGTGGGGTTGTGGTGGTGGTGGTGAGTAGGGACATGTTGAGAATGAGCGTTTTATATGGAAAACCCAGTGGGGTCGGCTTCTTTCGTCCCCAAGCTCGTACAACTGCTGGAGTACTGATATTAAAATAAGGAGGTGGAGTGCAGAGAAATACCTACGTGCCGGTAGTGAGGCTGTAGGGCAAGCCGAGGTGGCAGAGGAAGCGTCATACTGCACAATACATACTAGCGATCTGCCAGTATCGCCATACACACTCTACCATGGCTAGGGGGACATCGATGGAAGGAGCGCGCAGCAATGAGAGGTTGTCCCTTTCTCGTGCTGTAGTCCGCCCTTTTTGCATGCCGGATATGGTCCGTCTGCCCGCATCACTTGCCAGGCTCCACGGTGGTGCTATGGTCTGCTGCTACTCCGTTTTGCTTGTCCTGTGGCTCAAAACACATGACGGTTAGTCACTGCCGCTATGGGCTCTCTTTTGACTAGAGAATAGGAAAAAGTAAATATTGTACGTAAATATGGAGAAAATAACATGTAAACCACAAGACACAACTACTGTGGGCAGGAGGTACTGTACTGTACCAGCACCGCAGAAGGACACCATATTGCATTGCCGATACAGATAAAGGTGCTAGTGGTTTGCTGACCGAGATGGTTGCCGAGATCCAGGGATGGGGTTTTAGAATCGATCATCCCCCATGTCTCAAAGGGAGAGGAAGATCAAAGAGGAAAATTCTTTCTTTTTGCGTCAATCTTGGTTACGCAGGTCATCTACTGTCGAACAAACACCCTGCAGCCAAAATATCAAGCATGACCAGGATACCTCCCTTGTGTAAGTAGACAAGAGGCGTCACTGTGCACACTGGCATTAAGCGGGATTAGAGGAGAAATGGGCCGGGGAGGTGGCTTTTAAAGAACCAAAAAACGACAGGAACATCATCGCATACGGCAAGGGTTTGCTATCCTCAATCTCAGCCTATCATACATACAACACTCGAGTGCGATTTATCATCTCGGAGAGGCCACGGGTGGGCGTTCGGCCAGCCAGGACTGGCTTTCACACCTGCACCTGTTACCGCATCTACGCTGCACAAGGTATTGGGCAGTTGCTCGATCGGTGCTTTTTGAAATCTTTTTTTTTCGCCTACCCGGTGCGGTGCCCAGTAACCACTGTGCAGCACTTATCCTTTATGATACCATATAAGCACAAGTGGAGCAAGGTACCTTATGGTTAGTACCGGTATTTTGGGGAGAAAGTTTGCTGAATCGAAATCTAGAAATAGAATGGTGAACGAGAAACAGCGCCTATGAAACCTCAAAATTCCCCATGGGCCGCTTGCCTTACTTATCGCCGCTGTTGATTCCTATCGTAGAACGGAATTGCTGACTAACTTTCTGTTCTCCGTTAACCAGGAATATAATATGGGGTAAAAAACAAAAACAAGGGAAAACCCTTTGTTAACGTGCAAGTATGATAGGCGAAGAAGGATCTGCTAGCAGAGCACTCTATCAGTACGGTAGGCCAACTTTGTGGCCGGGTAACGACTCAACTCAGCTTTGCCCAGTCCTCAGGTCCCCACCACCAATGAATTCCTCGTTCAGCACCACAATCAATCCGTAGTGCTGTTCCCTATCCCCTACCTCAACCCTCCTATCGGGCTCACAACTCTGTGCCTCAACATCTCCATCCGATTCCTGCCCCTCTACTCCCCTCCCTCTTAGATAGTTGCATGTTTTTTTTAGCGTTGAAAATTGTACTTCTGTTTGTACCCTCTTCTTTAAGCTCTATCTTTCTTCCCTCACGTTAGGAAAAGCTGTTACATGCATCAGCCATACAATAGATACTATTTGACCGCTAACGTTGCTTCTCCTTCTTTTTGCAGATAAACCTTCTCCGGAACCATGGGAGACCATCAACAAAACCAGCGGATGTACAGGCCTCCCTACAATCCCCATACCCCGGCCTCACAGCGTGATGCCGCCTTCTCAAATATTTTTGGCACCGCTCCGTCAGGCCGTTCTCAGACCATGACATCTCAATCAACCATCTCGCCATTAAGCGGGCGTTCACAAACAATGTCCTCCCAATCGGGAATGTCTGGATACACCAGTTCATCTCGTCAGCAGCAGCAGGGACATCCACCCAATGGATACAATCAACAAGCTCCTCCTAATGCTTATCATCACCCACAATCCAACCCCAGCTCTAGGGGGCAATACCAATCCCAGAGCTCACTTCAGCCTATGCACCCTGAACGGAGACCATATGCCCAGCCAATGCGTACTCAACCCCTCGGTGCTCCCCCCCCTAACCCAAACATGTCAAAACCAGCTCCACATAGGTATTATCCACCCCCGCCGGCTCTCAATGCAGACCCGTATCGTTCCAGATCCATGGCAGCAACATACTCACCCTCCGGCGGACCGTCGGGGCCACATTTCTCTCGCCCTGGAGTTGGACCACCGGGACCTCATATGTCTAGGACTACGGCGCAGGGGAGGATCGTGCCAGAGAGGCATGATGAGCGGACCATGTCACTGACCACATATCCTCATGATCGAGATTTTTCTCAAACTGCGAGCGGGCGAGTTATCCCCCACCGGCGAAAGGATTCTCAGGAGAGTCAGTATAGTCAAACCAGTCAGTACCGACAACAACCGGAACAACAGCGGTTTAACTCTATGCCAGCTAGGGAGAACAACCATGCCTCTAAGCGGACGCCAAGCTCTACTAGTACCTCCTCGAGCATTACGGCGTTTGGCCCTTCTGGACCTCCGTCTGTCAGGTCATCTCTCGCGGATTCTACAATTGTGTCAAGGCCTTCAATGAATAATTCTGGGTCTTCGCCCGGAAATGGTGCCTCCATTCCTGTGAAGCGTACACCACTCGTATATCCTGCTTTGTTGTCCCGGGTTGCAAATGCTATGCGGGAGCGCATAATTGTTGGAGATCGTGTCAAGAATGAACTTGCATATAAATCGGCCTTCACTGGTGCAGAAGCTGTTGATGTGATTTCTTACATCATCAAGACTAGTGATCGAAGTCTTGCCTTGCTTCTAGGAAGGGCTTTGGACGCCCAAAAGTTCTTTCATGATGTCACCTACGACCATCGGTTACGGGATTCACAAATGGAAGTGTATCAGTTCAAAGATGGTTTGCTTGATGATGACAATGACGTTAATGGTGTCTTTACCCTCCTCACAGAGTGCTATTCGCCCACTTGTACGCCCAAACAACTCTGTTACTCAATCGCTTGCCCTCGTCGTCTGGAGCAACAGGCTAGGTTGAACATGCAGCCACGGCCTGGTTTGAAGCGAGAGGAATCCCGGTCGAGTTTACATGGGGGCGATGACAAGGAACAGAAGCTGTGGATTCACACAGTGCCTAAGGAGATCGCGGAGAGCGTATCAGAGAAGGAGAAAAAGAGGCAGGAGGTTATTTGCGAAGCCATATACACCGAGCGAGATTTCGTGAAGGACTTGGAATACCTTCGAGACTTCTGGATGAAACCATTGCGCTCGACCAACCCTCAAAACCCCTCACCCATCCCGGAACACCGTCGTGAGAGGTTCATCCGCACAGTCTTCGGAAATGTTCTGGAAGTCCATAGTGTCAACTCTCGTCTCGCAGACGCTCTCACTCGAAGGCAACAGCAGTCTCCCATCGTCCACAACATCGGAGACATCTTTCTCGAATTTGTGCCCCTGTTCGAACCTTTTATCAAGTATGGTTCGAATCAGTTGTATGGAAAATATGAGTTTGAAAAGGAGAAGGCTGCCAACCCCAATTTCGCCCGCTTTGTGGAGGAGACGGAGCGGATGAAGGAATCACGGAAGCTGGAGCTCAATGGTTACCTCACCAAACCCACAACCCGGCTTGCTCGATACCCATTGCTGTTAGAGGCAGTAATGAGGCCAACAAGTGACGACAACCCCGACAAGAAAGACCTACCTAAGGCCACTGAACTTATTCGGGAGTTCCTTACGCGTGTGAACATCGAGTCTGGGAAGGCCGAGAACCACTTCAATCTTATGCAGCTCAATGAACAATTAATCTTCCGACCCGGAGAGCATGTCGATCTGAAGCTAACCGAAGAGGGGAGGCAATTGATCTTTAAGGGAAGTCTTAAGAAAAGTGCAGCACAGGATGGCGGCGGAGATATTCAAGCTTTCTTGCTTGATCATGCATTGCTCTTAGTTCGAATAAAGTCGGTCAACAAAGGAGAAGAGTATAGAGTGTACCGAAAGGCAAGTCTAACACATCATCTTTTCTTACTCCAGGGAGAAAACTAATCTATTTTCCAGCCAATCCCGCTTGAGTTGCTCGTCATTGCTCAGATGGAAGAAGTTTTGCCTAAGGCAGGAATTTCGAAACGCCCGTCTTCAAGCCTTATTCCGGGGACTAAGACTATCAAGAATATTCCTAACGATTTCAATTCAAAGGAAAAGGGTTACCCCATTACCTTCCAGCACCTTGGAAAGCGTGGCTATACCGTTCCCCTATTTGCCTCCTCAATTGTTAGCCGAAGAAAGTGGATCGAGCATATTGAGGCACAACAATCTGTGCTTCGGGAGCGCAGTAGCATATTTACTCGAACGATACTCTGCGGTGACTTTTTCAACGCAGGAAACCGAGTGAGCTGTCTCGTGCCTATAGGTATGCCCAGTTCCCCTTTAAATATGTCTTCTAATGAAGTCTGACTAACACCCCCGAATCAGATGGCGGCAGGAAGCTTGTCTACGGCACCGACAGTGGCATATTTGTCTCTGAACGGAAACCTAAAGAGGGAGCATCTGCGGTCCCAAAAAAGGTGATTGAAGCCAACAAAGTTGATCAAATTGACGTTCTGGAAGAATTTTCAATACTTTTATTGCTCACAGAGAAAACACTCATGTCTGTTCCTGTTGAGGGCTTGGACCCTAACGATACTACTCTTGCAAACAAGCGCCCTAAGAAGGTAGTAGGACATACAAACTTTTTCAAAGCTGGCGTGTGTCTTGGAAGAGTACTTGTGTGCTGCGTTAGGAGCTCATCATTGTCTTCGACGGTCAAAGTTTATGAGCCTTTGGATACCCTAGCACGTGGTAAAGGGCGGCCCGCTTTGCGAGGGTTTCTACGAGGTGGACAGGATACGCTAAAGGCATTCAAGGTTTGCATCCCTAATTTCACAACTTACTAACACCCACTAATTTTTTTCCCCCTCTTTACCCTAGGAATTCTACATTCCCTCTGAATCAACCTCAATACACTTTTTGAAATCCAAACTTTGCGTTGGATGTTCTAAAGGGTTTGAGGTTGTAAGTCTGGAAACGTTGGAGGCCCAGTCACTACTGGACCCTGCAGATACATCACTAGAACTGTTCCAAAGGAAGGAAAACGTCAAACCGATAGCCATCTATCGATTAAATAGCGAGTTCTTGCTGAATTATTCGGATTTCTCCTTCTTCGTTAACAGAAATGGATGGCGCGCACGACCCGACTGGCAAATCGCATGGGAAGGGCAGCCAACCGCCTTCGCTTTCTCTTACCCTTACCTCCTCGCCTTTGAGCCCAGCTTCATCGAAATAAGGAACGTGGAAACTGGCGGGCTGGTTCACATTGTCACTGGAAAGAACATTCGCCTCCTCCACGAGTCTACCCGTGAGGTAATTGAGTTCCCATTACTACTCTCCACCGCCGATGATACTGATGATGACCAGATCTTATATGCATACGAAGACGAGGGAAGCGGCGACGATGTTATCGCATCTCTGGATTTTTGGTCCCGGCAAAAGATCTAGACGGCATCCAATGCGCAGCATGGGGTTAGAGGGTCGGGAAGTGATGATGATATAACTTGGGGTTCTATAAACTTTTTAAGACGGATAATGGGTGACTTTTTCCCTTCAATAATTCATTAGCCTTAAGAATGTGTCCTTGTTTTCAGGCCTTGATTTTGGGTAATAATAAGGTGGTATCGAAACCCAAGTAATTATGTCTGTGTTTTTCTTTTTTTTCTTTCTCTTTTGTACTCGACAGAGACTGTGAAGAAAGGAGCAATGAGTTATGATGGGTAAGGCTCTCTTTTTCTAAAGCCGTGAGGGGGAGCTGGGTGGTGGGGTGATATTTTCTTCTTTCCAAATTTCATTTTTCTGTTCTGTTGGCGTTTAGTTCTGGACCAAGGCATTCTCAACTGGTTATTTTGTCTTCCCCTCCCCCCTCTTTTTTATTCTCCCTTTTCTTGCTCTTTACTGAATATATACCCTTTTTTGCTACAATGGTTTACCCAACGTGCATTGGACACTCGAATGAAAGTCCTCTTAAAATAGGTGACTGAATGTGAGGTCCCATGGAGGAAGGCGTTGTCTGCTACTGTGGTTTTCTCCTATCCACTTGAGTATTGTGCCGAACGAGGCTATTGATGCTGGGCAGCATTCACTCTGCATTGTTGTTGATCATGGTTTGGCTAGCCAGTCAATTTATGCAGGGCGGATTATGTCGTTCTGTGACCCACCTCTTGTATTAGATCCCGGCAAAGCCGCGTTCGTGATATCGGGCCTTCTTTGTCGGAATTACTCTTCGCTAAATGCTTGTCCAGGGCCTAGGTCATGACCCGGATTGCCGCCCGACTACCGTGATGTAAAGCATCATACTTTGTGAATAAGTTAATAGGAACCCATACTGAGTAGCACCGCGACAGTATTAGGAGTGGGAGGGGAACATTTACAAGAGCCGATTTACATAAAACCCACCACCCACCAACTCTTGGCCCAATGCCCTAAATAAACTTGAGCGCCCGTGTTTATCTATCCATTTAGAGTAGAACTTGCCATACTGTTCCCCTTAGATTCACCGAATGGTGCAGGGGCCGAGTCCCCAACGAGGGAGGTGGTGGGCACTAGTAGAACTCCATGGGTCTGATGGGGTTTGTTTCCCTTGTACTGTAGTGACATGAATAAATGCAGCGTACTGTGCATACAGTACCTAAGTTTCCGGGGGAATCACTGGCTGGCTCGCCATAGCTGCGTGCCATGCGGGTCCCCCCCCCCACTGCCGCCCCATAAACTGGTAACGTGAGAGCTCCCTCGGGTCAAGCACGATGTGTGGGTTCAATAGCTCCAACCAATCCAAGGCATGTGCTGCACTGCACAACAAGCCAGACAACCAAACCACATCCCCTCCCCATCACAATTCACCAGCTCCCGAGTGATGAAAGATGATGTACCCCTTTTTAGTTTTTCTCCACCGGAACTCCTCCTCCTTCTCAGGTCCAAGACCGGCACCATCGAATTTAGATGAGGGGCTGGAGGATTATGCTCGGGAATTCGGAGAACTTCGTGGAGAGAATATCTAATACGAGTAACTAACTAACTAACTTACCCGCCATACAACAATAGTAGTAGTTCTTTCAAACTAGTTTTTTTTTTCCGTACAACTCAACGCCCAGCCAGTTCCCCGCCCAGTTACCAGCAAGCGTGGAACCACGGGCTCGGTTTCCCATGCAGCTCACGTGATTGTCCCGCCGGTAAGAACTACCGGTAAGTTAGTTATGAGAGATAACTGTAAGGGGTCGGCCCGCTCCGTTCCCCACTCACCCCCTCACCTCCCTCACCTCCCCTTGCTTTCCTCGTGAAGATCTGTTGAGTTACCCCACCCACCCACCCACACACACCAAACCCATCCATCATAATATGATGCCACTTCCAATCCATATATCTCGCTTCGTAAAGCTGGTATGTACTCGAGTATATAATAGCATTGTATCGTACACACCACGCAGGCACATTTTTTGTTATTACGCACCCCAGTGTTGTGTGTAGATAATCGTATGGGCTTTGCCGGCCGGTACATCTACCACGTTTGCTCCTGCGCTGATGTCTTGGATACCTCTCTGCAGAAATGGATATACCCCCACTTCCCCGGGTAACTGGGTGATTGCTTGATGCGGACCGATTGCATAAAGGGCGTGTGAGAGGACTGATCTGGCACCGAGTGGTGTGTAACGAGGGTATTTATGTTTTTATTCCTGCCGATCTTGTGAGTACATTTGTCCCCCGCAATTCCTAGTCTAGCTTATATACACTCCACAAACAGGGGGCTCATTCGGCACTAGACGATAACCAATTTAGAGGTCAGCCAGCAGCATAATCGAGAAATGCTAATGGCTTTTGTGAGCAGTGCTGTAAGTAGCAGAGCAAGCATATCGTAGCCTGGGCCTCGGCCATGGAGCCCGCGGCCCACCCCACCCCAAGCGCCTCACCTCTAGACGTGGACACACTCTACGCATGCTCCGGTTTTCGGCCGGAAAAAACATTACCGTAAGAAGTAGATTCTCCTGCCGGACACACTCACTCTCGACTCCAAACTTCAGTTGCAAATTAACCGCCCAAGTGACTCATAAGGGGTACATACTATAGAATCAAAAGTCTCTCACTCCGCCTACTCCGGACTCATTCTTATCAGTTTCACCCGGCGTTTTTTCCCAATCCACAGTGCCGACGAAAGTCCACCGCAGCCGAACATGTTGAGCAGAAGTGCTCCCAAGATGAGGAGGATGAGGAGGAGGAGGAGGGGTTAGAGATTACGTGGCCAAGCTGAGCTCAGACAATATACGCCCGGCTAAAGCTAAAGTCAAGCCCATAATAGCCCATAGCCGGAAACTAATAGTTCTAGACAAGTGGCAGGAGAATTTCACTCACTCACTCACTCGCCGGGAAAAACCTTTGACCGCTCGATCACCCTTAAGGGGACCAAGCTCAGTCTAGTCTAGTCTAGTTGCAGTACCTGCCATCTCTGGATGCAGGACTTCAACTTAATTTGGCTAATGCCCAAATATAATACCGCAGCCGTACGAGCAAGGCCCTTGCCATGATAGTGTCACAAACATCACCGCCCGCCACGGTACTCCCTCATGGGGAAACTGTTATACCCGTATCCTCCGCTCCCCAGGTAATACCATCCGGGCTTCGCCATTAACATACAGAGACCCACCGGGCACCTTGGTCTAGACCCCTCCACCAAAGCGCGGTTGCACCAAAAGCCGTATAATAACCACTTCCAGTCACGGGTGATCCGCCCTGGGAGCCTTTCCCTCTAGTCCATGTCTCGGGCACCGGAAGCTACAGGAACAATTCGTGCAGAGCTTAAGCCCTTGTGGTCATAGTCCCGAGATTCAGTGATAGCGACATGCCGGTACCCCATAAGCTGGTGAGAACTGACCGGCGCTAGTACGTTCAAATAAGATTTTTATCCTAGTTTTTGTCTCAAAATCGCAATAAGACGCCATAGACTAACTCCTTATAACCAGGACTAAGCCTTTCAGGGCGGTTATTTTGACGCAATCGTAAGTTTCATCTCAGCCACTCTTACCCCAACGTAAAAGTGCAGGTCCTTGCCAGTTTAGGGGGTATCGGTATCAGGCTTCCGTTTTGCCGTTTTGGGGTCGAGGCTTTTGTGTAACGGTGGTGTGTGAGACCTGGGTAGAAACGGTATCATACTGTAGTGCACCATATCGGGGCAGCCTCAGGTTCAATTAGTTATGTTTTTTCTCCAGAGCTGCTCGATCGCCGCACCTCCCAAATCCTGCACGGTAAGAATAGTCGAGCAGCAGTAGGTAGCTGGTAGGAGGAGAACGGGAGCACTGCAACAAGCATAAACAGTCACAGCCAACCCTGGGGGAGGGAGAGGGGAGGAAGCATTGTTGAGGGCGGGCGGAATTGGGAGTGGGGGAATTTGGAGGGGAAGTGAGACATGGGGGAGGGAGAGAAGTGTGGAGTTGTGATTGATCCACTCAACTCACCCACCCACCTCATCTCAAGCGATGCTCCCAACCTCCCCAACCAACCAACCAACCAGCCAAAACTAAAACCAAAAACAACCCATCCTGCCGTAGCGGATCTTCCTCCAGGTCTCACCCTCTCACTCAAAGTCACCCACTCACTTGAGCCTTACTCGAGTAGTTCTCGGAGTCTCACTCGCACACACACACAACTCTCTCCCACCACCCTCCCCTTCCAAAAATAAATAAATAAATAAATAATTTACCCTTCCTACTGTAGCGTCGTTGAAGTAAACCCGGGAACTGGGAAAAGTTTCAGCCCGGGGTGTTCGACACAACAGGGAGGCTACATACTCGAGTTCAGTGCGGTACCGGTAGCCGCCTTAGAATCGAATAGATAGGTACTCGAGAAGTTAGTGGTGGAGAGTAAATCGGGAGAGCCCGAGTCATTTCCATCGGATAAGGATCGGTGAAGGTAGAGCTGTTGCATGATATGAGTTGGTTAATAATATCATGCCGGGGAACTTGAAATCAAACTCATGGATAAATCCGTTTCGCTTATATAATACTCTATCATACATATGATACAAAAAGGAGGGCCCAGCCATGTAAAATACCCTAAATTTGACCTCGAAAATGACCAGGTTGACATGTGTGAACCAACTATCTCCACAAATATCGGTCTTATCGGAAATTATAGAGAGAAAATAATAATAACAGGACCGGGAGGAGTGTTCCCCGAGGACTTCCATCAGGCTACCGGTACCATAACCATATTCCCCCAAGGACGTAATTGTGGTCCGGGATTTTTAGAAATTGTTGTTGTTGTTGGTTTTGCTTGATTTTTTCCAAGTGCCGGTAGCATACTGTACCAGTACTATTATATTGTGCTGCTGGTATAATACCTCGTGCCAATATCGACTTCCTGGAGCACATAGTAGGAGGGATGATAAGAGAATACCGATAGCGCCTCCTTTCTCTCCATTGTGCGCTTTGTCTCTAGATATCTGGCTATGTTCTCGGAGAGACATTGGTTGTAAGTTAAGTAACCGTGTACTCGTTCTATCTTCTGTCGAAGCATTTTATTACACGCGGTAAGTGCGGTGGTTAGAAAACAGACTCGTGGAGGAAGGAATTGGGATGATGGGAATCAAATCGCTAGTCAGCCCAACTTGACATGATCGGAAGGTTTGGGATTTGGTCCTCAGGCCGTTTAACTTGCCGTTATCTCTGCACAAAGTTATGATAGCTCTACCGGTACTGAACTCCTATTATACCCCACATGATAATAAAAATGAAATAAAATCAGGAAGAAAAAGAAAATTACCCCCTCTCCACAACCACCTGTGCCATACCATTTATCCTGGTCGGACACCCTGCTACTCCCTCCGGCGACGTACTGTACTGTACTCGAGCACAGTCCCGGCAACGCGCAGGATGGAAACAGAATCTCGCTAATTGATGAATGGTATTCTCCTTTTCGGTTTTGATTGGGTCTGGGTGGGGTGGGGTGGGATGGAATGGGATGGGATGGGATGGGAATACCGGCACTTCGTACTCGGGTATAAATGCGGGTGATCCGACACTCAGGGATTAGAACATCAAAGCTTCTTGCTTATTCGAGTAATTCCCATAGCAAAATTCATTCCTCCTATCTTATGAGAGGAGGGGAGGGGGCTAGTGTCCGATCACCCACGCCTCAATACCCGGGTAGCTGGAGTGGGTAAGATATAGTTCTTGGATAAAAGTCACCGCTGGTAGACCCGGCTACCGGTAATAAACGTTCGGCCGGAGAGCTACCTTACTATACCTACTCGGGCGCAAATTAAAGATCCGGAAAAAGTGACAAACGAAATGTATGGTTGCAACACAGATATTTCAAGTCACTTTTTCCGGATCTTTAATTTGCGCCCGAGTACCGTACGGTAGTTAGTTGATACGGTATCGTGCGTAGGAGAGGATGACGTAAAAAACGTATTGTGGTAGAAAGAGCTGAAATGGTCTGTTTTTTGTTTTTCTTTTGTTGCTTTATCTGTGAGGATGGAGAGGAGGGAGAGGGAGAGCTTGTTTGCATGATATTATGCTGTTTGTGAATCAGAATCGTGCAGCAGATATTTGAGGCTTTTTTTTGCTTTTGATTACAACTCCCTTGTTTAACTTGCCTTTTTCTCGCGAGGTCCTCATCAATTCCTGGCTGGAAACGGAGTGGGATTGAAGCTTAAGCTCGATGCTGGCTTTCCTGCCCCTTGTGATACCGGTAAGTTAAGTCAAGTTAGACTACTACGAATTAAAGGTAGATGTATCATCGTTTGGAACCGTGGGTGAGATGAGGTGGTCCCTGGTGTATTGTAAGCAGATGACTGATGGGGCGCTTACTGAGGTCTACATAGCGTAAGACCGGTAGCCCCGTACAGGTATCTTATTGTACTCGAGTACTCGGCCCTGAGAAGGAGGACGGGGGATAGATCGCACCCTGTTGCAAGTGAATCCGATCGGCTGGCTGTGTACACCGTTGAGCAGGCTATCCTGATATAGTACTCGTACACGTGCTATAGTAGTATTATAGAGGCGCAAGTGCTATACCCCCCAGAAAGTTGGTTTAAGTTATTCTGCAAAATACCCCCCCGCCTTGCAGGAAATGTTCCCCCACTACCCGTACACACACATGTGTCAGTAGCCTTCCTTCTTGCTATCCCCTGTGTTCCCTTCCCTTCCCTTGTTCTGTACTCGGCAGTATGGAGAGTTAGAACGTGGAGTCTTCTTTGTCTCCTCTATACTCTAAAAGCTCTTAAAATCCATTATCTCTGCCCGCCCTATGTTCTCCGAGTTCGGGACAGAAAGCTCCCGAGAAGGGTTAGTGTTTTCCTGACAAGATATGGGATCGGCCCACTGGAGGCCCTGGACCTCATTGGCTAGTGTTCACAACTCTGGCAATCCTCGGACTGGACCCATCGCGGGCTGGTAATCTGATAGTGGGTTTCAAGAACTTGTGCGGTATCATATAGTTCAATGATGGTAGGGAGATGGAACCTCCGTGACAGCGCCCAGGCTGTTCTGTGCTGAGGGCCCGTGGTTCAACCCTTCCCGGGGGTTGTGGGCGGGATCGAAGAGAATACCGATTTATCGCAGGAGTAAACGTCATAATATTATGGTATAGTATAGAAAGGCCGAGGGACAGGGAAAACATTGCTCCTGGGTTGTCAAGCCTCATGCACTCGAGTACCAGTACTCGCACAATGAAATCATCCCTTTCCTGGCCTTTCCCCTCTCACCCTCCAAAGGCCTGGTCTCAGGTCCCTTCCCCCAAAAGTGTTGCGCACTGTACTGTGCAGTGTTCACCCCTGAAGTATAATACGGCCCTTTTTACCTGGAGTGGCTTGGAAAGGAAAAGGGAAGAAAAACAAAACAAGATGGAGTGCAGTAAGAGTGCAGCACGAGGCTTGGTGCAGGGCAGAGACAGGCAAGGGTGCCATACATTTGCAGTTAGGCCCGTACCGGTTGATTCGAAACCCAGTGGTTAGAGATGGGATGAAAAGAAAAGAAAGGAAAAAGTTGCACTTGATTGCTTGGATTCCCTGCACTGTTACTTTGATCGGGTATTGAGCTATGGGTTGTATTATCATAATGCTTTTTTGTCCTCTCCTCTTCCTCCTAAAAAAAAAAATAATCTTGGGAATTGGACTAGACTGGGCTGGGGCGGGTTGGGTTGGCAAGCTCTTGTGAACGGAAGAACGAACGAACGAACAGGCCCCAGCTGCGCTGAGCCCCGGAGCGCGAGGCATAATGAACCCTGAGGGACCCGGCAAACACCGGGAGCCAATGATAACTAACGCAGGCAAAAGAAAGCGAGATCGATACTCGAATAAATAGCCAGGGAAAAGAAGATTGCCCAAAGCTACATTATGATACCTCACCTAAACTCATGTCAATCACTCACCAAAAGTTCTCTCTTAGCCACAAGTTAGTGATCTTTCATACCTGATAGGTCAAAAGAAAAAAAGGGAATGCAGGGTACTCTTTTTTATTCTGGATCAAAAAAAGGCCAAGTCGTTTGAGCACGGCGGCTGCCTGCTTGACATGATTGCTGAGCGATGGCCGTCGCATTGCGAATCTGCTCTTGCTTGATTGTATTTATTTTTTCCTTTTCCTTTCGTTCGTTGCTGTGTTCAATTATCCTCCGTGCAGCACGCCTGTCTTCTGATTTGCCCAGTGCCCGGGACCGCCCAGAGTTATAGCCGGCCCCGTGCGAATTTGGGTGCGGTCAAACAAGGGATGCCATGTTCAGCGGGCTTCTTGGTGAGATTCCCTGGCAAGGGAGGCCATAGGGCAAAGGTGTACACTACAAAGATGTGTGGTGCATGTGTGTAGAGGGGGTGAGCTGTTGGGTTTGGGGGGTAAGGTGGAAGGTGGAATGGGTGGTCTGGACTAATGGTACTGAGTGACACTTTCTCCACGCTGCACTGGGGCTCTCTTTGGGCCTTTAGTAGAGTAACGCTCGGACATCCTCTTTTCCACTCACTCGTTATTCTTATTTCTCTCCCTTCTCTCCCCTCCTTCTTTCTTTTTTTTCCCTTTTTAGTCCTCTTTCCTCATCCTCATATCAGTATATAGATCTAAATCTCCTCCTAATCAAAACCGCCCCCCTTTCACTCTTCTCTCCTTGTGAAATTCCCATCTGTCATACTCCTCCTACACACCATACTTTGGATACTCCCCTTCAGCTCCAGAGTATTTAATTATCCCCCCCTTCCACACTTCTTTAGAACAAGCACGCACGCACAATCAAATCGAAACTGTCCTCCTCAAAACAAGTTCTTCAAATCAATTGCAGCGACAAAGCAAGCAAAAAAAAACGTGTCGGCTCACCAAGCCTCAAGGAATCATACATTTGCCATTCATCCAATCCAACCATCACTAGCTCCACCTCCACCTCCACATTCACCGACTCCACCTCCACTCCAACTTCTGACATAAATACCGTAAAGCGGGGAAAAAAGAATCCATCCAGATTAAAGAGGGATCCTTCTCTTTTTTCATTTCTCCAATTCCTCCCTCCTCTACACAAACCTCTCATCAATTCCATCCTACAATACACAATGAGTGGCTCAGGATCATACTACTGCTCAAACTACTACGTTAGTACCCAAACCCTCTTTCTCTTCGCTTTTATCTTCTCGAACTAAGATGGAAGATAAAATAAATAAATAATTGTAATACTGACCAGTGAATTCCCAGGGCTACCATCAATGCAAGAACCAAGTCCGCAGTTGGGGCGAAAAGTGCCATCAATGCAAGGTATGACTCTCATTCTCACTATTACCCTTCTCACTTAATATCGAACCTTACCTTCCCCAACCCATCCCTCTCTCTCTCTCCCTATCCGTTCCATTTGTCAGTCGTTCAAAGGCTGATAACAACCATCATGCAGTCAATGGGACGAACCACTGCAGCCCCCGCTGATCCTGCAATTGCTTACTCAAACCCATTTACCGACTCTCCCGCGGCGAAACCCGAGTTGCCTGTTGCGCCGTGCCCGAGCGCAAGAAATCCTACACGACGGGGCAGCGGTTAGACGCGCACTCCGCATCCTCGGTTGCTTCTTTGACTTCTTCTCCTTCCTTTTGAGCTACCGGTAACCATTTGCTTCTATTATTTCCCGCTCTTTTTTCCTTTTGCCCCGTCCGATTCCATCTTTCCGTGTAGGGGAGCTTTTTAGTGTGGTTTCGGCGGCGTGGGTGGTGGTGGGATTGTATTTTCCTGCTCCGATTTGTGGGGGAAGGCTTGAGCATAATATGGGGACTTTATTACTTCTCAACGCTCGAACATTTTCCCCTCTTAGCATGTGGTTGGAAAGTAGGTGCGGCTGATATTACCGGTCGCCTATCAGTTTTTTTCTTGTTGGTACCATAGCTTTACTATCTTTTGGCTTTTGGCTTTCATCTTTCTTTTCGGGTTCGAGCATTCTAATTCACAAAAGGCGCCAGGAGGGAAGTTATTTTTTTCGTACTTATCTCTCTTGCTCTTGGTTATGGGATTTTTTGATTTTTCTTTGGTTTGGTTTCTGGGGAATGCTTTATATAGAATGCGGGAGGTTGTTTGGGCAAGAGGGGATGCAGGGATGCAGCGGGGGGTCATGGTGGGGCTTGGTTTTGACTCTTGTTTTTTGTGTCTTGTTATCGAATCGTTCGTGAGAGACGTACTTGCATATTATCATCCTTGGCACCATCACCATCATTGTTATCGTATCGTGCATCGGTATGCAGAAAAGGTAAAGAAACCAAACAACAGGTTGAAAGGTACGATAGGGGGATCCGTAGAATCGTACTCAGAATATGATTATCGCCAAGGTTGTATTATTAGGTATTAAGCGGGAAGAAAAAGAAACCAAAAAATAATCAAAAATCAATGGAAAAAATAAGAGGAAGGGTTACACCTCATTGCCCTGAGATTTCCTGAGTCATTGAGTCAAGCAGCTACTCCCATATCAGTCCAATCGCAAAACAACCTCCTCTCTCACGCGTAATACTGGTCCTCGAGTCTCATGCTACTGTGTCTTAGACAAAACAACCCACACCACAGTCATTGCCCCGCCTCTCCCCGAACCAAACTGACCCAAACCTAGACATATCATTTGTATACTATCTCGACACGACCTCCGCCTATCATAGCATCACTCGTACGCCCTACTTCCTAGCCTCGACCTCCCCCTCTACTCGAGTACATACATACGATTGCTCATCCATCTACTAGCACCGCTTTGCACTAAACCCTCCTGGAGCAAACACGAACTCCCTCTGCTCCATCCTACTCTACCAGAATCGCAACGAATCACCCATTATCTTCTTTCCTTTCAGAGATGAGGGAAGGAAGGGGGGGGGGGGCAAGCAGCATCACGACCCCGTTCACAACGGGGCTTTAGCTTCGGCCTACCGTTTTTCCATCCCTGCCCCCGCCTTGCGCTTCCCTGCCCTATCATACAGCACGAACAGGGGATACCATGGGTCCTACACTTCGGCACCTAACGCCTCGCCCTCCTGCGTGATTGTCCCCAGTGAGGGGGATGAAGAGGCTGGAGCGTTTTTGTGGTTTCGGAGTTATGCCCGATATTGGGTTATGAGCAGGTTGGGAGAGGAGGGGCAGGGGAAGTGTGGAGGGTAAGGAGGGGTCACTATCCCCAGAACGGCCCCGGCTGAGATGACTTCTAGAAGGCGGGGGGAAAGGATATCACTGGTATTTTGGACCCCCTAATGGGAGCTTTCTCTTTGGCCGGGTTAGCTGTAGTGCTGGGACTGGGGATCGGAGGGTGAGGGGGGGTTTTTCAGCTGAAGAGAGTCACCGAGGGTGCGAAATTAAGCTTCTCCTTGTTACTGTGTCCTTGGTTCGGTTCTTTCTCCTCCCTCTCCCGCTCCGGCTGCCCGGTGGGGGCTGCGATTGGTCTTAGCCGTTGTGGGTACCTGGCAAAATACCGGTGCGGGCAGGGGGAAAAGACAGCTTTCCGTACCTACCGCTCTTGTGACCTCGGGCAGATCCGTTAATCCAGGTACGGTTGTCTGCTCGTGATTGCTTGACGTTTGCAAAACGGACTGCTATTGCATACCATCAAAATTCTGAGGCTCTGGCCAACCTCTGGCCTGTGTGCAATAGCAGTTTGTTTTGAAAAGGTCAGGCAATTACGAGTAATGGTAGGCTGGGGGGTGTTTAGTTCTTGTCTTGCTGCGGTATGTCTTGCCTGTCTCGTGAGCTCGATGGCTAGATTGCCGGCACTGCAATGCAATGCAATTGCACCGCTGCTCGCGGTCAACGATGCTAGCGGTGGCGGTGATGATGGGCGAAAAGTCGCTTATTTTATTGGGTACGTTTAAAATGTGTCCGGGATCATCAGAAATGATTCGTTGCGATTCGCAATGTTTTTGAGTGGGAAGAGCAGGATAGCTGGGTTTTTGGGACTAGCTAGGAAGAGAGGTTTGGTTGGGCGAATGGCCTTTGTGCAGCTTCGATAGTAGCTTGGAATCCTTGCATAGATCCAGCATAGGACCACGGAGGGCAGTGAGATGGCACAAGTGGCAAGAAGCCTACCATAGGTGTTGTATCCCTGATGACTTGGTTCATTGGATTTGAGTTCCCTTTCTTCCACTCTTCCCCTTCTATGCTCCAGTACTTGAGGGCCAAATTACTACAGTGCGAAGCCCCGCGTTCATAGGATTTACTTTTCCTTCCTCCCTCCCCCCGTTCTTTTTTTCCTTTCCTTTTCCTTTCCCTTCCCAACTCTCCGCTTCTCAAGTGGACTGGCCGACAACAACTCATATTGCTTTTCCTAATGATTCACCCGCAGAACTGCCGCCATGTAACATCAACAGGAAAGCTCGCATATTTATTTCTTCTCCCAGCGGACCAACTGCATAAGTTTCTATCCAAGCACGGTACTGGTATATACATGTGACTATGCAAGTGCCAGGGGAGATGTTTTCGTACAAGACAAGGGTAGTTAACCAGCAAAATAATCCCTGCGTTGTGCGAAAGCATCCCCCTGGTACTTGTGCGATAGCTGCCTTGCTGATATGATATGACACGGATGTCTGTGTGGTAATACCCTAAGAACGGGAATAATTAGGCCTCGCGCCAAGGCATCCAGAACTCCCCTCTTTGGATCAAGGAAGAATCACCCCGGAAAAAAAGGGAAAGCTTTTGTGGTAGGGGAGACCCTTAACCGGAGCACTTTCCAAAAATGCCCAACTTCAAACTACTAAGGCTCCCCAACAACTTTTATTTTATTTTCTCTCTATTTTTTGATAGGAGATAAGCTAGAAGTTCAGAAGATGGAGAGAGAGAGATTTCAAATATATTAACTTTTGGGCAAGTTATAGGGGTTGAAAGTGTGGGTGGAGGGAAGCTAAATGTTCACGCTCCAGTTATTTCTGTTAAAACTTCCAGAAAGTCAATTAACTTGCAACTAACTGCACTGAGACGAATGTTGACATGTGTTATTAAGCAAGGGCGAATGTCGCCGGGGCTCCGGTTTAAGGTTTCCCCGACCATAGCCTCCTGCTAAGACAAATAAGAAGGAAAATATGGCGGACCTTACTAAGAGTGGCAACTCCGACGTCCCAGCGCGAGGTTTGATTATTCCACTAATCGGCCCGCATCGTGCCTCGGCGCCAAGGGAACCAACCCCAATTTATCCGGCGATACGGCACGACGGCGAGGTTAGAACGGCGAGCGGGAAGAGCGAAAACTCCGTGACATACGAGAGTGATGCTCATACTATACATGGCACTTGCACTTGTACGCAGTAACCCGTGACAAACTTTTCCATACGACCCCGCCGCGGCTACCGCTAGCCGTGTCTTTCATGGCCAACGCCATGCCGTAGATTACGGTTGCGTCACTAACCACTCTTCCGTTCATGGGGAAAAGAAAGCAAAGCAAAGTGCTTGGCCCAGGCAAAAAGTATCCAAAAGCAGGGATTCACATAATTATATGGCAAACAATGAGCGCGTATCACAAATTTACGGCTCGTTATTTTCGGATACTTGTTGCCCCACAGGTAAGGTTCTCAAGTCTGGACCCAATTATATAATCCATCAATTCACTTCGCTTGCCCGACCGACCCCCAGCTCCCCCTTAGGGCCCCCAAATAATTCCAAATCAACCTAATGGGGAAGAATCCTCCCTCTGGGAACTATGATACATTGCAGGCTTTGTCATGCCTTGGCGTGGGTATGTAGGTTTCTTGCCGGGCGGTTTGCCTGGTGAATGTCAGCATAGGGTGGGGGTTAGTGCTACGCTACTTCGCGGTCGGTACTATGCTTTGGGGGGCATTCCAAATTCTCGATTGCTCCGCACACCGATTTGCAGCGTTCTGGCGTTGTGGCATGTGCGTGGATGGATGGATTGGGGTTTCCTTGGTGCGTGCGGATGGGTGCGGATTCCGGTGTGGTGTGATTGATTCGGCGGTTTGCGTAGGCGGTGGAGAAATGGAGGGGAGGGGAGGAGGTGTATATAAAAGGCAGAGGGAGGGAGGGATAGGGAGGTATCATAAAGTGGATTTTCATTATTTAATTGTTCATTTATCTATTTAGCTTAGGGCATTGAGGCTCAAGTCGAACCAGCTTACCTACTCGAGTACCGAACAGCTCTCTGAACACAATTCGGTTGCCACGCTACCCGGTCGAAGTTTGATTTATTGGGTTACGTCATTTACGATAGAGGTCACCTCACGCGCGATTCCCTCGAAACAACCCTTCGCTCCCCAACTCCATCTTCAGCAAACCTTTTTCTCAAATGGCGAAACCATTCCCAGAATCATCAATGGTTACCCGCGCCATCTCTCCTAACATTACCACTCTGTCCGTCCCCTTCCTCCGCTTCAACAGAGTGAAGTTTGGCGGCAGGGCTACCATAGGTACATTCATACATACGCACATCCATCCCACCATGCAGCAGTAACTAACAATGGAACAGTAAAACTCGCAACCGGAAACCTTGCTGTATTCTCCCCCGTTAGCCTAACCGCCGAGGCAAAATCCGCCGTCGAATCCATGGGCGGAAGAGTCGGCTACATAATCGCCCCGGACTTTGAGCACCACATAAACCTAGGAGCCTGGAAGCAAGAGTACGCCTCGGCAACGGTAATTGGGCCTGAGGGACTCTACGAGAAGCGCAAGACGCAAGGGAACGAAGACGTTCCCATCGATATCGTTTACACAAAGGAGAATAAGGGCTCTTTGAAGCTACCGGAGGAATTGGCGAATGCGTTTGATGTGGAGTATTTCGATGGGTAAGAGTGCCCTCCCTCCCCCTACCCAATTATTTTGACTAATGGCAACGGTGGTGAATGGGCACAGCCATGTGAATAAGGAAATAGTCTTCAACTACAAGCCTGAGAAAACGATGGTCCAAGCGGACCTGGTTTTTAACCTTCCCGCCAACGAGCAGTTCTCGAAGTCCGGCATGGACGCCACCAGCGGGATTTGGACCAAACTTGCCCACCACTTTTTGAACATTCATGGGAAGGGGCAGCAGAGGTTTAATTGGTATGCCGCCCCTGCGAATAAGCCCAGCTTCGCCGAGTCGGTAAAGGTGGTTGCGGGGTGGGAGGTTGACCGCATCATCCCGTGTCATGGGGATGTTATCGAGAGTGGAGGGAGTGATGTTTTCAAGGCGATTTTTGCGTGGCATCTGAAGGCTTAAGTTTCTTTCTATGATATCTCCTTCTTTTAGTTGCTTAATTGCTTCTGTCTTGGGGCTGGCTGCTGGTCTGGGGTGTACTTTAGTCTCTAATAGTCCGAGTTGCCTGGTTGCTGTTTTTATTTATTTCTCAAATCATTTGGCTTGTGTTTTGATGGTGGTGACTTTTGTTTTGTTATCGGCTGTGTCATTAAGGTATCGGGCTACTACAATCCAAACCAGATCTCTCTCCATCCCTCTCCAAGGGACATCGTATAATACAGGGAATCCCCAGCATCCTGATACGGGAAGACAAAAATAAGGAAGTAAAAAGTGAATGCGCCAGTACTCCATATTGCCCATCCCTCCATCCATGATCCATTTGCTCTCCCGTCGATTGATCAACTATCTTTGATCAGCAATCTCAAACCCAAGCCCATCCCTCACACTCTCTACTCGAGCACTTCTGCAGTCTCGATTTTCCCCTCTTTAGGCCCTCCTTAGACCACACTGCCCCTCCCGGTGTAAATTCTCCTACCATGTCTATCCTTCCACCACATAACCCCGCCTCCTAGAGAAAAAGAAGGAAAAAACCCCCCAATCAGCCACAATCCAACCCCACCACAGAAGGGTGAAAAAAAGAAAAAAAAAGAAGTGAAAAAAAAAACAGGAAAGAGGAAAAGAGGAAAAAGCAAACTCACCAACAAAAGTAGCAAACCACAACAACATCCCCACAAGATCCACCCAAACCGCAGCCTTCATCCTGCGGCAAGCCTGGCCGTCACCACCCCCCGGACAATCCGCCCTCCCAAACTTCATTCCGAAAGTGCCCAGCAAAACGACCCAGAGCAAACTGTAAATATCATATTGTTAGAATAGTTTAGCAACAACAAAACAAGGCAAACAAGTAAATAAATAAATGGGAGGGAGGGAAAAAAAAACTCACAAAACAACCCCATCCAAATAAAAAGTCCTAAAACTCCGCACGAAGGGCAAGACGTAGACGGCCGCGAGGATGACGCTGATCCCGACGACCACTTCGGCAAAGACCCAGCGCGAGTCGGCGCTCTGGTGGTGCTTCGTGGCGGATTGGAGGTCCCGGCCGTAGATGCCGGCGACCGTTAGGGAGATTAGGATTTGCAGGATTCGTAGGGCCAGGCGCGGGATTGTGATTTTGAGGGAGTCTGGGAGGGGGGTTCTGTGGGATTTGTTTTTTTGGACCATTTTGGTTTGTCTTTCCTTATTTTTATTTTTTGTATGATAGTTGTTGTATTGAATTGTGCTTGTATGAATAACTGTAGAGTTGGAGTTATGGTATTGTTTTGTGGGGGAGATGAAGTTTTTGTTTTTTGTTTGGGGAGGAGAGGGGAGGGGAGTGGAGGACCAGGACGAGGACGAGGACGAGGAGGAAGAGATATAGTGATTTATATGATCATGTGCTGGTAGGCTGAACCCATGACGAATACTCGTACTGACTTGGACTACGGTGCCCATGGATCAGGATACTACGGTGCGGCAATCTATGCGTAACTTTTTGGGGATATTTGTTGATCTTTTGCTCTTGCCCTGCTTTTGCTTTGTTGATGATTTGGCGAACGTTTCTTGTTTTGTGGATCATTTCTTGTTCGATTACTGGTACGCTAATGATACCGGTATCTGCCACTCCCCCTTGGCGCTATGCTGCGACGAAATCGTGCAGGGGCCACTTCCTTATTCGGATGTGACACACATGAAAAAGGAAGCTTGGCTAGATTTGATTGGTAATTTTTCCTAATTTACAAGCAGAGTCGGTTTCGCTAAACGCCTGAGGGAGAAAGATAAAATAGACGATACGGAGACTGTCTGAAGGAAGTCTATGGTTACTAAAATTTACTATACGGTACTTGGGGATGGGCTACGGTGTGATAGTCCGCGCGCTTGAATGGATGAATGGCTTGAATGAATGAATGAATGCCCTGAGGATCATTCTGCTGCGGGGAGAGATTCGGATTCAGGGTCTTCTTCAAATAGGACTAGTGCTACGCCGGCTTTTACTACGTCCTAGGTGGATTCGTTAGCATGATAGCCTGAGGACTGTCAGTCAAAACTCACCCCTTCCCCGTGCACAATTTTAGCAATTACTCCACCGTGCGGACTTCGTATCACCTATTTGGAATAAAAGAGATCTTCGCATCAGCCCTACCCGCACTCAACCCATCCCCGTTTCACCACTCAATGGGCAAACTCACTGTCTCCATCTTCATACTCTCGATAACCACCAACGGCGCATCCTTGGCCACCCTATCCCCCTCCTTGACCGAGACCCTGAGCACCTTGCACGGCATGGGCGACAGCACGCTGTTCGCAACGTCTGCCACCCCAAGCGCCTTTTCGAACCACGCCGGGCGCGGGATGTCTAGCTTGTACTGCTTTCCACGCTGGAATACTACCAGCGTGTCCTCCTTCCGGACAACGGTCGTTTCGAGGCGGGTGTGTGGGTAGAAGCCTACCACTTTAGACCTTTCTAAGGAGGAGATGTGCGCTGTTACGGAGGGGTATGTGGTTTTCCCGTCGACGGTGAGGTCGTAAGTATCCCGTCCGGTCTGCTTTATAGACACGGGAATGCGAGATTCTGTCCCGCCTTTTTTCTCAACGAACTCTACGATGCGCTCTTGGAAGCTGCCAACAAGACCGGCGTTGCCGCCCCAGATGCTGAACGGGTCGGTGGGGGTCTGTCGGATGTTCCCGTTGAGGATTACGGACATGGCGGCCTGGGCGTAGGCTTCTGGCGGGGTGGGTTCTATGGCGAAGAGTGAGGATCTGTGCTTGTCTATAAAGCCGGTCTCCACCTCCCCAGCGATGAACGCCGGGTGCGCCGCGAGCCTTTTAAGGAATTCGATGTTGGTTGAGAGGCCGACTACCTCGTATTCTTCTAGGGCTGCACGGAGTTTCGCCAATGCTGCCTTTCGGTCCGGGCCTTTTACGATGAGCTTTGCGATCATAGGGTCATAGTGCGGGGATATAACGTCGCCTTCGCCAAAGCCGGCATCTATTCGCACTGTCGAGGAGGTCTTGGGCGTGCGCAGATAGACTAGTTCTCCAGAGTCTGGGACGAAACCCATGTCTGGGTTCTCGGCGTATATTCTCGCCTCGAATGCGTGGCCTTCCATCTGCTTCTCGATCTGTTCTTGTGTGAGTGGGAGTGGGAGCCCGGCGGCTACCAGGAGCTGCCAATGAACCAAGTCTGTCCCGGTGACTTCTTCGGTAACTGGGTGTTCGACTTGCAGTCTTGTGTTCATCTCCATGAAGAAAAACTCTCCAGTATCATTGTCGAAGATGAACTCTACGGTGCCCGCACCCTGGTACCCTACTGCGAGCGCTGCAGCTCTAGCTTTATTCCAGATGTCTTTCCGGAGAACAGGGTCTAGATCTGGCGCCGGCGACTCCTCAAGAATCTTCTGGTGCCGCCTCTGGACAGAGCAATCTCGTTCTCCCAATGCCACACAATTTCCGTGATTATCGGCAAATACCTGGACTTCGATATGTCGTGGAGTAGTAATGTATTTTTCAACGAGAACCACATCGTCCCCGAAAGAAGACCTAGCCTCGGACTTTGCCGAATTAAGCATGTCCGGGAATTCTGCAGGGGTCCTTGCGATCCGCATTCCCTTCCCACCACCGCCCTTTACGGCTTTAATCAATACAGGGAAGCCAATTTTCGATGCTTCCTGGAGAAGGAAGTCTGGGTCCTGGTTTGAACCATGGTAACCTGGGATACAGGGAACCCCAGCTTTAAGCATAATGTCCTTAGATTGACTACCGGACTCCCGTCAATAACCGCAATTGTAGATTTCTCCAAAGTATAAGAATACCTCTTATTCCCCATAGCCTCAATTGCTGTAGACGGTGGTCCAATGAATACCAAACCTTCTTCTGTAACCCGCTTTGCAAATGCCGAATTTTCACTTAACTAATCCCCTCTCCCGCTATTTAGTTTTTTTTACTCCCGAAACCCAATTCATACAGGTAGAAACAGTGAAAACATACAAATCCATATCCAGGGTGAATGGAATCACATCCCCTCTCCTTCGCCGCCTTGATAATTTTATCCACGTCAAGGTAGGCCGACGGCGGCCCTAAATTCACAGAATGCGGTGTCACCCTGGCATGCTGTGCATGTGCGTCCGGATCTGTGTACACCGTTGTTGTTCGGATGCCGTATTCGCTTGCTGTGCGGTTGACTCTCCTGCACCACTTGTTAACAAACCACCGTGCTCCACAAGAGAAGGGACAATTTAGGGTTGTGGGAGGAGGGAAGTACAATGCAATCTCCCCACGATTCGCAATGAGGATGCTCGTCAGCGGGCGAGCTTTGGGAATGCTACTACTTTGCCAGCGGAGGGCGGATGGTGTTAGGCTTAGTAGGGCACGCCGCGCGAGCTGTGGGCGGGGCATTTTCTTCAAAAAAAAAAAAAGGACCCCGAGAATGAAGGATAAGCAGGTAGGAGATGCCGAAAATTGTACAGTACGACTAAGGGAAAGTCGAGGGTTTGAATTTCGGAGGTGAAGGGTAGTCGTTTTTGAGTCGGAAGGGGGGCGGTTATAAGCGGAGGAGAGCTCTCAGTCAAGCTATGGGGACCATTGTAGCTTGTGCACGTGTTTTTCGTGCAGGGTATTTACGGGTATCGGGTGTGGGGTATGTAAGCTAGGGAAGCAGTGGGTCGGCACTGAGGCCTGAGACCCGTATCACATCTGATTTGGAGGGGAGCTCTACGAGTAATGTACTCTATATGTAGGTGTTTAAACTATTTTGGATGTGGTCATGAGGCTGCATTCGTTTTCCTGCTAGACTGCTGTTACCATGCAGTACGGGTACAATACAGTACCGGTACCAGCCCCGCATCCTACTTTGGCGTGGTGGCTTTTATGCCACGAGAGTGACATGATATGCTATGACGCGAGTTACCGTGTCTTCGCCAGGATACCCCAAGCCCAGCGGCCCATCCCGCGTTCTAACCAGGCAACATCCCTCATACATATCCACATCCATTCCATCCTTAGTTTCACCATCCTTTCCCTCCTCTCCTTCCCTCCCCTCCTCCTTGCCTTCTCTTCCTGCCTACCCGGAGCCATAGGCCCCCCCACCTCCGCTCGGAGAAAAAAATACCTTCGCTCATAAGTTTACCGTATCATACCTTCAAGCAACCTGCGACGCCAGTGCTCACCTACCCACGAGCTATCCACCGGTCGATTGATAAGCTACCTTGCGGGGGAATTCTTCACACTCTCGCATCTGCCATAACATCGCAACTTCCCGACCGTATCACGATACTTCCGCCCCAAGTAGGGTAACTTCACTAACCCCCCTCCTCCCCCACCCCCCACAACAAGCCCCTCCATCCCCCTCTTCTATCCTCAACTCAGACCTCCACCCTCCTCCCAACCAACAATGTCCGACGACGGCTACTCAGATACATATTCGGAAGACTATGCCCCCTACGATGACTACTATGAGGATGACGACCTAGTACTCCCCCCCACCCCCGACAAGGTTAGGGCTGACTAACACCTAACTAAATCAAGGCAGCCCTAGTAGACTCCATGGCCGAAACGGCTTTCGCCCAGGGAGACCCCATATGGGACGAATTCGACGTCGATTACGACACGACAGAATACCATTCCGACTGGGAGGAGTATTATTCCGACGGGGAGTTTTACGAAGAGGAGGTTGTTGTTCCGAATATGGCTGGTGGTGGGAAAGCTGGTGGAGTGGATGGGAAGAAAAGTGAAGTTGCGAGAACTGGGGTGGAGGAGAGGGGAAGAGTCGGAGGAGGTAGAAGGATGCCACCGAGGAAGAGGAGGAAGATTGAAGAGAAGGGGGTTGGGATTGTAGGAGTCAGTGTTGGCGCTACAGTGACGGGGATAAGAAAGGATGAAGTGGAGGATGCGGGAAGAGAGAAGGAGGGAGCCACAAGAGTAGGTCCTATCGCTACCGCCGGGGGTAAGAAGAATACCACAGTCATCGTGCCCGTATCCAAGGAAGAAAAGAGGAACGGCACGGTCATCGTCGGAAAAGAAAAAGGAGGTCCCGTAAAGGCCGAGCAAGACGCGGAAGCGCCAAAATTCGACACTAGAAAACGAAAACCCTCAACTGAGGGGAATGAGGCTCTTTCAATCGATTGATTGCTTGATCACTTGCTCGTTCTATTCCTTATTTTCTATACCCCATCTGCTTTCGACGGCACTTTTCTTCCTCCCTTCTCCTTTTCTACTATTCATAGTCTAGTCATTTAGCTGGATCTTGTCTTGTCATCCACTAGTAGTGAGGAGTCTTTTTTGGTCATTTTTCCCCGCCGCCTTTCCATTTGCAGTTTCTCTTTCCTTTGCATTTACTACTTTTAATGCTCGCTTGTAACGGGTGGGCAAAACGATCAAGTTAGAGTTTGAATGGCGTGGAATGGGCTGTGTTAGAGCAATGGGGGGGTGTTTCCCTTCTTTTGTTTTTGTCATGTTTTTGTTTTGTTGCCCCCCCACTTCGTTCATTGGATTGGCTGGCTGGCGATTTGATCGTTGGGATGCTATCTGCTCTGTAGCTCTACTACGATTTTCAAATATACTACGGTGCTATCTATGCTGGGTGGTTGGTTGGGTTCTCGGGCTATATAGATTGTTGTGGCTTGGGAATTCGGGACTACTGTTGATGGTTCGAGTGATTTACTGTGATTTATCCCAGAAGTGCACCCATGGGGAGAGTGAGGGCTAGGGTAGCTTATGGATAATGCTAAACAAACTGGTGCAAATGAAAAGTATGCATCTAACGTAACAGTACTGTACGCTCTCTACAAGTACGCCTCCGACACAGGGCTTAAATGACCTGATCAGCATACTGCTTATTGAACGCCCTTCCAATAACAATTTGCCTAATCTGCGTAGTCCCCGCACCAATCTCGTAAAGCTATCCCCCAACCACAAGTTAACAGTCAACCCCATCGCCACCATCATCACTATAAGTGGAACCAGGGGAGAAAAAAAGGCCATACCTTAGCATCCCTCAACAACCTCCCAGCCGGAATCTCATTAACATACCCATTCCCGCCCATACACTGAATCGCATCGAGCGCACACTCCGTCGCGCGATCCGCCGCGAACAGAATCGCCCCAGCGCAATCCCTCGTGTCGATAATGCCCTCGTCCACCCTTCTCGCCGCAGCGAACGTGTACGCCCTCGCGGCGGACAACTTAGTGTGCATGTCCGCTAGCTTCGCCTGGATCAATTGCTGGTGGGCGATTGGAATCCCGAATTGCTTGCGTTGGTGAACGTATGGCAGTGTTATGTCCAGTGCTGCTTGCATTAGTCCCAGCGGCCCGGCGGACAGGACTAGGCGCTCTAGGTCTAGGCCTTCCATCAGCACGCGCACACCTTTGTTCGTTCGGCCGAGTCGGTTCGCGTGTGGGATGAAGACGTCCTCGAAGATTAGCTCTCCGGTGTTTGAGCCGCGCATGCCCAGTTTGTCGAGCTTGCGCGCGCAGGTGAACCCCTTCATGCCTTTTTCTAGTATGAAGGCGGTTATGCCTTTCTGGGGGAGTTGTTAGTAACAATTAGTTTAGGGTGAAGGGGAAGGGGAAGGGGGGGGGGTGTACAGAGCCCCTTTCCGGGTGGGTTTTTGCGTATGCTACTATTACGTCTGCCTCTGGCCCCTAATTACTTTCTATATCAGCACTGCCTCTTTAAGCGTGACATGTCGGGTGATTAATACGTTTGTAATCCACATTTTCGTCCCATTGAGCAGCCATCCTCCGTCAACCTCCTTTGCATGGCTCTTCATGCTGACGACATCACTACCGGCCGAATGCTCACTCATAGCCAATGCGCCCACCTTCTCACCCGATATCAAACCGGGCAGTAACCTCTTCTTCTGCTCGTCGCTCCCATTAAGCGTGAGCTGGTTCACGCACAGCTGCGAGTGCGCAGCGTAGCTGAGCCCGATGCTACCCGAGGCGCGGGAGAGCTCCTCCATCACAACACAGTGCGCTTGGTACCCGAGTTCGAGCCCGCCGTAGTCCTCCTCCGCCGTGATACCTAAGAAGCCGGCTTCACCGAGCTTGCGCCACATTGGTGCTGGGAATTCGTTTGCGCGGTCGACGCTGGCGGCGAATTCTTCGGGGATTTCACGCTCTTTTGGGGCGGGAGGGGGGGGATTGTTAGTTGGGATTGGAATGGGCGGGGATGGGAAACGGACTGGTGAATTCTAGAACTCGTTCTCGAAGTTCGGTTAGGTCATCATCGGTGGGTGGTTTGAAGTTCTTGGTATGCTTCGTGGAGGCGAAACGACATGATAGTGGTCTTATGGCTGCCTGGTGTGAGAAGGCCACAGCTCTCCGGGTGAGCATTGAGCGGGTTAATATTGATAGAGAGGACATGTCTGTTTTTTGTTATTTTCACTCTTGTTTCTTTATTTCGTGGTATGGCTCGGTAGTGTGTTTAGTCTAAGAGAGGAGGAAGATTTATGGGGGTAGTGTTGGCGGTGGAGATTTTGCAGCTAGAAATGACTTGTTAGGGAAGCTGTAGTCTCGCTCCTCGGTAGAGACAAGGGGGAGAGGTATGCGGCTACAATCGGCAGTAAGCCTAGACTACCCCACAGAGTTTCTCCATTCAACCAAGTTCCTGGCCACTGTTAATCTTTCCGCCATCGATAGCCGGCATTGGGCCGGGGCTATCCTTCTTTTGGATAAGCCGTTTACCAGCACTTGTACCTTCCCTTAACGTTGTATCATAGATATCACCTGCGAATAACCCCCCCTACCAGCTAGATACTGCGACTTACTTACCTTGCCTACCATACCTACAACTACTATACTACAACATAAAAACAATCCTCCTCTTTCTGCATTCCACCTTACCGTACTTTCCTCTTCCCCCTCCCTTCACCACAAAAGAGCCCAACACCAACAACAACCAAAATGTCCCACCCCCTCCTCCGCCTCCGGAGATTCCCCTACCTCCCGCTCCGCACCGCCACCACCACCACCACTGCTCTTAAGCACACCCGCACAATAGCAACCCACTCGCACCCACACTTCGAATCCGCAGTTTCCACGCTCCGCAGCACAGTGGATACCTCTTCCCCGGAATTCAAAGAAAATGCCGCCCAGATGGCGGCAATCACCGCCTCCCTGCGCTCCCTCCACGAGCGCATAAAACTCGGCGGGCCCGAGAAGGCGCGGGAGAAGCATTTAGCGAGGAAGAAGATGCTACCGAGGGAGTAGGTTTTTTCCCCCTCTCATTCTCTTTTTTTCCCTTGCGGAAGGGGGTGGGGAAAAACTAACTAACGGAATGGTGGTCATGGTGGTGGCGGTGGTGGTGATGGGTGGTAGTCGCATTACAGCATTGTTGGATCCGGGATCGGCGTTTTTGGAATTGTCGCCGTTGGCGGGGCATCTTTTGTACCCTGGGGAGGACGTGCCCGCTGGGGGGATCATTACTGGGATTGGAAGGGTTTCTGGGGTGGAGTGTATGGTTGTTGCTAATGATAGCACGTATGCGCTTTTTCCTTCTTTCTTCCACTTCTCCCTCCTATTTATTAGCTACGGGGGTGGTTGTGCTAAAGGAGTGTGTAGAGTTAAAGGTGGAACGTATTACCCAATTACAGTAAAGAAACATATTCGTGCGCAGGCAATTGCTCAGGAAAATAGTCTGCCCCCACCGCCACCACTTCTGCTCGCCATTTCAGTGGGTGTTTAATTGCTCATTCACCGGTGAGAATAGGACTACCATGTATCTACCTCGTCGACTCTGGCGGTGCAAACCTCCCCCATCAGGCAGACGTATTCCCAGACCGTGACCATTTTGGCCGTATCTTCTACAACCAAGCTAGAAGTGCCCCTCCCAATTCCTCCATCCCTTCCTGCACCAAACTAAAAATCCAATATAAGACTAACCACCGAGTGATACTCAGTGTCCGCCGACGGAATCCCACAAATCTCCGTAGTAATGGGACCATGCACAGCCGGGTATCTCTCTCCCTTCCCTCCCTTCCCTCTTCCTCCCCCCCCACTGACAGTGCATATGTACAGAGGAGCATACGTCCCAAGCATGTCCGACGAATCCATAATCGTCGAAAACTCCGGAACAATCTTCCTCGCCGGCCCACCCCTAGTAAAAGCCGCCACAGGCGAAGAAGTGACCGCCGAAGCCCTCGGCGGCGGAGCCCTACACTCCAAAGTCAGCGGCGTAACAGACTACCTCGCGGTATCGGACGCCCACGCACTGGTGCTAGCACGCTGTTGCATAGCAAACCTAAACTACCCCACCACCATCCCCGCATCCACCACATCCACCACCACCACCACCGGCACGGAAGCGCCAGACCCACTCTACGACCCAACAGAGCTAAATGGCATCGCGAGCACCAACCTCCGCAAGCCCATAAACCCCCACGACATAATCTCGCGCATAACCGACTCATCCGCCTTCTCCGAATTCAAACGCGACTACGGCGCCAGCCTCGTGACGGGCTTCGCGCGCATACACGGATACCCGGTCGGCATACTCGCCAACAATGGCATACTCTTCTCCGAGAGCGCGCTGAAGGGCGCGCACTTTATACAGATGTGCGCCAAGCGTCGGATCCCCCTGCTGTTCCTGCAGAATATATCCGGCTTCATAGTTGGCAGTCAGGCGGAGGCTGGCGGCATCGCCAAGAACGGGGCAAAGTTGGTCAATGCTGTCGCTTGCGCGGATGTTCCCAAGTTCACGGTCGTGGTCGGCGCGTCGTATGGCGCGGGGAATTACGGCATGTGCGGGAGGGCGTATGGGCCGAGGTTTTTGTGGATGTGGCCGAATGCGCGCGTCGGTGTGATGGGCGCTGAGCAGTTGGATGCCGTCATGCGGACTGTTGGGAAGAATGTGGATGAGGGCTTGAAGGGGAGGATTGAAAAGGAGAGTGAAGCGGTGTTTGGCTCCGCCAGGTTGTGGGATGATGGCGTTATTGCTCCCGAGGATACTAGGGCTATGCTAGGGCTCGGGTTGAGGGCGGCCATGGGTGGGAGTGTTGGAGAGTCCGATACTAAATTTGGGATTTTTAGAATGTAGAAAGGTGTTGTTATCGTATATAGCTCAGTCTAATCCTTGCCATCCTTATCTTTCTTTCCATCGCTTCCTTGGAACATGTCTATTTCTGGGGAACTCTGGAAAATGGATATCATTGTAAAAAACGAGAGAAAAAGAAAACAAGCGAATATGTCAAGCAATTGTAAACAGCAAGGGAGAGACCGACTTGACTAAGAGAAAACAAAAAAACAAAAACAATCGGGACGCCAGTGATTCGCCATATGCCACCCTAAAAACACATTCCATCCATAGCCATTTCCATAGTCCATAATCCAATTCCACGTCCAGTCCAGTCCAGTCGATTGATCCACCAAGGTTTTCCTGCCTTGCTTTCTTCCTTCTGTCTCCCCCGTTCGCCCCCTCGTGGGCCCAACGCCAACATCCATCCGCAACCGACGACGCCAGGAAAATTCGAGCCAAAAGAAGTAGCGGAAAAGGAAGCTAGAATGTTAAAAAGAGAGGGAAGGATGAAGAAAAAGGGAAAAAAGTATATCTACAACGAAGAGTTAAAAGAAAGAAAGCCAAAGGTCCAGCAACATCACTCCCCTCCCAATCCCTTCTCTTCCGTCACAGTATAACACAAAACCTCCTCCGCTTCCTCGGCGTCTGCGCGACCTTCTCAGAGGATCCCCCACCCGTGCCCCCCCCACTTCCCGACCCGCCCACATCCGCCCTCATCATCTGGCGACAAAGGTCTAGAAACACCTCATCCACATTCTGCCGCTTTCGTGCAGAAGTCTCATAAAAGGGAACCCTCCCCCACTTCTGCGAAAGCATAATCGCTCTGTCGCGACGGACAGCACGGTCCTCTTCCAGGTCAGACTTGTTACCGACAATCACCAGGGGAACCGAGTCGGCTTCCTTTATCCGGAGAATCTGGTCGCGGAGATCCGAGAGCTCCGTGAGGGTGCTCAGGCTTGTGATTGAGTATACTAGGAGGAATCCTTGGCCTGTTGGTTGTTGGAGAAGATTTTAAGTCGATGGTTAGCTATATGGCGAAGAAAGATTTACTCGAGGGGGAGGGAGGAGGAAATGTGAGGTTGTATGTACCAGCTTTCATGTAAATTTCCCTAATAAACAACCGTCAGTCAAAATACCAATCAGGGGAAGCAATCCAGCACGAGAGAGAGAAGAAAGTGAAGAAAAAGAATCTCACCTCATGGCGGCTATTACTCGCAATTCCCAGCAGCCCCGTTAGAAAGAAAATCTTCAATCCCAACAATACCGTTCGCATCCACCATCCACCGTCCGTCCATCACAATCCCGGGGGGGGGGGGGGGAGAATAGAAGAAAGAACCAAGAGGAAAAGGTCACTAACTAAACTGTTCCGTCCCAGCGGTATCCAAACTAACCATCCAAAAAATCAGCAACCCCGATCGATCAATCGCGCTTAAAACGAAAACAAACAGGGGGCGGGGGAAGGAAGAACGAAAGAAAGAGGGAAAAAAACTGACATTTCAAGAATACACGACCGTCCCTAAAAAATCCAAGAAGAAAAAACCAATCTCACTCATTAGCTCACCACCAGTCAATCAAGCATGATAGGAGGGAGAACAAACATCAACATCAATAACCTTCCTGTAAACATCCTCAATCGTAGGATCGTAGTACTCGATCCACTCGTTATGTACGAATTGCGCTATTCGTGATCGTCCTCAGCACCCCACCACGTCCACCCCATAGCATAGTAAGGGGATAGGTAGATAGGGAAACAAACATGTCAAACAACTCTTCCCAACACCGCCTACTCACCCGCCATTAGCCCAACCCAAGGGGGGGGGGTGGTGGAATAGGGCAAGGGGTGAAGACTCACCAGCTCCAAGGATCACAATATGATACTCTCGCCTTCTAATATTCGTATCCGGGGTCAATCTTGCAAAGTGGTTTGGGGGGAGGTAAATTAAAACGGGGTAGGGTAGGGCTGAAGTTGGCATCATACCTGTGCTGCATAGATAATGGTTGGTTTGGTTATAGCAACCCGCCCTGTTGTTTTTGGGCGGTGGTGAACGAGCGAGTCGGAGGTAGGTTGAAAGTGGTGATGCAGGTCTGGTAGGTGGGTAGTAGGTGTTGGTGACAGGAGGATGGTGAAGTCAGTTTGTGGACGGGGAAGTGGGTGAGAAAGTGAAGTGAGAAGAGTTGGTACAGTCAGTAGCGTAAAGTCTGGTAGGCAGGTGAGTTATGTGGTACCGACAATGTAAGATGGTACGGTAAGGTAGGCAAGTTAAGTTTAGGTAAAAAAAACTAAGTTAAGTTAGCTACAATTGAGTGGAAAGTCCGCTACCACAACAGAGTCTCGACCCAACCAAAATTACTTTAACCCACTACACTATGATACCGTTTCTCTACCTCTATCTCTGTAATTATTATACACACCTCGAATCCTCCCTTTCTCTTCCTCTCCCTCTCCCTCTCCCTCTCTCACTCGGAGACTTTCTCCCTACTTCCGTTCCATTCGCCTCGGAAAAAAGCACTCAACTCACGGACTCACAGAACTTCACAGCCCGATAAACCATGGAAAGTACCCTACCCCCCTCCCAAAAAAAAGCATGACCAAAAACCCACCAAACACCGCCCTTCCCACCAATTCAAAACCCGGGCACAACTTTTTTTCTAAGCAAATTTTTTCTCCCCTGTGCGCGTACCGCCAGTAAGTGCGGTCGGTGTAACACCGGCCGGTTATTCCTGGCGCAGTGCAATGAACAGCGAAAGCCAAGCCAGGCAAGTATGTCGAGCGGACGAACAAAGCCTTCTGGGCGGAACGGCAGTTTTATCGTGGACAGAAAGTGGATAGGAGGACAAGTATGTCTGCATAGCATAGCATGGCGTAGCATGTACAGTACAAGTACATTGCAGCATTGGCAGGACAGGGCGTTACATACGTCAACCGGCCAGCGGTTCTTCCTTTCTCCCTGTCGTTCTTCCTTTCTTTTCTGGAAGTGCTTGTTGATTAATCATTTGTTTGTCTGCTACAATACTGGTACCATGTTATGTGTCGTGCAAAATACGTAGGGCTGGTTAGCGCTAAACCTGTTCACGAGATTTTGCTCGCTGGCCAGCGGCCAGTATTGGGAGCGATCGTGGTGGTGGTGGTGGTGGTGGTGGTGGTGGTGAGAATTAAGCATACAGCACAAGCACAATTTCTCCTCATACAGTATTTACAGCAGAGGGAAGAGTTTTTTTCAGTCTGGGGTATTGCCGTCGGCCGAGTATCATACCGCACATACCACAACCCATCGGCGCAAACCCCGTAGGAAGGCACACAAGCCATGGTCTCATACCTTCACACCCCCGACACTCCCCTCTCCTCCTCTACTGAGCTATACCATTCGTGTGGGTCTAATCAACCATCTATCCCCATCGAAACAACAACGATGAGCAAGCACGGAAGGTAAGGGAAGAACAGCAGGCAACTCAATTTTCTATTAGTCCTTTTTCCCCCCTGCCGAACCGACATCTGTCAGAGGGAGAAGGGGGAGGGGGAGGGGGAGGGGTATCATATTATGAAACAAACGGGCGAAACTCATCGGGGGTTTTCTATATATGCGATAACCAATGGTGCGGAATACAGTACGGTACCGGTATCTAAATCTACCCAATGAAACAAAATAAAAAAAAGAAGACCCCCCAAAAAAAAAGAAAGAAGGAAAGGAAAAAAAGACTAAAACTCCAGAACCATGCTAGACCTAAGGATTATGGTGATGGTGATGAGACAAAAGGAAAAAAAGGGAAAGAGAAAAAAAGGAAATATACACAGAAAATGACTCCCAAAAGAAGAAATCAATCCTAAGGCAACTACGACCTCGTCTCCTTCTCTGCAGCTCTAGCCCTAGCCTTCGCGTCCGACTCCTCCATCCTCTTCTCCGCGCTAATCCTCAACGGCTCACCATACTTGTAAATAAACAACGGAAACAGAATGCCCAAGGGCAGGGCAATAAACCCCATCAGGGAATTCCCCCAGCCGTAGCCCAACTTCTCATACATCTGCTTTCCGAAGAGAGGGAAGGCGAAGCCGAAGAGCGAGCGAAAGAGTGTAGCGGCGCTGATCGCCGAGGCGGCGTAGCGTGGTGACATGTCGATAAGATAGGTCTGCACGGCAGCGAATACGGGGATCATACCGGCGCCGAAGAGTGCCGTGCCGATCAGGGGCATGATCCAATGCAACTTCTTCTCGGCCGACCAGCCATACCAGAATAGCCCGCTAGTGACGAGAACGCCGCCGATGAGCAGGGTTGGTAACCGGTACTCGGGCTTTGCGACGCCGTTGTTGGCCGCTGTGAGTTTTAGGTAGATCTTTTGCAGCAGCGGGGTGAAGAGTGCTAGGCCCGCTATGAAACCCACACCCGGCCCGAGGTAGTTTAGGCCCGCGATGCCGATGGATTGGCCGTATTGGCCCTGAAAGATGATTGGGAAGGTGACGAACATGAGGTAGAGGAAGCCATAGACCTTTGGGGGTTTGTTAGCTTCGGACAACGGCCTGGGAGGAAAGGATGGAGGAAACTTACGAATGCCATGAAAAGGCCCAACATCAGCAACACCGGGTTCAGAACGAGCATCTTTAACGGCCGAGTGATGGCAATCTGGAAACCTGCCTTGGCATCCCCCGCGACCTCGAAAACAGTATGAAGGTACTCGTTTCCGGTTTCCTTCCTCAGTCTCGCAGCCTTACGGTTCAGGATGACGACTATATTGACGTGTTCGTTAGTTTTATTCGCCCTTATGCCAGATCTCTGAGCAAGCAGGAAGATGGGGTACACACCAGGATAAGTCTCCTCCCTAAAGACAATCATTCCAATCACCATAGTGGTGCCACTCACCATCACGAGAATCCAGAACACCCATCGCCAGTCGATGCTCTGGACGACGAAACCGGCGATGACAGGAGCGCAGATGGGGCCTAGGAGAGGCTATGAAAGGGGGGAAACATTCATATCAGTATATGTGCGATCTTGAAGGGGAAGGGAGATATCAAACATACTCCAAGTGAGAAGATGGCCATAGCGCGAACCAGATCCACAGGCGCCCAGATGTCAGAAAGAACCCCACCACCCAGAGCCAACGGCGCACTCCCGGACAGGCCAGACAGCAATCTGAAGATAATCATCTGCGCCGTGCTATTCGCAAGCGCGCAGGCAATATTGAAAACCAGGAAGAGCACACTCGTCACCTGCATGACGATGACTCTGCCAAACAATTCCGACAACGGCGCCATGAATAACGGCCTATACCCCCCACTCTCAATCAGTCGCACATCCCACGTAATTGCATAGGAGGTATGGAAGCTCACCCAAGCGCAAACCCAATCAAGAAGATCGAAACCGTCAAACTCGCGACTGTAGGGTTGGTAATGCCGAACTCAGCGGAGTACGCTTGTGCCGCAGGAGCAGCTATACTCGACGCAAACGGCGAGACAAAAGTATACAGGGCGATAATGAGTGTGATCCTCCACTTCTTAGAACTGGCAAAGTTTCTCGGATTCTCCGGATCTTCGGGACCATCCCTGTTGCATCATCAGAAATCACTCACTCATTGCCAAGAGGGGGGGGATAATACCAAGTAATCAACTCTTTATCAATATCCTTAAACTCTGAAGCATCCGCCGGCGCATCCAACTCTCCCAACTTCTCAGTCTGCTGGGAGTACACTGTCCGCAGCCTCTGCAGCGTCTCCTGCCGCCGCAGCGAGCGTTCCCACTCTGGCAAGATGTCCCCGACATAGTCCTTTTGCGTTACCACCGAAGAAACGGATTGTCGCCTGTCGAGGCTGCGCCGACCGCCTTGCGCTTCCAGGTCTATGTAGCTTAGTCCTGCGGCTGTTGTCGCTGTCGAACTATGGGTGTCGACCCGTTGTAGTGGTGGTGCGGCTTCGTGGGGCGGTGGTGAAGGTGAGGAGGGCATGGTGGGCATTTTTTCGTCCGCCATTGTATGATATTAGAACTTTTGCCGCCGCCGTGGTAGTAGTAGTAGGCAGTAGTAGTAGCGGTCAATTATGATAAACTTAAATTCACCTTCCACTTGTGCTGTATATATACTGTGCTGTATTGCGAGAGCAATGTGCGATATGAAAGCCCTGGAACCTCCCTTCCATTCCCTTTATATATACACATGAACTAAAACTCCAGACCAATCACCCAATACCAACGTCAGTCCTTCCTCTCGGAGAAAACATCAACCGATGCATTACCGCCTTCCCTCAACTCTCAAGCACGCAACAAGGCAATCGCAATCCGTCACTTCCGAACAGCGACCAGAAAGGTTGAAAGCAAAAAAAGCTTGGTAATTCCGATCCAGCGAAAACCCCGGAACAGGAGAAGGCCGCATGCAAACTCTCTAGCGAGGAAAGAAAAAAAGCATACCATTCGAAATCTCCATGTTGTGTGTGTGTGAGGATGCAAACCAACCAACCAGCTGGAGGGGTTTGTCCTATTTTTTCCCGTTTTCGGCCTGGAGCAGAGCGGCATTCCCGCTCTATCAGATATCACAGACGGGATTGTCCGAAGGGCCAGAAGTAGAAGTTGCATGATGCCATGAACGTCATAGGTTAACTCATAGAGAAAGAAAAAAAAATACTCGGAAAAACCGTGCCGTAAAATAAATAAAAAAAGGCACCGGGGTAGGGTAATCTCCGCAACCTCCGAGAATGATGCTTAGGTTATGGTTCACCTCGCTTAACCCCCTTCTGCTTTTGTGAGTTGCTTCCTGCGAATCTCATAGGAGGGGACGGGAAAAAAAATTCATGACTGGTAACTTATCCGAAAAGAATTACCAGATCTGGTCGCATAAATTAGATCATTGAGACTGTAAATTACGGGATCGTATTTTATGTCCTAAGATGGTAATTGCCGAGGTATGATAAATTTGTGATTACTATGCATCTTAGCAGCCCAGCCCCTCGGTGTTAGATTGTTATATAGATGTCGGACACCTCGGAAACGCGAGGTTGGCGTGGAAGGGTTTGTGGAAGGTACGATAGGTACAATACGATGCGGTAGCCGCCTTCCTTGTTCGTATCATACCTGCAGTGATGCGGGGCGGTGCCAGAGCGGGCGGGAAGGTGGATTGCCGTAACTTATGACATAATTTTATTCTAGAATTGGATTTCAGAAGGGTAATTAGGTAGGCTTGCAGTGCTCGTGGAAGGACATGGATTTGGGTTGATGGAAAGCTTGTCTGGTCTGGGCTTCGTGATGATTTTACAGCGCGGTAACTATCCCTTCTGGAGATGTACCGTACTTGTGCTTACAGTACTTACTATACGAGTACAAGTATATGCTGAAGGATACGATGCCCCACATCACGGAACAGTCAACACTCAATGAGACCTACACACAAATGTTCCCCGCCACCCGTGTCTGCTGGGGTGTATCATCAATTACATAATCACCATCAGTACTAGCATGGTAAACCAGCACCGTTTTTATAACAGGGAAAGATACAGCGAATAAAGCAGTGGGCGAACACTACACCAAAAAATCTGGTTCTGGAAATCCAATTTTTTTTAGCGCTGTTCGCGCTGTTCGCTGCCCCCACCTCCTCTGCATTACCCCTCCAGCTCCCGCATGGAAAGCACAAGCACTACGGTACACGGTACACATCCCACTCGTGAATGCCCCGCTACTAGTCAAAACACGGCACTCGGCATAATACCCTATCGGGCGCGGAACGACTTGTGCGGAGCATGTGATTCCCTGCAAAGAGTATTAAAACTGCCAGTTCACGTGGATTATTGTAACTCCTGTTCTTTCTGCCATTATCCTGGCTGGCGGGCGGGTCGGCCCGGCTTGGCGGGGCAGGGTGTCATGAGTTGTCACTCGGTGCATTGTATTTGGTGCATTGTATTTTGTGTTTTACAGGCTCTTGGGAGAGGGGGGAGGGGTATGGTATGATCAGGATGTTAGCCCCTGGTATGGTTGAGCACCCATGGGTATTGTAATCTTTTATAGGTGTCGCGGTGCCAGGCCTAGTGCTGAACGTGCTGATAAACCCCAAACACCTGCCCCCCCACCTTCCTCCTCCTCCTCCTCCTCCTCTTCGATACATGCATACCGCGCCTGAGTACCGGTGCTCAGAGCTACCGTACCGTGATGGGATCTTCACATGCCCCACAACGTTAGGCATTCATACCTATTCAAACATGATGCCACGGCAGCATATCAAACACTCGGACGTCACAGCTAGGCTGAAAATTTAGCCCCCCGTGGTTGGAGAATACTGGTGCCATGCGCCTCCCTCCGGCCCCAGGCCTCCATGGCCCGTGCCGTCCCTTACTTGTGGCCTTGTTTTGCCCCACCGAACCCGTACCTGGCTAGGCCAACCCACAAGTACCATTCCATATCGTATCCTAGCTTGAAACACATTCATTCAATCCCGGGACTACCGACCTGCGTGTGGTGATAGCGTGCCCGAGCTTCCGTCCTTCCTCGCTTCTACGTCCTGGCGGGTGCAAGTAGTGCATCTGACGTAAGCTAGGCTAGCATATGGCACAACCATATTTGTGTTATTATGGGGTATATGAGTGTATGATAATAATATTATTGTAATTGGCTAGGGCGCTGTTGAGGGACAAGGGACCCAACCGTATGGCACTCGAGCACTCGAGTGTAGGGTAGGATGACCCTTGGCATTTGATTGTTTGGCTAGCATGGCGAGAAAGGGGGGGGAGGGGCTGAATACGCTTGTAATTTAATGCTTTCACACTTGTGTGATCCTGATAAATTGATCAATGGGGTTTAATATTTTGGCCTTGCACGGGCAGCGTATGCTAGACTATCATACAAGCACAGTAGAGCAAAATCAAGCAAAACAACAAGACAAAACAAACCCCACTTCTCCTACTTCCCCTGCAACTTCCGAATCCTCTCCTCCGCAGCTCTAGCCCTGCGCTCCCTCTCCAGCCTTACTTTCGCTTCGGGAGTTAATCCTTTCTCCTCCTCTTCCCTCCGACTAAGTCCCATGACAACAGAGCTGGCCAGTGACCTCCCCCCGCCCTTTACTGGGCTCTTAACCTCCTGCTGTTTCAGTTTCTCGAGCTCCTTCTGCCTCCTAGCCTTTTCTTCCTTCTCGTTATCTGCCTTTTCCCGGTTCTCACGTTCTTCGGCTTGCTTCTTTGTGAGTGCAGTTGGAACTCTAGCCTCCGCCCAGTCCCATTTCGACTCGCCCAGCTCGGCCCTCGCGACTCTAAAAGCGTCGCGGGTTCCCCGGTCGCCAGCTAACTCGAAAGGGGTTTTTGGTTGCTGGGGGTTAGTGTATGTGGGGTCTGAACCGGCTTTGGTTAATAGTGCTAATACGACAGCCGGCGAGTTTGATGATGCTGCGAAGTGAAGGAGAGTTGGGGAGTGGTGGTTTGGGGGATGAAATTGGAAGTCTGGTGGTAGTTTGTTTGTGTTCAGGTATGAGAGAAGTGCTGCAGCTTTGGATCGGCGGATGAGAGCTGTTAGTTGTGTTGAGTGAAGGATCTGAGCTTCTTCCTCTTTGGTAAGTTTTGGCGCTTCGGGTTTGGGAGGCTTGACGGTGGGGGGCTCTGCTGCCTTTTTAGACTCTTCCGCGAGTGCTGCCAGTGCTGCTTCGTCGACCCGGGAGATCTTTATGCGGGTGAGCTCTACAAAGCAGCGGAGGAGCTCACTCTGGGTTGCTCTCCTTGTAGTGAAGGGGAACCCGCGGATCCTTGGATCGTGGCTTCGTAATGGCGCATCCTCGTAGCCAAATAGTGTCCGTCTATTTGCCGACCCAGTAGCCCTGATAAATATGAATTTAGCCGTATCTATGAGCTCCTGCCAGCTTCCCAGTAAACCCCGGACTTCGGTCATTAGCATGGCTTCGTTGTATCTCCTGATCTGAGCACCAGCAGATTGTGCATTGCCCTTTGCTGAATCATTCGAAGACTGTGCTCCTCCCTGCTTTCGTCTGGTCGTATATCGATGAAATGTCTTATGTGCCAGCACTGTGACTTCACGTTCCATTGTGCCTTGCTTTTTCACGTTTTTGGGGGCAAGAGAGACGACCATTGCAGCGAAATGACCGCCACCAATCATGCACATGAACATATGAGCCGGTTTCCCTTCAGGATTTGCCTTGAGTTGGCTGGACTGTAGTCCTGAAATGTACTCCGCCTCCTCCTGTTCGGTATGCGAGAACAGGGTCCGGTAGACTCCCAGCGAAACGGTAGGCGGTAAAAGTGGAGAAGAGTACCAAATTATCGGAGCTCTTCCGGGCCCCATCTTGGGTATCTGGTGAGATGACTCAGTATTCTCATTTGCAATGCGAGCCTTTCGTCGGAGAAGCGTTGAGAGCGGGTCGTTGTCGTCTTCAGAGGATTCGCTATCATTCTCGGAGCCGGAAATACTTTCGTTCATGTCTGGTTGGACAAACATCAACAAACACGTTCTCAAAGAGCGAATAACGAGATTACCCACCTTCCAGCATCTTCTCGAACTCGGCTTCCGATACCGCAGTTTGTCCTGCTATCCTCCGCTTGAGGTTGAATCTATGTAAATCTGATCGTACGTGTGCTCTCTGTTCTTCTACCGTGGTGCTATTAGTCCCGCAAAGTCCGCATGATGTTGGGGCAGCCTCTCCATCTTGATTGGAGGTAGGAGCGGGGGTCTCGATAGCTTCCGGGGGCGAAGGTATTTCGCGGCCGGTTTTTAAGGCTAGATTCGAGAGGAGGTTATCAGGGAGATCAAACACTTGATAAATAAATATTAGCTTAAAAACAATATAGAGAGTACTAGGAATACGTACCGTATAACGGCCTCTTCAGAAGCTGTTCTTCGTTGGACATTGTGAGCTATTGTGATAATGTGCGGAGTGGGAGATTGGGGAGCAGAGGGACGGCGGGGGCGGGGCAAACGTAAATTCGGGTATGGAAGATCGGGTAAAACAAGGCAAGTACTATATGATACTATACTCAGTGGATTACCCTGTGTCTGCAAGATACAAAGTATCGGTATACCAGTGTATACACCTCTTTGAGAGAAATTTAATGTGCTCTCCAGGTGTCGGAGGTTATTCGGGATATGCTCGACCTGCCCCAAGCACAGTACTGGTATCGAGTACGGTATTTGTGTGGTGATTGTGCGGTTGCGGCATCAGGGGCAGCCAAGACAGCGTCATTTCGTCCCCAACCAACCTAGGCTTTGGTTCAGGCCGTCTCCCCCAACGCGGCAGCACCGTTGCACAGAGAAAACCCACTTCAAACACCCCCAATCATGCTGTGAAAGCTCCCTAAACTCTTCTGCTATTACCGTACTTCACGCACTGTGGAGAGACGGGGGAGGCGGAGAAGGTAAATTCTTATTGTAGAGTCCAATATCATATTATTATATCTCTATAAATACCTCGGAAAGTGCCGTACTGGTGGTATCTCAGCATGCAAACGCCAGACGCTGGATGCGCATATTCGGCACGAAAGAGGCTGTGAGGCTGAAGTGTTGCGCGTACTTGTAACAATCATCCCCGTACATACCGATGTGTACCATAGGAGACACCACCCTACCCTCTACCACCCAGACAGCACAAATCACCATACCAGTGCTTATCCCTAATAAACACCGGTAGCTGTCAGGGTCACCTACTGCTTGGCTTTCTACCGTTGCGTTAATATTCCGCAAGAGAACGGTAACTCGCCGTAGTTGTCTTTCATCTCATCAATTTCTTGTTTTCCCTTTTTCTTCTAGTTTCTTACCTTCATTGTCGCCGACACACTTCGTGTCCCTGATGTTTGTAGTTCTTTCACCTTTCAACATCACAATCCCCTGAGTAACGATGACGACTACTATTCACCGCCAGATAGGCAAGCTGGGAAAGAGGTCGGCGGATGAAGTGAGTTTGTTCTAACCCCTTGGCGTTTTGATTTGATCTGTCTTGAGCTTTGGAGAAGCTAATCGCTGATTGTGATAGGCTACAGTAGCTATGCTCATCAAGGAGGTGAACGATGCCGAGGTTCTGCTGGGGAAGGTCTGAGCCTAAATTTCAATCCCTACTCTACTCTTTACACTGGCAGCTATGGGAGACGGGTGACGTGGAGATGAGAGGGCTAAATGCTGAGAATCGTATATTTTATATAGCTAATTGAGCACACTAAAGCCTGGCGAGATTCTTGGTCCGAGATCTTGGTTAATCAAACAATCCTCACCGATAGCTTCCACGATATATACAAAGCCATTCCACTGCCTCAGGATTACAATATTCAGGTCGCTGAAACTCCAGTTCTGGTCCTTAGAAAGGTTGCGAAACTACATGCTGCTCAGAACGATCTTAAGACAGATATGACGGAGGAGATTGAACGGGTGGATAAGATGCTGGTGGAGCGACTGTCTGAGGCAAAGGTATGCTATCCAGCAGCTTGTAGGTCAGTTCGATGGGCAGTTATGGCTGATGGGGAAAAGGCAGCATTGAAACCGATCAAGAAAGCTATCGATAAAAGAGAAAACAAGAAGCTCGACTTTGAACGTTTTACCAAAACTGTCGACAATCAACGTGGCAAAAAGAACAAATCTGATAGGTCAGACTCGACCTGGTGGTTTTGTGATATGGCTGACAAAAGGGGACATTTAGGGATTATTCGGTTCTTTCGAAGGCAGAGTTGGACCTTGAAAGGGCACAGAACGTATGCCGAGGCCTAGCATTATAGAACTTGTCCAGTGCCACTCGCTAACTGGGCTTTTCATTATTTTCCTTCTTGCAGGCATATGAAAATGCTGATAATCACCTCAAAGACTGGGTCCCTCAGGTTATGGGTAAAATCACCGAGTTTCTTCCTTGCGTCGTCGAATCGATAGTGCAGACCCAGTACACATTGCTATCGAACGCATATTCCGCTATCTATGAATATGGGAATGAATATAATTTTACAGATCCTGATGGTGAGGTGGTCATAGCTGAGTGGGAGGATCTCTTTATACCCGTTCAACAGCAAGTGGAGTCCGAGATCAGTTTTATAGCGAGGGGGAAGTCTATAAATATGCCTATGAGCCAATTGGCACAAGAAAAGAGCTATGTTCCGAGCATCCCAAGGATCGGACGAGGGAAAAAGCCTCCGCCTCCTCCACCTCCGGCCGGCGCACCAGCGGCCGCAACTCCGGACGAAAAATCGAGGTTTGGGAAAATGGTGCCAAGCAGGTTTTCCCGTGAGAAGGAAGAACCAGCACCATCATCGCCAACTTCCAAATCAAGCAGACCTTCCATTGGTAGCGCAAGAAATTTCTCTAGCAATCGCGAAGGAGAGGAATCGCCGCCACTCTCGTCTTCTCGGCCTACCGTTAGTGGTCCAAAGAGGTCTTCTGGAGGCCGCGACGGGAGGATATCACCCCCATCATCGGTTTCTAGGGCTAGGCCTACGATCGGGGGGATAAAGTCTCGGACCTCTAATGCAAGCTTATCTACTCCTCGGGATGAGTCCCCTCCGCCTCCTCTTCCAGGTCCAAGGCCTGGACAGCCAGGGTCCAGACAGAGTCCGACGGGGGAGGTTCAACAGCATGATTTCAGGTCCGTTATAAAGTCTAGAAGTGCAACGCCCCTTGCGGGCATTGCGCAAAACTCGCTCGCGCCCTCCCAGAGGTCAGATTTAGTGCGGATAAGATCTGCAGGATCGGGCGACGGTCGGCAACCTGAAGAGCGGTTCCTGGGGGCTGTTTCGCCCTCTGCAATCCGTGCCGCCGAGCGATCCTTATCAATGGGAGCCTCTGATCATCAAAATTCAAGGCCGGCTGTATCACGTTCACAAACAGCGGCTTCGGTATCGTCCTACAAAACTACGGCGTCAGATACCGGGTCATTGTCGAGCATCGCGGGGAAAAAGAAGCCTCCACCGCCCCCGCCGCCAAAGAAGAAGATGTTAGGAAGGGGTGAGACTTGGGTTCGAGCTTTATTCCCCTTTGAAGGCCAAGATAATGGAGATCTAGTATTCAAAGAAGGTGATAAGATTAAGGTGCTGAAGAAGACCGAAAGCACCGATGGTATGACGCACTTCAGTCCAAAAAGCCCCCCGATTCGAGAATCCGACTAATATCTTGTTGACAGATTGGTGGGAAGGGGAAGTACATGGACGGAAAGGCCAGTTCCCAGCGAACTATACAGAAATCATCACTAGTTGATGGACGATATTTTCGGAAATGAGCAGACAAGCACATATGTCTTGTGGTTCCTTTTGCTTCAAAGGCAGTTTTTGTTCAATGGTTTGTGGATCTTGGTAATCAGAAATGGGCCCGATAGCTAGTTGTCTTCAATAAAAAAAGTCAAAAAATAATACAAATGAGCTTCGCGCCAACACCAGTATCTCGCTCACTTGTTCGGCTTGATCCATTTACGACCCTGGACTGTGTATCACACCCCCCTCTTACCCTAACAAGAGCTGGTAAAAACTTTATAAAGCGAGTGACATGCCATGATGCGCGGCTTAGTTTCTTGGCGCGCAAGTGTAGGGTCTTGGGAACACTTGCTGTCTTCCTGGTCTCTTCGCTCTCTCTGCACTTCTCACCCGCCAACTCTTATTATTATTTTTAAGGCGCGCCTTCAACGCACAACTCCTAGCTCTACCTGTGTACATCGTTTCGCTTTCTTATCTCCTTACTTTTACCGTTCAGACTCTCTATTGCATTTTCCGCCTTTCTTTGCATAGGCATCATGGACAGAGCTCTTGATGATGTGGTTCGCGAGCGATCGGTATTTACCTTGTTTCTTCCCTCTGAATGGCCTCAACTAACCGTCTTGCATAGCATGATAAGCGCAGTAGTAGTAGCGGTAATGGCAGAAAGTCCCGCCGTAACCCCCGAGGCGGCGTCAGAAAGGTGATATAATGAATCCCCTTCCTAGTTTTAGTTTACTGTCCTCACAGCACTGCCGCTGACACCAATCGTTGATCTAGGCGTGTCCCCACTAGCTCCTGTTTCTTCAACCCTCCTCCTCCTCCTCCTCCTCTTCCTCCTGCATATAGTCCTTCGTTTGTTCAATTTTGCTCCATTCCCCGAGACCCTTTGTGCGGGAGCCGAAGATGAATCCAAGCAAACTACATACGCACAGAAGATTTTAGAAAAAAAGTCGGTCAAGCTAACGTTTTTCCCCGTCTCTGCGCCCTCCATGGAATATACAGACTGGCCGCCGTGATAACACCTATAATGACTCACTGTTTGGCACCTTCCTCCTTTCCAACTCTTGTTATTTATTCTTCACAGCCAATTGTAGCTAACATTTGGGCAGCGCTTGGGTTCATGACAAGTATGATGGCGATCGTAAGTTCTACAAACCCTTCCCCGAAGAAGCGAGTGCGCGGCTGCAAATGGACACAAATGGGTTGGCTGACTGATTGGTTGAGTTGGTTTGGCAACTAATGAACCACTGCGGCGAGCCGCTGGCTCAGATATGCGCCATAACTCTGATGCGACAATGTATGTTCTACAATCGCAACTTTGGGCTTGATCAGTCGGATGTGCTTTTACTGACTGATGCTGTAGTCCTGTTGGGGCCGGCAAGTTGAGGGTCGAGAATATCCACTATGAACTTGGAGAGGAGGAACTTCTTGTGCGTTTCCCTACTCGCCGATAGGCCCGTCATCTCACCTTAGGAAATATATCACTAACACCCCTAGCGGCGGTGGCGGCACAGGGTCTCTTTGAACGCCAAGGCACTGTTTTAAAGCTCGAACTCAAGTACGATCGTGCAGGCCGCTCTGAGGGCATAGCTTTTGTCACCTACGAGCGCGAGGCTGACGCAAAACGTGCAATTGACGAATTTGACGGCGCAAATGCCAATGGTCCAACCCCCCCTCCCTCCTCTCTACCCCAGCCTAACAATTTAACCACCGAATAGGCCAACCGATACACCTCGCCTTGGTCCACCGCCACCATCAAAACGAAGGAAACTCTCTCTTCGACCGCATCCGCGCCCCAGACTCCTCCGCCCCACTGTCCACTAACACAACCTCAACCGCCCGCGACCACACTCGTCGCTATACCGACTCCCCAGAGAGAGACTCTCGTCGCGACCCTACCCGCCGTCCCACACCACCGAACATTGACCGCTACGTCCCCCCCGAGCGCCGTCGCGAGCGCCCCCGTAGTAGCGAGCCTGCAGTCGGCGGCGGCAATGCGCGTCGTAGAGTAACTCATTCTGGCTCTGGTGGTGGCGGTGGCAGGGAAGACAGGTCCTACAACAGCAATAGCAACAACAACAGCCGGCGTTATGGCAATGGACACGCTCCTGGGTTCGGGCGTCTTGGTGGCAGCGGCGGTGGTGCGGGTAATAGAGCCAGGAAAACCGTGGAGGAACTCGACGAGGAGATGAATAATTACTTTATGGACGCTAGGGCCCAGCAACAGCAGGGACAGCAGCAGGTTGGCGGTGCGCTGGCGCAGCAGGCTGACGAAGACGAGGAGATGATTCTTTAGATTTTTCGTCCTGCCTCCCATTTCCTACTCCCCTATTCTCATTCTTATAGGGCCACGGCAGAAGTGCACGATCTGCCAATCGATCGCCCTGAAAATTAGCCACTTTAGCGCAATATGGGAGGGGTACGGAAATTTGTATTGGGCTTACCCGGTCTCACGCTTATTACTACAGTAGCTGTTTTTCTATCTTGTCTCACATCGTTTTCTCGCGTCGTTTTCTTCCTCTTCTCTTCTCCTCCGTGTCCCCTTGTCTTGTCTAGATACTCTTCTTGCTCTCCTATTCTCGTGTCCTGGGTTAAGGTGGTTCTCCGAAAAAAAAAGGGCGGGATTCAATAAAAGGGATTGTTGAAAAATGTCGTCAGGACCATTGGATGTCACTCATTCATAAAGTGTCACTCGATATGTTTTGTATTGCGAATCACGGATCGCGGATTTTGTATCATCAGATGGAAAAGCTGAGTGGTGTAGATAATTACCGTTTATTATGCTAGGCTGGTTATGGCAGCATAGTCCTGTGATAGAGAGTTTCGTCCGGTACGATAGTGCTTACTACTTAATTATTATCCTCAGTTCCTACAGAGCGAAATTTCGCCTTCTTAAAGTATATAGTACCTTCCTCTGCGGGAGTATTCCATACACAATGGTCGAGTACGGTAAACTTGTACATCCATGGCCGTTTGTTCATTTATTTATTCAAAATGAACCCACGCAAACAACCAATAACAGCACTTTCACTAACAAGAGAGATAGAAAAGGAGAGAGAAAAGGGCTAAGCGCATGATTTGGGAATAGTGGTTGGCCGACCGGAGACACTAACTACCAGGATATAGGTTTTCAAAGGAGAGACAGAAAAGATGTAACAAAACCCTCGGTAAAAAGCTGTACATATGAAGGAGAAGAAGGAAACTCCCAAGGTCAATCGATCGATCAAGCGAGGCAATTAAGAAAGAAGGAAGAAAAAGAAGGGAATTGAGGGAAAGCAGAGTGAGGGTAAGAGAAAAGGAGAAGGAATATTGATACCCGGTGAAGGTTTTATGTCTAGAGGTATTTCCGGGAGGGAGGATAATTAGCGGCGAGTGTAGCCTCCACCGTAGCGGTTTGCCCCACCATCTGGGAGCTTGCTCGTTTGGGGCTGGGGCTTACCGGCCACGGAGCTCCAGGTTGTTGGCTGTTGGGTGCCGGAACTGGGGCCTCCGTTTTGCTGTCTCCCTCTACCAACAGATTTGGCATAAGAGGGCCCCGAAGAGGGAGAAGTTGGGTTTGCATTGAAGAGGCCCTGCCCCCCCGCTTTTGGACCTTGAAGGTGCCTTGGGCTGGCTCTAGAAGAGGGGCTCTGCTGGGTGGGAGTGGGCCTTTGGGTGGCCATTGGGCCACTTCCACCAATTATTCTCCTCTCCGTTATTGGGCCCCTGACTTCCATTACTGAGCTGGTTGGTTGGGCGGCTGGGGTCCCGTGGTTCCCCCCCGCTATAATAGTTGCGGTTGGCTGGGGCAAGACGTTTCCACCCCGGGATCCAAGGGATCTTTGGGCATTCACAGCGATAGGTTTACCTGAGAGGTTGGAGGAGTGAATATCAACAGACTTATGATTCTTATCCGAAGAAGAAACATCTGGTTCTGCCTTGTCTCTCTGGGCAATTGTCGATCTTGGCCCCGCGTGAAGCCCCTCATTACGTATGTCCTGATAGTTCCACGCGCTGTCGTGCCCTGAACTTGTGTCGATAAGGGAAGAGGAGGTGGTAGGTTGAATCGGGGCAAGAGGGCCTGGTGTGCTTTCAGAACGGGTCAATGCTCTGGAATTTGAGGCGTCGTCGGAAAGTACTTCCTTCTCATCGCACTTTAGGCAGTGGCAAGGTTTGTAGCAATCCCCTTGGCATTGATGGCCGCATACAAGGCGCTTAAGGCACGGATCTAGACATCGGATATCTTTGTGATCGAATCTGCCCAATGTCAGATATACTAGTTTCCGAATGGTATTGATCGTGCTGACTTACGGATGACATCTGAAGCGACAGATATGCGAGCAAGGCAATGTTTCTTTGCACCATTGGTAACACCCCCCAACTATATCAACCCAGTCCTGGCTCTCTAGATTCGCAATCAGCAAAGAGTTGAAGTGATTAAAGGAAGAGTAGAGAACGGATACCTTTGATAAATTCGAGTTTCCCATGCTTCTGACAAACAATTGGCATTGCAAAGCCAATCCGGCTTGGGGATGTATTGAGAATCTTGCCAATCTCCCACCAGGTCTTGTCTGCTCTAGTGATCATTTGTGCATCCCCAAAGATGTATAACCCAAGCCTTGCGCGGGATAGAGCAACACAAATACGGTTTTGGACCTACAAGACTTAGTACACGGATGGTGCAATTCAAGCTCCGGAAGAGAGTAAGGATACAGACATTCAAAAACCCCACACTCCCCTGAGGATTGCTCCGCACCAAACTCAAAATGATAACATCATTTTCCTCTCCTTGATAACTATCCACAGTGGTGATTCTGAGTTCACAGGCCTTCAGGTTGTTATTCCTCCGGACACGCTTGATAATCTCATGCTTCTGCCCACCATAGAAGGTGAGAACAGTAATTTTCTCGGGACTCATTTTATTCAGTACGAGATGCTCGATGAAACCAACTATCATGGCGGCTTCTTCGGTATTGATACGTGAAGTTCCGTTATCCATTTGATCCGGGTTCATATGAGAGTACCAGAATACCTGGGGCTGATTAAATTTGGGTTGGGATATGGGAAGGGCTAGAAAAACTAACATGAGTATCACCCATTCCAGGGATACCTGGCCGACCCAGAACACAACTGTGATCTTTAAGTAAGTCTTGATCTGAACTTTGCGTTAGCCTCGAAGTCTTTTAACATGCGAGATCTTGAACTTACAAATCGGAGTTAGTATCTCACGGATCTCTGGTCTCATACCTAGACCACAACATGTTAGCGGATCTACGAGTGGAAGCGGAAGTACTGAACTTACGTCTTTGTTCTTGAAGCATATCGAAGGGCAGCCTATTATTGACGAGCCGTTCAAACATTGATATCTCCAAGTTGAATGGCGCCCCCGCAAGTTCAGAGACCGAACAATGCCCCCTCAACTGCTTATGGTCTCCGACTAAGATTAGGTGTTCAATACTGGGCATACACCCGGCCGTCACAAGACCTTCCAGGGTTTCCGCCGCCTCCTCTATTAGTAACACTTTGGGCTGTATAGCTGCCAGCAGACTTCTGTTTTTGCTAAGACCTGTTGTGGTTAATCCGACCAGTTTGGCTGATCCTAAAATGTAGGCATATTTTTCTAGCCTAGCAACCTTTAGGTCCCTAACAAGTTTCTGGTACGTGACGTTGTACTCGTCGAATTTCTTCCGGATCCCTGCTACAACCTTCGACTTAAGACGCTGATACATTGCCGGTCTAACGTGGTCATTAATATCCCAGACGTTTTTTGTCCTCATTGCTCGCCGAACCTCATCCTCGCTAGCCATAAATGGAACTTGAACACGGTACTTATGACCCAACGGTATCCAACGCCCTTTAAGAGAATCATCGAATTCGTCAGCCTGAAGAGTAGTCTGGAATTCGGCTTCCATTTCCTTCAATGCCTCATATTCGATATCGGCTTCTTCGTACTCATCGGATAGATTAGCCGCAACTATTATATGTGTAAATGAATCCCCAAGCCAATCAGACATTACTCCAGTAGGTTGCTCATCATCCTCATAGGTAATCCAGCCAGCCCTATTGCTGTAGAAGCTGGCTTCCTGCTCTTTGCTTATCGCTCCGTATTGGCGCAGGGTTTCTGGTGTGAGAAGCTCAGGCTGGAGAGTTTCAAGCAAATTAATCATTCTGTCGGTAAGCTGCTCCTTCTGTGCCCGGGCTGGACCAAGCTTTGAGCCTATTATTTGTTTCTTCATACGCATGGCGCGCTCATAAATAGTGCGTTCTTTGATCTTTCCACGATCCTGGGTGCGCCCACCCAACCTTACCACGTTATCCTCGAATTCAAGAATCTTGCCTAGCAATTGGTCTGTGTATGTCGTTAGCAAAAAATCACCCCAATCTTTGATATGTTCACAGGATCTCACCCAGCGCATGATTAGTCTGACATGCGATAACAATTGGGGGATCATCGCGGTCCATATTCTTGATCATAGCTTTTAGGGCCATTACACTAACCCAAGTTTTTCCAGTCCCAGGGGGGCCTTGAACAATTGCAACCCTACTTGTTAGGATAGTCTTCAGAGCCTGCTGTTGCGTTTTATCCATCGTGCTATGGACTGCTGTAGGCCAGGAACGCAGTACATCGACTTCTTCAAGCGATTCCCTATCACGGACATCTGGAAAAAGAGATGACAGGTTAAGTGTTGGTGACATCTCTAAATAGTCTGGAGGAGGCACGTCCTGATCCAAAAAACATATGTGTTCATGAAGCAGAAAACTAAAGCAAGCCCGAATATCAGCACGGACTCAACAATGAAATAAAAAAGCAAGATATATTTTTATAAAATTTACTTCTTTTCATTCATTCTCTGTAATGCCTTTAGAGTCCATTTATAGGCTTCGAAGTATCCCTGCCTCGATTCAACCATAATAAAGGTCTCTGTAGAATCGAACTCAGTTTCTCCCTCGCTGAATAAAAGATCCACCTCGGGCATCGGCAATTCCAGTCCAGCCATTGGCCGTGCTGCGACTGTTGCTAGCTTTAAACTTTTGAAATTGTCGTTGGAAAGGCAGACTAAAGTTCCGGGGAGAAGACGCTTAGAGTTCTCCCAACGAACTCTCTTACCCGCACGATTAAGAGAGAAAGACACTTTGCAGCAGACGCCCATTGGAGCAAATGTCAAGCCTAATATGCGAACCTTCAAAAAGAGAAATAAATAAATATAAAATAGAGGTTAATGGCAGGCTCAATGCCACAAGGCAAACATCGCACAAAGGAATGACTAACGTGATCATAGACAGCAAGGTCGTTCGTATCTTCTGCATCTGGATATTGCCTCATATGGCACACAGATTCTCTGAGCCCGGCAAATGCATCCTCCTTCAAGAGCTCATAATGCGCTTCTAAGTAGTCGTCCACGGAACTGTATGGGCCGTCAACCACATTGATTGGAAGTTCGACCCGTTCGCGGAGCAATTCAGTGATTGAAGGAACTTCTGGACAGCGTCGCCACGCGTCAGGGGAGTTTTCAGTGCTCTCCGTCTCGAACCTGTGCAAATAGGGTAATGCATTAGAAGAATTACAAGTCGTAAACAAGGGCGGGTCTGATATTACATAAACACGAGTGGGTTCTTTGCAACACCTTTACCCTGAGTTGGTGCCCCACCTCCAGTGGAGGGGCCCCAGGAGGCGCCATCTTCCTCCTCCTCCTCCTCGTCATCGTCGTCAGGAGCGCCTTCAATTTTCAATGCCGGAAGCTCGTGCTTGTCTTTGCGTAGAGGTCCGCTCCCATTTTTTGGTAGAAACTTGCGCCGAGTAGCAGTTTTAGGACCAGAAGCGGTCTGCCAACCTTCCGCAGAGCCATTATCGGAAACGGAACCACGGTTACCACTATCCGTAGATTCGACCTCATGAGCGGGTGTGCCTCGGTTTGGCGTCAGAGAAGCTAGTCGTGAATCGCGGGCAGAGGAAGGTGTCGAGGGGCTCCCCACGGCGGATCCAGAGCTAGAGGAAGCATTAGATTGGCGTGGTCTATTTCTGTGCCCATTGCCAGCGGAGCCATTTCCTCTGCGTCTAGCCATTGGCACAACTGTATAAGCGCAAGGTAAAATCCAAGAGATCCCTCTTTAGGGACAAAGGTTATTGATGCCTTTCAAGTGGAAAGCGTGAGGTGATGGCGGTGAAAAGGCGTGATGGGGGGAGGGGGGGTTGATAGAGATGTTGGTAGGTAAGTCAGAGAGGTATCATAGGATAGCTATTATAACTTAGGCAGAAGAGGGAAGGAAGAGAGGTGGTTTGGGGCTTCGGTTGAGGTTGAGTTAGACCCCCCCCCCCCAGAATTTACCAGACAGGTCTCGGGGCGACCAGGTTTGGGCAGCGGATTCTTGCTTTTCTTTTCCCCTCTTCTCTTATATTTTTATAGTTTTGGGGTTTTGCAAAAACTCTGATGTGGAAGTGTAAGTAAATCAATCAATAGCCGTACAGAAAGATCTGTATACCTTTCTTGGCAGGTCAACTTGCTGGATGAGGGAGACGAGAGTATATGTTATCGCGTCAATTACATACAAACAATAATTCCTCCAAGGGCAAGTGAATGTCGGGGTATTGGGGAGAAAGAAAAGGGTGTGATGATAATTGCAAATGTGTAATATTTATCTAATAAGATGGTCAAGTATGATAGCTCGTGGGACCAAAAGTGGGCGCAAAGGATATTGAAAGATACAAGAGAGGTACAGTTATCAATGTGGGGTTAGTTTAAGGCCCACCTCTACCCCGCCAACGGGACAGAAAATACTGTACAGGGTCCGGCAAGAAGTTATGGAACAGTTATTTAAGGTTAACCAGCCAAATACATCCCTGTCTGTTCAGGTTGATGCGTTCCAAACCTTGTATCATACTGTGCTGGGTTGCTGGACAAGTCAAGCTAGGGTGGGCCACACAGTGAGGGTATGCGGCTCAACTATAATACACGAATCTTCCACCAGTCGTGCTGCTTGACTTCAAATCTCACCCCACAGGAGATGCAGCCGTTGGGAATACTGGAATCTAGATGAGTTAACCTCTTGAGAATATAATACCCTACTCCACTAACTGACATGGAGAGTCCAATGAGAAAAAAAAGGGCATCCCATGCTGTACTCATACATCCACTATGCCAACTGTACGCCAAGAAACAAGGAAACTCATCTCGGCGGTAGACGGAATAAGCCGTAGGGTAAGTAAGTAAGTAAGGCTGGCTTCCAAGCCGAAATAAAACAAAAATACCATTTTCAAGATGTTTTGGTGTTTGGCAGGGTCTTTTCATATGCTTTGAGGGTGGAAAATATAAGAAAGAAATGACCCACACAGGGTATAAGTGTTTTAGGATCACATCAATACGGATGGAAAAAGGTTAGTTCAGAGTCAAACAGGTATTAAATCTGGAATGGTTTAGGGAGAAATAATAAAAATCAAGTCCAACTGCGTAAACTCCTTACTTTGGCTTTCCCGACTAGTCTTTCAATAATGTCTCTCCCACTTGGATCTTATTAACCCTGCAGAACACTACCCTATCATATCCTATTACTCTATCTTACCATTTCTACGCTACCAAACTGGTATCATAGGTTATGTGACAGTACATTTGTTCCTTTTTTTCATCCTATTCTAATTCCAGGAGCCCTACATCCGGATCCTAACATCCCAATTGAAATTTGACAGTGAATATGGAAATTGCAATGTGATTGGACTTCAACCAATTAGGGCTAAAACTCGTTACCCTTCGCCTGATGACTGCCTTTGCTATGATACCCTGCTACCCCTTGGCATTTTACACACCTTCTCTAAATACTGTATGATATTATAAGAACTTGAACAACTGAACTGTATGCCAGGTGGCTCAAAGTTTCCTCCTCCGAAAGGGGGGCGAAATACACATCGAAAAACATGCTCTCTAAGACGGAGAGAAAAGAGGAAAGCACCAGACCTTGCCGGTACTAGGAGAGCCAACTCCAATGTCCCAGCACATAGTCTAGTTATTGGAGTTTTTAAGACTTATCACAGCTGCTCGTAAAAAGGTTCTCCTTAGCTCTTACACACAATACAGCCTAGACCCTGGGAGAGGAAAGTGAGGCTTGAAATAAATAAAAACACCATTCCAATTAGCATGCCAAACCCACCCCCATCCATCTATAAATAAAGAAAAGAAGGTTAATCCTTCTGCTCAAATACCGCTATTCAGCTCTCCCCCAGTGCATCAGCAAACCACCTATTGCTTACCCGAGTACAAGTACTTGCCCCTGCGCTTGACCGCAAGCAGAGATCTCCCCTCTCCCGGCCTTTTTTCTTTTCTTTTCTTTTCTTTTTCCTTATATTTATCCTTAACAGTCTTCCGGGTAGCTCCCTGTCGAGCACCGCGCTGTCACACTTTACTTGGTCTGGGATAGAGAGTAAAATAGCCAAAGTTGGGAATATGGAGACATTGTTTGGTTCTGATGATGAACGGGAAACGGGCCCAAATGTGGAAAACGGCAAGTAACACCCCCCCAAGAGCTAGTCTAACCAAAGCTCTACCTGTATGTCAACAACGGCCACTCATACCATTGGTCCGACATAACGGTTAAACACCACAAAACAAAAACAACCGATAAATATCCGCACACACCGGCTCCCTTTTACAAAGATACAATGCTAAAACGCCAGGCATTAGCTTCAGCCGCCTCTTCCGACAACGAGCAAGACGAAATTATGGAAGACCCCGAACAAGAAAATGACGACGACTCGGATGACGCTGGAGATGATGATGAGGACGCGGACGGTGACGGTGACCAGGACGATCAAGTGGAGGGTGACGAGAATGAGGCCGAGAATGAAGACGGTGATGGTGAAGGCGACGGTGAAGGCGATGGTTTTTAACTCCCCCAGACTCACTCCCGCGTCGAGCTTCACCAGAAGCTGACTCTGCGATCAGATTCACAGCAGCCCCCCCGCTCTCGCTCTACAACCCAGCCTCCGGTTCGCCCGCTTCCCACGTTGATACCGGAAGTGAAGAGCGCAATCACTTACGAGATCACACCCTATGTCGCAGCCCCTCAATCTACGAGCATAAATGCCTTTTGCGCTACACCTTGTATGCGTTGGGTGTTTACCGGGGGCAGTGATGGTTATATAAGGCGATTTGACTGGTTTGGGAGCATCAATGGCAAAGTGCCGTTGACAGTCGCACAGCGTCACCCATTTGTTGATAGTGTCACAAGAGCTGGTGTCCTGTTGTCTTACTGGGAAAACGAAGAGCCAATAGGTAGCGTCCTCTGCGTGCGAAGCTTCGCCCCTATGCTAACGTAATCCCTAGTTGCCGGCAGGCCCCATGTCCTTCATGTGCCAGAAACAACTGACGACCTAAAATTAAGTCCAGTCTACAGTCTGGCCGTTCAAAACCAGAGCCTGTGGCTGCTTAGTGGGCTTGAGGTTTGCTCTCCTCGCAAAGACCGGGATTTCTATACCTAATGCTCGGCTTATTAGAGTGGTGGCATAAACCTCCAATCGGTTCGACACGACGAGGGAAAAATCATAACTACACTTCGGAAACACAACTCAGCCGTTAGTGTGCTTACACTTGCCAATGATGAGAAGTCGGTTCTCTCTGGAAGTTGGGATGGAATGGTCTACGATTGGGATTTAAATACGGGTCAAGATCGGCGAGAATTCCCCTCTTCGTCAGGGCAGATATCAAGTGTAGCCTTCCGTCCAATGTCTATCGAATGGCAAGAGATCAGGAACACCGCTTTAATCAACGGCGTATCCGGAGGTCGAGACAAAGGTCTATCCAATGGTGTCGGCACAAGTAATGGAGATGGAGACGAGGATGCACCCGGAAGCCCCGTTGAGAGCACGAGAAGCTTCGGCAGTCTCTTTGGTGATGATGACGATATGGGAATGGGAGAAGAGGATGAGATGAGTAGAGCCATTACCAACGGGCTCGGTGGTGACCTGGCCTCCTTGGAGGATGCTAGAGATGGCCAAAGCGCCAGCAATGGTGATACTATCATGACCGACAATGTCACCAGAGTACATACCAATGAGGCATCTGGGGCCAGAAACAATTCCACTAATGGTGGGCTTGGGAGTAATGGCTTCCTTCCAACTGCATCGGCTAGCGGGCCGTCATCTTCAACCGACCAGAATGTGTTCCTGGCATCCTCCATGGATGGCACCCTTCGTATATGGGATATCAGAGAGCCCAATCCCGTAGCAGTCAGCACGTCCTCCAAAGGTGTTCCGCCCTGGTGTATGAACTCGTGCTGGAGCACGAACGGAAACTTTGTATATGCAGGACGACGAAACGGCACAGTTGAGGAATTCAGCCTCCATAGAGGAATCGGGGAAGCGACGAGGACCTTGAAGTTCCCACAGGGAAGTGGCCCAGTATCTGCCTTGACCGCCCTGCCAAACGGAAGGCATTTAATTTGGTTTGTCCCCGAATTCCCACAATCTCTTTTCTCCGAAACTTCCCAGGTTAACGAGGACCCGTCCTTCACAGTGCATCATTTGACAACTTACGATTATACGACCTTAGTGAGAATGCATCGAAGCACTCAACTGTACCATTCTACATCATACCAGGTCATCACGGAGGTGTTATTTCATCATTGTGTAAGTATCCTTCTGTACAAACTCTACTCTTCAACTAACAGCGCTTAGATGTCGATGCTACCGGCCAATACCTGATATCAATCGCCGGAAACAGAGGCTGGGAAGGCCTAACGACAGAAGTCCTTCTAGGCTATGAAATTGTAAGCGTATTATCGTGACAAGAGCCCCTTGTGGGGTTACCCTATATAGGTCTTGCGCTGTACAATAATAATATAATGAATGGCTGAACGACCCAGTTCGATGTTTGTATTACGAATCAAGTCAAACCATTTTAAAACACATGTTGTATTCTTCCCTCCGGAAACCAGTCCTTAGATGCGCCCAATACCACCCACTTTCGATCTCAGCAGTTACCGAATTACTAAATAAACCGACAAACAATAGCCAGGTAAACAGAGAGAGCACTCAATTTAGAAAGAAAAGAGGGAAGAGAAAAGGAAAAGGAAAAATGCCACCTCTAATTCTCATCCTGATAACATTGTCGGGGGGGGGGGGGGGGGGGGGGGGGGGGGGGGGGGGGGGGGGGGGGGGGGGGGGGGGGGGGGGGGGGGGGGGGGGGGGGGGGGGGGGGGGGGGGG